>Ga0065721_10003560_pt1 | contig 414081 bp, 307 predicted proteins | sample Mesricmetagenome_FD_59108 | JGI IMG/M metagenome (GOLD analysis project Ga0065721, IMG submission 59108) | Mesophilic microbial community from rice straw/compost enrichment Sample: eDNA_1 v2 (version 2) | ecosystem: Engineered > Solid waste > Grass > Composting > Bioreactor | place: USA...
GGCAGAGTGGAACGTACCTCTTTTTGTTGTGTGCTATTTCGCGCTGTCGCGCGAAATAGCACACAACGTCTTTCCCTCGTTTTGTTTTCTCGCGTTAAGCAAATGCACGTCTTTCAAACGAATTTGGTATGATTCAAGCAGCATTCGCGATACGAAATCCGCTTGAATCATTGTATTTTGGGGCGGTCTCTCGACACACACTTACCACACCTTTGTTACGGGCGAGCTGTTGGTAGCCGTAGGCGGACGCGCTAGCAAGCCTCTTTGGGGAAGAGAGCAAGCCGCCAGAGTGCTAAAGTGATCAAGCGGATGTGGCATGATCAATAGGATTTGCTATCAAACACTAGGCTAAGGTATAGAGTGTGTTGCTGAAATATAGGGGAGTGTAGCATAGAAACAAAAGGTTTGTTGCACATGGCGCGCAACAAACCTTTCTGAACCAGCTTATGCCAGCAAGCAGCTTTAGGACGCCGATCGGGAATGAAAAGGCCAAGTGGTATAGGGCGTCATATCGATTTGATGCAGGCTCAGCCATACGTTGAGGCCCTGCCAGAGGCGTTCGCAGCTCTCGATGATTAAATCGTTGTCGCTGAGTTGACCGCTCATCACCAGTTGGCACAGCGCTTCATAACCCTCGGGAAGATCGGGCAGTTGTAAGGATTCCTCGAGCATGCGCACACCGGTTGTGTAACAGAAACGGTGCGCCAAGCCGAGCATTAAGGCTACATGTTCAGCCATGTCACAGGCGATGCCGGGCAGCGCATAGTAATAGCCACTGGAACGCGCATTGCGGATCTTGCCGATCCATTCGTAGACCTCGCCGATCGCCATGGCTGCGATGGTCTCGTGGAAGCGCTTGAGATCGACGGCCAACACCAATTGGCGCAGGTCTTGCAGCAGGTGCGGCTCGCCATACAGTTGTTGGGCGCGCAAAAACTTGCCTTGTCGCAAGGGCCATTTCATATCAACGACTTGGGCCCGTTGCATAGCGCGATCGTAGCTATAGATATTAACTTCGGCCTTCCCTAAACCATAAACCCACTCTTCAGAATGATCGATATGGGTGCCTTCGACGATGCAAAAGAGCTCGATATCTGAAAAGGGAAGATCTTCTTGGCGCGCCATAGAGCCATAGAGGCCGATAGCGAGCAACTTCTGCCCATACGTTGCATGCAAATCGGCAATAATGCGCTGAAGAACTTCCTCGCGTTGCGTATGTGTTTGGGCTTGGGGGCCATCACGCAAATCGTTCATTCGCTCAGTTACCTCTCAAGTAAACGTTCGCAATAGCTTAGAACATCTTGGAGGATGCTGTCAGGGCAGCGCGGATCGTTGACAAAGAACCAGTATTCTCCGTATTGGTTGTTGATTGAGAATTCGTGGCCTGCATAGTTAAATTCGATCCAAGCCTCGAGCACATCGTCTGTAACAAAGTTGGTGAGCTCTGCACCCGGCAGCTTCGCGATATGATCACGCAGGTCGTACCAAGAGACCTCTTCCGGCATTCCGGCGAAATGGCGTGATCCATCGCCCATAATCAGTGAAAAAATTAACTCAGGCATAGTATATCATTCTAGTTCATCGGCGCTCGGCTCTTGAAACCAGCTCGACCAAAGGTCTAGCTCTTCCTTCGTCACTGTAAAGCTACCTTCTGGAAGATCAGCGTTTCGCCGCTCAAGACGCCTCCACAGTTCATCAGGTTCAACCGCTAAATAGATCAGCTGTACTTTTGCACCTAAAGCTTCAGCCTCTCGTCGATAGAAGTCGCGCTCTTCCCGCGACCAAAATCCCCACTCTAAAATAACATTACAGCCCAAAACCAAACAGCGTTTCGCCACCTGCCACTGGAGCGATTCGACCGGCGTACGCAAGCGGTCGAGCTCCGCGCGATCGTTGACATCAGCGATAATCTGCGTGATCCATTCATCGGGCGAAAAACGTATCGCCGAGTGCTGCTGTTCAAGCTCTCTTGCAAGGGTTGTTTTGCCTGCACCCGGCAGACCACAGATCAAAAAAAGCGTTGCCATAACACCATCTTCTCTGCGCCAATCCGCTGCATGCTCTAAGGTCTCAACCCTTGCCCAGCCGATCGCAATGTCATTCCTAGCATTACAGCCTGCTCAACAGAGCTAAACGATCTTGAGCCTGCCTGTACGCATGGTCAAAAGGTACATGCTAGCCATGAGCCTCGACAAGAACAGCTAGGTCTGAAGAGCCGCTTACGAGGTTAGGTCTAGCTTTATGCTTGCAAAACCTACGTCGAGATCGCTGCTGTGCCTCTAGTATAAACCTTATCTGATTATAGAATGATACCAGAAGACAGATCGTTCAAAACAGAGCGCGCCATGTGGCCAAATTGCGAAGTCGTGGCGTGAAAAATGCTTACTACACATATAGAAAAGATGCTTTGGGTCTAGCCCATTAAGCCAACATTCCTCTCAGTAGCAGCACCACCCTATAAGCTCGCTCGCTCCGCCACCCTATAGAGAACGTAGGCATAGGAATTTTAAAGCTATTTTAACCACAATAGGCGAGCTGTACAATCGAAGGTGACTAGCACAAAAGAAAATAGCCTTTCTGTACTAGAAATATTCCGTCAAAGGACTGGGGCAATTTTTTATTTTTTTGATATGATACTACTTGAATCAGCTGAAGTGTAATCAACCCATACAAACTCTCCCCATTGGCGGGCCAATGTGTTCCTGCCTAACACTTTTATACAGAGCCGATTCTGGTTGTCGATGCAGCCATTCTACTCCTTGTTCTAGCTCACACCTCTAGTTTCTTCTAACTGGCTGCCTGTCTTTAACGAGCGAGACATCCTTCACAGCCACAAGACCGTCTCAGCAGTTTCTCATCTTCCAGCGAAAACATTTCGCGTTTGTCATTCGTCTACTAAATTATAAAGGGCATAAAAAGGAGAAGACAGCAATGGGGACAGAATTCACAACGTCTACAATTGCTTTGCGCGTATGGCAAGAGGAACGAATGGGGCATATCTGGCGTTGTGCCTTTAATGAGGGCAGCGGAGAGGTCGTCGTAAGCTTTCCCAACACGGCGGCTATGGGAGACTTTATCGCTGAACAGGTTGGTTTGGGTCTCTTAGAAGAAGAAGAATATGAACACTTCCGAGCAATGACCTTCTAAACAAAGGACGTCGCAGCATGACTACCAAGAAATACATCTGCTTTCAGGTCCTCTACCTAGACGATCTACACTAAAAACGCCGGGAATTCCCGGCGTTTTTAGTATCTGCTTCACGAAAGCGCTTTACCAGCGCCCCGATCCACCTCGATCACGGTCGGTGCCTCCTGGGCGTCGGCTGCCACTGTTGCGGGCCTCAGCCTCGTTTACACGTACCGGACGGCCATTCAATTCGCGACCATCAACAGCGCGAATGACATCCGAAATGCTATCCGTTTCAATTTCCACAAAGCCGAAACCGCGTGAGCGACCGGTTTCGCGGTCGGTGATCACACGGGCGCTTTGAACCTCTCCGAACGAAGAGAAGAGGTCGCCAAGTTCCGCGTCGGTAACGCTCCAAGACAGATTTCCAACAAACAGTCGCGCAAGCATCGAGCCAGGATCCTTTCTGCACCCACAACGTGCATTAACAAACAATGCGCTCAATCCTTTAAGAATAGAGTATTGAAGTCTATTCTTAAAGCTCTGTTATTCGTCCTGCCCACTTCAAAAATTAGGCCGGCTTTGGGTGATCTCGGTTCTATTACACTATATTATGCAAAGAGACCTTCATCAATCACCCACAATAACAGCTACACTAGTCTATCATGAAATGATCCAAATTTCTAGCCCCTTTTTGTTTTTTCATTAAAGTTTTACAAAATCTCCAACAACTTAGTAATTCTGAAGCAAATCTGACAACAATAAACCACTGTTCTCCCATAAGCGGAAACAGTTCATGATAACGCCATATATGTTGAATTTTCAGCTTATATTAGGCAGTTTTTCTGTTTAACAAACTATGTAGCATTCTTCGCCATAACTTAGATCGCTTCATAGCTTAGATCAGCTTGAATTCGCTCTAAAAATAGGATTTAATAGTGGATAGAATGTTTTGAGTAATTACTTAAAAATATCCCTGATGTGCCATGGTCGTTTCTTGATTCCACGGAATAGAATGCTACAAACTATTGACGCTTCTTTCGGAGTATACTCCGCTTCAAAGAGGTTTTGTAACGAAGAGGACTTTTTGAGAGCTTTTGGATACTTTTGAATGCTAGATATAAGAGCCAAGCGAATAGTTATCAGTCTCAACAAGCAGTACAATAGTTTATTCCGACCAGAGAGAAAAAGGATGATTCGATTCAACCCGATAAAGAGAAAGCACGCCCCTCATCCCAATAGAAGTAGCAGAGAAGTGATACCGAGGAGATCTACAACAGCGGATAAACAAAGAACCAGTTTGTTAGCGAGGTAAACTTTCATCATATGTATGCATTGTACCACGATAGGCAAGACTTGTCATAAGGGATTCTCCTGCGTCTTTGTAACATTTAGGGCTGATCACAGCTTGTCGTTCGAGAGTCGATCATTCTTGCGAGACGCGACGCTTCCTGCCGAACGTCTCGCTCGTGAGAAAAAACGTTGCCAGTTGACCCGATTCGACCATGACTCTTTCCATTTCGGCAGCTTTTTACGTAAATCGGTCGAATCGCTTGTGCGCCTAATTTGCTGAAGCAATCTTCTCGCTCGTAAAGGAGCTTATGAACCGCTTTGAGCGCGCCTTAGGAATCGTTTTGTTATTGCAATCGGGACGCACACTCTCGTCGAGTGAGCTGGCTCGCCGCTTTGAGGTCTCGGTGCGCACCATCTATCGCGACATCGATATGCTCTGCGCTCTTGGAGTGCCGATCTATGCCGAACAAGGTCGTGGGGGTGGTTTTCGCTTGGTCGAGGGCTATCTGCTACCACCGATTATGTTTTCGCTTGGAGAGGCGACCTCGCTGCTGACGGGGCTAGCGCTCTTGGCACGGCTTCGGGTGCGTCCCTTCGCCAACGATCTCCAAAGCGCGAGCGATAAGCTGTTGGCTGCCCTACCCAAACATATGCAAAACGTGCTCGCCCAGAGTGAGCAGATCATTGGCTTTGAACGAACGCCGCGCGATATCTTCCACACCGATACCGATGGCGAAACCCAAACTCAAGCCGAAGCTATCCAGCTAGAGAGCGAAGTGATCACGCGCTTTCTTGAAGCGATCTACCACGGCCAAGCCGTCAGCTTCGTCTACCAAACGCGCTATAGCGCACCCAAACAGCGTATCCAGCAGCCGTTAGGTCTGTTTTGGGATCGCGAACGCTGGTATTTAGTGACCTTGCCGCTTGAAGAAGGCCAAAGCAGCCGCATCTGGCGGGCCGATCGAGTATTGTCCTTGGTTGCTGCTCACAAGCTAGAGCAGCCTAAAAGCGAGTTTCGGATCGAGCAGGTTTTGGGGCGACGCTGGCTTCAGCAGGCCATGCAAGACTGGATGCAGAGTTCACCTGTGCTGTTGCGGATCACGGCCGAGCAGGCCAAGCGTTTGCAAGAAGATTGGTACTACGCCTACGCCGAGTTCAAACCCCAAAACGATGGCAGCGTCTTGATGCGCTACGGCGAGTATGTCCCAGCTTTGGCCTTTGCGCTGCTGCGCTGGCTTGGGCCGGGCGCCGAACTGCTCGAACCTGTCGCGTGGCGGGCCGCTTTGGCCCAAGAGCTGCGCACTATGCTGGCCGTCTATGAAAACGATGCCAACAGCGCCTAAAAGCTGCCATACAGTTGTCAGGGTTTGTTTCGTACAATCGTGCTACGTAGTCGCTTTATCAGAAGGGACAAAACGATGAGTATGCCTAACAGCCAACAAGAGTGGAGCATCCATCTGTTCAAAGAAATCTTTGGCGTGCTGCCAGAAGACAGCCCTAGCTTTGTACTCGACGGCCCATTCCAAGGCGTATTGCCAAGCCTTAATTCGCTCAGCGCTGAAGAGGCTTCGCTGGCCTATGCACCCGAAAAGGTAACAATCGCGGGGCATAGTGGCCACATTCTCTTTCTGCTTGACTATTTTCGCTCTATGGCGCGCGGCCAGAAGCCCAACAGCGACTGGGATTGGAGCTGGCGCTATAGTCAGGTCAGCGCCGAAGAGTGGCAGGATCTGCGCAGCCAGATTCAGGCTGCCTTCGACGATGCTCTTCAACTGATGCAGCAGAGCGAGTGGAACGATCAGATCGCGGGCGGCAGCCAGGTCTTGCTCAGCCACGTCGGCTATCATATCGGTCAGATCCGTCAATTGATCACATTTGTGCAGCAAGAGCGCGCTGTGTAGCACTCATATACATCACCAAGAAGGCGAACGCATAGAGCTGCGTTCGCCTTTTCTCGTTATCCGCAATCGCTTGGTGGTGCAGGGTTTTAAGGCGAGCTCTGCTCGCAGCTAGCACTTTGAGGCTGCGGGAGGGATGTTGATAGCCGTAGGCGGACGCGCCAAGGACTTCTTTGGGGAAGAGACGACGCCGCCCTGCTATTGACAGAGCTGTTAGTCTGGTTTTAGAGAACAGGCCGATTAGAAATGAAAGGGAGCGAGGATGCCAGAAGCGCTTATTGTGCCCGCGTATGGATTACGATCAGAGGGTCAAGCAGCGATTGCGGCTTTTGGGCGCTCGTTCGATATTCAAGAGTGGAGCGGCAGCGGGCCAGACTATCTACACGTCCACTATTCCGACGATGAAGCATGGCATATCCTCGAAGGGACGCTGACCTTTCGCTTCCTCGACCGCATTCGAGAGGCGAGCGCAGGCACGACCGTGTTTGTGCCCGCCGGAGTGGCCCACGCCTACTACGAAGCGGCTGGGCCAACCCGCTACCTGATTATTATGACGCCACGACTGCGCGAGCTGATCGCAACCCTGCATAGAATGCCACTAAGCGAGCATCAAGCTGTTATGAAGCAGTACGATTCGGAGATTCTTGATCCGGTCTAATCCTACAATCGATAGCAAGCCCAAAACGTATTATAATCAGCCATTGGATAGAATAGACTTTTACTGAAGCTCTTTGATGGCTTAGGACGAGCTATCTCTTTATCCTAATCTGGGAGAATAAGCATGTCTCAGGCTACGATGGAGATTTGGGGCAAGATCGCCGAAGCTCGGCAGCAAGCGCGTATCGATGGATGGTTGGACTCGCCTCTGATTCAAGATCTCTATGTACAGCCTTTGATAGGCATGGTCTTCACCACGGGAGAGAAGGTTTGGCTCAAGAAGCTGATTGAGCAATTTGAGATCTCGCCGCAGAGCCGTTGGCTCAGCATTGGCTGCGGCAACGGCGGCTGGGAGCTGTATATCGCTGAAAGCGGCTTCTGCGAGCAGATCGAAGGGATCGATATCTCACCCCACGCGATCCGCATCGCCCAAGATGCGGCGAGCAGTCGCGCCATTAACAACGCCCACTTCCGAGCCTGCGATATCCAAGCCGAGCGCCTGCCTGAACAGGCCTACGATGTGGTGCTCTTTTCGATGAGCTTGCACCATGTCGAGCGGCTGGAATATGTGCTGGCCGAAGTGCTGCGTAGCCTGCGTCCGGGCGGTTATCTGATTATCAACGAATACGTCGGGCCGAGTCGCTGGCAATGGGACGATCAGCGTCTCACGATCATCAACACTCTGCTGGCCGCACTGCCGCCTCACTACCGCATACACAGCCAAAGCAACGAGATCAAAAGCGTCGAAGAACGCCCCAGCATCGAATTTATGAAGCATATCGATCCTTCTGAATCGGTGCGCTCAGCCGATATTTTGCCCGTCATCAAGCGCTATTTTGAGGTTGTGGCGGAATATCCCTACGGCGGCGCGATCTTGCACAAGCTGCTAGAGTATATCGTGGGCAACTTCGACCCCGACAAGCCCGAAGATATCAATCTGCTGATGCTGCTATGCAGTTTTGAGCAAGCCTTGGTGAAAGCTGGAATCGTCGAGAACGACTTTCTGGCGCTGGTGGCGCGCAAGCGTAAAGTGGCGGTTCGCCCAAGTTGGCTCGATTTCAAGCAGATCGATGCCCAGATCGTGAAAGGGGTCTATCCGGTGGAAGAGAGCGATCAGCAGCGACCATTTTGTTGGACCAGCGCCGAGGCTCAGTTTGTTTTGGAACGACCTGCCCAAGCCCGTCTGCTCGCCATGCAGGTGCTGCTGCCGCCCGTCGCTCGCACGCTCACGATCAAAATCAACGATCAAGTGGTGAGCTGTGTGCGCTCGAAGGACAGCGCGCAGCTGGGCAAATGGCAGGAGCTGTTTGTCTATCTACCGCCTATCTCAGAGCAAGAGCCAACGATCTCATTTGAGCTTGATAGGGCTTGGTCGCCCCAAGAGCTCTTTCAGCAAGCTGACACGCGCGAGCTGGGTATTGCGCTGCGCGATCTGCGCTTTCTTTAGCCTGTTGAGAGTGGATAGCATTTCGGGGACACCGAAGATTCTAGCTAATACCAAATCCGGTTGATTAATTCTATTTGGCCTTGGGCAGAGTGGAACTTGACCATGTTTGTTGTGAGAAATTTCGCGCTGTAGCGCGAAATTTCTCACAACTTCTTTCCTCAGAACGGCAGAGGCAGGCTCCCTTCTCCCGCAACTGTACATTACCCACAAATCGACATACGGTCAGCGTTATCTGCCCTCACCCCCCGGCCCCCTCTCCCGCACTGCGGGCGAGGGGGTGAATGTTGTACAAGCTCTCCGCGTTTTGTGCTCTCAAGGATACTCCCGCGATGGTATGCAAACGATCGCCTTTTGCTGCCGACACGACTTTTGGCTAATGCATAGATGGGGAAGAAGGGCCGGGGATGAGGGTTGCTTAGCCCATCTGATAGCCGAAGGCGGACGCGCTAGAGATCGAATGGAAGGTGAAGATCTTTCCGCCTCTGTTATGCAAGCAGTCTGAGTTGGCAAAGCATAAAAAAAGAACGGTAGAAATCTACCGTTCTTTCGTTTGGCTCCCCGACCAGGATTCGAACCTGGAACATTCTGATTAACAGTCAGACGCTCTACCGTTGAGCTATCGGGGATCATTTAGTTTTCGTCTCAACGCGGGTGATTATACATTAACTGCGAAATTTTGTCAAATCGCTGTTTTTCTAACCCGCTTGTTGAAGGAGTTCATTCCGCCAACGCTCGATATTATAGAACGTTGACGGAATGTTTGCAAGTCACATTTTAGAAGATCTCGTTGACGTGGATGATCTGGTCGCGGCCGGGGCCAACCGAGATCATACCGACCCGGGCGCCGATCAGCTGACAGAGGCGAGCGACATAGTTGGCGGCTGCCTCCGGCAGATCTTGGAAGTTGCGAATATGCGATGTAGGCGTCATCCAACCCGGCATCTCTTCGTAGATCGGTTCGACTTGGCCCAACACCGACAGATTCGAGGGCGGGTGCGATAGTTCAGCGTCGTGCAGCTTATAGCCAGTGCAGATCTTGATAGACGGCAGTTGGTCGAGCACGTCGAGCTTGGTGATCACCAAGGTGTCGATGCCGTTTAGCTGAGCCGCATAGCGCGCCAAGACCGCATCGAACCAGCCCACGCGGCGCAGGCGGCCAGTGGTGGTGCCTACCTCGGCCCAGGGAGTGCCGATCTGGCGCAAGCGGTCGGCATCTTCGCCATCGACTTCGGTCGGGAAGGGACCCTCGCCCACGCGGGTTGCGAAGGCTTTGAAGACGCCCACCACCGAGTTGAGCGCGCTTGGGCCAATACCGGTGCCCTGACAAGCGCCAGCAGCGCCCGGCGACGACGATGTCACATAGGGGTAGGTGCCGTGGTCGACATCGAGCAGTGTGCCTTGAGCGCCTTCCAGCAACACAGGCATATTTTTCTCGAGTGCGCGATGCACAATCGGGTGAATATCGGTGATATAGTCGGCCAACTGGCGACCATAGTCTAAATAGGTTAGATAGGTATCGTGGAGCGAGAGCGGCTGCGCGCCGTAGAGCTTGGTCAGCACGCGGTTCTTCTCTTCCAAAACAACGCGCAAACGACCGAGCAAGGTCTCTTCGTGCAGCAGATCGCCCATACGAATACCTGAACGGCTCATTTTGTCGGCATAGGCCGGGCCAATGCCGCGTCCCGTCGTGCCGATGCGCTGATCGCCACGCGAGGTCTCTTGAAGTTGATCGATCATCACGTGATAGGGCATAATCACATGGGCGCGCTCGCTGATTACCAACCGAGAGGTGCTGATTCCTCGAGCCTGCAAATCAGCGATCTCTTTGATCAATACCTTCGGATCGACCACAACGCCGCTGCCAATCACATTGACGATCGAAGGATCAAGGATGCCCGAAGGAAGGATATGGAGTTTAAAGGTTCCGTGTTCGTTGACCACGGTATGGCCCGCATTGTTGCCGCCGCTATAGCGCACAACCATACGTGCTTTGGCGGCCAAAACATCGATTATATGGCCCTTTCCTTCGTCGCCCCACTGTCCGCCGACGACTGCAACTACCGGCATCCTCCTGCCCCCTTCTATCTATGTATCACACAGAACATGGAAATAGACAAATGTACGACCTGTGTTGAGCACGCGGTCGTATAGCTATTATAGCGTAGTTTTGTTTCCCATTTTACTCATTAAAGCATTCTCACAAAAACTATCGATGATAAATATGGTTAAAGGTTTTTAACAAAATACGGGCCGCCGATGTCTTGAGCACACACAAGGGCGTTGCACAAGCCGCGATCCGCTTTTCTGGCAATGAGCGATCTGCGTGCTCTGGCGGCGGGTTCTTTTCCTTCCATACGGTCCCTGGCGCGTCCGCCTTCGGCTATCAAATGGGCTAAGCTGCCCTCATCCCCGGCCCTTTTCCCCCATCTATGCATTAGCCAAAAGTCGTGTCGGCAGCAAAAGGCGATCGTTCGCATAGCATCGCGGGAGTATCCTTGAGAGCACAGAACGCGGAGAGCTTGTACAACATTCAGCCCCTCGCCCGCAGTACGGGAGAGGGGCCGGGGGGTGAGGGCCGATAACGCTGACCGTATGTCGATTTGTGGGTAATGTACAGTTGCGGGAGAAGGGTGCGGGCCTCTGCCATAGATAGCGCAAATTTGGCATAGGATCGCTCTGTTCACAAACACAAAGAAGGACAAGCGCTTGCCTGCGCTTATCCTTCTTTGTTAGGCTACTACACACACAACTTAGGGCAGCTGGCTCAAAACCGTATCGAGCTTGCTGATGGCCTCATCGACATGCTCGCGCTCGATGATCAGCGGCGGCAGAAGACGAATCACATCGTCGCCTGCGGTCGCCATCAAGAAGCCTAACTTGTGACCAGCCTCGCGCGCCTCAGCCGCCGAGCCTTTGATCACCATACCGCGCATCAGGCCGCGCCCGCGCAGCTCAACGATCTTGTCGCCATGTTTCTCTTGCAGATCGCTCAAAGCCTCGTCGAGGTAAGAGCTGACCTCGCGCACATGGTTCAAGAACTCGGGGTCGCTGATGCGCTTCAGCACAGTTTGAGCGACTGCGGTGATCAGCGGGCCGCCGCCGAAGGTCGTTCCGTGATCGCCAGCGTGAATCACATCGGCAACCTTCTGCTTGACCAAAATCGCGCCGATCGGCAGGCCGCCGCCCAGCGGCTTGGCAACCGTCATAATGTCTGGCTCGATACCGTAGCTTTCGTGGGCCCACAGCGTACCGGTGCGGCCCATGCCACACTGAATCTCATCGCAGATCAGCAGGGCGTTGTGCTTGTCGCACAGCTCGCGCAGGCGCTGCATGAATTCGATGCTGGCGGTGCGCAGACCACCTTCGCCCTGCACCGGCTCGATGATGACCGCACAGACATCGTCGCTGATCAGCTCATCGAGGCCAGCGACATCGTTGAAGACACCGAAGCGCACATCGGGCATCACCGGCATAAAGGCGGCACGATACTTCTCGCGCGAGGTTACGGCCACTGCGCCCATGGTGCGACCGTGGAACGAACCATCGAAGGCTACAATGGTTGTTTTGCCTTCGCCGAAGTGCTCGCGAGCGTATTTGCGCGCAAACTTGATAGCGCCCTCGACCGACTCGGTGCCGCTATTGCTGAAGAACACGCGATCGAAGCCTTTGCTGCGCTCGATCAGCATCTTGGCCAAAGCGCCGCCGGGCACGGTATGGTACAGGTTCGAAACATGAATCAGCTTACTGGCGTGAGCTGTGATGGTCTCGGCCACCTCTTTATCGCCGTAGCCAAGCGCATTAACCGCGATACCTGCAACAAAGTCGAGATAACGATTGCCCTCGGTATCGATCAGATAGACGCCGTCTCCATCTTCGAGCACAAAGTCGGGGCGGGCATAGGTTTGCAGCACATACTGCTGCTCATCGTGTTTGGCTTGATCAGAGATAGACAACATAACCTCCTTACAACAGTACATCCACAAAATAGGCTACTGCTGAACGTCGAGTGTGGGGTGATCGTATGGCGCGCATTATAGCACTGCTCGTTAGGCAGAGAGCGCCGCTGAAAAACAGACTGCCCTCGTTCTGAGGGCAGAATGAAACAAACAGCACTCATGTTGCGTGTAAACACCTAGTGCTCTTCAGACTCGCGGGCCGCCGACGGAAGGCGTAAAGCCACGGTCACTTCGCTGCGATTATGGAAGAGCTGGCGACTACCGATAATCTCATAGCCTTCTTCTAAAATCGAACGCGCCTTCAAATAGACTTGCTCGAGGTTGGCGTAGGGCAGCTTCAAGGTGACGATCGCCAAACCATTGGGCTGCAAAAGCGGCACTGCCTCTACCATCAAGCGAGCCGAATCGCGTGCATCGAGGCGCATATCGTTTACGATCAAATCGAAACGATCGCGTTGCCAAGGCTGTTTATTGCGCAAGTGTAAATCTAAGAACTCTTCGGCCTTGCCCTGCCAGTGTCGAACATTTTTAAGGTCGACCACCTGCTTATCGAGATAAGCTGGATCGACCGCGATCACGCTATAGCCACGTTGCACCAAAATCCGCGTCCAACCGCCCGGAGCAGCTCCAAAGTCGAGCGCCCGCCCGCTGCTCGGCAAGTCGAGCTTAAAGACCTCGATCGCCTCGAGCAGCTTAAACTCAGCGCGGCTGATTTGATCGGGCGTGATCGCATAACGGCGCTCGCCGCCCGCCCAATCGCTCAGACAGTGGCTCACCGGCCAAACACCCAAAAAGGCCTCGTTCACGCCCCAATAGACCGAGAGTACCACTTCCGGATGCCTAACGTCTTCGGGGCCGTAGCGCTCGAAGTGAGCGCGCAGTGGGGCAGCGATGGCATAGCGGGTATAGGGCTGTTTGATACGATAACTCAGACGCACTTGCACAGCATGAGGGCGTTTGAGAAAGCGTTCTGGTAGGGCGGCCAGTAAGGTCTCAGCGGCCTCTGCCACACGTTGAATATCGTGCTCATCTCCTTGAAGCTCGACACGAATATCGGCGGGTGCGATATGACGTATAAATGTCGGTGGGGAAGATGCTAGGGCGTCAGCAAGAGCAATCGGATCGTGCACTTCAACCAGCGAAACCCCATCGTCAAGATCTACAATTTCTCCCAATTCGCCGGCTACTTGACGCAACTCCCGCAGTGCAATATCTGTCGCCTCAGGGGCACTAGTAATAATTACGGACATATCGCACCATCTTAACTTCTAGATATCGAAGCGAGCCGTAAGCAGCTACCTCGACTCACTAAAACAGCTATCGTTCTCAACTTTTTCTTTTACTGTAATCTATATAGTTTGTATTATAAACTATGATCGTGACAAACAGATAGTTACTTTTTCGCTCTTTACGAACACTTTCTCTCAAGACAAATAATCTTTTGTCCTTCCTTTTTGCGTATTTATATCTTTTCGCTATGATAATAATCCTTTCTATCGATTCATAAAGATTTCACTTGCACATTTCGGCATCACCATGCTATCTGTATGGCTTATTATGTAAAGAATCTATTAGAGAGCTTTTTCTCAAAGCTTCTTAATCATTTCAACAATCTTGGTGTAATCATCGCTCAATCGAAAGTTAGTCAACTTTATGCAAAGCCTCGCCCTAGGCCTGCTTGTTATGGCCGCTATCCTACACGCTAGTTGGAACATCATCGTTAAACGCGCCAAGGAACGCCAGATCTTCACGTGGTGGGCCTTGGTGATCGGCAACTGCTGTTTTCTGCCGATCTTGTTGCTACGCCCAGGCTTGCCCAGCCAGATCTGGCCCTTCATTATCGCCAGCGCGATCGCCGAAGGGCTCTACTACCTCGCACTGGCTCGCGCCTACACGATCGGCGACTTCTCGTTAGTCTACCCCATGGCGCGCGGAGCTGCGCCCGCCTTCTTAGCGACCTGGGCCTTTCTGTTTTTAGGCGAGCGCCCCAGCGCTGGCGGGCTGTTGGGGCTCGGCCTACTGATCTTCGGCCTAGTTGTAGTCGGAAGCGGCATTTTATGGAATATGCGCGGCAAGGTCGCCGTAAGCGCCAGCGGAATCGGCGCGGCGCTCACAGTGGCCTTCTGCATCTCGCTCTATTCGATCATCGACGGCGCGGCGGTAAAAATCGCCGACCCCACCGCCTATACCATCGTCACAATGATCTTGACCAGTATCATTATGGCACCTTTGGTGCTGCCGCGCTATTCACGCCAACAGATCGTGGGCGAACTGCGCAGCAACTGGCTCAGCATCGCTGCGGTCGGCGTGCTCACCCTGCTGACCTATATTTTGGTGATGTTCGCCTATCGGATCGCTCCGGTCTCGTATGCGGGCGCGATCCGCGAGATCAGCGTGATCTTCGGGGCCTTGGCGGGCTGGATCTGGCTCGGCGAGAGCTTCGGCAAAGTGCGCACGCTCGGCTCGCTGCTGATTTTTGCGGGTATTGTGGTGATCGCTCTGTACGGCTAGGGATAGGGCGCTGATGGTGGGCGAATTTGAGCAAAACGAGAGGGATGCTTGTTGAATGGCATCCCTCTCATTGTTGCAAAGATCTCGCTGGCAAGGCAGCGCCGATCAAGCCCTCATTTTGGGCGGGGTGTTGATAGCCGAAGGCGGACGCGGTGAGGACCGAATGGGGGTTAGCCGTCTCTCCGCCAGATGAAAACAACGATCGCGATCAGTCGGCGCTTTCGTTGAAGGAACGCTCGAAAAAGTCGGCCAGATGTTTGTAGAGCACCTCGCGGTTGGCGGTGCGCCCAATACCGTGGCCTTCGTCTTCAAAGGTCAAGAGCTGATATTCGACATTGGCGGCCTGCAACGCTTCGACCACAACCCGCACGTTTTCGGGCGTGACATTGGGGTCGCGCATACCTTGAACGATCATCAAATGGCCTTTGATCTGGTCGACAAAGTGAATGGGCGAACCCTTACGATAACGCTCCGGCTGCTGTTCGGGCGTTCCACCCATCATCTCTTCGCTGTAGGGGCGCAGATCCGGGCGGGTCGTGTAGTAGTCGACTACCAAGTCGGTCATGCCGCAGATGGGCGCAGCCGCCGCCAAGATCTCGGGCGGGCAGCGAGTGATCTGGCACCACGAGGAGTAGCCGCCGTAGGAAGTGCCGGTGATGCCAACTTTACCCGGCTGGGCGATACCGCGTTCGATCAGGGCCTCGATGCCAGCGCGGATATCGTCTTGTTCGAGGCCGCCCCAACCGTGAGCCTTGATAGCCTCTTTAAAGGCCAAGCCGAAGCCGGTGCTGCCGCGATAGTTGGGCAACAAAACGTTGAAGCCTTGGCTGACGTAGTATTGCACCTCGGGATGGTAGCTGTCGGCGGAGTGGGCGGTCGGGCCGCCGTGGACGTAGACGATCGTGCCCTTGGGCTCGCCTTTGGGCTGATAGAGCCAGCCTTGGATCTCGAGACCGTCGACCGAACGCCAGCGAATGTCTTGGGCTGAAGCGAGCTGCTCGGGCTTGATCTCGGTCTGCTCCCAGAGGCGCGTCAAGCTGAGGAAGGCTTCGGGGCGCAGATCGTCCAGCGAAAAGCGTACGATATCGTAGGGGTGGGTCGAACTTGAGTAAGAGCCGATCCAGTGATCGCCGACTTGCTGGAGCGGGATCAGGTCGCCAGCGATCTGAGGCAGGTGGGTCTCGCTGTCGCTGGCCAGATCGTAAAATGAAATGAAGGTGCGCGCGCCTTTGACCTCGCCCACCACGATCAGAGGCGTCTGTGTGCCGCGCGGCGCAAAGGCGAACTCGATCGAGCGCTGAGGATCGTCGATCAGCCAGCGCAACTGCTCGCTTTGGCGCGACCAGACGCCGAGGCGACGATAGTTTTCAGCGTCGGCCACCACCACCACATGCACGCCGTCGGGCATCCATGTGGCGTCGACTTTGGCGCTATCGCCCACGTTTAAAATCTCGTGGTCGTTGCCACCCTCGCTATCGACCAGCCAATACTGCACGCCGCTGGGATGGCGATCGAGCCGATTGTAGAGGACATGGCTGCCCTGTTCGTTCAGCTCAGGCAGAACATAGCCGCCCTTTTCGGGTCGAGCCAGCAGGGTTCGTTCGCCTGTCTGCAAGTCGAGGCGATAGATGCAGGTCGGTTCGATCTCTTCGTCAGTTTCGGGATCGACGTTGGCGGCGTAAAACAGCCAAGGCTGTTGAGGATGAAGTTGGCCGCCGTGAATAAAGTAGTTCGGATTACTCGGAGTCAGTGGGTACATCGCGCCGGGTTGATCGAGCGCGATTCGAAAGAGCTGAACACGCTCGTCGCCCTCGTGGTCTTGGCCCACAATCACGCTGGCGCTATCGGGCGCCCACGACACCAAAATCACCTCTTCGTTCGAGTCGGAGAGCTGAATAGGCGCGCGCGAGCCATCGGTCGGCGCTGCGTAGACGTTGATGGTTGGGCCCATGCCGCTCAAACTCCAAGCGACCCAGCGTCCGTCTGGCGAAACAAGTGGCACAAGTGCTCGTGGCACATGAAGCAAGGCATGCAGAAAATCTTGCTGGCTCATGCAAATTCCTCAATATATAGAAATGGCACACAAACTGCAAATATTGTACTTCTTCTTTTGAAAAGCGCTAGTGCTCGATTCGCTTATGATTTGGCGCAGCCAAACATTCCTATGCTACAATTCCAATACTGTTCATCTCATACAGCGAGTCAGTTCTAGAGCATTTGATTGTATACGCTGATTACCACGTTTCGAGGAATATATGAAACGTCTCTCCTCTTCGACCTGGCTTGTGCTTGCGATCGGCATCCTTCTTGTCGGCTTTCTGATCGCCTATAGTTTGCCAAAAGCCGCCCAAACAAGCAGTAACAACGATCACTTTCTACCGACTGTGCTGCAATCTACGGCCATCGAATGGGGCACGCCGACCAAAAGAGATCCTTCAGCAAGCCCTATAGCAAATCCTACGCCAAGCCCGTCTCAAGAGGCAACTTCGCAGCTTCCAGAGCCAACAAATCCCTCTACAGACCCAACACCTACCAACGAAGTTCCAGCAGCGCCTCCGGTTCAAGGCTTCCGAGTGATCGCCAGTTATCCGCATGATCCAGAAGCCTTCACCCAAGGCTTGATCTATGAAAACGGCCAACTCTACGAAGGCACCGGGCTCAATGGGCGTTCGTCGCTGCGCCGCGTCGAGTTGGAGACGGGCAGCGTGCAGCAATCGGTAGCTCTAGAAGAGCAATACTTCGGCGAAGGCATCACCATCTTGGGCGATAAGATCTACCAACTGACTTGGCAGAATCGGGTCGGCTTCGTCTACGATAAAAGCAGCTTCGCGCTGATCGGCCAGTTCAGTTATGCTACCGAAGGTTGGGGCTTAACCACCGACGGCACGCATCTGATTATGAGCGACGGAAGTTCAACGATCTATTTCCTCGATCCGAACAGCTTTGAAGTGGTTAGACAAGTGGTAGTCGATAACCCGACCGGCGGGCCGATCAGCCGTATCAACGAGCTGGAATATATCAACGGCGAGATCTACGCCAATATCTGGCAGACCGACAAGATCGTACGGATCGATCCCAACAACGGGCGGGTCTTGGGTTGGATCGACCTAACTGGCTTGTTGGGACCAGAAGACCGCGTTCAGCCGGTTGATGTGCTGAACGGTATTGCCTACGACTCCGAGAATCAACGTCTGTTTGTAACGGGCAAACTCTGGCCGAAGCTGTTCGAAATCGAACTCATCGACCTTGAATAGATAGAACAAGCTATGACTGCAGCCTTTGACGCGATCATTGTCGGCAGCGGGCACAACGGCCTGACCTGTGCGGGTTACTTGCAACGGGCAGGCTTGCGCGTACTGGTGCTGGAACGCCGCCCAATTGTTGGCGGGGCGGTCTGCACCGAAGAGGTTATTCCGGGCTACAAGATCGATGTCGGCTCCTCGGCCCACATTATGATCCATCTGACGCCGATCGTGCGCGATCTCGAGCTCGAGCGCTACGGCCTGCACTACATCGATATGGATCCCTGGGCCTTTTACCCGCTGCCCGACGGCTCGGGCGCGATCAGCTTCTACCGCGACCTCGAGCGCACCTGCGCTTCGATCGCCCAAGTCTCGCGGCGCGACGCGGCGGCCTATCGCCAGTTCGTGAACTACTGGCTGCCGCTCAATCAAGCTGTATTCGAGTGTTTTATGCAGCCGCCCAGCGTCGCGCGTCTGTTCGGCTCGGTGGCAAAAGCGCAGCTGCGCACGGGCAGGCTGAACGACAGCTTCGAGACGGTGCGGCGCCTCTTCACCTCGTATGGTCAACTAGTCAACGAGATCTTTGAAAGCGAAGCTATGCGGGCGGCTATGCTCTGGCTGGCCGCCCAATCGGGGCCAGCCCCCGACGAGCTGGCAGCGGGCGATCATCTGGGCTGGTACGCCATGATGCATGTCTCGGGAGCCAAGCGGGCCAAGGGCGGCAGCGGTATGCTGACCCAAGCTATGGCGCGCTCTTTGAGCGCTGCGGGCGGCGAGGTGCGACTTGATGCGCCGGTTAAGCGCATTCTGGTGCGTAACAAGACAGCTTATGGGGTCGAACTCGAAAGCGGCGAGACGATCTCGGCCCCGATTGTGATCTCTAACGCCCATGTGCAGACCACCATGCTCGATCTAGTCGGCCCAGAGCATCTGCCTTCGCACACGCTCGAGCGGGTGCGCGCTATTCGGGTCGGCAATGGCTTCGGTATGACGGTGCGCTGCGCCGCCGACGAGTTGCCCGACTACATCGCCGCGCCTTCGGGCGGACGCCCTCACGAGAGCCACCACGGTCTGCAACTGCTCTGTCCCTCTGAACGCTACCTCAACAACGCCTTCGCCGACTATCGGCGCGGCCTGCCAGCGCGCGAGCCCGCCGTGATCGCGATGACCTTCAGCGCACTCGACGATAGCATTGTGCCGCCCGGCAAACAGAGCGTCTTTCTCTGGTCGCAATACTTCCCCTACGAGCTGGCCGATGGCCGCAACTGGGACGAGATCCGCGAAGAGGTGGCCGATTCGATTCAAGAGGTGCTCTACCGCTACGCGCCCAATATGCGCGGTGCGATCAGCGAGCGCTTTATTCAATCGCCGCTCGACATAGAGCGCCGTCTCGGCATGCTGCGCGGCAATGTGATGCACGTTGAGATGTCGTTCGACCAGATGTTTTTCTTCCGCCCTACCGCAGAGCTAGCGGGTTATCGCACACCAATCAAGGGTTTGTATCTGACCGGCGCAAGCACCCACCCGGGCGGCGGCGTGTTCGGTGCAAGCGGTATGAACAGCGCCAAGGTTGTGCTCAAGGATTGGCGGGCCGCTAAACGCCGCACATGGCTGCCACTAGCCAAAAGGTAAGTGTTCATACGAAATTCGGTTGATGAGTTTCTGTTTGGCTTTCGGCAGAGTGGAACGTGACTATTTTTGTTGTGTGAAACATGAGTCATGCCGAACTGATCGTTGTATTTTGGGCAGTCTCTCGGCACACAGCTACAACACTCTGCTTACGGGCGAGCTGTTGGTAGCCGTAGGCGGACGCGGTGAGCACCTTCGTTGGGGAAGAGAGCAAGCCGCCAGAGTGCTGAAGTGATCAAACGGATTTTGTACCAGAGAGAAAAGCTGAGATTTTTCAGCCAAAAATCGTATGAATCGCTTGTTCTGCTCAGCGCTTCAAACAAGGGGGGGATTCTGGAACATATATATGTACAAAATATGATGAGATTTTCTTATTTTCCCTCTAGCAAAATAGTTTTTTTTAGGTAAAATGGTCTTCATATACGTGTAGTAGCTGCTCGAGCTGCTATATCACAGCAAGGTAAACCAAATAGGCTAGAACAAAGGAGTACAACTGCGCAGCATGGGTGCGCACTAGAGAGCGAAATAGCTACATTCCTAACAAAGCGGGGAAATACCATGCAGGGAGGAAAAAGCAATAACCAGTCACTATGGCTACGGCGTTTCATCCTCATCACAATCTGGCTTGGTGGCCTCTTGAGCATCTGCCTAACAACTTGGATGCTCTTACCCAAACCACTCGTTATCCCCATAACCCTCGCCATTCTCATCGTGTGTTGGTATGTAACCTTCACTACCTTCCAACATTACCCCAACCAGAGCGTCACGATCAGCAGCTTTGAAGATTTACGAGGCAGCTTTGTGATCTACCATCCTCACGTGTATATCCTAGCTTTTCTCGGAATACTGGGAGTCATTACCGCGACGATTCTGCTGGCAGAAAAGGGGTTTCGCAATATCAGCCTTGCGCAGTGGATCGGCCTGCTGATCTTAGGAGGGGTGGCCACCATCGGGCCGTTCAGCAACCTCTCGAAGCAGGTCTTCGCCTTTCGGATCGATGACAACGGCACGCTTTGGGTCAGGCATTGGGGGCGCTACTATCCGCTACAGTTCCAAGAATTCAGCGAAGTGCGCTGTATCACCGTCAGATCCAAAAATAATGCCTTTATTCCGCTCCACATCGTGTGCAGTCAGAATAAAGGCCCGCTCAAACAGCTTATTTTCTCGCTTGGAGGCATATACTCCAAAACCTACCGTGAACCGATCAAAGGTCAACTACTTAACGCCTTTATCTACAACGCCTGCCAAGAAGCCAACATGTACATCGAACATGTCGCACGAGGCCAACGCCGCAGTTGGCTAGCTACTCCCCAAAGAAGAAGCTCACTTGAGGCGGCTTAGCCGCTCTAAGCCCTGTCGAGCACGCGCCTGCAGCGTAGCAGCCGCGTTACTACACTCCTCACTCTTTTGCAAGGCGCGATGGTAGACCGTTGTGGCCTCTCCAACTTGGCCCAAGACCTCTAGTGTGCTGCCGAGCGCAAGCAAAACTTCTACATACTGAATGCGCAATTCACTGCGTCGTTCTTCGGCATAGTGCGAGTCGCCAAAGAAGGGGGCCGCATCCATATAGTCGCCCCGATAGAGGCGCACCGCCTCGCGCAAAACTTCGAGCGCCTGCTCGTGCTGACCTTGGCGCAGCAGAGTCTTGCCCTGCTCGGCGTAGGCAGCGAACATATCGGTATCGGCCCATGCGATCAGACCCGGCTCTAGCCAGTAGCGCTCGTGGTGGTAGCGAATCGTTCGGCTGTCGCTGGCGCGGCTCAGGCCCGGCTCAAGCGTACGGCGCAGCGCGCCCAAGGTACGGTGAAAGGCATCGTCGGCCTTTTTGATATTTTCTTCGTCGGGCCAAATCACCTCTTCGGCCTCGTCTTTGCTCATACCACGGCCCAAGCTCAGCCGATCAAACAAAAAGGCGAACAATGCTTCGGCTTGGTAGGTGCCAGCTTTCTCGCCGCCCCAACGGGTCAAACGCTCGCCAGCGCGCTCGACATACAGCTCGCCCAAGGCATAAACATACAAGCGCTGATCGTTCTCTTCGGGCGGCTGTTGTTTGACGGGCGAGGTTGGTGCTCGCTGTATCGTCTCAACGGTCTGTTGGGCCAAAGCCTCGCGTTGAGCTTCAAGTAAGCGGCTCTCTTCTGCCAACTGTTCAAGAACCTGTTGCTGTTGCTGGCTGGCTTGACCGTAGTGCACAACCGAAGCCAAATAGATTCCCAGCGATGCCAACAGAGCGCGCTCGGTCGCGCTAAAGGGCTGACCAGAGCGCTTGGGACCGAGCGCCAACAAGCCAAGGCCGACGCCCGCGCGACGCAGCGGCAAAATCAAGCTGTAGCCATGCGCTTCGGGATTAAGAATTTCGATGTTGGCAGGCAGCGACATCTTGACCAAAGCGTCAACCAGCTCTAAACGTTCGCCATAGACCGCCTCAACGCTCATCTCGGTCAGCAGCACATCGTCATCGGCAGGAGAGATCGGACGCAACACCACCACGCCGTTATCGACGCCCAAGGTGCGGCAGATCGATACCAAAGCGGCCTGCAACTGCTCTTTGAGGCTGCCGCGCTGCATCAAGTCGTTGCTGATCGCGCTAAGCAACTGGCCATAGTCGAACTCGCGCCGATAAAAACGCTGATCAAGTTTCGCCCGAAACCATTCGCGCAAGGGGCCTAGCGCAGCGACCAAGACCACCAGCATAAAGATCGAGACCACCGGCGCATGGATCTGGAGCCAATTGCGCGTTAAAGTGTCGAGCACAAACAGCACGCCTACATACAAGGTTGTGATCACGCTGCCGATGATCGAATAGAGAAAGGTACGTTGAGCGACTCGTACCGGCAGAAGAGCGCGATAGGCGAGAACCGTATAGGTCAGGCCCACCATAGCGAGCATAATGATGCCACGCCCTATTGAAGAGGGCAGCTCGTAAACTCGCGCCAAGATCGATACGATCACACCGAGCGCGCCGACCATTGTCATGAAGATGTAGATGCCGCGCAGCCAGCGGTCTTCGCTGCCGACATGAGCCTCTTGGTAGGACTGCCAGAGCAGCACGATTGAATAGGCAACCGGCACGACCCGTTGCAAGAGCCAGAGCCACGACAACAGGCCATCTGGCATCCTCAACTTGCCCCAGATATCCCAAGGTCGGTAGGGCGCGTCGAGGCTGCCCGGATAGACTTCAGGAAGCAGCGGGCCAAACAGGGCATAGAGCGCCAAGATAATTCCGCAGGCATAGGAAACAAACAGCATCATATGCTGCGAAAGAGTGCGCAGATTGCCGCGTGTTAGGGTCAGAATAAATTGCACAAAGACCGGAGGCAGCAGGACGGTCGAAACGATATTCAGACGATCAAAGACGCGAGCGACATCGGGGCTTTGAGTCAATTGGCTTAAAAACGCTGTCAAGCCATACAGGGTTAGGTGAAGACAAAACCACGCGAAGTCACGGGTGAGGCGCTCGTGCGGAGCGCGTACAAACAGACTAAGACCCAGCCAACACGAAACAATCGCCAATAAAAAATCAGGGATTAAGTAGAGTAATTGCATTGATTATTCGGTCAGGCTCTTCTGCCAAGGCTCAGCGATAAGAGGGATGGTAAAACTAAAGACGCTTCCTTTGCCCTCAACGCTCTCAAACCAGATCCGCCCGCCGTGTAACTCAACCAGTTTACGTGTGATTGAAAGGCCCAAACCAGTACCACCAACCTCATCCCGAAGGGGATTATCGGCCCGATAGAACGGTGTAAAGATATGCTTCTGATCTTCACGAGCGATACCAACACCCGTATCGCGCACATCGACGCGCAGTTCGCCGTTGCCGTTATGCAGACCAACCCAAACTTGGCCGCCCATTGGCGTGTACTTACAAGCGTTGCCCAGCAGATTAGTGACCACTTGGCGGATACGTTGGCGGTCGACCTGAACGGCCGGAAGATTCTCTTGGACATCGAGCGCCAGAACGATCTTGCGCTCTTGGAATTGGCTATAGAGATCGCGCGAAACATCGATCAGCATCTCGCCCATATCGACCAATTCACGCCGCAAACGCACTTCGCCCGCTTCAGCCCGCGAGATATCCAAAAGCTCGTTGATCAGAGCCATCAAGCGCTGCACATTGTTCTTGATGATCTTCACAAAATCGCGCTGTGTCTCGGTTAGCGGACCACAAGTGCCCATCAAGAGCATATCGGCATAACCACGCATACTGGTGAGCGGCGTACGCAACTCGTGCGATGCGGTCGCAACAAACTCGCTCTTCATCTTGTCGGCCAAGACTTCGCGCGTAATGTCGTGATAGACGACGACACTTCCCAACCATTCGCTCTTAGAAGAGAGCACGGGCGAAAGATGAGCGCGCAAAATGCGCTCGCCGATAGTGATCTGGCGCAAACCTGCCGAGTCGCCGCCTTCATCATCGAGCGCGCCCGGCAGATCAGCCAAGGCTCTACCCATATAGTTTGTGGCTTGAATGCCTAAGATCTGCTCGGCCGCCGGATTGATCAGGCGCACGCGCCCCATGCGGTCGCCTACAATCACACCGTCGCCGATCGAGCGCAGAATCGCCAAGCTCTTGCTGGCTTCCTCCTCGCGCTGCTGAGCCACTTGGCCGAGACGCTCGCCCTGTTCCGAAACATAACGGTAGAGATGAGCTTTAGAGAGCGCCACAGCGATCTGACCCGCAGCCGCGAGCGAGAGCTGAGCGTGATCGGTTGTGAAGTGTTTGGTATCGTTATGGATCAAGAGCAAAACGCCCAAGACCTCGCGATCGAGCGTGAGCGGAACGGCCAAAGCCGAACGCGCACGGTTATCGTAGGGGTTTGCGCTTTGCCAGCGCGGATCGACGCTAGTATCAGGCACAATCGTGGCTTTGCGCTTCTGCAAGACCCATTGGGCCAAGCCAAGCGCTCGTTCCAGACCTTGAACGCTACCGGCCTGCTGGCGGTCGAGCGTAGTGCGGAAGGCCAAGCGTTTCGTCTTCAGATCTTGCAAGACGATTCCGCCTCGGTCGGCGCCTGTCGCCTGCACGATCAAAGCCAGCGCTTGTTCCAAAACCTGTTGCTCATCGAGCGTCACCGAGAGCGCCCGCGCGATGCGATAGAGCGTTTCGGCGCGATCGCGAGCGATGCGCAACTCGCTAGCGCTCTTCTGCAAAGAAGCGGTCGCAGCTTGCACACGCTGATCGAGCGTATTGAAGAGCTCGGCATTGTCGAGTGCAACCGCTGCTTGGTTAGCCAACAGCTCGAGCAGCGGACGCGTCTCGGCCAACACATGGCGATGGCGCTCGTGAACCGTCACCGTCATCAGGCCGTGCAGCTCGCCGAACTGGCTCGCCAAAGGCAGCAGCAAATGGATCTCGTGTTTGATCGAACGGAAGGGCAGCTTGGTGCTCCAGTAAAAGACGCGCCCGCCGCTTGTTCCTTCTTCCAACATGGGTTGAAACTTCGACCAAGGCAGCTTCAAACCCTCAACCGCAGGCAGACGCTTTTTAGCAGCGCCGATCGCCACAACAACCGTGACTTGTGCCGTCTTCCAGTCGACTTTGTTAAAGGTGACACAGTCAAACTCACCCGCCTCTTGCACCGCTCCGGCGACCTCTTCTAAAACGCTTTGAGGGTTGGTCGAGGCGCGCAAATTGTTAGAGACGCGCAAAAACTGTTCGAGCGCCCGCTCGCGCCGTCGACTACGTCGGCTCCGCTCGGCCTGAGAGGTCAAGGCGAGTTGAAGCACCAAGGCCGCCATGCCGATCGCAGCCCCGCGCATCAACCATTCGCTCAACAACAGCATCAGTTCGTCGCGCGGCACTTGGAGATAGAAGAGCCCATAGCCAAGCCAGGTCAAGGCCCCAAGCGCTACACCCACACCTTTATCAAACAGCATTGGCGCGGCGCTTAAAGGCACCAACAAGACCATCCAGAGCGGCGAAGCATAGCCGCCACTCAGAGTGATGACGCCGAAGGCTAAGGCCACATCGAGCGAGAACAAGAGAGCGTTATAGATGTATTGCCACGTGGCTTTCGCGGCTGGCATCGCGCCTGTAACCGGCGCAGCGACCAACAGCACACACAAGAGGGTCAGAACAGAGGAGAACTCCTTGGGAGCACGAACGTATTCGTATATGATCAACGAAAGCACAAAGATAGCATACCCCAGACTCACCCAGCGGCGATCTAGGATGGAATATGCTGTTTGTCTCTCAGTCGTCATCGGCATAAGCACCAACGCTGTTTATGGCGCACGTGCGCGGTCGCCATTAGCTCGCTTCGGCCTCCGCGACAGCACACACCTCGGGAAGCGTATAACCAAGGCCTATACATGTCCAAAAGAGCGCAACCATATGGCTAAACTCGATATTGAAGAAGTAGTGATCGAGTAAGCCAACGGCTAAACCTGCTGCAATGCCCGCTTGAATGCCCAAAATCCACGAAACACACTCTTCATCGACCGTCTTCAAGGCTTGCCAGCCATGCACGAAAAAGGCAGCCATCAAAGCCAAGAACGCCCCTAATCCCAGCAGACCCATGCGCTCGGCGATCGTTAGATAAATGCTGCTTACACCAGCCACCAGATCGATCTCGGGCGCGCTGCCGAAGCCGATTCCAAACCAAGGGTAGCGCTCGATGATAGCGATCGCGTTAGCGAACTCGGCTAAACGCATCTGATTAGCTTGATCGCGGAACTGGACACCTTCGATGATACGTTGCACAAAGGTAGTACCGATGCCCGCCGCCAACAAGCCCATGCTTACTATAGCTACCGCAACAATGATCCACCAGAGACGGCGGTATCGAATAGTTGCGACATAAGCGGCAGCGATGATGAGACCTCCCAAGGCAGCGCGCGAATTGGTCAGAATAATCACGCCCACCATTATCACTACTATAACCGTTAGTAGCGTCCGATGCAAGATCGGTCGAGGTGCGACTAACTGTGTCGCGGCGATGCTACAGATCAACGTGAGCATACCGCCGTAGCTATTCGGGTCAACACCCGTTCCGATCGCTCGCTCGCGCCCGGTACCCGCACCTGCCTCGATATAGCGCAATACGCGCCCATCATCAGGGTAACCGACCCGCCCCAGAGAGGTGAGAATGCGCAAGGCGAGGTCATCGTTGAGCGCCCACAGCACAAGCCCAGTTAGCGCAGAGAGACCTCCAAAGATCAGCAAGACTTGCAACATAAAGCGTCCCTGCTCGCGGCTACGAATACAATTCGCGATACTGTAAAAGAGCATCACACTCAAGAGAAATTTCGCGTAATTGTGAAGCGTAGCGCTATTAGGCCGCCCCTGCGAGCCGAGCAGAAACGAGAACAAGGTCATGCCCAAAAAGCCCAAAATCGGCAAACCAAGTTTGGTTAAACGCAGATCGTAGCTGTCGGAGCGCGCCAGCATGCGCAGAATCCAGACACCCATCAGGGCTATTTGAGCCAAAGAAAGCAAGGTTGGCGTAATGATGGCACGGAAGGGCAGCGTGGCAAACGGCAACAAGGTCATAATGGCGAAGACTACGACCAGACCGACATCGGTACTGCGTAGTATCGCTAAACCCACTCCCAACGCCAACAAACCTGCAATCGCATAGATCGGGCCTAAAGCGGCGGCAGCACCGGTAAGCGCCCCTACAAGAATGGCGATTCCTGCTATTTTTATGTCATTTGAAGGCGAAAGCGTGCTCATCAAACGAGCGATACTCGCGCTTCCACGTTTCAATGACAGACCTGCTCGCGCCACTTCATACTCCTTCACACATCTCTCATGCTTATATGTAACAATTTTGCCATAAAATGCTTATGGAAATGTGCGCGGATTGTAGCACACCAAAGCCATCGTGTCTATGAAGCATCAATGTGAGCAGTCGAAATCGCACAAAACTGCTGTTCTCAAAGCCGATTTCGCTTCGACGGCACCGCCCTAACAGAAAGCTGTATCGTTCACTTTCCGCATAATGCTCGATCGCTTCAGCGCGCTGGCGGTCAGGTCTCTGCCTTCCATTCGGTCTTCACCGCGTCCGCCTACGGCTACCAACATCCCGCCCACCAAAAGCTGTACATTAGCCACAAATCGACATACGGTCAGCGTTATCTGCCCTCACCCCCCGGCCCCCTCTCCCGCACTGCGGGCGAGGGGCTGAATGGTGATGTTGTAAGGATAATCCCGCGATGGTTTGCGAACGACCGCCTTTTGCTGCCGACACGACTGTTGGGTAATGCATAGCACCAAAAGAGGGGGCATCTCTGTCGGTAACGAAAGGGCTCCCCAAAACCATCGCTACAAACGAATTCCGATACCTTGTTACATGAGTCGCCCCCAAGCTTCTCGATCGTTCGAGATGATCTATTCGTTGTTCTAAAGATGTCGTTTTAGACCTCGGTTCGGCGATCGCGCTCAGGCTCTTGATGGCGTACAGGCAATGGTTGATCGGGCAAAGGCGGCGTATGACTATCGGGCGGAGTAGCCTGCGGCAGCGGAGCATCCGACGAATCCGCCTCTGGCACGGGTTGCCCCAACAACGACTCAAGCGACTCTTCCGGCGTAAGCTCGTCAGGAGAGCGCGGCGGCTCCTCGCTGGGAAGCGGTTCAGCTTCAGCATACGGGTTAGGAGCAGGCTCAAGCTCGGCCGTCAGATCGATCGGCAAGGGATCTTGGTAGGGGTCGACGCTAAAGCGCGTCTTCGCAGTCGAGCCATTCCCAAGCTGTCCGATCACAAGCGAGACCAAGAAGAAGCCCAAGAAGAAGAGGCCGACAGCAAAGATCAGCATCATAAACGAGGGCAACACAAAACTCACGCCCGCCATGGTGAGCAGAATACCAAGCGCCAGCACCACATGTTGAATGATCACATGCACGAGGTAGAGCTTATGGCCTTGGGCATCATCGCGATAACAAGCTTGATCGGCGAACCATTGCTGCGGCAGCGCCCTATTCATCGAGTCGACGAAGCTATACTTATTTTTAAAAATGATCTCGAAGATATCTTGCAGCACCAAACGATGGTCAAAATAGCCACCATGGCTTTTGCCTGGGTTTGGGATCAGATACGAAGCGACCCGCACATTGTCGACTCGCTCCGAGCGAACGCGCGAGCCGATGATGTTATAGATCGGGCCGCTGATCACATCGGCGCGATCCCAATAGTTGACCCAATGGATATGCGGTCGCACCAAGGCGCCCTCTTCACTGTTATCGCGCCAAGTAAAGGGCGGCTGGCTCACATCGCCTCGTAACGCGTAGTTGGTTTCTACAAAGCGCGGAACTCGCGACTGAATAGCCGCAAAGAAATAGATCACCTTGTCGATCGGGCTACCCAACGTGATAAAGTGCTTGATTTTGTCGAGGCGCAGAGTTGTATCGGTTCGTTTCTTAGCCCCAGGCGCGGCTCCCGCCAATTCGAGCGAAGCCGCCCAAGATGTATCGGCGGAGCGTTGAACCCAATCGAGGCGACGCAAAGCCAACAAAGTATCGTAAGCGATCACGCTGCCCAAACTATGAGCCACTACCACAATCCGCTCGCAACGCTCGTCCATCATCACATGGCGCAACAACGAGACGCCCGACTCTAAAATCGCTTCGCGTTGGGCATACTTCTCATCAGTCTCTTGATAGGTGAGGTACTGATGAACATCGCCCATATATTCGCTAAAAAACGACTTGATCGAGCCATACAAACCGAAGCCCGCCAAGATCAGCACCATGGCAACAAACAGCATGCGGTTGGTGGTTAACTCAAAGGGCAAGAAGCTAAAAAACTGCTCGACGACGGGCGGAATGGTCTCGCGGTTGATCGAAATGAAGCTCATCACTAGAGCATAAATGATCCATGCCGCCAAAATCACCGAGAAGATCAGCGTGACCAGCAGACTGAAGGTGACGAACAGATACGAGAGCTGCGCCCATTGATCGGCCCGCCGCCAGGCTCGGGCCATAGTAAGTATTTCCTGAGAAAGCTCAGCATCCCAAGATGGATCAAGCTGGGCCTGCAGTTCAAGATTATCTTTGAGAAAAAGCTCGAAGTCGGCGAATTTATTGCCACGGTAACGATCGCGTTTTTGATCGTCATAGCGGCTATCCGGCTCAATGAAACTATGATACGTGTCGATCAGATACTCGACACAGCGCAAGGTGTTGGGAGAAAGCGGCTGGCCCTTGCGTTCGGCGGCGGCCTTTTTGCGCTCATAGTAGGCATAGAGCGAGCCGATCCGCAATGCCGCTACCTCGCCCCAATTGGCGAGCAAAACCGTCAGCGGACGGTGCCATTGGCGCACTACCCAGTTAAAAGTCGAAAAGGCTTTGGTGCCACCTGCCGTATAATCCGCCCAATACGATTCGTAAAAACGTACGCTCGGACTGCGATCAGGATCACGAGCATTGCGATCGGCGCATGGATTGCGCACCTCGTAGTAAGCGACCGACTTGCGATCCATGCCGCTGCCGCGCCGTCCCCGTTCGAGCGCGATCGGTCGCACATCAAGATAACGCTGAGCTGACGCTCCGCGTTGAATAAAAACAAGATTATCGAGCTGGGTTAATAGACTACTGACCTCTTCATAGCGGCGCTGATTGCCCATGCCATGAAAGTAGACAACTGCGGTATAACGAGAATCTGGCAACGAGACTGCTGGCGAAGTAGTTGCTGAAGATGACGCCGATTGATCCATGGTGAGCCTCTCAGGGATAAGGTCGGCACATGCGTTATGAGTATAGCATATCTGTAGTAGTATTAACAGTTCTCACGCCAGCAGAAATGCCATGCTACGAGCAAGCTGTCATACAAAGTCTTTACATCTTGGGTTTCGAAAAGCGCTCAGCATTCTCCATCATTCGCACGTAGCCCCAACATACTTATGGCTTTCTCATTTCTTGCCAAGCTGAGAATGGTATACTAAAAAGAGTGCACTATCTCTGATATACCCCTTTCAAGCGGCGGGTCTTTTTGGGGTATAAAAACTCACATAGGAAGGGCAGGAACCTAAAGGTCTATGAAAACACTTCTTGCAATTATCCGTTTTCCTCTGCCGCTTTGGCTTGTCGCACCACTTCTCACCTTCACGCTCTTTTTTGGCCTAGCTTCTGGCTATTTGATCAAGCAGCTCCTAACCCCAGCCACCACTTGTAGCGATGTCCAGTCGCAAACCGCCTGTCAAGAGTTCGCAAAATTCTGGCAAGTGTGGGGGCTAGCCGAAGAAAAATTTGTTGATGAGGAGGCGCTCAATACCGAAGCGATGGTCGCTGGCGCAATCAACGGCATGCTCGATAGCCTAGGCGATCAAGGCCACACCCGCTATATGACCGCCGAAGAGAACGCCCGCTGGCAAGAATCGCTCTCGGGCAGCTTCGAGGGCATCGGAGCGTATATCGGCGTGCGCGACGGCATTCCAATTATCGTCGCCCCAATCGAAGGCTCTCCTGCGGAAGCCGCTGGTATCAGAGCTGGCGATGTTATTCTCGCTGTCGACAATGAAGATGTGACCAGCTATTCGACCCAAGAAATCGTTTCGCGCGTGCGCGGCCCCAAAGGCACGACTGTCAAGCTCTCGCTGCGCCACGAAAACGAAACCAGCCCCTACGAAGTGACGATCACCCGCGCCGCCGTTAAGGTGCCAAGCGTCAGTTGGCGTATGCTGGAAGATAATATCGCACTGGTCAACCTCAACCAGTTCGCGGAAAATAGCGCCGCAGATCTGCGTAAGGCCCTGCAAGAAGCCAAGGACCAAGGTGCTAGCGCAATCATCTTCGATATGCGCAACAACCCCGGCGGTCTCGTCAACGAAGCCTTACAAGTCGCTAGCCAATTCCTGCCCGAAGGTACAACAGTCTTGTTGCGCGAGGATCGCAGCGGCGACCGTACCCCGATGGAAGCTCAAGGCCCGGGTGTAGCGCGCGATATCCCCTTAGTTGTGCTGGTCAACCAAAATAGCGCCAGCTCAGCCGAGATTATCGCAGGGGCTATTCAAGATGCCGGACGCGCCAAGTTGATCGGTATGCGCACCGTCGGTACCGGAACCGTCTTGACGCCCTACAACATCGACGGCGGCGGCCAGCTCTTGTTAGGAACCGTGCAGTGGCTAACCCCCAATGGCAACTTGATCCGTAAGCAGGGCATTACGCCCGATATCGAGGTCGAACTGCCTCCCGACGGCGTTGCGCTGACCCCGTCTCAGGCGGCCGAGCTCTCGCCCGAAGAACTGCAAGAGAGCGGCGATACCCAACTGCTACGGGCTATCGAAGAGCTTAAAAGCCTGACAGGCCGCTAAGCCTAAAGCGAAGCAGTGTTACAATGAAGTCACCCTACTACGATCTTGGCAGTAGGGTGACTTTCTCTTTGTATCCACCCAAACCATAAAGGAGCTTCCTATGTCCGATAAGCTCAAGCGCCTAGCAGAGCTGGCAGGTCAGCGCGGCGTCGATGCGCTGGCAGTCATGCCCGGCGCAAGCCTGCGCTACTTCACCGGTCTGCGCATGCCCGCTGGCAAGCGCCTCACCCTAGCCTTCTTCCCCAACGAAGGTAAGCCAAGTTTCGTTATTCCCGAGCTCGAAGCCAAACATGCCAAAGAGCACATCGAGATCCCGATGGAGTTCTATACCTGGCACGATAGCGAAGGCCCCTACAAGGCGCTACAGCGCTGTATCGACGATCTCAACTTGGCCAACAAAACGGTCGCTGTCGAATATTTCGTGATGCGCGTGCTGGAACTGCGCGCCCTCGAAGAGCGCATCGCTGGCGTGAAGCTGGTCGACTCGACCGATCTGATCTCGTCGATGCGCGCCAGCAAAGATGAGAGCGAATTGGCCGCCATGCGCGAGGCTGTGCGTATGATCGAGACCGCGCTCGAACGCACCCTGCCCTACATCAAAGTGGGCAAGACCGAGCGCGAGATCGCCGATATTTGGGAGAAAGAGATCAAGGCGACCGGCAGCGAAGGTTTTGCTTTCGGCGTTGCTGTGGCGGGCGGCCCCAACGGCGCCAACCCTCACAACACCAATAGCGACCGCCCCTTCGAAGAAGGCGACCTGATCGTATTGGATGGAGGCGCGGTCTACAAGGGCTATCTCTCCGATATCACCCGCACCTTTGCGCTGGGCACCCCCTCCGACGAGGCCGCTCGCATCTACAACTTGGTAAAAGACGCCAACGCCGCAGGTCGGGCCGCTGCACGCCCGGGCGCAACTGGCGAAGAGGTCGATGCCGCCGCTCGCAAGGTGATCGAAGAGGGTGGTTACGGCAAATACTTCATTCACCGCACCGGCCACGGCCTTGGTCTAGAGGTTCACGAGCCGCCCTTTATGGTGCAGGGCAACACAGAGCCGTTGGTAGTGGGCAACACTTTCACCGTCGAGCCGGGCATCTATGTTCCGGGCGTTTGTGGCGTGCGTATCGAAGACGACATGGTGATCACCGCTGACGGCGCTGAGAGCCTGACCACCTTTGAGCGCGAACTGATCAAGCTGCCCGTCTAAAGCAACCGCTTTCAGAACTTAAGAGTGAAAAAAGGCTATTCCGCTTCATATCGCGGAATAGCCTTTTCACTTCGTTTTAAACTACATTTGATTGATTACTTGTTATTTGGCCTTCGGCAGAGTGGAACGTGACCATTTTTGTTGTGCGAGATTTCGGGCGTTACCGCGCGAAATCTCGCACAACCCTTTCTCCGGTTTTCATTTTCCTACGTTGAGAGAATATACGTCTTTCAACGGATTTGGCATCACACGCTACGTAGGCCATAGCCATACGTAGCGTTTGGTTTTGCAGGTGGTCTCTCGCCACACAGAAAGCCCCCTCTTTTGATGGTTAGGATGTTGGTAGCCGTAGGCGGACGCGCTAAGGAGCGCATGGAAGCGAGAGACCTCGTCGCCACATCTTAAAAATAGAAGGTGATCTGGTCGAAAGGCCAATAGCGCAAAATCACACGCCCCACAATTTTGTCGCCCGGGATCGGCCCAAACGAGCGCGAGTCGAGGCTGACCAAGCGGTTATCGCCCATCATAAAGTACTCGTTTGGCCCGAGCACGATCGTGCCGCAGTATTGATGGCAATCGGTGCGCTGGCCGTTGATATAGGGCTCGTCGAGCTGCTCGCCATTGAGGAAGACCAAACCATCGCGCAATTCGATCGTATCGCCCGGCAGGCCGACCAGACGCTTGATCAAGGCTTCTTCGGGGTTGGTCAAGGAATGAAAGACCACAAACTCATTGCGTTTTAGCGCAAAGGGGCCACTTGGGGCAGAGCCATCGGAGGCTTGAGCGGTGCCCACCAACCAACTCGGCCACAAAGAGCTTAACTTGCTCACCACAACCCGCTGCCCCGAGCGAAAAGTCGGGTCCATACTGTGCTGCTCGATCTGGAAGCCGCCCATCAGGGTCGAAAAGATCAAAAACAGAATCACAATCTCTGCCATCAGCTTGAGCAGATTCACAGTCTCAATATAGATTTTGCTGCGATAAAAAGGTAGTTTCTCGGGCTGCTGTGCGGCTGGTTGTTCAAGGGCCTGCTCCTGCGCTTGCTCAGCAGTCGCTTCTGCTGGCTGGCCCACAGCAGGCTCAAACACAAGCTCGTCTCCAGCATAGCGCGTTTGATCAGCTTGTTGATCAAAAGACGGCTCAGAATATTCTTCTCTCACTCTTCACCTATCATCACCAAACCGCATGCGGCAGGTGTAACACAAATCTGTTTGCTCCCTATCAGCTAACTCTGTTCAGTATACCACGCTCAATTGATGCTCAAATGAAAAGCTCCTGAAAGAAAAAGACTTTACAACTGAAGACTCGTTGACTCCGCCATTTCGGCATGGTATAATATAGAACAAGAGTTCTATTAACAAGTGAATTTTCCCGATTAGAATGCGCAGCTTACGAGTATGTACACAGGAGATAAAGAGTAATGGAAAATCGAGAAATTGCTGCCATTTTGTTTAACATATCCGAGCTGCTGAAGCGCGATCAGGCCAATGTCTATCGCGTTCGGGCCTACCGCCGAGCCGCCCGCAATCTGCTGCGCGCCCGTCACTCGGTGGCTATGCAAGCCCGCCAAGGCAAGCCGCTCGGCATCCCTCAACTGGGCAAAAGCCTGACCGAAAAGATCTCGACCCTCGCCACCACAGGCCGTCTACCTTTCTACGAAGAACTATGCGCCCAGCAAACGCCCGTCCAAGAGGCGATTCTGCTCTTGCCGGGTTTCGGCCCCAAACTGGCCGAACGCATCGAGCGCGACCTCAACGCCCACACCCCAGACGCCCTGCTGCGGGCCGCCGCCAACGGCAGCCTGCGCAAAGTGTGGGGCATTGGGCCGCGTCGGGCCGCCCGCATCGTGCAAGGTTTGCGCCAAAGCAACGAACAGGTCTACCAACAACGCCTCTTCTAAAAGCCGTCTGTTCAGCAAGCAGCTACCGCATAGGGATCGGCCACAAGTCGATCCCACTTCAATACTAGGAATAAAGCGAATCTATGAGCACCGATCAACGCACGATCGAGGAGCTTTTGGCCGAGCTGGAAGAACAAGACCTGCTCGACGCCGCGCTCGACCTCGATCAAGAACTGCCTCCCGAGGCCGATTACGATCTCGAAGCCCTCGCTGGCGGCTATCGCAGCAAACTCAGCCTGACGCCGCGGCCCTACCAAGAAGAAGCCCTGAGCGCTTGGAGCGCCAACAATCAGCGCGGCGTGGTTGTGCTGCCAACTGGCGCAGGCAAAACCGTGCTGGCGCTCTTGGCGATCAACCAGCTCAAGCTGCGCACCCTGATCGTCGTGCCCACGATCGAGCTGCTCTACCAATGGCGCAACGCCGTGATCGAGAAGCTCGGCGTGAGCGAGCGCCATGTGGGCGTGGTGGGCGATGGCAAACGCGAACTGCGCCCGATCACGATCATCACCTATGCCAGCGCCGCCATGCCCAACTCCAATATCGCCGATACCGGCCTGCTGATCTGCGACGAAGCCCACCACCTGCCAGCGCCCGCCTATAGCACGATCGCCGAACGGAGTGGCGCGCCCTTCCGGCTCGGCATCACCGCTACGCCCGACCGAGGCGATGGGGCCGACCGCGCCCTCGATAGGCTGCTCGGCCCGGTCGTCTACCAGCGCACGCCCGAAGAGCTTTCGCAAGAGGGCCATCTGGCTAAGTTTAAGCAAAAGCGGGTCTATGTCTCGCTCAACGATGAAGAGGCGCTGCGCTACAACAGCTTGATGACCGAATGGAAGTGGTTTTTGGCCCGCAATCGCGGCGCGCTGATGCGGGGTGGCGACTTTTTCGCCGAGCTGATCAAACGCAGCGGCAACGATCCGACTGCCCGCGCGGCTCTGCGCGCCCACCACCAAGCGCGTATGATCGCGCTCAACGCCGAGGCCAAGCTCGACGAGGTGGCACGACTGCTGGCCCAACATCGCGACGACAAAGTGATCGTCTTTTCGGAATACAACCTTTTGGTCGATAAGCTCAGCCAAGCCTTTGCCCTGCCCGCCCTGACCTATAAAACCGCTCCCGAAGAGCGCAAAGCGATTTTGGCCGCCTTCCGCAGCGGGCGCTATAGCAAACTGGTGGCGGGCCGTGTGCTTAACGAGGGCGTCGATGTGCCCGATGCCAGTGTTGCCATTGTGGTGAGCGGCAATAGCACACCGCGCGAGCATATCCAGCGTCTGGGCCGCGTAATTCGCCCCAAAGCCCAAGAAGCCGTGCTCTACGAGATCATCACCCGCTACACCGGCGAAGTGGCCGCCTCGCGCAGCCGCCGCCGAAAAACTGGCTAAGCAAACGAAAGAGCTAGTTCGTTCAGCAACGAGCTAGCTCTTTTAACAGCTCTGCACCCTCTTTTTAACACGTTGGCGGCATGGTCTCTACCCCAAAGAAGTCTCTTGGCGCGTCCGCCTACGGCTATCAACATCCCGCCCGCCACCGCACAGCGCTACCGCGAGCTTCGCTCGCCCAAAACCAGCGTCACCAAGGCTCTTCGTATCATTCTGACGCAAAGAAAATCAAAGAGTTGTGCCAGCTTAGGCAAACTGCTTCCAATGGCCTTCAGAGATCACTTCAAGGACTCCATCGACCACTTTGATAGCCGTTTCGTCGTCGATCGCATAGGCCGGAGCATTGAGAGCCGCCGCCCAGCGCTCGGCATCGACCATGGTGTTCTCGGGCAACATGGGGTGGTCGAGATGAGGAAAGATCGAGAAGTCGACAAGGCCCAAGGTTGTATCATCGCCACCGCTTGGCGGCTTCCAGCCCACAAAATCCTCGCCAATCCGAGGAGTCATCACCATACTGCCAGCGCTTAAGCCCACCCACACCTGCTCATTGAGCGAGGGCAAGAGATCGGCTAGACCCGACTGGCGCATCCAATAGCAGAGGTAGAGCGGATCGCCGCCATTCACCAGCAAGACATCCGCCTCGTGTACCCACGAAACCCAGCGCTCTTTGTCAATGCTAGGCAGAGCTGTAAGCTCCAAGATGCCCAAAGACTTCCAGCCTAGCTCGCACATCGGGCATTCTGGCTCCTGTCCGCTGATAAAGCGCCAAGCACCCTCGGGGCTAACTTGAGAGTGGCCATAGCTCGCAGTGGGAATACAAAGCGCCTTTGATTCAGTGATGGGCTTGCCTAGCATTTCAATCAGCGCATTGTGGATACTGGCATTTTTGATTCCAGCCGAGCTAAGCAGCAATTTCATCTGCCTCTCTCCTTTCTAAAGAATCCACTTAGATCGCCACAAAAGAACATACGTTCGATTATATCCCATCAAGCCTTAATCTGCTAGAGGTCAATTGCCAATAAGGAGGAAGCTATGATTGCGTTTTTTATTTACACAACAAAATCAATAAGTTTTTAGAATGCTAAACTTGTTGATTACAATTCAAACGCTTATAATACTCAACGAACAAACCTTATTACAGCGATATTCTGCTCCAATACTCCTTTCCTGCAATATAGAGAACCCCTATGTCGAAAAAAACCTCTATACCGCCTTACGATGAATTTATGAACCCTCTGATCCAAGCATTAAAAGCCCTTGGTGGATCGGGCACAATCGAGGAAATCGATGCAAAAGTCATTGAAATCGTCGATCTTTCGGATGATTTGCTGGAGGTCATCCATGATCCAAAACGGGGCAGCACAACAGAGGTAGAATATCGCATCGCTTGGGCACGCACTTATCTCAAGAAATATGGTGTGCTCGATAACTCTAGTCGCGGGATCTGGTCGTTGACCGCTAAAGGTCGCGAAATCGATTCAGTTAATCCTCAGGCAGTCAAACGTTTTATACGTCTCGAACAGCAGAAAAAACCTTCACCTTCCGAAGAGCAAGAATACCCTGCCCAAGCCATCGAGATAGATACGAGCAGTTCCTCTCCTATGGAGTCTGATCTAGAGATAGCTTCTTCTTGGAATGAGCAAGTAATGGAGCTTCTCTTGGATATGGATCCTGCAGCTTTTGAACGGCTGATTCAACGCCTATTACGCGAATCCGGTTTTATCCAAGTTGAAGTCACGGGTAGAAGCGGAGACGGTGGCATCGATGGCAAAGGGATTATGCGCTTAGCTGGCCTATTAAGCTTCCACGTGGTATTTCAGTGTAAGCGCTATAGAGGTTCGGTAGGCTCAGCTCAAGTACGCGACTTCCGCGGTGCAATGGTAGGACGAGCCGATAAAGGGCTGCTCATCACAACCGGAAACTTCACCAAAGATGCTATTCGAGAAGCGACTCGCGATGGCGCGCCCCCTATCGATCTAGTTGATGGTGATCAGCTTGTCGAAAAACTTCGCGAGCTATCGTTGGGGATTCACACTAAGCGCATAGAAGTAGAGAAAATAGTCGTGGATCCTGCTTGGTTTAAGAGCATTTAATTCGATCAAATCCAAGCCAACAAAAAGGCCATTAGGATAGGTTTCGCCTTCCTAATGGCCTTTTACACAAGCACTTTAGATTACGAAGACTTGGCTGCTTCAAGTTTATCTGCGCGTTTTGGACCATGCGGCTCTTGCACAGGTTGCAGACGATTGACGCTTAGCAGTAACAACACAACTGTCATTAGCAAAGCGAAAAGCACATAGACAACCCAAGGAGAGGGCGCGTAATAGGTTACGCCATTGAGCTCTTGACTAAAGTAGAAGGGGTTACTACCTTCGCGAATCAAGGCGTCGCTAAAGCCGAGAGCGATAAAGGGATGGGTCGACATGATGCCGCCGTAAATATAAAGTACGACTGGCTGATCGAAGTTAAACATATTGCTGGCGAAACCGAAAATGCCAAAAATCAGGATCAAAAAGGGCAGGCCGAGCAGCTGTATCAAAATCGTCACCTGCGAGAGCACGGTGGCGCTCAAGGTGCCCGACATAACCGTCGACCAGAAAAGCCCTACAGCCGCATAGAGCACAGCGGTTACAAACAGACCCACGACGCCCAAAACAAGCTCGATACCGCTGACGCCGCCAAACAGAAAAGACAAGCTCGCCAAGGGGATCATCGATAAAACTAAGAGCAGCGCAAAGGCAAGCGCCGAAACCAGCTTACCGATCACAATCTGCCATGGTGTGAGCAGCGAGCTGATCAGCAGATCGTAGCTTTGGCGCTCTTTCTCGCCGACGATGCTGCCAGCCGTAAGCGACGGGGTGATCACACAAACCTGTACAAGCGCGGCGATACAGACCGTAAAAAAGATCGACTGACCGATATCGCGCCCTCTACGAAGGTCAACACCTTCATTAAAGCCTGTCACGGCTAGATAGATCAGCAAGGTGATCGCGGCAGTAAAGACGAGATAGACGGATAAGATGATAAAAGGGCGCATGGTGCGCATCCTGCCGCGCAGCTCTTTCAACATGACAGGATTCATGAATAGTCGGCGCATGGATCTCCTCGTGTTCTCAGGCTATCTCTCTCGATAGAGTATACCATGAAGCCCTTTGAAGAGACTAGTCTCGAAGCAGCGCGCAGATTACATACTTCAGTATGCTGGCGGCACGGTCTTCAGCCCAAATACGGCGCTAACCGCGTCCGCCTACGGCTACCAACAGCCTGCCCGCCACCACGAGGTCGTATCTGCCTCGCTGACGAAACCGCCCCCATTACACAAACGGATTTGGCATAACCATATAGACAAAGAGAGGGAGGTCGTGCTTAGGCGCCCCCCTCTCTGCATTTGTCATAGTCGAATCGCCTTTGCGGATCTAAGCTTAGTGGGTTAGGGGCGTCATAGATGGTTTAGCGTATTCGACCACCGAGAACCACCAGAGCGCAAAACCGTTCAAACAAAAGAGCACTACTAAGATCCAAGAGACGCGATTGTAGCGCGGGCTACGTTGGGCGATCAGCGAGAGCACATAGGCAGCGGCCACACAGACCAAGGGCAGCGCGAAGTAGAAGTGACGCACAATCAGGCCATAGATCAGATCGACCGCCACAAAGATCAGCAAAGTTGCGACCCAAGCCAGTAGCACAGCCCAAGGACCTGGGCGCTCCAAGCGTCGCCAGAACAGCAAGAGGCCGACCCAGCCGAGCACAAGGCCGAGCGGAGTGTAAGCCGACATCAGGCCGCGCCAGAAGAGGATATTGATATTGCTGCCGATCTTTTCTGAAGCGGTCTCGTGGGCCAGCATGGCCTGCTGTATCATCATCACCAAGACGTCGGCATACAGCAAAATGATCGCCATAATGCCGCTCGAAACATAGAAGATGATGGCCGACTTCCACCAAGCCGCCGACATGCGACCATAGATGCCGCCGATCAGCAGCGAGAGCGTGACCCAAGCCACAGCCAAAACCGCCACACCAGCGTGGCTCAAGAGAGCGATCTGGAAGCAGACCCAAGCCGCGATCCAAGCCGTGCGCGAATTCTTTTCGAAAGTGCTGATCAGAGCGATCGCAAGCGGCACAGTGAACCACTGGCCGAAGACTTGGGCTGTAAAGCCCCACCACAAGGCCGTAAAGCTGAGCGAGCTACCGGCGTAGAGCGCGGCTGCGTAGATCGCGCTGCGTGTGCTCAAGCGCAGACGCATAGCCAGCAGGGCCAGCATAATCGTGGTGGTTCCATCGAGCAGGGCTAAGCCCGCAAAGAGCACCAACGGACGGCTGGCAGTGAGCAGATAGGTCGGGAAGAGCGCGATATAGGGCGCGGGCGGATAGATCGTCAAGGAGCCAGCGAACTCGGCCGAGGGCGCGATCAGCACCAAAATACCGCGCGATACTGCATCGAGGCGGCGCAGATTGAGGCCGACATCGTGGGTGGCGAAGGGCGGATAGAGCATGGCCAGCATGCGCACCGCACAAGCTGCCAACACAATGATCCACAACCAGCGCAGCTCTTTATCGGAAAACTGAAGCAGATAGCGGCGCGCCAGAGGCAGGCCGACGCAGGTCATAAAGGCCAGCGTGATGCAGACGCCCAGCACACGCGGCAGGTACATGTCGATGATCGGTAGAGCTGCCGATTGAAGCATGCCCAACAGCAGAGCGACCAAACTCGCAAGGCCAAAAACCCAGCGCAGATCCAAACCGATAATGGTCAGCGTAAAGACAAAAAAGAGCAGGGTGAGGGCTTGAAAGAGCAGATGCTTCAGAGGAGGCAGCAACACTTGCGCTCCCAACAGACGAAAGTCAAGGTTATCGAAGCGCAGGCCGATCGGGCGCGGATCGTCTGGAGAGCTTACAACATCGCTCTCTAGGCCCACCACTAAGTCGTCGTTGGCGTCGGAAGGAACCAAGAGCCAGTAGTGACGCGGCGTCGCTTCGACCGTGATCTCGCCCCAGCTCTGCCCGTTCACGCTCAGCGCGACCGGCAGATGCGGCCCCGCCTGAGCTGGCAAACCGCCGACCCGTATATCGAACAAGACGTGGGGCGCAAGGGCTGCACCGCGCAGTTCGATCGAGCTCGAACGGCTGGTCCAACGGTAGGTTTCTTCGGCCTCGTTCTTTTCTTGCGCAAAAAAGCCCTTCAGAATGAGCTGGTCGCCATAGCCGCCCGCATCGATAGTATAGGTTGAATGCGAACCGACAGCCAAGGCCATCAAGTTAGCGACACACAAGATCACCAAAAGCGCCACTGAAGCGATAAGAAACTTCAGCCAATGGCCCGAAGGCACACTGAGCGGGCGTAATTCGGAACGTGCAAACGAGGCGATTTTACTCATGATACTCCGGCTAAAAAGCTTTCGACCTCCGCACGGGTGGGCGGGTTCGCGCCCTCGCGCGAGCAGGTTATACCAGAGACCGCAGCGGCAAAGCGCAGCAGCTCTTCTAATTGCTTACTATCTAAGGCTTGCAAAGCGGCCCGAGTGTAGATTCCGCGCTCGGCCAAGCCTGCTAACAAACCCGAACTAAACGAGTCGCCAGCGCCGACTGTATCGACCAGCTTGACCGGGAAGATCGGGTGGCGCGCTTCAAGCGTGCTGCCGTCGGGGCGCACCAGCAGGGCCAAGCTGCCTTCGCCGCCGCGTGTCACCACCACCAAAGCCGGGCCTTGGACCAGCAGCTCCCGCGCAACCTCTTCGATCGCTCGCCCAGGCGTCAACCATTCAAGGTCGGCAGCACTGATCTTAACGATATCGGCTTGGCTAAACATATGGGCCAGCAGCTTACGATAGGCCGCTTCGTCTTTGACGAGATTGGGACGCAAGTTCGGATCAAACGAAATCAGAGCACGCCCTTTCAAGCGTTCGACCGCCGAGACAACCGCATCGGGGGTGCTGCCGCGCAGCAGACTGATCGAGCCGCAATGGAACATGGCGGTCTCTTCAAAGAGCGCCTCGGGCAGCTGTTCGCGAGTCATCAAGGTGTCGGCGGCAGCATCGCCGTAAAAGGCGTAGGCCGGCTCGTTGCCTTCCATAGCCACAAAGGCCAAGGTGGTTTGAGCCTCGACCTCGCGCACAAAACGGGTGTCGATCTGCTCTGACTCGATGTGGCTGCGCAAAAAGCGGCCGAAAAAGTCGTTGGCGATATTACAGGCAAAGGCGCTTGGCTGGCCGAGCCGAGCGATACCGAGCGCTGTATTGAAGGGCGAGCCGCCCGGCACCATGCGAAAACCAGTCGTTTTGCCATCTTCGACGATCGGCAAGAAATCGATCAGAACTTCACCCATTGAAGTGATCAATGATCGCATACAGCTCTCTCCGCTCCTATCCAAGCGCTTCACATTCACACTAAGGTCTGAGCATCGGCAGCGAAGGTGCTCGCCGCCTGAGCAGTCGCCTCCGATTCGAGCAGGCTGCGCAGCACTGCGATCGGCAGCGTTACACTGGCAACACCCATCAGGGCCAAGCTTTCGATCTCGCTAACCGAGCGAATACTGGCCGCCAGAAGCTGCAACGACGAGCCTTGAGCGCGTATCGCAGCTTGCATCTGGCCCACCAAGCCTTCGGCGTCGATAGCCTGGTCGCGCATCCGCCCCAGGTAGACGGCAGCGTAGGCCGCGCCCACGCTCTGAGCCACAACCACTTGGCGCAGGGTATACACAGCCGTCAGCGTGACGGGAATGGCGCGTCGCTGTAATTCGGCTGCGGCGGCGAAACCGGCAGGGGTCGCGGGGATCTTGATAAAAACCCGCTCTGGATCAAGCGCATACAGCTCTTCGGCTTCAGCGAGAATCTGATCGCGCGCTTCGCCGCTGGTCTGAAGATGGATCTCTTGAGCGCCATAGCCACGCACAGCGGCCACAAATTGCGGGATCTCGCTGCGGCGCAGGCCGGCGCGTCGCATCAGGGTCGGGTTCGTGGTCACGCCCGCGACAAAACCCATCGCCAGCGCCTCTTCTACCGCCGCCCTATCTGCACTATCAACCAGAAAACGCATACTCTCTTCCTCTTCTAGCTGAGCTAGCATACGGATTGTAGCGCATGCTCGCAGGTGGGTCAAACCCTCGCACAACTTGCAGTCGATCCGTTCACTTCGTTTATGCAGCTCCTAGCTCACAACCCAGCAGCCCATATGCTCTTTTTGGCGGAGAGGCTACTATCTCCCATTGGGTCCTCACCGCGTCCGCCTCCGGCTACAAACACCCCTTCCTCCCATTCAGCCCATCAAGCAAGCCGCTGCCTTCAACGACTCCACTGGCTGCGCTGCAAGCGCTGCAAACGCTGCAACCAGTCAGGTGCAAGCACCTGACTGGTTATACCAAATTCGGTAGATCACTTACTTTTTGGCCTTCGGCAGAGCGGAACGTAACTCTTTTTGCTTTCCCCAGTTGTTGTTTTCCTGCCTTGAGAGAGTACGACTCTCTTAACGGATTTGGAATGAAAACGACGCGAAGGCCGCATAGAAGGAATTCAAGCGGATTTGCTATGGAAACGCTGTGTTTCGCTGCGGCGAAACACAGCCCTATTTCGAAGAATGTGCTGTTGATAGCCGAAGGCGGACGCGCTAGAAGCCGAATGGAAGGTTGAGACCTTTCCGCCAACGAAATGTATCACCTGAAGTGAACAAGCGGATTTGGCATCAATCTTCGGCAAGCCGTTCGCGCCCGAGCGATCTACGAGAAGCGCAACGACATACAGGTCAAACCGCCGTCCATCTTGCGCACTTCGCTGGTCTCCAGCTCGACGATCGGCAGCCCGACGCGCTCCAACAGGGCGCGCGTTTTGGGGTAGCCCGCCGGAACCAGCAGGGTGTCGTTGATCCAGAGCGTATTGCAAGCGTAAGCTTCTTCGTCATCGACGACTAAGCGCTCGTAGCGGGCGAACTCGGGTCGATCGGCGAAATCGCTGGTAAGCAGCAGGAAATTCTTGCCAACGTAGTTGACGCTCGACTTGAGGTGCAGGCCAGCGCCGACCGGAATCGTAAAAGATGTATAGCCATAGGGAGCCAACAGGGCGGCAAGCTGATCGGCCCCTGCGCGATTGGTGCGCTCGCTCAAGCCAATAAAGACCTCTTTGCCCACGATCAAGACATCGCCGCCATCGAGCGTGCCGGGCGCTTCGATCCGCACCACCGACTTAAAATCGCGCAGTACCGGCTCGATCGCGGCAGCCTCGCCGCGCCGCGCATCAGCGCCCGGGTTGGTCACAACCGCCACTTCGGGCGTCATAATGGCCGGATCTTCGACAAAATGCCCATCGGGGAAAGCCTCGAGGGGCTCTAGAATAGTTACTTCAAGGCCACAAGCACGCAAGGCCGCCACATAAGCCGCGTGCTGTTCGAGCATCAGGCTATAGCTCGGCTGGGCGTTTTGAACGGTTGTAATGCCATCGGCAAAATTGGGAGCAGGAGTACGTACAATCGCATGGGTAAACATAGCATCCTCTATGACAATAAGCCCTCCAACAGCAGGTTGTTGGAAGGCTTATTGTATCATTTTATGCAGCTTCGTTATGCAGTAGACACGAGTTACGAGTTCGCGTTCCCGATACCAAAACGTTGGATCACACGCCTCACAAGCGGTTTACGCGAAGCAAAGAAGGGGTCGCTCGAACGTAGACGTCGACGTTCTGCTATGCTCTTTCCTGTGAACAAGCCACCGACGAAATGGGTCATATCGCTCAACGAGGCGAGTTTATCGGCAATGACCAAAACCCAAGCTTCGCGGGTTTTGGGAGCGGGCCCAAACGGATACATATGGCTTTCGATCACGTGACAAACTCGTTCGCACTCACCCAGCGATGCAGCCCAACGTGCAGCGATAGAGCCGTGGGTTGTGAGCGTACCATATCGCGAGTCGATATCGTGCAAAATCGCAGCGCGCATGCAAATTCGTCGATCCGCTCGTAGTACCGGCGCTAACCGATATGAATAACGCACAGAACGCATCAAATGGTCGTACTTCGGAATGCTATGATGAATATGATTCTGAGTCTCTACCACTTTCGGATGCGCCAGCAGATCCACGATGCTGGAATGATCGATCAATGCAGTTCTCCCTTAGTCACTTCATTTAGGTCTAGTATTAGTGCTGCTTTGTTCGTTATACCACGCACGCCAGAGCAAATCAAGTAATTTTTATTATACTTGTGTACAAATCCACTCATAGTACTGCTGGTACCTGCACACTAGGCCTAGATCAACCAGTTATACCAAATCCGGTTGATTAGGTTCTCTTTGGCCTTCGGCAGAGCGAAACGTGACTCTTTTTGGTGTGTGAGATTGCGCGCGGCAGCGCGCAATCTCACACAAGCCTTTTCCGGCTTTTCGTTTTTCTGAGCGAAGAGCATGCACGTCTTTAAACGGATTTGGTATTAGAGCTGTTTTAAGAGCTCGGCCGCTAGGGTGTAGGGATCTTGTTGGCGCTTGGCAAGCGCTTCGATAGCTTGCTGCCACTCGTGGGAGTGCTGATTCTGCAAGCGCTCAAAGAGCATTTCGGCCAGTACCTCTTGTAATTCACGTGTCGCCCGTTCCTGAGCCTTCTGGTGCGCCGCAGAGCCACTTTCTAAGAAGCGCCAATGCTCTTCCAAGGCCGCAATGATGGCTTCGGCCCCTTGGCCTTCGCTGGCGACAGCTTTTAAGACGGGCGGCTTCCAAGCCCGATAGCGCTCGCCCCCCAGCTCGATCATGCTGCGCAGACGACGCAGCAAGGCATCAGCCCCATCACGGTCGGCTTTGTTGACCACAAACAGATCGGCGATCTCGAGCATGCCCGCCTTGATCGACTGCACATCGTCGCCGAGACCCGGCACATCGACTACGATCGTGCTATCGGCGATACTCGCGATCTCAACTTCGCTCTGGCCCGCGCCGACCGTCTCGATGATGATCCGCTCAAAGCCAGCCGCATCGACCAAGGCCAAGGCATCGCCGCTGGCGCGCGCAAGGCCGCCAGTGCGCCCGCGACTCGCCATACTGCGAATAAAGACGCCGCTATCGCCGCCCAAGCTCTGCATACGAATGCGGTCGCCCAAAATCGCCCCGCCAGTAAAGGGCGACGAGGGATCGACGGCGATAATGCCGACCGTGAGGCCTTGCGCGCGCAAAGTTCGCGCCAACAGAGCCACCAAAGTCGATTTGCCCGCTCCGGGTGGGCCAGTGACACCAAAGCTCTTGGCTTTGCCGCTATGAGGATAGATCTCGGCCATTAGGGCTTTGGCCTGCGCTCCGCCCTGCTCGACCAAACTGATCGCGCGCGCCAGAGCACGGCGATCGCCTGCCAAAATTCGGGTGGCAAGATCAGACTTATTCACGGCTGCCAACGTGGTTCTGAATAAATTCAACCAGCTCGTTTGTCGAGGTGCCCGGGCCAAAGATTCCGGCGAAGCCATGCTCGCGCTTGAGGATCTCGGCGTCGCTTTCGGGAATGATGCCGCCAGCGATCAGCAGAACATCGCCCATGCCCTGCTCCTGCAAGAGCTGATGCACTTTGGGCAGCAGGGTCATATGTGCACCCGAGAGAATAGAGAGGCCGATCACATCGACATCTTCTTGCAGGGCCGCCTCGACGATCATAGCGGGGCTTTGTTGCAGTCCGGTGTAGATCACTTCCATTCCGGCGTCGCGCAAGGCACGAGCGATCACCTTAGCACCCCGATCATGGCCATCGAGACCGGGTTTGGCCACTAATACACGTATTTTTCGTTCCATATCTATCTGTTTCAACCTCGTGTTGTTGTTGTGCGGGCTAGCTTGCTTTAATGATACCAGATCTACTTAAAGTGCTGAACGTATAGCAAACTTCTACTTTGGCGTCTTGGTTTCTGGCCCAAAATCAGCTTCTAGCGCGTCCGCCTTCGGCTACCAGAGCGGCTAGCTGCCCTCACCCCCCGGCCCCCTCTCCCGCACTGCGGCGAGGGGCTGAATGGTGATGTTGTATGCGAACGATGGCCTTTTGCTGCCGACACGACTTTCGGCTAATGCATAGCTCCCACAATGTGGGAGAAGGGCGTATGCACTCCCGCCCATTCATGCTCTTCCAGACTGGCATCCTTTGCATGAACCTTGTCTGAGAGAACCCGCCCGTACCCTGAGCCTGTCGAAGGGTACGATCGCTTGCTTGTGGCTTCGACAAGCTCAGCCAACGCTCCGCTCGGACGGTTTTAGGCAGCGAATGCAACGAAATACAGCGTTTGAAGCTTGGTGCTTGCACCAGGAAGGTCGCAGCGAAAACAGTGAAACGGCTTTCGTCGTTTGGTGGGCGGGATGTTGGTAGCCGAAGGCGGACGCGGTTAAGAACTTCTTTGGGCCAGAACACAGACCGCCAGAGCAAACAGAAGCCATCAAGCCAAGCTAGTAACGGCGGTTTTTGGCAGCGGCTCGAACAACACAAAAAAGGGTTTCTCGCTGTGTAACGAGAAACCCCCTTCCAAACAACAGGCGGCTTACCAGCGCTACTTACGCCGACCGATGCGCCCAAACAGGTTGGGGCGCTCGATCTCGTGCTGCGGGCCTTGGAAGTCTAGCTCGCCCGGGCGCAGATTGGGGCGCGCATCGAGCCACTTATCGCGCTGCTCCTTCACGCGGCTGAAGGTCGCAAGCAACTTCTCGCCATCGCCATCTTGGATCTGATCGCGGAATTCAAGCAACTGACGCGCTACATCGTTGATCCAGCGCACAATCGCATCGCGGTTGGCCAAGGCGATATCGCGGTGCATAACGGGGTTGCCCGAAGCCAAGCGCGAGGTATCGCGATAGCCCGACGAGGCCAGCGGGCCCATCTCGCGCCATGCGGGACTGCGCGTGGTCACCTCGCCCAAGGCGATCGACATCAGGAAGGGCAGATGCGAAATGCCCGCCACATAGGCATCGTGTTCGGCTGGCTCGATATAGTAGGGTTTGGCTCCCACTTGATTGACCAAGCCTTCGATAATGTCGATCGAGTGTTGACGGGCGCGCTTGCCGGGGGTCAAGCAGTAGATCGCATCTTTGAACAGATCGGGTTCGGCAGCCATAGCGCCCGACTGCTCTTTGCCCGCCATAGGGTGGCCGCCAACAAAGTCGACACCTGCGGGCAGGTATTGCTCGGCCAGTTTGACCACATTGGCTTTGGTGCTAGCGACATCGGTTACAACCACATTTTCTGACAGCAAAGCCCCAAGCTGGGTCATCACGCCTTCGATCGCACCGACCGGAGTGGCGATCACCACAATCTGCGAGCCGCGCACAGCATCGCTCAAGCTGTTCGCGATCACATCGATCGCCAAGCGACCACGCGCATCGCTAAGCGCCTTTTTGTCTTGGTCGAAACCGATCACTTTAACGCTCCCTAAAGGAGCAGTCTTCTCATCGGCAGAGCGCAGAGCCATGCCCAACGATGTGCCGATCAAACCCATACCGATAATCGTTATTTGTACCATTGTCGATCTCGTTCTAGTCTAAAAGTGTAAAGAAGCAATTGCAGCCCCGTCGCCGCCTTCGTAGATCTCCGTCGTCGCTAGGACTGGGGTTCGATCCGCGAAAGAAAGAGCAACTCTGCAATAATCAAAATTAAAACAAGCAGCAACAGGCTCACCCAGGTTAATACTCGCAAACTCGCCAGCGCTGCGATCATGGCAACCAACAGGCCACATTCGTGCGATTGACGACGCACGCGCCGTAAGTCGAACTGATGGGCACGATTCTTCCAAATCGAAAGGCCAATCACATAGACAAACGGCATAACAATGGCCGAAACGAGCCAAAAGAGCGCCATGATCAACAACAAATAGACCGGCGTATCGGGCAACGATAAGAGCCAAGCCGTAGGTGCTGGTACAAAGGCGATCGTATAACAGAGCAAGATGCTCCCAGCCATGCCCTGAAAAGCCAGACCGGGAAGCTCATAGCGCTGTTCGATGGGTATAAAAGTAAGGGCGCTCGCCAAACATAAAGACATGTAGAAGAGGAGGCGTGGTGAAGCGAAAAAAGCCTGATATGAACGGAGATCACCCTTCAGTAAGAGCCAGATCGCCCACGTCCAACAGACGCCAGCCAAGAGCACGAGCGAAATCGAGATCGGCGCAACCTGAATAGCGGGAAGATGTAGCTTTTTTTCTGGTGCCACAGGCATTTATCCATCAACTCGCGCTAGACGCTGCCGCAACAAGTGGTCAGCCAACACCAACGCCATCATTGCTTCGGCGATCGGAACCAAACGCGGTAATGCGGTTGGGTCGTGCCGCCCTTTCACCACGATCTCTGCCGGATTGCCAGCTTGATCGACGGTCTGTTGCGGTCGTGCGATCGAGGCCAGAGGTTTGACGGTGATGCGCACGATAATCTCTTCGCCCGTGCTGATGCCGCCCAAAATGCCGCCGTGATGGTTGGTGCTTGTACCGATGCTGCCATCTTCGCGTCGAATAAAGGGGTCGTTGTGGACCGAGCCGCGCATATCGTTGACGGCTTTGCCCTCACCAAACTCAACCGCCTTGATGGCTGGAATGCTGAACATCGCCTTGCCGATATCGGCCTGCAGCTTGTCGAAGACCGGTTCGCCCAAACCGGGCGGCACACCGCGAGCGCGGATCTCGACCACGCCGCCCAGCGAGTCAAGCTCGCGTTTGGCCTGTTCGACCCGCTCGACCATCTGAGCCGCTACCACCGGATCAGGGCAGCGCATCACATTGCGCTCGATCTCGTCTTCGTCGATGGTCTGAGCCACCAGATCGCCCATCTGAGCGGTCCAAGCGATCACCGAGATGCCGAATTTGTCCAGCAGTTTGCGGGCGATCGCGCCGCCTGCTACCCGCCCGATCGTTTCGCGCGCGCTCGATCGCCCGCCACCACGATAATCGCGAAAGCCGTATTTGGCATCCCAGGTAAAATCGGCGTGGCCTGGGCGGTAGAGATGTTTGAACGATTCATAATCTTGCGAACGTGCATTGGTATTATAAACGACCATGCTGATCGGCGTGCCAGTGGTGCGACCTTCAAAGATACCAGAGAGGATCTGCACTTCATCGGGCTCGCGACGCGCCGAGGTAACGCGACTTTGACCAACCCGACGGCGGTCTAGCTCGCGCTGAATATCGGCGACATCGAGTTCGAGGCCAGCGGGGCAACCATCTACCGTACAGCCGACCGCCGGGCCATGCGATTCACCCCATGTTGTGATCCGAAAAACTTGACCAAACGAATTTCCAGCCATTCCTTACTTCCTTACCACTTGGTCGCTCAACTTGCCCAAGGGCGCACTCGTATACCAAATCCGATTAGCTTGTTGCTTTTTGGTCTTCGGCAAAGTGGAACCTAAGGATAGGTGTTCCACATTTCTGGTTTCTCCGTCGCAAGCATACAGGTCTTTAAACGGATTTGCTAGTCGATGGTACGCCAGCTATGGTCTATAGCTTACACGAACTTGCAAGATTATATGCGGCTCATTTTAAGTTCTATTTTGGGCGTTCAGCTCTTTGAGGGCCATATTCTCGACAAATGCGATATCTTCGCGCAGTTGTTGGTCGTTCACGCGCAAGCGCAAGGCTTCGCGCAGCTCGCGCAGGGCACGTCCGTACTCTTTCATTTGGGCGTAGGCCAAGCCTAAAATACGGCGATAGTTCGGGTCGCTCGGGCGTTTAGCCGCCGCCATCTCCCATTCGCGGGTTGCGATATACCACATACCTCGTTTTTTATAGGCCAAGCCCATATTGTAGTGCTCTTCGTCGCTGCGGCTGGGCACATCGGTAATGATGCGCACCTTGCCTCCAAAGAAATCCTTCCAAGCGAATATAGTGATCACAAGCTCTACAACAAAGATCAAGCCCATAACGATGCCGATTCCGATGAGCATGAAGGTAACGCGACCCGCTTGGTCCAAAAGCTCGGGCGGTAACACCTGGTACACAGCCATGCCAGCGATGCTGAAGAGCACAACAAACAGCACAAGAGCAATGGCATAGAGGACGAGCCAGATCAAGTGCAGCACAAAGGCCCATACCTTTTGATTCCAGAGCCCGCGCACAAAGAGGGCATAAAGCAGAAGAAAGAGCAGACCGCCCAGTAATCTGCCAAGAAAGGTGGAAGGGTCAGTGCCAGTCTCGTTCATAATGTTGAAGCCCTGAAGCACTGTACGAATGAGATTGAAGAGCCCACCAAGCAGATTCAAAACCCCAAAAGCGGTTAAACAAACTGTTGCCCACGAGCGAGGCCGTGCATCGTTGCTTTTAACTGTCAAAGATTTTCCGCACTTTGGACACTTTGTCTGCTCTAAACTCGTCGGAACACCACAGTAAGGACAAGGATTCTCTACATCGGGCAGTCGCCCCTCTGGGATCTCGATATCATCAACGGTATACACTTTCTGAGCCGGAGCGCTGGCGACCACCTCGGCCACCTGTGCCTGGTTGAGTGCGATCGTCTCGCCGACTGCAGCACTGCCTTGGTTCAGGACGACCGTCTCGCTGGTGGCTGGCTGAACCGGGGCGCTTTCGACAACTGGATGATGGGCGTTCAGCCAAGCGATCCCTTTAAGCGCTCGTTCGTTATTGGGATTAATATCGAGCACATTTTGCAAACAAATCCGCACATCTTCAGGATCATCAACCACACCCGAGAGCCACAACCACGCCATCTCATTGCGTTCGTCGGCCTGAACAACCTGCATCAATAAGTCGCGTGCTTTCTCTCGTTGGCCTGCCCGTGCCGCTCGCATACCATCTTGAAGAAGATTTTCTGGTAATGTCATATTCGGTGCATTCATGGAGCGATACAAATAGAGAATCCCCAATGTACCAGTATTATACCATCTCATTTGAGCTACGAAACGTCATCTTTATGTCTAGTTAAATGTTGGTTTGGGTTTGTAAACGGCAACAGCGCTCGTTTAGCTACGCTTGCTGGCTTCACTCCGCTGGCGGCTACGTCCTTCCCCCAAAGAAGGCTTAAAGCGCGTCCGCCTACGGCTACCAACATCCCACCCGCCACCCGAGGTCATTGCTGTCGCTATGCCAACGGCCACCCAAAAACCCAACAATCAACGCTCTTGCAGCTTTCATACCATATCAGATGAGCGTATTCCGATGACTTTGTTGCTTTTTGAGCTTCGGCAGAGTGTAACGTGACTATGTTTGTTGCGCAAAATTTCGCTTGGAGGATTCATGGTTAGGAAGCCAGTATATCAAACGAAAGCCTTTTATCATTCCGTTTGCGCTTCTCCTTAGGGAGAGGCTTCACTTCGCTTTGATGGAGAAGCTGTTTGTAGCCGTAGGCGGACGCGCTAGAAGCGTATTTTGGGCTAGAGACCTTAACGCCACAACTCTGAAGCGAAGGATTTGCTGTTAGTCGAGCAGAACAGAGAGCTGCCAAGCCGCTAGGCGAGCAAGCAGAAGAGCGCTCCTCTCCGCCGAAGTACTGTTGGTACGAAGAGCGAGCGCTCGTGTAAAGAAATAAGCAGATATTTGTGCCGCAAGCTTCATTCGTAAGCTACAGAGGCTTTACTTGCGTTTGCCCCAACTAACTAATTGCCACTCTTGATAGACGCGCCGATAGATCTCGATGGTCTGCTGGGCGATATGCTGCCAATCGTAGCGATCGCGCACCACACGCGCCGCGTTCTTTACACGCGCAGCCGCCCAATCGGGATTGTCGAGGGTATGCAAAATGCCCCAAGCTAGCGAGCTAGGGTTGTCGGGCATCACCGTGACGCCCGTCTCGTGGGGCTGAACCACCTCGGCTAGGCCGCCTGTATCGCTCACAATCACCGGGCAGTTGGCGGCCATCGCTTCGAGCGCCACGATCCCAAAGGCTTCGTACAACGAGGGGAAGACGGCCGCGTTGACCACATGGTAGAGTTTATCGCGCTGTAGGTCGTCGATGAAGCCCGTAAAAACAACCGAGTCGCCGATATCCAAGGCCGCAACCCGCGCTTTGAGGGCATTCATATAGGGGCCGACTCCCGAGATCAGCAGGCGAGCGTTAGGATAGCGCTGCAGCACTTCGGGCCAGGCGGCGATCAAAACCTGAGCGCCTTTTTCATAAACAAGCCGTCCGATAAAGTAGATCAAGGGTTGATCATCTTCAGCGTAATGGCGCCGAAAAGCTTTGGCTGCTTGCTCGTCGGCAAAGGGGTTTTCGATCGGGTAGACACCGTTGGGCACCACATCGATCTTATCGAAAGGGGTACGAAAATAGTCGTGGACTTGGTTTGCCATAAACTGCGAACAAACAATCACACGCCATGCTTCGTAATTCATCCACCATTCAAGACTATTGATCCGCTCCGACTGTGGGCCTGTCAAGCTGCCACGCCCGCGCCCTCGTTCAGTCGCATGCACCGTCGCGATCAAAGGGATCTCCCAGGTGCGTTTGAGGCCAACTCCCGCATGGGCACCCAACCAATCGTGAATATGGATGAGGTCAAAGCGTCGCCCCAATTCGCGTTGCAAAGCGATTGCGGCGAATTCCATCTCGCGATTTGCGAGCATCACAAATGAGCTGAAGTTGGTATCGTCTTGGGGCGGTACGGGTACGCGGATAATTCGCACCCCTGAGGACAAGATTTCGTGGGTTGGAGCCGCCTGCAGTTGAGGAGTAATTAACGAGATCTCAATACCTTCCTTGGCCAAGGCAGGCACAAGATCCATGACATGTTTCCCCATTCCTCCCACGAGATTGGGGGGATACTCCCACGATAGCATCAGGACGTGCATAATAGGTTGCATCTCCTTCGTGATAGTAGACAGGGACGCAGAAGTTTAAACTAAGGCTAAGAGGTTTCGTTTGAGGGCCAGTTCCCCAATGAACCATTGACACGATCATCGTATACAAGCGCTTGCGTTAGGCTTGAGATGCAATGTCGTTCTAAGTGCTGTACGGGGCTAGATTCTACAAGTACACTGCAAGATAATACGTCATTGTGTACAAAGCTGCTTTTACACTCTAGTGTACGTCATGTAAAACACTATGTAAACACAGCCTGAGACTCATTTTATGAAACGAGCGCCTAAAAACTATTGGCACACTTCCGTTGTGATAGAAAGAGCGCAGAGGGTATTGATAATCCTCTGCGCTCAAACTTCTCAATGAAGTTGGAGATAAGCGGTAGAAAACTACTTCTTATCTGCCAGAGCTGCCTGAGCAGCAGCCAAGCGAGCGATCGGCACGCGGTAAGGCGAGCAGCTCACGTAGTTCAAGCCAGTGCGGTGGCAGAACGCGACGCTCGAGGGCTCACCACCGTGCTCACCACAGATACCAACCTTGAGGTCGGCGCGGGTGCCACGGCCACGCTCGGTGCCCAGCTTGACCAACTGACCAACGCCATCTTGGTCGAGCACCTGGAAGGGGTCGTCCTTGAGCAGCTTGCGCTCGACGTAGCTGGGCAAGAAGCGGCCAGCATCGTCGCGGCTCAAGCCGAAGGTGGTCTGGGTCAGGTCGTTGGTACCGAACGAGAAGAACTGAGCCTCCTCGGCGATCTTGTCGGCGGTCAGAGCGGCGCGTGGCAGCTCGATCATGGTACCGACCAGGTAGTCGATCTTCTGACCGGTCTCCTCTTGCACCTTCTTCGCCACACTGTGAACAACCTCAGCCTGGGTGTGGAACTCGGTCAGGTCGCTGACCAGCGGGATCATGATCTCGGGATGTACCTCGATGCCCTTGGCTTGGCAAGCGGCAGCCGCCTGGAAGATAGCGGTAACCTGCATCTCGGTGATCTCGGGATAGATGATGCCCAAGCGGCAGCCACGGAAGCCGAGCATCGGGTTGGCTTCGCGCAGTTCGTCGACCTTGGCCTTAAGCTGGCTAGCCGGGATACCCATCTTGGTAGCCAGATCCTCGATCTCCTCTTCGCCGTGCGGCAGGAACTCGTGGAGCGGCGGGTCCAAGGTGCGGATGGTTACGGGCAGGCCGTTCATCGCGGTGAACAGACCTTCGAAGTCGCCCTGCTGCAGCGGCAGGATCTTGGCCAGAGCAGCGCGGCGAGCAGGCTCGTCGGCGGCCACGATCATCTCGCGTACAGCGTCGATGCGATCGCCCTCGAAGAACATGTGCTCGGTGCGGCAGAGGCCGATACCGGTAGCACCGAACTCGCGAGCAACGCGGGCATCGGTCGGGGTGTCAGCGTTAGCGCGAACGCCCAAGGTGCGAACTTCGTCGGCCCAGCCCAAGAAGGTCTTGAAGTAGCCGTACAGCTCGGACTCCTCGGCCTTCATGTTGCCACGGATAACCTGGATCACCTCAGACTCGCTGGTGGTGATCTGGCCGTTGTAGACGATACCACCGTGACCATCGACGGTGATGTAGTCGCCTTCCTTCAGCACGGTATCGGTGCCGCGCACGGTCACGGTGCCTTCCTTGTAGTTGATCTGGAGGGCATCGACACCACAGACGCAGCACTTACCCATCTGACGAGCAACTACTGCAGCGTGGCTGGTCAGACCACCGCGAGCGGTCACGATAGCAGCCGAAGCTACCATACCGTGGAAGTCCTCGGGAGCGGTCTCGGTGCGAACCAGAATGACCGCCTCGCCCTTCTCGGCCAGCTCAGCGGCCTTGTCGGGGTCGAGGCTGATCTTACCGCTTGCAGCACCGGGGCCAGCTGCCAAGCCCTTCGCCAATACGCCAGCCTTAGCAGCAGCCTTGGCATCGACGATCGGGAAGAGGAACTGGTTCAGCATCTCGGGCTTGACACGGGTCAGAGCCACTTCCTTGGTGATCAGACCTTCGTTGACCAGGTCAACGGCGATCTTCACAGCTGCCATACCAGTGCGCTTGCCGTTGCGGGTCTGGAGCATCCAGAGCTTACCGCGCTCGATGGTGAACTCCATGTCCTGCACGTCTTTGTAGTGCAGCTCGAGCTGGCGAGCGATCTTCGAGAACTCCTCGTAGGAAGCGGGCATCTCTTCCTTCATCAGGTCGATCGACTTGGGAGTTCGGATACCAGCCACTACGTCTTCGCCCTGAGCGTTGACCAGGTACTCGCCGTAGAGCTTGTTCTCACCGGTAGCCGGGTTGCGGCTGAAGGCCACACCGGTTGCCGAGTCGTTGCCCATGTTACCGAACACCATGGCCTGAACGTTTACGCCAGTACCGATGTTGTCGGGGATCTTCTCGACGCGGCGATAGTCGATCGCGCGGCGGCCCATCCACGAGTTGAATACGGCGGCGATAGCCAGGCGCAGCTGCTCGAAGGGATCATCGGGGAAGTCGTTGCCGGTCTCTTCCTTGATGATAGCCTTGAACTTCTCGGTGATCTGCGCGAGCTCTTCGGTGGTGAGGTCGGTGTCCTGGCGTGCGCCATGGCCCTTAGCCTCGTCCATCACGTGCTCAAGCTTCTCGCCATCCACGCCCAACACGATCTTGCCAAACAGCTGCACAAAGCGGCGGTAGGCGTCAGCGGCGAAGCGCGGATTGCTGGTCAGCTCAGCCAAGCCAGCCAAGGTCTCTTTGTTCAGACCGAGGTTCAACACGGTATCCATCATACCGGGCATCGACTCGCGAGCGCCCGAGCGAACCGAGACCAACAGAGGGTTGGACGGATCGCCGAACTTCTTGCCAGTCTTGCTCTCGATGTCCTTAAGCGCCTCGAGAGCCTGCTCCCACAAACCTTCGGGGAACTTCTTGCCCGATTCGTAATAAGCGTTACAAGCCTCGGTTGTGATTGTGAAACCGGGAGGAACCGGCACACCAGTGCGCGTCATCTCAGCAACGCCAGCACCTTTACCACCAAGCAGTTCACGCATGGTGGCATTGCCCTCACTGAAGAGGTAAACCCACTTTTTAGACACTCTATCCTCCATAAATGTTAGATAACCTAACGGATACAGCGATGGTTCATCCGTGGACACCGCAATAGGTGACCACGAACCACAGATCAAGGACAGTGGTAGTTGTCGCTGACCTCTGATTCGTTGTCAAGATTTTGGCTCCAGGTGTGCCTGCATCCAATCAACAATCTCATCGAAACCTGCGTTGCCACTGGCCACCTGCACACTGAAGGTTTCGACTTCAGCGGGCGAGGCGTTTACCTGCCAGCCGTTTCGCACTAAAAAGAGACGCAGGGCGCCAGACGCAATACGTTTATTCCCATCCCAAAAAGGGTGGTTTTGGATTAGATGATACAACAAAGCAGCGGCTTTATCGTATACAGTAGGGAAGGCATCGTTACCAAAGGCAGATTGACGAGGAGCAGCGAGCGCCGATAATAATCCATGGCGCGTCATGATCTCAAACGAGTCGCTGTCTGGGTTAGCAGCAGCGATGCGATCACGTATCGAAAGCACATCCTCGATGCTCAGATAGGTTGTCATAGCCCTCGGGGCAAGCCGTATACACTCTATTATACAGGCTTGGTGCTACCTACGAAGCTTGATCTTCGACCTTCATATGGGCCGCCACCCAAGCAGTAACCTCTTCACGGTCGAGTTTCTTTGCAGCCGCCATGGCGAACTCATAGAGTTCGTCATTGCTTGCTGTCAAGGTCGCCCCATTGCGCGCTAACATCTCAACCAGAGCCACCACTGCGACACGTTTATTGCCATCGCTAAATGGATGGTTGCGCGTAATCGCATGGGTTAAGGCTGCAGCTTTGCTGGGAAGATCTTCAAACAGATCAACACCAAACATACTTTGTTGTGGAACACTGACCACCGTCTCGAGACGCCCGAAACCCGCTTCCGTAACACCGCGAATACCGCCAAATTCAGTTAATATGAGTTCGAGGATAACGAGTAATTCTTCCGCGGTTAGATAGTTCATCGGCGTCAAGACGTTAGGTCAAATTCATCAGTGATTCGCGATACTTGGCGAAGGTCTCGCGCACGCGCATCACAAAGGCGGGGTCGATATCGGGGATATCGCGTACCAAGAGATTGCCATCGGGCATCTCTTCAATGGCAGCCAAAACCGCCGTCGTCCCTCGCTCTTTCAGCCACGCACGCACGATCTCTGGAACCTCTTCACTTGGAATAATCAAATCGTTCATACGTTTCTTGAATCACTTCTGATCTAGTACACCGCTTACTATACCGCTATTTGGTGCTCAATGCAAATAGTTGAACGCAATGCCGTTTTCGTGCGATGCTTTTGCTATGCCCTATGCTACCAATGAGCTCGTGGCAGCGAGAGACAGCGTTTGAGCCTAGTTGCTTGCAGCGAAGGCAGCGAAATAGCTCGAAGGGCTGAATGGGAGAAGAAACGACTTGATAGCCGTAGGCGGACGCGCTGAGGAACGAATGGAAGGGAAAGAACAGGCCGCCAGCAGGCTGAAGGATGCGGCTAGGAGATCAGTTGCTAGAGCGGCTATTTGAGCCTGAAGCTAAACAGCCGCTCTAGCTTGAGATGGAGCGACAGTGTAGGCCTTTAGCGCTTTGTTATCAGCGGGTAGTACAGCTCATAGGGTGCCTGCTGAGTCGTGAGCAAAAACGGGATCTGTACTTCTGGCCTAAAGAGATCGTTGCTGCGGATCAGCACTGTGCCGCGCAAGGGCTGTTGATAGGCGTTCGGGCGGATCCAGAGCAGATTGATCTGGAACTGAGCCGATTCGCCCGGCTGAACCACCGCCGAAGAGCCCAGCAGGCCAGCCCAGAGTTCGGTCGATGGCTGGCGGCGCAGATCGTAGATCAAACCGGGCACAAGCTCGCCGTTGGGATTACAGCTGATGATCTGAGCTTGGAAGCTGTTCTCTTGCACGCCTATCGTCAAGGCACGCGGCAAAACGCCCAGAGCGCCGTAGCGATACTGGAAATCGCCGTTGCGTTTGATCACGACTTGGAAGCTATAGCGCTCGGCCGTCTCGATATTTTCGGGATTGCTGCTATGCAGCGGAACATCCTTGTAGGTGACGACAAAGCCTTCGCTGGTGGTCGCATAGCTCACTGTACCGCCTTGACTTGGGTCAAGATCAGCATAGAAAGGCAATAGAGCCGCGCCCGTGGTTTGCGAGATGCCCACACAACTTGCGCGATAGCCAATCGCAGTGGGCGCATTTTCAAAGGCCAGCATGCCGTTGGCATTGATATAGACGTTGCGATAGCTATGGTTGAACAGGTTGATCGCAAAGCCCATATCGATCGGACCGCTGCTGCTATCGTCCCCGAGCGCTAGCTTGGTCGCATTGGGAGGCTCTTGCAGATCGCTCGCCAAGCCCGGGTCGCTACTCGGCCAAACCCCGTAAGAACCGATCACGATCTCGGCGGTGTAGCTGAGCGGCTTCGTGCCGACATTATGGATCGAGCGCACCAAACGGCCCACCTCTGTGATCGAAATCGTCGTCGACATGGGCGCGGTGTCGACCATAATCTTGGGCAGATCGGTCGTGAGCGAGAAGTTTTGAGTCGCTCCGAGCGGGCTGTTCAAAAGCACGCTTTTGGTCTGGCTGATATAACTTAAAGCGCTCGCCACAAGCTCGTAGGGAGTCTCGCGCAGCGGCAGCGTAATGGTATAGCTACCGGTCTCATCGACCTTCACGCGCGCGCCGCCAACCACGGCAACCTCAGCCAGCAAGGGGTGGCCCTGCACAGCATCGACAACCTTGCCCGTGATCTGGGCTTGCGAGGGGGCCGGAGCGACCGTCATGGTTACGTTCACGATCAGCGGATCTTCGCTTAGATCTTGGCCGTGAACTAGGATGCGAGCCGTGTAGACGCCCGGAGCAGGAACTTTGCTGGCGTCGAAGCTCACCGCAATGCCCTTGGATTCATTACCCTCGATAGTGGTCTGGCTGCTCGCAAGCTGCAACCACGGCACATCGACCTTAGCCTGAGCCAGAGCTTCGTAGGCTTGAACGCGGCCATAGCCATAGAGATTGTTGGGCTGGCCGGGGGTATCGCCACAGCGCGCATCGTCGATTCGCTTGGCGGTCGAGGTCAAGATCGCATAGGTCGTATCGTAGTCGCCGATCAAGCTGGGGTTGGCCGACCAGAGCAGTGCGACCAGACCAGCCACATGGGGCGCAGCCATAGAGGTGCCCTGCAACGAGGCGTATCGATCGCTATGGATGTAGGTCGAGACGATATTGACGCCGGGCGCGCTTAGATCGGGCTTGAGGCGCCCATCTTTAGTGGGGCCGCGCTTGCTAAAGCTAGCAATCGTATCGGTGCTATCGGTCGCACCGACCGCCAACACATCGGGATAGTCGCCGGGCGATGAGATCGATTCACACTCGGCGCCGCCATTTTTGTTGCCAGCCGCAAAGATGGGAAAGATACCAGCAGCTCGCCAAGCCGCCGTGTAGCCCGAATACCAATCGTCGCCGCCGCCGCCACCCGTCCACGAGTTGTTCACGATGTGCGGACGCAGATCGGGGCGTGGGTTCTGACCATACTGATCGGTAGGAGCTAAGATCCATTGGGCCGATGCGATCAGATCGCTGGTGCTACAGGTGGTATTCTCGCAGCCTTGGGCGGCGATCCAGCTTGCATCGGGCGCTACACCGACCGCAGGCTGATCGGCTGTGCCATCGCCGCGCCCGACCATCACGCCCATGGTGTGGGTGCCATGTCCGTTTATGTCTCCCGGGGCGATATACTGGCCTTGAGGATCGAACCAGTTATAGGCGTGTTCCAAACCCTTCTCGCCACGAAAGCCACGGTACTGGCGGATCAAGGCCGGATGCATCACATCCACGCCTGTATCGATATTGGCGACCGTGATGCCCGCTCCGGTTACACCAAAGTCTTTCCAGATCCGATCGACGCCGGTTTTACGCACATGCCAACACGAGCTGTTGTTGAGAGCATCGGGCTGTAGATCGCACTGGCTCTGAACCGCCGAGAGCGAGAGAGGGCTCGCTTCAAGCGCATCGACGCTGATCTGTTGCACCGCTTGGATCAAGCCGACCTCCGGGCGGGCCGCAAGCGCCTGCAAATCGTCGTAGTTGCCATGTACTTCAAGCGCATTGACGATCCAAAAAGCACGGTAGCTTACGCCACGCTGGTCGAGCAAACGCCGAATAGCCGCCTGCGCACTTGTGGCATGGCTCTGCAACAAACGATAGACCTGCGAGCCACGATCGCGCCACGATTGGTTGCCATAGGCGCCGCTTAGATCGGCTTGATCAGCCAGAAAGACCAGAAAGTCGCGTCGACGGCTACGATCAGCCGCTAAATCGGCTTCGAGATCTGGATCGACACGCCACGGCTCATCGGGCAACTGAACACTGCGCAGCTCTTCGGGCAGGGCCGCGCGCGCATTGGCCATAGAGCTCGGCTCAAAGGCTTCAAACAGGCGAATCTGCTGTTGTGTCGAGCTCGTATTAGTCAGCGTAAGGGTCTGTTGTGTGCTCTGACCTAAAACGAGATTCGCGCTAAGCGTGTTAGGAGCCGAGATAGGAGGCGCTGCCAGAGCTACCTGTGAGGGCGAAGAAGCAAAAGGGAGTGATGTTATTCCTACTAAAACAGCGAGCCACACAAGCAGGCTGGAGTTCCGAGTACGACGAGTCATAATACACTCTTTCTGCTAGCGGCACCATCCAGATACTGATCGTATCGCCATAGCTGTACCGTACTATTGAGTATCTTTTGTGTGTTGTTTTTGTGCTTGTAATAACTGTTCAATTGTTTGCGATAACTCTTCGATCTGGCTTTTAAGCCGATCGACATCGTTGCGTGTTGGCCAAGGAGCGAGTTGAGCCGGTGGAGGAGAGGAGTTCAAGAGAAGATGGCGCATACGGGCAGCTTCTTCGGCATCGATTGTGCCTTGCGCTTGTAAGGCATCGATTCGACGCACGATCTCGAGGGCAACATAGTCAACACCGCCCAAGGAGGTTGCCACAGCCCGACGCAAGCTCGATATCGTATCACCACTCGCCTGAATCAAACCAGTTAATAGCTTGGTTGAAAGGATCGTGCTGCGCCCGCGCCGAGCTAACAAAACAACTTGGGCCAATGTGCTCGTCGTGATATCCTCGCCCGTCTCGTTATCAAGCACTTGCACACTGTCGCCAGCTTCGACCAGTTTTGCAATCCCCTCAAGCGTTATGTATTGTTTCTGGTTAGTATGATACAGTTTACGGTTTGCGTACTTTTTGATAAGCTGCACAATACCTTCCTTATGTATGTCCCTACAGCGATTTATTATAGCATACCGATACTTCGCTCTACCGAAATCGCAGCCCTTCTTTTCGACATGCTTCTCATTCTGCCAAACATGAACGAGTCAGGGCACAATTTCCTAGCAGGTTTATAACAGCCGCTCACGCCTCGCACAATGCAGATCTGTACGAGCTAGGCCCATGAAGCTGAGCTTAGGCAGCGACTATAGCTTGTTCGTACCCCCGTCCTGCAGCTGGCTGATACGTTCATTGAGCTGATCGATCCGCGCGTTAAGTTCGTCGATATCGCGCTTGGTCGGAATGTTCAAGCCATGCAGCAGCTGGGTTATGCCTTGGTCAAGGCTAACCGCGCTCTGTTGCGCGCTCTTTGGTGTCAAGGGCAACGATTGAGCGAGATTGCTCACCGTGGCTTCGCTCTGTTGTTTGACCTCTAAGCCACGGGCCTTCATCTGTTCGAGCGTGAGTTTAGCCGTATCGCGTGCGAGCGCGAGCGCGCCGAGACCGACCAAAAAAAGCGTACTAGCAAGATCGCTGGCAGGAGCTTGGGCCGTAGTAGCAGTGTGGTTTTGCAACTTAACAGCAACTTCCTCTGACATACGCTTGTCCCCTTTCATCGCTTGCAGCCATAATGCACTGCGTTCATTCGAAGCGTAGCTTGTTCTCTTCCATTCTGCCAGCTTTTTTGCAACAAATCCAGTCGCTTCAAACCATCAGCGAATGACAGCGCATATCTCTAGCGGCGAGGTCTCTCGCCTCCATCCGTTCCTTGGCGCGTCCGCCTACGGCTATCAGAGCGGCTAGCCCACCCTCATCCCCGGCCCTTCTCCCGCCAGCTGTACATTACCCACAAATCAACATACGGTCAGCGTTATCTGCCCTCACCCCCCGGCCCCCTCTCCCGCGCTGCGGGCGAGGGGCTGAATGTTGATGTTGTATGCGATTTCGCTACGCGAAATCGCATACAACCTCTCCCCATTCTGTGCTCTCAAGGATATTCCCGCGATGGTATGCGAACGATCGTCTTTTGCTGCCGACACGACTTTTGGCTAATGCATAGCTCCCGCCAGTGCGGGAGAAGGGTGCAACACTGCATCTCAACCTTCATCAAGCATTGCAATGCCTACTCTGCCTAAAGCTTGTCTGCTCGCAAAGGGTAAAACGAGCATAGTTGAGTTCCACTATTCTGAAGGCAAAAAACACAGCATGATCAGCCGGATTCGCTCTAAAAACAGCTCTATGGCCGCGCCGCATAGAGCGATGAGAATACGCTTTTAGAGCGTGTGTATATGGTATACTGAACGAACAAGAGCCTGCCCGGCAGGGTTCTCGTTTTAGGCCACTTGTTGCGTACCACACACGAAAGTACAAATTGCAAACCCCACACTGTTAACAGTGTTCTAACGTGTCCTAACGGCCACAATGATCCGTCTGATTGAAACAGCAAAGGGAACTTCACATGGCGCGTCGCAAAACAACAAAGCGACGAAACAGTACTTCGATCTGGCAGATCATCCTGCTGCTCGTATTGTTAATCGGTGCCTACTACCTTGAACGCCAAGGCTGGTTTGGCCAAGGAAGTGAATCGCCAAGCATCCCTCCGACGTCGGTCGCGACCAATCCAACAACTTCATCGGGAGCGCCGAATACAAGCGGAGGCGCGCTCGATTCAGCCATCACAGTCTACTTTACAACACCCGATCTGGTTTATCCCGATCGTGCCTCTTCGCGCCGCGCGACCACGGTCGAACAAGCGATCATCGCCGATATCGATGCGGCCCAATCGAGCATCGAGATGGCGGTTTTCGAATATAACCTCTTCTCGATCGCCGATGCGCTCCAACGGGCCAAAGAGCGCGGAGTCGAGGTAGAACTCGCCCTCGATGGCGAAAACCTCGAGAAAGAAGAGATGGCCGAATTCGCTGGGCAGATGGAACGCGCTGGCATCCCGATCCACTACGAGCAGAGCGATGCGTTTTTGCATAGCAAATTCATTATCATCGACAAAAAGCTGGTCTGGATGGGTTCTTGGAACGCGACCGTAAACGATAACTACCGCAACAACAACAACCTGTTGCGCATCACCATCCCAGAGATCGTCGAAAACTACCAAGCCGAATTCAACCAGATGCGCCAAGATCTCTTCTCGCGCAAAAAGAGTTCGCTCACGCCCTACCCAAGCATCATGTACAACGGCGTGACGATCGAGAACTACTTCTCGCCGAAAGATAAGCCGCGCAATCGCATCGTCGAATACCTCAACAACGCCCGATCGAGCATTCGCTTTATGGCCTTCTCGTTCACCGACGATGCGATTAAAGATGCTATGGTCGAGCGCCTCAACGCCGGTGTAACGGTGCAGGGCGTCTTCGAGAAGCGCAATGCCAACGGCGTAGGGGCCGAGTTCGCACCGCTCCAAGAGGCTGGCGTCGAGGTCTACGAAGATGGCAACTGCTATACCATGCACCACAAGGTGATCATCATCGACGATCGCATCGTGATCACTGGCTCATACAACTTCACAGGACGAGCCGAGGATACCAACGATGAAAACCTGATCATCATCGACGATCCGGCCATCGCCCAGCAATTTCTGCAAGAGTTCGATCGCGTCTATAATCAGGCCCGCAACCCAACCTCCTGCGGCTAGCTTATAAACGTCACAAGCACTGCTGTAAGGCGCACTCTGCCAAGCAGCAAACCTAAAAAGTGAGAGATTTGGCGTATAGTTGCCAAATCTCTCGACACTACACTTCATTCTCTACACAAACACAAATAGCTTCGGCAGATAACAAAGAGATTTGGTGCAACACCAGATCGGCTTAAAGGCGTGCATGCTCGCAACGCGGAACCAAACAACAAAAAAGTCAGGTTCCACTCTGCCGAAGGCCAAAAAACTCAAGTGTATCACTGGGTTTGTTATAAAAGCTTCGCGAGCGCTTTTTAAGCTCGCTCTTAGAATTGTTTAAGCTCGCTTTTAACTTTTCGCAGGATACTGTTTTCATCGCTTGATCAACGCGATCAAGTTTTTCAGCATGGCAATAAGTGGCGCTTACATGAAGCGACCATTGTGGAAAGGAGCGTCCCTATGTCAAATAGAGCAAAAATTCTGTTTGTACTAGCGCTTGTGTTCACGATGCTGTTCAGCATTGTAGGAGCAGGCATCGTTGGAGGCGCTGCCGGTTACTACATCTCGCAACGCAATATCGTAGCAAACAGCAACACAACGAATACTCTTCAAGTCCATCAAGCCTCTAGCATTTCAAACAGCAATTCAACGGTTGCGGCGGTTCAAGCAACCTCACCCGCCGTTGTAACCGTCATCAACACCCTTGAAACAAGCTCTGTCAGCAACCCATTTCAGCAATTCGGCTTTCCCTTCGGTGGAAGGCAGATCCCCCAAGCAGAGCGAAAATCGAGCGGAAGCGGTGTGATCATCAGCGAGGATGGCTATATCGTGACCAATAACCACGTCGTTGAAAACAGCGCCTCGCTCGAAGTCATCTACGCCGATGGCAGCCGCCATAGCGCCAAATTGATCGGTACCGATGCCTTCTCTGACTTGGCCGTCATTCAGGTCAAAGATCCTGTGCCCGCCGTGGCCCAACTAGGTGATTCCGACGCGCTACAACCGGGCGAAACCGTGATCGCGATCGGCAGCCCCTTGGGCGACTTCAAAAACAGCGTGACCCAAGGCATTGTAAGCGCCTTGAATCGCAATGTTGGCGGTCAAGAGGGTTTGATCCAGACCGATGCAGCCATCAACCATGGCAACTCGGGCGGTCCGCTGATCAATCTGCAAGGCCAAGTGGTCGGCATTAACACCTTAGTGGTGCGCGGCAATTCGAACAGCCCTGATCAAGCCGAAGGTTTGGGCTTTGCTATCCCCAGCTCAACGGTCAAAAGCGTCTGCGAGCAGTTGATCGCCAAGGGCAAAGTTGAGCGCCCCTACTTGGGCATTCAGTACACCCTGCTCGATCTCGATATCGCATCGCAATTGGGCATCGATCGCTCTGAAGGCGCTTTGATCCAAGCGGTCGAGCAAGGTGGCCCCTCGGCTAAAGCAGGGCTAAAGCCCGGCGATATCATCACCGCCATCAACGATCAAAGCATCGATAACGACAACAGTTTGAGCAGCGTGATTATGCGCTTTAAAGTCGGCGAAAAGGTCGAAGTGACCGCTGAACGCGACGGTAAAACGCTCAGCTTCGCAGTCACACTCGGCGAGCGACCCAACAACTAAGCGCCAGCGACGAAGGGTCTCGCTCTGTCAAGCCCCGAGCGAGACCTTTCAGCTTCAAGCACACACCATCGCACATCATTTGGCGGAGAGGTCTTTACCATCCAGACGATCCTTGGCGCGTCCGCCTTCGGCTACCAACATCCTATCCTCCCATTCGGCGGCTAGCAGCGTTTTTTATTCACCACACGAGACACTGAGGCACTGAGCCTGTTTAAGGAGTTTGGAACTGAGTGCTAAAGCCCTGTGTCGTGCAAGGACGGTTCTGCGCTCCCGCTTCCCATTTCTCCCCCTCTCCTGCTTGGCGGGAGAGGGGGTCGGGGGGTGAGGGCCCTCGTTGTATGTTCACCACACGAGACACTGAGGCACTGAGCCTGTTTAATGAGTTTAGAACTGAGTGCTAAAGCCCTGTGACGTGCAAGGACAGTTCTACGCTCCCGCTTCCCATTTCTCCCCTCTCCTGCTTGGCGGGAGAGGGGGTCGGGGGGTGAGGGCCCTCGTTATATGTCCACCACACGAGACACTGAGGCACTGAGCCTGTTTAAGGTGTTTGGAACTGAGTGCTAAAGCCTGTGACGTGGAAGGACGGTTCTGCGCTCCCGCTTCCCATTTCTCCCCCTCGCCCGCTTGGCGGGAGAGGGGGCCGGGGGTGAGGGCCCTGCTCGGGGCTAGCCCTGTTTAGTAGCCGTAGGCGGACGCGGTGAGGACCGAATGGAGGACAGAGAGCACGCCGCTAAAAGCTTGAGCGCAACAAGCAGATGTGGCGATATAAAAAGAAAACAGGCTAGTGGAGTATTCCGCTAGCCTGTAGCTGTATGTGCAAGCCTAACACCGACCTTCGAAGCGAGTTTTCAAGCACTTGAGGGTAGCCTGAGAAACATAACGCGAAAGCAGCATAAAGGCAGAGTGTTCGATTGTTGTCAAACGTAGGGGTAAAACGATCAGTAGGCTGGCCTACGATCAGAGATGGGGGTTAATGGCGATAACACCACGAGCGCATACAGACGATGCTGGTTTGTTGCTGTGGCAGCTCAGCGGCCTCGGCTGCCGCCGTTTCGAAGAGAGACGTCTCAAGAAATTGATCTTCGCTAGCGACTTCTTGATCGTAGCGGGTTCGCCAGAGTACAAGGTAGCGCTCCTCGGAGGATTCGCGTGCCTCTTTCAGACGCGCCAACAAGGTATCGAGACTTTGACCATAAGCATATTCAGCTGCAAGCAACTGATCGAGCAACATATGCGGGTAACGTGTTACGCTTTCGGCTGGGTGAGGCAAGATCGGACGAATACCTTCTGGGATCTGGGTTTGACCGTTGTAAGCCTGTTCCAACTCATCAACTCGCTCCGTTAACAGCTCAATCCAAACTCGGAGATTGTTCAGTTCCTGACGCAACGCTGCTGAAGTCAGGTTCGCTGTCCCGTTGAGCATAGCGACCATGAAAGACTCCTTACGCTAAAATCCGCTAGATTGTTGAGAAGTGCTTTAAACCATCTAACGTTGATGGCCTAGGCAGAGCGGCGCTGCCCACCGATAAGACACATATGCTCCAATGCGACATTATACCAAGTGTCTCAATCGGCTAGACCATATTAGCGATCAAGATTCGCTAAGATCGCATCGAATTCGTCGAGAGTCGCCTGCTGCAAGCGATCGCTATACCACCAGCCCATCTCGGCCCGCATACGCTGCAACCAAGGTTGCAAACGTGCGCGGCGCTCCTCGGGCGCGAGCTGATCGTCGGCCAAAATCGCGCCGAATTCAGGATGGGCGGCCTTCCAAGCGGCTACCTGACGATGAGCCTCCTGAGAACGCTCGACCCAGGTGCCTAGCTCGCGGAAGTCGGCATTGAAGAAGCTGATCGTGGGGATATTGACGATGCCGCGAGCGGCGTAGGCCGCGGTGAGCTGCGGCTCTTTGCTGCGCACAAACAGGCGTAACTCGGCCTGGGGAATGGCCTCGACCAGACGCACCACGATCGGCAAGACCATCAACGAGTCGCCCCACCAGCCTTCGGTAAGCACCGAGACACGAATAGGCTGAGAGATGCGAGCGTATCGTTCTTTCTGATAGGGAGCAAATGCAACCGTCGCCAGACGAAGCCGCAGGGCCCGCCGATCGCTTAGCTGTTCGATCTGAGCGTGGAAAGCATCGAGCGAGAGACCACTCTGCCAGACAGAGGAGTCGATGCCGAGATCGAGCGTCTGAAAAGCCATTGGTTATCCTCCACAATATGCGATAATACCAACAAGCAGTGTTAAAGCTGCTCATTAAAAATTAAGTTAGTCAATCATAATTGTTAAGTATAAACTCAGTATAGCACGCTTGCCGTTTCTGTCAACAGCCAGCTCGTTGCGCTAGAGGAACAAGCTCACGCTCCTCAACGTTATGACTCGTAGACGATAGGCTCAGTTGGAAGGAGGCCGTATGACCCAGCGCAAACTTCTGCTCTTGTTGGTACCGCTTGTTCTGATTATCGCATTGATCGTAACAGTGGTGAACCTAGGCGGCAATCCACAACCGGTCGCCAACGAGCCTTCTCAAGCTCCCGACAGCGCTACAGCCACCTCGGGTGCGACAGATAGCCCAAGCCAAACTAGGCCGGTGCAGCTCGCGATCACGCCGCTGCCGCTCGCTCAACTCGCACCGATGGTCGTCGAACGGCGCCCCGCGCTGGGCGAAGAGCTCAAGCCCACCCAAAGCATCGAGCTGGTGTTCGACCGCGCCATGAATCAGGCCTCGGTCAACCAAGCCATCCAGACGGCGGCCCATATCAGTGGAACCATCAGCTGGGCCGACGCCCGCACGCTGCGTTTTACGCCCAACAACCCTTGGTTGCGCAACAGCAGTTTCGATCTGGGCATTGCGAAAGGCGTAGTGGCGCAAGACGGTACAGCCAGCAACGACGCCTTCCAGTTCCGCTTCCAGACGGCAGGCTTTTTGGAAGTTGCCCAAGTCATCCCCGCGCCCAACAGCAACGATGTGGCGCCCAACAGCACAATCACGATCATCTTCAATCGACCCGTGGTGCCGCTGGTCAGCAACATCGAACAGAGCACGCTGCCCATGCCCTTGCGGCTCGAACCGGCCGTCAGCGGCAGCGGCAAGTGGCTGAATACCTCGACCTACGTCTTTAAACCCGATGCGCCGCTGCCCGCCGAGACCAGCTTTACGGCCCGCATCGCCGCTTCGCTGCAAGACATCGCGGGCAATCCGCTGCAAAGCGAATACAGCTGGCAGTTTCGCGTGGCGGCCCCGCGGGTGATCTCGACCTTGCCCGAGGATCAAGCGCTCAATGTGGCGCTCGACCAAACGATTCGGGTCGATTTCAACCAAGAGCTCGATCCGCAAATCGCCAACGGCGCTCTGCGCATCAGCAGCGACTCGGGCGATCTGCCCGGCACCGTGAGCGTGGTCGGCAGCAGCTTGATCTTCACGCCCACCCAGCTGATGGAGCTGAACAAGCGCTATACGGCCCAGATCAGCGCTGGAGTAGGCGGCCCATCTGGCGGCAGCGGCCTAGCTCAGCCCTACAGCTGGAGCTTCCAGACCGTGGCCGCGCCCAGAATCATCGCTACCGAGCCAAGGCATGGCGCTGCGAACGTGAGCCATACCGCAAGCGTCGCCTTGAACTTCAATGTGCCCATCGACCCGAGCAGCGTGATGTCGCGCTTGAGCATCTCGCCCGCCGTCGATGCCACCAAGGTCTACACCTATTACAGCTCCTTCGACAACACGTTCTACATCAATTGGGGCCTGAAGCCATCGACCGACTACCGCATACGCATCGCAGCCGGAATCAGCGATCCCTATGGCAATCAGATCGCTCAAGACCAAGTGATCGACTTCCGCACGGCCCGCATCGAGCCTCAAGCCCAACTGCTGATGCCGGGCTACACCGTTACGCTCAACAACAGCCAGCCTTCGGAGGTGGTGCTGCGCTCGGTCAACACCGATCAAGTCAGCTTCCAGCTCTATCAGATCGACCCGCTCGAATTGGCGAAGCAGCGCGACTGGACGAACCCGCTGCCGGCTAACAGCACCTTGCTGCGCTCGTGGAACGAACAGCTTTCGTCTCCGTTGAACGAGTATCGCAATACACGCGTCAAGCTCGACAAAGATGGCAAAGCCTTGCCTCCGGGCAGCTATCTGCTGAGCATGCGGCACCCCAATCAGAACGACACCAGCTACTATCAGCTGATCGTGTCGCCCAACAATATCACGCTGAAGTTGAGCGCCAATGAGCTGCTGGCGTGGGTGAATTCGCTGAGCGATGGCAAGCCGGTTGCCAACCTGACCCTCGAGGCCGTCGCGAGCGATGGAACTAAACTCGGCAGGGCCACCAGCGATGCCCAAGGTATCGCGCGCTTCAAGCTGCCAAAGGAGCAGAGTCGCTACGACATCAGCCTGCTCTCAAGCTGCAACGATCCGGCCAACTGCCCCGACTTCAGCGCCACAAGCCTAAACTGGCGAGGTTCGTTCTATCCGGGCGATTTCTATTCGGGCTACAGCGGCCCGAGCAGTCGCGAACATACCTACCTCTACAGCGACCGCCCGATCTATCGGCCCGGCCAAACGGTCGAGCTGAAGGGCATTGTGCGCAGCGAAGACGACGCCCGCTACAGCCTCAGCGCGCTGCGCCAAGCCACGTTGGTGGTGCGCTCCAGCAACGGCAGCGAGGTCGTGAATCAAATGGTTCAGCTCAACCAGCAGGGCAGCTTCAGCCTTCAGGTGCCGCTGGCCGAAGACGCACCCTTGGGCAACTACAGCGTCGAACTGACAGGTGAGGAGCTGTGGGGCTACGCTGGCTTCTACGTCACCGAGTATCGTGTGCCCGAGTTCGAGGTGAACGTCGAGCTGCCCGATCAGGAGCTAGTGCTCGGCACCAGCTTCGATGCGATGGTCGAGGCCAACTACTTCTTCGGCGCGCCACTCAGCGACAGCTATCTCGAATGGCGCGTCTTCAGCCGCCAGACCAATTATCGTCCCTTTGAAGGCGACTATCGCTGGGGCGAAGGCGGAGACGCCATCTGTATCGACTTCTGCTGGTGGTATCCGCGGCCTTCAGAAACCTTGCTGCTGCAGGGCGACGGCATCACCGATAACAACGGTCGATTCACGTTCAGCATCCCCGCCGATCTCAAAGATAGCGAGGGCCAGCCCATCACCCAGACGCTCGAACTGATCGTCGAGGCCACGATCATCGGGCGCGACGGCCAAGCCATCTCCAACCGCCAAAGCGCCATCGTTCACGGCGGCGACCTGTACATCGGCATCAAATCGCCCAGCATGATCGGCAGCGAGGGCAAGGCCCAGCGGATCGAACTAGTAACCGCGTCGATCGACGGGCGACGTCTGGCGGGCCGCAACCTTGAGGTGATCATCGATAAGGTCGAGTGGAACTCGGTCTTCCGCGATGGCGCTTGGGTAAGCGAAGAGAGCCGCACCCCCGTCGAGCGTCAGCAGGTCACGAGCGACCAACAGGGCGAGGCCAGCCTGAGCTTCACGCCCAGCGAGGGCGGCAGCTACCAAGTGCGAGCCGTGGCCCAAGATAGCGGCGGTCGCACGGTCAGCTCAAGCATCACAATCTGGGTGACATCGAGCAGCTTTGTGGCTTGGCAGAGCCGCCAGCTCGATACGATCAATCTGGTCAGCAGCCGCAGCAGCTACCAGCCGGGCGAGACGGCCGAGATTTTGATCCCTTCGCCCTTCGCCGAGCCGACCTGGGCCTTGATCAGCGTCGAACGCGCCAGCATTCTGCGCTACGAGGTCGTGCAGCTCAGCTCGAATAGCACGGTCTACCAGCTGCCGATCGAAAAAGACGAGGCGCCCAATATCTTCGTTTCGGTCGTGCTGTTTGCCGGGCCGGGCAACGGCGAAACAACCGCCAAAACGCGGGTCGGCACCCTGCCTCTGACGGTCGAACCGATTCCGCAGCGCTTAGAGGTCAGCATCACGCCCTCGAGCGCTCAGAGTGAGCCGGGCGCGACGGTCGACTACAGCATTGAGGTGCGCGACTCCCAGGGCAAGGGCGTCCCCGCCGAGCTCTCGCTCGATCTGGTCGACAAGGCGGTCTTGAGCTTGCGGCCGCGCCCCGAGAACGCGATTGTAGAAGGCTTCTACAACAAGCGCTCGCTGCAGGTCGAGACGATCAGCGCGCTGAGCTTCTCGCTCCAGCGTTCGATCAGCGAGCTGGAGGCCAGAGGCCAAGTTGACCAAGATCAGCAAATTGAGGCAGAGACAGGGCTAGCCGCTCCAGCTGCCGATGCGGCTAGCCCCGCAGCCGAGTCAGCTCTGCGGGCCGGAGGCGCCGCCCAGAGCGATCAATCTGCCAACACCGTGCGCAGCAACTTCGCCGACACCGCCTTCTGGCAGGCCCACGTCACAACCGACGCCAGCGGCAAGGCCAGCGTCCGCATCACGCTGCCCGACAATCTGACCACCTGGACGCTGCGCGCTGTGGCGATCAACGATCAAACCCAAGTGGGCGAAGGGCTGAACGATTTGGTTGCGAGCAAAGAGCTGTTGATCAGGCCGGTCACGCCGCGCTTCCTGGTGGTGGGCGACGAGGTCGAACTAGCCGCCAACATCAGCAACAACAGCGATCAGACCCTCGAAGCCGAGGTCAGCCTGCAGTTCAGCGGCATCCAGCTCAATTCGCCCCAAACGGTCAAACTGGCGATCGCCGCCAAGAGCGAGAGCAAGGTGACGTGGCAGGCGCTGGTTGAGGACGCTCCTGCCGCCGATCTGGTCTTTAGCGTGGTGGCGGGCAACCTGAGCGACTCGGCCAAGCCGCGCCTGGCTGAGGGCCAAGACGGCGCGCTGCCGATCTATCGCTACAGCGTAGCCGATCAGGTCGCTACCGGAGGCCAGCTCACCACAGCCGAAGGGCGCACCGAGCTGATCGTGCTGCCGCCCAACGTCGATGTAACCAAGGGCGAGCTGATGGTTCAGCTCGATCCGTCCTTGGCGGCCAGCTTACAAGAGAGCTTGGCGGCCATGCAGATCGACGAAAACAATTCCAGCGAATTTATCGTGGCGCGCTTCCTGAGCTACGTTCAGATCTATCAAGCCCTGAAACAGCTCCAGATCAGCAACAGCGATCTCGAAAACAAGCTGAGCGTCCAGATCAAAAAGGATATCGCCGAGTTGCAGCGGCAGCAGAACGACGATGGCGGCTGGGCTTGGTGGTCGCCCAACCCAAGCAACCCCTACCTGAGCGCCTACATCGCCCTAGCGCTCCACGAGGCCAACTCGGCAGGGTTCAGCCTTCCGAGCGACATGCAGCCGCGCGCGCAGGGCTACCTGCAATCGCAGCTGATCAGCATCGACCCCAACGCCAACAACCGCGAGGCCAATCTACAAGCGCTCTTGCTCTTTGCGCTCAGCGAAACGGGCGACGCCAGCCAGCTTAACGATGCTTTGCAAGAGCTGCTCGGCATGCGCGAGAAGCTCAGCCAGTTCGCCAAGGCCTACCTCGCCATGGCGCTCGCCAATGCCAACCCGCAAGCTGCGGGCATTCAAACCTTGCTCTCGGATCTCAACAACAGCGCGATTATGAGCGCAAACGGCGCGCATTGGGAGGAGGAGAGCAACGATTGGTGGTCGATGAATACCAACACGCGTAGCACGGCCATCGTTCTGCTGGCCATGACCCGCCTCGACCCCAACAACCAGCTCAACTCCAACATCGTGCGTTGGCTGATGGTGGCGCGCCAAGCCAGCGTATGGCGCACATCGCAAGAGAATATGTGGGCCATTATGGCGCTCAGCAAGTGGCTGCAACAGAGCGGCGAATTACAGGGCGACTACGACTACGCCGTCTGGCTGAACAACAGCCAACAAACCAGCGGCCATATCGACAGCAGCAGCATCGGCACAACCATCAAACAAGAGATCGCGGTCGCCGATCTGCTGAAAGATGTAGGCAATACCTTGACGGTCGGGCGCGGCGCTGGGCCGGGTGTACTCTACTACACGGCTCATCTGCGCAGCTACCTGCCCGTGCCCGAGGTCAAAGCGCTCGATCGCGGCATCATTGTGCAGCGGCGCTATACCTTGGCGAGCTGCAGCGACGGCAGCGACTGCCCCGAGATCACCGAGGCCAAGGTCGGCGACGAGATCCGCGTCGAGATCACCTTGATCGCGCCCAATGATCTTTACTACCTACGCCTCGACGATCCGCTGCCCGCCGGCGCTGAGGCGATCGATAAAGACCTAGCCACCAGCACCTTGATGGCTCAGGGGCCGCAATTCCAGCGCCAACGCCATATCGCGGGCGGCTTCGCGCCCAGCTACTGGTCGCCCTTCTGGTTCACGCGCAGCGAGTTGCACGATGAGCGGGTCACGCTCTACGCCGACTATCTGGCCAAGGGCACCTACCAATACAGCTACACCATGCGAGCGAGCAGCCCAGGCAGCTTCAATGTGATTCCAACTACGGCCAGCGAGCTCTACTCCCCCGATGTCTTCGGACGCGGCGATGGGCAGCGCTTTATCATTCGCTAAGCTCAGCGTGCCTTCACAGCAAACAGCGAGGTCTCGGCTCTGAGACCTCGCTTTCGTTTGTTTTTTAACTCAGGCGGAGAGGCAGCTAGCCCCCATTCGACATGTAGCGCGTCCGCCTCCGGCTACTGAACAGGGCTAGCCCCGAGCAGGGCCCTCTCCCCCCGACCCCCTCTCCCGCAGTGCGGGAGAGGGGGTGAATGGTGATGTGTATGCGAAATCGCATACAAGCTCTCCCCGTTCTGTGCTCCCAAGAATAATTCCGCGATGGTATGCGAACGATCGCCTTTTTGCTGCCGACACGACTTTTGGGTAATGCATAGCGGAGCGGGCGAGGGGGTGAATGTTGATGTGTATGCGAAATCGCATACAAGCTCTCCCCGTTCTGTGCTCCCAAGAATAATTCCGCGATGGTATGCGAACGATCGCCTTTTTGCTGCCGACACGACTTTTGGGTAATGCATAGCGGAGCGGGCGAGGGGGAGAAACGGGATGCGGAAGCGCAGAACGGCCCTCCCACCAAAAAAGCCGTACCCTTCGACAAGCTTAGGGTACGGCTGTTAGCAAGCACATCATACCAAATTCGGTTGATTACTTTCTATTTGGCCTTCAGCAGAGTGGAACGTACCTCTTTTTGTTATGTGCTCTTTCGCGCTGTCGCGCGAAAGAGCACATAACGTCTTTCCCTCGTTTTGTTTTCCCCGCGTTAAGCAAATGCTCGTCTTTCAAACGAATTTGGTATCAGTGACCAAGGCTGCTTGCTGCGTGCAGCAAGCAGATCGCAGCACAAGCTGCGATGGCTGACAGCTCGAATGGATGGGCGGCGAGCTGGTAGCCGTAGGCGGACGCGCCAAGCAACGAATGGGAAGAAGGGACCTTTAGCGCCAGAGCGAAAGCTGACTCGCGCTGGGGCCCGTTATCGCAGGAGCTTTGGTATAATGCATTGAAATGCACAGCAAAGGAACAAATATGCAGCAAGCACAAGCCCTACACGCAGATGCGCCGCTGATCAAGCTTGCAGGCATCAGCAAAACGTATATGGAAGCAGGCCGAAGCCGCGAAGTGCTTCACGCGCTCGATCTTGAGATCAGACGCGGCGAGTGTGTGGTCTTACTCGGCAAAAGCGGCAGCGGCAAATCGACGCTGCTCAACCTGATCAGCGCGATCGATACCCCCAGCAGTGGCGAGATCATCATTAACTCGATCCCAATTACGCAGCTCTCAGAGCAGGAACGTACTCTCTTTCGCCGCCAATATATCGGCTTCGTCTTTCAGTTCTTCAACCTCGTTCCGACCCTGACTGTACTCGAAAACGTGCTTTTACCGCTCGAATTAAACGGGCGAACAAGCCGTAACGACACGCAGCGCGCGCTCGAGCTGTTAGACGCGGTTGGCCTGGCAGATCGCCGATCATCCTTTCCCGATCGCCTCTCGGGCGGAGAACAACAGCGCATCTCTATCGCACGCGCCTTGGTGCACGATCCGCTACTGGTCTTGGCCGACGAGCCGACTGGTAACCTCGATAGCGAAACGGGCGATCAGATCCTCACTCTGCTCAATCGCCTGACCCGTGCGGCGGGCAAAACCTTGCTGATGGTGACTCATAGCAGCGATGCGCTCGCGATCGCCGATCGTGTCTTTCGAGTGCGCGAAGGGCATCTGGAAGCGATCGAGCCGAGCCAAGCTCAATAAACCGGGAAATAGAGTTGGAAACTCGTACCTTGGCCGATTGTGCTTTCGAGTTTCAGCGCTCCACTATAGAGGCGCAGGCCCTCGATGACAACCGAAAGACCTAAGCCATGGCCGCTTGTTTTGGTTGTAAAGAAGGGATCAAAAATTCGCTTCTGAAGCAAAGCATCCATACCAGAACCGTTATCTTGTAGCCCTAGCAACACATATAGCCCGGCCGGGCACTCGCTGCCTATGTCCATGCTTTGCAACTGGTTGCGCTCAAACTGAACTGTATCGGTCTGGATAAGGACCTTTCCCTCGGAATGAGCACAGGCTTCGACCGCATTGTGAAGCAGGTTCCAAATCATACGCTTGATCTGAGTTGCGTTGGCTGTGATCAAAGGTAGGTTTTGTTTGAGCTGCAATTGGAGCTCTATGTTGGATCTAAACAGCGATCGAGTCATCTGCACAACTTCAGAAACCATTACATTGAGGTTCAAACCTGTAACAGGTAACTGTTGGTTGCTCCAACCCATCAACTGTTTACTGAGATAACTGGCGAACTGGGCTGCATTGGCGATCTCTTCCAACTGCCTGTAAGAGGCGCTCTCGGGTTGACTGTCGAGTTTGAGCAGTTCGACATTTCCTACAATTGTAGCGAGAACATTATTAAAATCATGGGCGATCGAGGCCACCACTAAACTCATCTGATCGAGAGTTTGAACATGGTCAAATCGGCTAAGATCGCTAAAGGAACCAGGCTTACGCGGCTTGATCATAACATGCCTCAAACTAAATATGCATCCTCCAGAAGGCTTTAATAAACGATAACTCGTGGGTATCTATTGCAAAGCCTCTGTTGGCTAAAGTCTACTTGTAGAGGAAGAGCAGCATCGCTCTCAGATATAAGACAGACCAGGTCACAAATTGAGAGTTCTCCCCATACATGCGGATCGTGGCATTATTTGGCTAGATCAGCACTGATCTACAGGTATTATTGAGTAGGTAAGCACTATGTCCTTGTCGCTGCTAACAAAAACCTCACTGCGCTATTTACTGCATCATCCGTGGCAGTTTGGGTTATGTATCTTGGGCGTCGCACTTGGTGTGGCTGTTGTGACAGCGATCGACCTTGCCAATAGCAGTGCACGGGCCGCCTTTCGATTATCTACCGCAAGTTTGACAGGCGAGGCGACTCATCAAATTATCGGCGGGCCAAACGGTCTTGATGAGCGGCTCTATCGCGAGCTACGGGCCGAGCAAGTTATTGGTGCAAGCGCGCCAGTGCTAACAGGCTACGCTACCTTGTGTGCGCAACAAGACTGTGATAATGGGAAAACAGTTCATATCCTTGGGGTTGATCCATTTGCTGAAGGGAGATTCCGTCAGTATCTCTCGGACGCAGCCTTCACTTCAGCAAACAATCAAGGATCTCTGATCCGCTTACTTACGGAACCCAATACGATCATCATCTCTCAGGCTACGGCCCAAACACTGGGAGTGACAACGGGAGAGCAGGTCTTTTTACACCTAGGAGGCGTTGCATACCTCAGCCAAGTCGTGGGCATCTTAACGCCGGAAGATCGCCTAACTCAGCAGGCGATCGAAGCTCTCGTGATAACCGATATAGCTACCGCACAAGAACTGTTATCGATGCTAGGCAGGCTTTCACGAATCGATCTTAGTCTGTCTGAGCAAGAGGCGGAACAGTTAAAAGCGATCTTACCACCCTCTGTTGAGCTTGTCTCTGTCGCGAATCAAACAGAGACCATCGAACAGATGACGCATGCTTTTGAGCTTAATCTCTCGGCACTCAGTCTCTTGGCACTGATTGTAGGAACCTTTCTGATCTATAATACTATCACTTTCAGTATTGTTCAACGCCGCACACTTATCGGAACACTGCGCTGCATCGGCGTAACTCGAGGTCAGATTTTTACGCTTGTGTTGGGCGAGGCCGCACTTACCAGTTTGATCGGCGCTATCTGCGGGCTAGGGCTGGGCATCGTTCTCGGACGCGGGTTGGTCAATCTTGTCACCCAATCGATCAACGATCTCTACTTTGTGATGACGGTGCGCAGCTTTCAGCTCGACCCTCTCGTCTTGTTGAAAGGCGCGCTGCTTGGTATCGGCGCGACCCTCTTAGCCGCCCTTGTACCCGCCCTTGAAGCCACTGCAACCGAGCCACGTAGCGTGCTGCGACGCAGCAGCATCGAAGAGCCGTTTATCGCCGCTGCGCCACGTGTCGCACTGTTCGGGCTGCTTATACTGCTTATTGCGCTTGGTGTCTTGCTGATACCCTCCAACAGCTTATTCTTCGCCTTCAGCGGGCTGTTTGGCATAGTGATCGGCTGCGCGGCCTGCGTTCCTTTGCTAACGATCGTATTGCTAGGCTGGCTCCAAAAGCTCAGTGGATCACAGCTCGGCTTGCTTGGCCGCATGGCCGCCCGCGATGTGATCGCTTCGCTGAGCCGCACCTCGATCGCCATCGCCGCTCTGATGATCGCCGTAAGCGTGATTATCGGTGTTGGAACCATGGTCAGCAGCTTTCGCACCACTGTGGTCGACTGGCTCGACCAAACCATTCAGGCCGATATCTATGTGGCAGCGCCCTCAAATAGCGCCAATCGGGTCGATAGCGTGCTCTCGCCCGCTACTGTCGAAAGCCTGAGTCAACTACCTGGCATCGTGGGGCGCTCTATTATTCGCAACGTCTTAGTTAATGGCCCGGCTGGCCCGGTGCAACTGATCGCAATCGAACAGTCAGGCGACCAGTCTCAACCCGCTCGCGACTTTGTGGCAGGCGATGCCGAGCAGGCTTGGGCCGCACTGCCGGAGGGAAGCATCATCATCTCGGAGCCGTTTAGCTATCGCACGGGCTTGGGAGTGGGCGATCGGTTGAGTCTGCGCACAGATCAAGGCGAGCAGAGCTTCCCGATCGTGGGGGTGATCTATGACTACAGCAGCGATCGCGGCTCGATCTTTATGGCCCGCTCGGTCTATCAACACTATTGGCTCGATACGCAAATCAGCTCGGTGTCGTTCTATGTCGACGCCGATAGCGATATCGACAGCTTGATCGGGCAGATGTACCGTCAAGTCGGCCAGCGCGAACAGTTGGTGATCAGTTCGAACCGCGACCTGCGCGAGGGCACTCTCGAGGTCTTCGATCGCACCTTCGCGATCACTTCGGTGCTGCAACTGCTGGCTACGATCGTAGCCTTTATCGGCATTCTCAGCGCCCTTATGGCGCTTCAGCTCGAAAAGGCCAAGCAACTGGGTGTATTGCGCGCTGTGGGGCTCACGCCGCGCCAACTGTGGGCCATGGTTCTGTCGCAAACCAGCCTAATGGGCTTGATCGCTGGTCTTCTGGCTATGCCGCTCGGCATCGCGCTCTCGCTCATTCTGATCTATGTCATCAATCGCCGCTCGTTTGGCTGGACGCTTCAGCTCCATCTCGAGCCGGGTCTGTTTCTACAGGCGCTGATTATCGCGCTGATCGCCTCATTTTTGGCGGGTATCTATCCGGCTTTCTCGATGAGCCGCACTACCCCGGCCCTCGCCCTGCGCGAAGAATAGATCTGAACGAAGGTAGCCTTTTTAGATCGTTAACTAACAGGGCTTGGGATAAAAAATTATACAAGGAGGCTTTTAGCTATAGCTCTGGCTAAGAGCCTCCTTGTATTTGTGCTCTATCAGCTCTTTTTGCTCTGAAATTCCTCTGTACAGAAGGGAGCTGGCGCTTACTCATTTTCATCGGTCGTTCTCAGCGCTCTGACGTTGTTAAGAAACGTATACCTAATCAGACCGATCAGGCTGCGTTTTTTGGCTTCCGACAGAGGGGAGCTTGACTATAGTTGTTGAGTGATATTTCGCCCTGTCACATGCAATATCACTCAAGTCTTTCTCCATTTTCTCGTTTTTCCCACATTGTTAAAGAGCAAGAGGTTAAGCGGATCGGATGTTAGCTGCAAAAAGTTAGATTCTTACGATCTTTTGCTGATGTTTTCAACAGTATGAAGATTTGTAAAACAAGTAGACAAGTGGCCTAATTAATGATACAATCCAAATTAATTGAATTGGTAAAAATTTTAATAAAAAATACTTATCATACTGATTACTCTCTTCTATCAATCGAGGTACCTATAAGCTAAGCGCCTCCCAAACGAGGGGCCTTTCCAGCAGGGCCCTAGCCGACTTTTGAGTGTAACGTGTTCCTTCTCTTAATGCATAAGTTGAGGTTACATGATCGCATCGCTCATCACATTTCATCCAAACCCCGACACAGAACCTTTGCGGAGACGGTTGCTTCACGGCATATCGTTGGCAATCTTGATCGGATGCCTGCTTGATTTACCAATCTTGTTATTTGAAACGAATCGTAATCACTTGATTCTGCTCGGTGTGGTCAGCATAGGCGTCATTGCGGGTTACCTCTTTTTGCGAAGCGACAAACATAGTCTTATCTTCTCTACTTGGTTACTCTGCGGAGGCATATTAGTAGCCTTACTGATCAATGTTCCGGTATCAACGCTCTTCACGCGGCCCATTGTGACCGTCTTTTTGATACCGATGCTGATCGCGGGAATGTTGATCGGTCCTCAAGGAACTATCTTTTTTGGACTACTTGCCGTTGTCGGAAGCATCGTCTCCATCCTCTTTCAGTCGATCAGCGAACTCGAATGGGCTTTGGCTTCTATCGTTCTGCTCGGCATCACAACAGCCCTGATCTCGATTCTGATTCATTCACTTGAACGCGCCTACATCAACGCTCAAGAGCAATTGAAAATCGCCGAAGCTGCACGTCTCGATCTGCTCGCACGGGAAAACGAGCTGCGTATTATGAATACTGAGCTCACCCAAACCAACAGCGAGATGAGCCAGCTTCTGCGCCTCGTTCAAGACCTCGAAACCCCCACGATACCGCTCTTGCCGGGCGTGCTTGTCACGCCGCTTGTAGGACATATCGACTCACGGCGAGCCGACAATATCTACCGCTCCGTTACGCAAAGCATCGCGCAAAGCAAAGCCCATACGATTGTTATCGACATGACGGGTGTACCGATCGTCGATCAACAGGTCATTCAACAACTTCAGAAATTGTCTCAATCAGCCCAACTGCTCGGTGCCTCGATCATTATGACCGGCATTAGCCCCAACATTGCCCAAACGATGATCGCCCTTGAAGCCGATTTCTCCAACATCATCCCGATGGCACGTTTGCAGGACGGTATTCAATATGTAATCGCCCAACAAACAGAGAAGTAGGTACTCGTATGATTCATTCTCTACCAAGCTTGCGTTTTCCAGAGCAGTTTCAAGGCTTTTTCCGCCGTACCAAGCACATGTATGCTCCGATGTTGCAGAATGCCCGTAACGAGCTCGCCGCCTTTTACTACCCCAGCATCGCCGACTCGTTTTACGGCTATGTCGTACGCGAAAATCCTCAGCCCTCGTTTATGCTTCTGCCACTGATGTTCTTAGGCGTGGCCGATGCTTCGGGCGGTATCAAACAGTCGCACCGCAACTATCTGCCGATTATGCTGCTGGTAATGGAGATCTGCGCGGTGATGGACGATACGACCGACCGCACCCCCTACCGCTCGGGGCGCCCGACCTTTGCAGCGGCTTATGGCGACCATAGCGCAACCCCACTGACCGCCTCGCTGGTGAGCACAGCCCTAACCAGCACGGTCGAGCGCGCGCCCGAACTGCTCAAGCCATTGACCGAGCTGTTGGTCGAGCTGGGCGCCCGCGAACTGTGGGAGATTCATAACCGTTACCCCGACTTCGAGCTCTTCGAAGAGTGGCTCGAAAACCGCTACGCCGAAGTGACGCCAGCTCTCACCTACGCACTCAATGGGGCGGTTCTGCTCAACGGCCACGATGCGCTACCCTACGAGGTCAATGAGCGTTTCGCGCGTATCTTCCAAGATGTCGACGATATTGTGAATGTAGCCGAAATGCGCGAGAAAGCTGGCGAGAACGACGACTTTAAACTGGGAATGGTGACCCTACCGCTTCTGGCTACGATCCAAGCCGAGCCGAGCCTACGCAGCGATGTGCGCCAGCTCTGGGATGCCTACTCTCAAGCGCAGAAGCGTCCGATTGGAGTTTTGAGCGAAGAGCTGATTCAGATCAACCAACAGTATCAAGAGCAGTTCGAGCGCGTTCACAGCGCCCTGATGGAGATCGGCGTGCCCGCCACAATGCGCCAAGTCGTCGAAGATGCTGAACTATGTGTCGCAGCCAGCCCGAGCTATATCCAGCCCTTAATGGAGGAACTGGTTCTGACATTTGTCGATCGGGTGCGACCGTTTGTAAAGATGTAGCATCACACACCAAACGCATAACAAAGCTAGGTATAGGAATTCGATTGCTATCGGTCCGTTTGGGGGCGATCTCCGCTCAGGATAGAAGCCCTTTTGAGTGGGTCGCCCGTTGGTAGCCGTAGGCGGACGCGCTGAAGACCGAATGGAGGAGAGAGCGCTCGCCGCTAGAGCACTGAACAGATCGAGACTAGGCAAACAGAACAATTGAGAGATCAGCTCAAACGAGGGCCTTTGGGATGCTACCCAAAACGGCCCTCTTTGCATATCGCTAGCCGAAAAAGTCGTGGTACATTTGATAGAATAGAATCTTGCAAGAAGTGCCTGATGAGCTCCTGCTAACGTCGCTTGCCCGAAAGCAGTTGTAAGCGATATGATCGCCCTGAGACTGGAAACAAGCTAGCCTAAGGAAACCGTATGCGATACCGTCTAGCCCTGTTTGTAGCCATCGTTATGCTTGTACTGATAGGCACAGCCCGGCCTGTTGGAGCGCAAGCGACCTTTTCAAATCTCAAGACAAAACTCGAATTTCCTGAGCGGCTCAGCTTTTCGGCAACGATCGAAGCGAGCAACGAGATCGAGCGTGTCGTGCTGGAGTATGGTACCAACACACGCAGTTGCGCCAATGTGATCGCCAAAGCCTACCCAGAGATCAGCCCTGCCACGAAGCTCAACGTCAGCTGGACCTGGGAGATGTTGCGATCTGGCTCCGAGCCGCCCGGCGCCCAGATCTGGTATCGCTGGCGCGCCATCGATGTTACGGGCAAAGAATATGTTTCTGAACAGCAAGAGCTGACCTGGATCGATACCAAACGGCGCTGGCAATCGAAAACGCGCGGCTTGGTCACGCTGCACTGGTACGCTGGCAGCGAACGCTTCGCCGATGAGTTGCTCGACAGCGCCGAAGAGGCTCTACAGCGGCTTGCCAACGACACCAAAGTGCTGCTCAACGAACCGACCGATATCTATATCTACGCCAATACCGAAGATATGCGCGAGGCGATTTTGTACGAGCCGAGCTGGACGGGCGGCTTGGCCTTCCCCGCTCAGCATATCGTCATCATCGGCATCGCTCCTCAGCAGATGGAGTGGGGCAAACGCACCGTCGGGCACGAGCTGACCCATATTTTGATCGGCGATCTGGCCTTTTCGTGTATCGGCAGCGTGCCCACCTGGCTCAACGAAGGCATCGCCATGTATGCCGAGGGCGACCTCGAGCCCGGCTACCAGCAGATTTTGCAGCAGGCGATCGCCACAAACGACCTGATCTCGCTGCGTTCGCTCAATAGCAACTTCTCAGAGCAGAGCAACAAAGCTCAACTCTCTTACGCGCAATCCTACAGCATCGTGGCCTATCTGATCCAAAACTATAGCCAAGATCAGCTGTTGGCGCTGTTTGCGGCCCTGCGCGATGGCCAAACGACCGAGGCCGCTCTGCAACAGGTCTATCAGCGCGATCTCGACACGCTAGAGGCCGAATGGCGCAGATGGATCGGCGCGGGGGCCAGTAACGTGGCGCGCCCTTCGCCCACGCCCAACCTGCAACCGACGATTGTGCCGACCTATCCGCCCGTGATCGTCGAGTCATACCCGACCCAAACGCCCGATCCGCGCCGCCCGACCAGCACGCCTATAGCTGTCGGCCAAGCCGATCAAGACGAGCCAACGCGCACTCCAGCTAGCAGTGGTCGGGCGACCCGCAGCGATCCCAACCAAAACAGACCGACCGCGACGGTGCCCAGCCAAGCTCCCGCCGATAGCAATGGCGATTCGGGCTTTTTGTTAGCTGGCAGTATGCGGATCTTACTTGCGGTTGGCATCTGTCTGATGGCGGCCAGCCTGATCGGCGGCTGTATCGTGGTATGGATGCTCTTGCGTGAGAAGAAGCAGTAGGGGAGACAGCATGAAGCACTATCGACGAATCGTTCTGCTTTGGCTCGCGGCCTGTCTGCTGGTAGCTTGTAGCGCTCTGCCACTGGCCAGCCTTTCATCGAGCAGCAGCGCAGCGCATACGCTCAGCCGAAGCGGCGCGCCCCAAAGCCAGGCGACGCCTCGCCCAACGCCCCAAGTGCCAGACGGTATGCGCCAGTATCGCGACGATGAAGAGGGCGCTATTCTCTTTTATCCAAACAACTGGCAGCTTGAGGCCAAGGCCAACAACAGCCTCGCCACGCTCTATCCGCGCAATCGCTCGGTGATCGCGGTCTGGTTCACCTCGCCCTTCGCTTCGGGCCAGACCTTGCAATCTGCCGCGCTGGCCGTGCGCGACTCAACCCAAAGCGGTCTGAGCGCAATCAATAACCTGCGCGACGAACAGGTCACATTGGCGAGCGGTCAAAGCGCTTGGCTGAGCGAATATCAAGGCCGTACCGCCGATAACAGCCCGATCACCGTGCAAGTTGTTTCGACGGTGCGCCGCAGCAAGATCTTTTCGCTTATGAGCTACGGCCTGAGCAATAACTTCGAGCGCGCCCGATCCGATATCGAAGCGATCGGCTACCATATGTTCCTAGAAGAAGAGATGATCTACGGCTTCCCGCGCAGCCAAACGCTGGTCTTAGCTGGCGGCGAGTCCTCTAACCCGCGCAGCTATGATCCAGCTCATGCGGGCGGAGACGATCTCGTCTTCAGTGGATTAGTGTCGCTCAATCCGCAATTCCAGATCGAACCCGATCTCGCTTCGGGCTGGGATATCTCGCAAGATGGTACAGTCTACACCTTCTATCTGCGCGACTACGCCCACTTTCACGACGGTCGACCGGTTACGGCCGAAGATGTGATCTATTCGTGGGAGCGCGCCGCCAAACCCGAAACACAATCCGATACGGTGCTGACCTATCTGGGCGATATCGTAGGCGTCAAGGAGATGTTCGAGGGCAAGACCGACTCGATCAGCGGCCTGAAAGCGCTCGATCCCCACACCCTGCAGGTCACTATCGATGCGCCGAAAAGTTTCTTTTTGATGAAATTGACCTACAGCGTGGCCTATATCGTCGATCGAAACAATATCGAATCAGGCCCCGAGTGGTATCGCCAGCCCAACGGCACCGGGCCCTACAAGCTCACCCGCTGGGATAGTATGAAGCTCAAGGTCTACGAGCGCAACGAAGATTTCTACCTCGACCCGCCTCAGATCCCAACGATTGTGATGCGGCTCTACGAGGGCACGGGAATGCGCATGTACGAGATGGGCGATATCGATATCACCAGCCCGGGCCTCTACGATATCGAGCGGCTGCGCAACCCCAGTGAGCCTATGCACAACGAGCTGAGCGAGATCGTCAGTATGTGCACCTCATACATCAACTTCGATATCACCCAAGCGCCCTTCGACGATCCGAAGGTTCGCCAAGCCTTCAGTTTGGCGATCGATCGTCAGCAGTACATCGATGTGGTGATAAAGGGCAGCGCTCTCAAAGCCAACGGCATTCTGCCGCCCTCGATGCCGGGCCACAATATCAACCTCGTCGGGCTCGACTTCAACCCCGAACTCGCGCGCCAACGCCTAGCAGAATCGCGCTACGGCAGCGCCCAAGCTCTGCCCAAGATCATCTTCACGGGCAGCGGCTACGGCAGCACCATCAGTCCATCGGTTTCGGCCCTAGTCGAGATGTGGCGCAAACACCTTGGGGTAGAGGTCGAAGTCGAACAGATTGAGCCAAGCTACTGGATCGATCTGGTCAATGCGGGCCAGCGCGGCCAGCTCTTTTCAATGGGCTGGTGCGCCGACTACGCCGATCCCGAGAACTTCTTAGACATACTCTTCCATAGCGAAGCCCAACAAAATCGCGGCAAATACAGCAATCCCGAGGTCGATCGCCTGTTAGAGGCCGCGCGCAGCGAACGCGATAGCGCCAAGCGCATGCAGCTCTATCAGCAGGCCGAGCAAATCATTGTGAATGACGCGGCTGTGATCCCGCTCCTGCACTCGCTCAGCTTCACGCTGACCAAACCATATGTGAAGGGCTTCATTCACACCCCGATCGGCATTCCTATCGAGCGCTACCTCTGGCTCGATCCGCAATAACGCCTAGGTAAAGGGTAGTGAGAGGTCTTTCGGAATCTCTCACTACCTCCTCCACTCGATATGTTCAAACTACGGCGGCGAGGCTTCTAGCCCCCATTCGGTTCTCACCGCGTCCGCCTACGGCTACAAACCTTCTGCCCTCCCAGGCAAGCCTCGCAGCATTTCGCTGCCTTCGCTGTTTTCGCTGCGACCTACCCGCTGCACGCAGCGAGTCATGGAGGCGGCTTCGCCAGCGCGGTAGATAGCCCCTCTTGGTTGCGGACAAGCCGTTGATAGCCGTAGGCGGACGCGGTTGCAGGCTTTTTTGGGGTGCAGACTCCACCGCTAAAGCGCTGAAAGATGCAAGCGGACTTGCTATCACTAGTGCGAGCTACTTGGTGGCCACCAACAAGCTCTGGTGTAAATGGCGAAAGCGCTCTTCGACCGCGCTGAAACCAGCAGCGAGCAGGGCTTGGCGATGCAGCTCTACAGCGTGCTGACCACGATTGGGCCGCGAAGAGCTTGGAGCGACATAGCCGGGCAAGAACTCGGCGACAAAGGAGTCATCGAAGGCGCGCCAATCTTGAGGGATGTCGGCGCGGGTTATCTCGTTGAGATAGCGCTGCTCTTCGGGGTCGCCTCGCAGCATAAAGTCGAAGTTAAAGAGCTGGCCGCCCGGCTTCAACAGCTCGAAACAGTTGCGGTAGAGCGCTGGTAACTCGTCGGAGCCGATCTCGTGTAGCGTCCAGCCGGTGAAGACGACATCGAAGGAGCGGGCGGGCAGGCTGGCGAACAGCTCCGCACTCAGCAGATCAGATTCGATCCAGCGGATCCGCTCTTGGCCCCAGAGCGTCTTGCCTACCAACAAGCTTTTGGCGGAAGCGTCGACCGCCACAATCTCGCACGAGGGGATCTGCTGCAGTGCGGCGGAACAGAAGGCACCGCTGCCACAACCCAGATCGAGCAGCTTAACGGGCTGGCCTTGGGCGCGCGCCGCGATGGTGTGCGCGATCAGCTGCAAATAATGTGCCCGTCCTGGGCAGTGGTAGTTCATACGCTGCATCCAGCGCTCGTGCCATTCGCGACAGGCTGCATCGAGTTCCATAGGTTTCTTTCCTCTTGTTTATTGAGCAACGCTAAGCGATATCGCTGTAGCAAAACTCGTAAGATTATCCAAAAAGCTTACAGATAGCGTCTATTTCGTACCACAATTAACCCTCTAGAGCACGTTCATTTAGACAAACATTTGGCTTGATGGAGGAATATTACATATTGCCCTCCATCAAGCTATTTTGTATGCTATAGCAGAGACCCTTTCCAGATCTACCTAGCTAGTGTATCCTGCCCAGAGAACTGTAAAAGTGTATCGGGGTTTGGAAGGAGCTTTGCAATGATTGCAACCTTTAATGTCCCGCCCAGCATTGTGGTTGGCGCGGGGGCGAGCGCCCAACTGCCGGAACTTGTGAAACGTTTGGGGGCCAAGCGGGTATTACTAGTGACCGACAGCTTTTTTGCGACCAACGGACTGGCCGAGCATTTCGTTAAGCTTTTGGAAGAGGCAGGCATCACGGTTAGTTTGTTTTCTGATGTGCAGCCCGACCCAACCGACCGCAATGTGCGGGCCGGTTTGGAGGTCTTTCGGGCCAGCGGGGCCGAAGCGATCGTGGCTTTGGGCGGCGGCAGCCCGATCGACGCTGCCAAGGTGATCGCCGTTCTGAGCAACAACCCCGAGCCGATGAGCCAGTACATGGGCTACCACAAGATCCCCAAGCCGGGCGCGCCGCTGATCGCCGTGCCGACCACGGCGGGCACCGGCAGCGAGGTCACCAAGGCGGCCGTCATCACCGACACCGAACGCGATATCAAGATGATGATGCTCGACGCTCATCTGATGCCGCGCGCCGCCATCGTCGATTATGAGCTCAGTATGTCGATGCCACCCGCGCTGACGGCCTATGTCGGCGTCGATACGCTGACCCACGGCATCGAGGCTTTTGTGTCGGCCAAAGCCAACGGCATGAGCGATCAGCTTGCGCTCTCGTGCATCAAGCTTTGCGCCCAGCACCTCTTCACGGCTTGGAGCGAGCCAAACAACCGCGAGGCGCGGGCGGGCATGGCGCTGGCGGCCTGCCAAGGCGGCATGGCCTTCTCGAACAGTAGCGTCTGTTTGGTGCACGGCATGAGCCGCCCGATCGGCGCGATCTTTCACCTAGCCCACGGGCTTTCGAACGCGGTGCTGCTGCCCTCCGTCACGCGCTTTTCGCTGGCAGGCGCGCTCGAGCGCTATGCGATTGTGGCCCGCACGATGGGCTACGCCAGCGCCGAGGATTCTGATGAGCTAGCGGCAAACAAGCTGGTAGATGGTCTGGAGGAGCTCAATCAGCGCTTGGAGATCCCGCGTTTGCGCGACTGCAAAGGCATGCACGCCGAGCACTTCGAGAGCGTGCTCAGCAAGATGGCCAACGATGCGCTCGCTTCGGGCAGCCCGCAAAACAATCCAGTTGTGCCGAGCGCCGAACAGATCATAGAGCTCTATCGTCAAGCGTGGTAACAAAACGAGGGGCCGTATCGCTGAAGATACGGCCCCTTCTGATTAGGCCTTGGTCAGCAGGGCGCGCACGGCCTCCAGTTGGCCATAGGAGCCGAGCTTCTTCGACTTATTGACGATAAACTGAGCGAACTCTTTCACAAAGATCTTGCCGGGCTTGCGGAAGTCGAACTCGGCGGGGTAATCGCGGAAGTACTCGCGGTGCACGCGGGTCCAGACCAAGCGGCCATCGGTGTCGATGTTGATCTTGGTGACGCCCAGTTGAGCAGCGCGCGCGAAGTTGTTTTCGTCGACGCCGCGCGCCGAGGGATCCATGGCGCCGCCGGCCTCGTTGATGCGACGCACCTCTTCGGCGGGCACCGAGCTAGAGCCGTGCATCACCAAGGGGAAGCCGGGCAACTGCTCTTGGATAGCGGCGATGCGATCGAAGTGCAGAGCCTGCTGGCCGCTGAATTTATAGGCGCCGTGGCTGGTGCCTACCGCCACCGCCAAGCTGTCGACGCCGGTCTGCTCGACGAAGCGCTTGGCCTCAAGGGGATCGGTCAGCATAGCGTGCTGCTCGTCGACCGCAATATCCTCTTCGACGCCACCGAGCATACCAAGCTCGGCCTCGACCACAAGGCCCTTGGCATGGGCGCGCTCGACGACTCGCCGCGTGATCTCGACGTTGCGCTCGAAGGGCTCGTGAGAGGCGTCGATCATCACCGACGAGAAGAAGCCCGAGTCGATACAGTCGTAGCAGGTCTCTTCGTCGCCATGGTCGAGGTGAACCGCGAAGATCGCTTCGGGATACATCTGCTCGGCAGCCCGCACAATCGCTTCGATCATCGGCTTGCCCGCATACGAGCGAGCACCTTTCGAGAGTTGTACGATAAAGGGTGCTTGGGCCTCGATATGGCCTTGGAACAGACCGAGGGCCTGCTCCATGTTGTTGATGTTATATGCTCCAATGGCGTACTTGCCATAGGCGGCCTCAAACAAGGTCTTGGTTGTGACCAACATAATCTGGCCTCTTTCGTGATTTGGTAAAGCGAGACATTAAACAAGGCTTTATTATACTGGCATTTCATAGAGCTCGAAACGGATGCGGCTCAGCGCCCTTGCCCTTCTTCGCTTATGTAGGTTTGGGGTCGGGCGCGCTCAAGCTCCCTTCGCCCGCAATGGCGGGAGAAGGGCGGGGGGATGAGGGCAGGCTAGCCCATCTGATAGCCGTAGGCGGACGCGGTTAAGTCCGAATGGAAGCGAGAGATCTCGCCGCCAGAGCTAGATTAACGATCGCTATTCGATTGCGCACTAGTAAGCGAAATTTCTTCAGTTTGCTGCGGCTAGGTTTTGCCCCAAAAAAAGGGCCTTGGCGCGTCCGCCTACGGCTACCAACATCCCGCCCAACAAATGAGGCTGGTAGCTGTGTGTCGAAAGCGCTCCCCAAAACCCACGATTCAAGCGAATTTCGTATTACAACAGTTATATCGCCGTGTAGCAACTGAATTTGTATTACTGCTTGGTAACAGGTTTTGTAGTATCATCTCATATCGTATCCAGAGCCTATACACACCAGCCCCATGATTCGAGCATGGCATGCTTGAATCATGCTTGCGGTCTATGCGTTGATGAGAGGAGGTCTCGGCGGAGCGTCCTCTTTGAGGTGTTGTACTGGTTGTTTGGAGCGACAATCTGGAATTTGTAGCTCTTTTCAAAGCTAGGAAGACCCGTGAGTCATAGTATGCGTTTCGCCCAACAGTCCGATTTCGATATTCGTTTTGAATGGGGTATCGAGGGAGTGCGCAACGTTGCCAATCCTCAGCCGAGCGACGCCAGTATTATCGTCGATATCCTCTCGTTCTCGACTTGCGTCGATATCGCTTGTAGTCGGCAGGCTCAAGTGCTGCCCTACAGCCACAACGACGATTCATCGTTCAGTTACGCCCAAACGCGCAATGCCCTGCTCGCTTCTAAACGCCTTGAGCAAGGCTATTCGCTCTCGCCTCGCTCGCTACTAAACATCGAAGCGGGCACGCGCTTAGTGCTACCCTCGCCCAATGGGGCCACCCTAAGCCTAGCCTGCAATAGCCCGATCGTTTTGGCAGGCTCGCTGCGTAACGCCGCAGCGGTGGCGCACTACGCCCAGCGCCACGCCAAGACTATCACTTTGATCGCGGCGGGCGAGCGCTGGAACGACGGCAGCCTGCGCCCCGCCATCGAAGATCTTGTGGGAGCCGGCGCGATCATCCACTACCTGAGCGGCAAGAAGTCGCCCGAAGCTCGCTTGGCAGAACAGGCCTTCTTAAGCCATCACAACGATCTCAGCGCCCTCTTAGTCGCCTGCGCCTCGGCGATCGAACTGAGCGAACGCGGCTTCGCCTTCGATGTCGCGCTCGCCCTCGAACTCAATGTGAGTACCGCCGTACCGAGGCTGTACGATTCGAGCTTCTTCGCCGCTGAATAAGGCATAAAAGCTGGAGTCGCGCGACTCCAGCTTTTCCCTCACTCTCGGGTTAAGAGGCTCATTTCCGAACTGCTCACATCGATAGCACTTGTTCCCTTCAGGTGCTTTATTTCGTTGGCCGAGAGATCTCAACCTTCCTTTCGGCTTCTAGCGTGTCCGCCTCCGGCTACCACCATCCCTTGCACCCATGCGACACATCACCTCGCAGCTTGCGCTGCGACTTGCTTGCTGCCAGCCGCAAGCAGGCTCAAAGACAGCCTTTCGCTGCTGATACCAAATCCGTTTAAAGACGTGCATTCTCGCAACAAGAACGAGAAAAATAGTCGAGTTCCGCTCTGCCGAAGGCCAAAGAGAACCTAATCAACCGGATTCGGTATGATGTAACAAATTTCGCATCAGTTGCGGAGGTTTGAGCGTGTCGCTTGCGTTCGATTGAGCGAACAGCACTTGGCGAGATAGCACAAACCAAGAGACGCGATCCTCCAAGACGGGGATCGCGTCTCTTGCACTATCGATCAGGTCGTTTATTTGAATTCGGAGACTATAAAGTTATCGAACTGGATCTCAACGTCGCCTGTGCCATCATCTTGATACGAGGTGGTCAACACGCCCACATAGCCGCGCTCAAAGGTAGAATCGTCGACCATGCCCAAGAAGACGTCGTTCACGAAGAAGTAGGCCAAGCTGCCGCGACGAATCACCTTAACGCGGTTCCAGTCGTTCGGGCGCACAATTCCAGTCGGATCGCCCTCTAGCAGACGAGTCGCGCCGTCGACCTCGATCAGATTCAGCTGGAAGTAATCGGTATAGAGGTCGAAGTCCCAGCGCCCAACGTTATCGTTCTGGCCATAGACAATGCCACAACCGCCCTCTCGATCGTCAACCACCAAGCAGTCCACTTGCGCGATAAAATCGGTCAAAGGACGAACTTGATAGAGCTCAAACGAACGACCGCTGGACTCGCGGATAACGCGGAAGACGCCGTTTTCGATGATATTGGTCTCGTTGTCGTTAAAACGCCCAATGAACCAGTTGTTGCGGTTATCGACGAATTCATCGCGGAAGACAACCGAGGCTCCAGCCTCCAGCTCATTGATATCGGGCACAAACAGATCTTCGGTCGGTTCCGTAATCGGTTCCATAGGTTCAGCCGCCATAGTCGCTTCGAGTTCGGCGATAGCGGTCTCAACCAGTGCGATATCATCTTCCTCTACGACATCATCTTCCTCGCTCACCGGAGTCGGCGTGGTGCGCTCACGGGTCGGGCGCGGCGTCGAGGTCGGGCGCACGGTCGCGACAGCCGCCGGTTGATCAAGACCCGAGTTGATCTCGGAGAAGACCTCTGATACCTGGTTGCCCAACATGGTTAAAAAGCCGAGCACCACAATCGGAATGATCACACAGAGCGCGAGCACACCGCCGATACCCAGAATCCAGGGCAGCAGATTGCGCTTCTTCGGCTCCTCCCCTCCGGGGTACATATTGCCACCATAGGGATTTTGAGGAGGCGGGAAGCCACCTTGACCGCCCGACGGCGGAACGTAGCCCTGCGGCGGCGTTTGCGGTTGACCAGAGGTAGCGCTATAGCCCTGTGGCGGCGTCTGTGGTTGGCCGGGCATAGCGTTATACCCTTGTGGAGGGGTCGATGGGCTTGGCGGAATGACAACGGTTGGAGGGACAACGTTGCCACCCTGCTGCGGCGTCTGGCTTGGGTTAAAGAGTTCGGTAGGCGCTGCTGTGGACGGATCAGGCTGACGGGTGCCACAGTTCGGGCAAAAACGAACGCCCGCAGCTAAGGGCTCGCCGCATTGAACACAAGGTGTGGTAGACATAGAACCTCGATTCAGCTTAGACAAGATAAGGAACAGTCATCGGACCGCGTGGCAATACAGCGATGCGATTGCCATAGCGCTCGCGTAACTGTTCGATTGCAACCGAAACATCATCAACAGGCGTCAACATGGCAGCGCGGGTTAGATCAGGCGCGAGACTCGAGTAGAGATAGACGTGCGCTTTACGCTGAACGATCGCCTGACTCTGAACCTGCCATTGATCGAACATTTGAAAATGAGGCGACTCGATCAAGTCGAGCAACTCTTGCGGCGAAGCACGCATGCGAAGGAGCTCTTTATAATTACCATGATCGGGCAAGCCATCGACGCACTCAGCAACAGCGAGAATAGCCCCACCGTCGCGTACAATCCGTGCCGCCGCGCTCATGCCCTTAACCGTTTGATACAGATTTTGATCGAGCGGGTAACCGCTATTCGTTGTAACCACCAGATCGAACGGGCCTTCGACCGAACGAGTAGCTGTTCTAGCCACAAAACGACAGCCTACTTCGTGCGATTGAATTAAATCACCAACAAAGAAGCCTGTGATCCGACGCTGCCCATCGAGCGTGACATTGATATTGAAGTGGGGCGGGCACATCGCCACGCCTTCGCGGATCTCGCCCTGCACAGGGTTACCCTCGATCTGCCCCCAGGTGCTCAAGGGGTGACCGATCATCTGGGCATTGTGAAGATGCATAATCGTATCAATGCCAGCCACACCGGGCACGACGGCCTTAGGCCCACCGCTAAACCCAGCAAAAAAGTGCGGCTCGATAAAGCCGGTCGTTATACGTACCGTGGCCTCGCAGTAGTCACGGTTCAACCATATCTCGCCTCCATAAGAAGTACGTCCCAGATGCAATAAAGTTTCCTTATCGAAGGCGTTGTTATTAACGACTCGCACGCTATCGACCACATCGTCGCCCAACATCACACGCAGTTCGGCCTCGGTATTGGCGCGATGCGAACCGGTGCCGTTAATGATCACAAAACGATCGCGCGGCAAAAAGCTCAATTCTTCCAAGATCCAAGGCACTAAGCGTTCGCTCGGAGAGGGACGCGTGATATCGGCGATTACGATCGCGACTCGATCGTTGGGGCCGACCAGATCGCGCAGGGGTGGCGAGGCGATCGGATTGCGAACAGCTTCGATAAAGGCGGCATGTTCATCTGGCAGGGGAGTTGCCTCAAGCGGCGTAATCACAACAGCATCGTCGGGAACCCGCGCCCATAAACCAGTCTTCCCATAATCTAAACGTACTTCCATAGTAGGCAGCTCCCATGGATCACAAACAGCACAATCATAGCATTACAAAGGCGCATCAACACCAGTCATGGGGTGGAATACATTCCATCATAAGTCGTAACGCCAGCGCAAATAGTGCTGTCCTACATTGCCCATCTCAACGCGCCAAGCGGGATCGTTCTGTGGCGAATAGGTCAGGACTCTTCGTTGAAAGGCCTGAATCAAAATATCGCGCTCTTGGCCGCCGACTCGCACCTTCGCCCAATAAGGCTCGCTGATCGGCAGACCAACCGCAAACATCCAATCGACGATCTGAGCTTGTTGATAGCGACCGTGTTCGTATACGATACCCTGTTGTGCGAAATAGTCAAGGAAAACTTGCGGGATATTGTGCCCTAAAGTCTGATCGTAGCCGCCATAGACCAGACCATAGCGCGCGAAATAAGGATTATCGCTTACCCTGCCTTCGCGATCGATCTGCTCGCTAATCGTTTGGCCGCTACGCTGAGGCGCGTGGGTAGGATTGACTGGATAGGAGACCGAGCGAAACGAACTGTAACGCGGCGCATCTGGGTTGAATTCGGCTGGGTCGCCCGCAATAGGCTCATCGGATGGTTGGGCAGGCACAAAGCTCGCATCACCCACTTGAATGCGTCCCTCGATCATCTCAAGCACCAAGAGGCCATTGGTGACCGACTGAGCAGTCAGAGGCGCATCGGGATCGTTGATCTCCATGCGGCTCTTATCGTAATACTGAACTAAACGCATACCATTGCGGCCTTCTGCATAGGGCTCAAGCCAACCGCCCGTGATCGGCTGCGGCCCCCATATCCACGAGCGAGGCTGCAGGCCACGCACTTGCGTCATCAGCGGTTGATCGCTGCGCTTCCAAACCTCGCCAAAGGCCCGGCAATCGTAGATCGAGCGATCGGCCCGCAAAGCGCTGCCCAAGCTCGAGGCCTCGGGCAAGCCTTCGCTACGCACTGTGTAGCTGCGGCCCGCTTCGAGCTGCAGACGCTGCTCGCTGACTGCCGGGCCATCATCGATCTGAATGCGCAAAAAATTGCCCATAGGGCGCAACAAAGCCTCAACAGCCTTGTCGCTCTGAATCCGGTAGGTATCGCTGCTATCGAGGTTGAGCTGGATCAAAGCGCCTTGATAGAAGAAGTTCTCAACCCTATCGCCCGCCAGCGCGACGAAGGGACGCGGCTGGATCTCGAGGTAGCTCGGGCGCATGGTGATGCCGTAGTGGCCGCCATAGACCGCCATAAACCAGGCCGCGCTATCCCAAGTGCGCCCGCCATCGCCGGTATTGCCTTCCCCATAACAAGCGTTGGGGCCTGCGGCGAACTCCAAAACGGGCGGATCGGTCGAGCGCGCCATAGCGCTATAGGCCTCCATCACGCGCTGAGCGTCTTGCGGATAGCCGATCTGAGCATAGGCGGGAGCGGCCAAACCGACGATCCAAGGGGCGCTGCCATCGAGCATCCAGATCGGCACAGGCGGATCAACCTCGCGGCGCAGATCGCTCTCGTAGCCGCCCAAAGCCAAGCGCATCGGGGTGGGGCCGTCGATCAGATCGGGCAGACGCTCGTGCAGCTCGCTCACCAGACGGCGATAGCGCCCACCATCATCAGGTCCGATCAAGCCGCTCCGCAGGGCATAAAAGACCCCGAATGTTTCGAGCTGACGCACTTGGCGGCCATCTTCGCGATACCACGCGATCGGCCAAGCCTGATCGTTGCGCCAATAGCCGCCCTCTTCGACCGAACGGTGGAAGGCGGCCCGCAGCTTGGCGGCCCGATCGAGCCAGATCAAACCGTCGTTGCCGCTGGCAGCCTCAAGCTCGGCTAGCTCCAAGAAAGCGCCATAGAAGCGAGCGATGGCGTAGGTATGCTGTACACTGTTGTAGAGCGAATCGTAGTAGCCATAGGGAAAATTAGCCGGATCGATACTGCCGTCTCCATCTGTATCGAGGCGATGGATCCAAGCCGCCACGCGCAGGACACTTTCGCGCTGTTGGCGGTAGAAGTCGAAATCGCCGCTTTTGGCCACATAAACATAGATAGCGTGGATGATATTGGGCATGCTATCCCAACTCTGGCGATTCTCAACCAGATTGGGGTAAATCGTTTCTGGAACAACACCGTATTCGTCGACATAGCTCAAGAAGAGCGCGATATTCTCGCGAAAGACCGCCATATCGCTGAGGGCGTAACTATAACCACTGATCGCATAGTCGAGGTCGCGCGACCAGACGCTCGAGCTATAGTTCCGTTGGCTAGCTCGCAAACCGCGCGTGCCACGTACATTGATGATGTTGGCATAATAGCCATTTTGCAAAAGCAAGGCCTCTAGCTCTGGGTCGTAACTAGCGCGAGTCGTCACTGCTGCTGGCGCTTGGGCGGTCAAAAAGCAAAAAATCGCGACGAGCAGCAGCATGCGAATCGATTGTGGTCGTGTCATCATAGCTCTCCCGCCGTGCCGCTCTCAGCGCAGAGGAAAGCTGAAGCGACACCAACTATGGCACAAAGGCAAATACGCGAGCTGGGCTCGCTTGGCTAGCCTGAATACGCAAAGGAGCGATCAACAAGGTCACTCCGGTCACCGGCACCTGTTCAACGCTAGTCAGATCCTCCAAAATGATCCACTCTTGATCGGCGGGGTAAGACGAGTCATCGCCGATCAAACGAGGTGTATCGATCCCGATACCCGCCACACGCCGCTCGCGCAACAGAGCGATCGCTGAGGCATCGAGGCCCGGCACCTGAACCCGGCCCAAGGCGTCGAGGTTCATATAGGCCCCAGGTGTGCTCCAACGGATATCCCAACCGGTCGCGAACAGCACCACCGCCCCCGCTGGCAAGGGTTGATGAGCGGCCTCCCAGTCACGCAAGACCTCGGCGCTAATGCGAAAATCAGCCTGATCGTTGACCAGATCGCGCAGGTCGAGCATAACTGCGGGCACTAACAGCTGGTTGATCGACGCTTCCTCAACCGACGCGCTGCGTTCGTTACCGAGCAGGTTTAGGCGCGTCCCGGTGCGCATACTGATGCTCAAAACGTCGGGCACGCCATCGGGCGAAGGGCTGCGCAAGATCGGCGCTTGAGCGCCGGGTTGAACCGGCATATCTTGGCGAACAATATGGCTAAGATCGATAATCGTTGTGTAATCGATCTGCTTACTGGCCAGCGGCTCAAGCTCTGTTTTTGTTTGGCAAGAGACAATAAGCACAATACCAAGCGCAAGCCAAAGCGAAAGATACATCCATGGTATCGAACATCTCATACAATCCTCGGTATGCTGAATGTTGGTTGTAGCAATCAAACAGCTAGCAGCATACCATAGGTTCGACCGCGCGACACTTTCAGAGACTGGACAAGGATGAATACTCGCTTAGAAAATCAATTGTATGCCACCACGTCAACATGTCTTTTTACTCCACGGGCTTGGGCGCAGCCCTAGATCGCTCCGTCCGATCGAACAGCTGCTCAAAGGCGCAGGCTTTAGCGTCAGCAATTGGGGCTATCGCAGTCTGCGCCAGCCGCTTGAAGAGGTCGCTCGCAACTTGCGAGCCGCTTATCTGGCCCAAAGCCAACAGGTCGAGCAGATTCACGTTGTAACCCATAGCCTCGGTGCGATCGTGCTGCGTTGTGCGCTCAAACAAGCCGAGCTGCCCAAGCTCGGCCGCATCGTGATGCTCGCGCCGCCCAACCAAGGCTCGCACTTGGCCCGAGTCCTCTCGCGCAATCGCCTGATCGGCCAGCTGCTTGGGCCTGCCGCGCCCGTGCTAAGCGACCCAAGTAAGCTGCAAGCGCTCTGTTGCGAGCCAAGCGCGCCCACCTGCATCATCGCGGGCACGCACGCCCACGACCTGCGCAACCCTATTTCGCTGATCGGGCGCTTTCTGCTTCCCGCAGAGCACGATGGCACCCTCGCTGTCGCAGAGACCAAGCTACCCACAATGGCGCGCTTCCAAACGGTCAAAGCCTGCCACACTTGGATTATGCATCACCCAGAGGTGCAACAGGAGCTTCTGGCCTTTCTAAGGCCGCCAGAGCCACCAGCGCCATCACCAGAGCTGGCACATAGAAATAAGGCCAGACCACCGGATTAAAGACCGTAAACAGAATGTAGGCGGCCACGATCGTCGGTGCCAGCAGGCGACCCAGAGCGCCGTGACATACAAACCACACCAGCAGCGCCAGCATCAGCAGCATTTGAATCGGCTTGAGCAGATACTCGAGTCCGCGCCGCCAAAAGATCCCGCTCAGGCCGGGCATGCGAGCCCAAGTATGGTCCATATCCCAGCGCAGGCGCGGGTAGAGCGAGTTGTCGTTAAACCAGCGCCAAACGCCAAACAGAAAAGATTCCGGAGACCAAAGCAGAAAAGGCGCGACCAGCAGCCCGAACAAGCCGCCGAACAGCAGCAGATAGCCCGCCGTGCGATACCAGCCGAAGCGCCGCAACCAAAACAGCGCTACAAAGGGCATCACGATCACGCTGAGGGGCGACGCCGCCGCCGCCAAACCCAAGGCCAGCGCCGCCTGCCAATGGCGCTCGGCCAACAGCAAAACCAGCCCGAACACCACACAGGCCCAAAAGATCGGCGCGCTGGTCGAAAGCGCCCAATTCACACTGCTCGGTTGCAGAAAAATACAGGCCCAAACCGCTAACGCCAGGTCGACATCCTTTTGCTGCGACGGCCGATCCTTGAGCGCGCGCGAGAGCCAGACCAGCGCAGCGCCGATGCTCAGTTCGGCCGCAATGTTGGTGATGCGAATGTCGAGGCCGAGCTGAAAGCTGGGCAGATAGGCCAGCCAGGTCACGGGCAGGTAGGTCAGCGGCACCTCCCAAGGCATGCGATAGATCTGATAGGGGTTGCGCCCCTCCAGCAGATTCGCCAAAGCGGCCTGCACCAAAGGCAACATATCGCCGTTTTGCGGCACAATCTCCAGATCGTCGAAAGCTAGCAGGCGGGCGCAGCTGCCGAACAGAGCGGCCCAACACGCCAGCGCCAAGTTCGAGATCGGCCGAACAAGCGCCCGCACAAACAGCACAACCCCCGACAGCGCCACAAGCAGCCACACCCACGAGAGCAGCTCGGCCAACAGCCAGATCCCGTTGTAACAGCTCGCCAGCCAGATCAGCAGGGCCGCCCCCGCCAACAGACGCCCCCAATCGAAATGGATCGCCTGCTCGTTCGCGCGATCGAACCAGACCGAACAGACCAGCCAAGCCGCCGCGCAAATCAGCAACAGCCCGCTCACCAACAGGGCATAGCGCTGACTCATCACAAAACCCAAGCCGTAGACATGCAGAGCGCCGCTTATATCCAAGGTCAACGCTAACGCGAGCGTCAAGATCAGCATCGTCTCTCGAAAAGCCAGCTTCATTCGTGCCACACCCGCTCGATCATTTCAATACGCTGGCGGAGAGGCTTCTAGCCCCCATTCGGTCCTCACCGCGTCCGCCTTCGGCTACCAACATCCCGCCCAACAAACGAGGTCCTATTTGCCTGCCACTAAAGGCCCCCTGAACACCTGATATAAAATCCGTTTGTATAGTTGCATTTTTGGGGGCGGCCTCTTCACACTCATAGCAGCCTGCTGTAGTGAGCTACCTGTTTGTAGCCGCAGGCGGACGCGCTAGCAGTCGAATGGAAGGAAAGGCCCTCGCCGCCAAAGTTTTGAACTTGCCAAGCGGATAACAAACGGCTTGTCTAACACCACTCAAGCTAGACCTCCCCTAAACCTGATACGAAATCCGCTCGATTGCTTTTTACTTGGCCTTCGGCAGAGTGGAACGTGACTATTCTTGGTTCCCAGGTTTTCGTTTTCCTGCGCTGAGAGAGTACAAGCCTTTTAGCAGACTTGGTATGAGCAAAGTTGAAAAAGGGCCACGTTCATCAATGCCTGAGGAGCGAGAGACGAACGTGGCCCGGTCTACAAACCTAGCAGATCGGCTTATTGGTCAAGGATCTCATTGCCCAACAAGCCCATCAAAACGCGGTAGGGCGGTTGGTTTTCAGGGTGCAGCTCAAAGCGACCGCGCTCGAACCATTGCACGGTGTACTGCTTGCCGTCGCTGAGCGTCTCGACCTGAGCATCGCTGAGCGGCAGGCCCCAGAGCGCCAAACTCTCGCTCTCGGTCTTGCCCGGGCGGCCATCAAGCTCAAGCCCGGTCGAGCGCCAAGCCTCCAAAAACTCGCCACAGATGTTGTGTTGTGTCTCGGGGAAGTAGCGGCAGCCGCTCTGGGCCAGAGAAGTCCTGAAGCTCTGCCAATCGCGATTCTGAAGCTCTAAAACATCGGCTCCCAAACGGCCCAAGAGCACATCGTAGGGGCGGGCGTTCTCGGGATGCAGCTCCATGCGGTTGCGCTCGAACCACTGAACCTGCAGGCTCTTGCCTTCGATAACCTCGGTCTGCAGCGGCGTCTTGGGATAACCGAAGACCGCTAAACCGCCGTTCTGTTCCCAATACTCGCGAATACGCCCATCGATACAGAAGCCCGTTTCGGGGAAGCAGCGTGCGTTGGGGCCGGGCTGCACCGGGTTACTGGGCTGGCGCGGCTGGCTAGGTTGGGTAGCGGGCGGGTTAGCTGGCGGCTGGGGATTCGCCGGAGCGCCACCGCCTCCATGCACCACATAGACCGGACTCGGCCCGAGGTTGAGCGTAAACTGACCGTTGCTGGCGCTGATGGTTTGGCTGCCGCCCGAGCGATCGACCAGACGGGCCTGCGCCGAGCTCGAAGGCAGATTGACCTGCGCCGAACTGGGCGACCAGAGCACATCGACGATGCTGCCACCCTTATCGAAGCGCACACCGTAGGCGTCGCCGCCCACACCAGCGGTCAGATCGTCGAGGTAGATCGTGCCCGAGGTCGAATTGGTATCGGGCTCATCATCGAGCACAATCGCGGTCAATCGCGCGGGCAGATCGAGCCGCAGATTGCCGCTGCCCGAGATGCGATCGTAGCTGGGCACCTCGCCATTGATCGGCGTGCTCAAGCGCTGCCAGCCCGGGCCCGGCACAAAACCGAGCCGGAACTGCAAGACCTCGCCCGTGGCATCGCGCAGCCAGACCTTCAGAGCGTGACCGCTGCCATCGCCATTGACCCAAATGCTCAGGTTGGTCGCGCCCGGGTTGATGGTCGGCCCGTTCGAGGTGGTGAAAACGACATAGTCGTTGCCCGGGTTGCGGAAGCTATAGTTGATCGCACCGGAAGCGCTGCCGCTACGCGCTTGGGCGCGGCTTTGGGTGAAGGTGCCATTCTTTTGATCGCCCACCGCCCAACTGCCGAAGTTCTCAAAATCGAGCAGGGTCTGCTGGGGGGTCAGATCGAGCAATTGAGCGTTGTTGTGCGCGCCAACGACTTGATTCAGGGTCTTAAATGCGATCGCCGAAGGTTTTAACGAGCCGTAGTCGCGGTCGCCTGAGCCATAACGCACCAAGCCGTACATCTCGTTGGTGCTGTTATCCTTCAGCTTATACCAGATCGCACGCTCAACCCCAGCAGCCCGCAGCAGCGCCATACTGCGCACAAGGTAGTTGGCTTGATCTTCTTCGCTAAAAGCCACGCCGCCACGGCCGCCCGCACCAGTCGACCAACCGAATTCGGTCGCCCAGATCGGCTTAGCACCCAAGCGGTCGGCTAGCACTTTAACTTGGCCAATGCCCGCTGTCGCAATCTGACCTTCTTCTGGGCCTTTGGGGTCGGTATAGGGGTGAACCGAGATAATGTCGAAAGAATTCCAAGCGCCATGGTTGGCCAACTCGGTCAAGAAGCTAACGCCCGGCTCCGGAGTTACCAAACCAGCGTTCAAGACCTTAGCGCTTGGATCAGCGCTCTTAATCGAAGGATAGGCGGCTTTAAGCAGTTCCGCATAGGCAGCGGGGTTAGGTCTGGGCTGCCAATAGAGCGCATTATCCGGCTCGTTCCAAACCTCCCAGTAATGAATGCGATCTTTGTAACGGTTCACCACAGCATAGGCGAAATCGGCAAAAAAGCTGGTGCTGGGCGGAATAAACGATTGGTTGGAAACTCCGTTCATCCAAGCTGGCGTAGGGCCGTTCAAAACGCCGACGATGTTGATATTGCGTGCTACTAATTCATTAATGGCTTTATCATGAAACTCCCAGTTGAAGCTACCGGGCTTTTCAGCGATACGCGAAATCTGGAAGTCTTCGCGTACCCAACCCGTCTCTAAGTCGGCCAAGACTCGCCCGGGCGTCGCCATAGCCGAGGGGTCGGGGAAGCGCGATGCAGTGTGACTGTTGACGCCGAAAGGCGACTGGCCAGCTTGAGCAGAGAGCGAATCTGGAGCTGCAAAGGGCACAAGCAGACTAGCCAATACAAAAAGAGCTAACAGGGTACGAAGCGTGAAACCATTCATGTAAGCCTCTTTCTCGACAAAGATTTCCCGATAGTTCCCCAACAACGATCAACCGTCTATGCCGTAGCAGTTTGAAGCGCCCTACAATAGCATGCTTTCGTCCCGAGAGCCGCAACTGGGAAGTTAGAGGCTTCTCAAGCTATTAGTAACAAAACAAGCTAAAAAGTGCTTCTTTTCTCATGGCATTTGTCGTGTTTAGGGTAGGCTCTGAATGAGATAGCTTCGATTCGGCTCCAAAATAAGCTCGGCCATGGCTTGCGGATCGCCATTGTTGAGCGACAGCGCGCTATAACCAGCCATAGGGTACAACTGAACCGCAGTCGGGCGATCGACACTCACGCGATAAGTCGCCGCCTCTTTATCGATAGACAGATTGATTACTGCGCCCTGATAGCTCAAGGTCTCGATGCCGTCGTTGGGCAGCGCGCTAAATGGGCTAGGAGCGACCACAAGCGCATTAGGCGTATAGCGCACGCCGTAATGGCCGCTATAGACCGCTAAAAACCAAGCCGAGCTGTCCCAGGGCAGATTGGTTTCGCGGCTCTTGCCGGGCCCAAAGGCAGCGCCCGCGCCAGCCACGAACTGATGCACCGTGCCCTCGCGCGCGCGTTGGCTATAGAGCTCCATCAGCTTGCGCGCATCTTCGGGGTAGCCAGCGGCGGCATAGACCGGCGCCGCCCGCCCCACGATCCACGAAGCGCTCACATCGAGCATCCAAGCGGGCACACGCGGCGTAGTGCGCAAAACATCTTGCGGATAACCGCCCAAAGCCAAGCGCATAGGCGCACCGTTCGAGCTGAGCTGCTCGAATTCTTGATGCAGGGCGCGAATCAAGCGAGTATAGCGCTCGCCGTCCTGCGGGCCGATCAAGCCCGAGTCGATCGCTTCGAACACGCCGAAGGTCTCCAAGGTTTCGACCGGCGTCCCATCGGGGCGCAGCCAAGCGATCGGCCAAGGATTCTGGCCCCAATACGGACTGTCGGACGCATGGAAGGCCGCGCGCAGACGGGCTGCCCGCTCATCCCACACCTGGCCTGTGCCGCCGATCGAGCGTTCAAGCTCGGCCAGCTCTTTGTAGGCGCGGTAGAACTTCGCCAAAGCGTAGGTATGGCGCACGCTGTTAGAGACCGAGTTGTAGTAGCCGTACACAAAGCGCTCGTTATGTTCGGGCAGGCCGTCGCCATCGCTGTCGAGCACGGCGATCCAGTCGCCGACCCGCTGCAAGGTATCGCGCTGCTGTTGGTAGAACTTGCGATCTCCGGTCTTCGAGACGTAGACATAGACGCCATGGATCAAGTTGGGCATGCTGTCCCAGGCGCCGCTGTTCACCTTGCTGCCCTGAGAGGTGACGATCGTCTCGGCCACCTCGCCGTCGGGATCGACCCGCTTCAAGAAGATCTCGAGCGTTTCGCGAAAGACGGTCAGATCGGCCAAGCTGTAGCCATAGCCGCTGATCGTATAGTCGACATCGCGAATCCAGAGGCTACCATCGGTGCTTTGGGCGTTGGTGCGCAGCCCGCGCTGGCCGACCGGCCCGATGATGTTATCGCTGTAAGCTTTCAGCAGCAGACTCTCGCTCTCGCGATCGAAGCGCGCGCTGGCGTTGGGCAGCGTCCGTTGCTGGGCGACCCGCTCTTCCTCTTGGCTGTTCAGCTCCACACGGCTGTTGGCGAAGCTCAGCGCGGTAGCTTGCAGGTCCATAGTCGGCTTGGGCGAAGGCGAAGGCGTCAAAGTCGCCGTCGAAGTCGCCGTCGCCTGTCTCGTAGCTGTAGCAGGAAGCGACGTGGCGTTGGCATCATCAACAAAGGCGATCGCATCTACTGACTGCCTAGCTGTTTCAGCCTGTTGAGAAGCGCTCAACATCCCAGAGCCAAACAAGAGCGCCGTAAGCCCGCCCAGCAGAACGAGAACAGCCAAGGCGATCCAAAGCACTGGCACTTGGCGCGCGGGTTGCAGTGTCTCTGGCGGAACTGGCGGATCAGGGAAGTTGGGAACGGGCTGAGGAGCCGGGCTAGCGACGGAGCGCGGATCAGAGTTATACAACGCCGTACGATCTTCATCGCTGGGAGACTGCGGGTTTGGGGTAGGGGCGAGCTGACCTGTAGAGCTATAAGGCGCCGTGCGATCTCCATCGTCGGCTGGCTGAGGATCAGGGCTGGGTGGCGGTACAGGCGGCAGATACGGCTCCGAGATCTGTTGAGCGATCGTGATATTGGGCATAGTCTGGGGCACGCCCATTTCGGCGCCCTGCAAGGCATCACGCATAGCCGCGACCGAGGGGTAGCGGTTGGCCGACTTCAGCAACATGGCTGTTGAGATCACATTGCTTATATCTTGTGAGATGTCACTGCGCAGTTCGTGAAGCGGCTTGAGCGGATCTGGCTCATCGTTGGCGAAGGCCGAAATGCGCGTCATCGCGCTCGAGGGTGGCGCGCCAGCCAAGAGGAAATAGAGCGTCGCACCCAAGGCATACACATCGCTGCGTACATCGGTGCGCGAACCATTGATCTGCTCTGGTGGCGAATAGTTTGGTGTATAGCCGTAGACACTTCGCGAGTTCGTTGATTTGCTCAGGTCTTGATCGCTATGTTTAGCCAAGCCGAAGTCGAGCAAAATAATATGCTGATCTTCGCCCAGCTTCAGATTTTGGGGCTTGATATCGCGGTGAATAACCGGCGGCTGCCTGCTATGTAGATAATTCAGAATATCGCAGAGTTGGTAAGCCCACGTAAGCACTTGCTTCAGGCTGAAAGGCGCATTTTGTTGGCTAGCTAGCTCTTCAAGGTTAGGGCCATCGATATAGTCCATCACCAAGAATTGGCTCTGATCGATTATAAAATAATCGCTGACGCTCGGCAGGCCCCGATGCTTCAAGCCCGCCAAAAGGCGCGCCTCGCGCTCGAAGGCTCGTTCCAGCCCAGCGCCACTCACCAGGGTCTGCTTAAGGGCGATTCGTTTTGTTAAGCGCTCATCTTCAGCCTCATAAACAACACCCATACCACCCTGACCTACTACCCGGATGATACGGTAACGTCCATGAACCACAGTTCCCGGTGTCATTTGAGGCGTCTGAGAAAACATGCCCACTCCTCAGCAACACAGACCGCTATTTTCTATGTTGCTATTTCGCCACATCTGGCCTATGACTAAAAAAGACCTCTATCTTTATATTGGTTGCAATTTCGCTAAAATTCGCTCGTGGTTTGCTAAACAGATTGATAATTTCAATTTTCAATACGCAAAGTATACGCGAGGACAAAGCGTCTTACAAGAGTGTTAGCCCGTTCTAAACAGTACAAATCACAGTCTGCTCGAAGAAGTCGAAGCCCGATAGCCTAGCGGCTAGGTCTCTCGCTTCAAGTCGTCTTCTAGCGCGTCCGCCTACGGCTATCAATGTCCTATCCTCCCATTCGGTCTGTAGCCATCGCAGCTTCGCTGCGATCTGCTTATTGCGCGCAGCAAGCAGCGTTGGTCAAGCCAAGCCGCACCCTGAGCCTGTCGAAGGGTACAGCTGTTTTGATGGAAGGGCCGGGGGATGAGGCCAGCTCCCCCTCACCCGCTTCTATGCATTACCCAACAGTCGTGTGGGCAGCAACAGGCGATCGTTCGCATAGCATCGCGGAATTATCCTTGAGAACACAGAACGCGGAGAGGAGGTCGGGAGGTGATGCCAGCTCCCCCTCGCCCGCTTCGCGGGAGAGGGGGCCGGGGGGTGAGGGCCTGCTCCGGGCTAGTCCATCTGATAGCCGGAGGCGGACGCGCTAGAAGCCGAATGGGAGCTAGAAGCCTCTCCGCCAAAAGATTGCAATCAACAAGCGCATGTCGCACAAGCAGCTCGGCCGAACATGAGATCTGGCGACAAAAAAGAACACCCCGCTTAGGCCGAAGCCCAAACGGGATGCTCCAAAAACGTTTTGTACCGAACTAGACAGCCTCGGCAAAGCGGCGCATACCCTCGACGATCTCCTCGCTGCTGGTGGCATACGAGAAGCGAATGTAGCCGGGAGCGCCGAAGGCTTCGCCAGCGACCGTGCCGATGTGGGCCTTATCGATCAGATAGTTGGCCAAATCGAGCGTATTGTGCACCACAGTGCCGTCGCGCAGAGGCTTGCCCAGCAGGCCAGTCACGTTGGGGAAGACGTAGAAGGCGCCATCGGGAATGGGATCGAGTTTGACGCCCGGGATGTTCGAGAGCGCCTCGCCGATCAGATCGCGGCGCTCGCGGAAGGCTCGCACCATCTCTTTGACCGCGTTGCTGATCTCTTCAGAGGGCGTGTAGGCCGCCAGAGCCGCGTACTGCGTGATCGAAGAGGTGTGGCCGCTGGAGTGGCTCTGAATATCGCTGATGGCCGCGATCAGCTTGGCCGGGCCAGCGATATAGCCGAAGCGCCAGCCGGTCATCGCATAGGCCTTGGAGGCGCCGTTGAAGATCAGGGTGCGGTCGGCGAATTCGGGCGCGACCTTCAGCCAGCGGCTGTAGGGCACATAGCTGATGTCGGCATAGATCTCGTCCGAGAAGATCAGAATGTCGCGATCGCCCAATACGTCGGCCAGAGCGCGCAGCTCTTCGGCGCTATAGACCGATCCGGTCGGGTTCGAGGGCGAGTTCAGCAACAGCACTCGGGTGCGATCGTTCAGGGCAGCACGCAACTGATCGGGCGTCACCTTAAAGCCAGTACTCTCGTCGGTCGAGATCACAACCGGCTTGCCGCCCGCCAGCTTGACCTGCTCGTAGTAGCTGACCCAATAGGGGCCGGGGATAATCACCTCGTCGCCGTGATCGACGATCGCTTGGAAGGCGAAGTAAAGACCCTCTTTGGCACCCGTTGTGGTCACAATCTGGTTAGGCGCATATTCGATGCCCTGCTCGTTTGAAACCCAAGCCGCCAGCGCTTTTTTGAGCTCTAGCAAACCACCATTGGGAGTATAGTGAGTTTTATTAGTGTTAATAGCATTGATAGCGGCCTCTTTGATCGGGGTGGGCGTATCAAAGTCGGGCTCGCCGATGCTAAACGAAATTACCGAAATGCCCTGCGCTTTCAAGCGGGCGACACGTGCTCCCATGCTGCCCGTGGCCGATGGTTCCAGTTGGGCCGCTCGTTGGCTCAACCGATAGCTACGATCTGGTGTTCCGCTGCTCACGATAGTATCCTTTGTTGTAGGGAGTTCTGTTTAGGTTTATTTATACCATAGAAACGAGAAACGCTTCGACAGACAATCGCTATGACAATCGAGAAATCGGTCCAAAGACCTAGGGCATGCCCTCGCCACGCGCATAGCGTTGAACCGCCAAATAAACCGCCTTGGGTGTTCCATCGGGCGAAACGAAGTTCCAATTGTCGGGGTAAGAGCGGGTCGAAAATGGAGTGCTGAACTGCCAGAGACAGATCGCCTCTAGCCAGGGGTAACGGCGGGCCCACTCGTAGGCTCCCACCGTCCAACGCACCCGATCGGCGGCGCTCACGGCTGCGCTCCAGCGCGGGTGGTCGTTCCAGCCGCCCTCGGTGATGATGATGCGCTTGTCAGCTCCGCCAAGCTCATCCAAAAGTTTGCGCACCAGCTCAATCCTGCGAAAGTTGACCTTTTCGGGTGCCGGTTCGGCTTCGGGCGGCTCCTTGCCGCCGTACATATGCACGCCCCACATATCGAAATAGGGGCCAGCTTCGGCATCGAACAGCGAGGCGAGATACTGCATATCGTCCATACGGGTACGTCCGCCGTCGCTCTCCGAGCCGGGCGAGAGGTTGCCCGCGATAATGATCGCATCGGGCACAGCCTCCTTCACAATCGGATAGACCACTTTCAACAGGGCGGCGTAGGCACCCGGGTCGGGCGGGCGCGATCCCCATTCGAAGGCCAGATTCGGCTCGTTCCAGATGAGCAGATGGCGCACACCATAGGGCCGATAGCGCAGCGCGAATTCGCGCACAAAGTTGGCGTAGTCGATATAGGCATCGGGGTCAATATAGCGGTCGGTCGTGCCGACGGGCCTGGCCCACTGCGGCACGATGTCGAGGCGCGCCACCACAGTTAGGCCCTGACGACTGGCATGCTGAATAAACAGATCGGCGCCGAACCAGTCGTAGCCGTAGCGCGAACGGGGCTGAATATAGGCCCACGGGAAGAGCTCGACCACCCACTTGGCGCCCATCTCGCGCACCTGGCTGAGCGTGCGCTCGGTGTAAGCCTCGTCGCCATAACCGTTCAGACGGGTATGTACTCCGATCAAGGGGTTGATCGTTTCGACCTGTTGCTGCTCTGGCAGATGGAGCTGATAGGGCCAGCGCAATTCTGCAAACTGCACAGCCAAAAGCAGCGCAGCGCAGATCAGCAGGCCAGCTTTGCGGTACACGGCAGTCTAACTCTCTTTCCGAATCTCGACCTTAGCGATGCGCGGGCCTTGCATCTCGCTAACCACAAAGGTTAAGTCGCGATAAGAGACTTGGTCGCCAACTTCAGGCAAGCGCCCCAAGGTCTCGAGAATAAAGCCCGCTAATGTCTCGTATTCGCCCTTAGGAAGTACAATACCCAACTCCTCATCGAGCTCGTCGATCCTGATCTGACCTTCCACCAAGGTGCTGGTATCGGTGATGGTATAGAGCGCCTCTTCCTCGATCTCATAATCATCTTGCAGGTCGCCCACGATCTCTTCGATCAGGTTTTCAAGCGTAACCAAACCAGCCACACCGCCATATTCGTCGATCAAAATCGCCATACGGCGACGGGCAGCGCGCATCTCTTGCATCAGGGCGCCGATCTGCTTGCTTTCGGGCGTATAGATCACCTCACGCACCAAGGGAGCGATCGATTGCGAAAGGTCGACATTGTCGTTCCGCAATAAGATCACCAGATCTTTAACCGATACCACACCTTGGATGTCGTCGATACCGTTAGGCCCTACCACCGGATAGCGAGTATGGCGATGTTGCGAATAGAGTTCCAAAAAGCCCTCTAAGCTCTCGTTATAGGCGATTGTCACCATCTCGCGGCGCGGCACCATCACTTGGTAGGCCGGACGCTCGGCAAACGAGAGCACATTGGTCAGCATCGCTTCTGCCTCTTGGTCGATATGGCCCGCTTCGGCGCTCTGCTCGACCAGCATACGCAGTTCATAGGCCGAGTGAACCTTGCCATGGCCTCCTTGGCTCTCTTGCACACCAAACAGACCCAGCACTACGTCGGTGGCCCAGTTGAGGAAGTGGATCAACGGCGCGAACAGGGTATTAAACCAAGCAAGCGGCTGGGTGATGAAGAGAGCGACCTGCTCGGGCGAGCGGATAGCAAACACTTTAGGGGCCTGTTCGCCGAGTACGATATGTAAGGTCGTGATGATAAAGAACGAAACAGCGACGCCGATCGCATGGCTAACAACACTTGCGATCTCGTCGCTGACGCTCAAACTACCTAAAAATGTATCGACGACATAGACAATCGGTGGCTCTACCAAATGGGCAATCGCTGCCTCGCCGATCCAGCCCAACGCAAGGCTCGCCAAGGTGATGCCGAGTTGGGCCGCCGCAATATAGCGATCAAGGTCGTCGATCATTTTCCGCGTAACTAAGGCGATAGTGTTACCTTGTTCGGCTAATTGATCAAAATAGGTGCGGCGTGCGCCTACCAAAGCAAATTCTGCTGCAACAAAAAAGCCGTTCAAGAGAACCAAAATAAATACCGCCACTAACTGCCAAAGGGTATTCACCACAATAGTCTTCCTTATATCAAACGTGATATCGGTTGGAACGGAGTATGGGTATAACGTAAGAATATACGACCTTATATAACGTATCTCATAAACTATTGCATTAACGAACAGTTAAGAGGTTTGCTTAGGCAGAACGCCTTCCAATGTTATAACATATATCATACATAAGACTGTCAGCTAACAGCTTGCATCAGAAGCGATCACATGGTACTATATGTGGCGGACGGGCCGCTAGCTCAATGGCAGAGCGCGTCGCTCATAACGACTTGGTTCCAGGTTCGAATCCTGGGCGGCCCACCACTCTATCTCCTTTGATCTATTCTCCTTCTCCTGTTAAACCGACTGATAACGATTCAGGTTTCTCGCGTTTGAGCAAACCTTTTTTTGTGCCTTTCGACAGTGCTCTCATGCTCGGCTATAATGAAAAGAGCAGTCTCTCACTCATGAGCACATGACGCCGCCTCGCCCAATATGTGGCAAGCATACTTGCTTTCTAGATAGCGATAGGTGGGCTTTTGAAATAGCTCGGTCACCTCAGCCCTGCATACGCTACTAGAGGCTTCTTAATCGTATATAGTGCAAGGGTCGCACATCGACCACGGTCGGAAACTCGGCCGTGGCCTGGGTCAACCCTTGCAGGGAACAATTCAAGACCGAGCTATCGATCTCGGTAGGCGACTATCAATACCAAGATCCGGCTGATCACTTTGTGTTTTTGGCTTTCGGCAGAGTGGAACCTGTCTCTTTTTCCTTTCCCCGTTTCACGTGTTGCAAAAGAGACTAGCCTTTAAGCGGATTTGGTATGAAGAGCTGCAAAAGCTAATAATTCTCAGGAATTCGGCCTAGCTACGGGGTAGATACAATCTTAAGGATAGCTGTTATGCACTCCACCATCGCTACAATTACCGACGACTTCGTCCTCTATCGCAGCTTAGAGCCCTGCGACCCACGTCTACCGGGCCTCGCTGCGCTCCGCGAGCAGTTAGGCCTCGCGCCACACAGTTTGCCGCGCAAGCGCCATAGCGACTACGCCCGTGTAGTGCTTGCGATCATCGAGGCCGCCCGCAAGCTCCACAATCTCGGGCCTGCCAGCTGCTTCATTGTGGTCGGCGATACCGAAAACGACCGTCAGTTTACCGAAAACCTGCGCTCCGTCAGTGGTTTGCCGACCCTTGGGTTTATCGCTGCCGACAGCGATGAAGCGCCCTCGCTCACTTGGAAGGGCGACACCGCCAGCGCCAATCGTTGGCACCTGATCGACGAATTTATGGCTGAGGCGCCTCGACGCGGCATAGAGATCGGTCCGGGCCTTGTAGCCTTGTTCGACATCGACAAAACCTTGTTAGGCCCTCGAGGTCGCAATGACCCACTGATCAATGGAGCACGCCTGATGGGCGGTCGCGCAGTGGGCAAACGACTGTTAGGCGATGCTCTCGATCTCGATCGGCTTGATCACACCTATCGCAGCCTCTGCCAAAGCAGCATGCATCCCTTCACGCTCGATAACCAAGATATTGTGGTGTATACTTCACTCTTGATCTGTAGCGATCTGGTTAGCCTTGAAGAGATCGCCGCACGCGCTCAACAGCAGCCAGTCGCCGATTTCGCCAGCTTATTGGCAGAAACGGCCGATCGCCTGCCAGAAGCTCTGCGCGAAATACACGCCATGGTGCAGGCCGCTGTCGCCCAGGGCGATCCGACTGCCTTTAAGGCCTTCCGACACGAAGAGTTCCGCTACATGGTCGAGATTATGCGTAACGATCAATTGACGCTCTGTGGCGAATTGTTAGCGCTAGGAGAACAGCTGCGCGCCGCTGGAGCGATCTGTATGGCTGCTTCCGATAAGCCAGGTGAAGCCTCCTTGCCCTCGCCAGAGCAGGCCGCTGAAGGGCTCTTGCCCTTGCATCGCACTCCAGCCTTGGTCAGCTTCGCCCCTTCGCGTTAGGCCAACTAGAAAGTATTTGAGTCTGGTATGTTTGCTGATTCGAGCTTATTCGACGCCCTTAATCGGGACGATATCACCGAAGATGATTCGCGCTATTCTGCAGAGATCTGGCGACGTGTCTTACGTCATTTAGGCGACTATACCGCCTACATCGTGCGCCAGCTCAATCTGCTTCCCCGAGAGGTCCGTCTGCTCGAAGAGACGCCCAACTATGTGGCTGTGCGCGTCAGCACCACCCAAGAACACCTGATCTTCCGCTTCGCACCAGAAGGCGACTTCAGCTCCGAGGTCTACTACAACCGCGTTATGCGCAGGCTCTTTATCCCGGCCCCCCAAGTGATCCAATACGATCCTTCAAAAAGCCATGTACCCTGTCCCTATCTAGTAGAGAGCTATATCGGCGGTCGCAAGGCCGATCAGATCGAAGAAGAGGAACGTCTCTGGGCGGGCGCGCGTCAGTTAGGCCGCACATTACGCCGCATACACCGTAATCCTAGCCCGGGCTTCGGCTACCCACTCTCACAAGATCGCTGGTCGCACCAGAGCTGGCGTAGCGCACTTGCCACACTCTTTAGCACATCAGGAGCGGCTATCTACGCACCCTTACTGCTTACAGAAGAGCAATGGGCCCGTTTCAAAGCGGCTACGCTCGAGAGCCCGCTGCTCGATATCGATCAAGCCCGTTTGATCCACGGCGCTATAAAACCCGCCTCGTTAGTCTGCACTCCCGGCGAGCATGTCCAGTTCCAAGCGCTTTTGCAGCCCGGCCCGCTGATCGGCGGCGATCCGCTCTTCGATCTGGCCTGTGGCCTGCTACCCACCCATCCCCAAGCGTTTCGCTCGGGCCTCTTAGAGGGCTACTGCGCATTGAGTCCGCTGACAGAAGCAGAGGAGCAGCGTCTCGATCGATTGAATCTGTTTGTGCGTTTTAGCGAAGCCTGTCGTCAGTATGCCTACGGCCTCGATCACAGCGTCTTGCTGGCAAGCACGCTCGCAGGTTTAGAGCGCTACCCGCTTGCTCAAACACAAGCTTCAGAAGAGCAAGACAGCCAAGCTGGTGCCTCGCACATACCTTAGGCCGATGGATGTAGGAGAAAACAATGTTTGAGATTCTGAGCGATAAATCAGCGGTGCAAGCAGCGGCAGCGAAACGTGTACTAGCTGCCGCACAAAGCGCAATCGCCCAACGTGGTCGTTTCAGCTTCGTCTTGTCGGGCGGCAGCACCCCGGGCGGGCTCTTCGAGCTGTTGGCACAAGCTCCCTACCGCGACGAGATCGACTGGAGCAAAGTGTATGTTTTCTGGGGCGACGAGCGCTACGTCTTGCTCGACCACCCCGATAGCTGCTACCTACTAGCTTACGAAACCTTGCTCAGCAAAGTCGAAATTCCCTTCGACAATATTCTACCCTTCGCAACCCACCTCGAAGATCCGGCCGAGGCGGCCCAACGCTATAGCGACGACCTGCGTGCCTTCTTCGGCGACCAAGAGCCACGCTTCGACTTAGTATTGCTGGGTATGGGCCCAGACGGCCACACCGCCTCACTCTTCCCGGGCCATAGTAGCCTCCAGGCCGATCCAAACACCTGGGTGATCGTCGAACCCGACTCGCCCAAACCGCCGCCCCTACGCCTCTCGCTGACGCTGCCGCTCTTCAACCAAGCGCGCGAAGTACTCTTCTTGGTGACGGGCAGCGACAAAGCTGACGCCTTGGCCGAGATCAAGCGTGGCGGCTCCAGCTTACCAGCCGCTCTGGTGCAGCCCAAGCAAGGCGAACTGGTCTGGTTGGTCGATCAAGCGGCAGCAAGCAAATTCAACGCTTCATAACCACAATTCGGCCTACCACAAGCTTCTCTATTCTGTGATACTATTATCTGTCGATGCTTCTCAAACAGGGGCATCGACAGATACCATGAATCGCGCAAGTTATGTTACAATCGTGCTAATGAGTAGTCATAACGACGAACTTACACAATCGGCTCTACTCTCGTCGGAAGAATTAGGCCCAGCAGCGCTGAGCCGCGCTCAACTGATAGAGAGCATTCTGTTTGTCGCTTCCGAAGCTGTCACAATCACGCAACTGGCAAAAGCACTCGAATGCACGCCAGCTCAAGTCGAGTCAGCGCTGACCGAATTGCAGGCCAGCTATCAACAACGTGGCATCCGCCTTCAACGTACTGGCGACCAAGTTCAACTTGTAACCGCACCCGAGGCTGCTAGCGTCGTTGGGCGCTTTCTTGGCGTCGAACGAAGCGCTCGGCTCTCGAACGCCGCCCTCGAAGTGCTGGCGATCATCGCCTATCGTCAACCGCTTACCAAAGCACAGATCGAAGCGATTCGTGGTGTCGATAGCAGCAGTGCGCTGCGCATGTTGTTGACGCGCGAACTCATTAGCGAACAAGGTCGTTTGGAAACTGCCGGAAGACCGATTCTATACGGCACAACGCCGCTCTTCCTACAGCAATTTGGCCTTACCAGCCTTGCAGAGTTGCCAACGATCGAAGGTTTGACAGGCTTGGCACCACAAAGCGAAAACGGGGCCACTCAGCCTGCAGGCGACCAAGCAGATAGACCAACTTCAATGTCAGCTACAGAGACACTATAAGCTTGAAATCTGCACAAAACAGTTGGCCCGTGGAGCGATTTGAAAAAGGAAATAGCAGGTGTGATTGCGATCAGCCCAAACTGATGAACGAGCATCGAAGCTCAGATTTGATACACACTATTTCCACAATTTATCCACGTACACAATACAAAGCATACACGTCGTTGTATTGAGCGAAGGCAGATTGAGAAAGCACTTTTCTGAACATATATTGGTTGAAAACCATGACACAGCAAAGCTTATCCACAATTGGTAGACAAAAGTTATCAACAAATATTCCTCTATTTGTGCCTCGATCTTCACGTTTCAGCGTGTTACAATCAGGCATGAGTATAAGGAAACGTAATACTAGAAGTGCTTCTCATGGCTTGAAAAGCCCGCAAAGTTGGGGTATGATCAACGCCACACAGGGCATTCAAAGCCCATGCTACGGTGGATCCCTACCCCTCACACACCGAGGCACACACGTGTGCAACACTGGTATTCGTATGCAACAAGAACGCATGCCTTCTGTTTTTGTGGCCGGGGAACGGAGGCCTTTGTGAATCTAACCCAAATCTGGCAAGCAACCTTGGGTACCATGCAGATGCAGACGTCGCGCCAAGAGTTTGATACTTGGCTGCGTGGCACAACCCTGTTGTCGCTCGAGAGTGGCGTCGCAACTGTCGGGACGGTTTCGGCTTTCTACAAAGAGGGGCTTGAAAACCGTTACCTCGCCCCAATGCGCCACTCGTTGGGAGATATCGTTGGCTATCCGGTGCAGATTCGAGTGGTGATTGCGAATCAGAATCAGCGCCCTGAAGCTGTACCTGCAAGCTATTCGACCCGAAGCGGAACGGATAGTGAAGCTGTCACCGAGTCCGCATCAACATATACCGAACCACCAGAAAGCGAATCGCCGAGCGAACCGAAACCCGACAACACCCCGCTCGTCTCTAAGAGCCCAGCGGAAAACGGTCGTGTTCATCAGACGATGCGCGCTCCTGCTCAAATATCGAGCCGTTCGTCAGCTTCGGCATCCGACGATAAGCTCGTGCAGTTAGATATCAACAGCACGCTGCGTTCGGGCATGCTGATCGCCAAATACACTTTCGACCGCTTCATTGTCGGTTCGAGCAATCGCTTAGCGCATGCCGCCTCAAGCGCAGTGGCAGAAAACCCAGCCAATGCCTATAACCCGCTCTTCCTCTACGGTGGCGTAGGCTTGGGCAAAACCCACCTCTTACACGCAATCGGCAATTATGCCCTCGACCGCGATCCAGAGATCAATGTGCTCTACGTCTCTTCAGAGAAGTTCACTAACGATCTCATCAATGCGATTCGGCGGCAACAAACCGAAGAATTCCGTTTGCGCTATCGCAACATCGACATCTTAATGATCGACGATATCCAGTTTATCGCCGGAAAGGACGCGACTCAGGAAGAGTTCTTCCACACCTTCAATACGCTCCACTCGGCCGCTAAACAGATCGTGATCTCGTCGGACCGCCCGCCCAAAGCGATCGTAACGCTTGAAGAGCGTTTACGTTCACGCTTCGAGTGGGGTCTGATCGTCGATGTACAATCGCCCGATCTCGAGACGCGCACCGCCATACTGCGCGCCAAAGGCGAACAAATGGGACGGGTCTTCCCACCCGATGTCATCGATTTCTTGGCGCACAAGGTTCAAAGCAACATCCGCGAGCTCGAAGGCAGTCTCAACCGTGTCGCTGCCTTCGCCGACCTGCAAGGTCTGCCCGTCACGGTCGATCTAGCAGCCGCAGCGCTGGCCGAGCTGTTCGAAAATTCGCACCGCAAGCATGTCACGCCCGAAGTGATCATGCAAACCGTTGCAGATTACTACAGCGTCGACCTGAAGCTGATCCAAGGACGCGGACGCAGCCGCAATATTGTGGTGCCGCGCCAGGTGACCATGTACCTCTTGCGCGAAGAGACCGACCTCAGCCTGATGGATATCGGCGCGCTCTTGGGCGGCCGCGACCATACAACCGTTATGTATGGCTGCGAAAAGATGTCGGAAGAGATCAATTCCGATGCCCGCTTACGAGCCGATGTCAACGCCATTCGCGAGCGCTTGTTCTCTTCAGGCGAATAACGAAACGAATTGCAAAAAAAGAGGAGCCTGTACAGCTCTATGTACAGACTTCTCTTTTTGTTGCAAACTCACAGCAAACCAAATAACTAGCCCATCTCGCCGATGCCTTCAAAGCACAAGCGGGCGGCTTGGTCGCTGGCCCAAACAGGGGCCTAACCGCGTCCGCCTACGGCTACCAACAGCCTGCCCGCCAAACAAAGTCCTATAGCGCCTCCGGCCGATGAGGCTTCATCGAGCAGGCACGCTGTCACACAGCGCCTTCAGCGATAGAACATGGCGGGTTTCAATGCCCAATCTTCCTTGTCTGTCGCTGTTCCTTGTGAACGGTGTTTTCACATTACCTATCAATGCAGCGCTCTAGCGCTTTCGCGCTGCTTCGCAGCCTAACGGCCAAGTCGTTGATCAGAACCCAACAAATTGGTCCGTACAAGCAGAATGCCCGCTACCGTCGAGGCGGCAAATTTGAAAAAACTGCCCGAATATGGTATTTAATCCCAACAGCTCTGTGAGTTAATCAGAATTATAGAGAATTCATTTCTGCAAGCAACATCGCTTCAAACGATGCAAGAATTTGTGGTATTATCTACAGCACATTGCCAGAATAAGAGATGAGGGAAACAATGACAAATCGGGAAACACCGAAGTTTACCGGCATAACGACCTTTGTGGACCCACAAGGTCGCTATTCCTTTCGCTACCCCACAGATTGGAATGTCTTCGAACTAGCAGATGGTCGTGATGGGGTGCTAGTCTCCCCCTACAAAGATTCACCACAAACCTTCTTCTCTGTCTGGATCTCACCACTTGAATACCCCGCCACGGCCGAAGACTTCGACGAACTTCGAGCCGGTGTTGATGAAGGTCTTGAGCAGTTAGAAGATTGCCAAGTCCTCTCTAGCTTTGATGACCACTACGGCGATCTCATTAAATTCGAGCGTCTTATTACCTTCCGCGAAGGAGATAAAACCCGCAAACGCCGCTTCTGGATTATGTATGTCAATAAGTGGCTCTTTGTTGTGACTTTGCAAGGTGAAAGCATCGAAGACTATCAATATTGGGTCGCTATGGCCAATCATAGCTTCCACTCTTTCACCTTGCCACCCGAACTATGGTTCCTTACCGACCGTAACCTGAACGAGCATATTGTCTCTTCGTAATACTCTTAGGCTGCACCCTGAAGCACCATCGTATTCAGACCGATACCAAGTGCAGCGATAACAACAAAAATAATGGCGAGTCGTAAGAAACGTTTGAGCAGCAGCCCGCGCTGCATGCCATTACGTAGATATGGCTCGCCCATCATTACGATTAAAAATGAGCTGAAGCCCAACACCAAGACTCGTAAGAACTGCCAAAGTGTACGAGCCTCTGGGCGCGAACTATAAAGCAAGATTATGTTGTAAAGAGTCTGACCCCAAACCACAAAAAGAGACAAATAAACAAGCGCCAGAAAGACGGCGAAGAGCGCATAACATGCGACGTAGCGTGGTAGAGTGATAAGTTCGTTATTATCTGAGACCATCTATTCCTTCTCCTTACGCGTCTATATTAGAAAGGCACTAGCTAAGGTTAGAGCAGGTAATTAAAACTGTGCAGTAATATTTTATTAGATTTAAAAACAATATATAGTATAAAAACTATCAAACCTCCTGTAATTTTCTGAAATGCGACTATAAACCCAAGCTAATGGAGAAGAAAATAGGGAGAGGTTTTTTCTTTCATACTTCTTTCATTAGGTTCTAAAGGAAAAAAAGACCGTACAAAGATTGACAAACAAGATAATTTTACGTAAAATAGCTTCACCCACGACTATTATATATCATGAAAAGAGGTGTGTATGAGCTAAAGAATGCACATCTTTCGCGATACAACTACCAATGTTGTTAACTTTGTATCTGCGAAGATGGTGCACATTCGTTTCTCTTAAAAGGCGTACAAAACACTAAATAGGTCGATTACTTACACAAATTGTACAGTACCTTGACGTCGTTGTAGTGCAAATTCCCCCCCGTTACAAGGAGGTATCGAGTGGAAGAGAACAAACAGAAGCTCAGCCGTCGGCGATTCTTGCACCTCTCTGCAGTCGCCGCTGCAAGTACCCTCGTCGCAGCTTGTGGTCCTCAAGGCCCGCAAACTGTAGCAACTCAGGCTCCCGCTGGTGGTGATGCCGCTAGTGCCGCCGCCACCGCAACTCCGCTTCCTGCTCCGACCGCAGTACCAACTCTTGAGCCTCAGCCCACTGTAGCTGCTGTTTCGGCATCAGCTGCTAAAGAATCTCCGAAATTGGCTGCTCTCGTAGCAGAGGGCAAACTGCCCCCAGTTGCTGAGCGCTTGCCCGAGAACCCCTACGTTGTTCCCCACAAGTGGGTGAAGGTTGGTAAGTACGGTGGCGTGCTTCAGACCTCGAACAGCTGGGGTGGCGAAGGCCAGAGCCAGATGATCCAAGAGAGCATGTACGGCCACTCACCGTTGCGCTGGCTGAACGACGGTCTTTCGATCGGTCCTGGCTTGGCCGAGAAGTGGGAGAGCAACGAAGAGACCACCGAGTGGACCTTCTATTTCCGCAAGGGCTTGAAGTGGTCCGACGGCCATCCGTGGACGGTCGATGACATCCTCTACTGGTGGGAGGACATGGCCCGCAACCCCGACTATCCTGAGGAGCAGGCCAACATTCCCGACGAAGCTCGCTCGGGTACCGGTACTCTCGCAACCTTCGAGAAGGTCGACGACTACACCCTCCGCATGATCTTCGATGCCCCGGCGCCGCTAACCGCCGACCGCGTTGCAATGTGGGTCAACGCTGGTATCGGCCCGCGCTGGATGGCTCCCAAGCACTATCTGTCGCAGTTCCATCCCAAGTACAACCCTGCAGTCACCGACTATGCAGAGCACACCCTAAAGATGAACATGCGTATCAACCCCGACGTACCTGTTATGACGGGTTGGAAGCTGGCCGTCTACGAAGAGGGTGTCCGCTCGATCTTCGAGCGCAACCCCTACTACTGGGTTGTTGATGCCGAAGGCAACCAGTTGCCCTACATCGACAGCATCGTGGTAACTGCTTACCAAGACAAAGAAGTTGAGAAGCTCAACGTCTTCAGCGGTAAGATCGACTGGGGCTGGATGAGCATGCTGTCGCTCAACGACGTACAGACCTTCAACCAGTCCAAAGATCAGAGCAAGATGGAGCTCTACTTCTGGGACAGCGGTTCGGGTAGTGGTCAGACCGTCTTCTTCAACTACGACTTCGCAGACGAGAAGATGCGCAACCTGATTCGCGAGCCGAAGTTCCGCAAGGCCCTTTCGCACGCAGTCGACCGCGCCGATATCCGCAAGCGCTTCTACTTCGACACCGGTGAACCGACCACGGCTACCTTCAGCCCCAAGGCGATCGAGTACTCGATCAACGATACCGGTAAAGAGATCTACATCGCATGGCGCGATAGCGCTGTAAGCTACGATCCCGAGAAGGCCAAGGCCCTGCTCGACGAGATCGGCGTTAAGGAAGGCCCTGACGGCAAGCGCACCTTCCCAGATGGCAGCCCGCTCAAGATCACCCTCGACTACAGCGCAGAGGCCGGCCGCGATGTAGTTGCTATCAACGAAGCGATCATATCGACATGGCAAGCCATCGGCATCGATGCAGTGCTTAACCCCGTTCCTTCCTCGGGCCGCACCGACAAGTGGGCTTCGGGCCAACTGCTCACCAACGCCGACTGGGGTATCGGTGACGGACCCAACCACTTGGTCTACCCGCAGTGGCTGGTTCCGCTCGAGCGCGAGCGCTGGGCACCGCTGCACGGTGTCTACTACTCGCTGCGTGGTACCGAGAAGGAAAACGCCGAGCAAGACGTCGATCCGTGGGAGCGAACTCCCCCGCGTATCAAGGCCGAAGAGGGCAGCGTAATCGATCAGCTTTGGAAGCTCTACGACCAAAGCAAGGTCGAGCCGGATCCCATGAAGCGCCACGAGCTGGTTTGGGAAATGATCAAGCTGCACATCGAGCATGGTCCCTTCGTCCAGGGTACGGTTGCGAACTTCAAGCGACCGGTTCCGGTCAGCGTTGACCTGCGCAACGTTCCCAAGGCCGAAGATCTGACCCTCGGCGGCTTCACCGATCCGTGGATCCACCCGACACCGGCCGTTTACGACCCCGAGTCGTGGTACTTCGAGAACCCTGAAGAACACGGCGGCTAATTCATCGTCTTTGGTTGTTTGCTCGTTTGGTTTCCGCCCTTTCTTGTGAGAAGGGGCGGAAACCAAACATCTTTGCAAAACCAAGAGCTGAGCATATCAACGCTTCATGTTGTTTGCCTTACACAGGCAAGCTTGAAGGTAACCACAGAATCGAGAGGTCGTTATGGTAAACTTTCTTATTCGCCGCCTGTTCTACATGCTTGTGACACTCTTTTTTGTGTCAATCATTGGCTTTGCGTTGATCGAATTGCCCCCGGGTTCATATCTCGACTCTGAGCTTCAGCGCTTGCGCCAGTTAGGCGGCAACCTTTCCCAATCGCAAATTCGATCATTAGAAATTCGCTACGGCGTCAACGACCCAACCTATTTGAAGTATTGGAAGTGGGTCTCTGGCGCAGTACGAGGCGACTTCGGCGAGTCGTTCGAATACAAAAAGCCAGTAGGCGAGCTGATCTGGGGGCGCTTACTGTTCTCGGTAACTTTGGCCTTTAGCTCCCTAATTTTTGCTTGGCTCGTCTCCATTCCTCTGGGCGTATACGCTGCAACCCATCGTTATACCATCCCAGACTACCTCATTACTGCAATGCAGTTTATAGGTGTCGCGGTGCCACAATTTTTGTTGGCACTTGTCTTGATGGTATTCGCTACAACCGTTCTCAAACAGGAAGTAGGTGGTCTGGTTTCGCAACGTTTTGTGAATGCACCAATGAGTTGGGAAAAGTTCTGGGACTTTGTTAGTCACCTTTGGATTCCCATCATTGTTATTTCAGCAGGAAGCACCGCATGGCTCACGCGTGTTATGCGCGCCAACCTGCTTGATGTGCTGAACATGCAATATATCCAGACAGCACGTGCCAAAGGTTTGAAAGAAGGGGTTGTGATCTGGAAGCACGCGGTTCGTAATGCGATTCACCCGCTCGTTATGGCGATCGGTGGCGTACTGCCAGCCTTGATCTCTGGCGAAGTGATCGCATCGATCGTGTTGAACCTGCCTACCACAGGTCCGCTCCTTGTTCAGGCTTTGATCAAGCAAGATATGTACTTGGCCATCACCATGGTGATGTTCCTGTCGATCATGCTGATCGTTGGTAATCTCATTGCTGACCTGCTGCTAGCGTGGGTCGACCCGCGAGTACGCCTCGAATAGCCGTACTCGTCTCAATCGGTCTATCATCAATGGAGATCGCTATCCCCAGCAATCAAGAAAGAGAAACCTATGGCAAGCGTGCCTACAACAGCACCTGAGTCTGCAGGAAAAAAGAAAAAAGTAGAAGATGTCGGCCAGATCCCACAGTGGAAACTGATGGTTCGGCGCTTCCGCCAAAGTCGCCTCTCGGTGGCCGGCGGCATTGTGCTGATCTGTATGTACATCATTGTAATCCTGGCAGAATTTATTGCGCCCAATGATTATCAGAAGATCGAGGCAGACTACCAATACGCCCGACCTTCTGAAATTACTTTTGCTGCGGGCTGGCCAGGCATCTACGCACAACAAGCCATTCTCGACAAAGAAAACTTTACCTGGACTGTCGAAACCGACTACTCTACAGTCTATCCTATTAATTTCTTTGTAGAAGGGCACAGCTATAAAATTTTAGGCCTTTTTGAGTCGAACATCCACTTGTTTGGAGTTCAAGCGCCCGCTAAATTGTACTTCTGGGGTGCTGACGGCCAAGGACGCGATATCTTCGCCCGTGTGCTCAAAGGTGGCCAAGTCTCGATGTCGGTTGGTCTGGTCGGCGTAACCATGGTTATCGTACTCGGCTCGATCATCGGTACCGCTTCGGGCTACTTTGGCGGTATGATCGATAACCTGATGCAGCGCACGATTGAGCTGATTCAATCCTTCCCAACCCTGCCGCTCTGGTTGGCGCTCGCTGCAGCACTCCCGCGCGAAATGCCCGTTGTCCAACGCTACTTCTTTATCACCCTTGTATTAGCCCTTGTGGACTGGACAGGTCTCGCCCGCCAAGTGCGTGGTAAAGTGATGGCCTATCGCTCCGCTGACTATACCGCAGCAGCACTGGCAGCCGGTGGCTCGCACTTGCGCATCATTCTGACCCACATGTTGCCAAACGCTCTCAGCCACATTATCGTGGTAGCAGCTTTGGCCATCCCTGGCGTTATCTTGGGCGAAACAGCGTTGAGCTTCTTGGGTCTTGGTATGTTGCCCCCAGCAGTAAGTTGGGGTGTATTGCTGCGTGATGCACAACAGGTCCAAGTGATTATGCTTTATCCTTGGATGTTGACCCCCGGTATAGCAGTTGTGCTCGCGGTACTCTGTTTCAACCTGCTCGCGGATGGTTTGCGCGATGCTGTTGACCCATACGGATAAGCGAACGTGAACGTAGGCTATTTCGTTCTTAAGCGACAGAAAGAGGTACCCGTTTATGTCCGTAGCACAACAACCCAGCAGCAGCGCCATCCCAACGAGCGCTCCCGAGAGCGCTGCTCCTGAAGAAGATATCGTCTTAGAAGTTCAAGACCTGCACGTCTACTTCTACACCCAAATCGGTGTCGTTCGCGCTCTCAACGGAGTAAGCTTCAAGATTCCGCGCGGTAAAGTGTTGGGTATCGTAGGCGAATCGGGCTGTGGCAAAAGCCAAACTAGCCTCGCCACCATGCAGTTGATCCCCCGACCGGGCAAGGTTGAATCGGGCAAGATCCTCTTCCGCGAATTCAACAACCAAGAGCCGATCGACCTGCTGACGCTCGAACGCAACAGCGACGAGATGCGCAACATCCGCGGCGACAACATCAGTATGATCTTCCAAGAGCCGATGACCTCGCTTAACCCCTGTTACACAGTGGGCGACCAGATCAAAGAGGCCATCATTCTGCACCAAGGCGTCGACAAAGAGGAAGCACATACCCGCGCCGTCGATATTCTGCGCAAGGTTGGTATGCCCAACCCCGAACGCATCGCCATCTCGTATCCGCACCAGCTCTCGGGCGGCATGCGCCAACGCGCTATGATCGCTATGGCGCTCTCGTGTACGCCCACCCTCTTGATCGCCGACGAGCCGACCACTGCGCTCGACGTGACGACCGAAGCCCAAATCTTAGAGCTGATGCGCGATCTGCAACGCGAGATCGGCATGTCGATCATGTTCATTACCCACAACTTAGGTGTCGTGGCCCAGATGTGCGACGAAGTCGCCGTTATGTATCTGGGGCGCATAGTTGAATGGGCTTCAGTCGACGATATCTTCTACAATCCCAAGCACCCCTACACGATTTTGCTGCTACGCTCTATCCCACGTTTGGGCAGTGAAGAGCATATCCGGCTCGAATCGATCAAGGGTTCCGTGCCTGATCCCTACACACGAGTTCCGGGCTGTCCGTTCCATCCGCGCTGCCCAAGCTTTATGCCGGGCCTCTGCGATGTCGAAGAGCCACCGGAAACAACCGTCGACGGAAACGCACGCCATACCGTGCGCTGCCATCTTTATACCTAAGCAAAGACGGATCTTGCAGTGTTGAACAGCAACACTGACGTGCGTTTCAGCAAAGAAAAGTTGCGAGGAAGATATGACGACGGTGCCATCTGACGATATTCTGCTTGAGGTCAAAGACCTCAAAAAGCATTTCCCCATTCATGGTGGACTTTTGCGACGCGTTGTCGGCCAGGTTAAAGCGGTCGATGGCGTCAACTTTTATATTAAAAAAGGCGAGACGCTCGGCCTCGTAGGCGAATCGGGCTGTGGAAAGTCGACCACAGGCCGTACTGTAATGCGATTGCTAGAGCCAACCGCCGGCGAAGTCATCTTTGATGATCCCAAATTGGGCAAAGTCAACGTTGCCAAGCTCGATTCCAAACAGCTCAAGCAAGTTCGCCCCAATATGCAGATCATCTTCCAAGACCCCTTCTCGTCGCTCGATCCCCGTATGACGGTGGGGCGCATCATCGCCGAGCCGCTGGTGATCAACAATGTCGCATCGGGACAGGCGCTACGCGATCGTGTCGCCGACCTATTGACAGTCGTGGGTCTGCGCCCCGAACACGCTTCGCGTTACCCCCACGCCTTCAGTGGTGGTCAACGCCAACGCATCGGCATCGCGCGCGCGCTCGCCCTCAACCCGAAGCTGATCATCTGCGACGAGCCGGTTTCGGCGCTCGACGTTTCGATTCAAGCCCAAGTGTTGAACCTGTTGGAAGACCTGCAAAAGCAGTTCGACTTGACCTATCTCTTTATCGCGCACGACCTGAGCGTGGTTGAGCACATTAGCAATCGTGTGGCCGTAATGTATGTAGGCTACTTGGTAGAAATGGCTTCGACTGAAGAGCTCTATCACAACCCCAAGCACCCCTACACCGAAGCGCTCTTGGCAGCTATTCCCAAGCCAGACCCGCGCAATCGCCACCGACCGATCCGCCTGCCCGGCGATGTGCCCAGCCCTGCCAACCCTCCCAGCGGCTGCTACTTCCACCCACGTTGTCGCTACGCCAAAGATATCTGCAAAGTCGAGCGACCGAAGTTGCGCGATGTGGGCAACGAACACTGGGCCGCTTGCCACTTCGCCGAAGAGTTGCAACTGGCAGGCGTACCGCGCTACGGCAAATCAGCCCACGCGATGCCCTTGCCAACCGTACCGCCCCCTCTCCCCAACAAAACCAAGAGCGAGAGCGCACCTGCACCAGTGAGTGGCGATTAGACAGCTTCAACAAAGCATTCCAAACGACCTAACAGGCCTCGAGGCCTGTTAGGTCGTTTTTCACCGCCATACAGCAGGCGTGAAAGATCCTTACCCGCAAAAAAAGCCAAAACCGCGTCCGCCTCCGGCTACCAAACAGGCTTAGCCCGCCCTCATCCCCAGCCCTTCTCCCGCATTGCGGGAGAAGGGAGCACGGCCCTCATCCCCGACCCTTCTCCCGCAAGCAGGAGACTATGCATTAGCCAAAAGTCGTGTTGGCAGCAACAGGCGATCGTTCGCATACCATCGCGGAAGTATCCTTGAGAGCACAGAACGGGGAGAGATTGTAAACATTCACCCCCTCGCCCGCAATGCGGGAGAGGGGAGCACGGCCCTCATCCCCGACCCTTCTCCCGCAAGCAGGAGAAGGGAGCAAGCTGCTATCATCAAAGCGATTCCCTAAAGCCGTACCCTGAGCCTGTCGAAGGGTACGGCTTTACAAGAACTGTCCTATCATACTAAATCCGCTTTAACGATGTGCATTTTCGCAACGGGAAAAACAAAAATGAGGAAAAGAGTCAGGTTCCGCTCTGCCGAAGGCCAAAAAGTACGTGATCTACCGAATTTGGTATGATTTTCCAGACCGGCATCCTAAACCCTAACTTTCCCGCAGCTTCGCAGCGAGAAGGTTTTTAGAGGGGCTTTAGCATCGATCAACAGCGTTTCAACCTGCTCGGTACGTGCACCGGGCAGGTTGAAACGCTTACAGTGATTGCATCGCTACTCAACGAAGAAGCCTTGTGCACGAGGGCGCCCAACGAAGCTGCGATGCCTAAAGGCGTGGATGGGAGGGCGACGACTTGGTAGCCGTAGGCGGACGCGGTCGAAGCCGGTTGGGCGGTAGAGCCGTTAACGCCAAATGCAAGATCTTAAGTTGGCAATGGCGGCTGGGACGCCGAAAAAATCGCCTAGTTGGCATCGGCAGAGCGCTGAGCCAGCTCGACCTGCATACGGCGGTAGCGCGCGTGGGCGCTGGCCAAAGTGACTGGAACGATCTCGTAGCGCTCGCTCAGACTGTCAACATAATCGATCAAGGCATCGAGCGTGTCGCTGTAGTTGTTGGCTTGGCCGTACTCGACGCTGTTGCGTGTGCTGATATACAAAACCTGAAAATCAACATTGTCGCGCTGCATACGCTCAAGCTGGCTCTCGGCGATCGGCTTCAACCAATCTTCAAAGGTGCCGATCTCAATACGCATCTGCCACGGGTAGCCCATGCGCGTCACTTGAGTCGCATCGACTGTGGGCGGAATCTCTAAAAAAGGCAACCTGCCAGCCTGCAAGCGATTCTCGCCATCGACAAGGTGGGCATCGTTGGGAGCACCGACCCACGACGAACCGTAGCGCGGACGATCTTGGCCCGGATTCGAAAGGGTGCCTTGGCGAAAACCTAGCTCATACACGATGCGATAGGTTTCGTCGCTGGCCGAATAGCCGCCCGTGCGAATCGAACGCGGTTGTACCCCCAAAGACTCTTCAAAATGGGCCAAACTCCGCTCGAGAATCTCGCGCTGCTCGGCGGGCTTATACTGGCCCAGATGTTTGGAATAGTTGGCGCTGCGCATCTGAGGAGGATCGACCATTAAGGCCAATTCTCCGCCTCGGGCCTGGATCTCTTCGAACATCGGCTCGTGCTCTTCGGCGCAGTCTGACACAATAAAGAGGGTTGGCAGATAGTTCGCGACCAGCAAACGGCTACAAAAGGCATCGATCGAGCGAGCGCTTTGGTTCCAAGTACGCGGCGCATCATCTGATTTGCGGGTCGAAACAGGTTCACAATCCATCGTCCAAATCACAAATAAGGGTTTCACGCTCCTCCTCCTCGGCAAAGATCGACCCATCACAAGCTGTGGTACAGCAACGCTATGCTAAGCAGCCGCTAGATCGGCATTAGAAAAACAGAATCGGGTGTTGTTCGACATGCTAACACATCTCGCGCTAAGCAAAAAAGAGTTCAAGCCGAGGCAGTCGCACGCTTTCGATACAATTGATAAATAGGCAACGAGCGTGATAAACTTAAAGCTGCAAATTGGCGGGCAAGCGATTCTGCATGCCAATCGTGGACAAGGTCTATGCGCATACTCTCTAGTGTCTTCTCTCGTGGATGGCCGCTGCTACGGCTGCTGCTTCTGATCGCACTGCTCGTTGGCGCTGCCCGTTTTATCTTTCAAGACGATTGGCGCGACCAGTTGCGCGCTGCTGACCGCGCTCTAAAAACTGGCCAAAGCTATCAGGCGCTGCAAAGCTACCTCGCGCTGCAAAGCCAACAACCTCAAGCGAGCGAAGTAAGCCTGCGAATCGGGATCGTGCGCTTTCAGCGCGGCGAATACGCCCAGGCCATCTCGCAATTCTATAACACACTCAGCGCCCAACACGACGACGAGCAGCGCAATCTCACCTTGCTCTATCTCGGTCAAGCCTACAGCCGCCAAGGCCACCTCAGCCAAGCCGAGCACTTTTGGCGTCAGATCAAGCCAAGCTCAGAGTACGCCCGTTTGGCGCGCCTGTTAGCCGCCGAACAGGCTTTTCAACAAGGCGATTACGATACAGCCATGCAGGCCTTTCAAGCCGAGCAAAGCCCTGAGCTGGCCCCGGCCTGGTGGCGCTTCGCCCAATTTCGACTGGCGCTCTTGAGCAGCGCCAGCCAACCAGCCAGCGCTCTTGAACTGCTGTTGGCTCAACCGGCACAGGCGACTGCCAGCGACGATGAGCCTTGGACTCAGGCTTTGGTTCCCGATGTCAGCGCTAGCTTCGCGCAACTGCTGGCCATTCTGCGCAACCAAGGCGAAGAGCAGATCCAACAGCTCGGCCAGTTTCTGCTTCAAGAAGGGCTGCCACAGCTCGCGCTCAGCCAATTCGAGCGCATTCCGCGCTCTAGTCCTCTAGCTCTCACCGCCCAGATCTATCGGGCCTATGCCTACCTTCAAGCTGGGCAAAGCGACGAGATGCTCAGTCTGTTGCAGCAGCTTCAACGCGACTACCCCAACGACAGCCGCATCGACCTGATGCTGATCAATCAACTGATCGCCCAACAAGACTTTGAGCAAGCCCAAAGTCAACTGCAAGCCCTCGAGAGCCGCATCGGCCCGACCGAACAAGTGCGCTTGGCCTGGGCCAACCTAACGCTGGCCCAACGCGACTACCTCAACGCCGCTTTGATCTATCGCCAACTGCTGAGCGAAGCGCCTCCCGAGCGACGGGGCGAATACGCCCTGCTGGTGGCTCGCTTCCATTACGACAAACACTACGAGATCTGCAGCGGCGGCCTCGATGCGATCGACATTGCGGCCATCGACCTGCCCGATAGCCCCGATGTACAAAGCCTGCTGGCCGGGATTCGTCTCGCCTGCAACGACCCGCTTGGGGCCGAAGTCGCCGCTCGCAACGCCCTCGCGGTGAGCCAGCGAGCCGATGCAAGCTACTACCTCGCGCTGGCCTTGATCGAACAGAAGCGCGTCTCTGAAGCTCAAGAGTTGCTCATCGAGCTGATCAACACTATGCCGAACTCGAACTGGCGTGAACGAGCCGAAGAGGCCCTTTTCCGCTTGCACGCACACAAACCATCGCCTTAACAACAAGCAGCTTTTCGACAAACAAGAGGAGCCATGTACCAAGCACCGATCCGAAACAGCTCTGGCAAGCAGCCCATTCAGATCGTCGTCATCGCGTTCATGCTGTTGTGGTATGTCATCACTCTCGTGGCTGGCTACTTTCAAGGAAGCGGTTTAGGGCTAAGCTTCGCTTTTGTGGCCCAGCTCGCGCTCTGTTTGCCGATCGCGCTCTTTGCAGGGCGCAACACATTAGGCGCCGCCGCCTTTGCGCTCAGCCTGATCAGCCTCTACACCCTGATTCGCAGCGTGCTGGTGCAGCTTAGACCCGACGAGCCCAGTCTCACGTTTCTGATCATCTCCGCGTGGATCGAATGCTTTTTGGTTCTCTGGGTCGCCTGCTTTCTGTTCTCGTTCTGGAGCCGATACACCCTGATAAAGATCGCCCACACCCTCAGTCTGCGCCCTTGGTTTCGCTGGAACCAACTTATGACGGTGCTCGCTCTGAGCGCGCCGTTTATTATGCCGTGGGTGGTATTCGGAGCCTTGGGCGACCCGCTGCTCACTCTGCTCGACCTGCTAGCCTATCTGCCCAACTACCTAAGCCTCGGTATCATCGTTTGGGGCTTTATCGCCGCCAGTTTTCAAGAATCGCAGAGCAACCGCTACTTTGCCGCTTTTTGGGTGGTGCTCACCAGCCTGCTGGTGCCGATCAGCCTGCTTTTTATGAATATGCTGCGCGTTCAGGAAGATCCTGAAACCCGCTTTGTTTTGGAATTGATCTGGATCTTTAGCGCCATCTGGTGCAACCTGCTGATCACGGCCTACCATCGGCTCAGTTGGGGCTACACACCCGGCAGCACGCTGCTCTTTTGGCTGATCAGCACTCCAGAACTAGTCTGGACTGATACCCGCAACAGCATCGAGATTCTGCCATTCTGGATCATTCGCTTGCTCAGCCCGTTTGTGATCCTCGGCTTCACCGCCTTGATCTCCTTTGCGCCGCGCCTGATTCGCCGCATTCAACTCAGCTCCTTCCCAACGGTGGCCGCCTTTGGACTATGGGCCTGTAGCGCTTCGCTCTACTTCTCGCTGGGCACGCCCGGGTTTTCGCCCAATGGTCTCGTGGTTGTGTTGAAAGAGCAGGCCGATCTGAGCGGAGCCGCCCAACTCGCAAGCCGCGCCGAACGGCTCGAATATGTCTACAAAGAGCTGACACGCACCGCAGAGCGCGAGCAGGCTGATCTGCGCGCCGAGCTCGAACGGCGCGGCATCGTCTATCGCCCCTACTATTTGATCAACGAGATCGAGATTCGCGGAAATTGGTGGTTGCGCGACGAGTTGGCCGCCCGACCCGACGTAGCACAAGTCGAGCAGAATCCCAATGTGCGGCCCTATCGCTACACCTTTCCCCTTTTTGGAGACATTCAACCCTTTGTGACCGACCGGATCCAAAGCAGCTTACAGAGGATCGGCGTGCCCAAGGTCTGGCAAGAGGGTTTTGAAGGTCAAGGAGTGTTGATCGCAGGGGCGGATACGGGGGTCGAGTGGGATCACCCGGCTCTGAAAGAGGCCTACGCGGGCTGGCGCGATGGCGCAGTCTCGCACGACTATCACTGGTTCGATGCTTGGGATAACAGCGCCGTACCCTGGGATGACAACATGCACGGCACCCACACAATCGGAACAATGGTGGGCAAAACCAAAGAGGGCGCTTACATCGGAGTCGCGCCCAAAGCGCAGTGGATCGCCTGCCGCAATATGCGCAACGGCTTAGGCAATCAAGCCACCTATCTAGCCTGTATGGAATACTTCTTAGCGCCCTACCCGCACAATGGCGATCCATTCCACGATGGAGATCCCAGCAAAGCGCCCCATCTCATCAATAACTCGTGGGGCTGCCCGCGCACCGAAGGTTGTTGGCCCGAAGCCTTTGAGTTAGCGGTCGAACATCTGCGCACGGCGGGCATTTTGATGGTGGTTAGCGCTGGGAATAGCGGCGATGCCTGCGAAAGCATCGATGCTGTCCCCGCCAGCTACAGCAGCGCACTCACGGTCGGCTCAATAGACAACCAAGGCCAGATCAGCACATTCAGCAGCCGAGGTCCGGTAGACGGTTTGCTGAAACCAGATATCACAGCGCCGGGCGAAGAGATCCTCTCGAGCGTGCCTGGCGGCGGCTATGCAACCCTCGATGGCACGAGTATGGCCGCACCGCACATCAGCGGCGTGGTGGCTTTGATGATCTCTGCTCAACCAAGCCTAGCTGATGATCTTGATCGACTGATCGATACGCTGCTCGCCAGCGCCATTCCTCAAGATATCGGCAATGCCGACTGTACGGAAGGGCTCGGCACCCAACAACCCAATAATACCTTTGGATATGGATTGGTCGATGCCTACCGTGCCATCAAGCTGCTTCAAACGCCTTAGGAAGCCGTGACACGGCTAGACTGCGGCAAACTCGAGATCGCGCTTAGCTCGGCGAACTGACCGAACTGCGAGCGGTAATAGAGCAGCGGCTCGCCCTCAAAGATCTGGGCCGCCAGCACTTCGCCAATAAAGATGGTATGGTCACCACCAGGCACTTTATTGACGATCCGGCATTCTAAGGTCACGAGCCCTTCGCTGAGCAGAGGCACACCGTTGGGGCTCAGCGTATAGCTGCCTGCCGGAAACTTCTCGCTATCAGGGCGGGCAAAGCGCATCGCCACCTCTTCCTGATCTGCGCGCAAGATCGTCACGCCATAGTGGCTAGCCTGCTGCGAAAAGATCTCGTAACTGCGAGCCGAATGAGCGATACTCACCAACACCAACGGCGGGTCAAGCGACAACGAAGCGAAGGCGGTTACGGTGAGGCCCGCTAAACGTTCAGCTCCCTGGGTAGTTACAACGGTAACACCCGCAGCGAAATGGCCCAAGGCTTGACGGAATGTCTTGGCATCGACAGGCATAGTTTTATCCTTATATAGACACGAAATGGTATGTTAAGCGTTGCTGAGAAACGTTTTCTATTGTACGTCCTATTTGTAATATATGTCAATATACTAAGTCAACAACTGTCTCTAGGAGGAATTTAGCCCTGTACAAAAGTACAGATAACGCTTTCTGATGCCTTAGAGACGTTCTCATATTAGCAGATATTCGCCCAAAAATAAAGCGTTTGTGGCCAAAATCGGCCTGATTCTGGGCCAAAAATTCTTTATAAAATTGCACAAACTACTATAAATCTATGCTGTCAAAGCGCTTGAGAAGCATCGCTGTCGCATTCCCCTAGTTGTATTGTCACTTACCCAGCCCATAGCGTGACAAAGTTGGCGGTTAAGTCCCAACCTCCCATGCGGTCCTCACCGCGTCCGCCTCCGGCTATCAGATGGGCTAGCCTGCCCTCATCCCCCCGGCCCCCTCTCCCGCACTGCGGGCGAGGGGGTGAATGTTGAGCTTGTATGCGATTTCGCGTAGCGAAATCGCATACAAGCTCTCTGCGTTCTGTGCTCTCAAGGATACTTCCGCGATGCTATGCGAACCGTCGCCTTTTGCTGCCGACACGACTTTTGGGTAATGTATAGATGCGGGAGAAGGGAGCGTGCCACGAAGCCCGCTTGCAAATGTGTAGCGTACCTAATGCGGAAAGACAAAATGGGGTAAAGACACAAAGGGTCACATTCCTTAACGCATCTGGCGCCTAAAAAGGCCCGGACTAAGGTGGAAACGCTGGCGAAACACTTTACAAAAGTGGTTGGCATTGGCGAAACCGGTCGCTTGAGCGATCGTCGCAATGCTGTCGTTGGTCTGCAAGAGCAGACGAGTTGCTTCCTCTAGACGAATACGCTGAATAAACTGAATCGGTGTGAAGCCGGTGGTCTGTTTGAAGTAGTGGCTGAAGTGCGAACGGCTCATGCCTTTGTGGCGAGCGATCTCTTCCACCGAGACTGGGCGCTGCAACGACGAGAGCACATAGTTGCGCACGCTATCGAGCAGGCGCTCGGCCGCATCGATCGATCGGTTCTTGCTACGCATCAAGCGTTCGTACTCCCAAAAGAAAGCGAACAGGGCTTGTTCGCGCGCGATCGCATCTTGCATGCTGGGCTGGCACGCAAAGGTGAAGAGGTCGAGAGCGCGTTGCAACAGCGGGCTGTACTCGTCGGCGCTAAAGACTGGGCCACACTCCTTCTGGCGCTGAGCAATGCGCGAAACTAAGTATGGGTGCTGAATCATCAGCCAGAAGAAGGTCCAACTCGACGAAGCGGCCGGAAGGTAATAGTGATGCTCGGAGGGGATCAGCGTAATAAAGGCGGTGCCCGGCTTTAGGCGATAGACTATACCTTGCGTTTCATAACTGCCCCACCCCGCNATCAAGCGTATACTGAAACAAAACGGTGGGATGTTGCGGATCGCCGCCCCGCTTCATACCATCCCAAGAATAGTTGTCGGAGGGTAGGCGCGTCTCTAAACTACCCAAGACTTGTAATTCTGGCGCATAGGGACGGGCTAGATTGACGCGGTTCTGTACCCGACTTTGCAGGCTGGTTAAAAGATCGCTCATAGGGACTCACAAACAGAACATTTCCTACTAGTTTTGACTATTGTAGCGCATTGCTATAAGGTGTATTATAGCGAACATATAGACTATCCTAATCTAATATTTCCCCATATCTAGCATATGGTTCGAAAGGATTTGGTTCAATGGCGATCAAAATCGCAATGGTAGGCGCAGGCTCGATCGGCTTCACCCGACGCCTGATGCAAGATATTCTCTCGGTCCCCGAACTTGCCGATACCACTTTCGCGCTGACCGATATTTCGCAGCGCAACCTCGATATGGTCACCCAGTTGTGCGAGCGCGATATCGCCGCCAACAAGCTGCCCGCTAAGATTATCTCGACCACCAACCGCCGCGAGGCCATCACCGATAGCGACTATGTGATCTGTATGATTCGCGTAGGCGGCTTGGAGGCCTTCCAGACCGATATCGATATTCCGCTCAAATACGGTGTTGACCAGTGTGTGGGCGATACGATTTGTGCTGGCGGTTTGATGTATGCTCAGCGCACCATCCCCGTGCTGCTCGACATCTGTAAGGATATTCGCGAAGTCGCCAAGCCCGGCGCGATCTTCCTGAACTATTCGAACCCGATGGCGATGAACACCTGGGCATGCAATACCTTCGGTGGCGTACAGACCATCGGCCTCTGCCACGGTGTACAGGGCGCTCACTGGCAGATCACCTCGTGTATCGAGCACTGGGCCAAGCGCGAAGGCATTCTCAGCGATGACAACGATGGCGCTGTAGCCCACAAAGACTACGGCTCGGGCCACGTAAGCACGCTGCACCGCAACGAAGTCGATGTGATCTCGGCTGGTATCAACCACCAGACTTGGTTCATTCAGATCAAGTGGCGCGGTATCGACTTCATCAACGATGTTGGCAAGACCGTCACCATCAACGGCAAGACCGTGCGTGTTCCTTCGCTGCTCGAGATGTTCGAGGCCCATCCCAAGTTCCCGCAGACCGAGAAGGTACGTATCGACGTGCTGCGCCGCTTCGGCTACTACTCGACCGAGTCGAACGGCCACTTGAGCGAATACCTGCCTTGGTACCGCAAGCGCCCCGAAGAGATCCCCCAGTGGATCGATCTCTCGAACTGGATCAACGGCGAGACCGGTGGCTACCTGCGCGTCTGCACCGAAGGCCGCACTTGGTTCGAGACTGACTTCCCGAACTGGCTGAAGGAAGAACCGCCCGTGATCTCGGCGCAGAACCGCAGCGAAGAGCACGGCTCGTACATCATCGAGGCGCTGGAGACCGGTCGCGTTTATCGCGGTCACTTCAACGTGATCAACAACAACCACATCACTAACCTGCCCAACGGCTGTGTGATCGAGCTGCCCGGCTATGTCGACAAGACCGGCATCAACATGCCTGTGGTCGGCGATCTGCCGCTGGCCTGTGCCGCCACCTGTTCGGCGAGCGTCCACGTACAACAGATGGGTATGCTGGCTGCGGTCAAGGGCGATGTCACCCTGCTCAAGCAGGCTATGCTACACGACCCGTTGGTCGGCGCGGTCTGTAACCCCGAAGAGGTCTGGCAGATGACCGACGAGCTGTTGGTCGCCCAAAGCAAGTGGCTGCCCCAGTACCAAGATCAGATTCCGGCCGCTGCAGCCCGTTTGGAGGCCGCTGTCGCCAACGGCACCCGCGTGAAGCTGCGCGAAACCAAGGGCGCCGCTCGCTTGGAGGTCAAGAGCGTCGAGCAGATGGCCGCCGACAAAGAGGCCGCCCGCGCTAACGCATCGGCTGCCGATAAGGGCAAGATGACCCACTAGTCGAGATTTGGTAATAAAAGAGGAGGTTTGAAAGCGATCGCTTTCAAACCTCCTCTTTTAGTTTGCCATAGAAGTTTCAATTGAAGCAGGAGTTTTGATTCTTTTGGGCTTGGCAGAGCGGAATGTGGCTATAGTTGTGTATGAAATTTCGCGTTATAGCGCGAAATTTCATACCTCCCTTCTCCCACAATGCGGGAGAAGGGCCGGAGATGAGGGCAGGCTAGCCCATCTGATAGCCGTAGGTGGACGCGCTAGCAGCCTGCTTTGGGCCAAAGACCTTGCCGCCAAAGCGCTAAACAAAACAAGCGCATTCGATCGATACACACATTCCGCGCGATGATCGTACAGAGGGCTTTCGCTCTTGTAGTCAGCGCGAGGCAGAGTGCAACTCTCTTAGCCGGCGCCAGTCTTAGCGACCTATGAGTAACAAAGGTTGGTGGACTAGAAAGCCAGCAGCCTAGCAGAATCGTTTGAGGCTGTTTTGGATGTGCCAATGCAAAAAATGGCCGCTCGTCGTACCACAATTATGAGTGTAGTCTCACAAGCATAAGCAAGCAGTACAAATAGCATTTATGTATCTCAGAAACCGTGCGTTTCTGAATGAAGAGACGTTGGAGCCGTTTTCTTGGTATCGTCTGTTCAAAAGCCGTTCAAAGCGCTCGCTCAAGATCGAAACAGCTTAGGGACAAGCCAATAACAAACAAACGCAATTTTGAAGAGGAAAAGTCTGCGGTTACCTCTGATAGCGAGGATAATCCCTCCTAGGGCCAAAAAGAGAGGTATAAGATCGCTTGGCTGTAAATGATCCTAGTAACTATCGTAATGGCGAACAGTATCGAAGCCTAAGGAGCCTCGGTTCGCAGGGCACTGTTCTGTTTGGTATGTGTGAGAATTAAGCCTTGTTGTGCAAGCTTTTGTTCAACTTCATGTCGATGAGCGGCCCACCAACGCTTTCCGCATAAACCTTCTAGAATCGTTGGTAACGCATCTTTAAACGTACAAATAGCCTCAACTTCAACACCATTATGTTGTAACACAATAATGCTACCACTGTCTTCGGCTGCTTCAATGACGATCTCTAGGGTATAGGGCGTTATACTTAACTCCAGATATTTCATCAGCGTACCACGGACGATGTGTCCAATTCCCTTCCTAAAGACTATATACCTTATTTTTATACTACCATCACTGTCAATGAACAATAACATTCATACGTAGTGTACCGCATTATGGCACAAACACAATACCACAAAGGTCTCTATTCTGAATACCCTAAAGGTCTCGTTCGTGTAGGTAGTGGCACAACGTGGTATAATGCCGCACTGGTGTCATTGCGCTGAGGAGGTTCCATTGAACTACACAGTCGCGTTGGGTTTGGACGATCCAGACTTACGCATCAGCCAACAAGTGGTTCTCTCCGTCGACGGTGAACGAGTAGTCGATTGTGACTACCGAGAAGACGATGAGCGCGGCAGTTTGGTTGCACGTTTGGAAGGTTTGGCCCCCGAGGTCGCCCTCGAACGGCTCAGCGAGTTCTGCGATGACTGCGCCCACGCCCACCGTCTGGCCTTTTGTCAAGCGACGGAAGAGCTAGCAGGAGTGACGGTTCCTGCCAGAGCGCTAGCACTGCGCAGTCTTGTTGGCGAATTCGAACGCATTGTCTCGCATTTAGCAGCCATCGAACGCTTGTTAGCTGCGCTTAACTTGCCGCATCAAAAGCTCCAATTCGAACGCCTGCGGGCGGATGTGCAAGCCGCCGTCGATCAGATCGGCCCTGGCTCGATTATGCAGCACTTCTGCGTCTTGGGAGGCGTTGCCCATTCGCTCAACGACGAGACGCGTTCTACACTTGCTGCACGTCAATCTGAGCTAGCCGCTCGTTTGTATGATATGATCGATACGTTGATCGATCAACGCGCGCTCTTAGCAGCGACCGCCGAAGTTGGCACACTGAGCCAAGAGGCCGCCCAAGCCTTTATGGTGCGCGGGCCCTTGGCACGGGCGAGCAATCTTCAAGTCGATGTCCGCAAAGATTCGCCCTATGCCTTCTACGATCAGCTCGACATGCGGGTGGTCAGCCAAGAGGGCGGCGATGTCTACGCTCGCTTGATGGTGTTGGCGCTCGAATCCTACGAAAGCTTCAAGCTGATCGAGCAAATTCTGGCTAACCTGCCCGAAGGAGATTGGAAGGTAGCATTCCCAGACACGCTTCCGAGCGGTACTGCCCAAGCACATGTCGAAGCACCGCGCGGGGAATTGGTATATAGTGTAAGCAGTAATGGTCGCCATATAACAGCGGTTCAAGTTGATGCGCCGCGCCAGATCGACCGTTTGCTAGCGCGCACCTTTCTGATTGGCGCTCTAATCGACGACATCCCATTAATTATGGTATCGTTAGATGTGTGTCCTTCGTGCAATAAGATATAGTAAGAAAACACAGTGCTATCGATTCCTTTTCTTATTCTGCTTGTTGTTGCTGCGATCTGCTTCGGCTTAAACGCCCGGATTGCGACCCGCTACCTCGGTAGCCTCGCAGCCGGGGCAAGCCTGCTCGCTGGCCTGGTGTTGGTGGGCTTGGCGCTCAACCAAAGCATGCCGTTGGAGCAGCAGCTCTTCCAGTGGAGCGTAAGCGACGCCTTTGTGCTCGATGTTGGCTTGCACTTGGAAGCGTATACTCTTGCCTTTAGCGTGATCATTCTGCTCGGAGGTGCGTTGGCGCTCTTCGTGATCGCTTTAGCGCTTACGAGCGGCCTGCGCAGCTTTGGCAATCTGTTTGGAAGCGCGCTGCTTGTAGAGGTAGCGCTGTTATTTGCGCTGCTGTGCAACACGGTTCAGCTCTGGCCATTCCTCTGGGCGATCACCGCGTTGGCGAGCTTTGCAACGGTCTGGTCGAGCGGAGCGCTTCGCAAAGGCGTCGATGGCAGTTTCATTCTTATCAGCACTCTTCCAGCAAGCTTGCTCTTGCAGTTTGCGCTGGTATTAAGCGGTAACGATGGCACTATTCAGGGCGCAGCGGCGGCGGTCGCACTGGCGATCGCTGTAGCATTGGCAGCCGGTCTGGCGCCGTTCCTCACATCGATCACAAATCTGCTCGAAGGGCCAGCCGCCTTGCTGGGCTTTTGTGTCGGCTTGGGCCTACCGCTGGTGGCTCTGTTGACGCTCTGGCGCTTGGTCGATCTTTCGCCTCAGCTGCAAACGAGCCAGCTCTGGCAGGCCGGGCTAGCGACCTACGGCCTTGCGGTATTGGTGATCGCATCGGCTGGTGCGCTACGCGAGCGCCAGCTCAAAGAGCTGCTCGGCTGGGTTTGGAGCGCTAGCGCAGGTGTGGGGCTGGTCGCGATCGCGATCGCTCATCAGTATGCCCCGCTCTTGATCGCAAACAGTGCGCTTGGCCTGTTCGGCCTGAGCCTGATCGTGGCTGTGCTCGAAAGCTACGGTCATTCCGGCGACTACAGCGCGATCAACTTTGAAGAGACGCCGCTTGATCCAAAGCTGCGGCGCTGGTTGGGGTTTGGCTGGGCGCTGGCTGGCGCCTCACTGATCGGCCTGCCGCCGCTCTGGGGCTTTTGGGGCTACAGCGCGCTGATCGATAGAGCTCTGGCTAGCCTCGCGTGGGCCGCGCCTGTGCTACTCTTTGGCTTGAGTCTGCTTGGCTTTGGGCTGTTACTGCCCCTAAGCGGCCTGATCTCGCGCGCCTTCTTGGGCCATACTCAAACCGAAACATTGCCCGCCAACCGTCTGCAGCTTGTGCACGGCATTCCTGCTCTTGTGCTGCTGTTGTTGGGTCTGCTGCCCATGCTGGGCGGGCCGCTTGCGATCGATGCTCCGCTCTGGGCTTTGATCGCGGCTTGGCTGTTCGGCTTGCTAGCGGCTTGGGGCAGCGCGACACTCTGGCGACAAAGCGGCCAAGCGGAGAGCTTCAGCCAGAAGCCGGTTATTTTGGCGGCCGACGCCTTGGGCGAGAGCCTTAGCCATATCGCTTGGTTCGCCAACCCGAAACTCTTGATTGAACGTCTGTGGCAGTTGCTCGAAATTGTGGGCGAAGGTGTCCAAGTGGTGATGGCGCTCTTTGAACGGCGCTACTACCTCGCGGGCGTGTTACTCGCTCTGATCAGCATTCTGCTCATTATGGCGCAGTAAAGGATTTCGTCATAATGCCTGACATCAATTGGGCCTTGATCGGTATAGCGGTAAGTGCAGGCGCCGTGTTGCTGTTTCGCACTTGGCGCTCGACCTTTCCCGCCATTCTGTTTAACTATGTCTGTGTGGCGCTCTTTATGGCCCAACAGCAATTTCTGCCAGCTAATCTGACCATTTTGGGCTTTGGCTTCAGCACAGTCGTACTGGTGAAGTTGATTACAGGCTTCGCCGTCACAGCCATTCTGCTGCTGACCGCGCTGACCTTCTCGCGCGACTACGGCCTAGAGGATCTGGATGAATTCGGCTTGGCCGAGCTGCGCCGTGCCGCACGCGCCGCGCAACGCCAGCCGACGGTCTTTCGACCGGGCGACTACCTCTTGCCTTTGCTGGCGGGTGGACTGGCACTGTTAACCAGTTTGGCCTTGCCACGTCTCTATCCGATCGCTAGCATTCAAGCGGTCGACTTCGCATGGTACTGGCTCGCCTTCACAGGTCTGCTTACGCTGGCAACCGCCAACGATCTGCCCAAAATCGGTTTGGGCCTACTCTTGTGTACCAGCAGCATCGACTTACTCTATACAGCGCTGGCTCAAGATGTAAGTGTCGTGGCGATTCTCTTCATTAGTTTGTCAACCATTTTGCTCGCGTTGATGATCGCCTATCTGAGCGGTTTACTCTATGGGCGTTTAAAGACCTTGGAATTGAGCGAACTGTATCGACGCTAACATGCTTGCAGTCGTTCTAGCATATCTGGAGCCAGCCTGAGGCTAAAACACAATGCTCTATCTGCTGACAATCTTATTTCCTATAGCTATAGCGGCGAGTTGTTTCATCCTTCGCACCTACACTCGCCTGTCGATCGCCATCGCAGGCGGTGCCGTGCTCACGCTGGCTTTTCTAGTCGCCCAAATCCCAATCGACGATCCAGCGCGCTTTTTAGGTGTCACCCTGATCTTGAGCCAGCTCGGCCGCGTCTTTCTGTTTTTGTTTTTAGCGGTGATAGCCATCGCGCTATTCGCATGCTGGCACTTACCGCATGGCGAAAACTTTGTGCCGGTTGTGCTCTTGGTGCTCGCTCAGATCTGTGCCATTCTGCTGCTGCAAGACCCCTTCTTGGTCTCGTTGCTGCTGATCGGAGCGGGCTTGGCTGCTGTGTTGGCGATCGTCGACCTGCCGACCGGATCGGGTGTGCTGCTCGGTACGCGCGTAATCGCGTCGGCGCTCAAATACTTGGTCTTGACCATGATCGCTGGCATGCTGATGTATCTTGGCTTTGTGTTGGCCGATGTCTACGAATTGGGCCAACTGCCGGGCCGCATTCCGCTGACGCGCTTTGTGCTAGCGCTGATCGGGGCAGGTTTTGCGCTGCGTCTGGCGCTCATTCCCTTCCACTCGTGGCTGCCCGATCTGGTCGAAGACGCCTCGCCGCTGGTATCGGCCTTGATTGTAGCGGTGATCAACACCACCAGCCTGCTGATGTTGATTCTCTCCTTCCAGCGCTTCCCGATCTTAATCAGCGAAAACGCCTTCGGTCTGCAGGTGATCCAAACGATCGGCCTGATCACAGCGCTGTTAGGCAGCCTGCTCGCACTGGTGCAGCCCAGCTTGCGGCGTGGTTTGGCCTATCTGCTAATCTACGATGCGGGCATGGTGCTGTTTGGGGTCTGTTCGATCAACCAGCTCGGTCTGGCGGGCGCTCTGTTCCACACCATCAGCCAGATCGCTGTGGTGATGCTGCTATTTGTGGCCTTGGCTCAGCTTGAGCAGCCCGACGGGCGCACGCCGGGTGTGGTACGCCGCGACCTGTTGCGACGCTGGCCGATCGCTGGTGTCTGCTTCTTGGCTGGAGGCTTGGCGCTCTTGGGTGTGCCGCCCTTCAGCGGTTTTGTAGGCAAATATCTGATCTACCAAGCGGCTGCCCAGCAAGGGCCTTGGTACCTTGCTTTGCTGGTGGCTTCGAGCGTAATCGCGACCCTCGCGCTGTTGCGCCTAGCGCGCGAATGGCTGCTCGGCCCGGCCGAAGAGTTGCCAGTCGAAGAGCCGTTGATGCTCGGCGAGACCGAATTAGACCGCCCGGCCGTGCGCCGTTTGGCCCCCGAACCACGTTCGACTGCCTTTTTGACAATGGGCCTTGTGACCCTCTGTCTGGTCTTAGGGCTCTATCCCTTGCCTTTGCTCGATCTGATTAGCGATGTGGTTCGCAGTCTGACCTTTATCCGTGCGCTCTAGGCGCTGGTTCTGTAAACGACTCAGAGGATCTGTATGAACGCACAACTCAGCGGGGCGACTCGCCGTGTTGAAGCAACGGTTAGCCTTATCAGCATTGCGCTCAGCGTCATCGCGCTGATTCTGCTGCCTTGGCCCGGCTTAGAAGGGTTGTTGGGTACTCAAAGCAACTGGCGTTGGTTTGGGGCCTGGGCCGCGCTCGAAGCTGCTTGGCTAGTCGCTTTGCTTCCCGGCATCCTAGCTGGCGATCCGATCTTGGTGCGCAGCACTATGCGCAGCGCTCAGATCGGGCTCGCTGGGCGAGCGGTAACGTGGCTAGCCGCCGGAGCTGGCCTCGCGCTGAGCGAACTCTCGTGGCGTAGCGCTCCCGCCGCGCTCTTGATCGTGGTTGCACTTGTGATGGCTCTGCCGATCGCCTTGGGCTGGGGCCCGTTCGGCGTGCTGCCCGGCTTTCGCGCAGGGGCGACCGAGCAAGCCATCGATCCCGAAGCCGCTCAATTGGTCAACCGCGCTCGCCTTGTGCGCCAGATCGCATTGGTGCTAGCCAGTTTTGTTTTTGCGCTCCCACTCGCCTTTTTGCCAAGTTTGGCTGCTTGGGCCTTATTAATCGCCGCTGGGCTCTTTTTTGCATTCGGCCTCAGTCGTTTAGAGGGCCAGTGGCCACGCCTCACACTTCCTGCTGCTTTGCGCTTTTGCTGGAGTCGCGCCTTTCCCTTGGCAGTGGCAGCCATTATTTATGTTGTGATTTTATCGTGGGCCTAGAGCCTCAAGCTCCATTTCGCTAGCAGATCTCGACGATCACTGCGAAGATCACAATCCGTCTGGTCGCCCTGCTATTTGTTTGGAAGATCACATGGAAACAAAGGCGATCCTGATCGATTCTCTCTTTAAATCGTTTGGCGATACAACAGCTTTACACGATTTTTCGCTCAGCATTCCAACTGGTGAAGTGTATGGCCTGCTCGGCCCATTTGGAGCTGGCAAATCGACCTTACTCCATATCTTGCTCGGCTTGATCCACCCATCGCGCGGCTGGATCGAGGTCTTCGGTCAGGCTGAACGCGAGCACATGCGCTCGCGAATCGGCTATATGCCCGAGCGCGCCCAAATGCACCCCCGCTTCCAAGTGCGCGAGTACCTACGTTTCTTGGGCAGTTTCGACGATCTGTGGGGCAAAGAGCTTGAAGAGCGGATCGACCAGCTTTTGAGCCGTTTCGGTTTACAAGAGCTGGCCAAAACCCATATCGGCCAGCTCTCACGGGGCGCCCAACAACGCCTCGCCCTAGCCCAAGCGCTCCTCAACGATCCCGATCTGCTGATTCTCGATGAACCATTTACCGGGCTTGATCCTGCGGCCCAGCAAGATATGCTTGAATTGTTGAACGATCTGCGCGCCGATCAACGCACTATGCTGGTAGCGACTCCCTACTTCCCGGGTATCGAACAGATCTGTGATCGGGTTGGGATAATGTTCAAAGGACGGCTGCTGGCCCAAGCCAATGCGGAACAGATTCGCCAACCAGCCCACAACATGCGCATTCGAGTCGAGCGCCTTTCATACACCCTGCAAGGTCAGCTTGCACAGCTTGGGCCGCAAGTGATCTGTCACGAAAACGAGATTCTCTTACGCCCCAATAGCAGCGAGCTTCAAGCCCAAGTGATGCGTCTCTTGCTCGATGCCGGAGCACATGTGATCTCGATGCAACCCGATCAGCAGGCGCTTGAACTACTCTACACCCAAGTGTTGCGCGGCGAATATGTCGAGACAGCGCCCGAGAATCAGGTCTATATTGCTGCTCAGCCCGACAACTACGATCCGCTACAGCAATTCGCACCACCAGAACGGCGCAACAAACCGCTCAACCAGCCGGATCCTAGTGATCAATCGGCGGCCCAAGCGCCCGAAACCGCTTCATCGGAGCCAAGCCCAACAGCGCAAGCAGCCGCTGCGCCCGCCGATGAGCAGCCAGCAGCCCCAGCGCCGCAAGCAGCAGCGCCTAAAATACCACCAGCATCGCCTGCACAGCCAAACGATAGCGATGCGCTCTTGCGCGAACTGCTTCAAGGTGGGGAACATACGAAAGAGTAAGTGATTACGAAATCCGTTCGAATCGTCAGTTTTAGGGAGGTCTGTCGGCACACAACTACACGCCTCGTTTGATGGGCGGGATGCTGATAGCCGAAGGCGGACGCGCCAAGGACCTGCTTCTTGGGGCAGAACCTAGCCGCAGTAATCTGAAAAAACAGGCGGATTTGCTATGATGTCAGAGCGTTTCTAGCGAGGATAGAGCTATGCATGTCGTGCAGCGGCTTCTACGTTTTAGCTTATTCACACTGCTCGATTACCTGCGCAGTGGACGTATCTTGATCGAGATTTTGATCATGCTGGGCTGCTTTTATCTATTCCTTTGGCCGCGCAACGATGAAGCGCTCACGGTCGAGAACTTCTTCTCGGTCGCCGGTTTGTTCAGCGTGATCTTGACCTTAGTGAGCGTGAATACGTTCTTGGGGCTAGCCAATCGTCCGCAAGCCCATCTCTTGCTGACGCGACGAATCGGGCGGATCGGCTATCTTTTGGGCACCTACATTGCGGCATTGATCGTAGTGGTAGGAGCCTATTTTGTGCTGAGTCTGCTGGCGGCTCTGTTCAGCCAGATCGAAGAGTTCGCTCTAGGCGCGTGGATCTTGGGAACATTACCGCTGTGTCTGAACATCGCGCTGTTCGGGGCGCTCGTGATGCTGCTCTCGTCGCTGGTGCTCAGCGGAGGCTGGCGACTGGTGATCTTAGCTATGATCGCTATCGCCCTCTCGGATACAATGATCACCGGGCCGCTCGAAAGCGAACTGCCCGCAGCGCTGCTCTCGGGCCTATCGGCGCTGCAAACCCTCTTCAGTTGGCCGCTCGTTCCGCCCTTTTTCGCCTACGAATTGGCGATCACCCGCGACTACTCTAACAATGCGCTCTTGATTTTGCTCGCCCAATTTTTGCTGATCATCGCGCTGCTGGGCTTAGCGCTCTATTCGTTTGAACGGCGCGATCTACAGTTCAGTAATACCTGATACCAAATCCGTTTGCTTTCTTCTGATTGTTGCGGCTAGGGTGTGCCCAACAAGCAGGTCCTTGGCGCGTCCGCCTTCGGCTATCAGCATCCCGCCCATCAAACGAGGCGTGTAGCTGTGTGCCGAAACCTTCCTAAAACCGACGATTCACACAGATTTCGTTTAAAGCACGCACTTAGCGAAGCAGGGAGCTTCCACACGAACGGCGTACCAACAGCTCAGACGGCAACACTACACGACGGGCTGGCCCTGGTGCGCTGCGGTCGATCCGCTCGAACAGAAATTGGGCTGCAATCGTTCCAAAACGGCGAGCGGGCTGGGCCAAGACCGTCAAAAAGGGATCGATAGCCGAAGCCAGCTCGATATCGTCGAAACAGACCACCGCCATATCTTCAGGAATGCGCAACTGCGCTTGGCGCAGCGCCTCGATCACCCCGATACAGATCAGATTGTTGCTTGCCACCACTGCGGTCGGACGTCGCTCGGCAGGCAGGGCCAGCAGTTCGGCCATGCCGACTTGAGCGGGGCCGCGTCGATAGCTACACTCTTTGGCAAGTTCGGGATCGAAGGGGATATCGTACTCTTCCAGAGCGCGCCGATAGCCAGCTAAACGTTGGCGCGCGGTCGGCACATCGTAGCTGCCGTTGACCAGCGCGATCCGACGGTGGCCCAATTTGATCAGATGCTCAGTCAAGACTCGCGCACCCTCGACGCTATCGCCCATCACCACATCGGCCTGAATCGACTCGATCTCGCGGTCGATCAGCACAAAGGGGTTGTTACGGCGTTGCAGCAGTTTCAATGTTTCGAGCGAGCCAGAACCGGCTGGCGCGATCAACAAGCCATCGATGCGTTTGCCGATCAAGGCTTGCACATACTGGCGCTCTTTTTCTACCGACTCGTCGCTATTGCCGATAATAACGGTATAGCCGTTGCGCTGAGCCATGTCTTCTACACCGCGCAGCAGCATGGTGAAAAAGGGGTTGTTGATATCGCTGACGATCAGGGCGATGGTGCGCGTGCGTCCATGCAGCAGACCACTCGCAAGGGCATTTGGCACATAGCCCAGTTCGAGGATAGCCTGTTCGACACGCTGACGAGTCGCGGGAGCCACCCGCTCGGGTGTATTGGTCACGCGCGAAACCGTCATAGCCGAAACCTTAGCGCGAGCGGCAACCTCTTGGATTGTGACAGCTGATTTACGTCGCTTCTCTGGCATGCCTTCTATCGATCACATCCTCATTTGACGAAGCTTATTCTGTTCGAATGATAGGCGAAAACCGGGGCACGGTCAACCGCCGCAAGCACGCTGGCCCGTTTGACCGCATGCTAACGCCCGTGCTATAGTTGCGCCATCCAAGCGACAAGGCGGATGCTCACCGCCTCAGCATTTCAAAAGAATAAAGAGAGTAGCTCGTATGCGAACGATTATTTTGCAAGAACCCGGCCGTTTTGAATTCACAGACAGCCCTGAGCCAAGTGAGATCGGCCCCGGCCAAGCCTTGGTGCGCGTTCAGCGCGTCGGCGTCTGTGGCACCGATATCCATGCTTTCTTCGGGCGCCAGCCCTTTTTTGAATATCCACGCATCCTTGGCCACGAACTTGGCGTCGAAGTTGTGGCAGTAGCGCCCGATGTCACGGGTTTGCGCCCGGGCGACCGCTGTGCCGTCGAGCCCTACCTCAACTGCGGGACCTGTATCGCGTGCCGCCAAGGACGCACCAACTGCTGCGCCAATCTCAAAGTGTTGGGCGTGCACACCGACGGAGGCATGCGCGACTATATCGTTGTGCCAGCCAACAAGCTGCACGTCGCCAATAGTCTGAGCTTCGAACAACTGGCCTTGGTTGAAACTCTGGGTATTGGAGCACACGCCGTTAGCCGAGCTGGTCTGCAGCAAGATGAGTGGGTCTTAGTGATCGGAGCAGGCCCGATCGGCCTAGCTACCATGCAATTCGCCCATCTGGCGGGCGCAAAGGTGATCGCACTCGATATCAGCGACGAGCGGCTGGCCTTCGCAGCACAACAAGGCACGGCCCACTACTGCATCAACGGCCAGAACGACCCGATGCCGCGCCTACTCGAACTGACCGATGGCGACCTGCCCACCGCCGTCTTCGACGCAACCGGCAACCCCAAGTCGATGGAACGAGCCTTCGATTACGTTGCTTCAACCGGCAAATTGACCTTTGTCAGCCTTGTGCAAGGCGAGATCAGCTTCAACGACGCTGCCTTCCACCGCCGCGAGCTGACCTTGTTTGCGACCCGCAACGCGCTCGCCAGCGACTTCAAAAACATCATCGCAGAGATCGAGGCCGGACGCATCGATACCCGCCCTTGGCTGACACACCAGGCCAATGCCCGAGACTTCCCAGAAGCCTTCCAAGCGTGGCTCAAGCCCGATGCCAAACTGGTGAAAGGGATCATTTGCTTCAATCAAGACTAACAAAAGCGCAACCTAAAGATTACAATGAGTGTTTGCAGGCGCATGCTACAATAGGCTCAAAACTTGCATAGGCACCTAGGTTTTTGTCTTTTGTATGCGGAATGATTGTCTCTAAGAGAGGATTGTTCCATTCGGAATTCCAAACGCAGTTCTAGCTTGGAGAGAGGCGGTCACCCCATGGATATTTTTCTCATCATACTGATCATCGGCTGTATAGCAATAGGCTTCTTTCAGGGGATGATCCGTGTCAGTATTGCGATTGTCGCCCTCTATTTAGGCTTAGTCCTTGCAGCCCTCTACTATCCGTCGCTGGGCGGCTTCTTCGCACGTAATTTCGATACCACCCGTGCGGTTGGCGAATACGTTGGTTTTGCACTTGTCCTCTTTATAGCGTTTGTCGTTTTGCTCATCGCTGGTGCTTATACCTTCCGTTACGCTACACTACCGGGCCAATTACAATACCTCGACCGTATTTTTGGCACAATCTTTGGTCTGCTCTTGGGCGCTTTTTTGATCGGTATCTTCGCCAGTTATCTCTACACCATGCTGATCATACGCGATGCAGCGCCCGATCTGCCAATCATGGATTCACTGGTGAGAAGTGTACGACGTTCGATCCTGATCGACTTCTTTATGCGAACCGTATTGCCGCAAACCTATGCGATTCTCGATCCAATCTTGCCGCAAGGCGTCGAATTGATCTTCAAGGCCCAATCGCAATAAGACAGCGATCACTAACAAGGCGTTTTGATACTACATCCGTTTAAAGACTCGTACTCTCGTAACACAGACAATTGAAAACTGGAAAAGAACCTGAGAGACTTCGCGCGATCGTGCGAAGTCTCTCACAATAGAGGTAGTTAAGTTCCACTCTGGCCCAAGCAAAACAGAAAGTGTTCAAGCACACTTGGTATCAAAGGGAATGCCTGAAGAGGGCATTCTTTTTTCTGGATCCAAATCAGGCCTTGTACCGAAGCTAAGCGGCCCAGAAGTGTGTATACTAGAGGGTAGCTGATAGGAAAGTACGCACTCGACGGTTGGCATTGTTGTGTATTAAATGAGTTTTTATGATTTCAGAACACACTCTTACCATTTTAGAGTTTCCAAAAATATTGCAAAAGCTTGCGAGCTATACCTCGTTTTCGGCCAGCCGCGAATTGGCAAACCAATTACGGCCTAGCACCGATATCGACGAAGTTCGCGCTCGTCAACAGCGCACCGAAGAGTGCCGTCTTTTGCTTGACGAACATTCGGAAGTAACCATCGGTGGCGCTCGCGATATACGCCCCTATGCCCAGCGCGCCCGACGTGGCGGTGTGCTCGAAGCGAGCCAACTGATGGAGGTCGGCGCGACGCTGGTTAGTATGCGGCGCTTGCACGTGCTGTTGCGCAAGCAAGATCCCGAACAGTTCCCGTTTCTCAGTTTGATCGCGCACAATTTGCCGCAGCTGCCCGCGATCGAGCAGAGCATCGAACGCACGATCGGCGACGACGGCAGCGTGCTCGACAGTGCCAGCCCAACCTTGGCGCGCCTGCGCTCCGAGATTCGCATCGCCTTCTCTCGTCTGCAAGAGAAGCTGCAGTCGATGCTGACCTCAAGCGAGTATGCCAGCGCCCTGCAAGAGCCGATCATCACCATGCGCAATGGGCGCTATGTGGTTCCGGTCAAAGCGGGTCAACGCCGCACAATTCGCGGTCTGGTGCACGACCAATCTGGCAGCGGCGCTACGCTCTATATCGAGCCATTGGCGGTGGTCGAGCAAAATAACCGCTGGCGCGAGTTGCAGATGGCCGAGCAGGAAGAAATCAACCGCATTTTGGCAGCCCTTTCCGAGCAGATCGGAGAGGCGGCCAGCGAAATCATCGCTGGTGTCGAAGCACTGGCACTGCTCGATCTCTTCTTCGCCCAAGCCAAATACGCCAACGCCCTGCGCGCCACCCAGCCCGAGATCGTGGCTTGGGATGCCGAGCTGCCCGAGCTTGAGCGCATCAGCAAAGGTGGCGACGATAGACCACCAACATCGCGTGCACCCTTGGTATTGAACGCAGCTCGCCACCCCTTGCTCGATCAAAGCACGGTGGTGCCAACCGATATGGAGTTGGGCGGCGATTGGAATTTGCTTTTGATTACCGGCCCCAATACAGGTGGTAAGACGGTCGCTTTAAAAACAACCGGTCTATTGGTCTTGATGGCCCAAGCAGGTCTCCATATCCCGGTTGCGGCGCCGTCGCGCATTCCAGTCTTCAGCCAGGTGTTCGCCGATATCGGCGATGAGCAAAGTATCGAGCAGAGCCTAAGCACCTTCTCGTCGCACATGACCAATATCATTCGGATCTTGCGCGCCATCGACGAGCCGCCCGTTCCCGAGCAGGCTGGCAGCGATCCGAGCAACTGGTACAACGTGTTGAGCGAAGAACATGGGCCTGCTCTGGTGCTGTTGGACGAGCTGGGTGCGGGCACCGATCCGGTCGAGGGCGCCGCTCTCGCCCGCGTGATCATCGAGCGCTTGCTCGAACGCGGCTGTTTGGGCATCGCCACGACCCACTACGCCGAGCTGAAAGCCTTCGCTTACAGCACCGAGGGCGTGCAGAACGCTTCGGTCGAGTTCGATATCGAAACACTCGCGCCGACCTACAGGCTGACGATCGGTATTCCCGGGCGTTCGAACGCACTGGCGATCGCCCAGCGTCTCGGCCTTGACGAAGAGCTGATCGAGCGGGCGCGCAACAGCGTCTCGCGCGAAGATGCTCAAGTCGAAGATCTGTTGGCGGGCATTCACAAAGAGCGTGCCGAAGCGGCAGCCGAGTTGGCCCGCGCCGAAGCCCTACGCGCCGATGCCGAAAAGTATCGCGAGCGTTTGGCTAACGAGTTGGCCGAATTCGAGGCCCAGCGCCAAGCGCGCGAAGAGGCCGCCCAGAACGAGCTTGAGCAGGAGTTACGCGAAGTACGCAGCCAACTGCGCCGTCTGCGCGATGACTTCCGCAGCGTTTCGTTGACGCGTCAGTGGCTCGAAGAGGCCGAGCAGCGCGTCGAAGAGACCAAGAACAAGGTGGCGAGCCGCAAAGAGCGCAGTGAGAAGCGCAAACAGGCCGAGGCCCAAGCTCGCACCTTGGCCCAAATGGGCAGCACCCAAGAAGCTCCGAGTCAGCCAGCAGCGCCGCGCCCCTTGGAGGTCGGCGACTACGTCTTGGTACGTTCGGTTGGCCTAAGCGGCGAGATCGTAGCGATCGACGAAGAGGAGCAGATAGCCGAAGTGCAGCTCGGCGGCTTCCGGGTACGAGCCGAACTGAAGGAGCTGCGTCGTGAGGCGCGCGATCCTAAAGAGGAGCGTAAACTAGCCTATCGAGCGCCCAAAGCAGTCAATCTGCCTCCGCCGCCCGATGTGAGCCTGAACTTCGATATGCGCGGTTGGCGCGCTGGCGAGGTGCAAGAGAAGCTCGACCGCTATCTCAACGATGCCTATTTGGCCGGTCTGCCCCATGTGCGCCTGATCCACGGTAAAGGCACGGGTGCATTACGTCAAGTTGTGCGCGATGTGCTGCAAAGCCACCCGCTGGTACACTCCTTTGGAAGCGGCGGCCAAGATGGCGGCGATGGCGTTACGATCGCGCGTTTAGTTGATCACTAAGCCTTTTAGTAGGCAACAACCACACAAGCACACAAGTAGGGTATAATTCCTATGGTGTGCTTGTGTTCTTTTTTGAGCTGCCAGCGCACTGGTGGTTAGGGTCGTCGGCCTAGGTCGAGACTATTTCAGCAACAAAAGCGAGGCTTGTTTATGTCGCAGTGGCTTGTCTTTCTCTTACTCATACTCGCCCTTGTGCTGCCGGTCATCGGCGCTGGTGTTCTACGCCTCTTATCGCCACGCCTCGATCTACGCAGCTTCTTGATCGGGGCCGCCCTGATCTTCGGCGTCTCTATCGGCAGCGTACTTGTGCTTTCGCGCAGCAATGTCGAAAGTTTGCGTATCGGCAATCTCACCCTGCTGCTGCCGCTCACCTCACCGCTGGCTGGCTCAGATATCGTGCCCGAGATCGAGCAAATGATCGATCAACCGATCGATGATTCATCTGGCGATCACCTGCATGATGCAGAACCTGCGCTTGAGCCAACAACTGTGCCAACCGCTGAGCCAACAACTGTACCAACCGCCGAGCCGACTGCTGAGCCGACTGCAGAACCGACTGCTGAGCCGACTCCTGAGCCAACGCTTGAACCGACGCCAGAGCCGACTGTCGAGCCAACTCCTGAGCCGCCCGCAGAGCCGGTTGCTGAGCCAGAGCCACAGCAGCGCACCTATGTGGTTCAGCCGGGCGATACCTTGCGCAGCATCGCCGAGCAGTTCAATGTTAGCGTGGCAGATATTATCGCTGCCAACAATCTTACAACTGCCGAAGCCGATGCGCTCTCGATCGGTCGCGAGCTGATTATTCCCTAAAGCACAAGCGGCTCGATTTTGCCGCAAATCTCAGGCAGGCCCATACGCCAGCGTGCCTCACTCAATCTTGAGCAAAACAAAACCTTCTGCCAACATTGGCGGAAGGTTTTTTATATCCAAGCGGCCAGGTCCCTTTCTTACAACAGGCTGCTAGCGCGTCCGCCTACGGCTATAAACAACAAGTTCCATCCATTCGCCTTCTATCATACCAAATCCGATTATGTTGTTGCTTTTTGGCCTTCGGCAGAGTGGAACTTGACAATCTTTTGTTGTGTGAGATTTCGCGCAGCTGCGCGAAATCTCACACAACTCTTTCCCTCGCTTTTGGTGCAAGTATGCACGTCTTTAAACGGATTTGGTATCAACGTCCTAAGACTCACGTTTGCCCATACTTGGATCAGCTTTGCTAACAAACGATACAAAATCTGCTTGATATCAACTCGGAATGGTTAGGTTGTGTTTTTGGCCTTCGGCAGAGCGGAACGTACCTCTTTTCGTTATGTGCTATTTCGCGCTGTCGCGCGAAATAGCACATAACGTCTTTCCCTCGTTTTGTTTTCCCCGCGTTAAGCAAATGCTCGTCTTTCAAACGAATTTGGTATTAGGTTGTGTTTTTGGCCTTCGGCAGAGCGGAACGTGACTATTTTGTGTTGTGAATTATCGGATTTGGGGAGGGCTTTCGGCACACACAAATAGATGCCTCGTTTGTTGGGCGGATGTTGGTAGCCGTAGGCGGACGCGCCAAAGATCGAATGGAAGGGAGGGAACACGCCGCCAGAGCTTTGAAATGAACAACCGGATTCGCTAACGGGCTACCAAAAAACAAGTTTTATAACCGTTTATTTTCTTTAAGAAATTACGTAGATTGGGGTTGATATTCCAAAAAACTATGTTATTTTTATGACACACCAAGGCTAGAAACCCATCAATCGAAAGCGTATAGCTGGATTTCAAACGAACGGAGAACACACAGAAAGCTTCACACTACTGGTTAGCCTCGCTCATCGAGATTGAAATAGATTTGCAGGCTCACAAAGAGGTGGCTATTGCAAGAACGCGAACATTCAGCATCCCAAACATAACAGAACACATATCGGCATTCATGGCTTTTCCTTCGGATCTCTCAAGGCAATATACTACATACACGATTTTCTCTCTTTCTTGTGCTTATTTGGAGGTCTCAGCATTTATGTCTGCCCGCCATACCCGTTTCATCCATCTTTTTGGGCTGGTGTTCGCGCTCTTCATCGCTGGCCTATCGCTCACTTCTACTTGGGCGGCCTCTGTCTATCAAAATGGGCAAAAGGCAACCTTAGTGCTCGGTCAACCGGACTTCCTTTCCAACCCCCGGAAAACCACCCAAAGTGGGATGTATTATCCTATCAGTATCAGCATCGATCCGGTCAGCAAAAAGGTGTTCGTTGCCGATACGTACAACAATCGCGTATTACGTTTTGCATCGTTTGACAGTTTGAGCAATGGTGCAAACGCCGAGGCTGTGTTAGGCCAACCCGACTTTACTAGCAGCTCTCTTGACACGAAGCGAAACCGTATGAACCAACCCCAAGGCGTGGTTGTCGATTTCAACGGTACACTGTGGGTGGCCGATACAGGCAACCATCGTGTATTGCGTTTTGATGCTGCCGCCAGCAAACCCAGCGGCGCAGATGCCGATGGGGTGCTTGGACAAGATACTTTCACCTCTGCGGATGGCAGAGAGGCACGCAATAGAATGACCCTTCCCGCAAGCGTGACAATCGATCAGGTTGGCACGCTCTGGGTAGCCGATACGTACAACCACCGTGTATTACGTTTTGATGCTGCCGCCAGCAAACCCAATGGCGCAGATGCCGATGGTGTGCTCGGTCAAGCGGACTTCAACACTAAGCTACCTGGTGTGGGGGCAAACAAGCTGTATCTCCCTAGAGGTGTAGCTATCCAAGACGATGGAACGCTCTGGGTAGCCGACTCCTCCAATCATCGGGTGTTGCGCTTCAATAATGCTATCGGGAAAGCAAATGGAGCCAATGCCGATGGCGTGCTCGGCCAAGTGGACTTCGACAGCAACACGACGGCCGCTAACGAGTACAAAATATTCATGCCAACTGGTATAGCCATCGATAGCAATGGTTCACTGTGGGTTTCTGCCAGCGATCATCATCGCGTATTGCGCTTCGATAACGCTTCGGCGAAGCCCAATGGCGCAGCTGCAAATGGAGTGCTGGGCCAAGCAAACTTCACAAGCACCTCCAGTAATTTAGCCCAAGATCGTTTCGAGTACCCTACTGGTATAGCGATCGATGATGACAATGCGGTTTGGGTGACCGATACAAAAAACAGTCGTGTTCTGCGCTTTAACAGCCTTATCACCCAAACAATCGACTTCGGGCCGCTCTCGGCGAAGACCTTTGGCGATCCGCCCTTCAACATCAGCGCCACGGCCACATCGGGCTTACCGGTCTCATTTACTAGCCTCACCAGCAGCGTATGCAGCGTTAGCGGCAACAGCGTGAGCTTGCTCTCCGACGGGACCTGTACCATTCGCGCCAATCAAGCGGGCGATAGCATGATCTACGCTATGGCAGAGAGCGTCGATCGTTCCTTCAAGGTGAAAGCTGTACCGGTCATCAGCTGGGATACGCCTGCTGCGATCACTTACGGCACCGCCCTGAGCGCCAGCCAACTGAACGCGACCGCCAATGTCGCGGGCAGCTTCAGCTACAACGTCGCATCGGGCACGATGCTCAATTCGGGCAGCTATACGCTCACGGCCACCTTCACGCCCGACGACACGGAAAACTACGCAGTAGCGCAAAAGAGCGTGAGCTTAACGGTCAACAAGGCGCCGCTCACCATCACTGCGCAAAACGCCAGCCGCAATTACGGTGAAGCCAACCCAAGCTTCAGCGTCAGCTACAGCGGCTTTGTCAATGGCGAAGACGAGTCGGTGTTGAACGGTTCGTTAAGCATCACAACCAGCGCCGACAGCAACTCTCCGGCTGGCAGCTATCCGATTGTAGCCAGCGGCCTGACCAGCAACAACTACGAGATCAGCTTCATCAACGGCACGCTCACCATCAACAAAGTGCCGCTCACTATCACCGCACACAACGCCAGCCGCGACTATGGCGCAGCTAATCCAAGCTTCAGCGTCAGCTATAGCGGCTTTGTGAACAGCGAAGATGAAAGCGCACTGGGCGGTTCGTTACAGTTCAGCAGCGCCAGCATCGAATCGCCAGCGGGCGAGCACCCAATCGTGCCCAGCGGCTTGACCAGCAACAACTACGAGATCAGCTTCGTCAACGGCACGCTCACCATCAACAAGGCCCCACTCACCATCACCGCCCAGAACGCCAGCCGCAGCTATGGCGCGGCCGATCCAAGCTTTAGCGTCAGCTACAACGGCTTTGTGAATGATGAAGACGAGTCGGTCTTGGGAGGCGCGCTCGTATTTAGCAGCACAAACACAAGCAGCCCGGTCGGCAGCTATCCGATCACTCCGAGCGGCCTGAGCAGCAGCAACTACGATATCAGCTTTGTCGATGGCACACTGACTGTTACCAAAGCGCCGCTCACCATCACCGCCCAAAACGCCAGCAAGATCGTCGATCAGCCCAACCCAAGCTTTGGCGTCAACTACAGTGGTTTCGTCAACGGCGAAGATGAAAACGTGCTGACTGGCAACCTCGTTATCACTACTACTGCTGTGCTCAACAGTCCGGTTGGAATGTACCCGATTGTACCGAGCGGCTTGAGCGGCGATAACTACGAGATCAGCTTCGTCAACGGTACGCTCACCATCGATCCAAGCCTCGCCATCACTTGGAACGCGCCCAGCGCGATCACCTATGGCACCGCTCTAAGCACAAGCCAGCTCAACGCCAGTGCCAATATCGCAGGAAGCTTCACGTATAAGCCAGCGCTTGGTAGCGTATTGCCCGCAGGCACCCACACCATCACGGCCACCTTTACACCCGCAGACAGCCGCTACAGCAGCGCCCAACAGACCATGCTGCTGACGGTCAACAAAGCGCCGCTGACGATCACGGCTCAAAACGCCACACGTGTGGAGGGCGAGGCCAATCCGAGCTTCAGCGTCAGCTATAGCGGCTTTGTGAATGGCGAGAACGCTTCAGTATTGGGCGGCACGCTTGTGTTGAGCACCAGCGCCAATGCCAGCAGCCCAGCTGGCACGTATTCGATTGTGCCGAGCGGCCTAACCAGCAACAACTACACAATCACCTATGTGAATGGCACGCTGATCGTTCAGCCCAAACCTGTCACCCAGTGGCAAACCTTCTTGCCATTTGTCTCGCGCTAAATAGCAGCTATCAGGAGAGGGGTTTCGCAAATTGCGAAACCCCTCTCTTTTACGTGTAATCAAGATCGTAGCAATCCGCTTGATACGCTCAGCACTATGACGGCGTGGTCTCTAGCCCAAAGCAGGCTCCTAGCGCGTCCGCCTACGGCTATCAACGGCCTGCGCCAAGCCAAGCTACACACCTTCGCACTGCCTTCATTGCGACCTGCCCGCTGCAAGCAGCGAGCAGGTTCAAACAATGCTTTCGGCGCCCTGCAAGGTCGATAATGAGTTTGCTAGTGCAGGCTCACAAGAGCTTTAGGGCCTTCAGCGCTGCATGCGTGGATCGAAAGTCGGGTCTGGGTACATAGGCGGGCAACCTTGATCGGGCGCTTCGGGGCGCAATTCGTAGTGCCATGGCTCATTGAGGTAAATCTGGCACAAGCCGTATTTGGCACCATGTTCCGACAACCAGGCCATCGCGTCGTAGCTCCCGATATCAACCGCATCGCCCGATACGTGAGAAGATGTGTCCGCTGTGGCGACCCAGCGGGCCGCTTCCTCCTCTGAGCCATACTCGATAACTGCTTCACGCAGCAACTGCTCTTGGTACTCGGGCGAACGCCAGCCACTGGTAACGTAGAACTCGACCAAATCAGAACTTGCAGCATCTGCCGCCTCGCGCAGGGCAGCCAGCAGCGCTGGGTTGAGCTTGGCTACGCCCGGATACTCATCATCAAAAACCGTTGTACCGTCGGGCACAACGCCGTTCGGATCGCCAAAGCCACCACCTAAAGGAATGTCGCGCGGCATGTCCATGGCTGGTGCTTCTTCAAGCGAGGCTTGCTGCGGCCTTGGCCGCACCTGAGTCGGCTCACTACGCTCAAGCTCGGCGCTTGGTTCCTCCACAGGGCCAGCTTGCAGTGGCAGGTGTCGCAAGCGAGCCTGTTCGTGGCGAGGCGCTGCGGTCGATGCTACCGTCATCACGGGCGATGAGCTCAGCAAGGGCTCGCGGATGCTGGGGACGGATAGTGCAATGGCAAGCAACAGGCCGACAATAGATAGGCTAGAAAGCCAACGATTGGTTGTGTGAGCTGTTTTATCGTATCTCATGCCTCCAGTTTAGGCGGCACGATGTTGCCAGAATGTATCTGGTTTTTGATACACCAACGATATACACCAACTGGTATAATCGAAATTATGCGTATATTAATTGTCGAGGATGAACCTCATTTAGCAGAAGCGATCCGCGATGGGCTGCGTCTGGAAGCGATCGCCGCCGATATCGCAGGCGACGGTGACACGGCGCTGGAGCTGCTGAGCATCAACAGCTACGATATCGCCGTGCTCGACCGCGATATCCCCGGGCCTTCTGGCGACCAGATCGCCAAGCAGATCGTCGCCTCCGGCAGTGGCATACCGATCCTGATGCTGACCGCCGCCGACCGCCTCGATGACAAGGTCGTTGGATTCGAGCTTGGGGCCGACGACTATCTCACCAAGCCCTTTGAATTTCGTGAACTGGTACTTCGCCTGCGCGCGCTTGATCGCAGACGGGCTCACAACCGCCCGCCCGTGCGCGAGATCGCCGGACTGCGTCTCGATGCCTTTCGGCGCGAAGTCTACCGCGATGGGCGCTATATCGCACTGACCCGCAAACAGTTCGCCGTGCTCGAAGTGCTCGTCGCCGCAGAGGGCGGCATTGTCAGCTCCGAAGAACTACTGGAACGAGCCTGGGACGANAACGCCGATCCCGTTCACCAACGCCGTGCGGATCACNGTNTCGGCGCTGCGCAAACGGCTTGGCGAGCCATGGATCATCGCCACCGTCGCTGGCGTCGGCTACCGCATTGATACGCAGCTAGACAGCGGATGCGAGGGAGAGAAAGGTGGATAGGCCGCCAGGTTTAAGCATTCGGCTTAAATTCACCCTGAGCTATGCGGGCTTCCTTATGATCGCTGGCGCACTGTTGCTGGCAGCCGTATGGATCTTTCTGTTGCGCTATGTGCCCAATAATGCAGTCGTGGTCGAACACGGTGGTTTTTTTCCCGGTCGGGCCGATCTGCAACGTGCCTTCATTCCCCGAGCCGCCCAAGTGATGGCGTTCCTGCTGGTATTCGGTCTGGTAGGAGGCTGGTTTCTGGCTGGTCATATGCTGGCCCCGCTGAACCGAATCAGCGAAGCCACGCGCCTAGCCGCGACCGGAACGCTCTCGCATCGTATTCGGCTTGAGGGCAGCAACGATGAGTTCGCGGAACTGGCCGACGCTTTCGACGCTATGCTTGGCCGGATCGAAGCCCAGATCGCCGAACAGCAGCGCTTCGCCGCCAACGCCTCCCACGAACTGCGCACCCCTTTGGCGATCACCCAAACGCTGCTTGAGGTAGCACGCAACGAGCCAACTCGCCAAAACGATCCACTGATCGAGCGCCTTCACGACGTCAATACACGCGCGATCAAGCTCACCGAAGCGCTGCTGCTGCTCAGCCGCGCCGATCAACGCTCCTTCGCGCGCGAGCTTGTCGATCTCTCCCTGATTGCGGAAGAAGCCGCCGAGAGCCTGCTTCCTTTGGCAGAAAAAAACGGCATCACGATCGATATCTCGGGCGAGATAGCCCCGACTCTTGGTTCAGACACGCTGCTGTTGCAGTTGATGATGAACCTGCTGCACAACGCGATCGTGCATAATCTGCCGCAAAAGGGCACTGTATGGGTCACGACCACGGTTCAGCCTCCATACGTCGAGCTTACAGTCAAAAACACGGGCGAAATACTCGCCCCCGAATTGGTAGCCACCCTTACCGAGCCGTTTCGGCGCGGCACCGACCGCATTCGCAGCGAGCATGCAGGCGTCGGTCTGGGCCTCGCGATCGTCCAACGGATCACTCAAGCACACGATGGGAAGCTGATCCTCGCTCCCCGCGCCGCCGGAGGGCTCAGCGTCAGCGTGCGATTGCCCGCCGCACCGTCCCACACAAGCAGACGATCGGGGGAATGAGTGAGCCACCCTAACTGGCTACTCAGTGATAGAGCTATCTGCCCTACGTTTCGTGCTAAACAGCACAGATCTTCATGCCGATTGTAGTACGCGAAACTCTTTCGGATCGAAAGAAGGGTTTCGCAAATTGCGAAGCCCTTCTTTTATTTGGGATCAGGATCACCCATCGCGGAGGTTTCTCCTATTTATAGAGTCCTGAATAGGAAACTGGTTAAAATTGGTATCAAATTCCTGAAACCTAGCTTACTTTTATGCGTAAAGATTGTGTCACGAAATTAACGCGGTAATATATACCTAACTCAATTTCATCTACTTTTAGACTAATAAATACTTCTCTCGCGGCAGATCTAGTGCTGTACTAGGCTTACTAGGTTTTGCCCGCCTTAGAGCTGCGCTTCAAAAGATCTTGTTCAAAAACTGAGCAGATCTTGGGAAGTGCGGACTTTGTATTGCCCAAAAGCTTCGTATGAGCCTATTGGGGCATCTGCGCATGCTGAAAGAAGGAGTAGCGTTTTAGCCAAGGCCCGTGTTCGCCCGTCTATAACCCATCATATTCATTACGGTTGGATATCGGCATGTTTGGGCTTGTGTGTTTTGGATCGCTCTAAGCAGCAACAAGACACTATTCTCTCTGATAGTTGTACGAAAGACCTACCACATATGTCTGTCCGTTTTACTCGGCTTCTTCAACTCTGCGGATTGGTGTTCGCTCTCCTTCTTGTGAGTCAACACGCCTCGGTCGCTTCAGCCTCCTTTACGGACGGTCAAAAAGCATCATTGGTGCTTGGGCAGGCAAGCTTTACCACTTGGAACACACAAACCACCGCCGACGGCCTGCAATACCCGCACAGTATCGCAATAGATCCAGCTACGAATAAGGTTTTTGTTTCCGATGCGGGCAACCATCGCATCTTGCGTTATGCCTCGTTCGATAGCTTGAGTAATGGCGCTAGCGCCGAGATGGTTTTTGGCCAAACCAATTTTAGCGGCAATCTCGGCGCTAGCGGAGCCAACCGCCTGAAAACACCTCAAGGCATTGCCATAGATAGTAATGGCCGCTTGTGGGTAGCAGATTCGGCTAATAATCGTGTACTTCGTTTTGATAATGCTGCTACTGCCAACAATGGTGTCTCGGCGAATGTGGTACTTGGCCAAGCAAATTTCATTGATAGCAGTACCGGTACTGCGATCAATCGGCTGTACAATCCGGGTGCGCTCACGCTCAGCAGCGATGGCACATTGTGGGTCGCCGATGCGCGGAATCACCGTGTGCTGCGTTTTGATAATGCGGCAAGCAAAAACAATGGAGCCGATGCTAATGCGGTACTTGGCCAGCCAGATTTTATGAGTAATAGTTCGGGCCTGAGCCAAAACCAATTTAATGCTCCACGCGGCATTGCGATCGAGAGCGATGGTACGCTCTGGGTAAGCGATGCGACTAATCATCGGGTATTGCGCTTCGATGATGCTGCGAGCAAAGACAATGGAGCCAATGCTGATGCGGTGCTTGGGCAAAACGATTTTGTGAGCAAAACCACGGGGATTACCTCCTCGAAAATGCACACGCCATATGGCATTGTGACAGATTCAAATGGCACACTGTGGGTCGTATCAAGCGAGTATTCTCGCGTTATGCGATTTGATCACGCTAGCAGCAAAGGCAATGGTGCCGCCGCCGATGGTGTAGTTGGCCAACCCGACCTCACAACCGTGAACATAGGGATTAGCCAAACCACCTTAAATTATCCGATGGGCGCGACACTCGATCCAACAGGATCGCTATGGGTGGCAGATTATAGCAATAACCGAGTTTTGCGCTTTAGTAGCCTTGTAACACAAACAATCAGCTTTAATGCGCTTGCAGATAAGGCTTTGGGCGAGCCAGCCTTTACAATCAGTGCTACCGCAAGCTCGGGCTTAGAGGCCTCCTTTACCAGCTTGACCAGCAGCGTTTGTAGTGTAAGCGGCAGCACCGTTAGCTTGCTTGCCACGGGAACCTGTACGATTCAGGCGAGCCAAGCTGGCGATAATATGCTCTACCTGGCTGCAAGCTATGTTGAACAATCATTTGAAGTAAAAACGCTGCCAACGATTACTTGGGCTGCACCTAGCCCAATCACCTATGGCACGGCCTTAGGCTCAAGCCAGTTGAATGCCACAGCTGATACCGCTGGTACATTTAGCTATAGTCATAGCTCTGGTAGCAACCTCGATGCAGGTATCCACACCCTTACAGTAACGTTTACCCCGAACGATACCGCCAAATATGTAACAGCCCAAAAAACAGTACATCTCACCGTCACGAAAGCCCCGTTGACGATTACTGCACAAAATGCCAGCCGCAACTATGGCTCGGCTAATCCTAGCTTTAGCGTAGCGTACGATGGCTTTGTTCTCGGCCAAAGCAAATCTAACCTCAGCGGTTCATTGGCAATCACCACCACTGCTACGATCAACAGCCCGGTTGGCAGCTACTCAATCGTAGCCAGTGGCTTAAGCAGCAGTAACTACCAAATCGAGTATGTAAACGGCAGCCTAAGCGTAAACAAAGTGCCACTCACGGTAAGCGTACAAAACGCCAGCCGCCAGTATGGTGCGGCAAACCCAAGCTTCGCAGCGAGCTATGATGGCTTTGTGTTGGGCCAAACTTCGGCAGTGCTTGGCGGCTCCTTGGCGTTTAGCACCAGCGCAAACGCCAGCAGTTCTCCGGGGATCTACTCGGTTAATGCAAGCGGCCTCAGCAGCAGCAACTACGAGTTTACCTATGTCTCGGGCCAGCTTACGGTAGTAAAAGCACCATTCACCGTCACCGTGCACAATAGCTTCCGTCAGTATGGCAATAACAATCCAGCCTTTGCCTTTAGCTATGATGACTTTGCAAATGGCGAGGATGATTCGGTTCTGGACGGATCGTTAACGATTACCAGCACTGCTACAATCAACAGCTCGGTTGGCACCTATCCAATTATCGCTAGCGGCCTCAGCAGTAGCAACTACGATATCCAATACACCACTGGTACGCTCACGGTAAACAAGGCCCCGCTCACAATCACCGCCCAAAATGCGACCCGTGTGTATGGCGCTGCCAACTCAAGCTTTACGGTAAGCTATAGCGGCTTTAAGAACAGCCAGAATGAGTCGGTGCTCAGTGGCTCCTTGCTGATCACAAGCACTGCTACTACTGACAGCACCGTTGGCACGTACCCAATTGTGCCAAGCGGCCTGAGCAGCAACAACTACGCAATTACCTTTGTAAATGGCAGCCTAAGCGTTACCAAAGCACCGCTTACCATCACCGCCTCAAATGTAAGCCGCAACTATGGCGCTGCAAACCCAAGCTTCAATGTGAGCTATAGCGGCTTTAAGAACAGCGAGGATAAGGCGGTTCTGAGTGGTTCCTTGCTAATCACCAGCACTGCTGATGCAAGCAGCCCCGTGGGTAGCTACCCAATTGTGCCAAGCGGCTTGACCAGCACGAACTACGATATCACGTTCAACAATGGTACGCTAAGCGTCACCAAAGCGCCGCTCACCATCACTGCTCAAAATGCAAGCCGCAGCTATGGCGCGGTCAACCCAAGCTTTACGGTGAACTATAACGGTTTTGCATTAAGTGAAGATGAGAGTGTACTCGATGGCACACTGCTTATTACCACCACTGCCGATCTCAACAGCACAGTTGGCAGCTACCCGATTGTGGCAAGCGGCTTGACCAGCAACAACTACACGATTACGCTTGTGGATGGCACACTCACCATCACCAAAGCGCCACTCACCATCACTGCCCAAAATGCCAGCAAGATCGTTGATAGCGCAAACCCAAGCTTCGGCGTCAACTATAGCGGTTTCGTTAATGGTGAAGATGAGGGTGTGCTTGGTGGTACGCTCATTATCACCACCACTGCCGATCTTAACAGCACAATTGGAAACTACCCGATTGTGCCAAGCGGCTTGAGCAGCAACAACTACGAGATCAGCTTTGTGAATGGCACACTGACCGTCGATGCCGCACTCGCTATTTCGTGGGCCTCACCCAGCGCGATCAGCTATGGCACGGCATTGAGCACCAACCAGCTCAACGCTAGCGCCAATATCGCTGGTACGTTTAGCTACGAACCAGCGCTCGGCAGCCTGTTACCGGCAGGCACCCACACCATCACGGCCACCTTTACGCCAACCGATAACCGCTATAACCCCACCCAGCAGACCATGTTGTTGACCGTCAACAAAGCCCCGCTCACGGTTACGGCCCAAAACGCGAGTCGAAGCTACGGTGCAGCGAATCCTGACTTTGCGGTCAGCTATAGCGGCTTTGTCAATGGCGAAAACGCTTCGGTATTAGGCGGTACGCTTGCGTTCAGCAGCGCAAATGCGAGCAGCTCGGTCGGAAGCTATCCAATCACCCCAAGCGGCTTGACCAGCAGCAACTACGCGATCAGCTTTGTCGATGGCACGCTCACCATCAATAAGGCCACACTTACGATTACGGCCCAAAATGCCAGCCGAAGCTACGGCGCCGCTAATCCCGACTTTGCGGTCAGCTATAGCGGCTTTGTCAATGGCGAAAACGCTTCGGCCCTAGGTGGCACGCTTGTGTTTAACACCAGTGCCAACGCCAGCAGCCCAGCAGGCAGCTACCCAATTGTGCCAAGCGGCCTGACCAGTGGCAACTACACGATTAGCTTTGTCAATGGCACGCTTACGGTTACAGCCAAACCAGCTACTCAGTGGCAAGTCTTTATTCCGCTGGTAGCGCGCTAAAGCTCAAATAGAAGAAGGAGAGGATTTCGCACAGGAAATCCTCTCCTTTTTGGTATTCCGTTTAGACCATTCCGCTTTCGAAATGGATGTTGATAGCCGTAGGCGGACGTCGCTAGAAGTTTCTTTGGGCTAAGGATCAAGACGCCAACGTGTTAAACGTAGCAAAAGAATGTGCTCGAAAGCTGCCCAAACTCTGACCTTCCTGCGGTAGAATAGGCCACGGCAATCTCGCACAAAGGAGGCCAAGATGAGTTGGGAGTTTATCAAACTAGCAGGGCCGTTCGGCTTTACCGAGGGGCCAGCGTGGGACGGAAGTGGCGTAATCTTCTCAGATATCCCCAATAGCCGGATTTTGCGCTACGACGAGGCCAGCGGCGAAACCAGCGTATTCCGCACTGATACCAATGGCGCAAACGGTCTGATGCTCGATTCGCAAGGGCGGCTCTACGCATGCGAGGGCGATGCCCGCCGCATGGTGCGCTACAACAGCGACGGCAGCTACGACGTTTTGGCCGATCGTTTTGAAGGCAAACGCCTCAACAGCCCGAACGACCTGGCCTTCGACGCCCAAGGGCGGCTCTGGTTCACCGATCCGCGCTACGGCGACCGCAGCGACGACCTCGAACTCGGCCACGACTCGGTCTATCGTCTCACTCCTCAATCCGACGGCAGCTGGAGCATCGAGCGTATGACCTTCGATACCACCAAACCCAACGGCCTTCTGATCTCGCACGATCAGCGCTGGCTCTATGTGGCCCAAAGCCAATACGGCGATGGCAATCCGCGCGAGCTGCGAGCCTACCCGATTTTAGAAGATGGCACGCTCGGCACGTACGAGGTGCTGCACAACTTCTATCCTCATCGCGGGATCGACGGTATGACCCTTGATCGCGAAGGCAATATCGTCGCAACCGCCGGCTGGGAGCTCAGCGGCCCCGGCCCTATGATCTACGTCTTTGCGCCTAACGGGCGGGTGCTCTCGACCCACCCTGTTCCGGTCAACCGCCCGACCAACTGCACCTTTGCGGGCGATGGCAAAACGCTCTATGTCACTGGCGATGGCTGCCTCTTTAAAGCCGACACCTCAGCTTAAACAGCTCATACTAAATCCGTTTCGGCTCTTTGCATTTTCGCCGAGCGCTTTCCATAGGCTCAGCGATAAACATCGAAAAACCAAAGCAAGGATGGATGGGATTTTGCGCTGTTGCGCAAAATCCCATCCATCAAAAAAAGACAGTTCCACTCTGCCGAAGGCCTGTGTTTAAAAAAGCGCAGCTGGTCCATCGACAGCAAACAAACAAATCTAATATCACAAAAGCGCGAAGGCGTTTCAATGTGGGATGTGGTTTATTCTTAAGATACTTCTAGATAAGGCTGCATTAAGTAGCTAGTGTTGATGAAGTCTTGTTTGAGGCATTCCAGTATTGTATCGACATTGGGTAATCATATTGGATGTACGTACCAATGAATGATAATACCCATATAAAATCCTTGACAGCAATCTCAAAATAATTGAGAATCGAGTTCAATCCATAATTGAATTACAACTACATCAACAGGTGTTTCTGCCATGATTTGTCTTGAAACATAAGGCTTGAAAGAATGAAAAAGATTTCGCTAGAACAGCTACAAGGAGATTACGATGATATTCGAATGTTAGGCACAAATTTGTGTGCCGAATTTAGCCGATATCTAACCTTAATTTTTACGACTAATAATTTTCATCTAAATTTTCCCATCCAATATCGTTTCAAATCTTGGGAATCTATTAAAAATAAATTTATCAACAATGAGGTAAAGATACAAAAAATAAAAGACATTCAAGATATAGTAGGAGTAAGAATCGTCACCCTTTTTCCTAATGATATTGAGAGAATAATTAAGCTTCTTTCCTCTAACTTTGACATTATTAAGCAATATAATACTACTGAACGACTGAAGGTTGATCAGTTCGGATATGCTTCACATCATCTTATTGTAGAGTTAGATAAAATATCTCACTTTCACAATCATTTATCGAATGCTTCCCTTAGATTAAAAGCAGAAATTCAGATACGTACTCTTTCACAACATATATGGGCAGAAACGTCTCATAGATTAGTATATAAAGCAAAAATGCCTTCTGCAGAAATTGAAAGACCTTTATATCGACTATCTGCTCTACTTGAAATTGTTGATCTAGAATTACAGCGCATAAATCAGATATTTTCAGATACTAAAGCAAATGATTTTATTACAACAGGAGAACTTGCTACTAGCGATTTTTATGAGGCAGATGGAATTGTCTTTACTAAAATAGATGTAGATAATGATAATAATCTTGAGATAATAACTCCTTCAGATTTAGAAGGACAATCCATTGCTGTATTCAAAAATAGTAATGCACTTTTAGTTAGCATTCCTGTAGAAACTGGCCATTTCTATGCAGGATGGTTACGAGAGGTTTTTTTGACTGATGTAGATAATGACGGACAAAATGAAGTAATCTGTCAATTTGAACACGAAAACAGCACCTCATTAATTTGTTATAAATACCAAAATGAGGAGTTAAAGCTTCTTCGACTTAATAATGTAGGAACCTTTTTTGACCAAGACACATTCCTTGATGCTAGAATTGAAGATTATGATAATGATGGAAAGTTAGAAGTTGTGTGTAGTCCATGGGATGCAATACCTCCTGACTTATTACCCTCAAATCATAAAGAGGGGGATTACGATTGGGGGCGCGTTAACTATGTGTGGAGATGGGATACAGCAACAATGCATTTTCAATTAGTTGGCCGCGAATTAGCATATATAGGCACACGATAACTCAAAGATTTATAGAAGTTATCTTCAAAAATGTATCGCCTTGAGATGAATTCTAAATATTGAACACATCCTCTTGAGAAGCGCGATAGAGACTATAGCTTGTGGCTGCAATCCCTAAAAGCGAAAGCACAAGCTGCAGCAAGGGCTGATCCGCCAAGACTCGGCTGCCATCGTTGGAATAGATCACCACAGAGAGCAGAACCGCAATCGTCACCAATAGATCGCCCGATTTGCGCCAAAGCGCGATCCCAAAGGGCAACAAGCCGATCAAAGTCGCGGTAAGAGCGTGCCTCAAAATCTTGCCAAGCAGAGCAAGATAGATCGGCCAGTTCATCTCGCCCAGCGCAAAATGCAGCCAAGCATCAAGCCCAAGCAGCAAGCTGTAAATCAGCACGGCGCTTACAAACATCGCGCAAAAGCTCCAAAGAGAGACCAAAATCAGCTTGGCGCTCAACAGCTTAATCCGACTGGTCGGGTAGAGAAAGAGCTGGCTGATCGTGCGATTGCTGTATTCGTGCAACACCACCCACCGCAAAAGCACCGCCATATAGATCATATAGCCCACATTGACCACGCTCAGGATCAAAACCAGCAGATTTTCGTAGTTATTGAGCGGAATATCTGGCATGGGCGGCGACTGCAAGTACGAGTAGAGGATCAGTAATACAATCAGCGTCATACTGGCAAGCAGCTTGAGCGGAAAGCCAAATTGGGGCGTTTTGCGCAGCTCAAGTCTGATCAGCTCAATCATCGCCTTTGCCCTCCTCTAACAGATGAAACATGCGCTCCTCAAGGCTATCGCTGCGCTTCTGAAACAGCTCAATCGGAATATGTTCCAGCACCAGCGTGCGCAAAATCTGCTGAGCATCACAGTCGCGGTCGAAGATTCGAATCCGTCGATTTTCGAGCAGCTTAAGCTGTTTGAGCTGTAAATCATGTTCAAGCAGAAAGAAAGTGCGCGAAAGCTGATCGGTCACAATCTCGATATAATCGGTGCGCCCCACCAGTTGGTCAGCCAGCGACAGCTCCTCGATCAAACGCCCTTGGCGCAGCACACCCACCCGCTGCACCAGCTGATCGAGCTCTTGCAAACTTTGGCTGGTAATCAACAGGGTTGTGCCATACTCCTGGTTAAGCCGTTGCAACAACAAGCGCAGATTACGCAGCACCAAGGAATCGAGGCCAACAAACGGCTCATCGAGCAGCAAAAGCTCGGGGCGGGTCAACAAGGCCCGCGCCAGCGCCACCTGCTGCTTCGCTCCCGAAGCCAGTTTCTGCACAGGCGTGTCGCGTAGCTCGCTAAGTTGCAACTGCTCAAGCAATTCGTCGATCGCAGTCGGCTGATACAAGCCCATATAGCGCATATGCAGCTCAAGGTTTTCGAGCACACTTAAGCGCTCGTAGAGCTGCGGACTGCCGATCAGCGTGCCGATCCGCTTCAGCACAGCCGGGGTATGACCAAGCACAGCGCGCCCAAAGAGCTCGACTTGGCCGTCGCTCGGGCGCTGCAAGCCAGTCAACAGATGCAACAAGGTCGTTTTTCCGGCTCCAGCAGGGCCAAGCAACATATACCACTCGCCTTGGCCGACGTGCAGATCAACATCTTGAAGGATCGGCTGGCCTTTCAGGCTTTTCGAAAGCCGCCGCGTTTGGATCAAATAGTTCATTGGTGATACCAATCAGCTTGATATGTGCAAAGCTATGGCGGCTGCATCTCTTCTCGTAAAATAGGCTTCTAGCGCGTCCGCCTACGGCTATCAACGGCAGCTCGCCCCAATCGAAGGGCTAGCAGTCCGTGAGAAGCCGCCACCCAAAGACAAAATGATACAAACAGATTTCGTATCACTCACTCGCTCGAATCTCAGTCTAACAACAATTGCTTAGCTTTCTCTGTCGCAATTCTTACGAAAAGCTTTCGCTCGCTCGTCCTTCGGGATAATAGCGCGGCAAACGCAGGCTAAAGACCGTCTCGACGCCCGGCTGGCTGCGATAGCTGAGCGTGCCCTGCATCAGCTCGACCAAGCGCTTGCTAATGCTCAAACCCAAGCCGCTGCCTTGGCTGGGGCGCGTGCGGGCCTCGTTGGCCATATAGAGCCGCTCGAAGATCCGCTCGCCATGAACCTCCGCGATGCCCTCGCCTTGGTCGATCACATCGCAACAGACCTGATTCTGCTCGGCATACAGTCGAAAACCAAACATCTTGCCCGCGCTGCCATAGCGCAACACATTCGAGAAGAGATTATCGAGCACCCGCTGCAAAGCATCGCTATTGGCCAGCACAAACAGCGCCTGCTCGGGAATATCGATCTCGACTCGCCATGTGCGCAGTTCGGGCAGGTCGTACAAACTCAGCAGGCGCTGAGCACAAAACTCGTTCAGCAAAATCGGCTCAAGCGGCAGTTCACGCTCGCCCGCTTCGAGCAGAGCTAGCTCAAAGAAGCGATTAAGCATCTGGCTCAGCTCTAAGCCCTTTTGATAGACCTTCTCAATTAGTTCGTCGCGCTCATCAGAAGCGAGATCGCGCTGATGCTGTAAGGTTTCCAAATAGCCGATCATCACGGTCAGCGGCGTCTTGAGGTCGTGCGAAATATTGGAAAGCATGCGCCGCATGGCCGCCTCGCTACGGCGAAAATCGGCACTGCTCTGCTGTTTATCGCGCAGCAGCAGATTGATCTCGGCTAGCACCTGCTGAAGCTCGCGCAGCGATGTAGGATGCAACACTTGGGTCGGCCCTTGGCCACGGCGGATCTCCTCAAGCTGTTCGCTCAGCTCCTTAAGCGAGCGGCGCAGACTACGTTCGCGCAGCCCAAACCAAAGCAAGCCCGCAAGGCTCAGCAACAACAAAGCCAGTAACAGCGCTTCCCACATCAAAGCGATCCTAGCTTATAGCCGATGCCCCACACCGTTTGCACATAGCGCGGATTGGCGGGGTCATCCTCAATTTTCTCGCGCAGACGCCGAATATGCACATTGAGCACATTCTCGTCGCCAAAATATTCATCTTCCCAGACTTCGCGATAGATCTGAGCTTTGCTAAAAACCCGCTGGGGATTACCAACCAGCAGCTTCAAAATCAGAAACTCTTTGGGCGTCAGCTTCAGCTCTTGGCCCTGCTTCAGGACCCGAAAATTATCGAGATCGATCTCCAGATCGCCGATTGTTTGCAAGGTTGGGGCGGCTTGGGGCGCTTGGGTATAGAGCGTCGAGCGCCGAATGGCGGCTCGCACCCGCGCCGTCAGCTCGATCAGTGAAAAGGGCTTGGCGATATAGTCGTCGGCCCCCAAACCGAGACCGAGCGCTTTATCGAGCTCGCTATTTTTAGCCGACAGAATCAAAATCGGCACAGTGCTCTCTTGGCGCAAAAGCGGCAACAAATCCATGCCGTTGCGCTTGGGCAACATCAGATCGAGCAGCACAAGGCTGATCGCGTTCTGTTGAAAGCTGGTCAAGGCCGCTTGGCCGTCAAAGGCTTGGATCACCCGCATACCTTCGCGCTCAAGGTGCTTGGCGATCATGCTGCTGATCTCGCGGTCATCTTCGATCAGCAAAATGGCTGGTTCCATGTTGCGCTCCTTTATCCTGAACCTAACGCTCTATATTCTCCTGCCATTGTAGCGTAAGAAATACGTAAGGGTTGGGAGATAAAAACGAAAGATCTGCTTGCTAGACTTGAGATAGAAGCTTTTTGAACTTACGAAAAGCATTATCGAAGGAGTAAATCCTATGCGACGATATTTTATCCAACTGGTTATGATCGTGATGGCCTTATCGCTGGCGCTGCAAGGCACAGCCCACGCCGACGAGCGCAGCACACCCTCGGGCGTACCGCTATCGGCTCTGGAAGCGACCGTTGACGAGATTATGCAACAATATATTGGCAAAGACGTGCCCGGCGCATCAGTCTCGATAGTCAAAGATGGTCAGATCGTCTTTGAAAAGGGCTACGGCTACGCCAATCTTGAAAAACAGCTGCCTGTCGATCCAAAAACAACCTATATGGAGCCCGGATCGGTCTCGAAGCTCTTCACCTGGACAGCTGTGATGCAGCTGGTTGAGCAGGGCAAGCTCGATCTCAACCAAGATATTCGCAGCTATCTGCCAGCCGATTATCTGACCCTCAGCTATGACGAGCCGGTCACCCTGCTCCATCTGATGAACCATATGGCGGGCTTTGAAGAGCGCATCGAAGGCTTAATGGTCGATAATCCGGCCGATCTGCTGCCGCTCGAGCAGTTCTTGGGGCCGGGCCGCCAGCCCAAGCAGATCTATCGCCCGGGCACGACTATGGCCTATTCCAACTTCGGCACCAGTCTGGCTGGCTTGATCGTCGAGCGCGTCTCGGGCATGCCCTTCGAGCGCTACGTCCAAGAGAACATTCTCGCGCCGCTGGAGATGCAACACTCCTTCTTCGATCCCGACTACAGCGCGATCCCAGGCGTGATGGAGCACAAAGCGATCGGTTATGTCAAGAAAGGCGAAGCCTGGCAGGCCCTGCCCAATGTCTACATCAACGATGTTCCGGCTGGCGCGCTGACTTCGACCGCGAACGACCTCGCGCACTTTCTGATCGCCCAGATGAACTACGACGGCGCTGCGCCCTATCAGCTCTTTAGCAAGCCCGAGACCCTGCGCGAGATGCAGAGCCGCAGCTTCAGCCACCACCCCGATCTGCCCGGCGTGGCCCACGGCTTCTGGGAGCGCTTCGCTGGCGGTCATCGCGTCTTAGAGCACAGCGGCAACACCGAAGGCTTCACCGCGCTCGTAGCGATCGTGCCCGCAGAGAACTTCGGTATCAGCATCTTGACCAACGTCGCCAGCGAGATGGCGGGCGCCCGCATCGCCCTGATCGACAGCCTGATCGGCAGCACTCACAGCCAGCCCAGCGTCGATCCCGCGCTCAAGCACAGCGCCCAAGTGGTCGGACGCTACCGCTCGGCCCGTATCGTCGAATCGACGCCCATCAAAGCGCTCAACCTGATCTCCGACGGCGATACGCTGGTGACGGCCAACCCCGACGGCAGCATTCAGGTCAGCATCCCGGCCATGGGCATCAGCCAAACCTATGTCGAGACGGCGCCCTATCTCTACACGCGCAGCACGCCCGAACGCAGCCTGCTCGACTACGCCGGTCTCGAAAGCAGCCAGCTCTTCTTCGTCACCGACGCCTCGGGCAAAGTCGTTCAGATCAGCCACGGCACGATTATGGATCAACGTCCGGTCTCGTTCTGGAACACGCCGCAGGTCAATCTGCTGCTGCTGGCGGCTGCCGCCCTGATCTTTCTGCTCGGTCTGATCGTGAGCCTAGTCGCTTGGCTGCGAGGACGGATCAAGCGACAGCCGCTCTCGAAGCTGCAGCAATACAGCGCTTGGCTGGCGCTGCTGGGCCTCACGAGCATCGCGAATCTGGTGGTGATTGTTCTACGCATCGTCAACAATCCCTACCAAGCGATGGTGAACGTTCTGCCCCACAGCCTGCTCTTTTGGCTGGCAGGTCTAGCGGCGCTCTGGTTAGGCTATCGCATCGTCCAGCTCTGGCCAAATACACCGCGCAAACTCGGCCTCAAGCTCTATGCAGGGCTGCTCTTCGTCAGCATCATCGGCTTAGCCAGCTTCCTAGCCAGCAACCACTTCCTGCTCTTCTAGGCTATCAGGCGGAGAGGCTGCTAGCCCTCCATGCGACTTCTAGCGCGTCCGCCTTCGGCTATCAACATCCTTTCGTCCATTCGGGCGGTACGGCGCGCTTTGGCGCAGGGCGCCAAAGCGCACAATGCGGCTCGAACGTGCTCGCTGCTCGAAGCCATACCGAATCCACTTGATCGCTTGTTTGGCCTTCGGCAGAGTGGAACGTGACTCTTTTTGTTGTTTGAGATTTCGCGCTGTCGCGCGAAATCTCAAACAACCTTTTTCCCGGTTCTTCGTCTTTCCGCATCGAAAGAGTGTACGTCTTTGAGCAGATTTGCTATCAATTTTCAGCACAGCCGAAGGCGAGAATTAGGTCTAGCTTCGATAGCCGTACCCTTAGACTGTCGTACCCTTCGACAGGCTCAGGGTACGACAGTCGCTGAGTTCAGCAGTCAAAGGGTCGGGAATGCGGGCCACGCACCCTTCTCCCGCAATGCGGGAGAAGGGTCGGGGATGAGGGCTGCTAGCCCTGTTTAGTAGCCGGAGGCGGACGCGGTACATGCCGAATGGGAGCTAGAAGCCCATCCGCCAAAAAAGTGAACAAACGGGCACACAAAAAGGCCCCTTCCGCGATCGATCGCGGAAGGGGCCTTTTTAGCCTTTTGGGAGGCGCGTTTTACTGACGGAGCGCAGCACACAGACGCTGCAGCTCGATAACGGCAGCGCGCAGCTGCTCGGGCGGCAGAGCTTCGACATCAAGCTCGCTCAGCTCCTGCACCACTTGGTTGAGCAACATCTGCTCGGCGGGCAAGAGACGCTGCTGACCTTCGGCTTCCAGCGCGGCCAAACGCTTGCGGGCACGCTTGAGCACCCGCTCGGGGACGCCCGCCATCTTGGCCACCGCGATGCCGAACGAGCCTTCGGCCACGCCCGGCTGCAAGGTGTGCAGAAAGATCAGGCTGTCGCCATGCTTGTGCACGCCCATCTGCAAGCAGACCACATGCGGCAGATCGCCGATCATCTCGACCAGATGGTGGTAGTGGGTCGCGAAAATGCCCCGACAACGGATCTGAGAGTGCAGATGCTCGACGATCGCCTCGGCCAGCGCCATGCCGTCGAAGGTCGCCGTGCCGCGCCCAACCTCATCGAGCACCACCAAGCTATCTTCGGTCGCCTGGTGAATAATCGTCGCGACCTCGCTCATCTCGACGAGGAAGGTGCTGCGCCCGCTGGCGATGTCGTCCGAGGCGCCGATGCGGGTGAAGATCCGGTCGAACAGGCCGTACTCCATCTGCTCGGCCGGCACAAACGAGCCCATCTGGGCCAAAACCACGCAGAGCGCCATCATGCGCATCAGGGTCGACTTACCCGACATATTCGGGCCGGTCAGCAAGATCAGGCGCGACTGATCGTCGAGCCGCAACGAGGCCGGAATGTAGTCTTCGACCGTGCGCGCCACCACCGGATGCCGCCCGTTGACGATCTGCAAGATGCGTTCGGACACAATGCGCGGCCGAGTCCACTGCTCGCGCACCGCCACAAAAGCCAAACAGGTGATCAGATCGATCTGGGCGATCGCTTGGGCTAGCTCCATCAGTTGGTCGCCAGCCTGCGCGATGCGCTGCCAAAGCCGCGTCCAAGCTCGGCGCTCCACATCGTAGCGCTGATCCTCGAGGTCGTTCAGCACTTCCGAGAGCGCGACCAGCTGGGCGGTGGTGTACTGCTCTTTACCTTTGGCGACTCGGCTCCAATCGCTCGGCACCTTGCGCGCATCGGCGGCCGAAACCGTCAGCACGATCTGGCGGGTGCGCACATCGCGCCGAAACTGCAGCGATCGCAGGCCGTGCATCAGCGAGAGCGTCTCGACCAACACCTCGATCTCATCGCGGGCTTGGCGCTCTTGGCGCAGCAGTTCGTCGAGCTCGGCGTCCCATCCCTCGGCCAGTAGCTCGCCCGCCTCGGCGTCGGAGCGCGGCACAAGCTGCGAACGCGGCGCGGGCGCGAGAGCGCGCTGCAAGAGCTGGGCCAGCTCGGGCAGCGGATCGAAGCGGAAGAGGTCCCAATCGCCCAAGCCTTCCAACGACTCGCCCAAGCTCTGAGCCGCCAGCAGAGCATCGCGCAAACGGGCCATATCGCGTGGGGTCGCCCGCTCCGGCGCGATCAGCAGGCGGTTCACCACCCGCTCGAGATCGCCCACCGTGCCCAGCGTGCGCCGGATCTCCTCGCGCAGCAAGGTCTGCTCAACGCAGATCTGCACCGCATCGTAGCGCCGCTCCAATGCCTCACGATCGCGCAAACCTTGAGTCAGCCAGCTTTTGAGCAGGCGCGCACCCATAGGCGTGCGGGTCTGATCCAAGACCGCCAGCAGCGATCCGAAGGGTGTGCCATCGGCACCCGTCAAAATGTCGAGCGTGCGGCGCGTGGTCGAGTCCATGCGCAAGAGATGGCTCTCGCCGCCGAAGCGCACCGCTTGCAGACGGGCCAGAGCCGGAGAGCGGTTCCACTGCAAATAACGGATCAACGCGCCCAATACGCGGCTCGAATAGGGCCGCTCGTGCAGGCCAAAGGGCCGCAGATCAATGCTTTGGAAATGCTTTTGCAGGGCCTCAAGCGCCGCTTCGTTGCTGAACCACCAGTTCGGCAGCGGCGACATACGCCCGACGTGATAGTTGTTAGGGATGCCCAGCTCGCTGCACAAGGAACGATGGCGCAATATCCGTTCGCCCTCCAAACGCGAGATTCCGCTCGCCTGGGCGATCATATCGCGCTCTTCGCGCCCCAGCTCGATCGAACAGAGCACCTCCGAAGGCGCAAAGCGTCCCAAAGCGTCCCACAGCCGATCGTGGGCTTCGGGGCCGCTCCACTCTTCGCACCACAGCATGCCCGTCGACACATCCGAGATCGCCAGCGCCGCCCAGCCCTTGCTCAGATCGACCGAGGCCAGCAAGCGCCGTTCATCGTCGAGCAGATCTTCGTCGAAGATCGTGCCGGGCGTCAGCACCTCGGCGAGCTGGCGGGCCTTCACGCTGCCATCGCGCTCGCCCTCGACCTCACGCCCAAGCGCGATGCGGTAGCCCATACGCAACAGGCGCTGCAGCGGCTCGCGCTCGCTGCCCATGGTGATGCCCGTCATGGCCAACATCAGGGGTTGGCCGTTGCGAGCCGTCATCAGCGGCTTCTCGGCCACGCGCAGATCGAGCAAGCGGCCTAATAAGCGGGCCGTGTGGCCGTAGACCTCGTAAAACTTGCCGTTCTGCATCATCACCAGCGCGTCGGGCCGCTCAAGCTCCATTCGCGCAAACTGAACCAATATATCGCTGGCTTCCACGCCACCGTAACGCGCACGCAATACGCGCTGTATCTCTTGTGTCTCCAAGGTTACCCGCTTTCGTAGAAGCTCTACATGTTCTTATAAGCACGTTCGTGCGTGCATTATACCCTCTTCCGCCCTAGTATCCAAGCTCTATACAGCCTAGCAGCTGCGTGCTATAGTTGTCGTACCCTATCAGCGGCAAACAGTAAAACGGAGGAACCCCCAATGACAAGCAGCACTGATGAAGCTCAGCAAAGCAATGAGACGCTCGAAATCGTTCATCGCTTCAACGCCGCCTTCAACCGACACGATGTCGATGCGATCATGGTCGCTATGAGCGAAGACTGCGTGTTTGAAAATACCTCGCCCGCCCCAGATGGCGAAACCTATGTCGGACAAGTCGCCGTCCGCGCCTTCTGGGAGAGATTCTTTGCCGCATCGCCCCATGCCCAGTTCGAGACCGAAGATATCTTCGCCAGTGGCGAGCGCTGTACGGTGCGCTGGTGCTATCAGTGGATCGATCAAAACGGTACGATCGGCCACGTTCGCGGCGTCGATGTGTTTCGTATACGCGCAGGAAAAGTGGCGGAGAAATGCTCCTATGTTAAGGGCTAGAACCTTTATAAAAATCGCCCTTTTTCATAAAAGACCTCAAAAAGAACCTTTAGCGAGCAATTCCATCTTTTTCAAAAGCAGTATGCTATAATGCAAAGGGGCGTTCCTCAGCATCAAAATCCCTCATTCCCCACATTGTTCACAAATCCTTCACTATTCAGCAAAAACTATGTCGAAATATCGATCAGATCATGTCCAGCAGAGATTCGCCCCTTTTGAGCGTCGCAAAGGCTCGCTTTGGCGCAAAAAGCGTATTCCTACGTTAGATCCACTCTTCCCACGCATTCGTTTTCTGCGCATCGCTAGCTTCATGCTGCGTTTGGTTCTGCATATCTATCTTTGGGATATCTTTATGATGCGCTTTCCGATCTTGCGCTGGTTCAGCCAACGGAGCGCGCTCACTCGCTGGCAGCTCTGGGCCAAACGTTTTCATCAGCTGGCGGTTTCCTTAGGCGGCGTCCAGATCAAGCTGGGTCAGTTCCTCAGCTCGCGGGCCGATATTTTGCCCGAAGAGGTGATCAAAGAATTAGCCAGCCTACAAGACGAAGTTCCGCCTGCTGCCAGCGACTACATCCTCGAGCGCATCGCCCAAGAGTTAGGCCGAGACCCCGATCAAGTTTTTGCAGCCTTCGACCCCAAGCCGGTCGCCGCCGCCTCGTTAGGCCAGGTCCACCGCGCGCGCCTGCACGATGGGCGCGAGGTCGCCATCAAAGTCAAACGCCCCCACATCGACGAAATCATCACGATCGATCTGCAAGCGCTCGGCTTTGTGGTCAGCATCATCAAAGAGTATCGCCCCATCAAGCGCCGCGCCGATCTGCAAGCGCTCTTCGAAGAGTTCAGCCGCGTGCTCTACGAAGAACTCGACTACCAGCTCGAACTGCGCAACAACGAGCGCTTTCGCGCCAACTTCGCCGACGATCCGCGCTTCTACATTCCGCGCACCCTGCCCGAACTATCAACCAAACACATCTTGCTGATGGAGTGGATCGACGGCATCAAGATCAGCGATTTCGCCGCGCTCGACCGCGCGGGCGTCGACCGCAACGACCTCGCCAATCGCCTGAACCAAGCCTACTTCAAGCAGATCTTCATCGACGGCTTCTTCCACGCCGACCCCCACCCGGGCAATCTCTTCATCAAAATCGTATCGCCCGCCCAAAACGGCCAGTCCGCTGACTTCAAGTTTATCTTTCTCGACTTCGGCATGGTCGGCCAGATCAGCCCCGATCTGAACGAAGGCCTGCGCGCGGGTATCGTAGGCTTGGCCAGCAACAATCCCGACCGCATTCTCATCGCGCTCGAACAAATCAAAGCGATCTTGCCAAACGCCGATCGCCGCCAGATCCGCCAAGGTATTCAAACCGTTCTGCGTTTTGTTTATAATAAAAATCAAAGAGAGCTGAACATGCTCGATTTTGAGGAGATCATCGATGAATTGCAAGATATGATCTATGAGATGCCCTTCCAGATGCCCCAAGACCTGATCTACCTCGGGCGAGCGGTCAGCATGGTGGCAGGTTTGGCGACTCTGATCGATCCCCAGATCAATCTCTTCGATTCGTTACGACCCTTCAGCAAAGAGCTTTTAGCCAAGGAACAGCGCGAAGCCAATTGGCCAGCCCGCATCAACGACGAGATTCAAGCTATAATACAATTCTTGCTCTCTCTTCCTCGCAAAATGGATAGTTACTACAGTTCCATCAGTCACTTCGAATGGCAACTGCACAACGATTTCCAAAAATTAGAGCGCGGTTTAGGGCGGGTCGAGCGGAGTAATGGACGTTTAGCGGGTAGTATTCTTGCAGCCAGTCTGTTTATTGGCGGCGTGCAGCTGCGCACCAATGGCAGAGTAAAAGAATCCGACTACGCTTGGCTGGCAGCTTCGCTTGCGGTTCTTTGGTCGTATCGCCCCAATTCATAGGCCAGCATGTTCGGCGATAGACACTATATACCCATTCTATGGTAAAGGAGTTCCTATGGTCAGCGTGGAATTAGCGCTGCAACTCAAACAGGCGGGTTTGGTATGGCAGCCCAGCGAAGGTGACACCTTCACTGTGCCAGAAAGCGATCTCAAAGAGCAGCACTTTCTGCTCAGCTCTATGGCGGCCCATGTGCAAATGATGAAGGGTTACCCCTATGTGATGTTCCATGGCAGCACCGAATGGGCTATGGACCAGATTTTGACCCAAGACGTGGTTTGGTTGCCCAGCGAAACCCAAGTGCGCGAAGAGCTCGAACAGCGGCTCGATGCCTTCGGACAGCCCAATATCCGTTTGCAGCGCCTGCCAGACTACTATCACTGTTCGATCGTATTCCACGGCACCGATCTGCTCTTTGTCGCGCCCAGCGCCAGCGACGCCTATGCCCAAGCCCTGTTGTATGTGCTCAAAGAGAGCTGATCGAGCCGAAACCTACCAACACACAATAGGCCAACAACGAGCTGCATAGCGCATTTGCCTGATAGCTTTAGCATGCTAACGGCGAGGTCTTTTAGCTTCCATTCGTCCCTTACCGCGTCCGCCTACGGCTACCAACATCCCGCCCTCCAACACGCCGTCGCATACGACGGCGTGCAGGGCGAAGCGAAGAAGACATCGAATACAAGGCATATCGTCGCAATTCATCGAACAACAATGCATCTCAGTAAATCCGCTTAGAGGCTGGTATGAAATCCGCTTGAATTGTTGTATTTTGGGACGGTCTTTCGGCACACAACTACAACATTAGGCTTACGGCTCAGCTCTTCGTAGCCGTAGGCGGACGCGCTAGCAAGCCTTTTTGGGGTAGAAACCAAGCCGCCAAAGTGCTGATACCAAATCCGTTAAAGACTTGTGCTCTTGAAACGCAAAACGGGAAAAGAGAATAGTGGAGTCCCACTCTGCCGAAGGCCGAAAAAGTAAGCGGATTTAGGATAACAAAGAGGGAGCAGCCAGCCTTTCGCTGACTACTCCCTCTTTCAATAGAAAAAAACGCTCTTCCCAAGGGAATAAGCGCCTTCTCCGCGATCTTCGCTTAACAGCCAACTCAATCAGGCGGGAACAACAACAGCCCCACCTCGTACATAGTGCTTCTAGCTATGTACGGGATGGAGCATGCTGTACCCTACATGACGCTTGAACGCCATTATGTTCGCCACTTTCGGCACGTGATCGTGGTGCCGACACCTTCTTGAGAATGGATGTAAAATTCATCCATAAGTCGCCTGGCTCCGGGAAGACCCATGCCCATACCGCGCGATGTGCTATAGCCATCTTGCATCACCAAGTCGACGTTGGAGATACCGGGACCTTGGTCCTCACAGATGATCTCTATGCCCTTGCGCCCATTCTTCTCGATCTCCCGCACCGTCACGGTACCCGTACCGGCGTAAAGAAAGATATTACGGGCCAATTCGCTAACGGCTGTCGCAATGCGGGCTTGGTCGATAGCGCCGAACCCTAACGATTTGGCCGTATCGCGGGCCAGGGTGCGGGCAATGACGATATCGAGGTCACTGCGTATTACCGCCGCCTTAGCCTGCGCCATCGCCGCTCTCCTCCGTCTGTCGGCTCATTAGAGCTAAACCTTTTTCAAGGTTCAAAGCGGTGCGTGCGCGACCAAGCTCTAATCCAAGCTCAACAAGTGTAATTGCAACCGCTGGCTGGAGGCCAGTGATAACCACTTGGGCACCCATAAGACCAGCCATAGAAGCGATATCAGCAATAAGGCGACCGATAAAACTATCAACAACCTCGACGGTCGTCATATCGACAATAACGCCGCGAGCTTTGTGATCGTGAATCTTCTGGAGCAAGTCGTCTTTAAATTGCACTGCAGAAGCATCGTGCAACTCGACCTGGATAGAGGCGATCAAAACGTCGCCTATCTTGAGGATTGGGATACGGAGGCTATCCACTATCACCTCCTCGTTCCAAAGGGGACAACAATGAACATTGAGTGCGCTGACACATACTGGGACGTCCTATGATAAAGTTGCGCCTGTATGACTCGAGCAAGAATGCCGTCCATACGTTTTCAGTCCTATTCTCGACTATGGCCTAAGCTATCCTTTGGCCTATTCCTGGATGAACTAGATTGTTGACTGTGCAGAGGTTGTGTCGGGTTAAACCTCCCTCCGAGCTACACTGAGAAGAGCTCAAAATCTCAAAAGATACACAAGTTTGTACAATTCTCATCTAGAGCGTGCTCTCGAATGAACTTAGACCATACCGAGACCTTTCACACGCTCATAGTATACAGCATAATCATTACAAAACAAACGAAAATTGACTAGATCTTAACATATATTATGAAAGCACATCACTTGCGCCCTCACACTATAATACACTAAGCATGCAAGCGCCCGATCTCCTTCACTCGTCTGTAAGCTACCACACAGAAATTACCTGTATCTTACGATACGAGCGCCTGTGAGTACCTATAAAGGTATGCTCAGAAAGGACAAGCTTACAAAACAGAGACCGATTCAGCAATCAACCTGGTAACCGAGGTTCATAACACGGGGCAAGGCCGAGTTACTTCTGTAATCAGAAAAGATTTGACCTTCGTTGTATTCTAGCGTGCCAGACCACAAAAGTCAATCATCTGAAGCTCATACGAGTGTCACATGCAACTACCACACGATTATCTTGAACGAGTCTATGCTGGCGTTTTAGGCAAACTTATCGGTGTCTATTTAGGCCGTCCATTCGAAGGATGGAGCTACGAGCGTATCATGGCCGAATTAGGAGAAATTACCTATTACGTCCATGAGAAACGCAATGTCCCGCTGATTGTTACCGATGATGATATCTCTGGTACATTCACCTTTCTACGCGCTCTCGAAGATTACGGCTACCGCCGCGACCTATCTCCTGTACAGATCGGCCAGACTTGGCTGAACTACATTATTGAAGAGCGCACCATACTTTGGTGGGGCGGTTTGGGCAACTCAACCGAACACACCGCCTTTTTGCGTCTCAAACAGGGCGTGCCTGCCCCGCTCAGCGGTTCGATCGCCCACAACGGCAAGATCATTGCCGAGCAGATCGGTGCCCAGATCTTCATCGATGGATGGGCGATGGTTGCGCCGGGCGACCCCGAGTTCGCCGCCGACCTTGCGGGCCGTGCCGCCTCGGTGAGCCACGATGGCGAAGCGATCTATGGTGCCCAAGTGATCGCCGCCATGGAGGCGCTGGCCTTCGTCGAGAGCGATCTGAACAAACTGCTCGACACCGCTCTCTCGTTGATCCCACGCGATTCGGTCATTTCTCGAATGATCAACGATATTCGGGCTTGGCATGTTAAACAACCTGATTGGCGGGCCGCCCGCAGCCTATTGGCACAGCACTATGGCTACGATCGCTATCCGGGCAACTGCCATATGGTGCCCAACCATGGCTTGATCATCTTGAGCCTGTTGTACGGCGAAGATGACTTCCAACGTACACAGATGATCGTCAACACTTCGGGCTGGGATACCGACTGCAACGCAGGCAACGTTGGGTGTTTGCTCGGTATCAAAAACGGTTTAGCAGGGCTAGAAAGTGGGCCAGATTGGCGCGGGCCAATCGCCGATCGTCTCTATCTGCCGACGGCGGATGGCGGACGCGCAATCAGCGATGCGGTCAATGAAAGCTACAAGATCGTCAACACTGCTCGAGCTCTCAATAATTTACCGCCATTGCAGCCAAAAAATAACGCTCGATTCCATTTTGAATTGCCGGGAAGTGTGCAAGGCTTTGTGGTAGACGAAAGCAGCGAGGCGCGCGGCACGCTCAGCCTCGAATCTGTTGAGGGCCACAGCCGTTTGGGTCAACGAGCTCTAGCCTTGCACTACCACAACCTAGCGATGGGGCGTGCCGCGCGCGCATCGACCGCCACCTTCACACCGCCCGAAGCGCTCACTATGCCCGGCTATAGCTTGGTGGCTTCTCCCACGCTCTACCCGGGCCAAACCGTGCGCGCCCTGATCAGCGCCGACCCGCAAAACCAGCAAGATGTCGATTGTCGCCTCTTCTTGAGCGCCTATCTCGATGCGAGCGACCTACCTCAGCGAGTTTATGGGCCGAATCTGATGTTGACGGCCGGTATGGAGCACGAGTTCTCTTGGCGCATTCCTGATCTGGGCGGCGCGCCGATCGCCAACATCGGTGTCGAGATCAATGCCAAGCAGCGCGCCAACGGCACGCTCTACCTCGACTATCTCACTTGGGATGATCGGCCTAATCTGGTCTTGCAGCGCCCAGCTAAGGGCGGGACGGTCTGGCGAAAGGCCTGGGTCAATGCCGTCGATCGCTTCGATGCTCACTGGTCGCAAGCTTTTTGCATCGCCCAAAACCGTGGCACCGGCCTGCTGATCCACGGCACGCGTGAATGGCGCGACTACACCGTAACAAGCAGTGTCTCTAGCGATTTGAGCCATCGTTTCGGCATCGCCGGACACGTTCAAGGACTACAACGCTACTATGCTCTGCTGTTGGTCGCTGGCGGTCAACTGCAACTGGTGCGGGCGCTCGACGGCGAAACGGTCTTGGCCGAAGCAGACTTAGCTTGGGAATTGGGCCAACGCTACGAACTGAGCCTGCAGTTCGATGGCGATCAGATCAGGGCATGGGTCGATGGGCAGCTCTTCTTCGAGATTCGCGATGAGCCTTTAACTCTCACCAGCGGGGCCGTGGCCTTCATCTGTACTGAAGGGCGCATGGCGAGCGAGCAGATTCAGATTCAGGCTCTGTAGAAGTGCCAACCAAGCTAAAGTAAGGAAAGAGGATTTTGGAGCACAGCAGCGACAAGCTTCGTGGGCGGGCGGCGATTTGGTAGCCGTAGGCGGACGCGCCAAGCAACGAATGGATGGAAAGGAACTCTCCGCCAGCGTGATGTGTGGCAACGATCTGGCAACAGAGCACAAGATAGAGCCCAATTATTGAGCCAGTTTTGTGCTCTGTGGCGCTAGATTCGCAGGAAGCGATGGCCAGCCAAAGCAAAGGCTCGCAACGCACTTTGTATGGTAGCGGGCGAGCATACAGGGCGATACAAAGCCACATGTAGCTGCTTGGGAGCATTGAAACTTGGCAGCCCAAACAGGCTCGATGTCATCTTCTTGCAAGCTTATGGCGCTTGCGTATCTAGGCTTTTTTTCATACAATAGAACTCGATAGCGATGATGTGCCGGGCCGACGTGCTCGGCACATCGTTATTTCTAGGGCGATTGTGGGTAATCTGTGGAAGACCGTGGGACAGTTTGGGTACCTAACGTGGAAGAAATGCGGGAATAGCGATGGACCGAAGCTTACCAAGTGATATCGAAGCCGAACGTGCGACCTTGGGCGCGATCCTGCTCAACCGCGAAGCGATTGTAGCTATTGAGAGTTGGCTTCAACCTGAACACTTTTATCTAGAGAAGCACGCTTGGATCTACGAGGCAATGGTGCAGTGTTATCGCCGCCGCGTGCCTCCTGATGTTTCAACCGTTTCAGACGAATTACGACGCCAAGACAGGCTCGAGCAGGTCGGTGGTTTGATGTATTTGATCGACCTGGCTAATAGCGTTCCTACCGCAGTACACATTGAGTATTATGCCGAAGCGGTTGAACGCACAGCCGTTTTGCGTCGTTTGATTATGGCTGGTGGTAAGATCGCCGCGCTCGGTTTCGATGAACGCGACGATATCGATGCCACGCTCGAAAAAGCTGAAGCTGAGTTGGCAAGCGTGTCGCAACGGCGCGTTAACCAAGATTTTGTGCATATCGGCAGCGTTGTCGATGCCTATTTTGAACAGATCAACTATCTCAAAGAAAACCGTGGCGAGATTGTTGGTGTGCCGACGGGCTACTATGACCTCGACGAGGTGACGGGCGGCCTGCAGCGCAGCGACTTGATCATTCTGGCGGCTCGTCCGGCAACCGGAAAGACCAGTTTGGCGCTCTGTTTGGCCTACAACGTGGCGCTGCATAACAACGGCACAGTCGGCATCTTCTCGCTCGAAATGAGTCGCGACCAGTTGGTGCAGCGTATTTTGGCTATGCACACTGGCATCGATACGCAGCGCTTGCGCACGGGCAATATCCGCGATACCGATCTGCAGCGCTTGATGGAAGCTTTGGGTCAGCTCTCGAATCTGCCGCTCTATATCGAAGATACCGCTGGTCTTTCGATCAGCGATGTGCGCGCTAAGGCGCGCCGTCTGCACGCCAAAGCCGGCCTCGATCTGCTGATTATCGACTATCTGCAACTGATGCAGGGCCGCCGCACCGACAACCGTGTACAAGAGGTCAGCGAGATCAGCCGTGGTCTGAAACAGTTGGCGCGCGAGCTGAATGTTCCACTGATCGCTCTTTCGCAGCTCTCACGTTCGGTCGAAAGTCGCTCAACGCACGTTCCTATGCTCTCAGACTTGAGAGAGAGTGGTTCAATCGAGCAAGACGCGGATATTGTCATGTTTATCTACCGCGAAGAGCTCTACGATAAAGAGACCGATAAAAAGGGCATCGCCGAGATCCATATCGCCAAGCACCGTAACGGTCCGACCGCCGTGGTGCCTCTGCGCTTCGACGCCAATACCACCAGCTTCCAGAACCTTGAGCGTTACCGCACCCCAGAAGGTTATTAGTCTCGCAGAGCGGCGGCCACCGCAAACGGATCGCTTGAAACCACAGGCGATCCGAACATCTCCATCGCGCCGATGTCGGACATGCGCGAGCGAGGGTCGCCGCGATCGACGATCCGCACACACCAAGGTAGCAGCCACTGCTCTGATGCGCCAAAGGGCGGGATATAGATCGCCAGATTAAAGGAGCGCACCCGTTCGCGTTCGATCAGGCGGCGCAGGGCAGTAAAGGTCGCATCGGCCAGAGCGGTCGGGAACTCTTCAACAGAGCCAAAATCGCCCCACAACAACAATTCTCGATCTTTGAAAGGTGTCAAACTGGCGTAACCTTCAATGCCATCTTGTTGATAGAAACAGAGATCGAGCGCTCGATAAATCTCGCCTAAAGCAGTCAGATAGGAGCTTCCATCGCGGCTCTGTAACTCTTGGGCAGCTCGCTGCCAACGTTCCACTTCTACATAAGGCCCATCGTGGCTAAGCGCCGTTTGCAAATGTCCATGCACCAGCGATGCGCCACTCTTCCACAGGCTATTCCAAGTAATCATGGGATAACGAGCGGTCGTATCGTAGGCGTGGGCGGCTTTGAGCCAGCGATAGGCGGTGCTGAAGTAGTCTTGAAGCTGCTCGCGAGAGAAGCGCAAGGGATGTGCCTCGTGAAAGATCACCAAGCCGTGCCAAGCATCGTACTTGGCGACGTTCGAAGCACTGATACAGTGTTTGCCTTCGATACGTCCGAAGAGATCGGCGGGCGTATCGTTGAGCGGATCACGAAAGATATCGCCAGCCGCCAAGGTCGTATCGATCAAGGTATCGAGGTCGGCAGATGCGGCAGGGCCAACTGGACGTTTACGGCGCAAGGGGTTAAACAGAGTCGCTTCAAGGGTCAGGCGGTTGCGAATCTTCAAAATCGCTTGTAGATCTGCGATATCAGGAGCGCCGAAATACTTCTCGATCCACGAACGCATCGTAGCAGGTGGTACGATGCGGCCTTGAACCAAGCTGACTTGAAAGATCTGATCGAAGGTGTGCTTTAGCTCGCTTGGTAGCGTTTCAACCAATTCGGGAAGCTCGTTGATTTGTGGCATCGTATTCACCGATCAGGCTAAGAAGCCAAGGTTATTGGCGTTGGTTCTCTGGGTTAGCTGTAGATGCGTTACGCGGCACTCCGCCCGGACATATCCGCTCTAGCCATATAATCGCTGCGATCACAAAGCCCAGCAAGATCGCAGCCGCCAGATAGCCATCGGTTGTGCTGGCTTGGGTGAGATAGGTCGCAAACATACCAAACACCCCTGCGATGATATAGCAGGTCAGAACCGCCTCGCGACGTGTCATGCCCAAGGCTGTCAGGCGATGCGAAAGATGATCTTTGCCCGGCGTCGTGAAGGGGTTGAGGCCGCGTCGCAAACGCGAGACAATCACCAAGCTGGTGTCGAAAATCGGCAGGGCCAAGACACACACCGGAACCATCCAGGTTACAGCAGGAATATTGGCGGGAAAGCGTAATTTGATCGCCAAGGCGGCCAAAATATAGCCCAAAAAGAGGCTGCCCGTATCGCCCATAAAGATTGTGGCCGGGTTGAGGTTATAGCGCAGAAAGCCGATACAGGCCCCGATCAGAGCGGCGGCCATGGCACCCACTAGGTATTGGGGCGGGCGATTCATAGCGGCCATCAACAGAAAGAAAGCTGAAGCAACCACGGCGACTCCGCCTGAGAGTCCATCCATATTGTCGAGCAGATTCATAGCGTTGGTGATCGCCACCACCCACACGATCGTTATAGCCCAGTTGAGCCACTGCCACTCGAACAGCATCACTTGGGTGCCACCCACCAGCAAGGTCACAGCCGCCAACAGTTGGCCGATCATCTTGGTCGATGCCGAAAGCTCCCAGCGGTCGTCGAACAGGCCGAAGAGCGAAACCAGCGTTGCGCCCAACAAGATGCTGATCAGTTCGCGGATATGAGCCAGTTCCCCAAAAAAGAGCAGGGCTACTACAAAGCCGACATAGATCGCGGCCCCTCCTAACTGCGGCACGGGCGCAACGTGAATATTGCGCGCCTTGGGGATAGCGACGATCCCTGTGGCGAAGCCGATCCGCCGTGCCAGAGGAGTACCAACAATTGAAAAGATCAAGGCCGTGAGGAAGATCAGAAGTATTTCACTCATATCACATCCGCTTGTTCAATTCATGCATGAGGTTGGCGGAGAGGTCTCAACCTTCCATTCGGCTTCTAGCGCGTCCGCCTCCGGCTAGCAACACGTTGCTCACTACATCCGGCTGCTCGTCTGCCTGCGCCCAAGCGCTGCCTAAAAAGCCAAGCAACCGTGCGAATCTGCTATCAAATCTACCGAAGACCAAAACACAAAGCCTTCAACCGGATTTCGTATCTTTCCTGCATCTCTCGGATCAGAGCGATTTGTCCACCATCTTTAGTATACGAGCGCTCTGCCGATTTCTGCAAAGCGCTCGTAGTGGACACATGATGCAATTACTCGTACGTGTTTAGGAACCAGCCGCTAGCTGCTCTTTTAAGAACGCGAGCAGCGTCTGCAGTATGGTGACCTCTTGCTGATCGGTCAAGCCCATCTGAGCCTGCTGTTGAGCGATGCTAATGGCCTGTTGGGCATAGTTGATCGCCTCTTCGTAACGGCGCGTATCGCTCAGCACCAAGGTATAGTTGCGCAGATAATCTAAGCGTTGCGGTGCACTGGCCACGGCTGTGCCATAGGCCTTGACCGAAGCCTCTGCATCGCCCGCGCGCACCGCCACCAAACCGGTGACCGAAGCAAGCAAGCCGTCAGAAGGATTAGCTTCCAAAGCGGTTATATACGCTTGCAGCAAACGCTTCAACTGGTCTTGCTGGCCATTATCGCGATAGTCACTCACAATCCGCTCGATAGAGGTGTCAAGCTGATGAGGATTGCTCTCAACTAAGCCTATGTACAGGTCTGTCGCCTCTGGATACTGCTTCTGCAAGCGCAATAAATCGGCCAAGCGCGCATCTGTGTCTTTATACTTGGGGTCGAGCAGCTTCGAGCGGTTAAGGATCTCTTCAGCTTGGGCATAGTAGCTCGCGGCTTGGGCTTGGTCGCCCTGCTGCATAGCGACACTAGCCAAGGTTGCTACGGCACTGGCCTTCTCGTTAGCGATCGAAACATCTTGAGGAGCGAGTTTAGTAGCCCTGTCGAACCACTCTAACGCTTTATTCAAACGCTCTGGCTCTTGAGTCCAGTTGTACCAGAAGTTGTTCAAACGGCCTAGATTAGCCGAGTGATCCTTATTCAACTCATTGAGCTCATAGGCGCGCATCAACACCGCTTCGGCATAGGCCATCAGGGTAAGCGGCGTTTTCGAGAGCATGAATTGCTGAATCTTCTCGGGCGAATCGAGCTGTATCAGATTGTTGAGCTGAATATTGCTCTCGGGCGAGACCATAGCTTCGCCCTGAGCACGGCGCACTTCAGCCAAATTCATCATGACGCGCCCTAAGTTGAGGTAGTAGTAATCTTCGTCGGGGTCACGCCGAATCGCATCGAGAATGCGATCAACACCAAACATCTGTTCGGTCCAACCGCCATTGGTCGAATTGATATAGCTTTGACCCTCTTGGAAGCGCATATCGGCATAAACCGGGTTGAGATTGGTCCACCAGATCGCACCGAAAGAGACGATACAGATCAGTGCATAGACCAACAGAGCCGCCGGGCTGCTCTGTTGCTGGCGACGAGCACTACGCACACTTGCGACGCCACGCGCAGCACCACGCTGCTGACTACGATTGCGCCCAGCTTTGCCAGCGCTAGCAGCAGGTTGCACAGCAGGAGCAGCGACTTCGCTGACTTCTTCAGGCTTGGCAGCCGGATCGGCACCCAAAACATAGCCGCCAGCCATAGCACCAGCAACCACTGCAAGACCCATCGTTACCCACAACATCATCAAGGTGGCGACGATCGGAATACCCGCCATACCTTCCACAAAGTGGGCGATCATCACGCTGAAACAGGCGATGAAAAAGACCTGCCAATACCACTCTTTGACGCGGAAGAGCATCTTCCAGCAAAGCATGCTGAAACTCACCAGCACAAACAGGTAGCTCAGCAAGCCCAAAACGCCTTTATTGACTAGCTCGTCTAAGATCGCTTGGTGCGAACGGTCGGGCGATGCGCCGCGCGATTCGATATTTGCCAATGCTGGTGGGTAGAAGGGGTTATAGGCCACAAACATGCTCTCGGGGCCCCAGCCGATCACCATGCGCACTGGATCGGAGGTGATTAGGCCGATGGTGCCGCTGCCAAACTCGTCGCCCGCCCAAATCAAACGGCGCACCAGACCGGTTCCCGCATCGGTTTCAAGCAATTTACCCATACGACCGATGTAAGGCACTTCGCGCAGTTGTACAAAGGCTGGTATATCGAGCGTATTGAAGGCGATCAAAAAGGCGCCCAATACCACGGCGAGGCCGACCCACGACCAGAGCAAGAAACGTAAGCGTTTGACGAGCGTGAGTTCGCCACGCAGGCGCGCTTGGCGGGCCGCCCACCAGAGCAGCAAGGTGAAGAAGACCACCAAGCTTGCGCCACCGCCCAACCAAGGGCCACGGCTTTGCGAGAAAAAGATCGCCAAAAGCGCGGCTACAACCACCGCGACGCTGCCCACAATCTGAAGTTGCACAGCCGTACGCGATAAGGGGCCAGAACGGCGAGGTAAGGTATAGGCGAGCACAAAAAAAGCGATGATCGCGCCACAGGCCAAGCTCAAAAGCAGGCCCCAGTTCAGCTTCGCGTTTGGATCGATCACCTGGCCACCCATCGAGCCAGAGACGCCATAGGCGATCAAGAAGAAGGCCACAAATAAGAAGCTGAAGATGGCTGCAAGGTTGAGGCCGAAGGGCAGACGGTCGCTGCGGCTCAGACCCAAAGTAGGCAAGACCCACAAGGCAGTCGCAGTGATGACCGAGCCGGGGAAGAGCCACCAATAACGCGAATCGGCTACCCGCACCGCTACACTAAAGGCTAAAACCGATAACATCAATAAGAGGCTGCCCACAATCAACAGCAGATAGGCCAAGCCCCAGAGCAGATCGTGCTTGGCAGGGCGGCGTTCGGCCTCGCGCAGAGCAGGAATAGCCGCAAAAATGCGGTACAGGCCGAACGGAATGACCATAATGAGATAGGCAGCCACAAAGATCGAGTTGCCCAAGGTCGAGGCCACACGCGTGATCACATCGCCGCGCCACGGCAGAGGGTCAAGCTGAAAGTGTTGCAACAAGCCATAGCCTGAGACCGCCAAACCCGCGCACAAAACCACACTGAGCAAACGTTCAAGCTGTTCGCGCCGCCGCAAAAAGCCGATGATCAACACAAACAACAAAACGTAGGAGAGGTTCGTGTAGGTGCCTTGCATGCGCTGATAGGAGCCCCAAAAGCTGACACGCGGCACGATCGAGGTGATGGTTGCGAAGATAAATACCAACACATAGACCAGCGTTGGCACAGCCAGAGGTATGGCAGCAAAACGCCGCCACAAAGCGCCGAAGGGATTAACTGCGCTCTGTTGCGGCTCTGAGGCAGGCGCTGAACTTGCGCCCGAACCGAAGCGCTCGAGCCAATAGATCAGCGCTGCAGTTGCCATCATTAGAACGATTGAACGTAAGGTGGTTGCTTTATCTGGCTCAAAGTGGCGTGATGAGAGGAGATTGAAGTAAATCGGGACGAGCGTTAAAGCCAATAACCAACCAGCTTCAATAATTCGCTCACACCAAATACTTATAGTGCTTTGCCGTTGCAAGGTGACGACTCCTTAGCACGTCCGTACCGCTCACACGATGGACGAGATCAAAAACGCTACGATGCGAGTTGGGGAAGAGTAGCGCGTCGCGCCGCAAGACGCTCTTTCTGGCTCGCGGCACGTTGTAACATTTCGCGAGCGCTGCCACGGCTATATTCGCTGACAGGAACACCATCGAGCATAGCCGCAAGCTCATCGACCTGCTGCTCGGGCGTCAGCAAGCGAATAGAGGTGCGGGTTCGCTCGCCTTGGACTTCTTTGGCGATATGGTAGTGGCTATCTGCAAAAGCGGCAACTTGAGGCAAGTGGGTGATACAAATCACTTGATGGTTCTCGGTCATCGCCCATAACTTCTCACCAACAACTTGGCCCGCACGACCTCCAACGCCTACATCGACTTCATCAAACACAAGCGTCACAACGGTATCAACTTTCGAGAGGATCGATTTGAGCGCGAGCAAGAGGCGCGAGCTTTCACCGCCCGATGCGATGCGCGCCAAAGGTTTGAGCGGCTCACCTGGGTTGGGTGAAAGCATAAATTCAACGATATCGATACCGGTGCGGTCAAAGAAATAGCGCCCTTTGGCGCGCGGATCGCCATGCACTTCAAGCGCATCGCTCTGGAGGTTTGCGACCGGAACACCGCGCGGGTCTTCTTTGTGAGCAAGCTGGACGTGGAATTTCACATGCGGCATAGCCAGATCGCCCATGGCCGCTTCGATCGAGCGCGCCAGCTCATCGCCCACCACCCGTCGCTTGTGCGACAGCTCTTGCGAGAGCCGCCCGATCGTCGCAAGCAGGGCCTCCTCTTGGGCCTCTAGCTCGGCGACATGCTCGGCACTATGGGTCAAACGATCGATCTCTTCTTCGGCCCGCTCGGCCCGCTCTAAAATATCGGCAATGCTGCCGTGATATTTACGCTCTAGGTTGCGAATCAAGGTGAGGCGATCTTCGATCTCGTCGAGGCGATGGGGATCGAAATCGAGCTGATTGAGGTAAGCGCGCACACTGCTCGCCAAGTCTTCGATGCGATAGCGCAGGTCGCTGGCCTGTTCGCTCAGGCTGGCGACGTTGGGATCGATACGCGCCAGGTCGGCCAGTTGCCCATCGACCTCGGCCATGAGCTCGACAGCCGGACGCACACTCACCCGCCCGCTCTCTTCACCTTGGTACAACAAGGTATAGGCAGACGAGATCAGATCGGTGATGCGCGCACCATTCTGCAGCAGTTGGCGCTCTTGCACAAGCTCTTGTTCTTCGCCAACCCGCAGTTTGGCCGCCGTTACATCTTCAAGCAAAAAGCGCAGCTCTTCAAGCCGTTCGTTCCGACGCGCTTCGTTGCGACGCAACTGAGCCAGTTCATCGCGCACTTGGCGCAATCGCCCGACCTCGTTCGCGATCTGCTCGCGCAAGGGCAGCAACGAACCGTAACGGTCGAGCATATCGAGATGGGTTCGGGTATCAAATAAGGACAAGCCTTCGTGCTGGCCGTGAATATCGACCAGATGCGAGCCAACTTCGCGCAGAGTCGTCAAGTTGACTGCCCGTCCGTTGATACGTGCAACACTCCGACCGGTTTCGCCATTGATTTCGCGCGACAGTATCAGTTGATCGTCGCCCTCATCGAGCAGGCCGTTCTCTTCTAGCAAGGCCAAGAGCGCCGGCGAGTCGTCAAGACTGAAGACGCCTTCGATCCGCGCGCGCTGGCTGCCCGCACGTACCCATGAAGGATCGGTTTTCTCGCCACGTAGGGTGCCAAGTGCATCGATAATGATAGACTTACCAGCACCTGTCTCACCAGTCAGTACATTAAAATCCCGCCCTAAACGGAGATGCAAATGATCGATAATCGCGAAATCACGAATTTGTAGCTCTAATAGCATAGGCTAGTCTTATTACATACGAACAGATGAGCGTTGCTCTAATGTCTGCAAGCATTGTACCATAGACAGTGTTGCAACGCTATACAATCATCTGTTTACAAGTTTGGCATGCAGAAGCTATTTAACGAAGTATCGCTTGTTATACCGCTGGTATAACAAATCCGCTTGCTTTAGAATGCTGCGGCAAGGTCTTGCCCTTCCATTGGTTGCTTGGCGCGTCCGCCTACGGCTATCAACATCCTGCCCAACAAACGAGGCTTGTATCTGTGTACCGAAAGACCTCCCCAAAGCCAACAATGCAAACGGATTTTGTATTAGAACCCTTTAGCTACCCTAGAATAGCTTGAATATAGCACAGATGAACTAGTTGAGCAAGCATGCGAAAGCGTATCGCACTGTTGAATGCAGAAGATGGCGCGGAACCCGACTATTTCTACTCTTTCCCCGGCTTTTCGTTTTCAGGCGTGGCAAGAACATACGTCTTTAAACGGATTTGGTATGAAATCTGCTGGACTGCTGTGTTTTGGGGGCGCTGCCCACAGGCTGCTAGCCCAGCCTTGCGGCGGAAAGGATGATTGTAGCCGTAGGCGGACGCGGTTTTAGCCCTCTTTGGGGTAGAAAACAAGCCGCCAATGCATAAGAGTAACGAAGCGGATTCCGGTACGAGAGCGGCAACAAAATACTAGGGAATCTCGTTTAATAGACCACAGAGCGCCACTATTGGGGTGTGCCGATCGCACATAAGCAGCGCCCCAATACGCAAAGTAAGCGCTACGCAAAAGCTTATTTACTGTCTTAGAACGTAGCGAATACTCTCCCACTGCGGTGAGTCATATGCTACAATAGAAAGAAGCGATGTATGGAACGTGTAGGAGACCATGTGTGAGTGCTCTCAACCATTTTGAACAATTTATGGAGAACATGGTCGAGGGTTCAGTTGCGCGACTCTTCCGCAGCCCGGTTCAGCCTGCTGAGATCGCAAAACGCCTTGAGCGAGCCATGGAAAGCCAACAAACCATTAGCGTCAAACGCATCATCGTTCCCAACGTGTACAAGGCGTATCTGCACCCAGAAGACTTCAGCGCGTTTCAGCCCATGCAAGCCGATATGGAGCGTGAAATGGCGGTCTACCTGCGCGAACTAGCAGATGAACGCAACTTCTCGATGTTGGCCCATCCTGTGGTCACGCTTAATCCTGACCCGGGTGTGGCGCGTCGCTCGATCCAAGTCGTCGCTGAAACCGTCAGTGTCCAAGATGGCCCTTCTAACCAAACCCAGGTGATGATGGGCACAGCCAACTTGGGCAATATACCGATCACCCGCGCCTCGGCAATGCTGTTGTTGCGCACAAACCAAGGCCCTCACCATATTCCGCTTGAAAGCACCTTGCTGACGATCGGGCGTGGTCTGAGCAACGATATTATTCTCGAAGATGCCCGCGTTTCGCGCCACCATGCCCAACTGCGCTATAAAACGCGCCGCTTCTGGATCACCGATCTAGGCAGCACTAACGGCACCTTTGTGAACGGCGAACGCGTGAATGAAGCCCCTCTGCGTGATGGCGACACTGTGTCGCTCGGCGGACTTGAAATGACCTTTCGAGAAGGCTGATCAACGATTCTTGAGGTCAGATCGCGCCATACAATCTTGCGGTAATAGGAATTATGACCGAAATTTTTAACTTTTCGATCGATGCAATCGTCCTGATCCTTCGTTTAAGTGTGGTCGTCTTTCTGTATCTCTTTTTGTGGCAAGCCTTACGAGTCGTCACATATAGCCTGCAAGGGGGCGGTCAGGTTTCAAACAACCCGGTCAGCCCCTATGGGCAATTGGTCATCGTTGCATCGGGTCAGAGCGGTTTGCCTGTTGGCAAAGCCTTCCCGCTTAATCCGGTCAATGTGATCGGGCGCAGCCTCGAAAGCGATATCGCCCTCAACGACAACTTTATGTCTGCCCAGCACGCACTGCTCGAATTGCGTGGCAACGAGTGGTTCTTAGAAGATACCGGTAGCACCAACGGCACCTTCGTCAACGGTTTCGAAGTGCGCGATCCTACGCCGATCAACTACGGCGACATTGTGCGGGTAGGCCGCGTCGAGCTGCGGCTCACAAAATAGGGTTGATTCGCCCAAAGTCCCTATGGTATACTAAATCCTGTTACGGATAGAGCCGCCTTTGAGCATCTGAGGGTTTGTTATGCTGGCCACTTACGCCTTTATCGGGGTCTTATTTATCGCAGCTCTCAGTTTCCCCCTGCTCCCTTTAGTGCTGGCTCGTTTCCTACGCCCCAAACGCCCAACGCCTATCAAACAATCCACCTATGAATGTGGCTTGGAAGCGATCGGCGATATTCACGTCCAATTCAAAGTCCAATACTATCTCTACGCCCTCGCCTTCGTCATCTTCGATGTCGAAGTGCTCTTCCTCTATCCATGGGCTGTGGCCTATAACCGTCTCGGGGTTTTCGCACTTGTCGAGATGCTGATCTTCCTTGCGCTTTTGATCTTTGGTCTTGTATACGCCTGGCGCAAAGGCGCGCTTGAATGGAAGTAGGGTCTAAGCGCCCTCAACAAGCTGCCTTCTCGCTCTCACACCCTCTCTAACGGCAAGCAGCAGCTTGACAGACAACTGAATTGAGGTGTACTGATGCCCAGCGACGATGCTGTTCAGAGTGACCTCGAACAACAAGGTGTCTTTTTCTCCACCCTCAACCGCTTCTACAATTGGGGCCGCCGCTCTTCGGTCTGGCCGATGGCCTTTGGACTGGCTTGTTGCGCGATCGAAATGATGGCCACAGGTCTGAGTCGCTATGACCTCGCTCGCTTTGGGGCCGAGCTGTTTCGGGCCAGCCCGCGCCAAGCCGATCTAATGATCGTGGCAGGAACCGTCACCAAAAAGATGGTCCCCCAAGTGGTGCGGCTCTACAACCAGATGCCCGAGCCGCGTTATGTGATCTCGATGGGAGCCTGTGCCACCTCGGGCGGGCCCTTCCGCGACGGCTACAACGTGGTGCGCGGCATCGACCTCTATATACCAGTCGACGTCTACGTACCCGGCTGCCCACCCCGACCCGAAGCCCTGCTGCACGCCCTGATGACGCTGCAAAGCCAGATCGACCGCCAGAATCTCAAGCAGGTGCGCTGGTACGGCAAAAAGGCGCGCCCGCAAAGCCAAGACTTTCCGGTGCCGAGCTATGGCCCGCACGGCCTAGAGATCGATGGAAAGTTGGTTGATCCGGTCGGGTCGCTGCCCCTGATCAGCTCCTATAGCTCGCCTATGGAGGGCGAACAACGGCGCGATCAGATCGAGCACCCCGAACTGGTACGGGTCTTCCCCGATATGGAGCGCGAGCTTCGCGAAGAGACCTCAGCTAGCTACGCCGAAGCGCTAGAAGGCGAGGATCAACATGTCCGACGATAACTCTGAGCTTAGTGCTCGTCAACGCGACGAAGCCCGCGCCGCCCTGCAGCGCGACCTACCCTTTGCGCTTTCGCCCAGCGGATCGTTCCCAAGCCCCGAGGGCGGCCCCGATCTGCTCGCGACCTCCGACATTGTGGTCGAAGCCCAGCAGATCGCGGCGGTAGCGCGCTATCTACGCGCCTCACTCAACTACATCTACCTCTCGAATATCACGGCGGTCGATCTGCTGGCCCATGGCTGTTTCGAGCTCGTCTATCACTTCTACCGTCTGAGCGGCGGGCCTGCCCTCACCATCAAGACTCGTCTGCCGCGCGAAAAGCCGGAACTGCCTTCGCTCACACCCTTCTGGCCGGGGGCCGCCTTCCAAGAGCGCGAAGCCTACGATCTGTTTGGAATCGTGTTTAAGGGCCACCCCGATCTGCGCCGGATCTATATGTGGGATGAGTTTGAAGGCTTCCCAATGCGCAAAGATTTCGTTCGTCAGGGCGATAAATATCTCTCGGAATAGAGCAAGATAAGGCCAGCGCCTTATTTGCTTTGAGGTACCCGCCGATGTTGAGCACAGACGAGCTTCAGATCAATATCGGGCCACAACACCCATCAACCCACGGCGTCTTTCGCTTGCTGACCCGTCTCGAAGGCGAAACCATCATCGAACTGACGCCCGTCTTCGGCTATCTGCACCGCAACCACGAGCAGCTTGGCGAGGCCAACAGCTACCTGCAAAATATGCCCTTCACCGATCGCCTCGACTACTTCAACTCGATGGCAAATAATCACGCCTACGCTCTGGCGGTCGAGAAGCTGGCCGGAATCGAAGTGCCGGAGCGAGCAGAATACATCCGCGTGATCATGGTTGAGCTAACGCGCATCCTCAACCATGCCGGAGCGATCGGCTTCCTCTTCAACGATATGGGCGCTTGGCAGACCCAGTTGGCCTTCAGCATGCGCGAGCGCGAGAAGATCCTCGATCTGTTCGAGATGGTTTCGGGCGCGCGAATGATGTGCAACTACTTCCGCTTCGGCGGCGTGGTGCGCGATCTGCCGCCCGAGTTTCTGCCTGCGCTTCAGGATCTCTTAGAGGCCATGCCCGCCTTCATCGACGAGCTAGAGCGCCTGCTGAGCGAAAACGAGATTCTGCTGGCCCGCACCCAGAATATCGGCATTCTGCCCAAAGAGCTGGCCATCAGCTACAGCGTGACCGGGCCCATGCTGCGCGCCAGCGGCATCCCCTACGACATCCGCAAAGCCGAGCCCTATAGCATCTACGACCGCTTCGACTTCGACATTCCGATCGGCAGCGTGGGCGATGTCTACGACCGCTTTTTGGTGCGCATCGAAGAGATGCGCCAGAGCCGCCGCATTCTGCTGCAAGCGCTCGAACAGCTCCCCGATGCGACCGGTTCGCACATCAATCCCAAAGCGCGCCAGAACGTGCGCCCACCCGTAGGCGACGCCTACACGCGCATCGAGTCGCCCAAAGGCGAGCTGGGCTTCTATCTGGTGAGCGACGGCAGCACCAAGCCCTATCGCTACAAGATTCGCGCGCCCTCCTTCATCAATCTGACGCCGCTGGGCGACCTCTGTCGCGGCCATAAGATCGCCGATGTAGTGGTTATTCTGGGCAGTATCGACATTGTTTTGGGGGAGGTAGATCGATGAGCATACAGATTCAGCGCGGCAAAGCCATCACCGTCGATCGCCGCACGCGCAAAACCCCGATGGGCCAAGGGCTGCTACGAGGTTTGGGCGTGATCTGGAAGCATTGGAGCGCCTCGTTCCAGAAGAACGACTCCTACAAAAAGATCCAAGGCACCTTCACCATCGAGTATCCCGAAGAGCGCCGCCAACTGCCCGAAGCCTATCGCAACATGCCGATTCTGCTCTATGATGAGCAAAGTGGCCACGAGTTCTGCACCTCCTGCTTCCAGTGCGAGCGGATCTGCCCGCCCCAAGTCATTCACATGACGCAGGCCAAAGATCCGGCCACCGGCAAACCCGTGCCCGCCGTCGAAAGCTTCGAGATCGAGTACGACGCCTGTATGAGCTGCGGCCTCTGCGCCGAAGTCTGCCCCTTCGAGGCGATCAAAATGGATCATACCTTCGAGCTTTCGACCCACGATCACCCTTCGCTCACCGTCGATAAAACCGCGCTCAACCGGCCGACCACCTACTATGCCCAGATCGCGCCGCGCATGTGGGAAGAGGTCAAAGAGAACGCCTACAAAAAGCTCGCGGCCAATATGAAGCGTCGCAGCGACCTGATCGGGATCGCCCCACAGATGCAAGAACAGCTGCGCGAACAACTGGCGCGCGCGCCCCAAGCCGAGCCAGCGCCCGAGGCAGTTGCAAGCGCCAGCACAACGGCCGACGACAAAGCCGCTCGCTTAGCTGCTATCAGAGCAGCCAACGCCGCCAAGAGAGCTAACAGCGAAAATGGCCAGGCCGCCCAAGGCGACGCCACACAGTCAGCCGACGACAAGGCCGCTCGCTTGGCCGCCATCAGGGCCGCCAATGCCGCTAAACGCGCCGCTCAGCAAGCCCAAGCGAGCGAAGCGCCCGAAACAGCTCCAAGCGAGTCGGCAAGTCCAGCCGACGACAAGGCCGCTCGCTTGGCCGCCATCAGGGCTGCCAACGCCGCTAAACGCGCCGCTCAGCAAGCCCAAGCGAGCGAAGCGCCCGAAACAGCTGCTAGCGAGTCGACAAGTCCAGCCGATGAAAAGGCCGCTCGCTTGGCCGCCATCAGGGCTGCCAACGCCGCCAAGCGTGCCGCTGCAGCCGCCGAAAAAGGACAGGAGGAATAGCCATGCGCGATCTGATCGATGGCCTCCTCAACACCACGCTCGGGCTAGGCGCGCCAGACTGGCTCGTCTCGCTGATCAGCTACGTGGCGATCGTGACGATTATCTTTCTGGTCGCGCCCTTCCAGATGCTCTTTTTCACCATGTACGAGCGTCGCGCCATCGCCCGCATGCAAGACCGCATCGGGCCGAATCGAGTCGGGCCAGAAGGGGCCTTCCAGCCGATCGCCGACGGTGTGAAGATGTTCACCAAAGAAGACATTGTGCCGGCCGGGGCCGACCGCTGGGTTCATCTGCTCGCGCCCTGTGTGGTGGTCGCGCCCACCATGCTGCTCTTCGCGGTGGTTCCCTGGGGGCCGGGCATGGTGCCGGTCGATCTCAACGTCGGACTGCTCTTTTTCGTCGCGATCTCGTCGATCAGCGCGATCGGCATTATGATGGCGGGTTGGGGCAGCAACAATAAATTCGCTCTGCTCGGGGCGATGCGCGGCGTGGCCCAGATGATCTCCTACGAGATCCCCGCCGTTCTCAGCCTCTTGGCGGCGGTGCTGCTGGCGGGCAGCATGTCGCTGGTGAGCTTGGTCAACCTGCAAGCCGGCCTGCCCTTCGTGGGCATGCTGGCAGGCATCGATCTGGGCTTGGGCTGGCTGATCTTCACCCCGGTCGGCTTTGTGGGCGCGATCTGCTTCTTCATCGCCGCCTTGGCCGAGGGCGAGCGTACGCCCTTCGACATCCCCGAAGCCGATTCCGAGATCGTAGCGGGCTATATGACCGAATACAGCGGCATGAAGTTCGGCCTCTTCTATCTGGCCCAATACATCTTGAACTTCCTGCTCTGCGCCATCACAGCCACGGTCTTTTTGGGCGGCTGGCAGTTTCCGGGCGTTAACTGGCTCTACGAGCGCGCGATCAGCCCGGCCAACCCCGCTGGCAACGGCCTCTTCAACGTCTTGGCGGGCGTCTTGGGCGTCTTCGCCTTTCTGCTCAAGACCTACCTGCTCTTTTATGTGATGATCTGGCTGCGCGGCGCCTTCCCGCGTCTGCGGGTCGATCAGCTGATGCATTTCGGCTGGAAATTCCTGATTCCGCTCAGCCTGGTCAACATTTTGAGCGCCTCGCTCTGGGTCGCGTGCATGCAGTGGGGCGCCGAGCAAGGCATGGGCGCGATCGAAGGCTGGTCGCCCTGGGCGCGCTTGGCGCTGGCCTTTGTGCTCACCTTTGCCATCAATCTGGTCGGCTACATCGCCTTGGTGCGCATTCAGGCGCCCACGCGCAGACGCCCGAGCAGGCTGACGGGCAGTATCGCTGTGCCATAACATCTCAGATCTAACGAGCGCGCATTGCGAAAGGCCGTCCCAAACCGATCGATTAGCTTCAGGCGGAGAGGCGTCTAGCCCCCATGCGGTCCTAAGCGCGTCCGCCTCCGGCTACTAAACATCCCGCCCAACAAAGGAGGCTCTCTCGCTCGCAGCGCGGCGGCGTCGCATTCATCGCAAATCAACGCAACCCAAAGCGCTCGCCGTGCTCCGCTCTGCCGCAGGCAGACAAGCAGCCGAATGTAGTGAGCAAGTTGTTGATAGCCGTAGGCGGACGCGCTAGAAGCCGAATGAAAGGTTGAGAGGTCTCCGCCAAAGTAATAACCACCGGAAGTACACGAGCGTATGTGGTTTGAGCGCACCGAGCCGACAGGTTTGCGTAGAAAGAAGTTTGGTACAATAAGATCCAGTTTGGAAAGATTCGCTGCACAGAAACGTAAAGGACGCTATGCAGACGACCGTTTTGATATTATTTGCCCTCATCACTGCGCTGATCATCGGCTCGGCCACCATGGTTGTGACGGTGCGCAACATCATTCATAGCGCGCTCTGGCTGATCACAACCTTTTTCGGAATCGGCGCGCTCTTTCTGCTTCTCGAAGCCGAATTCGCCGCCGTCGTGCAGGTCTTGGTCTACGTTGGCGCGGTCGCAGTTTTGGTGCTCTTCGCCATTATGTTAACCCGTAACGTCGACGGCCAAGGTCAAGCGCTGCTCTTTCGGCGCTGGTGGGTTGCGCTGCCGATCTGTCTGCTGCTCTTCGGCGCGATTCTGGTACCGACCTTCGTAAATCAGAGCTGGAACAGCGTTCTGCCCGTGGCGACCGCGCCCGGCGCACCCAGCAACTTGGCTGGCTCGCTCGAGATCGGGGCCTCTTTTATGCGCGAATACCTGCTGCCCTTCGAGGTCGTTTCGATCTTGCTCTTGGTTGCGCTGATCGGCGCGATCGTGATCGCCTTAGAAGAGCGCGAACGCAGCCGACGGGTGCTGACCTTGGCGGAGGAGTTCGCCCTCAAGAGTGCGAGCGCTCAAGCAGCGCCGCCCGAAGCGATCGAGGCAAGCTCGGCGGAATCGACTTCTGAAGGAAAGAGCGAATAGAAAGCTATGACGCAAGCTGTCTCTCTTGAATATGTGCTTATTGTTGCGGCGGCGCTCTTCTGCATCGGGCTGTTTGGCGCGCTGGCCCGTCGCAATCTGATCAGTATGTTGATGGGCATCGAACTGATGCTCAACGCGGTCAATATCAATCTGGTTGCATTTTGGCGTTACTTGGAGCCGAGCTACGTTACCGGACAAGTCTTTGTGCTGTTTATCATCGCGGTCGCGGCAGCCGAAGCCGCCGTTGGCCTCGCGATGGTGATCGCGGTTTATCGCAGCCGAACAACGTTGCAAGCCGATGAGGTCGACTCGTTGAAAGGCTAGAGGTCGCAGTGAGGGCAGGCGTTTAAGGCTCGCGCTGCGACGCTACGGAGGGTGCAATGACGCTGTTCCTCCAGCACGCATGGCTGATTCCATCGCTGCCGCTCGTGTCGTTCCTTCTCATTTCCTGTACGCCACTCCGTCGGAAACATATCCAAGCCGCTTGGCTCGCTATCGCACTGATAGCAATCTCGGCGCTGTGGGCGATCGGCCTCTTGGTCGCGGTCGCCTCCCAAGTTGTCCAGCGACCTGGCGAGCCAAGCGGCTTCGCTTTTGCTGAACCCGCTCTGATCCAACGCTTCGACTGGTTGCCAACCGGCAGCAGTACCATGCAGATGGGCTTCTACATCGACCCGATCGTGGCGGTGATGCTGGCCATGGTGACCATCACTTCGAGCGCTATCCACCTCTTTTCGCTCGGCTATATGGCCGGGCATCCCCGTCAGGCGCGTTTCTTCTCGTTTATCTCGCTCTTCAGCGCCGCCATGCTCTTGATGACGCTGGCCGACAACCTGCTGCTCTTCTTTATGGCCTGGGAGATTATGGGCCTCTGCTCCTATCTGCTGATCGGCTTCCTCTACACCCGCCCGCAAGCCGCCCAAGCCGCCCTGAAAGCCTTTATCACCACCCGCATTGGCGATGTGTTAATGCTCTTGGGCATGGTCTATCTCTACACTTTGGCGGGCAGTCTGGCCTTTGGCTACCGACAGGGCGAGATCTTCGCGCCCGATTTTCTGCAGCAGATCGGCACAGAGACCAACCGCTTGGGCCTGAGCCACGCCACCACGATCGCGCTGCTGCTCTTCGGCGGCACAATCGGCAAGTCGGCCCAGTTCCCGCTGCACGTCTGGCTGCCCGACGCCATGGAAGGCCCAACGCCCGTCTCGGCCCTCATCCACGCCGCCACCATGGTCGCAGCCGGTGTCTTTCTGGTGGGCCGCACCTACCCGATCTTTTTGGCCGACGGCGGAACGGCCCTGGCTTGGGTCACGTTTATCGGCGCGCTGACCGCGATCGTAGGGGCCAGCATCGCGGTCGCCCAATTCGACATCAAACGGATCTTGGCCTATTCGACGATCTCGCAACTGGGCTTTATGGTCGCGGCGCTCGGCATCGGCGGCTGGATGGCGGCCATGTTCCATCTGCTGACCCACGCCTTCTTCAAAGCGCTGCTCTTCCTCGGCTCCGGCTCGATCATTCACGCCATGGAAACGGTTCCGGCCATTCACAGGATTCACCACCACGACGAATACGCCGCCCAACAGAGCGCCCAAGATATTCGCAATATGGGCGGCCTGCGCAGCCGCATGCCCTGGACCTTCTGGTGCTACACCATGGGCTACCTGGCTCTGATCGGGATCGTGCCCTTCTCGGGCTTCTGGAGCAAAGACGAGATTCTGACCGACGCTTTTGTGCATCAGCACTGGCTGAGCTATGCAATCTTGAGCGCCGCCGCCCTGCTGACCGCCTTCTATATGACGCGCCAATGGCGAGCGACCTTCTTCGGCGCGTTCCGAGGCGATAAGCCGCGTGTGGTCACAGCCAGCGAGAGCGAGTCGCACATGCATGAGCACGAGGGTGCGCATGCCGAGAGCGATCCTGCACCCCAGCGCTGGCCGGAAGATTGGCGTATGATCGCGCCTCTGGTGCTGCTGGCCAGCTTCGCGGTCACGGCGGGCGCCTTCAACCTGCCCTTTGCGGGCGGCCACTGGCTGAGCGATCTGCTCGGCCAAGAGCACGCCAGCTTCAACCTGCTGGTCGCGGCCATCGCCCTGATTCTGGCCGGAATCGGCGTCTGGCTGGGCTGGAGCTACGCGACGGCCTTTAGCGATGCCCACAGCAGCGATCCGCTCGAAGTGCGCGCTCCCAGCCTCTTCCAAAGCCTCAACCAACGCCTCTATGTCGATCAGTTCTACCGCGCTTCCATCGTTCGCTTGGCGCATAGCTTGGCGACACTCTGGCGCTGGATCGATACCCGCATCTTCGACCGCACCCTCGACGGTCTGGGCGATCTCACCCTGCGTTTCGCGCATGTGAACGCCTCGATCGACGACCGTGTGCTCAACGACGGATCGGACGCGCTCGCCAACGGCACAGTCGCGAGTGGCGACCTGATCCGCCGCAGCGAGACGGGCAAAATCCACGACTATCTGGCGATGATCTTCGCAGGCGTCGTGATTTTAGGCGTGATCTATCTCTACCTGTTTTAAGCAGGCTTTCAGGAGGATGCGATGCCAGCCTATCTTATTGCCGCTCCCGATGGAGTACCGTGGCTTTCGATCTTGATCTTCTGGCCGATCGCCGGACTGTTTCTGCTCTGGGCCAGCGAGCTCACGCCCATCTCCCAGCGCTGGATCAAACGCGCGGTCGTGCTCTGGATGCTGGTGCCGCTCGCGATCGTGATCAGCATCTGGCTGCGCTTCGATCCCAACCGCGTGGTCGAGGGCCAAGGCGCGATTCAGTTTGTAGAACGTTTCGCCTGGGTGCGCTCGATTCAGGTCAACTACTTTCTGGGCGTCGATGGCATCAGCCTGCCGCTGGTCTTTCTGACCGTGGTGATGGCCCCGATCGCAGCGCTGGCCTCCTTCTCGGTCGAAGATCGCTACAAAAGCCACTTCGCCCTCTTGCTGCTGCTAGAGAGCGCCATGCTGGGCTACTTTCTGGCGCTCGATTTCTTCTTCTTCTTCATCTTCTGGGAATTCAGCCTTGTGCCAGCCTTTGTGCTGATTCAGCTTTGGGGCCGCGACGATCGCCGAGCTGCGGCTTTTACCTTCTTCGTCTACACCTTGGCGGGTTCGCTGGGCATGCTGCTGCTCTTCCAAGTCTTCTACCTCGCCACACGAGCGACGGGAGCTGGCAGCTTCGATCTGATAACGCTAGGCCGTTTAGGGCAAGGGTTGCCCACCGCTGGCTACAGCGCCGATCTGCAAAGCATCATCTATCGCTGGGTCGAGCAGATCGGAATCGTGGGACTGATCGGCGGCAGGCCGCAGTTCTATAGCGGAATCGCCTTCTGGTGCATCTTCATCGCCTTTGCGATCAAGCTGGCGGTCTGGCCCTTCCACACCTGGCTGCCGAACAGCTACAGCAGCGCGCCGACGGCTGGCTCGATTCTGCTGGCCGCCGTGATGAGCAAGATGGGCGCCTACGGCATGCTACGCATTCTGTTGCCGTTTGTGCCCGACGCAGCGCGCTACTTCGCGCCAGTGATGGGCGCGCTGGCCCTGATCAGCGTGGTGGCGGGGGCCTTCGGGGCGCTCTCCTACGTCAACGGCGATCTCAAGCGCCTGATCGCCTACACCTCGATCAACCATATGGGCTATGTGATGCTGGCGATCGCGGCGGCTGCGGCGCTCGGCGCGGCACAACAGGATAGCCGCACCATCGCGATCAACGGTGCGCTTTTGCAGATGGTCGCCCACGGGTTGAGCACGGGAGCGCTCTTCCTCTTGGCGGGGGCTTTGGCGAAGCGCACGGGCAGCTATCTGCTGAGCGATTTCGGCGGTCTGCGAGCGGCTATGCCCGCCTTCGCAGGCGTGATGGGCGTGGCGCTATTCGCCAACCTCGGTCTGCCGGGCTTAGCAGGCTTTATGGGCGAGTTTTTGATCTTTCGAGGCGCTTGGGCCAGTATGCCCTTTTTCACCAGTCTAGCCACGATCGGATTGTTGATCAGCGCACTCGCTCTGCTCTTAGCCTTCCAACGGATCTTTTTGGGGCCGATCAAGCAGAAATGGCAGCACGTTTCCGATCTTGATCTGGTAGAATGGACAGCGGCACTGCCACTACTTGCACTGTTATTGATCGGCGGCATCTACCCCGCCGCACTCGTCAATCTAAGCAATGCCACAGTCTATGCCCTCGTTGAGATCTTTGCACGAGCGGTGTAAAATCAGTGCAGACCGTGGGCAGCTTTCTCTGGAACCGCGTCAACTATTAGGATATCTATGCATCTGATCATGCTCCCGACCAATGTGCCATGGCTCAGCCTTTTGTGGCTCAGCTTGGTCGTTCCGGTTCTGACGATCATCTGCATTCCGAGCGAACACAAACAAGCTATTCGCTGGGTTGGCACGATCTTCGCTGGCCTATCACTCGTTCTCGCGCTCGCCATCTTCTTCGGCTACGACAGCGCCCGAGGGGGATACCAATTTCTCGAACAGCTCGACTGGATCCCTCAACTCGGTATCAGCTACTTGTTAGGTGTTGATGGCATCAACACGCCGATGCTCTTGTTGAATGGCATCGTGATTTTTGCTGGCGCATTGATGAGCTGGAACATCAACGAGCGGGTCAAAGAGTATTGGGTCTTGCTCTTGTTGCTGGCCGTCGGTGTCTATGGCGTGTTTGTCGCGCTCGACCTCTTTTTGCTGTTTGTCTTCTATGAATTGGCCGTCTTGCCCATGTACATCTTGATCGGTGTGTGGGGCAGCACCCGCAAAGAGTACGGCGCAATGAAGCTTACGCTCTATCTGATGGGCGGCAGCGCGCTGATTTTGATCGGCATGCTGGCGGTCTATCTGGGCAGCGGCCTACGCACCTTCGACCTTTTGATTCTGGCCGAAAACGTCAACTTCGCGCGCCAATTCCAAAGTCTGTTCTTCCTCCCCTTCTTCACCGGCTTCGCGGTCTTGGCGGGCATGTTCCCCTTTCACACGTGGTCGCCGACCGGTCACGTCGCCGCGCCCACCGCTGTCTCGATGCTGCACGCTGGCGTTCTGATGAAGCTAGGCGCCTATGGCTGTCTGCGCGTCGCCATGATGCTGATGCCGCAGGGAGCCGCCGACTGGCTGTGGGCGATCGCCGCGCTCACGCTGATCAACGTGGTCTATGGGGCGCTGATCGCGCTGACCCAACGCGACCTCAAGTTTATGATCGGCTATTCCTCGGTCAGCCATATGGGCTTGGTGCTGATCGGACTCGCTTCGGCCAACGAAACTGGCCTGACCGGGGCGGTATTGCAGATGTTCGCCCACGGCGTTATGACCGCGCTCTTCTTCGCAGTGGTCGGGCGCATGGTCTACGACCGTACCCACACCCGCATGCTGCCCGAGCTGGGCGGCCTCGCCAAAGTGATGCCTTTCGCCGCTTGGATGTTTGTGATCGCTGGCCTCTCTTCGATGGGCATGCCGGGCCTGGCTGGCTTCTGGGCCGAGCTCAACATCTTCTTGGGTGTCTGGGAACGCTTCCCGATCGTGGCGGTGCTGGCTGCGATCTCGATTCCTATCACGGCCGCCTATATTCTGCGCGCCCTCTACCAAGTCTTTTTCAGCGAGGCGAACAACGAAGCTTATGCCCATCTGCCCAAGCTCACATGGCAGGAATACAGCGGGGCACTCTTGCTGGCCGCAGTGCTGATTATCGTTGGTCTCTACCCCGCGCTGCTCAGCGATATGATCCACAGTAGTGCCGCCGAGGTGGTGCAAACAATGCGAGCTGCCACCTTGGCTCTCAACCAGTAGTCTGAGAAGGAGCTGACGGTGCAATTTACTTTGGTTGAAATCCCTCGTTTGCTGCCAGAACTCCTGCTGCTGGTACTGGCGGTGCTTGTGCTCGGCTCGGATATCTTTGAACGCTGGGCAAGCAATGAAGAAGCGCAGATCGAGCGCAACCGCTCGGCGGGTTCGCTCACCAGCATCGGCCTTGTGCTGATCTTCGGCATCGCCCTCTTGCAGAGCGGCTATGTCTATCTGCTGCCAGCCGATGCGCCCACCAACCCGCTCACCAATATTGTGCGCAACCTGCAGGCTGGCGGCCCCTACGCTGGCGAACTGCTCGGCGTGCCGATCACACCCATTCTAGGCGCCTTTCACAGCGATCATCTCACTATGATCGCGCGTCTGACCTTTATCTTGGCCGCCTTTGTGACCTCTACCATCGCCTACGAAACGCTGAAGATTCGCAATCCGGGCGAGTTCTATGCCCTGCTGCTAGCGAGCACGGTCGGCATGTGTCTGATGGCGGGCGCGACGGAGCTGATTCTGGCCTTTATCGCAATCGAGCTAACCTCGATCCCGCTTTACATTTTGGCGGGCTACTTCCGCGACGATAAGCGCTCGAGCGAAGCTGGAATGAAATACTTTCTCTTCGGCGCGCTCTCGTCCTGTATCATGCTCTACGGCATGAGCTTGGTCTTCGGCTTCAGCGCCAACGCGGGCAGCAACGGCCCGAACTCGGGTTTTATGACCCAGTTCCGCAGCATCGCTGAATCGACCGAAGTCGCCAGCAACACCACGCTCTTGGTGGTCGGTATGATCTTTATGATCGTCGGCTTGGGCTACAAGCTGGCGGTTGTGCCCTTCCACGCTTGGGCGCCCGACGTCTACCAAGGCGCGCCCACCGTGGTCACGGGCTTTATCTCGACCGCTTCCAAAATGGCGGGCTTTCTGCTCTTGTTGCGGCTTTTAGAGGTCGCCTTCCCCAGCTTGGTCGGCTCGGTGGCGCTCTCTTACAGCGGCCTGCCGGCTGTTGAAGCACCGGTGGGCGGCTGGTCGGCCCTGCTGGCCCTGATAGCCCTGCTGACCTTGGTCTTCGGCAACTTGGCCGCCCTGCCTCAAACCAACGCCAAACGCCTGCTCTCCTATAGCAGCATCGGCCAAGCGGGTTTCATTCTCTTAGGTGTGTTTGCTTGGTCGGCTATCAATCCGCTCGATCAAGCGATCGCCAACACCTCGCTGATCTACTACTTGGTGGTCTATCTGATCAGCAATATCGTAGCTTTCGCTATCATTTGTCTGGTCGAACAGCAGAGCGGAAGCGACGAAATCAGTGCCTTCAACGGTTTGGCCCAACGCAACCTGCCGTTAGCTGCCCTGATGACGATCAGCGTGCTCTCGCTGGCCGGTATTCCGCCGCTAGCAGGCTTTTTCGCCAAGTTCTACATCTTCTTGGCAGCTTGGCAAGCTGGGGCTTGGCCGATCGTGCTGGCGGCCGTTCTGGTCAGTTTTATTAGTCTCTACTACTACCTGCGCTTCTTGAAAGCTATGTTCATCGAAGCACCCGAGCAGAGCGAAAGATTGACTGTGCCGGGCACTGCCTTGGCGACGATCGCCGTAGTTAGCTTGTTGGTTTTGGCGCTCGGCATCTACCCAAATCTGCTGCTCGAGCTTGTCAACCACACGCAGGTAATCGCCAGTAACTAAACCCTCCAAACAGCAATCATGCCATGCATCGCCCATCGGTCTTAGGCCCTAGGACTGATGGGCGATTTGCATCTCATTATCAGCTTCTTGTAATCTATTTTGGCTCAAAATGTGCTACCCTATCGTCATATACGTTGTAGAACCATACTTCCAAACCAAGTTGGGGAGGCCGCGTAGCTTTTCCCTGATATGCCGTTCTCTAAAATATGGGTATATCGAGGGCTGAGCAGGCTTTTCCATAGGCGTATACAACATCCGCTTGATCTTTGGGTTTTGGGGTGGTCTTTCGGCACAGGCAGCTAGCACCCCCTTTTGGAGGGCGAGCTGTTGGTAGCCGTAGGCGGACGCGGTTGAGATCGAATGGGTGGAACATAACGCACCCGCTAGCGCTCTGAAGCCACCGGCAGGATGGGTGATGAGGTTGTTTGGTGACTACAAAGCAAGCTAGGCATCTTCAAACGAAGCTTGATAGCAAAACGTTTATAGACAATACAGGTGGTATACGGCGCGGCGATGCGCCTTTCGCGAGAAGGTTTGAACAATGAATTGGCTTGATATTTCAATGCTTGTGATCTTGGCGCTTTTTACCGTCTTGGGGATCTATTGGGGGCTTATTCGCCAAGTCTTGGCTATCGGCGGTCTGATCGTCGGCATTATAGCCGCTGGCCGCTATGGTCCTGAAGTAGCTGCTTGGCTCACCTCGTTCACCAACGACGATATTTTGACCGGCTGGCTCGGTTTTATCATTGTACTGATTGGCGTTAGCGCCGCCGCAAGCATCATCGCTTCGATTTTGCGCGTGTTTGTTGGGTTGCTCTTCCTTGGCTGGGTCGATCATATGCTGGGCGGAGTGTTGGGCTTTATTCAAGCTTCGCTGGCATGCATCACCATTTTAGCGCTCTCAACGATCTATCCTCTACCCGGCATCAGCCAAGCGATTCACGAGTCGCAGTTAGGCAGCATCTTCTTGGCGGCTAGCTCAAGCATTGCGTTGCTTTTACCCGAACATCTCCAACTCATTCTCGCCTCGGCTCTGAGTTAATCATCACATCGCTCAATTTGTTATCGCACCCCGCTTAGAGCGTTTGGTTTTCAAACAGTCAGCTTCTGCACAGACATCGATACGCTCTCAAGATGAGAACATAGATTGAGAGAGATTTTTGTGAAATCTCTCTCAAGAAAAACAATTTTCACTCTAGCAAAGCCCAAAAATCTTTCCTAAACCTACCTCTCCACAACCCAGCTAGCATTGAACACAAAAAGACAAGATGAAAACTAAAAGCTCGTATCCTGTTGGTGGATACGAGCTTTTATACGATCCACAATTGACGCTCTCACACACTTCAGCTATTCTAGACTGCTATACAAAGCGTACGCCAAAGGAGTTCTTATGGCACTTACACCCGACGATATACAGCTTGCGATCGAGCATATGAACGCAGATCACGCCGATGCCGTTCTAGCCTATGCCCAAGGTTTGGCTGGTCTGGCCTGGGCTGAAAGCGCCACCTTGACCGCTATCGATACAGAGAGGATCGAGCTGCTCGCGATCGCTCCCCAGCGTCAGCAAGTCGCAACGATCCCATTTAGTACGCCCGTTAGCAATCTGGCGTCTTTGCAGCAAGCAAGCGTAGAACTGGCGAAACACGCACGTCAAGCTTTAAGCTAAGCCAGCAAGGCCCGTTTGGCGACGCCTAGCCTACACAAGTAGCGCGGCTCAGACGAGATCCCTAGCACTCGCAGCCGAACAGATGTACCCTTTCGATCAGTCTCTACAGGCAGCCCTTTCTGCAGCGATAGCAAACAAATCGCTTCAAACATTGGTATATAAGGTCTGAAGAGTGCGATCATTCTTTCGTTATAATTGCTCCTTTGCGTGTCGTTAGTCGTATCTTCCTTGTTGGGCTGAGCCTTGCATACCTGATCTCTAAGGCCAGAAACAGAAATCTGCATACAGTTTGAAACTTGTGGAGCACACTATGTACGACCTTATCACCCTTGGCGAAGCAATGATCCGTTTCAGCCCACCCGACTTCGAGCGTCTTGAACAGGCTGCCCGTTTAGAACTACGAATCGGCGGAGCTGAGTGGAATGTTGCCAGCAACTGTGCCCGTTTAGGCATGAGCACAGCTTGGGTTTCGCGTCTGACCGATAACCCGCTAGGCTGGCGTATCGCCTCTGAAGCGCGAGCCCATGGCGTCGATACGCGGCACATCATTTGGACCGATAAAGACCGCATCGGCGTCTACTTCCTCGAACCCGGCCCAGCCCCGCGCGGCTCGCAGATCATTTACGACCGCGCCGACTCGGCGGCCAGCAAAATGCTACCCGAGCAGGTTAACTTCGAGCTCTTTGCTCAAGCTCGCGCTATTCACCTGACCGGCATCACGCCCGCCCTAAGCAAAGGCTGCCACGATGTAGCTTGGCAGGCACTCCAAAGCGCACGCGCAAGCGGTGCCTTCAGCAGCTTCGATATCAACTATCGCGCCAAACTCTGGTCGCCTCAAGAAGCCGCTCGCGCCCTCGAACCCTTCTGCGCCAATTCCGATCTGGTTGTGATGAGCCGCAGCGATGCTGCCCTACTCTTCGGCTGCGAAGGCTCGCCCGAACAGGTCGTCAACGCACTACAGAGCGCCTTCGGCAAACGTATTATTGTGCTCACCATAGGTGCAGAAGGCTCGGTCGCACTCTCGGCCGAGGGTGAATTCTACCAAGCCGGCCACCCCGAAACCCACGCCGTCGATCGCGTCGGTGCCGGAGACTCGTTTATCAGCGGTTTGCTCTATGCCCTGCACCATAAGCACGATCTCGCGACCGCCCTGCGTTACGGAGGAGCCTTGGCTGCTTTCAAGATGACCATTCCGGGCGACGCTGCCATGTGCAGCCGTAGCGAGCTCGAGGCGCTTGTGGCTGGTGAGCTAGGCGGGCTACGGCGCTAGAAAGGTCCCTCACGCCCTGCGCAAGCCAATCTACAGCCAAACGGCTTATTCTTTCGCTCTGGCGGCGAGGTCACTAGCTTCCATACGACCCTTGGCGCGTCCGCCTTCGGCTACCAAATGGGCGACCTGCCCTCATCCCCGACCCTTCTCCCGCAATGCGGGAGAAGGGAGCGAAACCCGCTTAACGCCTAGCCCTCTTGCAAGGCACCAAAACCGAGAAAAGAGTCACCTTCCACTCAGCCGATAGTCATACTAGATCCGTTCAAGGGCTTGCGCTCTCGCAACGAAGAACAAACAAAAACGAGAAAATGGTTAAGTTCCGCTCTGCCGAAGGCCAAAACACAAGGTGTTCAGCGGAATTTGGTATGAATGTGGCATGATGCTGAAGCGACGAAAAGTGACCAATAAAAAAAGACCTCTTTGGGAACACCCAAAAGAGGTCTTTCGAAATTGCTCGATCTTAGGCATTCATTCGCTGCTCATACAGCTTACGCATCGCAGCAATTTCGATCCGTGCCAACTCAAGGCGCTGCTCCCACATAAGGGGGTCAGCATCGACTGAGGATTTCCAAGCCTCAATACCACCTTTTTCGGCTACCTCTTCAGCGTAACGATCGGCCGTCTCAAAATCCAAACCATTTGTCGGCCAGTAACCAATCGTTACACCACCTAGTTGGCGCAGTTTCATCGGCCATGTGCCATCGTTACCGATGGTATCATCGTCACTGTGCTCTAATAAGAGAGCCGCCGCGCGCCGCGAAATGCCGCGCGATGCAGCCGTTACATCCCAACTGTCCTTATTCAACTGCGCATATACAAAATTGATGATGCGCTCTGTATCTCGTTGGACGCGCGGATGCGAACCAAATGCACGCTCGGTGCGCCCTAGCACTATGAAATCATAGGTTGGTAGCCAAGCCAAAACTGCTACCAACTCGTCTCTATGAAAATCAGCCCAATGTAATATACGATCGAAATCACACAAATGAAAATACGGCAGATCAGTTGCTAGCGCATCGGCCAATAACATACGGCGTGTTCGGCCCACATACGCAATGCCGCTTTCCACCTTGTTGATCTCAACCTGTACACCCGCTTCTCGCAATACCTCTATAGTACGAGGGTCACTATTGGCTGTGATACGTACGATGATCTTTTCATAGAGTTCTTGCAACGTTGGTAGGAGTCGAACTGTATGGTCGAAGAGTCTCCCTTCAGGATCGTGATGTGTTGAAATTAGCCCAATCCGCGTCATAGTTTCTTCCCGCACAAAGAGGACTTTATTTTGCTATTATAACACGCGATCTTTCCGCTCTAGAAACCAATTTTAACCAAAATAATATTATTTATCCCCAAAATGACAGAGGCCCCAGCTTCTATAGCTGGGGCCCAAATCAGAGCAGAGCTAGATAGTCTGTCTTTACAATAACTTGACGTTATAAACTACTACGAGCAACGTCCTGAGATTGTATGGTTTACTGGAAGGTCGTCCATCTAGGGTGCGATGTTAACTGCGATGCCTGCTAGGACAAACCGTGCGAACCTGCCCGAGAAGACGAGTTTGATAAAGTGACTAGTGCAACGTCTACGAGAAAGAGACAAGAACGAAATCGAAACGTGTTTGAAAGACTTCGAACAAAGCGTTGTGTATCAGGTTGTTTGCTGTGTCGTTAGCTGGATCGTCTGCTTGATTGTCGAGTATGTTGTTAGCTAGATCGTCTGCTTGATCGTGTGCTTCGTTGTTAACTAGATCGTCTGCTGAATTGTGTGCTTCGTCGTTAACTAGATTGTCTGCTTGATTGTTGAGTGCGTTGTTAGCTAGATCGTCTGCTTGATTGTGTGCTTCGTTGTTAACTAGATCGTCTGCTTGATTGTGTGCTTCGTTGTTAACTAGATTGTCTGCTTGATTGTGTGCTGTGTCGTTAACTAGATTGTCTGCTTGGTTGTTGAGTGCGTTGTTAGCTAGATCGTCTGCTGAATTGTGTGCTTCGTTGTTAACTAGATCGTCTGCTTGGGCGTTGAGTGCGTTGTTAGCTAGATCGTCTGCTTGGTTGTGTGCTGTGTCGTTAGCTAGATTGTCTGCTGAATTGTGTGCTGTGTCGTTAACTAGATCGTCTGCTTGATTGTGTGCTGTGTCGTTAACTAGATTGTCTGCTTGGTTGTTGAGTGCGTTGTTAGCTAGATCGTCTGCTTGATTGTCGAGTACGTTGTTAACTAGATCGTCTGTTTGGGCGTCGAGTGCGTTGTTAGCTAGATCGTCTGCTTGATTGTGTGCTTCGTTGTTAGCTGGGCCGTCTGCTTGATCGTCAAGTATGTTGTTAGCTGGGTCGTCTGCTTGATTGTCGAGTGCGTTGTTAGCTAGATTGTCTGCTTGGTTGTGTGCTTCGTCGTTAGCTAGATTGTCTGCTTGGTTGTGTGCTTCGTCGTTAGCTAGATTGTCTGCTGAATTGTGTGCTTCGTCGTTAACTAGATCGTCTGCTTGGGCGTCGAGTGCGTTGTTAGCTAGATTGTCTGCTGAATTGTGTGCTGTGTCGTTAACTAGATCGTCTGCTTGATCGTGTGCTTCGTTGTTAACTAGATTGTCTGCTTGATCGTGTGCTGTGTCGTTAATTAGATCGTCTGCTTGGGCGTCGAGTGCGTTGTTAGCTAGATCGTCTGCTTGATTGTTGAGTGCGTTGTTAGCTAGATCGTCTGCTTGATTGTGTGCTTCGTTGTTAGCTAGATTGTCTGCTTGATTGTCGAGTGCGTTGTTAGCTAGATTGTCTGCTTGGTTGTGTGCTTCGTCGTTAGCTAGATTGTCTGCTTGATTGTCGAGTGCGTTGTTAGCTAGATCGTCTGCTTGATTGTCGAGTGCGTTGTTAGCTAGATCGTCTGTTTGGGCGTCGAGTGCGTTGTTAGCTAGATCGTCTGCTAAAGTGTTGAGTGAGACGTACGCTTTGTTGCTTCTAGGTTGTTAACGTGATCGGCACGAGAGCCATTCAAACACACTTTGATGCGTAATACAACGCAAGTAAGAAGAACGATAGAACGTTGCAACAAGTGCATCAAACTAGAAACACGGTTGAGTGAGATGTTGGCTACGATGAAGCTGGAAAGTTGAACAATATCCAGAAACCGTATCGTCAAGGTTATTGTTTGTGTGGAGTGGGGGAGGATGTTGAGTAGTTGTTGTCCACGGCTATGATTATAGAACTTTGAAGACCCATCCTCAATGGCTCATGGGTCCCGTTGCAATCTCACACCAGTACTAAATCATATCACTCCCGGAAGTACTAGCATTTTCTGCAATTTCCCGCCAAAAAAGCATTCTTTTACTTAGCTAGTTCACTAAAAAGTTAGAAATAGGTGGAAAAATAGAAAAATTTATCAGAATTTAATGAATCAAGAAATAACTGGGATTACAGCGTTTTTGGTGAGGAATCTTGATTTATACCTGTCTCTGAAGCTAAAAATAGCTTCTAAAAATCCTCTCTCAGTACCACATTTTCGGGCCTGTAGGCCAGCTAATTAGTCTACGCTTGCCTATATACTTAAAGATATTTTTACATTCGCTGAAAACAGATTTTTGAGCCAAAAACATAGTGGGTGATAGTACTTCTATACTACCACCCACTGACCATGAGGCCTTATTGCTTGCAAAGTACTCCTAGTACCAGCCCGTTTAACTAGTAGATCGATAGGTAACGATTGATCTCCCACTGGCTCACATGACGGCGATAATCGTTCCACTCTTGCTGCTTGGCCTCGACAAAACGCTCATAAATGTACGAGCCAAGCGCCTCTTGAATCACTTCGTCTTGACGTAGATCTTCGATCGCATCGCCCAGCGAAGTAGCCAAGGTATCAAGCCCTTGAGTCAGCGGATCGACTTGATAGAGATCTTCCTCAGCAGGCTCTGGTAGCGGCAAGCTCTGGCGAATACCATCTAGGCCTGCCTTCAACATCACCGCAAACGCCAAGTAGGGGTTACACGAGGGATCCGGGCAGCGCAGTTCGATGCGCGTCGACTGTGGCCGCTCGGGACTGAGGCGCGGTATGCGGATAAGCGACGAGCGGTTGGTGCGGCTCCAACTCAGATAGACCGGCGCCTCATAGCCGATCACCAAACGCTTGTAGGAGTTCACCAGCGGCGCTAGAACTGCGATCATACCTTTGGCGTGGGCTAGTTGGCCTGCGATAAAGTGGCGCGCCACAGTCGAAATGCCGTAGCGATCTTTTTCATCGTGGAAGATATTGATGCGATTATCGCCCTCGCTCGAGAGCAGGCTTTGATGGCAATGCAGACCGTTTCCATTGGTTTCGGTCTTGGGTTTGGGCATAAACGAAGCGTAGAGGTTATGTTGCTTCGCAATAGCCTTCAAGGTGATACGCGCCGTCACAAGGTTATCGGCGGCCTGCAAAGCGTTTGTATGGTGCAGATCGATCTCGTGCTGCCCGCCAGCGACCTCGTGGTGGCTACCATCGACCAAAATATCGAAGGCCTGCAGCGCACGCATCATCTCACGTCGCACAGGCGTCACATGGCTCGGAGCGAGATCGAAATAGCCAACCTGATCGTTGGGGATCGTGTTGCGCTGGCCATCTTGATCCATCTTAAACAAGAAGAATTCGAGCTCTGGGCCGACATAGTAATCGTAGCCCATCGCCGATGCTTCTTCGAGCACCGAGATCAAAGCCCGCCGAGGATCGCCCGCAAAGGGTTTGCCATTCGGTGTATAGACATTGCAGATCAAACGCGCCGTAACGATGCCCTCTTGGGTATTCCAAGGGATCAAAGCATAGGTCGATAGATCGGGCACAAGGTACATGTCGCTCTCGGCGACACGAGCGAAACCATCGATCGAGGAGCCATCAAACCAAACACCGTGATTAAGCGCATCTGGCAAAGCCTGAAAAGGTATGGTGATATTTTTGACCATACCTACAATATCAGTGAACTGGAGATTAATGAATTCGACGCGCTGCTCCTTCGCAAGCGCAATGATATCTTGTGATGTAACCACAATCCTTCGCCCTCTGGCATCAGCCATCATTTGCGTATTTTAGCGATGTAACTTTGATCATACCGCGTTCTTCACAACCGACACTATGTTAGATCTATACAAGAAGGGACGCGCTATTTTTAGATAAACTATACAAATTCAAGCGCTAGAAGACAAAAATACGCTCAGAACAAGAGGGGCTCCTCCCGTTCTGAGCGTAAAAAGTTCGGCTAAAGCCAAAAAGGCTTAAGCGTCTTTATCTTCGGTCATCAGGCGCACAGCTCGATCCATAGTAAAGAAGTTGTGGATCCAGTTGAGCACGACGTGAAGCTGGTTGCGGAAGCTCTGCAAGTAGTTGACGTGTACAAACAGCCAAGCGGTCCACGCAAAGAAACCGGTCATCTTCATACCGAAGGCGTTCGCCACGGCGGCGGTGCGACCGATCACAGCCATCGAGCCGCGATCAAAATACTTGAAGGGCTGCGGTGTGCCGCCCGATACCAGTGCGAGCACGTTCTTGGCGGCTTGGGTGCCTTGCTGAATAGCAACCGGAGCAACCATAGGATAGGGGTTGCCCTTCTCGTCTTCCAGATAGGCGATGTCACCAACCACAAACACTTCAGGATGCGACTCGACCTGCAAGGTCGGGGTAACCTTCACGCGGCCAGCGCGTGCAGTAGGCAGACCCAACTGGCCAGCCAGAGCAGCGGCCTTCACACCAGCCGACCAGATGACGGTACGGGTCGGAATAATGGTGCCGCTCTTGAGCTCGACCTGATCGTCGGTAACAGTGGTCACGGCGTCGCCCAGCTTAACCTCAACGCCCATCTTCTGAAGGGTCTTAAGCGCGCTCTGCTGCAACTCGGGCGGGAAGGGCGCAAGAATACGATCCATGGCCTCGAGCATAATCACTTTGGCCTCGCGCAGATCAAGCTGTGGATAGTCCTTGGTCATCACATACTTGATCAGCTCGGTCAAAGCACCCGATAGCTCGACACCGGTTGGGCCACCACCCACCACTACGAATGTGAGAAGCGCTTTGCGACGTTGGGCATCAGTTTCGCGTGAAGCAGCCTCAAACGCCCAAAGGATCTGATTACGCAGAGCGATCGCTTCGCGCAGGTCCTTCATACCATATGCACGCTCTTCAACAGCCGTATTGCCAAAGAAATTGCTTGCACTACCGGCAGCAATAATCAAATAGTCGTATGCCAGCGACGCGCCATTTGTCAAAACTTCGCGCTTTTCGAAGTCGACTCCCGTTACCTCGGCCATCTGGTACGAGATATTCTTGGATTTGTGTAAAAGAGAACGAATAGGTGATGCGATTGTTTCCGGCTCTAAACCTGCTGTCGCAACTTGATACAGCAAAGGCTGGAACTGATGATAATTGTTGCGATCAACAATCGTCACGTCTAACTGAGTATTGCGGAGTTGTTTTGCCGCATTAAGGCCGCCAAATCCCGCGCCCACAATGACAACTCGTTTGCGCCGGCCGGGTGTAGATGGTGTGGTGGTCACGAGGATCCTCCTCAACTGCAGAGCCTGCAATTTTGATAAGTGAAAAAAAGCACAAATTCAAGAACCTGCTGTACTTGCGGCAATATTTGATACGTGAAAAAAAGCACAAGTACAATTTATATTGTACACAGTTTCGTGAAAAAAGCAACAAGGAAAGTAGAGATTTGTTCACTTATAACAAAAGAAAATTTTCAGCCCTGGAAGAGGATAGATTGTGATACAACTCGGAGCAAAAAAGCCTGTCTGGGAGAATACAAATCTTACTACATGCTTGGAACAACGCCCCAATTCAATCCCAATACAGCTCATAACAAGTCGCCTAAGACTTGTATGCTCTCAACGTGGGGAAACATAAAAATTTGGGATATGAGTTATGTGAAATTTCGCGCTGTTATACCACATTTCACATAACAAAAATTGTCAAGTTCCACTCTGCCGAAGAACATAAAGCACAACATAATTAGCCAGATTTGGTATCATATAATAGGCGATCTGTCTGTATGGCTTGAGTCTTCGGGCAGCGCGAGCACACACAGCAAACGCTTCATCAAGCTCATAAACAAAAAAAGAGTGATCTGAACCTAAGATTCAAATCACTCACGCTCAACAAGAGCAAATCGTCTCTATTATCGCTTCAGAAATCGAACTGGTCTCAATCAGGCTGACTAGTGGGTGGAACTATCATGGTCGCTCGAACGAGGCACTCTCACAACAGTTTCGCTCATTGAACCACAGTTACCTAAGAACACGTTCGATCGCAGCCACAACTTCTTCGATCAGAAACGGTTTCGGAATATAGGCCGAAATACCAAGCGATCTCACTTCGCGTTCCAATTGAGGCGTATCGTAGGCGGTCATCATAATAATGGGCACCTGTTCTCCCTGACTGCGTAGGGTTCTGATGAGTTGAAGGCCTGTCATACCCCGTAAGTTATGATCGGTTAACAACAGATCATATGATTGCTTTTGCCACATTTCGAGCGCCTCTTCTGCACTCAAAGCAGAATCTTGCTGACAGGGAACCCCACTTTGAGTCATGGCAAGTTGCAGAATGCGGCTGATATGATAGTCATCTTCAACAATTAAGATCCGTATCGGTTTTTTCTCTTGCATGGCACTCTTCCTTCATTCGAGTGTTCTCATCTGAGCGATAATCATATCAGCACAATACATTATTCCGCTTACTAAAGAGCTTTTTCTACTGTTCATTGTCAAAAATAAAACCTCAAAGAGGTTTCGCTATCTTGTATCAGCGACGATATATGTTCCAAGTACAGGCTTGCACCCTCTTCTAGGCTAGCCACACAATAAGCTATAGAAGACAGGGCAAAGAGTAATTTGTTCCAAGATTTGTTCCACAACTTGCCCAAAAAGCGACATAAAAGCCTATACTTTCATTATATTATACAATTCCCACAGAATTCCTACCGTTAAGAAGCAAGCTCGTAGCGCCAACTAGCTCAGGTCATACGACAAGCGCCCAGAACATTGTGTTTTCGGGTCATTGTTTTCCAGCAGCAACAGGCGGAAGGGTCGTCACCCTCAAACTGTTCCCAAGCGCGTCCGCCTTCGGCTACAAAATCGGCCGACCTCCCATGCTAGGTGCTATCTCGCAGCTTACGCTGCGACCTTGGGCGCTACAATACCCGCCTATCCATACTCGTTTTCATCACAAATCAGTCCAAAGCCGTATACTCTTGCAAGCTAGAAAAAAACGAAATACCAAGCAAAAACAGTCACGTTCCAGTTTGGCATTAGACGCTCTCGGCAAGCGGAAAATCGATACACAGCGCCTATCTGTCTCAAAGGTGGTAATAGGAAATCGAGAGGTCCTTGGATGTGCCAGCGGCCTTTCAACGCACTCTAACAGCCTGTATGGGTGGTTGGGAGGTTGGTAGCCGTAGGCGGACGCGCTAGAAGCTAAATGGAAGGAAAGGACTTCGCCGCTAGAGTGCTAAACTAAGTAAGCAGATAAAGATATTGGGCGTGCTGAAGGCCAAAAGATACAAGCCGTGATCAAGCGAATCTAGAAACACACCAGCGCTATCAGCCAGAAAGGTATCTATGCAGACAAGGCAAAGCAGCTTAACGAAGCTTATGCTCGCAATCTTCTTGCTCTATCTGGGGCTTTGGCCCGGCTCGACGCTCTTACTGATGCTCGATCGTATTCCAAGCTGGGGCGAGTGGCTGGGCGGGCTCTTTCTGATCGTTCCCGGGCTGCTCGTCTGGCTCTGGCTGCTGCTCAACTACGGCTGGCGCGGCGGGCTAGCGGGCCTGGTGATCGTATGCGGAGCTTGGGCGATCGAGCATATCGGCACAACCAGCGGCTTCCCTTTCGGCAGCTACAGCTACACCGAGCGCTTGCAGCCTCAGATCGCCGATGAAGTGCCGATCGCGATACCGTTTGCGTGGGTTCTGGTGGTGCCGAGCGCCTTGCTGCTGGCAGATCGTCTGCTCGGGGCCGAGCGACAGCGGCTCTGGGCGCGTCTGCTATTGGTGATGCTGATCACCGTCGGGCTGGATCTGACCCTCGAACCGGTGATCGTTTACGCCAACCGCTATTGGGAATGGCACACGGGTGGCTGGTATTATGGCGTGCCGCTCAGCAATTTTCTGGGCTGGGGAGGCAGCAGCCTGATCCTCGGAGCGGCGCTGCTGGCGATCAGCGCGTGGAGATCGAGCGAGCTCGAGCTGGTTTGGCTGCCGATCGCGCTCTATCTGCTCAATCTGCTGCTCTTTCTGCTGGTCAATCTGGCCTATGGCTTCTGGCTCGCCAGCGCGATCGCCTTGGTGCTGTTGCTGGCCCTGCTGGCTGGCGGCAGGCTGTGGGAGCTGCTTCCAAAGCCGATGTTTTCATTTGGAAGGCGATCGCGCGAGCATCCAGCCGAATAGACGATCGAAGAGGCGATTGATGCCCTGTCGCCCGCGCAGCACAGTGGGGTACGAGGCGGTGCGCCCGCTCAAAAAGTCGTCGCGCAGTTGATCGCAGTTCCGGCTTAGACGCTCTTGCAGCTCGCGGGTCAGGGCGGTGGCCTGCAGCGGCGGCCTTGCGCGGTGGGCCGGGCCGATGCGCAAAAAAGCTTCGGGCAACTGCTCTTTGCCGAACTCGTAGCGCAGCGCCACAGGCAGGAAGGTCACTTCGCGATCGAGCAGGATGGCGATCTGGGCAGCCCCACGGTAGAGCCTGAGCGGGCGCTGATCGCTAGGACTGAGCATGCCCTGCGGGAAGATGTAGAGCGCGCTCGGCCGTTCGCGCCCCAGCAGCTTTGCGCTGTAGCGCAGCGAGCGGGCAGCCGATTCGGGGCGGGTGCGATCGACCGAAAAGGCGCCGCTCCACGTGAAGAAGCGATAGGAGCGCAGTTGCTTGTCCTCCATCATCAGGTAGCTGTCAAAGCTGGAGCGCAGCAGAATGCGGTCGATCACAAAACAGAGGTAGCCGTCCCACCACGAAGGGTGGTTTAGATAGACGATCAGAGGGGCGTCGTCGGCTCGGGGCAGCTCGCCCTCGACCTGGGCCGCGATGCGCGAAAACGAGCGCCAGAGCGGATAACGCACCAAACAGCGATAGATCAGGCTGTCGCCGAGCCAGTTCTTGTTGGCCGGGATCTCGGGCAGATCGTCGCTCGGCGCTGGCCTAGCGGGCATGCTCGATCCCTCGGGCACGCAGGCGTTGCGAAGCGCCATCATAGACACGACGCGCCAGCTCGAGCGCTGGCTCTTGCACGGCGGGGTCGAGCGGCGCATCGGGCAGAGCCACAACATCCAGCAAGCCGATCTGATGCTGATCGCACCAACGCCGCACAGCGCTCTCGGCGGCCTCGCGCTCGCCAGCATCGCCGCCCACACAGACCAAACCCGCCAGCATGTCGCTGAAAGCGTTGGCCTCTAGGCGCTCGCTCGCGCATGCCAGCAGCGCTTGCAGACGAGGCGGCAACCCACCATGCAGCAGCGGTGTGACGATCAAGAGCGCTTCGGCATCAGGAATGTCGTCAACAACCTCCTCAAGAAAGCTATCTTTGGTTAACGATCCGTCGGATTGCAGCGGGCGAATATCGCCGAGGTGGGCCACCCGCTTGACTGGACGAATCGCTTTCATCATAGCGGTCAACAGATTCGGGGCGATACTAGCCGAACTAGCTGTGCCGCAGATCCCTAGAGTAAACAAATAGCCATCGTGCATAAGCAAAGATCACTCTTTAGATCAATCTACGAGGCCGCCCTTGTGTATACAGGGCAGCTCGCTGCGAAAGCCGAGCTACAAAAGCAGCCCTACGCCACCCTTCCAGATCAGGAACAGCGGCATAGGGCTGGAGTCGGGAGGATTTGGGAACGGTGCAGCCCTGTTCATCCAAGCCTCCATGTTTTCGCTAACCGCGCACGCAGTTGCGTTCCTCTTCGATCACCCACGTCTCGATCAACGAGGGGAAGATCTGGTCGCGCAAGAGCGTTACAAAGCGCTCTTTGCGGTCGCCACGCTTGAGCCAGCGGCTCAGCAGCGCATAACCAGCGTGATAGGTGAAGACATAGGGCCGCCAGAGCGGGTCGCTGATGAAGCGTAAACTTTGGCGCGCTTCCTTTTCGGTGCGCAGACCATAGCGCATAATGTACTGCACCACTTCTTCAGGATCAGCGCCCTGCTCGTGCAGAAGCAGCGCCGCATTGGAATTCAGGGCCGCCATGGGGCGCGCCGCCGCATTGATGCGCTGAATCAGCGCGACATCGACATCGATCTGAGCTAAGGGGAAGACCTCGCGCGCCAGCCACTCGTTGTAGTCGTGCTCGAAGATGATCTCTTCGGCCAAGGTGGCGATGCCTTCCGAGATGACACACTCGGGCGTATTGATCAGCAAAATGCTGTGTTCGCCCCAGCCCTTCTGCTCATAGAGCTCATATTCCTTCAAGGAGTGTTCGGTATGGTGGCCCGGATAGGCTTCGTGGCAGATCAGACCGAGCAAGCGATTGGCCCGAATCGGCAGATCGGTATTGATCTCGACCAGCGACTTATGACCGCCCAGATACCAGTTATAGCCGCTCCAAGGCTTATCGTTCACCAAGCTAAACGAGACCGACTCGTCGCTGGGCAGTTCGAGCATAGCCAGCGTGCGTTTGCGCGCCTCGGCAGCGATAACCGAGATCATCTTTTGAGCGACTTCGGTGCTCACCTCGAAGCGGCGATTCCATTCGCGCATACGATCCGCGATCTCGCCTTCGCCGGGCAGCAGCTCGTCGAGCTGTTCGATCGCCTCGGCAAACACATCGTCGGGCGTTTGAGTCGGCTCGATATCGAAATAGTCGCGCACCTCGTCGCGGTAGTTGATCTGGTCGCCAGCTAGCTTGCGCACCATGGTCTGCATACCACGGATCTGCACACCCAGATACTGTTTGCGCCGCAGCGGATAATCGCTGGCTTGCAAAGCCGCACGCAGCAAGCCTAGCCCATCGGCGATCGCGTCGAGCGACTGATCTGGCTGAGCCGCGGCCTGCTCTTTTAGCTCAGCAGGACCATAATAGCCATCGATATAGCCTTCCATATGGCGCTCGATTGCAAAGGCTAGCTCGATATAGTGACGACTGATCTGATCTACAGCCATTCCAAAGGCCTCCTTGCTCAATTAGGGCTGCTCCTCTAGCCTGCAACCGCTTCAGACTCGATATAAGGCGTAAAGAATGCTTCCAAATGCTCGTGGGCCTCTTGAGGCGAGCCAGAGCGATGAATAGCTGCGCGCAGATTGGCGCTACCCGGCAGACCGACATTAAATTGGCCGATCAACTGCTTGATCTTATTGAGCGCCAAGCGTTCCGGCATCTCTTCTTCGCACATGCTCAGGTAACGGCGCAACAGATCGTACTTATCGGCGGGAGTCGGCACAAACATAGGCTCGCCTCGACGCAACTGAGCGATCTGCATAAAGATCCACGGGTTAGCCATCGCGCCGCGCCCGATCATCACACCATCTGCGCCGCTGCTGCGCAGACGCTCCAATGCATCGGCGGCCTCGGTCACATCGCCGCTGCCGATCACCGGAATAGACACAGCCTGCTTCACCTCGGCGACCCGCGACCAGTCGGCGCTGCCACGATAGGCCTGCTCGCGTGTACGGGGGTGCAGCGCGATGGCCGCCACTCCGGCAGCCTCGGCCCGTTTGGCTGTTTCGATATAGTTCAGATTATTCTCGTCCCAACCGGCCCGGAACTTCAGTGTGATCGGCAACGAAACCGCAGCCCGCACTGCTTCGAGCAGCGCGCTCAGCTTGGGCAGGTCGCGCAGCAAAGCCGAACCGTGACCGCCACCCGTCACCTTGGGCGAAGGGCAGCCGCAGTTAATGTCGATAATATCTGGGCCGAGCTCTTCGACGGTTCGCGCCGCGCGCGCCACCAAGTCAGGATCATTTCCGCTCAATTGCATCGCGATCGGGCGCTCAACCGGCAGATAGTCAAGCAATTTATGTCGTTTGCGCGCTTGCGGGCTGACGCTCGCTGCATTGGTCATTTCGCTGCAAACGAGGCCACAACCACCTAAACTCAAGACCAAACGACGAAAAATACTGTCTGTAACCCCTGCCATAGGGGCAAGTGTAATATTTGGATTGATCGTTAATGTCCCCACCTGATAACTGGTCGGAAGATCATCATAACGATTCATTGTCTATTTCCTTACCGTATACATACCATCTGATAAACAAAATGAAATGTCAAAAGCTGCAAAGTGATTATATACTACATAAGGATTGCATTATAGCATGCTCGTGATGCTTCGGCAGAAAGGAATGCGCCGTCCATACATCAAACCTATTCAACCGAGTTTCATCGTCTCTAGTTTGATCGAAAAGCCCGCACAACCCCTTCCGATCACACCCTGCTGCTCGATCAAGCACCGTCCCACCATCACATCCCCACCCCATTCCCAGGCTCGTTGGTGACAAGCAAGCGCTGTCATCTCTGACGCTAGCACCTCGATCTTCAAGCATAACTAGGTACGAAACTATGGAATACCACATCCTCATTGTCGAACCAGACACCCTAGCGCGCCGACGGTACGCAGAAGCGTTGATCGCCACTCCCCCAGCAATAGGTGTAGCGTACCGTATCATTACAGTTGGCTCAATCGGTGCTGCCCAACTCCAGGCAACGCGCCATCGTTTCGACCTGCTGCTTACCCGCCTTTCGCGCGATAGCGAAACGCAACAGTTTGTCGAACAGATCTACGATGTCTATAACGGAGCAATCAAACTTGTTCTGTTGCACGACCCCAAAGCCGCTGCCAGTGCCCAAATCTTTAGCCAACGACTACACGCAACCTTGCTCGAAACGCCAGCCGACGAAGAAGCCTTGCGCAGCAGCGTCCGTTCTGCCCTCGCTCTAGATGGCCTTCACAAAACCAGCGAACAAGCCATACACCTTTCAGAAGCATTCCTTCAGCGAAGCACAACGCCCATCGATGATCTGCGAGACTGCCTTAATGACATTCGCCAAGAGAGTTCAGCCAGTTATGCCCTCTATATCAATCATCTTGGTTTAGTAATCGCCCAGCAAGGCGAGATCCATGATCTCGATCTCTCGGCCTTGGTCTCGTCGATCGCAGGAACCTTCGCCCATTCCTATCGTCTGGCCCAGCTCCTCCACGAAGAACACAGCAGCCATACCCATGTACACGAAGGCAAGCTCTTCGATATCTATTCAACCAATGTAGGCAACGATAAGCTCTTAGTGCTCTGCTTCGATAAAAGTTCCACCAGCACCAAAATCGGATGCATCTGGCCCAGCATAAAGCGCGGTGCCGAACGCCTCCAGCATCTCGATATGCTCGCCGAACAGTCCTACCTCGAAATGCAGCCCAAACAAGAGCTTACGACGCCGCTCAACGATAAATTACAACGCCTCTTCGGAGAGCAGTATCACTAAGTCTAGTGCTTAAAACAGCGAAAAGGGTTGGAGTGCGTACGAGCGGCTCCAGCCCTTTTCTAGCTCTACCAGCACATCTGGCTGACTACTTCAGCGCTCTGGCGGCGAACTCTTTAGCTCCTATTCGTTCCCTGGCGCGTCCGCCTTCGGCTACCAACCTCCCGCCCGCCCATCCGGCCTTGTAGCTGGCTGTGTGCCACAGAACGCCCCCACCACCCAACAATACAAACCGATTTACAAAACCCTAGGAGACAGCCTGTTCGCTGAGTCGTTCTGCTGGCTTCTTCTTATCGCGCAGCTTAACACGAATCAAAATATCGCGTTCTGGGTGCAAGGTCGTCTGAATGGTGGGCTTGATCTCGCGATTATCAACGAGCTCCATCGTAAAGCGCTGAGCAACCATCGAAATAACCAACTGCGCTTCGAGCATAGCGAAGTTAATACCCATACACTGGCGCGGGCCGGCTCCAAATGGCATATAGGCGGTCTTTGTGGCTTCAATATTCTTCTCGGGGTCGAAACGATCGGGGTTAAAAACCAAGGGTTCTTCCCAGTAGTCGGGATGATGATGCAGAAGGTAGGTACAGATCATCAGGGGCGATTTGGGCGGAATCACATACTTGCCGAATCTGGTCTCGTTGATGGTCGCGCGCGGTACCATCCAAGCCGATGGGTATACTCGTAGCGACTCTTGAAAAACCATGCGAGTAAAATTCAGACGCCCCATATCGGCCATCACAGGAACATGCCCTTCCAAAACTGTGTCGACCTCATCGATCAAGCGCTGGTAATACTGGGGATGGCGCGCCATAAAATACCAAGTCCAAGCCATTGCGATCGCAGTGGTCTCGTAGCCAGCGATAAAGATCGAAACCATCTCATCACGAATCTGCTTATCGCTAAGAGCTTGACCATCTTCATCGCGCATGCCAAGCAGCATGCTCAACAGATCATTGCCATCATACTGACCTTTTTGGCGCGCCTGAGCAATAATCTCATAAATGGTCGTGTTAAGAGTTACAAGCGCTTCGTCAAACTCTTTCTTACCCGGCAGCGGCAACCATTTCGGCAGGCTATAGGTCCAAAAGCGCATGCCCAAGGTCTTAATCAGTGTTCCTACCAACTGATCGACTCGATCATCATCCTTTGATAGCGCGCCGCCCAAAACCGTATCGATGATAACAACCCGGGCAACACGATTCATTTCATCGATCATATTGAGCGGCTTATCAGCCAGTGCCGCCGCTTCCCAGCGATCGCACATTTCGCCGATCAGATCGGTCATAACCTTGGTCATAACGGTCAAACGCTGGCGATGCATCGTCGGTTGAAGCAAACGGCGTTGTCGCCGCCAAGCATCACCCTCTAGCATAACCAGTCCATTGCCTGCCAACAGGGTTAAGACCGCGTTCAGACCACCCTTGCTATACGAATCAGGATTGTCGTACAAGATATCGCGCATATACTCGGGGTTGGCGATCACATACAAATCCTGCGGACCGAGACGAAGGCGGATCAAGTCACCGTAATTGTTAAACGCATTTTCCAAGGTTTTGAGCGGGTTACTCAACATCTGGTGAATGTTACCAAGCAACGGAATGCCTTTTGGTCCGGGTATCTGTGGAGAGGTCGACACATTACTAGCTACCATAACACTTTCTCCCTAAAACAGATAGTTATTTCACAATAGTAGCCGGGTGGTCATTCGCTATAACACGCGCTCTATCCTCAATACGAACAGCACAATCGGCCAAGCATCCCCTAAATAAAACCTCTCCAACCTCCTTATCTGCAATTACTGCCAAACCAGCTCGCTACGTTCAGTGCTCTAGCGGCCAGGGCTTTACCCCAAAGAAGGCTCAACCGCGTCCGCCTACGGCTACCAACATTCCGCCCGCCACAACAAGGTCATATCGATCCGCATCCAAAGCCCGCCTCAAAACTCAATGATAGGAACGCATTTCCTCAAAGGCGATTGTTAGCGATCTGCAAACGACACACTCGTTGCGACAACAAGGCCCTCTTAAACCTCTTACTTTCAGGTCAGCAAACCCGTAAATATACGGCGAAAAAGAATGAGGGATTTTCCTGTTCCTGACGGGTTAATTTATGTAAACATTATACAATAAAATATAAATAATTAGAAATCGTTTACCATCTTAGCGATACAACTCAATTCTGCCTATCGATTGCTTAGGATTACACAATCCTCTTAGTTCTCAAACGTCAACAATCAGCCCTCCCAATAAGAAATGGCTACAGCCGATAGCAATCTGTCTAAGGACTTACTCTCGCGTAACGCGGGCAACCAAAAGATGGGGAAAGACTAGTCAGGTTCTACTCTGCCCAAGGCCAAAAAGAGGTAAAGCGATCAAGTGGAGGTAGTACGATACGAAATCCACTTGAATCGTTGTATGTTGGGGCGATCTCTCGACACACAACTACAACGGCCTGCTTACGGGCGAGCTGTTGGTAGCCGTAGGCGGACGCGCTAGCTGCCCTCTTTGAGGAAGGAAGCAAGCCGTCAGAGTGCTGAAGTAGGCAAGCCTGTTATGAGAGGGTATAACACCAACAGGCGCTATGTATTTTTCTAGAGCGAAAATACATAGCGCCAATCGCAAGCATATGTTCTAAGAGCGTCGCAGCAGTGTTTGACAGGTAATGACCTGTTATGCCGTCTTATAGCTTTGCGTATAGCGGTACAACACGGCCAATACCGCCGACCAAATCACACGCGGAGGAGAGTAGAGTTCTTTCCCACGCCATAAGGGAGTAAAGTGATACGTCCTATAATCCGCTCCTTCGATCTCGCGCAAGATAAAGGAGATACCTCGAGCGATCGCTCCCCCTAACTGATCGGCATATAAACCCTGGACAAGTTCGGGTAACGAAAGCAGCACTTGCAAAGCATAGGCGCTTTCTTCAAGGTTTGAGCAGCCTTGGGAACCCCACCCACCGTTATCGAGCGACTGTTGCTGCAGCAACCACTCAACCGCCGGAACCCAACGGCGAACAATCTTGGGATCGCTTTCGTGTTGCAGCGCAATCAGCACACAAGCGGTTGTGTAATAGGGGCTATGATGCCACTTATCGCTCCAAAAACCAGCACCATCGCGCACATTATCGAGATAGGCCAACACCTTATCGATGGCGGGCTGATAGCAGACGCGCTGCTTGGATGGCAGGCTCAAAAAGGCTGCCAAAACATGCGAATGCGCGCTGATCGAAGTGCCTCGTTCGCGCGCAAAACAGGCGAAATGGCTCTCGCGTTCGAAGGGAAAGAGTGTATCAAGCGTGGTCGCTCGACCAGCATGATTCAAGGCGGCGATCAGCATACCTGTATCATCGGAGTCGGTTGGCATACCAAACAGACGGGTAATGCTCGCACCATCATGACGAATGCTGGCCTGAAGCCAATTACACAACAGATCCATATCGGCTTCAGGCAGCTCGACACCACGGCGCATGCCGCTCCACAACAGGTTGTAAAGCACCCACGAACACTCAAAAGCGTCGATCGGGTAAGCGTTCGGCATAGCACCAACTTGGCCTCCAAAGGCTTTTGCACTCAAATGGCTCAGCCAATCAGCGGCGGCTTGATCCCATTCGGGCGCATAGATCAAAACAGCAGCCGTAGCAGCAGGCGAGCAACCATAGCTTCCATTGGGCGCTTGGAGCGGCTTGATGGCTGTGAAGTCGAGCTGCGGGCCAAAGGCTTCCAGCGAGTGGATCACATTCGATTCGCCTGTGTAGATCAATTGGGGCGCAGCGATGCGAAACTTCTCTCGATAGAGCGTCATCAAAGCGTCAACCTGAGGGAAGGCAAAATGGATACCAAATTCCGCTAACTCTTCTAACAAACGGGGAGCAACGACTTCAAAACCGACGCTTTCGTGCTCGCTAACCGACCAACGGCTCAAGGCAAGGCGCAGGTAATGTTCCGCGCGTTGGGCCGCAGCTAACAGCTCTGGCGTTTGGAGATGACGAGGAGCTTTGAGAAAGGCCAGTAGGCCCGCCATGGTTGGCACAATCGTATGAGGCTCTATAGCACCCCAACTCCCATTCGGCGACTGATGTTGAACAAGCCAAGCGAATGATTCAGGAAACGCCAAGCTATCGGGGTCAAGGTGACTGCGCACCATAGCCACCCAAGCCGTATCATATGGCACAGCGCTCATGGCCCCACCGCCCCAGCGTATATCAAGGTCAGCAATCATATCGTCGATGAGTTGTTGGGTCTGTTGTGAGATCAGAGGTTCCACAGTCTTGATTGGGAAAATGGGCTGTTTCTCGATAGCGGACATTCTGCACTCCTCTCAGGCCAATACTAAAGGGATTGCATAATGAGATAAGAAAGATACACCCTTAAACTGTCCGAAAGAGAAGCAATAAGAAGTTATGTGAGTACGCTACAACGAATGAGAAGAATAAGCAGAAAAAGATCGCGCTCGTTGAAGCGAACGTTTATGACGATTCGGCAATTCTCGCTATAGTTTAGGCATGCGAATCGCTGATAAGACAGGAGTTTGGAACAGTTGCTGGACGATGGGACTGATCATTGCAATCCCTTGGGAAATCGGGCGATGTATTCGCCGCTTTGTTGATCTACTCAAGCAAGCCATATGCCACACTATAAACTTTTTAATTCAAAATTACCTTCGCCTAACACAACAATAACTTTGTTAAGTCACTCCTAAACCATCCTGCTTTTTACTACAATCCATAGGCAAAAGATTACCTGCTCTGGAAGGGATTTATATTTTTCCTAAAAAGAACAGCGTTCTTTAATCAAAAATTGCCGTCTTTTTTGATGGATTTTCAGTAAAATGCAGCCGCTAAGCGATCTGCGCTTAACATTTCAAACAGGCGATTGGATCTGCCTTCAAGCCCCAAAACAAGCGCCATTAGCCAAGCAAAGCTCAGCTATTCGTTTCTCAGAGTGATAGTAACTCCGACCGATTACGTTGTGTTTTTGACCTTTGGTAAGGTGGGAGGTGACGCTTTTTCCTGCTTTGGTCTCTTCATGTTGCAAGACTGTTCCTATACAGGTTTTGTATAGTCGCCATGCTCATACATAGCGATCGTGAAGGCTGAACAGTTACGCACGTAATAGGCAAGCGGACCTTCGGGCAAGCCCTGCATCAGTTTGGCAAAGCTCTTCAGTTCCTTATCGCGACGTTCGCGTAACAAGGCTTTGACTTCAAGCAGCTCAGGGCTTTGCGATGTGTAGCCTTGCATGGAGGGAATACCGCGGTCGCGCATACAGACAGTGACGCTATTAACCTTGCCCTCTTCGATCTCTTTGTCGATGTTGGCTAAGTCGTTGCAGATTCGTAGCGCTTTTTTGCTAGGGTACATCGCATCGGCCCAAGGCTGCCAAACCTGTTCGGGATCTTGTTCAAAGCCGATAGCGATCGAAGCCGCTGCCCGCAAGCAGATCGTGATGTAAGAGTGGTTGAGATACTCTTCGAGGCTAGGCTGAGTGCCGTCGGCTTGGAAGGCAAAGCTTTGCAACAGTTCGCCGCGCATGCCCCCCAGCACCGCCGCTGTCTCATGCACAAAGATGCGCAAGCAGTAATCAGTTGCATTGTGGGATTCGCTATTCCAAAGCGCTTCCAGCTTGCGATAGAGGTCGATGAAGGCTTCGCCGATACGATAGGCGAGCCAACGATCATCGCTGCGATCGCTCGGCTCGGCTGGTATCTCGAGCATGCGGGGCGGCAACCCATAAGCCTGGCCTTCAGCATCGCTCAGGCCACCTAACGAATAGAGCGGCGCGGTAATAGGCGCTAAACGCTCATCAAGGTAGGCTTGTTTGGCTTGTGGGCTTTGATCGGGCAAACTGTCGTAAGATAGGCGATCAACATAACCATCGAATACAAACAGCCACAATGTATAGATCGACATAGGCCATGCGATCTTGTAGGGCGTTGGGGTATCGGTAACCACCACTCCGGTATAGGAGCTTGATTCAACCCTGTGTTCCGGAAGCTGAAAAGCGCGTGCCCAAGCGTATAGGTCAGTGGTTAAACGTTGCAGGGCTGCGAGACGGCTACGCTGCTCGGGCGATGCTTCACCGGGCAGACTCGATCGCACAATGCGTTGCCAATCGAATTTGGGCTCAGAGATTGTTTCAGCAGAAAGAAGCAGGCTCATGGGCATTCCCTCCGGTTACACAAGCAAACAAGCCACAAATACAGAGCTAGCTCTTTAAAGACACGATAACAAGTTGTTCCATGGAGCTCCGAGCTTGAGGCGCTTACTACATTGGCTTGTTGGTTATCATTTATTTTTCTTCCCAAAAGAGATTGTATAGTGTTCACATAGTTTCAAAAGCATCAGTTTAGTAAACATTGGGCATATCGAACTAACTTTTAGTGCCAAGACTAGACATAGCAACTTCGTTTTTTCTTTGTGACCTTTGGAAGAGTGGGACATGACACTGTTTGTTGTGTGAGGTTTCCCTATGTTGTAAGAATATGTAAACGGATTTGGTATCACGGCACGGGGATCATTGAGCTGAAGATTAGGCAATCAGTTAAAAACAGGCACATCGAAGCAAAATCCACGCTATTCATCTCAAACTGAACAATCTCTTTCTATCCGACAAGTTTTGCATCTATTCTTAAAGACAGAAATCCTTCCATTTTTATTTATTTTTGGATACAATCAATCGATTTATAGACATAATTCAGAATCATTCACATCTTCTGACTGATAAAACACAGTAAAACGTATAAAAATAAGATTCGAAACATGCTGCAGCAAAGGTGTGCTTTTATCAGATCTAATGAAGGATGTGCTATAATGAATGATACTAAGCAGCATGTCCCATCATAGCATTGGATATATCCTTCCACAGGAAGATTTTTGAAAGGAACGCGGTTGTGAAGATTTTCCTTGATACGGCAAATATCGCAGAAATTCGCGAAGCTGCAAGCTGGGGTATTCTGAGCGGCGTCACCACCAACCCATCCTTGATGGCGAAGGAGAAGGGCGCTGACTTCAAGACCACCATTCAAGAGATTGCCTCGATCGTAGATGGTCCTATCAGCGCAGAGACGATCTCGCTCGATGCCGAAGGCATGATTCGCGAAGGTATGGAATACTACCAGTGGAACCCCGAGCGAGTGATCATTAAGGTGCCAAGCACCACCGAGGGCTTGAAGGCGGTCTATGCCTTGGCTAAGGAGGGTATTCGCACTAATGTAACGCTCTGTTTCAACGCGAACCAAGCCCTCTTCGCAGCACGCGCTGGCGCCTACATCATCAGCCCGTTCGTTGGGCGCGTCGATGACACCGGCATCGAGGGCATGCAGTTGATCCGCGAGATCGCCCAGATTTACAAGAACGATCCCGAGATCAAGACTCAGATCCTCTCTGCCTCGATCCGCACCCCGCGCCACATTATCGACTCGGCGCTGGCCGGCGCTCACATCGCGACCTGTCCGATGTCGGTGCTGCGCCAAGCTATGAAGCACCCCTTGACCGACATCGGCATCGAGCGCTTCTTGGCCGACTGGAACGCTCGCTCGCAATAGCGCCGAACAGTAGCATATTTTCTAACACCGAAGGGCTGGATAGATGTTATCCAGCCCTTTCGTTATAGCAATTCGGTAATAGATAACACATCCGCTTACGTTCTTCAGATTGCTGCGGCGAGGTCTTTCCCTTCCATTCGTTGCGAGGTCTTTCCCTTCCATTCGTTGCTTGGCGCGTCCGCCAACGCACTAAAGTGATCAAGAGAAAGAGGCATCACTCGCCTTTGCCCCAAAGCTCCTCTTCAAGGGCGTTGAGCTCGCGCTTGACTGCTGGGGGACGCTTGCCGCCGGTACGATAGAGCGCTTCAGCGCGCACGGTATCGGGCAGGGAGGTAGTGCAGACCACGATCAGTACGCCGAATTTAAACAGCTCTATGGCCGCACCAAACCAGAGGTTGTCGCGGCCGATGATGCTGGTGCGAATGGGGATACCAGTTTGGAGGTTTTGGAAGAGAATACCCAGCAGGCCACCGTGGCCGACCTCGCTCACCAGGCGAGCATCGGTCTGAGCGAGCAGCGGCTTGAGCTGATCGGGCGAAATGAGCGACTGGCTCAGCACATGGAGCGAACTCTGGAAAAACGCGCCCAGCTCGGGAGTAGTCGCGAGTTGCTGAGCCACAACCAGCATGCTGTATTTGCCCGCCAGGTAGCAGGGATAGGCCACCAAAGCGGCCAGCAAGCCGATCACAATAAGCAGTGGACGGCTGCGCAGTTTCAACCAGCGGGCGGCCCCTGCACCCATGCCGACGATCGCTCCGGCAACAATAAAGGGGAAGATAAAAAAGAGATCGAAAAAGTGCGCCACGCTGCCGTAGAGAAAGCCCGCCAGACAAGCTGCGATCAGCGTACAAAAGAAAACAAGAACTGCTTTGAGAAGTGTAAGCACATGCTTTCCTTTTTGCTGGTCTATCGGGTTGGTACGCAGGAGGGGATGCGATAGAGGTCGAGATGCTAGATTTTGCTATGGAAACAGCAGTCGCGTATGAATGTGGTTTGCACTCATACGCGACGCTGATGAGCTATACAAGCCACTGAGGGCTTGTTTTTCGCTTAGAAACTAGACAGCCAGCTTAGCGGCGACCTCGGCCAAGCGGGTAGCGTAGCCAGCCTCGTTGTCGTACCAAGCAGCAACCGAAGCGAAGGTGCCGCCCTGGACGGTGGTCAGAGGCAGGTCGACGATCGACGAGTGGGGATCGCCGACGATGCGCGACGAAGCCCATTCCTCTTCCAGCACGCCCATAATGCCCTTGAGCGGGCCTTCGGCAGCGGCCTTGCGGAAGGCGTCGTTGATAGCCTCAGCGGTGGTCTCCTTTTCGAGCACCACGTTCAGCTCGGCGATGCTACCGGTGCGAACCGGAACGCGATAAGCCTTGCCAGTGATGTTCAGGTTCGGCCAAATGAACTTGAGGGCCTTCGCAGCACCCGACGAGGAAGGAATCAGGTTCTCGGTAGCGGCCCAAGAGTCGCGGCGATCCTTCATGGGCTGATCGGTCAGCGACTGGGTGTTGGTGTAGGCGTGAACGGTCGAGAACAGACCGTGAACAATACCGAAGTTCTCGAGCAGCACCTTCACAACCGGGCCGAGCGCGTTGGTGGTGCAGCTCGCCATGCTGATGATCTTGTGCTTCTCGGGATCGAAGCTGTCGACGTTGATACCGGCCAGCAGCACGGCATCGCAGTCGTCGAGCGACTTGCTCGGGGCACTGACCAGAACGCGCTTAGCACCGCGATCGAGGTGAGCTTGGGCGCCTGCGCGGGTGGTTGCGCGGCCGGTGCAGTCGATCACCAGATCGATGCCCAGAGCCTTCCAGTCGGGCAGTTCCTGCAAGGAGTTGAAGTACTTGATCTCGCGACCGCCGATAACGAAGCCGTTCTCAGTTGCGCGAACCTCTTCGTGCCAGCGACCATAGTTGGAGTCTACCTCGAACAGAGCCGCAAAGGTGGCGGTATCGCGGATGTCTGAAACCGAAACCGGCGACCAGAGGTTCTTCTTCAGGGCAGCCTTCATTAACGAGCGACCGATACGTCCAAAGCCGTGAATGGCAATATTCGCCATTGCGATGCTACCTTTCTTTATATGGCCCAGAGTTTGGGCAACCATCGTAGTGCCAGAACATCCCCATCAGTTTAGCTACTCGCCCTTGAGTAGGAATCAGGCAACGATGATGTTGAGGCCAAAAACGTATTACAATTCCGAGTATACTCAATGCGGCAAGCGGCGTCAAATGCAAGCCTAAGCAATATAAAACGCTTGCGAAGCTCCTTCAAATCGATAGCCGCCGAAGGTCAGATCTGCAAAGCTCTATTTCCACCAGATGCCTGTACATTCAGGTAAAATGCAGCTTTGTTGCTCTTGGAGCTGGTCGGCGAGAGCGTCTCCGAAAAAGAATCGCGTAAGTTCAACAGCTTCAACGAGATTTTGAAATTGGTAGTCTGTTCTGATCCAGGTCTGCTGGAAAGCGTGCTCTTCCAGATAGGCAAAATAGTCTGCTAACTCGCTGGGTGGGTTAGGACTGGTATAGCCGGTTCCTTGGGTCTCGATGATAATGATTTTCCCATTGGGACGCAGAATCCGCGCGATCTCTCCAAAGACCTGATCGAGATCGGAGCGCCAATTGTGCTCGCTCCAGAGCGCGGCATAACAGATCGTCCAGCCTGCGATCACCAGATCGGCGCTAGCGGCGGGCAGCGGAATGTGTCGATGATCTGCAACCCCAAGTTGCCAATTCTCTACCGGCAGAAGGGCCAATTCGCGTCGAGCGCGCGCAAGCATAGCAGGCGAACGATCGAAAGCGCTGATCGAACGAACCTCGGGCGCGAGCAAACGCGTGAGACGACCGGTTCCGGCCCCAAGCTCAGCGACATCGATTCCCGCCAAAGGAGTGATCGCTTTGATAGCGGGCAAAAGCGCGTGTTGATAATCTTCGCGAGCGATTAGCGCTTCGTATTGGTCGGCTTGATTGGCGTAAATCGCGGCATAATCAGTCATAGTGGTCTCGCACCCCAAGCTAAGCCATGGCCCACTTGCAATGAGCGCAGCCTTTGTGCCAATCGCTAGAGCGTTGTATGGTATAGAAGCACCCGTATCAGAATACCACATTTTTCAAATGAGTGATAAAACAGCCCAAAAAAGTTTGCCTTTCTGAATGCGCCAGAAGTGATGCTATAATAGATTAACGATACGACACAGCACCACGAGGGAATGTATGCCCAAGCAATCCCAAGCAGTGGGTCGTGCCAAACGAATGGCGGCCGATGTTCGTGACCTTGGGTTGTGCTATTTTGAAGCCAATGACTTCGATCAAGCCATTGCGCTCTGGCAGCCCTTGAGTAGCGACGCTCAGATGCGCAATGCCCTGGCAGAGGCCTACTTCCGTCGTTCACTGAACCAAGCCGACCCCCAACGCTTGCTCGATCTGCAAGCTGCCCTCAGCTTTCGCCCCAACGATCCCCGTCTGCTCTACCAGCTTGGCCTCGTTTACCACCGCCAAGGCCAACTTGAGGCTGCCCAAGAACGCTACACACAGGTTGCTCAGCTCACATCGGCGCGCTGGGCAGGTTTGGCGCGTTTGCGGGCGCTTTTGGCGCTCGAAATGGGCGACCTGCAGGCGGCACTGCATATAGAGGGGCTGAGCCGCAACGACTTACACTTCATCCAAATGGTCACAGAGGTGCTGGCGGGTCGAACAGCGCCTCATGCGCACGAGGGATGGATCGCACGCTTCTGGCACGGGCTGGGCTGTTTGGCACAAGGAGACTCGGCCGGAGCGCTGCAGGCTTTTTCGCAAGGCAAGCCGCTGCGTATCTCGCGCTACCAAAGCTATTATCAAGGTGTTGCTGCCTTTCAAGAGGGCGATCTAGAGCAGGCAGTTCAGGCTTGGCACGATGCGCTCAAGCGCGGCTACGACGGCCCTTGGTTGCAGCACAACCTCGCGATCGCTCGTATGGCCCTGCTCGAGCGACTGCTCGACAGCGATCAACTTGAAAAAGCCGCCGAGCTAGCCCTGATCGGCAGCCAAATCAGCAACCCTAGCGCTCGGCTAGCAGAGCTCGAATCGAATATTCTGCATGTAGCGGCCCAAGAGAAGGCCCGCCAAATCGATTGGAAGAGCGCGAGCCGCTATTGGGAGGCGGCCTGTACGATCGTCGAAGCGTATCCGCGCCTCGGTTCGCCCCGCCCGTTGTTGCACAATCTGGCCTTAGCTTACGAAGCCCAAGAAGCGTGGTATCAGGCCGCCGAGACTTGGCGCAAGCTGCTCCGATCGCGCCCCCGTTCCCAGCAAGTTCAAAACGAAAGCTATAGCGCCGAGCAGTGGCGTTGGATTCAGCGGCGTGCGATCGACTGTTACAAACAGGCCAACGCCTTTCAGAATGCGATTCAACTGCTGCGCAACGCGCTCAAACGCGAGCCAAACGAACTCGATCTGCGCTACGAGCTGAGCGAGATTTTGTTTGCCAATCAGCAACACCAAGCGGCCGCCAACGAACTGCAGCGCATCATTCAGCTTGAGCCGCAGCATACGCGCGCATGTTTGCATCTGGCCAGTTATCGGCTTGCCAACAGCCAGATTGAGCAAGCTCAAGAGCTACTGCTGCAGCTTGCCGCTTCACAGCCGCGCGACAGCGAGACGCGCCTCACCTTAGCTTGGCTGCTCAATCAGCTTGGGCAACACTACGAAACCAACTATAATGGATACCAAAGCCTACGCTTCTTTCAACTGGCGATCCAGTTCGCGCCCGATAGCTACCACTATCGTTTCGATCTAGCGCGAGCGCTATTGCGCAATGAGGCCAACGAAGCGGCCCGCGCCCAGATCAATGAAGGCTTACGAATCGGCTTCGACCAAACCGAAGCCTATCTGCTGGCGATGCTGTGTTGGCACCGCATCGCCCACGAACACGAGATCCGCCTTATCATCGCTCGAGCGGAGCAATCTCTTAGCGATCTCAGTCGATTCTATCTTCTGGCTGGCTCGGCCCTGCTCGAAGCGAGCACACCCCTGCTGCGAGCGCGCGATCTGAGCGAATTGCCCAACCGCCGCGTACCGATCGCACGGGTTTGGCTACAATTGGCCCACGACCTGCTCGAACAGGCCGTTAGACAGCGCCCCAACGATGGAGAGCTACACGCCATTATCGCAAGTCTCTTTCTGCATATTCGTGCCGATCTCAGCCTGTACTACATTCAACAAGCGCTCAAGCTCGCCCCACAACAGGCCGAGCTGCTGATTCTTTATGGCTTGATTTTGGAACTGATCGGCGACAAACGAGCGGGGCGCGAGGTTCTTTTGCGCGTCAGCCGCCTGGCCCATCGTCAAGCAGAGCACGAATTAGCTGAGCGAGCCGACTATGTACGTTATCAGATCGAGCAATCGTGTTTAAACGAGGCCATCCGGGTCGCGCGAACGCAATTTGAAATACCGAGTATTACGGGCTGATTGCCGAGAAAGGAGCAGGCATGGCGACCTTTTATGAAGATCCCTACCAGATCTTGGGGCTAAGCCGCCAAGCCGACAAGAGCGCCATAAAACGCGCCTATTTCCGCTTAGTGCGCCAGTATCCGCCCGAACGCAACCCAGAGATGTTTAAGCGCATTCGAGCCGCCTACGAGGCCTTACGCGACAGTGCAAAACGCCAAGAAAGCGACATGCGCCTGCTTCAGGACTGGCAGGCCCGCCCACAAAAGCAAGCCCTAGAGGAGCCTGACCTGAGGATTCATAAAGAAGATATAATTGCAGCAGCCCACGCCCTGAGCGATCTCAGACGCAACGACTGGCGCGAGCTGTTCCAAGCTATCCGGTTCGATACGACGCAAAAATAAACAGCCAAGCCGACGCCCTCATCCCTACCAAATTGGTTGTAAGACGGTATGACGCGCCTCAGCCTATCTGCCCTGCCCCGTCACTACCACTAGCTCCTCTACGAAGTGCTGCTTGTCGACCACCAGCAGGATCGTAAGGTTTGCGTCTTGGATATTGTTATTGACCACGATCGCCTCACGATCTGGCAGTTATGTCACCTGAGACGAGAGTGAGGCGCGTGCCTTACGCTGCACCTAAACGCATTAGGGATATTCTGAGGCTTATACGTATGAGAAACTCATCACCTTCCATACACTTTATGCAACGGTTGCTGGGCTTGCCACCTGAGCAACAAACGCTGGCTTACGAACGTGTACTAAGCAGGTTAGAAACGCTTGAACAGACCCTAAACGAAATGATCCAACGCCCGCAACCGACGATCGCCCTGCGCGAATCGAAAAATTACGACCAAGAGTTTAAAGCGCTCCGAGAGAGCTTAGAAGGTATCGAAAAACAGCTTCAACGCAATGGGCGCGAACAGCTGAAATCTAACATTTTAGTTGAATCGCAACAGGCCCATATGCACCAGACGCTCGAACTGCTCGAAAGCATCAATGCCCATCGCGACCAAGAGCTAAACGCCCTACGTCAACAGATCATCGCGGCTCAGAACCAAGCCCGCCTCGAAATCATTCGCGAGCTTCTGCCTGCCCTCGACGGCATCGACCACGCGCTCCGTTCCGGCGAAGAGATCCTCGGTTCGAGCAAAATTCCTAAGCGCGAGATGACACTCTTCGAGCGCATGCGTATGCGCGACCCTTCGAGCACACCCGAAGAGCTTCGCCTACGCAACGCCCTGCGTTCTTGGCAGCACGGCCTGACCCATGTGCGCGAACGCCTGCTGAGCGTACTCGCTTCGCAACATGTGCGCCCGATCGATGCGCTTCACGCACCCTTCGACCCAAACCTGCATGTTGCAGTTCAAGCGCTACCTGCTACAATCGAGCATCCAGCAGATACAGTTGTAGCGGTGCTCCAAACCGGTTACATGATCGACGATCGCGTACTGCGCCACGCCGAAGTCGCTGTCGCCCGAGAATGGAACGACGAGGAGTATTTCGCTGCAGAGACATAATTCAGAAACAAGCACAACAGGTATGGGACGTATCATCGGGATCGATCTTGGAACAAGCTTCTCTGCCGCAGCACAGGTGCGCGATGGACAGCCAGAGCTGCTAAGTTGGAAGAACGAACGGCTAATGCCTTCGGTTGTGGGCTTAACGCCCCAGGGCAAACTGGTGATCGGCACGCCAGCGCGCAACCAATACGAACTCTATCCCGAGCAGACTATTCGCTCGATCAAGCGTCTGATGGGGAGCGAGCAGCGCGTTCGCCTAGGCCAACGCTACCTTTTGCCCCAAGAGGTCTCGGCCCTGCTCTTGCGCGAGCTTAAGCGCAGGGTCGAAGCCCAGCTCAACGAAAAAGTCGATCGGGCGGTCATCACCGTGCCGGCCTACTTCTCCGACGCCGCCCGCCAAGCCACCCGCGAAGCCGGAGAGATCGCGGGCTTTCAGGTCGAGCGTATCATCAACGAGCCGACCGCTGCCGCGCTGGCCTATGGGCTAGGGCTGAGCGACAACGGTCACCACTACATCGCGGTCTACGATCTGGGCGGCGGCACCTTCGATGTCTCGATCATCGAACTCGATGCGGGCGTGGTTGAGGTGCGCGCCAGCCACGGCAATACGCGGCTTGGAGGCGATGACTTCGACGCACTTTTGATCGAACACTGCGCCCAGCACTTCGAAAACGAAACTGGAGTCGATCTGCGCGGCGATCGACGCGCCATGGCTCGCCTGAGCCGCGCCGCCGAAGCGGCCAAAATCGTGCTCTCGCAGCAAGCCTTCGCCCGCATCCACGAAGCCTACATCGCCAGCGCCGACGGTGTGCCGCTCCATCTCGAGCTCGAGATCGGGCGTTCCGAATTCGAGGCCATGATCGAAGATCTGCTACGCCAAACTATCAACTCGTTTCAACAAGCACTCGATGATGCCGGTCTGGAAGCGCAAGATCTCGATCGTATTCTGTTGGTAGGCGGCAGCACCCGCATTCCACGCATCGGGCAACTGCTCTACGAAGCCACCGGCATCAGGCCCGAGCTGGTGATCAATCCTGATGAGGCGGTCGCTTTGGGGGCCGCCGCTCAAGCTGCTATCATCGCTGGCGAGCCGCTCGACGCCATTTTGGTCGATGTCACGCCCCATTCGTTGGGTATCGAGATCGCCAAATGGGAGTACGGTTCGCTGGTGAGCGATCGCTACAGCGTGATCATTCAGCGCAATACCAGCATTCCGACCTCGCGCTCCGAGGTCTATGCCGCCATCACTCCCGACCAAACCGCGATCGAGGTCAAGGTCTACCAAGGCGAAAACCCAATCGCATCGCGCAATACGCTCTTAGGCTCGTTTCTCTTCGACCAGTTGGTGCCCGAAGCGCCCGATACGCCGCCGCGCATTACGGTTCAGTTCGATTTCGATCTGAACGGCATCTTGCATATCTCGGCCCAAGATCGCGGCAGCGGCAAACAAGCTGGCATCAAGGTCGCCGCCAACCGCGCCCGCCTTTCCGCCAAACAGATCAAAGCCTCGCACGATGAGCTGCTGCACTTCGAGGCCGAACAGGCTTGGCTCGATTCGGCTTCCAATAGCCCGATAAGCAAGCCAAGCAACCCGAGCGCTGCGCACAGCTCGCCCAACTACGGCGCTTCCAACCTCGAAGCGATCGCGCTGCTGGCACGCGCGCGGCGGGCCGTCGCATTTACACGGGGCGAAACGCATGCGCTGCAAGCGGCCATCGTCGCGCTCGATCAAGCCCTGCTGCAGGCCGACCCAGCCCTGATCGCCGCCCGCTCAGACGAACTGCTCGATTGCCTCTACGAGCTCGATGAAGAATAATGCGCATCGGCTTGATCTGTTCCAAAGGTTGGCGGCGATATCGATTCCCCAAATAAGACTTATGGCGCGTCCGCCTACGGCTACCAACACGCTGCCCGCCACAAGGGGCTGCTAGCTGCCTGCGTCGAAAGACCACCTCAAACTACATCCGTTTAAAGACTTTTGTTCTTGCGACGCATGAAAAGCCGGGAAAAGAGACAAGTTCTACTCTGCCGAAGGCCAAAAACACAAAGTGTTCAACCGAATTTAGTATCAAAAAGCAAGCATCCGCGCATTCCACATAAAAAGAGACCTCGCTCTCGTGAGCGAGATCTCTTCAAACAATTCCGATTGTAGCAGCTAGAGCACAACATCAGAGCGTGCCCCTGCGTCGAGGTAGCGCTCTTCGATCTCTTCGGCCAGATCTAAGCCGGCCTGGGTAAAGGTTACTTTGCCATCGCTGCCGAGCTCGACTAAACCTCGCTCTTGCAGCGCCGAAAGCACCGTGCTTGGAAAACTCGTCGCAGCACGCAGATGTACACCGTTGCTCGTCTCTTCTTGTTCGGCCAACAGCGATAAGAGCAGAAGCGTGACCTCTTCGATTGATTTGTCCATACCTTTTCCTTTGCGCTTCAAGAGATGCTCGATCACAGCGATTCGTATTCCAATCCTTGGCGGATCTCGTGCAGCAAAGCGCGATAGTGCAATGCGACGCTCGCCATACGGCTATCGCCTCGTCCTTGGGCTTCGGCCGCTAAAACCTGCAACATATCGCCAGCAGCATCGCTCAACAAAATCGGGTGGCTATCGAGCAGCAGCGCGATATCGTCTTCGTCGTCGGCGGCGAGCAGTGTGCGCACCGCCTCAGCGAGCTGATTGTGCGGCTTAGCGCCCATGCGCAAGCTCACCAGCGCCTCGCGCCGATCTTCGATCTGTTGGGCGTACTGTTCGTGCCCAATATCGAGGGCGGCCTCGGCGCGCTGAGCAAGTTCCTCATCAACCCAGCCTTCAAGCAAAACCGGGTAGTCGATGGTCGCTCTCAGCAGTTCGGCCTCCGATGTCGCCTGCAAGAGCGCCAAAAAGGCCGCCTCTGAAAAAACCTTTGCCTGTTGCGAGGAGGCTTCAAGAGCTCTAGGCTCCTCGAGAGCGTATGGCTGCCGGTCCAGTTCTGGCTCGGGCACAGCTACCGCCTCAGGCGTTTGAGGCTCAGCGCCGGGCCGTAGGCGCAGTTGTACCATCAGCATGCGAGCACGCAGCAAGGTACGCATCGTGTCGGCTTGGCCCGCCTGCTGAGCCTCTTGAATCAAGCTGTTAAGCTCTTCATCGCTCGCAGGGCGCAGCAAAAAAGGGTATGTGCTGAGCACCTCATCGAGCTCTTCAGGGCCGTTGGCGCGCACAAGAGCCTGAGCGGCTTGCAGCATCGGAGATTGAGACTCAGCGCTGGCAGAGCGTTTCAGGGCTGTTTCAAGAGTTTTTTTTTCCCCGTTTGGAGAGGCGGGTGAGCCGCCGCCCGTAGCGCGATTGCGAGCTGCTAGTCGCCTATCGTCCCGTTCGATCACTCGCTGAACGCCCTCAAGGCCTTCGGTTACATACACATCCTCGTGATAAGGGCGGTGTAGCTCTTCGGGAATCGCATCCATCATCAGATTCAACAAGGCTTGGGCCTGTTGACGTAATTCATGTTCAGGAACAGAAGGATCACCAGCGAAAAGCACACGCTGCAATTGAGCGTTGTGGTACATTAAAGGCGCAGCGATCTTTCCACGGTTGCCGCAGGCCGGGCATTGAGCAACATTGAGTTCCGCTACGCGCAGGGCGTCGATCAGATCGGGGCGCTCGTCTGCATCGATAATCATCCACGCAGTAGCCTCAAAGTTTTTGCCACACGCTGGGCAATCCAGTGAGACCTGTTCGCTATAGGAGATAGGCATATGCATTCCTCTGGAAGTGGTTTCGCAAAAAAAAGATCTTAAAATCTATTATACCACGCCTCATTCCACCACGAACATTTGTTCATTTCCATGCTACAATAACAAAGTTTTATAGCTTTAGGACCAGCAAAGCATAATCCAACGATTCCAAGGAGGAACTATGGCAATCCGTCGGATCTTGCGGATCGATAAGCCCGAAGAAAAGAAGATTCTGAAAACGCGCAGCCACCCCGTTAAGCTGCCAAATCCGAAGCTTGCGACATTGATCGAAGATATGTTTGAGACCATGCACGCAGCCAACGGAGTCGGCCTTGCCGCCCCACAGATCGGCCTGTTACAACGCATCGCCGTGATCGGGATCAAACGCGACGAACAAGCCGAAGCTGGCCCCGAAAACGAGGATCGCTATGTTTTGATCAACCCGAGCATCGTGAAGATCAGCCCCGAGCGCGAACGGATTATGGATGGCTGCCTCAGCCTACCGGGTTGGTATGGCGAGATCGAGCGTGCCACCTGGGTCACAGTCGATTATTACGATCTGAAGGGCAAAAAGCAGCGCATTCGCAAAGCTACTGGCCTGCTGGCTTGGGCGCTCCAACACGAGATCGACCATCTCGATGGCGTGCTCTTCACCGAGCACCTGCTCGATATCAACAGCCTGCGCTACTATGGCTCCGATGATGACGAGGGCGAGTGATAGGAAACTCGGTTGATTATGGTGTTTTGAGGTGGCCTTGCAGCGCAGGCAGCTAGCAGCCCTTTGTGGCGGTCAGAATGTTGGTAGCCGTAGGCGGACGCGCCACAAGCCTTATTTGGGGAAGAGAGCAGGCCGCCAGAGTCTTAAAGCAGCAAGATGATTTGGGAAGTATTTCGCTACAAGCAAACAGAAACGAAAGAAGCTCTGCATGCTGATGCAGAGCTTCTTTCATTGTTAGACTCAACGCGCTGAGACCTGCGGCCAAGCCTCGGGCGTAAAGGGCCAGTTCAGCTTCTGGCAGATCTGCTGCCAGCGCTGATAATAGCTCTGATCGAGCAACATGGGTTGATAGCCTAAACGCAAATAGGTTTTAAGGGCAGCTAGACGCCAATCCTCGGTATAGAGGTGGATATCGTCGTAGCCGATCTCGAGCAGTCGGGCCGTCACCGCACTGCAAACCACAGTGCCTAACTTCTGGCCCTGATGGGCTGGATCACAGGCGACCCAGCCGAGCTCGCCTCCAAAGGGGTGCAGATCGCTATGGTCTTGGATGCCCATCGCGCTTGCGACGATCTCTTGGCTGGCATTGTGAACCACCAAGAACCAGCACTTGGGAAGCATGCGCGCCTTCCAAGGGGCGAGGCGCTGATCATCCCAGCCGGGCCAGCCAGCCCCAGCCATCAAGCGGTAAAAGCCCGCTTCGTCGCCTGGGCGATAGGTTCGCAACGAATAGCCCGCGGGCGGCAGCATCCAAGCCGGATCGATCTGTCTCCCTTGGGCGAAAAGCATCTGCAACTGAGGAAGTTGTTCCTGTTCGGACATTACGATTTATCCCTCTCCGAGGCCGGGTTTATAGGCAACAGCATCGATCTCGACAGCTGCGCCCAAAGCCAAATCGGCTCGCCCAACAGTGATCCGAGCGGGCGGGTTGTTGCCGATCACTGCGAGATAGGCGCTGTTCATCTCTTCGTAGGTCGACATGTCAGCCAAAAAGACATTGACCTTCACCAAGTCTTCAAGACTGGCGCCACAGGCCTGCAAGATCTGCTCGATATTGCGCAAAGCGATCGTGGTCTCGGGGCCTGTGCCACCCGGAACCAGCTTCATACTGTTTGGAAGAGTCCCTAACGTCCCCGACACATAGATAAAATCGTTGGCGATAACGGCATGACAAAAGGCTGGCAGACGAGCCAAGCCTTCAACATAGACACGACGCGGTGCCATAGGATCTACTCCTCTGCTCCAGACCAGGTCTCTCGCATATCTTGAAAAAGGCGACCATAACGCGCTAAACGCTCGATCACTTCACCGATCGCTTGATAATCTTTCTTCCGACCAGCTTCGCGTAAACTTTCATGCAAAGCGGCTAAGATCTCGTAAGCGGCTTCAAGCTTCTGTTCTGCTTCGCTGAGCTGATCGATCCATTCGTCTTTAGGGTCCATAGATTCTCCTCTGCGCCGATAGGCTGGAAGCGTTCGCCACCATTGTAACAAAAGGCGCTTAAATCAATCTAGCCCCTCCGCACGAGGCTAGTGTTGGCAAGCCAGTTCGAGCTGATGCTGCGCGTTAGGCAAGGACTAGCACAAGTGAGGACCATTAGGCTAGGTGTGTATTTTGACGCTTTGTCAAAAAATTTCACTAGCAAAATCCTATTGCTAGCTTTAGGCTATTTCCAGCGTTCTGAAGCGATCTTATGCGCTTTTTGAACCGTTAATCGATGATCGATAAGAAGAGAGGAGATTAGGCGCATGAAGCTTGTAAATATTATTTACATGATTAATTTTATACGAGAATTAGTTTATAATGGATAAATATTATAAAAATCAGGTAAATTTATGATATACTAGAGACCGTAATAATTTACACACCAAACATTTTAGATTGGCAAACTAAGCTGTGTACCCTCAAAACCTAGTGAAAACTGTCAATCCATAACCTCTAACCAAGGAGCAACCCATGGGCGCACGACAAGGGAAAGTAGCACTCGTTATAGGCGGAACGAGCGGAATCGGTAAAGCGACCGCACAGGCCTTTTTGCAAGATGGTGCGAAGGTCATGATCGCAAGTCGCCGAGCTGAAGGTGTAGCGATCGCCGAGGAACTTTCTCGTTATGGAGAGGTCTCTTTCTGTCAAACAGATGTTTCTAAAGAAGAAGATATTATTCGTGTTGTTCAACAGACAGTTGCAGAGTTTGGACGTCTCGATTACGCTCTCAACACCCCGGGCATCACGGGTCCGGTCAAGCCAATGGCCGAATATAGCCTCGATGAGTGGCAGCAGGTTATCGCGCTCAACCTGAATTCGATGTTTGTAATGACCCGCGAGCAAGTCAAACAGTTTCAAGCTCAGGGCAGCGGCGGTTATATCTTCCACGTGAGCTCGGCCATCGGCAAACGCTCGTTTGCAGGGCTGGGCGCTTACGGTGCCTCCAAGCGTGCTCTCGAAAGCCTGATCGAGACCGCAGCCCAAGAATACAGCAGCCAAGGCATCATTATCAATGGCATCGCACCCGGCTCGGTCTATTCCGAAACCTTCGACGGTTTCGCCAACGGAGGCGACCCTGCCACGGTGAAATATCTAGCCGAGACCTTCCACCTTGTTAAGCGCATCGGCAAGCCCGAAGTCGTCGCCAATCTGATTCTGGCGCTCTGTGCCAGCGACCCGTTCGACGCATTTGTGACGGGCGCAACCATCCCCGTCGATGGCGGTTGGATCTTCCGCCAATAATGCTGAAATACAGCTCTTAACAGCCGATTCACAATGGTTTGAGAAGAGGAGATATGTGAACAGACACGCCTCCTCTTCTCAAGCCATTTCCTTATGTATCTATAGTCCCTTTTCAACGGTATACATTCCATAATTACTTGCTAGTTGTCCGGGATAGGAGGCTCTTCCAAATGGATGAAGAAATCAATAACCCTTCATCAGACAGCGACGAACCAGCAGTGACACCACCCCAAAATTCAAATGATGAGCCGATACAGTCACAAGCAGACGCAACGCGCTTCTTTGATCTTGCGCTCGATATGCTTTGTACAGCCACGCTCGATACGGGTTACTTCCAGCTACTCAACCCGATGTGGGAGCGAGTAACCGGCTACACAAAAGAGGAGCTTCGCGCGCAACCATTTCTCTCGTTCGTACATCCCGATGATGTTGAGGGTACTATAGAAGCGGCTAAACTGCTTAACCAAGGCCATAAAGTGATCTCGTTTACCAACCGCTATCGCTGTAAAGATGGCCGATATCGTTGGATCGAGTGGTTATCGAACGCCGATACCGAGCAAGGGTTAATCTATGCGGCGGCTCGCGATATTACCGAGCGTAAAGAGCATGAAGATGAACTTCGGCGCCAAAATGAACTTCTGATGCGCCAATCCGAAACCTTGCGCGAACTCGCCACCCCGCTGATCCCCCTAGCCGACAACGTGATCATTATGCCTTTGATCGGCCACATCGATCAGGAGCGCTCGCGCCAGATCATGGAGGTGCTCTTAGAGGGTGTTTCGAATAATCAGGCCGAGATCGTCATTATCGACATCACTGGCGTTCAGATGGTCGATACCCTGATCGCCAATGCCTTGATTCAAACGGCCCGCGCCACTGCCTTGTTAGGCGCACAAGTCGTCTTGACAGGTGTTCAGCCCCAGATCGCACAAACCTTAGTCGCGCTTGATGTTGACTTGAGTATGATCGTGACGCGCAGCACCCTACAAGAAGGAATTGTGTATGCAATCCAATCAGGGGCGAAAATTATTCCAGACGATGTCTAACAACACTCGAGGTTTGGCAGAAATATAACTGCCAAACCTCGTTCTTATGGCATATCCGCTTGTTTTCTTCACAGCTCTAGCGGCCAGGGCTTTAACCCAACAAGGTTCTTAGCCAGAATACTGATCTCAACAAGCGGATTTGGTATGATATGAAACAGGGTCAGCGAGAGGGGGGAGAAATCCTCGCTGGCTTATGAAGCCACCCGTTTGATCACCAGCAAGGTAATATCGTCAAACGGTGGTTGACCACTGGTAAAACTGGTTACAGCCTCGGCGATCGCATCTTGAAGCTGCTTTGCGCTCAACTGATGATGCTTACGTATCACATCGCGTAAACGTTGAACCCCAAACTGCTCCTCATTCAAATTAATGGCTTCGGTAACACCGTCAGTGTAACAGACCAAACAGTCTCCTACCTCAAGCACAACCTCCGCCTCGCCGAGCTGAACCTCCTCTAACACGCCCATCGCGATGCCAGATGTCTTCAATTCCAAAAAGCTATCTTCGCTCGGGCGATAGAGCAAGGGTGGGTTATGGCCCGCACAAGAGTAACGCAGCTTGCCCAAGCTCGTATCGAGCACGCCATAAAAGAGCGTCACAAACATGCCCGACTCGCTGTCGCGCGTGATCCAGCGGTTGGCGCGCTCAAGCGCAAAGGCGGGCGTCGAGCCATCGAGTGCAGCCGCGCGCACCAGCGAACGCGACAAAGCCATAAACATCGCAGCAGGCACGCCCTTATCGCTGACATCGGCGATTACAAAGCCAAGCCGTTGGGCATCTTTGCTATCGCCGTCTGGCATAGGAGCGATCGCCTCGGCCCCGTCGAGCACCTGCCAAAAATCGTAGAAGTCGCCGCCCACCAAACGGGCCGAACGCCAATCGGCCACAATCTCCCAACCCTTGATTTGGGGCGAATGGCTGGGCAGCAGCGCGGTTTGGATCTCGCGCGCCACTTGCAGCTCTTGTTCCAAACGTGCGGCTGCCTCGGCCTCGCGCGCCAACAAGGCGTTCTCGAGCGCGCTCGCCATCTGATTCGCCGTGCCCAAATAGAGCGCCCGTTGGCGCGCCCCGAATTGCTTATCGGGCGCATCGAAATCGAGCAGCATCAAGCCCAAAAGGTTAACACGCGCATAGAGCGGCATCACCAACAGCGTACCCGGCAAAATCAAACGCTGTAGTTCGCTTGAAAGCTCTTCTCTACGCTGCTGGGCTTGGTTCAAAATCATAGGGGCCATAGGCGCAGCGGCCTGAGCTACCTCAGCTAACCAAGGCGCCGCCTGCAGTTCAAGCGGGTGATTGATCAAAGCCTCTCGCTCGTGTCTCGGCAGACCATAGATCGCCATGGGTGTGAAGAGATTGCGATTGCGGTCCCACAGCAACACGCTACAGCGCGAGCAGCCGAACAAAAGCGGAGGCAGACGCACCATAGTCGGCAAAAGCTCTTCCAAACTATTGGCGCTGGCGACATTGGCCGTGATCTGCAACAGCGCGTTTAAGGTCCAAGCCTCCTCCTGCTGTGCGGTATAGGAGTTGGCGCTATCGATCGCGATCGCGATTTGGTCGGCCAAAGTGCGAATCACAAACAGATCGTCGGGGCCGAAATCGTTGACACGGTCGCTCTGCACATCAAGCACACCGATGATCTGCTCGCCGACTCGCAAAGGCACAGCCAGCTCCGAGCGCGTCTGCGACTCGAGATTGCGATACTTGGGATCGTTGCGCATATCGTCGACCAGCACCGGGCTGGCGGTCTGGGCGGCTGTGCCCACCACTCCCTCGCCCATCGCTATCGAAAGCGAGCGCATATCGGCCATACTCACATCGGTCGCCGTCGAGGCGCGGAACAAGACCCGCTTGCGCTCTTCATCGACCATAAAGACGTGAACAGGCTGATAGCCAAAATATTCGTTGATCAGGCGCGCGATCGAGGGCAATAATTCATCGAGGTTTAAGATCGCCGTGATGCGTTCGCTTACAGCTTGAATGGCTTGCAGCTGAACGGCGCGTTTATTGGCGTCGGCGAAGGCCCGCGCGCGTGCGATCGCGACCGCCGCTTGGTCGGCGATCAACGACAAGAGGCGCAAGTCATCGGCATTAAAAGCCGCCGGGCGGTAGCTCTGAATCGAGATACTGCCGATTACAGCATCGCCCGCGATCAGCGGTACATAGATGCCCGCACGAGGCGGATGGTCGCTCTGATAGCTGGGACGGGCGGGCAGGCGATCCATCTCTTCGAGGAAGTCTTGCACCAAGAGTGCACGGCCCGTCGTTCTGAGCCAGCCGACGATTCCATCGCGCGATTCGAGGCGCACCGTTAGGCGCGGCATACGCACACGATCTTGAATGCGCACCACCAAGGTGTACATATCGCCATCGAAGAGGCCCAAGTGGAACGACGAGGTATCGACGATCTTGCTGGCCTCGCGATAGATCAGATCGCAGAGCGCGTCGACATCAAGCTCGCTCCGAATAATGGCGCGGCTGACTTCGTTCAGCAAGGCCAGTTCGCTCACCGAGCGACGCTGAACCTGCAAGCTGAGCGCGGCCCGCCGCACCGAGAAGCTAGCAGCTAACAAACAGACCGCAAACAGCGCAAAGTAGAGCGTACCGAGCTGGTTATAGATCGCAGCACCCAACGCGGCAGCCGGCATAGGGGCGATCTCGACCGCCAACGAGGAGAACCAGGCGGTATGCCACCAGGTTTGAACGCCGCTCAAACCGCCCTGCAGATATTCGCGAATGGCGCGCCCTGTCTGCATGATCACAGCATAACAGAGCATAATGCTTGCGATCAAGATGATCGCATTCGGTTCAGGGCCGCCGCTGATCCAGCGCGCTATAGTGGCCGCCAAAAGGATCGTCGATCCTCGCAGGCCGCTACGCAACAGTGGACGCGCTACGATTCCATAAAAGCTACGCGGTCGATTATAGATAAAAGGCAGTAGAATACCAAAAAATAAGCCTTCAAGTGCTGCTACCAGAGCGGCACTCTCTGGATTAACCGCTACGGCCATGGTGACCAGCACCACACCGGCGAGGCTATGCGGATCTGCGGGGGGGAGTCGGAAGCCAAAAAAGTCGATCAGCAGCGCTAAGAGGCCAAACAAGAGCAGAGCAGGCCAAGCGGTAAAGGCGGCGCTAACGGCAATAAGCCAGATCCAACCGATCGCCCCTACCAGCAAACAGTACCCAATCAGTGCCTGTTCACGTTTCACGCACGCCCCTGCCCAAAAGCGGCTATCGCTTCATCCTGAGTCGCATGAATGGCAAAAACTTGTGTAAATCCAGTTAATACAAAGACGTCGTATACTTGCTCTTGAAGAGAACAGAGCCGCAATTCGCCACCCTCCGTCATCAATTCCTTACGAATGAGCAATAGGGCGCGTAAACCGCTACTACTGAGGAAATTCACCTCGCTCATATCCAAGAGCAAGTAGCGAGCACCAGAAGCGATATGATCCCGCACTTCGGCACTGATACGTGGCGAGGTTACAGCGTCGACCCGCCCAGAGAGCGGCATGACCACAACATCGTCACGAGTTGGTGCTGTAATATATTTCACCATAGTCAGGAAGTTGCCTTCTTGCGGATCAAAATCAAAACGCACCTCATCCATCAGGCGCGTCATTAAATAAATACCAAGACCGCCAACTTGACGCTCTTCAAGCGGCGACATGATATCTGGCGTTGGGACTTCTTGAGGATCAAAAGAACGTCCATGATCTCGCAGAGTCACGATAAAACGGTTATCCTGAACCTCCCAAGTGATCGTGAAGGTCCCGGGCTCCGTTCCTGCATAGGCATGCTGAACAATATTAGTTGCAGCCTCATCGACCGCAAGTTGTACTTGCCACGTTGCGCGCTCATCAAGGCCAGAACGTTCAGCGCCTGCGGTGATAAAAGCGCTGACATACGCCAGCGCGTCTAGATTTGCAGTAAGAGTAAGAATTTCCATCAAATAGATGTACGCTTGATCCTCGTATGGAAGAGCAGACGTCTATAGGGCTTCGTTAAAAGGAGCCCACTGCCTCTGTCGTGTCATCGAACAGATCAAAGAGCGATGTAAAGCCCGTCAGGTCAAAGACTTCTTTGATGCGTGGGGGAAGGTTAGCGATTCGGACATCACCACCCTCAAGATCCGTGATCTTCCATTCACGAGCGCGTTTGCGTGCTTCGATCAAAACGCGCAGACCCGGGCTACTAACGTACTCGAGGCCCGATGCATCGATAACAAGGCGGTAACGGCCATCAGCAAACAATTTCTCGATCTCTTGCTTCAACTGCGGTGAGGTAGTCGCGTCTAGCCGTCCCTTTAGGGCCAGCAAATCAACCCGATTAAACCGTTTATGGGTGATCTCCATACTGCCTCCTTGCCCGGCATCTAAGCTACATTCTTGCTATACGCAATGTCACGTTTATGAATCAGGTAATTACGAGCATTATACCATACCGCTTCATTCTTGGTGACAGCCTCATCTAACATATCAGTTCAGAGCAGCACAAATACCCTTCAAGCTCGAAAGCTATCCGGGAGCCTTGTAAGTGCAAGACGTGTTAGGCCGCCACCGAAGAAGAGGGACGATTTATCGCAGGGGTTTGAGGCTCATTAATTTGTTTAGCTGTCAGTGGACGTTGATCGCGCAGGCGCATCAAAGCTTCAACCGCAGCTTCGTGCACATTCGAATCACTATCTTGAACGGCCAACGTTAAAGCTTGAAGCACTTCCGATGTAGCCGCCGCACTTCCCATACAGCCGAGGGTGCGCGCAGCAGCTTCACGCACATAGTAGTCGCTATCTTGGAGCAATTCGGTCAGCTTGCTCACAACCATCGGCGAGCTTGCCAATTCTCCCAGTTGGCCCAAGACCATCACAGCCGCCGATCGATAGAAGCGATCGTTATCGGAAAGCAGGCTAGTGAGTTGATCGAGCAGTTGCGGCGAAGTGATTCGCTCGCGCAAACCGCCCAAAGCGCGGGCTGCGGCATAGCGCGTCTCTTGATCGCAATCGTAAATAGCCACGTGCAAGAGGGTACGCACCACCACCGGAGGCGGCACATCGGCGAACTGGCCTAACATACGGGCTGAAGCCGCACGCACATGCGAAGCGCCATCATGAAGGCCATCGTGCAGCAGGACTAAATCAGCTGAGGTGTAATTTCCACGCCGCTGACGCAAGCTGCGAATAGCTTCGTAACGCGAATGCCAGTCGGAGTTGTTGAGCAAACGGCGCAAACTCGAGAACTCGCTGCTATCGTAAGCGTGTAATTCACGAAGCAGGGTTGTACGCAGCCATTCATCGCGCGAAGAGTTGAGGCGCTGTCGAGCGAGATTAATGGTATTCAAACCGACGATCAATTGCTCGATCGCAACGCGCAAATGCGGCAAAGCGCCGATCTCTCGTTCGAGCACGCGGGTCGCTTGGTAGCGTAACACGCCAGCCCGTCGCACAATATGATCAGCGCCAGGGCCTTGATGGAGCTCGGCCAAAGCTAAGACAGCAGCAACAGGCTCGCTCTGGAAGGCCTCTAAAAATGGTTCCAAGCTGCGAGCTGCAAAATAAATCAATAAAGACGAAGTGCCCGCCAACATAATGTCTTGGTTCGGGTTTCGTGCAAATGTTGCTAATTTCTCTGCGATCTGAGATCGCCAAGCTTCCTTGTCAAACATAAGCATGTAGTTGGGCTTGCATGGAAGGTAAAACGTATCTTGGCCCCAACTTACCTCCCTCTTATGAACGTATTATAACACGTCAGCATCCAACAAGACACGAGAAAAGCTAAAGAATGATCAATAAAACGAAATCTTGATCAAAAATTGCACATTTTTGAAGACAGTAATCAAGAAATACAAATAATCAGTACGAAGCACCGCGCCCACTTATCGTAATAGTACCATAGATAAAAAGTTTTTCATCATCTAGGATATACAATTAGTTATAAACACGAAATAGTATGATATAACATCTAAAATCATAAATATACTATTTTTAATCTTCAAAATAGATCGTTTTGTAGCGCTATATAGCTGTTCCGTAAATATACAGCTTAGAATTATTAGGCTACTAAAGCCTAGAAAATCGAGCAAGTTCTTACTATTACAGGGGGATAGATCAAAAGCGAAATGACTCTTTTATTAGCTGGGTGAGTCAGAACTTGAAGCAGCTATTACTGCTACTTGTAGCATATCAAAGTTCTGGCAACCTGCTCCTATTACATTAGTCCTTAGTTTTGGGTCATTCTATTCGCGCATGCTCCCATTCTAAGTGGCATATTCTCCCTGATAAAGAATATTAAGTACACAATTGTAGACGAATCCTAACGGAATATGTTCCGTCCGTGCAATTGCAGCACAATCCTCGTACTCAGGAGTAGTGGCAATATATGCGCCATCAAGCCACTTTCTTTTGGCCCGCACCTTGCCCCACGGAGTTTGAACTTCCACCACGTCACGCCCAGCTGCCCAACGTTGCACGCTATTCCAGCGCACCCCGAAACTCGAACTCTCGCGCAATAACAGCCGAGCGAAACGTTCGCGATCTTGCGGGCGAACCAAACAAGCCAACTGCACCGCCGGGCGGCCCTTCTTCATCGTCAATGGAACAGCCCAAGCATCGAGCGCACCCTCGCTCATCAAACGCTCGATCAGATAGCCCAGCAGCTCGCCAGTGCTATCGTCGATATTACAGCGCAGTTCGATCAGCTCTTCCAAACTCACATCGGCTTGCTGCCGATCGGATTGCTTGGCCTGCTCGTGCTGATGCTCGTGCCGATGCTCGTGTCGATGATCATGTCCGTGTTGGTGATCGTGCCCGTGTTCGTGCTGGTGCGAGTGCTGTTTAGGCGCTATAGTCGTCCCATACAACGTTCCTATCCAGATCCGCAAACCGTTTAAAACGCCAAAATCCTTCCAACCAAAGCCATAGCCAATGCTCTCTGGCTGCATAGCGGGCTGTTCAAAGCGAGCCAGCTCGGCCAGCAGAGCGGCCGCTGTGGGTGTGACCAGTTCGCCCGTCGAGAGCGCTGGAATCAAGGGGATCTTAGCTTCAGCACAGAGCGCCAAGGTCGCCGGAGCCGGCACAGGCAGGCGCCCATGGGCCGTGTTAACCCAGCCGCTGCCGCTCGGCAATGGCGAAGCATAGACTCGCTCGATTCCCAACAGTTCCAAACCGATACAGAAGCCAAGCATGTCGACAATGCTATCAACCGCTCCCACTTCGTGAAAATGAACATCATCGAGCGCAACACCGTGAATCTTGGCCTCGGCCCGAGCCAAGCGCCCAAAGGCAGCCAGCGCCATACCTTTGCTGCGTTCGGGCAAGCCGCTGGCTTCGATCAGAGAGCGAATGCTACGCCAATCGCGCGCTGGCTGCGCTTCGCTCAGGTTAACGCGCAGGCGCGCCCCAGAGATCCCATAGCTGACGGTCGGCACATACTCGAGGCTATAGCCGCTCAGGGGCAGCGTCGCTAACAGCCGCTCAAGCGCGCCGAGCTCTAAACCTGCATCAAGTAAGGCGGCCAACAGCATGTCCCCTGCTGCACCATGGAAACAGTCGATATAGGCGATCTTCATGTGAGTCTCTTTTAACAAGCAGGCGAGCAAGCGAGAGCTCCTAAGAGCTCACGCTTCCCCCGTCGAACTAACCTGAGATGAATGCCATTCCGTTCAACAGTGTGTTTGATGCTCGTTAAAGTCAAGCGAACGGAGGAGTATTACTGTTGGCTGTAGTAGGTATAGCGCTATTATTCAAGCCGTTTGAGCGTGCGCAGCACGGCCCCCACTTCTGAAGGTTGTTCAGGCACAACGCACTCAAATGGCAAGCCACTCTCGGCCAAGCGAGCATAGAAGTGATCGAGCAGCAGCGGGCCAGCTTTCAAAACACCGCCGATCATCGCCACCACCAAAGGAGAACAGTCTAATTGAGCTTTACGCGTAACCGAAACGATCAGATGGGCAAGCTCCTGACCGGCGCGCTCTAACAACTGGCGCGCGACCTGATCACCAGCTTCCGCGCAGGCGACCACTTTAGGCGCCAACATGCCCAACTCGTGGCGCGGCAAACCCTGATGATAGAGGCGCTGAATCAATTCGGGCCGCGTTGTAATGCCCAAATGTTCAAAAACCATAGCTTGGAGCGTCGTCGGGGGGCCGTAGCTCTCAAAGGCGCGGGTAGCAGCTTGCAGCGCCCACCAACCCAAAGTGCTTGCGCCACCTTCATCGCCGAGCGGCATACCCCAGCCGCCGATACTGACTCGACTGCCGTCGGGGCAAAAGGCCACGGCTCGACTGCCCGTGCCCGCGATCAGCACAATCCCGGGGTGATCTTCATCAACAATGCCGTGCGCTGCGACCTCGGCCTCTTCCCAACGTTGAAAGGGGATATCGGGCAAGAGCTCTTCGATAGCGGCAGAAAAATAGTGATTAGGGGCTAATATCGCCGCAGCCACCATGCGGATCCGTTCCAGCGGAACATCAGCGATAGCTCCTCGAATCGCATCGTAGACTGAACGATTGACAATAGCGGGGCCAGAGAAGTTGTGGTTGGCCGGACCACCCAAACCGCGCCCGTAAATCTTGCCTTGCGCATCCATCACAACCGAGCGGGTGTAGGTTCCTCCACCACTCACACCAACAAACAAATCGCGTTCTTGAGACATAATAAACGAATTCGCAATCTAAACTCAGTGTCCTATAGCGGCATCGATATGCAAAAGTATGAGAGAGATTCTACGTTATAGTGCAGAATCTCTCACAGCCCGAAACCACACTGGTGAAGTGCTTTGCTAGATGCAACTCAAACCCCGCTTGAAATCCGTTTATGGAACGCAATACCTGATTGTTGAGGTACGCCAAATAAAACGATTCAAGGAGCGCTCTTCAAAAAAGCTCTGCACCTCTAACCAATTATGTAAAGCATTGATCTGTATATGTTCGCCACCGCTCCGCGCTGTCCACACCCCTATACTGGCGCTATTCCGTTCCGTACATGGCGTCACAATAAACAAATAGCTCTCTTGCGAGACAGTTGGCAGTGTTAAGACCTGAACAGCTTGGTGATTGCTGAGCATAAACGCGCCCACCGTAATCAGCGACAAACTTACAAATGTAAAAAGCGTAATCGTGGTTACAAGGAGGCATTTTAGCATGGATTTGATCATAGTGGCCTCAATGAACCCCCACCTGAGTGTAGGGTAGGACAAGGTCGCCGACCTCGTTCCCATAAGTGCTATACCACCATAGGCTTGAGCGAGCTACGATGGCTTCGTCGAGGCTGTCGAGTTATAGCGTATCCGCTTGTGTACTTCGGCGCTCTGGCGTCTTGGTCTTTACCTCAAACAAGGCAACAACCGCGTCCGCCTACGGCTACCAAGGGCCTGCCCGCCACCCCGAGGTCGTCTCTGCCTCGCTGGCGAAACCGCCCCCCAAAACACAAACGGATTTTGTATGAACGGCCTGAAAGCAAAAACGCAATCAGTACACCCACATACAGGGCATAACAAAACAGCCTTTTAAAAAGGGATTGCTCCTTTGGGTCTATTGAGTTGTGGTGGCTGAGCGCCCCTACTCGGCGTGGTAGCGAGCGAGCCAGTCAGCACAACGATCGCCTGTTTCAACACAAGCATCTAGTTGCTGACGGAGCGCATCGTGTTGACTTCCGATGGCGCCAATGAGGACAAACTGATTGAGATACGTGGGTCGCGGACGGATCCGTGTATCTTCGTAATCGGCGCGCCCACACACAACATTAACCAAGGTCGGCCAAGGCGCATCGCTACAATGCATATGCCCTTTGAGCCGATAAACCTGCTGTGGAGGAAACTGCGCGATTACACGTTGAACACTGTCACGCACTAAGGGGAGATCACTGTGCCAGACGAACGAGTCGAACCCATCATGCTCAAGGTGGGGAGTGTCGGGCACCTGTGGCAACGTAGCCAATGAGTGTGGAGCAAAGAAGAGAGACCAATCGAAATGGTCGCGAATGTTATCAACGATAAGGGCGCGCTCATTGATTTCGCGAATAAGGGAGCGCGCTCGAGCAGATTGTGACGGTGTTGCTAGATCGAGTTTGGTCAAAAGCAAAAAATCGGCAGCACGAATCTGCCAGCGAACTACATCGGTTTGGGCCAGAGCCGTCTCAAGATTGACTGTGTCAACAAGCGTAACAATGCTATCTAAGGGCAGCTCAGCAGCAAGCACCTGGCGCGCCAGCGCGCCCGGTTCTGCTAAGCCTATTGTTTCGATCACAATCAGGTCGGGTTCAACTGTCTCGACCAGTTCTTCGATCGCAAACAAAAAAGAGCTTCCAAGCGAACAACAGATGCAGCCGCTGGTAAGCTCAACCATCGCTTCGATCTGACGGGTCTCTAAAAGCCGCCCGTCGAAGCCCATATCACCGATTTCATTAACGATCAGCGCCACCCGTCGACCAGCAAAGCCTTGCGCAAGAGCGCGGCGCAAAAAGCTCGTTTTACCGCTTCCCAAAAAGCCTGTAACGATCGTAACGGGTGGACGCATAATCTCATTCCTTGTCGGCGGGCTACAAAGTCAACGTGACCTTGCGCAGACCACCAGGTTTATCAACATCATCGGTGCGGGCTTGCGCGATGTAAAGAGCCAGCAATTGGCCCGGAACGATGTATGCCAAGGGGGTCAACCATTCATCGAGCTGAACCGGAACATGCAAGAGTTTACCGACCGGAACGCTCTCCTGATTGCTCACTACAAGCACATCGCCGCCGCGTTCAGCGACTTCGCGAGCCAATTTGCTCATATCTTCGTAGGTCGGCCCGTTGGGAGCAATCAGAATCGATGGGAAGTCGGGCTTGACCAGAGCGATCGGACCATGGCGGAAGTCTGCGCTGCTAGCCGCATCGACGAGCAGGCCAGTCAGCTCCTTCAGCTTAAGGGCCTGCTCTTTTGCTGTAGCAACATTAAAGCCACGAGCAAGCACCAAACAGCGACTCGCGAAGCGATAGCGCTGGCTCAAGTTGGCAAGCTCATCGTCAAGGCTGAGGGCTGTGGCTAGTGCATCGGGCACCTGCTTGAGCGCCGCGAGTAAGCTCGCGCCAGCGGCAGCATCGCGTCGTTCGCGCCAAAGTGCGGCCAACAGCGCACAGGCGGCTAGCTGAGCGGTATAGGTTTTGGTGGCGGCAACACTACGCTCTTCGCCAGCGCCCAGCGCGATCACATGATCGGCGGCCTGAGCGAGCGGCGAATTGGGGTCGTTGGTAAGGGCCAAGGTGGGTCGCCCTTGTTTGCGGCCTTCGTGCAATACCGAAACGACATCGGGCGATTGGCCACTTTGAGAGATACCGACGACCAGCGCCCCATCGAGCTGAGGCGGCATGTTATAGATCGAGTGGAGCGATGGGGTCGCCAAAGCTACTGGCAAACCGCCAACGCCGCCGAGGGCATAGGTTGCATAGGTTGCAGCGTGATCAGAAGTACCACGGGCAGCAAACAGAGCATACGTACATGTTGAAAGGCCAGCAACAAACGAGCGGAGACCCGCTTCTTCGCGCTCGATCAGTTGGGCCACAACTTGTGGCTGCTCGTGGATCTCGCGCCACAATGCGCTTTTTCGAGCAGCGGCTAATTCTGATGGAAAAGTCATGTAAGCATACCTTCGGTTCACAATACGCGCTGAATCAACGACATACACAGTCGTCTCAACATGCCTATAGCATACCATGATTATGCTGACCCCAAATGTTGACCTTAGTAGTTATCACGTTGTTATTAGGTTAGGTCGTAGCATACATGTTGTGGTTTGGCTCAGGCTCGTTTCCAAAGAGAGGAGTCTCTAGGGCAAATAGAAGGCAAAATCGGTGTTTCATTCCTACTAAGATCCAGTATAATACACTGCGATTCTTGTTGCTACACAGCAACGGCATAGGAATGGTCAAGCTGGGACGGTTTCCAGTTGAACGTGTTGACACGAGTAGGGCCGAAACATATCAGAAACACACTAGTTTCAGACAGCTTCAGTACACGGCAGAGCATCAGCCAAGCAAGAAACTGTTTGAAGCATGGGTGTATCATGTTATGATTGAAGTAAGGATCACATCCGTGTGACCAACTGGGTATGTGCGTGGAGACACACAAGGGAGACCCTTGCGGCGATCACCAACAATTGGCTCGAGCGCTTGAAGGAGTGGCTTGCAATGGGTAAGGCCACTATTCCCGTCTGACAAAGGTGATGTGTATGATACGTGTTTTGGTTATCGTCCTGCTGCTCTTCGTGAGTGTAGGCTGCCAGAATGTGGCTGCACCTGCACCAACCCCGCAACCAGTAGCCTACGAAGTTACGGCTCAGATGGTGGGGTTAAACAACTTAGTTGTGACGGTCACCAACAATAGCGGAGCACCACTGGAATTAGGCGGCTGGACGATGTTGATCACCCCAGTAGTGAGTCCAACCCTTGTGCCAGCGATGCCCTTTCCAGAAACGTTTACTCTAGCAAACGGAGCATCGTTCCGTGCGCACACATCTGGTGGTGAAAATACATCAGAATTGCTCTTTTTCGATAATGGCGGAGTTGTACCATCTGATGCTTGGCAACAGGGTGTCAAAGTAGAGATGCGTAATCCCAAAACTGACGAGGCGATTACCCGTTTTATCTATGCGATTCCTGTTTCGGCCCAATAGACAATAACAGAGAGGAACCCTGTGAGTATTCTTGTAGATAAAAATACCCGGCTCTTAGTCCAAGGTATTACCGGACGAGAAGGCGAATTCCATACTCGCCAAATGATGGCTTATGGAACGAACGTGGTGGCTGGTACGTCGGGGCCGGGTCGCGGCGGCCAAAAGGCCATCGACGGTCAGGTTCCTATTTTTAACACTGTTGCTGAGGCTGTTCAGGCAACTGGCGCAAACACCTCGGTTATCTATGTACCTGCCCCAGCCGCTCCCGATGCGATCCGTGAGGCCGCTGGCAGTGGCATTAAACTGATCGTCTGTATCACGGAAGGCATTCCGGCCAACGATATGGTGAGCACCTATGCCTATGTACAACAGCATGGCGCTCGCCTAATCGGCCCGAACTGCCCCGGTTTGTTGACCCCTGGCGCAGCTAAGGTGGGTATCATCCCCGGCAACATCGCTACGCCTGGCCCGGTCGGTGTTGTCTCAAAGAGCGGCACCCTGACCTACGAAGCAGTCGATGCGCTGACCCGCATCGGTCTGGGCCAGTCCTCGATCGTAGGTATCGGTGGCGACCCCATCATCGGTACCTCGTTCATCGATGTGCTCGAGATGTTCCAAGCCGACCCGCAGACCGAGGCCATCGTGCTGATCGGTGAGATCGGTGGCGACGCCGAGATCCAAGCTGCTTCCTACATCAAGCAGCATGTCACCAAGCCGGTCGTCAGCTTTATCGCTGGCCAGACCGCACCCGAAGGCAAGCGCATGGGCCACGCTGGCGCGATCATCTCGGGCGGCGAAGGCACCGCTCAGGCAAAGATCGCCGCGCTGGAGGCGGTTGGTGTGAAGGTCGCTCGCCAGCCCACCGATATCGCTCAGTTGGTCAAAGAGAGCATGGGCAAGTAATTAACAGACCGTTCTTTGGTTCTGTTTTTGAAGCCAACCTACACGTGGGGCATAACAGTTGTCTGTTATGCCCCACGTGTCTATACGGCAGATCCTACACCGTGTTTGTTTATAGACGTATACTCTCGTAAGGCCGGAAAACAAAAAACGAGGGAAAGAGCACATTCCACCCTACCGAAGGCCAACAAATATCGTACCAAACTATACGAAATCGGTTTGAATGTCGGCTTTGGGGTGGTCTTTCGACACACAGCTACAAGCCTCGTTTGTTGGGCGGGATGTTGGTAGCCGTAGGCGGACGCGCCAAGGAGCTTCTTTTTTGGGGCAAACCTCGCCGCAGCAATCTGAAGAAAGCTAGCGGATTCGCTATCACTTAAAGACTTAGACTTTTGCAATGCATGAAAACGAAAAATCGGAGAAAGCATTAGTCAAGTTTTAGCTTGCCGAAGACCAAAAAGAAATAAGGTTATCGGATTTGGTATAAAGTGAGCAACTGGTCTCGGCATTCCACATCACACGACAGATTGGCGCCTAGTAAAAGAACTGCAATCTACAAATACCGCCACAAGCGGCAGAAAGGAAAAAGCATGGGATGGTCGTTTCGGATCGCACGTGTTGCGGGGATCGCGATTGATGTCCATTTCACGTTTATTTTTATTGTGCTGTTAGGGGCATTTCAATGGGGTCGCCAATACGGGCCAAGCGGGGCGGTGTTCGGCGCGATCTTGATTCTGCTCTTGTTTGTGTGCGTCACCTTGCACGAGCTAGGCCATGCCTTCGCAGCCTTACGCTTCAAAATCCCTGTGCGTCAGATCGTTTTATTGCCCTTGGGCGGCGTCGCCCTTATCGAAGATTCTCCTGAAAAACCGTTTCAAGAGCTGATTATTGCCGCTTGCGGGCCGCTTGTGAATGTGTTGATCGCCATCGTGTTATGGTTGGTGAGCGGTTCGAGCATGCAGATGCTCGACGGGCGCAATCTGTTCCCGATCAACGGCGAGCTTGGGCTCACCAGCATGGTCTCGTGGCTGATTCAGGCCAATATCTCGCTGGTTATCTTCAACCTGCTGCCCGCATTCCCGCTCGACGGTGGTCGGATCTTCCGAGCCTTTTTGGCCTTCTTTATGAGCTTTCCTCTCGCAACCAAGATCGCGGTCTATGTCGGTCAAGCCTTAGCCATGCTCATAGCGGGTATCGGCTTGCTAACGGGGAATCTCTTACTGATTTTGGTGGCAGTCTTTATCTTCTCGGGGGCGCGCCAAGAGCGCAGATACGTTCAAATGGTCGAGAACAAGCTCGCGTTGCAGGCTCAGCGGGTAGGCGAACTCATTGGCGATCATCCGCCCAGCCTGAACATAAGCGACCGCATCGGCACTGCAGCGAACTATATGCTCAGCAGCAAACAGCCAGCCTTGGGGGTCTTTTACAATTCGCAATTGATAGGGATCGTCAGCCGTGAGGATGTAGTGCGTTCGCTAACGAACAGCTCTATGGAACGCCCGGTGACCGATATTATGCAAGAACGAATCATCTGGGTCGATGCCGACGAAGAGCTTGACGCTGTGCACCAACGCATGTTTGAAGAGGCGGCTCAGGTGGTGGCGGTCAGTCGCAACCGTTTGTTACAAGGCTTTGTCAGCCGTGAGCAGATCAACGCGGTTTTGGCTGCACAACAGCAGTAAAACAGCGCTTCTGTTCTGTGCGGCTCTCGAACAGAATCGCACAGAACACGCTGAGGGTTCAGTTCAATTGAAGGCTTAGCAGACGTTGGCTGCGCAGGAAGGCTTCTTGTAAACGCTGGCGCGGGCGGAAGGTCCACCACGGTAGGCGACCGTTGGCGGAAGCTTGGCGATCGATGGCTCGATAGACATCGACCAAGCGCTCTGGCACGATCTGCTCGACCAAGGCGATAGCATTGCACAACAAGGCGTCGGCGCGGCGTAAGCTCGACGAATCCTGAGGAGGTTCTGCTTCGATTCGGGCGATTGTGCTGGGCAAGAGGGTAGCGATCGCATGGCCTGCCGGTAGGCCAATAGCACGAATAAGCTCGATCGCACGTTTCGTTTTATGCTGATCGGCGCTCAGCGCTTCCAAGAGCGGCACGATATGCTGAGGATTGATGATCAGCGCTCTTCGCAAGGCTCTCAGTTGCGCATCAGCACGCTTGCTGCTACGTTGGTTATGTTGTTTGGCAAGGGCAAGAGAGACCCGGTGTTGAATGAACAAGCTCTTGGTTCGCATATGCGCTCCGTCGGTGTATTTGCCTCACTACAGGTCAAACTGTAGCTGTGTTCACTGCCGCAACTCCATTAAAGCGAAAATGCCATCTAGCAGAAATACGAAACGATACCACGTTTTGTTACAAATTCCAATAGTTATATGTTACAGTTTCACATATAACCAACTGTAACCAACTTGTACAAACACGAGCGCTCTCGACCAGAATCGTTTAGTAACGCTTTGGACAGAAGCTCGAACTGTTGATGCCAACAAAGCTCTAAAGATTAGCACATTTGTTGCCATCGTATCAGGCTTCTGTGTCAATAAACGTCACAAAAACGACATTATGCTATACTACTGAAGATCTTTTAGGGATTTTGGCCAAATTGGTCAGCTATGTAGCGTAACGCGGAGCGGTTGTGGAGTTGTTGCGACAGCGTTTTGGGCTTGGAATAGCTGCTCTGAGCGGCGTTGTAGGCTATGCTATCGCCAGCTATGTGCGCTCTCAGCCGTGGCAAGCAAGCGATGCGCTTTGGTTACGAATCGATGCCCTAAGCGCCATTTTCCTGATGGTGATGCTTTTGAGCTTGGCGTGCCTAACAGGCTTAGCACGCTTAGCTTGGCATAAATACGCCGCATTCGGCACGCTGCTGCTCGCTTTTCTAAGTCCTTCACTTGTACTGATCTGCCTCGCCTTTCTGATCAGCACCCTCTTTTGGCACTACGATCTGCTGAAAAGCCGCCGATTCGTTGCGCTAGCGGGCCAACTAGCCCCTAGCCTACTGCTCTGCTGCGCTTGGTTAGGCATGGGCGCAAGCAACGGCGTATGGAACTATACAGCACGCAGCGCCGGAGAAGCCCTAGCGAGTTGGGTCTTTGCCCTTACTTTGGGTGCGACGCTGTTGGGCGGCCATAGTCTGTTGCGTCACAGCCTGCCCGACTGGCTGCGCCTCAGATCGGTGCAAGCCGAACAGCACTCTGAGGCACTTGATTGGCCTAACAGCTTGTTTGGGCTGGCGTGGCTCTACCCACTGTTGCGGCTGTATAGCTTCGGTCCGTGGAACAACGGCTGGAGCTTGGCGACGCTCTTGGCGGGCTGCGCTTTGTGCCTCTGGAGCGTGTCCCAAAGCTTCCAAGCGCGAACGACGCTAGCTGAGACGGGCCTTGTGTATGGGTGGATCGGTCTGGCAATCGCTACGGCAGGCCTAGGTTCGGCTACGGGAGTGAGCGCCGCCTTAGTCGCGCTGATCTGCATTGTCTGGCTGCAGAGCGCCCTGATCGTACTTGAGCAACACCGCAACGAGCCGATTCAGCTCTGGCTGATTTCGGGAGCTGTGCCGATCACACTGCCCTTTGTGGCGGTCTGGTTGGCTATGAGCGCAGCCCTAGGAGCGGGCGTTTTATTGGCAGCGGGCGCCTTCTGGCTGCTGGGCCTGAGCAGTGCGATCGCAATCTTGCGGCTGGCACCCAAACGAACGGACGAACTGTTCGATATTTCGTGGCGCAGCTTTTGGCAAGGCAGCGGGCTATTGGCTAGCCTTAGCCTGATATTGGGCCTGTGGATGCCGGGCCTGCTCGATCAGATCATTTTGCCGGTGGCCCGCCAACTGCAAGGTGGCTTGACGCCCTATGGCGACCTCACGATCTGGCCTTGGCTCGGGATCAGCGCAGTTAATTCGGGCCGCCAACCGATCGCGGCGCTGCCCTCACTGCTGTTGGCAGCTTTAATGCTAGTCTTATGCGCCCTCGCTTGGCTAACGGCGCGTCTGTTCGAGCGACACAACGATGATCAATGACCTGTTAGCCATGCTGGGCCAGGCATGGCCGCGTCTGTTGCTCTACCCAGGTGGGGTCTGCGCACTGGTTGTGCTCTGGCTCTGGTTGGCACTGCACAAACAACAGGCACTGTTGCGGAACACAAGTCAAAGCGCTTGGCTGCACTGCGTCCCACCTTTGCTGCTGATCAGCCTGCTGCCGCTGCGCGGTGCGGTCGAGCTGGGCCAATCGCTCGATCTGTTTGTGGCGCTCTGTCTGGCAGAATGGCCGCTCTTTCGGGCGCTTGCAAGCCAAACCTCGTTAAACGAACGCTCGCTCGGGCAAATACTTCAAGGCTATAGCCTTTTGATTCCCAGTCTGTTGCTTTTGGCCGATCTGAACAATTCGTTTCTGTTGGGGGCGCAAACGGCCAGCCCGATCGTTTGGAAGTGGGACAAGCTTGGTCTGCGTTGGCTGGCGGTGCTGGGCTGGCTGCTGGCGCTCTTTCCGCTCTGCAAGCTAGGGCCGTTTCAAGACGAACGTTCGCTTAGCTTGGCCGAACAGCTACGGATTCTGGCCCATCTCGCTTTGATCAGCCTGCCGCTGTTGGCCCTGTTGCACGACTATGTGTGGCTGATGCCACTTGTGCCGATCGGGCTTGGGCTAGCGGTCTATGCTGGCGAGCGCTGGCTGCGATCGCCCGGCTTCTGGCTGATCACGATCAAGCTGGTGCGCGGCGCGCTCTGGCTGGGTTTAGCCTGGTTAGCCTGCCAAGCCTTGCTAGAACGTGCGTTGTAACGAACTAGTCAAGCTGGTAACTGTTTGGGTAGTGGGGGCTGCTTCGAAGCACACAGCTAGCAGCCTGCGGTGGCGGGCGGGAGGTTGGTAGCCGTAGGCGGACGCGCTAGAAGCCTGCTTGGGGAAGGGAAGCAGCCGCTAGAGCGCTACAAGGATGCGCTTGACGGTGTATCAGACTGTTTTCAGCCGACTTTAATTCTCAAAAGATAGGCTAACAAGCTATGCTAAAAGAGAAGAGCACCGAGCCTTAGCCCGATGCTCATTGTGTATTGAGAAGCTGACAGTCGTTTAGGCCGTATCGACGGTGCGATAGCCGCCACGCCCGCCGGGAGCGAAGACCTCGGCCAGCGCGTTGATCACCGCCGCTGCGAACTGCATTTCGGCATTGAGGGTCTCGCGCAGGGCAGTGGTATCGAAGCCGTGCCACAATTCGGAAAGATCGGTCACGTTCGAGCTGACAAGCTGAATAAAGGCCGGAATAGCGTGGCGATCGGCAGTAAGATACATTCGACGCACTTCGACGGCGACTTCCGGCATGTCGAGACCGTTTTCGCCCATAACGCGCGTGTAGGCCTTCTGAACCGCCCGTTGGAACATGCGCACAAACTCGTTGTCGTTGCGGTCGGTCATGCCGTGCACAGGCACGTTGTAGACCCAAGTCAACTCAAGCGGCTCGTTGCCGATGCCAGTACGCCCCTCGGAGCGCAGTTGATGGGCCGCCGTCCAGGTAAAGGCGACCTCGACCCAGGGAGGCATGGTCATATCAGTCAGTGGTTCGGGATGTTCCGGAAAGAGCTCCGCACGAAAGGTGCGATCGTGAATATCGGGAACCACAGATTCAATAAGTGAGTGTTCATGAAGTTGGGCGGCAAGCCATGCATCTTCTAAGCCGCCAGCTAAATCGTCATAAGTTAACATGTCTTTTCTCATCCATTAGTGGGCTACAGAATCGCCCTCTATCTATATCCTATTGTACTCGTTGCCCGTCGTATCAGCAAACCAAACCCAAAAAAGACAGATATCTATCCTGGCTAGTATACACGAAGGCTTCATACGCTCTGGACAGAAACAGGTACAATACACAAATCGTTTATCCACCTTTATGCAGAGACAGCTCGATCTGCCTGGTAAAATAAGATTGTATGGGACTCACTTCTTTCAATCGTCTGCGACTCGCGATCTCACTCGTTCTTGTCGCCATCATCGTCGCAAGTAGCATCGGCGCATGCACAATCTATTCGCGCCTCAACGCCGAAGCCTTGCACTTGGAAGGCACGCCTTTCAGCCTGAGCGGGCCCTTCCGAAGCTATTGGGAAGCCAATAATGGTGCCAGCTCGCTCGGCCTACCGCGCAGCGATATCCTCTGGCGCAATGGCGAGCGCGCTCAATACTTCGACCAAGCGCTCCTGATCAGCGATCGCTGGGGCAAGATCAGCATCAGCCGTCTCGCTGAAGATTGGCAGAACGTACTGCCGAGCCAGATCGTGAGCTTACCCGCTTCTCAGCACCAAGCCAACATCACCACATCTATTACGACGACTCAGCCGCTCGAAACGGTACCGCTCACGGTCAGTGTTGGATCGTTCAAAGGGCCGATCGAGCTGCATCTGTTCGATGCCGATGGACGCGCTTTGGGAAGCTGGACGAGCGAAATACGCGCTGCATCCACAACAATCGACGTTTTAGCAGGCGGCAGTCTGGGCCAGCAGCAAGCCCTCGTCTTGATCGATGGGCAAATCGCTGCTTTTGCTCCACAGATCTATACACTCGATGCTCAAACCCAGTTTGTAAGCGATTACGAACACTTCAACCGCCTCTATGAGCTGACCCGCGACTTTGTGGCGCGCAGCAGCTTGAGCTACGAGCTCGATGGCGAGACGGTTCACGGCTATCGCTCGCCCGATAGCAATCTGCTCTGGTTGCGCGATCACGCCTATCAAGCGCGCATGGCCCGCTACTTCGATAGCGATATCCGCAGCCTGATCGACGCCTTTCGGCGCAGCCAACAGCCCGACGGCAGCTTCCCCGACTATCTCGACCGGCCGCAGCTTCATCTGCCCGCCCAACGCATGACGGTCGAAGCCGATGTCGAGTATCTGTTTGTGCAAGCGGTCTATGAGGCCTGGAAGGCGACGGGCGACGATGCATGGCTGCTCGAAAACCTGCCAGCTATGCGAGCCGCCATCAACTACACCATGAGCGATCCCGAGCGTTGGGATGCGGAAAAAGGGCTTGTGAAGCGCCCCTACACCATTGATACCTGGGATTTTGAATACGGCCCGACCACTACCAGCCCCGACGATGGCCAGCCCGCGCCACGCCACTGGATCGACGAAAACACGCGCTGGAGCATCTTCCACGGAGACAATACCGGCTTGGCCTATGCGCTCTATCTGCTCGCAGATGTGGAAGAGCGGGTTGGCGATGGCACCAACGCGGCCCGAGCCTGGCGCGCCAAGAGCCGCGAGATTATGAAAAACCTGAACGATCTAAGTTGGAACGGTCGTTTCTTCACCCATCAGGTGCCCTACGAGCCCTTCGAGATCCCGGGCGTCGATACTGCCGCTCAGCTCAGCCTCTCGAATGCGCTCGCGCTCAACCGCACCTACACGCTTGAGTCGCACCAAGCCCGCTCGATCATCGACGAGTACTACCAGCGTTACCTCAATCGCGGCGAACACTTTGCCGAATGGTACAGCATCGATCCGCCCTTCCCGAGCGGTCATTTCGGCCTAGCTGGTCGCAAAGGCGAGAATCCGGGCGAATACGTCAACGGCGGTATTTTGCCCTTGGTAGGCGGAGAGTTGGCGCGGGGAGCTTTTAGCTACGGTATGGAGAGCTACGGCTTCGATATTCTGACGCGCTACACCAACCTGATCAGCCCGACCGAGACGACCTACCTCTGGTACTACCCGCTCGGCAATCCAGGCGTGTCGGGGCCAGATACGCTCGCTCACGACGGTTGGGGCGCGAGCGCTATGCTGGAAGCGCTGATCGAAGGCGCGGGCGGAATCGAAGACAAAGAGTCACGCTTTGAAGAGGTTCAGATCTCGCCACGCTGGACGGCCGTTGACAAGATCAGCGATCTGCGTTTGATCACGCGCTACGCCGCCTCCGACGGCTACGTGGCCTATCACTGGCAGCGCAGCGAGAATGGCATTACGATCTTCTACACCGGCTCGGGCTCAGAGTGGGAATTCCGCGTTCTGATGCCGGGCAAACAGCCGCCCAGCAGTGTCACCGTCAACGGCGAAGCGGTCGAGTTCGAGATCGATAAAAGCACAGGCTCGCGCTCGGTGGCCTTTGAGGGCGAGGCGACCTTGGCAGTGATCGAGATCGTCTGGTAGCCTAGCGCAAGATAATCGTTATGGCGAAGTAGCAGAGCACCGCAACTATCAACAGCATCAAAGCCCAATAGCGCGTATCCGCTGCGCTCGCTTGGGGCTGCGAGGTCTGCTGATCTCGATAGTGTTCGGCGCGCGCTCGTTCCTCAGCGCTTACGGCCTGATAGCGCTGCGCCCGCTCCCGATCCGCATCGTTTAAAACGACTCGATCGGCCGACACGCGCTCGCTCTGCAGGTGCTGTTCCAGCTCTTGGGGAGAAGGCTCTTCGTAGGACTTGGCTTGCTCGTGCCAGTAGTCCATACTTCTGGGACGATACAAGCGAGGCTCTACTTGGCCAGAGATCGTGCCCTTTTTCTGCACAAGATCGTAATATCTGCGCTCTAGCAGCTGAAGCTCTCTAGACAGCCGATCGATCTGCAGCGCCATCGCACCTACCGTCTGATAGAGCTGTTGCTCGTAGGCGGACTGCTCTGTTCGCGATTGAGCCAAGTGCTGAAGCTCTCGCAATTGTTCGCGAAGCTGATAAGAACTCTGTAGATTAGCCATGCTCTCTCACATTTTGTACAACCTATTTGCAAGTATATACGTGAGAAAGCCTCATAAAGTCGCACGAGGAGGTCTGTTGTCAACAGGCCTCCTCGTTTGCTTTAGCTCAAGCGCCAGCACTTCCGCTCGCTCGTTTCATGCATATGGCGGATAGGCTTCTAGCACCATTCGGCTGCTAGCGCGTCCGCCTTCGGCTATCAACACTCCTTCCATCCATTCGGCTTGTAGCCGTCGGCGGGCGTTGCCCGCCGACCCAGCCGCGCATACAGACGCGCGGCGTGAAGTGCGAAGATCGCTCGCTCTAGAAGCGCTAGTATTTAGCTAACAGGCCGCCATCGACTCGATATTCAGCTCCAGTGATAAAGGAGGCCCGCTCGCTGGCGAGGAAGAGCACCAAAGCGGCGACCTCTTCGGGCGTTCCAACCCGCCCCAGCGGATGGCCACTGCCCCAATCGCCCAGCACCTCTTCGGTCGGACGGCGGTCGAAGAGATTAGCCGAATGGCGCAACATAGGCGTATCGATCGAGCCAGGACAGACGCTATTGACGCGAATGCCTTCGGGCGCGTAGTCGAGCGCCATCGCACGGGTCAGAGCCAGCACGCCGCCCTTGCTCGCGGCATAGGCCGCCACGTTCGGCGCGGTAGCTAAGCCTTGCACCGAGGCGATGTTGACGATGGCACCGCCGCCTCGTCGCCGCAGCTCTGGCACAACAAAGCGCGAAACCAGATAGACCGATGTGAGGTTGACGCTCAAGGTCTTGTTCCACAGCTCGAGACTGGTAGTTTCGATCGTGCCGTAGGTTTGAATGCCAGCGTTGTTGACCAAAATATCGATGCCATCGAAGGCCGCCACGGTCTCGCTGGCGATCCTAGCCGCATCGCCCTCGTCAGAGACATCGGCGTTGATGGCGATCGCTTTGCCGCCCCAACTCTTAATGCTATCGACAAGCTGCTGCAGCTCTTCTTGATTACGATCAACCGCCGCAAGAGACGCACCTTCGCGCGCAAAGGCAAGCGCAGCCGCTCGCCCGATTCCGCGCGCCGCGCCCGTTACAACGGCAACTTTTCCTGCAAAATCCATAGGGGAGCCTCTTTCCTTCGCTCTAAAAACGATGCTGCAATGTTCTAAACAAGCCCAACCCAGCTGATCTCGCGCTCTAAGGCGAAGGCAGCTCGCAAGACGGTGGCGTCATCCCACGGGCGGCCCGCCAACTGAATACCGTGCGGCAGATTGCCCTCTCCAACACCGACCGGCACCGTAATCGTCGGCCAGCCCAAGGCGTTAAAGGGCGCGGTGAAGTTGGTCGTCGTCGGAACACCCAGAGGCGGTGCGCCGAAGGGGATGGTGGGCGTGCTCACTAGGTCGACCTGTTCAAAAAGCGCATTGCACTGCTGACGCAACACGTTACGCACTTGCTGAGCGCGCAAATAAGACTGGGCACTGTAGGCAAAGGCAGCTAAAACGCGCTGACGCATAAATTCGCCGTAGTCATCGAGGTTGCTGCGCAGATAGGGCTCGTGCAGCGATGAAGCCTCCATGGCAAGAATCGCACCGTTGAGAATGCGCAAGGCATCGATCTGAGGCATCTTGATCGGAACGATCTCAGCTCCGGCCCGCTCGAGCGCCGCCAAACCCTTCTGCCAGATCTGGCGCGCTTCGCTGATCGTGCCGCCAAAGTCTGGCGAGCCGTCATCTTCGACCAAGCCAATGCGCAGGCCCTTTACGCCCTGTTCCAGATTGGCGGTATAGTCGATCTGTGGCCGCTTGCGAGTACGAATGTCGTTTGGATCGTAGCCAGCCATGACGTTCAACATCAAGGCAGCATCGGCAACACTGCGCGTCATCGGGCCGAGGTGGTCGAGCGACCACGAGAGCGGGAAGCAGCCCGCCAAGCTCACTAGGCCATAGGTCGGCTTGAGACCCACGATGCCACACTGAGCGGCAGGCATACGGATCGAACCACCGGTGTCGCTGCCCAAGGCTCCCAAAACCATGCCGCTGGCGATCGCCGCACCCGATCCGCTGCTCGATCCGCCCGTATCGTGCTTGAGGTTCCACGGGTTGCGGGTCGAGCCGTAGTGGGCATTGTTGGAACCTGGCGAGTAAGCGAACTCAGACATGCGGGTTTTGCCGATGATAATAGCACCCGCCTCTTCCAATCGGTCGACCACAAAGGCGTTACGCTCGGCCACGTTAGCAGCCAAGATCTTCGAGCCAGCCGTGGTCGGCACACCTTTGTAGTCGATCAGGTCTTTGATGGCGATCGGTACGCCATGCAGTGGACCGCGATAGACACCTGCAGCGATCTCGGTTTCCGCCCGTTGGGCCGCCACTCGCGCTTGATCGGCTAACACCAGTTGGAAGGCGTTCAGCTCGGGATCGCGCTCGGCGATCTTGGTTAAGGTCTGCTCGACCAGCTCGCGCGGCGAAAGTTGGCGAGAATGGAGCAAACCAGCGATATTGGCGATCAAGCCCAGTTGAGGTCGTTCCTCAAGCTGAGTGTTCTGCTCTTCAGCACCACTCGCTTGCTCAAACTGCTCACCCCAAGCTCCCAACGTGTCTGGTATGGTGTCGGACGTCGTATCGGCGACCAGCGCTTCAAAGTCATTGATCCGCTTTAAAAAGCCCTTCTCAACGATTCCTTTCATGTCATCTTCGCTGAAAGGAATATTTGCGCCACGCAAGTTGTTCCGCAAACGTTCAAAAACATACGCTGCAAGAGGAGATTCGCTCATGGAATTGCCTATCACTTTTTAATAATTTTGTAGAAAGAAAAGACGAAGGGAGACACGAGCCATTTCGCACCTCGATGCGGATACAGCCCGATTTGGCACTATTCTACCATGCTTGCCTCGTATCCAAAGTGTGGTATCCTAGGAACGCTCTAAGTTAGCTTGTCCTGACATACGTCCAGAGCGACCACTGAGCCACCATGTGTAGTAGGGCATTCTGGATATACTGCCCATGAATAAACACCTGTGTCTCCGCACGAGCCGCATCAACGAAGCTGTCAGGTCTTACCTCTTGTGAAGGAGTAGCAGAGATCCATGTCAACTTTACAACCTGTGCGCGTTGCCGTTATCGGCGCTGGTGGCATCGTAACTCACGGCCACATTCCCAGCCTACGCAGCCTCGAAGGCGTAGAGATCGTTGCTGTCTGTGATACCAATGCTGAGCGCGCCGCAGCTACTGCAGAGAAGTTTGGTATTCCAAGCCACTATACCAACTGGGAAGATGTGATCGCTCGCGATGACATTGATGCCGTCACAGTTGGCGTTCCCAACAAATTCCACGCACCTATTTCGTTGGCTGCCTTCCAAAGCGGCAAGCACGTTATGTGCGAGAAGCCTCTGGCAATGAACGCCAGCGAAGGTGCAGAAGCTGTTGCCGCTGCTGAAAAGGCTGGTAAGGTCTTCGCGGTAAACCTAACGAACCGCCATCGCCCTGATATTTCTGCCTTGAAGCGCTCTGCTGAAAATGGCCGCTTCGGCGACATCTACTACATCAACGCCCGCCTGATCCGCCGTGCTGGTATCCCCGGTTACGGTAGCTGGTTCACCCGCAAGGAGCTGGCTGGTGGTGGTGCCCTACTCGATATCGGCGTGCACTCGCTCGATATGGCGCTCTACATCGCAGGCTTCCCCAAGATCAAGAGCGTCCACGGCGTAGTCACTGCCAAGCATGGCCCCGAAGGCCGTGGTCTGGGCACTTGGGGCTTCGATCACTTCAAGAACGGTGAATTCAGCGTCGATGACTTCGCCAGCATGAGCCTGCGCTTGGAGAACGGCGGCGTGATTAAGGTCGAGGTGACTTGGGCAGCCCACGCACCCAACGAAGAGCGCTTGCAGATCTTCGGCGACAAGGGTGGCGCTGATCTGAGCGCTGATCGTTACGGTGCCAACACTCCGGTTCGCTACTTCAGCACCGTCGATGAGGAAGAGCTCGATAGCACCCCGAAATTGGGCCCGAACGTTCCGATCATGGCCGTCTCGTTTGGCCGCTTCATCGATGCGATCCGTGGCAATGGCCGACCGGGCGCAACCGGCGCAGAGGCTCTGCAAGTTCAGCGTATTCTCGACGCTGTCTACCGCTCGTCGGAAGAAGGTCGCGAGATTAGCCTCTAGGCTAGACGGTTTCTCCTCTAGTGCAGCGGCGTGGCTGCTGCACTAGAGGATGTCCCTACAGAATTGAGCGAGTTATGCCCGAGCGCACCAACAAGGTTCTTAGACTTCCTCCGGCTTTCATTGTCATTGGGATCCTCCTTTTTTTGCTAGCGCTTTTTCCTCGAACACTAGGCCTCAATGACTTCTTCACAACCGACGAAGCCTACCACTGGATCGACCGAGTTGGCGGTTTTCGCTATGCGCTCAGCAAAGGCCGCTGGAGCGAAACGCTTCTGACCGGGCATCCGGGCGTCACCATTATGTGGCTCGGCACAATCGGCTACTGGCTCGAAGATCTCTGGCGCTCTTGGGGAGCCTTCGATCAGCTCTCTCGCCTCGAGCACCTCGCCTGGCTGCGCTTCCCGGCCGCGCTCTTCGAAAGCATACTCGTACCGTGCGCCTATCTGATCTTACGCCGCATCATCAATCCGCTCGCAGCACTGTTTGCGGCTCTCTTGTGGGCTACATCGCCCTACATGATCGCCCACAGCCGCCTGCTTCACCTCGATGCGCTACTCGCATCATGTGTGAGCTTCAGCCTTCTATGTCTGCTTTGGAGCCGTCAAGCCGCACTCGATAAGGCAGAAGAGCAAGAGGGTGAACCGAAGGCCTTTCAAAGGCTGCCCTTTCTACTCTCGGCCATCTTTGGCGGTCTTGCGCTCTTAACCAAGGGGCCGGCGCTTATTCTGCTGCCTTGCATCGGGCTCAGCTTGATCTGGCTAGTGCCTGCGCCCAACTTCTTTCAGCGAATCTGGCGCGCCAGCCTGGCCCTAGGAGCTTGGCTTCTAGGGGCACTGCTGTGTGTGTTTGGCCTTTGGCCTGCACTCTGGAGCACACCGATCACAGCGCTTACACGCTATATCGAAGAGATCACCGCCAACGGTGGGCGACCCAACGGCGACGGACAATTCTTTCTAGGCAAAGCCGTCGACGATCCTGGACCGCTCTTTTATCTGGTCGCCAATGCCTTTCGCGCCACACCCGAGCTCTGCCTCGGCTTGGTCTGCTTTCTGGTCTGGCTGATCATAGAGCTGCGTGCGCGCAAGCTCAAACAGACGCTTCAAGCGCCTCAGCTGCGTTCGCTGCTTATTCTTGCGGGTTTTGTGCTGTTTTGGAGCGCCGTTATGACGATCGGGCCAAAAAAGTTCGATCGTTATGTGCTGCCAACCTGGCCGAGCCTGTTTATTCTAGCGGGGTTCGGATTAGCTTGGGGCAGCGAGAAGCTCGTTACGGCCATCAAATGGCCTCCTGCCGCTAAGTATCTATGTGCTCTACTCATTGGTCTAGTTGCACTAATTCCAAATATCTTGTACCATCCTCACTATCTCAGCTATTACAATCCGCTCTTAGGTGGAGGCAAAGTAGCCCAACACAACCTCCTGATCGGTTGGGGTGAGGGAATGGAACAGGTTGCGGCATTTTTACAGAGTCGTTCTGACCTAACATATGCACCAGTGGCTTCGGCACTTGGAGCGACCTTACGGCCTTTTCTGTCTATTCCAGTCGAAAACATCGACCACGTTGGACGCAAACCAGTCAATTATGCAGTGGTCTATCTGGAATCGATCCAACGAAATGCTTACCCCGAGGTCTACGAGCGTATTCGTAACACCCTTCCGATCCAGCGGATTCAGATCCACGGTATCGACTATGCCGAGATCTATCAGGTACCACGCCCTTACGACTACCCGCTTGATGCCCAATTCGGCACAGCGATCCATTTGTGGGGTTATAGTTTCAGCAACAACAACGATAATAGCCTAACGATAACGCCATCGTGGGACGTACGCGACCGCATCGATGACGATTATATGCTGTTTGTGCATCTGATCGACCAGCAAGGCAACAAAATCGCCCAGAGCGATCTCTCTCCGGCTGGCGATGGCCCCCCAACGAGCACTTGGGAGGTTGGGCAACAAATCGCCGTTCCGATCAGTCTCTTCCCTGCAGAAGAGCTTAAAACGGGCCATTATCGGATTATCATTGGTCTCTACCATCCCGAAACATGGGATCGTCTTGAACTTGTTAGAGGCCCTCATTTCGATCCAGCGATCGCTGGTGATAATGCCCTTCTATTACATGAGTTTCAGATCCCCTGAAACCAAACGTGCATAGGAATAAGGTAAAAGCCCTTCGTTTTCCTGTGTTACTGTATCAATTGTGCTTATTGCTTTCAAAAGAATATCATCTCACAGGATTGCATAATGCTTAGTCAAAACAATACTCGGATACCGCGTCAGTACTGGGTAGAAGGTTTCTTCTTTAGCTTAATCGTAATATTAGGTACATTTTTACGTTTTTTCCGTCTCAATGCTCGTGGCTTTTGGGGAGATGAGGTATGGACCGCAGAACGAAGCGTTCTTCCCGTATGGCGTATCATCACCGAATATATTGACTTACCTGGGCCTGTTTATTATCTTTTAGCCCATTTTTCACTAAAAATCATCGGTAGAGAATACGCTGAACTTGCATTGCGTTTACCCTCTGCCATAATTGGCTCGCTTTTAGTTGTTATCAGTTATTTCTGTATCCGCCATATCTACAATAAATATATCGCATTTGCAGTCTCACTCCTAATAGCTGTCTGCCCCTATCTTATTTGGTACTCGCAGGACGCCCGTTTCTATTCAATTGTTGCTACAGGTCTCTTCGTCGTTTGGTATGCTTTCCGCCAAATGATCGTCCTTAAAGAGCGCAAATATTGGTATTTATGGGTCGGAGCTAGCCTTTTTAGTCTGTACACGCAACCACTTACAACAGCTATCGCTCTAGTAAGCTTTGGTATTGTAGGCGTAATCTATAGCTATCTCAATACAAAACAATTCAAAAGTATTCTGCCCATTGTTGTAGGAGCGCTCACTATGGCAGTGGGCTATTCTCCCGTTATTATAAAAGTCATTTATGCCCGATTAGTGGGCGGTTGGTTCGGGAATTATGTTAACTTCTCCCAAGGCCAAGATGTCTTTGCACCAACATTAGATAATTTCTCATATCATCATAACCTCTTTATTAGCTCCATCATTAGAGGTTTCTCTTCCGATCATGTGCGCTATATCTTTTTAGTTTGTGCATGTATCGGTATTATCTATCTCTTTTACAATAAACAATGGTTTGACAGCCTTTTAGTGCTTGTTCCTTTCGCCGTAGCCTATTGTATCTTTGTATTCCTCCGTCCAGCCAACGGTTTCGGAGTACGCTACGTTATTTTCCTCCAAGCTCTCTATTTGTTGGTAGTTGTGCTTGGCATCCATGCCCTGATCTTATTCCTGTTGTCAAAACTAAAAGCACTGAAGAGCGACCGTATTCGTACCGGTCTATCGATCGGTTTACAAGCTCTCGCTATTCTTCCCTTAGCGCTCTCGTCGCTATACATAGTCTATCTCGGCTACTACCACTTTAAGCCTAACGACTGGCGTTTGATTTCAAACTATATCAAAGAACATGCGCAGCCGGGTGATGTACTGATCGGCTCGAGTTGGGCGCTTCCGGCTATCAATTGGTACTACCGTCCTTCAGATATTGGACTTATCCAAGTAGGTGATCACTCTAAGACCGCTCTGAAATACCTTCAAAGCGGCAATCGCATCTGGTTTGTCAATATTCACTCTGTTCAGGGTCAATACGGTGAAGAGATTCTAGAAGCGCTAGATCAGCTATCACTCGGAGAGCTATATGGCCCAACAGACATTTTGCCAGTCTACATGGGCTACTATCCCCACTCCGAAATCATAGCTAGCTTGTTCACAAGAGATGTGGGCTATGGAAGCGCACACTATTTTGCAGAGGTTCCCACCGATAACCCTGACATTACGTATCGTCACTTTAACCCGGGCGACTCAACACAAATCTATCTCCACACCCAATCTCAACAAGGTCGCATCCTGCAAGTCAGCTTCCTTGATGGGCCGGATCGCAGCATCCGTATCCAAATCGGCAACTATTCTTGGGAGATCGAAGGCGGAAAAGTCGGCGGCTGGTATATCGAAGATATCGAATTACCCGATGACCTCGATACCTTCCTGCCTATCACGATCACCTCGCTGGGCGAACAAGCTAATGGCATCAGCTTCGTACGAGTAATCGAGCCAGGATCAAAGCTGCTCACCGATGATCCGCGTAGCGCAAGGTACTTCAAGGAAGTTGTATGGGACCACGATCCAGATCATCCCTATCGCCACTTCAACCCGGGCGATACAACATCTTTCACCTTACGTTCGTCTCTGAAGTTGAATCGCAAGCTACAGATCTCTTTCCTAGATGGTCCCAATCGCGCTATTCGTATCGATATCAAAGATCATACTTGGGTGATCGAAGGTGGCAAACGCTCGGGCTGGCAAGTCGAAGAGATTGAGCTCCCCGATGATCTCGACCTTGAGCTACCCATTACAATTACATCGCTAGGCACATCTGCTAACGGTATTTCGTTTGTTAAGATCGCATACCCCAATAGCGAGACCAAAAGGGTTATACAAAACGAATATATTTTTCCCGATAGCGTATCGTCCGACAATCCCGAGCTGACCTATCGTGAGTTCGAGCCCGGCGATACTGCCAAAGTGCCTTTGCAATCGTATACACGTAAGAATCGCGTACTTCGGATTGGTTACTACAATGGGCCAAATCGCGAACTGCAGATCGGCGTGGGCAACAACCTTTGGCGCATTTTTGGTGATGAGAATGTCGGTTGGACCTATAAGGATTTCAAGCTCTACGACAACCTAAACCACAATCTCGTCATTCATATTAAGTCGCTAGGCGAGGAAGCCAATAGCATCAGTTATATCAAAATCATCGAGCCGATCGAATCGCTAGAGGAAGATGGCTACCAAGATAGTACTACCTATCCGAACGCGCAAAGCTCAGTAAACCCATAACAGGTCAAGGGCTTATAGCAAATCCGTTAGATCAGTTCAGCACTCTGGCGGCTTGGTCTCTTCCCCAAAGCGGGCGGCTAGCGCGTCCGCCTACGGCTACCAACAGCTCACCCGTAAGCACGCTGTTATAGCTGTGAGCCGAAAGACCACCCTAAAACCCAACGATTCAAGCGGATTTCGTATTATCCACATCGGCTGAACGCCTTGTGTTTTTGGCCTTCGGTAGAGAAAAGCGAAGCACATACAAAAAGAGTGCTTGAGGAGCCTATCCACAAGCACTCTTTTTATCGTCTAATACCAAATCCGTTCAAAGACTTGTGTTCTTTCGACGAAGGAAAACCAAAACTGGGGAAAGAGTTGTGCGAAATTTCGCGCGATCGCGCGAAATTTCGCACAACAAAAATAGTCAAGTTCCGCTCTGCCGAAGGCCAAATAAAAAGTGATCAATCGGATTTGGTATAAGATCAAGCTATGATTGTATGAGCCGAAGCAGTTAGGCTTCTACACTTGCTAAACAACGGATCGCCGCTGGCAACTGAGCCACCAAAACCCAGGTCTGCCCGGCATCGCCGCTCGAGAGCAAGCCGCCGCTTGTGCTACCCGCCCATGCTCGCCGTGTTTCGAGCGCATCAGGGACGATCGTTGTAATCATACCGAGCTGCTCACTTGGAAGCTGAGCAGCATCCCAATGGATACCATCGTCTTCGCTGCGAAACAACAACATACCACCGGCGCCAGCGCCTAACAAGCTGGCGGGTCTGCTTGCCAAACGGGCATAAGCGCTCGCACCCGCAAGGCGAGGATTCGTCAAGGGCTGCGGGCCAAGCCTCGTCATCACCTGCAAACCGACCGGTTCTATCGGTCTCGGATCGCTCAGCCATGTTTGACCGCCATCGAAGCTCTGGTAGGCTGTATCATCTTTCAAACGAATCTGAAGCGTCTCACTATCAGAAGCGCGCACAGCAACTATCGGGGATTGAGCTTGGCGAAATGGAAGAGTCTTCCACTCTTTCGTCTCGCTATCTAAACAAAACAAACCCGCATCACTCCCTATATAGATCAAGCTTTTCATTGGTCTCTCCTTTCGCGGCTAGCTCGCTTGGTCGATCATACCAAATCCGGTTGGTCGCTTCGTTTCTTTCTGGCCATCGACAGAGTGGAACTTGACTATATTTCGTTTTCCCGGTTGCGAACGTGCACGCCTGTAAGCGGATTTGGCATCGGAGGTGCAATCATAAAAGCAGAGACGTGCTAGACACGTCTCTGCTCCTTACTAGCAAATCCGTTTATCTCGTTGCGTTTTGGGCGGCCCTTCCACAGAGATAGATACGACCTCGTTGTAGCGGGTAAGCTGTTTGTAGCCGTAGGCGGACGCGGTTTAAACCTTCTTTAAGGGAAGGACTATACCGCTTGAGCTCTAAGTAGGTGCCTCTCAATGCGCGAGTAGCGTGATACTGTTTACAAGACACGAGAAGCAGCTTGTACAGGAGCTTAGGAAGGCTGAGGCTTGCGCGACGAGCTGCCCTTGCTGTGTTCAAGCTCCATTTTATCGAGCACAGCATTCCACAGCTTCATGCGCTCGCTATCTCCACCCGCATCTGGATGATGCAAGCGCGCCATCGCTTTGCGAATAGCAGCCAGCTCGGTCATGCTTAGTTCGAGCGGCAGGCGCTGAAGTTGTGCCTCAGGCATCATTTGGGCATGCTGTATCCGCCCGCGCAAAAGTTCGCACTCGCGCGCGAGTTCGGTATTTTCGCGCATCGCCTCGACAAGATTCTCTACCGTTTTTGAGTAGGCTCGTGAGATCTCGGCATGACGATCTTGCTCTTTTTTGATCTGCCGAAGAAGGGTGCGAATGGTTCCACGCGCTTCGCGCAGTTCATTCTGCAACCATTCAATGTTGCTCGCCTGAGGTTCTTTCAAATCGTCGTATTTCATGACCTTAATGGCCCATACAACTCTGTTGGCTAAACAAAGTCCATTACGAATAGTTGTGAGACAGGCCCCACACTGTTGTAGCTATCATTCTGCTCACTCAAACCGCTCAAGCACAGTTTCAAGAACGGTATCGTATTCCAATCTACACTTCCAGAGATCGCTCGTGCTAGCGCTGCTGGAGCCGCTGCGCCTGACGCGATTGCCAATCAAGCCGCAGGGAATAGATGGTGTAATAGATTGGGAAAATGAGCGATGATGTTAACAAAATAATACGCAGTTGATCGGTGAAGAATAACGATAAAACAAGCGTAATGCCCCAATAATACGCTAAACTGTAATTTAAGAGCTTAAAACGTGGAAAGCGCGTAATGTACAAATAGCGCGTTGGAACAAACACCAAAATCGATAAGACCACGATAATAAGGGTGTTTACCCACTGAGGCCATGCTAGAACATAGAAATAAAAAGCGATAATATTCCAATAGGAAGGAAAGCCTACAAAAAAGCCCTCATCATCGATCTTAGCTTGAACTTGGGAGAAGCCAAACGCACTTGCAATGAGCGGTAGCGCGCCCCAAAAGACAACCGGCGACAAGAGCAGATCAGCCCGAATCAGAAACAGCACCGGCAAAAAGACGTATCCGACATAGTCGATCACGTCATCCATGGTGCGTCCATCGAGCTCTGGCACACGCTCCTTCACATGGGCTTTGCGTGCCAAAATACCGTCAGTGGCATCGATAAACGTCGCCAACAACATACAGAGAAGCGAAAACTCGAAGTTTGGCTCTGGCTGCAATAATGATACAGCCGAGGCCAACAGCAAAATCACCGCCGATGCTGTATAGGCATGGACGAGATACGCAGCAACTCGTTGTGATTGCATAGGCCTCCTTACCCCAACAATTGAAGTTTATACATACTATGACCTCAGCTCACCGTGTATATCTATTATAATCGTTCTTGACAAGTTCGATTCGCGAATCTCCCGCGCTGAACTCGCCAGCTTCAGGCATGAACCGTTGATACATATCACGATGATCGCTAGCGTGGTTTTAGGCGAATGCTTTCCAAAAGTTGAGGAAGTATCTGAGGGCTGCCTAAGACCATCGGTTCGGAACTGCTTTGGCCTAACAACATGGGCTGAAGATCGATCGGCTGCCCTGACAGACCAACTGCAAGACCACCTGCCTCTTGCAAAATGCACAAGCCCGCCGCTATATCCCACAACTTCGGGCGGCCTAACAAGGCCCCAATTGCACTGCCACGTGCCACATAACAAAAATACGATCCTACACTCCCCAACGATCGCGTTTTACCGGGAAAGCTGATCGAATAGTTGAGGTGAGCCTTCGATGGGGTCGCCAGCCAATCGTTTCCGCTGATCTGCTGGTCGGCTTGAACACGAATCGGATACTCGTTCCAAAAAGCCCCCGCACCTGTTTGAGCCCAGAAACACTCTTCAGTCAGCGGCATATAAAAGAGCCCGGCATAGGGCTGACCATGATGCAAGATCCCGATCGAAATACCCCAGATCGGCAAGCCGGCCACAAAAGCAGCTGTGCCATCAAGCGGATCGATCACCCAAACGAATTCGCGTTCGGCATGATCGCTGCCCTGTTCTTCACCTAAAATACCATGATCGGGATACCGAGCCGCGATCCGTTCGCGCAAAAAGCGTTCGATCTCAAGGTCGGCCTGGGTTACAGGGCTATTATCAGTTTTGTTCCAAACTCGAGTATGGTTAAAGTAGTAACGTGCGATTGCCCCGCTCATTCGCGCCCACATCTGCACTTCAGCAAGGTCGAGGCCTGTCATGAATCAGCTCCTATGGTATGATACAAAAGATGTTAAAACCATTATAGTGGCTAAACGCATATGGGTGTGAGAGCGCCGATGTGATTGGTGCGAGTGCAATCAACCTGAAGAGGACGAGGGGGAGCATTCTGGGCAAGTGCGCATCCCAAGCGGATGCTATCGTTAGACAATACGATACTCACCATCAGCTTGTTGTCTGATGGTGAGTCGTGCAGTCCTACAATGACTTATGAGGGGTGGTTACCTTCAAGCCAATCTGAGCATAGAAGCTTGTTTCTACTGATACAAGCCTTCTAGAGACCTTCAGCCTCCAGCCACACAGTTACAGCCGCATCGTCTGCATCGGGATTGCCTCCGGGGATATAGCGGTAGCGTTCGCCATATCCTTCCATAATACGATTGCGGAGCGCTTCTGCTTCGGGGCTTGGATCAGTATCGTGAACAGCCACCACTTCACCCGTCTGAAGATCTAGATAGTTGCTATGTTCTGCACTGGTTTCTGCTAACGCAGCGCGAATTTGGGATCGATTATATTGGCCGGACACCGTATACTCTCCTAGGCACTGAGTGTACCCTATACGTTCTTTAACGACTGTCAGCACATACTGTCAGCTACCATAGATGGTACACGATGCAGCGTAGTTGCGCAAGTAGTATAAAGTGTTCCAGAAGACATAAAAAAGCATCTTTTCGCTATCCTACAACTGAATACCGAAGAGGTTTCGAACAATAGCAGAGAGTTTAGATATCCAGAAGGATCACAATAGCCATAAGCTTGCATCGTATTTTCGCGATGATAGCTCTGAACGAAGTAAAGGCCACAGCACGCTTATGATCGACCGCATTGTTAGCACTTCAAGCCATCTCTATCCGAGATCTTTAAGATCCGCTAAGATTCAGTATGCTCGAACACAAGCTAGAGGATGCAGATACTACGATTGAAAAGTCGTAAAAATCCTCTAAAAAAGTGTGGCAACCTTTTTTCTTTTCCTGCGTATATTTGTTAAGTGGAGAACCAGCTCATGCAGCAGCTTGGTGAAGAGACACAGTGGATCCAGGCCGCACTACAGGGCGATCAAGAAGCTTTTGCTCGGCTGGTCGAGCAATATACTAGCTCGGTGTTTAACTTGTGTTATCGCATGCTAGGCAGCACTCACGATGCTGAGGATGCAACTCAAGAGATCTTCTTGCGCGTCTATGCCCGTCTTGGAAGCTATGATCTCAATCGGCGCTTCTCTACCTGGCTCTTATCAATAGCATCAAACTTTTGCATCGATCGATTACGACGCCGGAAGTTTGCTTGGGTCACGCTGGAAGACACTGCTTTTATGTTACCGAGTAGTGAAGCTGGCCCTGAACGGAGAGCACTTCAGCGAGAACGAGCTGATATTATTCAGGCTGCCTTACAGAGCATACCGAGCCAATATCGTTTAGTTCTCGTTCTACGCTACTGGCACGATCTGTCCTACAGCGAGATAGCCACGCTTACCGGACTCTCCGAAAGTGCTCTAAAAACGCGTCTTCATCGAGCACGCAAACAGCTCGCTGAAGCACTACAAGAAGATGGAGCAACATTATGGGACGTGGAAACAACAACGAGTTAAGCGAAGCCGAAGAACGTGCAGCGCATGAAACATTTCAAGCGTTACTCGAACGCTATGGAGAACCAAAAACCCTCAATCCTCCAGTGAATTTAGCAGCTCGCATCACGAGCCAACTTCCCAACGCTCGCCCAGCCGAGATCCTTCGTCGCGAACGCCGTCGCCTTCTCGGCCGCAGCCTTCTCCTGTGGGCTATAGGCCTGACGTGGCTCGTACTAAGCGCCCTCGGACTATGGGGAATTATGGTCGATAGCAGCTTACCTGCATTGCTAGTTGGTGGCCCACAAACTGCTCTAGGTCATGTCGTACTAGCAATAACACTGGCTGCAAAACCACTTTTTGCACTTTTTTCATCAATTAATCTGCTGGTTTGGGTAGTTGGCCTTGTGACAGTCATAGCCTTAGGCTGGGCTTGGTGGAAGATGCTCACACAAGTTCAACCTATGGTGCTTTCGAGGAATCAGCTATGAATCTGTTGTTACGCGCAAAACTGCTCTTTGCGCTTATCGCTACACTGATGTTACTTCAGGTTGAAACAAGCTATGCCCAAGGAGAACCTGTCGAACAGGTGATATACGTTGGGCCAGAAGAAACTATCGAGAGCAATGTTTCAACCATAGACCAGCCAATTATCATTGATGGCATCGTCAAAGGAGATGTCACCAGTTGGAGCGCAGACATCACAATTAATGGTTATGTTGAAGGTGATGTCGTAAGCTACAATGGTGTCATCACGCTCAAACAAGCCGCTCAGATCGATGGGAACGTGCTCACCGTAGGCGGATCGATCGTCTATGAAACGGCTGTGCCGCAGGTAGCGGGTCAAATTATCGAAGGCGCCCCCGGCGGCAGCGCCGTCTTTGGCTTGGTCGATATTATTCGCCCCTCATCGGCAAACAACGCCAATCCGGGCGATGCTATCCTACGCAACGCCTTTACCTTGGCAGGAGCACTCTTACTGCTGGCGCTCTCTACGCTCATGAGTCTGCTCTGGCCGCATCGCAGCGCCATAACCGCACAGACCCTGCGCACATTACCCATGCGCTCGCTGTTGCTTGGCATAATTACAACAGCCCTGCTTGCACTTTTAATTGTACCTATCAGCGGCCTGTTAACAATCTCTCTCGTAGGTCTTCCAATCCTTATACCCTTATTGCTGCTCTTACACATTCCCTATGCCTACGGCTTAACAGCGCTTGGTCAGGTTATCGGACAGCGCATGCTTCCCAAACAAACCGAATTTGCCACCCCAGCTGGCATAGCACTTATTCTCTTTCCGATCGTTATATTAAGCTTCTTCTTACCAATTATAGCGTTGCTGCTCTTTTATCTAAGCGCAAGTAGCGGCCTTGGAGCAGCGCTGCTCAGCCGATTGGGAACCCTCCCAATCCGTCCTCAAACCCAGAACCTCCTAAAAACCTGACAATTCTAATATAATTCATATACTATACAGCGACTTTTAATTGACACTGGTGCTGGCGCAATCTATACTGAATGCGTAGCACCAGTTGTGTTTTTATAGACGCTATAACACATCTTCACAATCACACGCTCGGCGCCACCCAAACGCTCACCCACACTGGCGATCTACCCCTTCTACAACAAGAAGCTCAGAGCAAAAGCGATCTCGTTCGCCTACTCGATCTTCAAGAAGGCGTTTTAACAGCACAGTGCTAAGGCTGCAACGCAACTCAACATCCATCTTAAGCTGCCAAAGCCTAGTCATAACGAAACCGTTTGCTTCGTTCCAGGCTTGGGCGGGGAGCTCTTTACCCCAAACGTGGCTTTTGGCGCGTCCGCCTACGGCTACCAACAGCTCACCCATCACCCAACGTCGCTATCTGCATGGAAAGGCCATCCCAAAACACAATCAAACGGATTTCGTATCGCATCAGCAAAACAAATTACAAGCGCATCAACCGCATATGATAAAAGTCTAAGCCTGCCGTAGAGGCATGCCTAGGCCTCGGGCGAACCAGAAAGAACATCTATGGCAACAGCACTTATCGAATGGGAAGAGGCGATCATTGCCGCGGTTGATCAAGTCGGCCCAGCAGTGGTCAAAATAGAAACCGGACACAGCCAAGGAGCTGCCCAGCAAGTTGGGCTCGGTTCGGGAGTTATTTACAGCAGCGATGGCTATATTTTAACCAACGCTCACGTTGTTCAGGGGGCGAGCAAAGTCTATGTTCACCTGCCAGATGGGCGCAGCATGCCAGCTGGAGTAATGGGCAGCGAAGCGCAACAAGATCTGGCTGTGTTACGGGTAAGCGAACGCCATCTGCCTGTAGCCCATCTCTATTCTGGCAAGGTGCGAGTCGGGCAGTTGGTCTTAGCGATCGGCAATCCCTTTGGCCTCGATTTTACCGTGACAAGCGGTATGATCAGCGCGCTCGAGCGCAGCCTGCCAATCAACGAACAGAGCAGCCTCAAGCATCTGATCCAGACCGATACATCGATCAATCCGGGCAACTCGGGCGGCCCCTTAGTCGATATCCATGGGCGCGTGATCGGCATCACCACTGCGATTTTGGCCTACGGCCAAGGCATCGGTTTTGCCATTCCAACCAGCACCGCCTACGAGGTGATCGACCGAGTCTTAGAACGCCATCGACGAGGCATCAGCCAGAGCGTCCTTGGCATCAGCGGAATCGATGTGAACCTTGAAGCACAAGCGATTCAGAATAACCATCTGCAACAGCGTAAGGGTGTGCTGCTGCTCGAAGTAGCCCCACAGAGCGCCGCCGAACAGGCCAGCCTGCGCCACGGCGATATTCTACTCTCGCTCGAAGATCAGGTTATCGATTCGGTACAACAGCTCCGAGCGACAATTCAACAGCTTCGTGGTCGTAGCCCTTGGCGGGTGAGCTTCCTACGTCAAGGACGCCAGCGCAGTGTCAGTCTTATTCCGCATAGGCCAAGCGCATAGATCCCGGCACAATCGGGGAGATTTGGCTTTCCAGACCTCCCCGATCAGCTCATTTCATCTTCGATCGCCAACCGACAACAGCGGCGTTAATTGCAACTGATCCCAGCTTCTATTACAATCAAACTAGGTTTCTAGAAAACTGGAGGATTATTATGATTTCCATAGCACCGCACGTAGCCGCTGCGCTCGAAAATAAACAAGCAGTCGTTGCGCTCGAAAGTACAGTTATCTCTCACGGTCTCCCCTACCCGCATAACCTCGAGGTCGCCTTAGCGCTCGAAGAAGAAGTGCGCGCTGCTGGGGCAGTTCCTGCAACGATCGCGGTGGTTAGCGGCGTGCCAACGGTTGGCATCGATCGTGCTCAACTGGAGCATTTCGCCCAAGCTAAGGATGTGCTCAAACTGTCGCGTCGCGATATCGCCTATGCGATCGCTATGAAGCGCGACGGCGCGACCACGGTAGCTGCAACCATGGCTCTCGCCGCAGCCGCAGGCATCGACGTATTTGCTACGGGCGGCATCGGCGGCGTCCACCGAGGCGCCTCGCAAAGCTGGGATATCTCCGCCGACCTGACCGAACTATCCCGCACGCCGGTCTTAGTGGTTTGTGCAGGTGCAAAAGCCATTCTCGACTTACAAGCGACCGTCGAGCAGCTCGAGACCTTGGGTGTACCGGTGTTGGGCCTCGCCACCGACGAACTACCCGCTTTCTATAGCAAGAGCAGCGGTATTCCGCTCCCATGGCGTGTCGAAGATCCAAAACAAGCGGCAGCAGTGTGGTTGGCAGCCCGCCTCGAAAGCAACGCTGGCCCGACCGGAGGCATGCTGTTGTGTGTTCCGCCACCCAGCGAGGTCGCTCTGCCCTGGGACGAAGTGGAACAATCGATTCAGCGCGCCCTAGCCCGTGCCGAAGCCGCTAACGTACGCGGCCAAGCTGTCACACCTTTCCTACTGGCCGCTATGGCCGAAGAGACTCATGGTGAGAGTATGGAGACCAACATCGCCCTCTTGCGCCAAAACGCTCGCGTCGCCGCTCAAGTGGCCCAAGAGATCGCCGCCTCCAAATAGTCCTCACACCAACTCCGCTTACAGACGTACACGCTTGTAAGGCAAAACAGAGCTGTGAGCGATTTCGCGCTGTTGTGCGAAATCGCTCACAGCAAAAAGTGCCACGTTCCACTCTGCTGCAAGCCACAAGCCATAGAGTGATCAACCTAATTCGCTATCATACGAAATCTGTTGGTGTCATGGGGGCGGCTTCGCCAGCGCGGGCTAGCCCATCTGGGTGGCGGGCAGGCTGTTGGTAGCCGTAGGCGGACGCGCCAAAAGCCACGTTTGGGGTAAAGAGCTCGCCGCCAGAGCGCTGATGTTTGCAAGCGAATTTGCTATCAGCTGCAACAAAAACCTTATTTCTTACGTCTATATATATGAATGGTAAATAACGTTGCACCCATGCTCAGCGTCTGTGTTATGTTTGCACGCATTGTCTGCGAAGCCCATAGCAGCAAACATGTTAGAAAAGTATTAATATTCCTGAGATTGTGAAAATATCTACTTGACATAGCACAGGCGACGCGCTACAATTAAATTAGAATTTTCTTGTGAAAGTTCTCTTGTTTGTGAAAAAAGCAACGATTGTATCAGAGCTGATTGTTGCTTTTAGCATATATTATGTTGTAAACGGGCTAGGGCCAAGTCCGTTGGGGTCTCTGCTGAAGCATCAATTGCCCTATCAGCTTCTCTCCCCTAAAGCCGCGTCGCTGAAGCGCCTGCGGAGTGGCACCCCGAATGAATAACGCGTAGCTGAGATATATATGAGGGTGTGGCTCCTTCTTGTCGGAAAGAAGGAGCCATACTTTGTCTCTAAGGGGGAAGGTATGACTGAGAACAAAGATCAGAGTGTAGTCTGGGAAGTGGACGACCCCCGCCTTGTTGAAGAGCCTGAGCAGTTCGACGATGTTGAAATGCTTCTGGCCGAGACACGCGAAGAGCAGCCAACAACTGGCAACACTTCTATTGATGCGGTTCAACACTATTTACACGAAATCGGCAGAGTTCCGCTTTTGAACGCTGCTGAAGAAATAGAGCTCGCTCAACGGATTGAACGGGGCGATGCAGCACAGTTACGCCTTCAATCTGATGAAGAGATAAGCGACGATCTACGCGCAGCCCTCGAAGCCGATATTCAGAGCGGCCGCGAAGCTCGTCGGCACCTGATCCAAGCCAACCTGCGTTTGGTAGTCAGCATTGCCAAGAAATATGTGGGGCGGGGTCTCAATCTGCTCGATCTCATTCAAGAGGGGAATATCGGTCTGATGCGTGCCGTCGAGAAGTTCGATTACCACAAGGGTAACCGCTTCTCAACCTATGCCACTTGGTGGATCCGCCAAGCCGTTACCCGCTCGTTGGCCGAGCAAGGGCGCACCATTCGCTTGCCCGTGCATATGAGCGAATCGGTTGGGCAGGTTAAGCGCACCGCCGATCGGCTCTCGCAGTCTTTAGAGCGCCAGCCCACCGCCGAAGAGATCGCCATCGCCTTAGGCCAGCCGACCGATCGCATTCAGCGCATATTGGAAGCTTCGCGCCGCCCAGTCTCGTTAGAAATGCCTGTTGGCGAAGAGGGCGAGCATACTCTCGGAGACTTTCTGCAAGATACAGAAATGCCTTCGCCGACCGAGTTCGCCTCGCAAAAGCTGCTGCGCGACGACTTGGCCAATGCCTTGGGCCATCTCAACGAGCGCGAGCGTCGCATCATCGACTTGCGCTATGGTCTCGCCGATGGTCAGCGCCGCACTCTTGAAGAGGTCGGTAAGGCTCTGGGCATGACCCGCGAGCGTGCCCGCCAGATCGAAGCCGAAGCGCTGCGCCGCTTGCGCCAGCCCGAGGTCGGTCAGCACCTGCGCGATTATCTCGACTAAACTTGATCCGCTGTTAAGGACAGAAAAGCCGGAAGGTCGCTCGACCTTCCGGCTCTTTTCATATAAGCTATAAACTAATAGCGGCTGTTGCCACGAGAGCTGGCGCCACGCACCTGCTCGAAACAGCTGCTACAGTAAACAGGGCGATCGCCGCGCGGTACAAAGGGAACCGTTGTCTCTTGACCACAGTTCGCACATTCTACCTTGTGAGCGATACGCTCGCGAGGAGCATAGTCGCCACGCCCACTATTCGAGTAGCCGCCCGCGTTGCCTAGGCCACCGTTCTGCTTGCGCGCCTGACGGCACGGGCCACAACGAGTGGGCTCGTTGGCAAAGCCTTTGCTCGCATAAAATTCTTGCTCGCCTGCGGTAAACACGAACTCATTTCCACAATCCCGACACGTCAAATGTTTGTCTACGAACGACATCCCCGCTAACCTCCTTGAAATAAACCCTGTTGGTCGCCATGGTTAGCGTGCAGCGTTGCGTGATCCCCTCCCGCAGCGGGATCATGGAGCACCAGTGCCTACCGCCTGAGCCAATGCCGTACCATTGCTGAGAGTATACACTATCTTTACAAATTATACAATCCCCCAATTTCGCTCTAGGAGTAGCTAAAAGACCATTTCATGAGAAATATTCCAAAAAAGAGCCTGCCTAATGCGCAATTAGGCCTTTAATCATAGGCTCAAACCCACACACATAGATGTGCGGTCGTAGCACAGCAAGGGGCGCAAAGACATACAAATGGGCTGCTGTCGCATAAACAGCAGCCCAAGAATCCTAGCTAGACGTTCTCATTCGAACGAAGCTAGTTGCCTAACTTCGAGCCTAGACGCCCACGGTATCCCACGAGCGAACGCCTTCGGTGTTCACATCCTCACCATCAAGCGGCAAGGGTTGTTGACCAGCTTCTCGCAGGGCCTTAGACGCCGCATAGCAGAAATCGCGGAAGAGCGGGTGTGGGCGATAAGGTCGCGAGAGGAATTCGGGGTGGAACTGACTCGCCACAAACCAAGGATGATCGCGCAATTCGACGATCTCAACCAAACGACCATCGGGCGACTCACCACTCACGATCATGCCAGCCTTCTCGAACAGCTCGCGATACTTGTTGTTGAATTCCAAGCGGTGGCGGTGGCGTTCCATCACCATCTCTTGGCCGTAGGCGGCAGCTGCCTTGGTACCAGGTTTCAAGACACAAGGATAGACGCCCAAACGCATGGTGCCACCTTTGTCGACGATATCGAGCTGATCGGGCATAAAGTCGATGATCGGATGGGGGGTGTGCGGATCAACTTCGGTAGTGTTGGGTTCGTTGCTACCCATGATCCAACGGGCGAAGCTGATGGTGGCGCATTGCATACCTAAACACAGGCCGAGATAAGGCACATTGTTGCGGCGTGCATAGTCAGCTGCCATAATCTTGCCCTCAACGCCACGATAACCGAAGCCGCCCGGCACAACAATGCCATACACATTGGCGAGTAGCTCGTCTGGACCTTCCTTTTCGATCTGTTCAGACGATACCCAGCGAATATCAACATCGTAGTTGTGATACAAGCTGGCATGACGCAGCGATTCGGCTACGCTGATGTAAGCGTCTTTGAGCTCAACATATTTGCCCACCAAGGCGATCGGGATCTTGGGGCGCGGCTGCTTGATATGTTCAACCATCTGACGCCATTCGTCCAGATCGGGCTTTTGGGCATTGAGGTTCAAGCGACGCACCAAGTAGTCGCCCAAACCAGCTTCCTCCAAGACCAACGGCACTTCGTAAATCGTCTCGACGGTCTGCACCGGAATGACCGCATTGGGCTCCACATCCGAGAAGAAGGCGATCTTATCGCGAATCTCCTCAGAGATCGGCATGTCGGCGCGGCAGAGAATCACATCTGCTGAAATGCCTACACCACGCAGCGCCATAATCGAGTGTTGGGTCGGCTTAGTCTTGAGTTCATCGGTTGAGCCGATATGCGGCAACAAGGTTACGTGGATGTAGAGCACATTATCGCGCCCGACATCGCGGCGCATTTGGCGTATGGCCTCAAGATAGGGCAGCCCTTCAATATCGCCAACTGTTCCACCAATCTCAACGATCACCACATCGGCACCGGTTTGGCGAGCCACAGCACCCATGCGAGCCTTGATCTCATCGGTGATGTGGGGGATCACCTGAATAGTGCCACCGAGATAGTCACCACGACGCTCCTTCTGAATAACAGAGGAGTAGATCTGGCCGGTTGTAATATTGCTAAGACGTAAGAGGTTTTCGTCGATAAACCGTTCATAGTGACCAAGGTCAAGGTCGGTTTCAGCGCCGTCCTCGGTAACGAACACTTCTCCGTGCTGATACGGCGACATCGTTCCTGGGTCTACGTTCAGGTATGGGTCGAGCTTCTGAATCGAAACGCTTAGACCACGGCTCTTCAGCAAACGTCCAATAGAAGCGACGCTAATACCTTTACCAACCGAAGAGGCCACTCCACCTGTCACAAAAATGTACTTTGTCATTGTGTTCGTCACTCCTTAAAGATGTATGAACAGCGGTTATTCCGTCGTGTTCGTATCGTTACTGTTCAGGCTAAAAGAAGGGGTCGCTTAGCCTGCCGGCTGAGCGACCCTTACCCGTTCCCTAAATTACCAATTGCATATATGCTTTTCATCATGTTGATCATGATTCAGTCACATTATCTTCGAAATTAATAGATTCATTCAAGAATAGTTTGCATTCGAACTATTCCGATGTATCATTTGCTAAAAAGAGTCTTTTTGGCTCCTTTGAACTATCAAACAGAGATTTTGCTCTGATCTCTTACAAGTTGCAGTCGTTGACCCTTTAGCAAGCAATATTTTCCGAATATATATGTTGTTTTTTATTCTCGTAATCATTTTTTGCTCGGTTGCGTAGAAGAGCTTTTTTCATTCCTCATTCTATGAACCGATTTTCACATATTATGTGAAACGCTTATAGAGTAAAACGTTGGTAATATCATTTTTGCCAATCTCAGAATCGATTGTAATCAAGTGGTAATTTCCAACTATTACCCATAGCAAAACAAAGAGAGAGGGGGAAGGTTAGGCACCTCCCCCCTTGTAGCTCTTTTCTTGGGTTATGAAACCATCAAGGAATACGTCTGTAGTACCCTTAGTATGATAGTAGTATCGCTTCTGAATATAAAACGTGCTGCTATCATTCACTTGTCGCATGATGGTTAGGCTTATAACCCCCTACAGTATATGCTACATCTCGCAGGGCCAAGCGACCCCACAGATTAAGGTTCTCAGTTGTCTACGATTACTTTTGAGTCGACCAACGGTCAGTTAAAAGTCCTCTAAAAGTAACCGTTTCGGTATGTCTCTATGGTAACACACTTTTGGATTTTGTGTGTCAGCATTATGCACTTATCTGCATGATAACAAAGCGAGCCTGTTCTTCCTCACCGGGCAGATTCGCCGTTGTGACGCTAACTTTCTCTTGCGGCTCAATATCTTTCAGACCAAATTCGTGAATAAATTTGTTCAGCAAAGAGCCTTCGCTGTCGGGCTGCGCATTTCCGTACAGCATAGGGATAACCATGCGCGGCTGGATCTGATGAATGACATTTTGAGCCGCACTCACCGAGAGCGTATCGTCGTCGCCAATGGGAACAAACAAAACATCGACGCTACCCAGCGCCTCGACCTGCGATTGGCTCAGTTCATGAGCTAGCGCACCAAGATGGCAGAAGACCACATCGTCGATATGGATAACATAGGCGGTATTAAAACCTTTGAGCTTGCCCTTTTCGTTATCACGGAAGGTGCGCACCCCTGTGATCAGAATACCGCTGACTTCGTATTCGCCCGGGCCTTGAATCGGGAAGACCGATTCACGCATGGGTTTTACGGCGGCGACATTGTTATAGGCAGGATCGTCGTGACTGACCGTTACAATATGAGCGCCAGGGCGGCCGATATCCAGTCCAATAGAGCGATCAAAAGGATCACAAAGGACGATTCCGTCACGTCCGCGCAAGCGGAAACAAGCATGTCCGAGGTAAGTAATATCAGGCATAGGATATGTTAGATCTTCTTGTTATGTGTTAGGCGATTCACGATGGCAGTATGAGGGCGATGTCGTTTTTACAATTCATCGTCTGGCTCTGCGAGCTCTGCACGGTCTGCTGCTTCACGAAGCTCAAGCCATAGGCCATCGATAACTGGTCGGATCACATCGAAGCTAAAGCCTCGACGCTGAAGATAACCGCCCATACGGCGTTGAAAGGTCTGTTTGTCTGGCGATTGTGCATATTTTCGCAGCGCTTTACGAGCTAGTTGCCATGCTCCCGAGCTCTGATCGCCAACCAGCTCTTCATCGCGAACGGTAGCCTCAATCACGTTGCGATCGATCCCCTTGCGACGTAGCTCATCGCGCAAGGCTTGAGTGCCGCGAGGCCGTAAGATCTGGCGGTTTTCAACCCAATAGCGCGCAAATGCTGCGTCGTCAACGAGGCCTAACTCTTGCAAACGAGCCAGCGCCGAGTCGATCGCCTCGGGCGGAATCTCTTTGCGCGTCAGCTTTTCGCGCAGCTCGGCAGCGGAACGTGGGCGCGAATCGAGATACCGCATCGCGAGTTGGAGCGCTTTGTTATGGTATTCGGTTGCGCGCAGACGAAGCCATGCCGCCTCGTCGAGGACTTTGCCAACATACAGCCCTTCTTGCGCAATCGTGTTGAGACTGACGCCTAAGGCAAACTCGCCGTCGATAAAGAGATTTACGCGCTGGCTTTCGTGCGCTTGTGCTCGCAGCGCAGTGATGGTTCCAGCCGCCATAACAACACCTCTGTCCAAAACACAGCGATCGATGGACGCTGTGGATTGAACCATGTTACCATACTATACAGAAAGCCGCAGCACATAGGCCAGAAACCTACGCGCTGCGGCTTTCGTGTGTATCACTATTCTTCAAACAGGCTGTCTTCGACGCCGTCGTCGTCCTCTTCAGCATCGCTGATAACAGGTGCCGGAACCGCGCTGGTCATAGCTTGGGCACGAATAGCGCGTTCGATCTCGTCGGTGAGCGTGGGGTTCTCTTTGAGGAAGGCCTTGACATTTTCGCGGCCCTGGCCGAGGCGATCTTCACCTAAATAGAACCAAGCACCGCTCTTGCGCACGATTTCGAGCGCAACCGCTTGGTCGAGAATATCGCCGACTCGGCTAATACCCTCGCTATTCATAATATCGAACTCTGCTTGGCGGAAGGGCGGAGCGACCTTGTTTTTAACAACCTTGACGCGCGAACGCGAGCCGATCGTCTCTTGGCCTTGCTTGTAGGTCTCGATACGGCGAATATCAAGGCGAACCGAAGCATAGAATTTGAGCGCCTGTCCACCAGTGGTGGTCTCGGGCGAGCCGAACATCACACCGATCTTCATACGCAACTGGTTGAGGAAGATCACCAAGGTGCGCGACTTGCTGATCGCACCCGAGAGTTTGCGCAGCGCTTGGCTCATCAAACGAGCTTGCAGGCCAGGCAGCGAGTCGCCCATATCACCTTCGATTTCGGCGCGCGGCACCAAAGCGGCCACCGAGTCTATCACGATCACATCGAGGGCGTTCGAGCGCACCAGCGCTTCACAGATCTCGAGGGCTTGTTCACCTGTATCGGGCTGCGAAACCAGCAGCTCGTTGATATTCACACCACAGCGCTCGGCATAGAGGGGATCAAAGGCATGCTCGGCATCGATAAAGGCGGCAGTACCGCCCATTTTTTGGGCTTCAGCCACAACATGTTGGGCAAGAGTCGTTTTACCGCTACTCTCTGGGCCATAGATTTCGACAACACGGCCACGAGGCAGACCGCCGACACCTAGGGCGATATCAAGAGAGATCGAACCCGTTGGAATGACTTCGATCGCCAGACGGGTGCTAGCCTCACCCATCTTCATAATCGAGCCTTTGCCAAACTTGCGGTCGATCTGGCTCATTGCTGCGCTGAGCGCCTTCTCTTTTTCAGGCGAGATAGCCATCGTCTGCGTTCCTCCGTTGTTGGTAGCCACTCGTAATACTCCTTACATACTCGTATTATAATACACAGGAACCAGCTGAAGCCCCTTTTCAAATCATCAATATTTCCAGCCTATATGCGTTTGCAACGTACTGCCAAGAAATATCGTATTGGAACAGGGATCATACCAAATCCGTTTGATCACTTCAGTACTCTGGCGGCTTGATCTCTTCCCCAAAGAGGGTCGCTAGCGCGTCCGCCTACGGCTACCAACAGCTCACCCGTAAGCACGCTGTTGTAGCTGTGTGCCGAGAGACCTCCCCAAAATACAACGATTCAAGCGGATTTCGAATCACTTGTTCTACGACACACAGGTAGTAGAACCGCCGTGTAGGCAGATATGAACATCTGTGCTTATTGTACCATACCTAGGGCGAATTGCAAGACATTTTTGCAAAAAATGTGAGACAGATTCGTGAGCTTCTTGAGGGAAGTGGGCTTTTGCGGTGCTGAAAAGGCTCTGGTATAATAACGTCTGATACGGATAGACGGTACGTGAGAAGACCGTTTCCTTGGAGGCGAGAGGTTTATGGGTCATCGAGTTGTCGTGACGGGTATGGGTGCGGTCAGTCCTCTAGGGCTGGATGTTCCCACCTTATGGAAAGGTATCGTAGAAGGTCGCAGCGGCATTGCTCCCATCAGCTTGTTCGACCCAAGCGGGTTAGAAACAACATTTGCTGGTGAAGTCAAGGGCTTCGACGCTACTAACTATATGGACCGCAAGGAGGTACGCCGTTTCGACCGCTTTGTGCATCTGGCTGTTGCAGCCGCGCGCGAAGCGCTGCGAACCGCCGAGCTGACGATCACACCTGAGAATCGTGATGAGATCGGTGTGTTTATCGGCAGCGGCATCGGCGGCATCGATACCTTCGCAACCCAATTGGAAGTGATGCGTGCGAAAGGTCCTAGCCGCGTAAGTCCCTTCCTTGTGCCCGCAATGATCACCAACATGGCTGCGGGCGTTGTATCGATCGTAACAGGCGCTCGTGGACCCAATATGTGTACTACGTCGGCCTGTGCCAGCTCTGCCCATGCGATCGGCGAAGCGGCAGAGACGATTCGACGCGGTTGGGCCAAGGCGATTATCGCCGGTGGGTGCGAAGCGCCGATCACCCCAATCGGTGTAGCATCGTTCAATAGCATGCGTGCTCTCTCGACCCGCAATGACGATCCAACCAAGGCATCGCGACCGTTCGACAAAAATCGCGATGGTTTTGTGTTGTCTGAAGGCGGCGCGGTATTAGTTCTGGAAAGCCTCGAACATGCGATCTCGCGCGGAGCACCGATCTTAGCTGAAGTGCTCAGCTATGGTTCGAGCGCCGATGCCTACCATATGTCGTTGTTAGAAGAAGATGGAAACGGGGTTGCTCGTGCCATCAATGCAGCGCTCAAGCATGGAGGGATCGGTCCTGAGGATGTCGATTATGTCAACGCCCACGCGACAAGCACACCGGCTGGCGACCCGATCGAAACACAAGCGTTAAAAACGGTCTTTGGTGAACGTGTCTATAAGATTCCGGTAAGTTCGAACAAATCGCAGTTTGGTCACTTGTTGGGCGCAGCAGGAGCGATCGAAGCCATTACAAGCATTTTGGCGATTCGCAATAACCTGTTGCCAGCTACGATCAACCTTGACGAAGCTGACCCGGCTTGTGATCTCGATTATGTGCCGAACACACCACGCCCAGCGAAGATCGATACGGTTGTGAGCAACTCGTTTGGTTTTGGCGGTCACAATGTTGCGCTTGTCTTGCGACGCTATGTCGAATAAGCAGCGTTGAACAAGTTCATTACTACTCCAGAGCCGAGAACCAACCCACATTCTGGTTCTCGGTTCTGCGTTTTAACTCAAAACATAAAACAGACTATATCTTTGTGAGATCTGCGGCTCTGGCTCGCATATGATACGAAATCTGTTTGAATTGTCGGCTTTGGGAGAGAGCTTTCGGCACACACTACTACCAGCCTCGTTTGTTGGGCGGGATGTTGGTAGCCGTAGGCGGACGCGCCAAAGAGCTTCTTTTTGGGGCAAAACCTAGCCGCCACGATCTGAAGAAAGCAAGCGGAATTTGTTATAACAAGGAGAGACGAGCTTTCAAACTCTACGATCTGCTCTGTATCCTTCCTAACATAGCGACTGGATTTGTTTTGGTTTCGCTGTCTATAGAGAACTTCAGCATTTGATAGTGCTAGAGAAGCGTACCTAAGGATGCACATCAGCAGGTAGAGATAAGGATAGATACTATGGTAACACTCGACGAGGTGATGCAAACCCTTCAGGTTCAATTTCGCGACCAACGCCTCTTGAAAAGCGCACTGTTGCATCGCTCATTTGTGAACGAACGGCCACACGAGACCGAATCACTTCCTTCCAATGAACGACTTGAATTTCTGGGTGACGCTGTTCTCAATTTCATTAGTGCGAGTCTGCTCTACACACGCTTTCCAGACAGTTCGGAAGGAGAATTAACCACCCTTCGTACTGCGCTTGTCAAGACGACGACCCTTGCCGACTTCGCCCGCGAACTGCGCTTAGGCGAATTTGTGCTTATCAGCATGGGCGACGAAGAGATGACCAATGCCCGCAACCGTCCATCGCTGTTGGCTGATGTGTTTGAAGCGGTTTTGGGCGCGATCTATCTTGATCAAGGCATTGAAGCAGCACGAAAATTTGTAGAGCCCTATCTCGAACGTGCGCTGCAGCGTGGCACAACACCCGACTACAAAACGATCCTTCAAGAGCGGATTCAAGCCCTACACAGCAAAACCCCCTACTATCAGACAGTCAATATCACTGGTCCCGACCATCGACGGGTCTACACAGTTGAAGTTTTGCTTGAAGAAAAGCGTCTCGGTATCGGCACGGGCACCAGCAAGCAAGCAGCGGCCCAACAAGCAGCTCATCAAGCGCTGCATGCGCTCGATTCAAACAGCGGCTAACAAGCGAGCGCGGCTCGTTTCGCGCCAAGCCTCATCGCTTGGCTGCCGCAGGCTTATAGCTAGACAGGCACCTCTTCATCATCTTGCAAAGCGGGATGCAAACGTGTCGTTGCGAGCCACGCTTCAACACCTTCGCTGGTCAAAACACCCTTCTCGGTTACGATTCCGGTGATTAAGGAGAGTGGGGTAGTATCGAAGTAGTGGTTTTTGACCTCAACTCCTTCGGAAACTGGCTTCCAAACCTGAGTTGCGGGCCACCAGCGCTCTTCGGGCGCGTGATAACCGGGGGGAAGAAACTTCTCACTTCCACATAAGGTATAAATTGGAACCTGGCTCTCGCTCGCGGCTAAAGCCAATCCGTAGGTGCCGACGCGATTCACTAACCCAGCACTGCTCAATAAGTCGGCGCCTACCAACACCAGTTGCGACTCACGAACAAGCTTGAGCGCAGTAGCATCGCTTACGAGCGTTACGGCGATTCCGCTCTCTCTCAGCTCTTGGGCTTGGGTGCGGCCCTCATAAGCAGGACGACTCTCGCTACAGATCACGCTGAAGCGCCGCCCTGTACGCTGGGCATGACGCAGAGCCGCACGCACAGTGGTGCTACGCCCGTGGATCAAGACCTGAGCACCATCGTGGATCAAAGGTAAGACCGCGGCCACAATCGCATCTTCATGCACGCGCAATTTGCGACGAAAGGTATCAGTCGCTTCTCCGACCGCCTTCGACATAGCCCCCGGCGACTCGACTGCTTCTAAATTCCACAACACTTGGTTGACGAGATTCACAATCGGAGCCATCGCTGGTTGAGCACGTATCAAAGCCCAGCCTGTAGCTAAAAGTTCGCGTCGGAAGGCCTCGGGCGAGGCTGCTGCACCCATTTTAGCGCGCTGCAAAAGTACATCTGCGGCTCGCTCTGCCAATTCAACGGCACTTGTCGTCGTATCTGCCGCAATATCGGCTATAGTCTTTTGAATATTCACGGAGAAGGCTCCTTATAGATACGCGATGTTTCACTGTGTACTTTCGCACAATACAATCTTCTAGCGGCCTAACATCTAGGACGTCTATACACCGCTTAACGAGCAGACTTTCAACAAGGCTAAATGCTTCAAAAAGACATCATAAAGCAAAGCCAACAATAATGAAAGCAGGCGTGACCTCATCTTTACGATGGTGAAAGTATAAATAGCTTCAGCAAGAGAGCGCAAGCATCCATGCTTGTTAAAAGTTGTTCGTTTACTATTCAAACATGTTACTTCTACAACTTGTAGAGGTGGAGCAATTCATGCGATTGTATGCGAAGAAAAGCGCTTATAGACAGACAGTCGCGATACGCTTACTACTGAGATACAACAGAACGACGGAAAATGGAAGACCTCTCCTACGCAAGTCTTCATTGTCCGTCGTTCATTTACAGGCGCTCGTTATGGTTTACTATACCATTGTTTTGATTTTTTGGTGCACATTTCCGCACCATATTTGTCGCGTTTTGTTAACCATTCGTATGTTAGGCTCACACAAGTAACGCGCCCACGCGCTTATGAAGTGCTATCAGCTTCTTTCTGGAACAAGGAACGAACAACTCCTTGGAGCCGATCGATATCGAATGGTTTCGGAATGTAGGGATTACCGATCTGGCCGATACGAGCTTGAGTTGTAGGAGCGAGAATATCACCAGTAACAAAGATCATGTGATTAGCGAGTTCCCGATTGCGTTTTGCAACCTCATCATACAGATCGAAACCGCTCATTCCGGGCATCTTCACATCGCTAATAATCAGATCAAAGGGCTGTTCTTGCAAAGCTTCAAGAGCAGTTTCTCCACTCGTCACTACAACCGGTTTGTGACCGAGATCGTTCAAGAGCCGACCCATAAGCCGACCAACGGGCTCTTCATCATCAACCACCAAGACCGAATAAGATTTCGTGGGCTCTTCTGGTTTCGGAAGGGCTTCGCGAGGTGCTTCCTCTTGATGCTGATCGTTTCTCAAGGGTAGCTCAACATACATGGTAGTGCCGACGCCCACCGTACTCTCGGCCCAGATCCGTCCGCCGTGTTCTTGAATGATACCAAAACAGATCGAAAGGCCCAAACCTGTGCCTTGGCCGATCGGTTTTGTTGTGAAGAAGGGATCAAAGATGCGGCTCACATCGCGCTCGGGAATGCCCACACCAGTATCAGAGATATCGACGATCAAAGAGGTACGCGTCGTCATATCGGGGCCTTGCACCTGCTGCTTGCGTGTGCGCAAGGTCAGCGTACCAGGAGTACCACGAGCCACCATGGCTTGGTGAGCGTTGTTGATCAGGTTCAAAAAGACCTGCTGCAACTGGTGCGGATCAGCGATGGTATTGGGCAAGTAGGGATCGGTCTGAATATCAACTTTGATATTATCGACGCGCAACTGGTAGGCACGCAAGTTGAGGGTGCTTTTCACCAGTTCGTTAATATTGACCATCACCCGCTCGGGTTTGTGTTCGCGCGCAAACAGCAAGAGATTCTGAACGATGCGAGCCGCTCGCTCCGACTGCACATAGATATGTTTGATATCTTCGCGCACATAGTCGCTGAGCGACTTCTCGCGTAAGAGCAACTGGGCATAGCCACTGACGCTCGTCAGCGGATTGTTGAGCTCGTGAGCGACACCGGCCACCAATTGACCCAAAGCCGAGAGCTTTTCGGCCTGCATCAGCTTCTCTTCGAGGCGGCGGCGATCGGTGAGGTTACGCGCGATACAGTGCAAGCCCGGCTCAGAAGCGCCATCGTCCATCAAACGAGCGCTCACCTCGAGGAAGATGCGGTCTTCATCGCGACGCAGCATCTCTAACTCAAAAGGTGCGAGCTGCACTCCGGTCAACAATTGCTTAAAGCCAGCTTCGATCTCGGGCCATTGGCTAGGAGGGCAGAAGCGACTGAGCGGCTGCCCACGCAGTTCATCGAGCGAATAACCGGTCAACTGCTGGCCCGCCTTGTTGATGCTGACGATATTGAGCTGCGAATCAAGCGTGAAGATCAGGTCGTAAGCATTAGTGAAGAGATCTCTGTAACGCTCCTCAGACTGCTTCACTTGTTGATAGAGCCGAGCGTTTTCGATCGCGATTGCGGCATAGTCAGCCAAGGCAGAAAGCAGATATTGGTCGTTATCGGTGAAGACCCGATCAGAGATCTGGTTATCGACCGCCAACACGCCGATCACATGCGAACCAACGATCAAGGGCACCTGAATGATCGAATGGACAAAAAAGCCCGTTTTGACCTTCAGCACTGAACCGTTAGAGGACTTGTCGAGGCGAATGCTTTTGCCCGTGCGCACCACCTGTCCAGCCAAGCTATCGTTGATCGGCATACGCAAGTGCTGGGCACGCTGTTCGCCCATATTTTTAGCGGCGCGCAGATACAGCTCGTCGCGCCCTTCATCGCGCAGCAACAGAAAGCCTTCTTCGGCCCGCGTGATATACACGCCCGCTTCGACGATTCGCTCGAGCAACTCTTCAAGGCCCATCAGGGCGCTCACCGACTTACCGATGCTGTAAAAAACGGTAAGCTCCTGTACGCGCTGTTGCAAGTTGCGCAAGAGGCGGTCGCGCTCACGCTGGAGGCGACGCTCGCGCAATGCTTGGTCGATGACGCCACGAGCCTCGGTATCGCTAAAGGGCTTAATAAGGTAATTTCGCGCTCCCAGACGGAATGCCTCAACCGCAACGCCTTCAGAGCCATGGGCAGTCATCAAAATAACTGGCACGTCATAGCCTTCTTGGGCGATCAGTCGCAGAAGGTCAAGGCCACTAATATCGGGAAGCTGTAAGTCAAGCAGAATAAGATCAGGCAGTTTTTGGCGCAAGCGGGCGAATCCCTGGCGGCCAGTATTCGCGATTTGGGCTTTAAATCCCAATTCAGGGAGGACATAATTTGCCAACATCGCGCAGATCTGCTCGCTGTCGTCAACAATTAAAATCTCTTCCATATCCCTCTGCTCTCAATGCTGTGGAAAAGACGTGAAAAGCAAGCCAATGAACTTAGAACGAAGCCTCGTGCAGATCTGAAGTTGTAGCGAGTGCAGCTCAAAGAGGCAAAACCCGGTCCAGAGCTACTATTTACTACAATTTTCTCATTTTACAATGAAGCACTAGGCATGACAAGAGGACTAAACATGCTCCGTTCTCTATGATCAACTATAGTTCTAGGAGATTTCAATAGGAAAAAGAGCACCTTTAGAATAGTTCCTCTTCACGTCTCGACCACACACCTATCACACCGTTCTTTCAACACTCGGAACGGGTGGCATCCCTACACCAAAAGGATTCGCACTTCCCAGATGGATTCTGTAGCTCATAGGATGATAGCTGATGTGGCAAATCGTCTGTTACAATGCTACCTTCTAAGAAGCGGCTTAGGGTCAAATAAACCTAGCTATTAACCAGTATAGCACCTTGCTCATTCTTACGGTATCGGCTATGATGCAAACAACGCACGGATCGGTCTGTCATAGTAACTGGTAGTTATGTCTACTATTTGTATCTTAGGCGATGTTAATGCCGACCTTACAACAAAACTGGCCGCTTACCCACAAGAAGGTGATGACAGCGAGATCTTAGATATTCGATGGTGTAGTGGCGGTGGTGCAGCAAACTCCGCAACCGCTTTCGGCTTGTTGGGCGAAGCAGTTCGTTTGTTGGCCTGTGTAGGCAACGATCCCGCTGCCGCCATCGCGCTGCAAGCAGCCACCCAAGCCGGCGTTCAGCTCGATGCCATTCAAAAGCATCCCAGCGTCGCCACAGGCGTTTGTATTGTCAGCGTTAGCCCATCAGGACAACGGACCTTCTCGAGTTTCCGTGGAGCAAATGTCGAACTTGATGGAAGCAACTGGGGGGTCGAGTGTTTTGGAGGTGCGCGTCATTTCCACCTGAGCGCCTATGCTTTGCTAAGTGGTAAGCAACAAGCTACGGCACTCCACTGCATCCAGCTTGCCAGACAGCATCAAATCCCTGTATCGATCGATCTGTGTACCTTATGTGTTCGTCACCAAGCAGATTTGGTACGACAGCTTTTGCCGTCATTTGCACTTGTGTTCATGAACGAGCAAGAACTCGCGCTTCTGCATCCCGATTTACCTCAACATGCAGCCTTAACAGAACTGATAAACGCTGGAGCAGGCTGCGTTGTGCTCAAACGAGGCAGCGAGGGTTGTACGGTGGTCACAGCCAAACAGTACCTTGAATTGAACGGGTTAGCGGTATCGGCCATCGACACCAACGGCTGCGGCGATGCCTTTGTAGCAGGCTTTCTCTATGCGCGCTTACACGGCCAAGCCTTGCTAAGCCAAGCCGCTATGGGTAATTTGCTTGGTGCCCTGACCGCCACGCGCGTCGGCGCGGCAGATGCTCTTCCCAGTAAACATGAGCTAGCAGCCGCCTACGCACGTTCGACCGATTGGGTAGGCCATGCGGCTTTGACGGATCTATTCAAAGTATAACAAGTATTTGTAGCGTCCACACCTCCATCTCCCCTTCCGCTACAGATCTTAAACCGTACCACACCCGCAAAATATGTTATAGTCTAATCAAATAAACTGTTCTTTTATCAGTTTACATCTCGAATAAAGAGCCACGTTTCCTTTGATTAGCTTGTCTTAGACACGCTTGTGTGCAAGCGTAGTTCAAGGGTCGCACCCTTCTCCCAAAGCATATTGGCATCTATCGCGATCAGGCGAAATCATGACACCACAACAAATCTATCTGCGAGCATTAGAGCGCCTTCGCAGGCGCATCGCTGCCATGGAACGCACACTCAACGGAGCCTCACTCTCTGTGCATGAAGAGTTCGAAGAACTCTGTCTCATTATTCCATTGATAGAACAACATATCGTCGCTTTGTCTCGCGATCCCTGCAGCTCCTCGAACCATTCTGCTTCAACATTGAACAACCCTTCTCAAAGCTGTTTTTTTCCACCCTATCAAACACTTAACGGCCAAGCTATCTATGCCATCCTCTCGATAGAAGTATGCGATTCAGAAGAGTTTAGCGCTATCCATTGGGAAGCTATCGAACAGTATGGAGGGCGGCTTTTAGTGGCGCACAATCCCTATGAAGTTGTAAAGGGAACGTGGTGTCCCAATCGCATCGTGATCCAACGTTGGCCCAACATCGATACCTTCCAGCACTGGTTCAAAAACTACGGTTTACGCACTGCCAACAACAACGCCCTTACGATCAGCAGCCTATTGCTAGTTGAAGCTGTCGAAAATGAAGTGGCCTACAACTAAAAAAAGCACGAACTGTGGCGGCCTGCCATCGCTTATGCAGCGGTAGGCCGTTCCGATCAAGAAGCTCGATAAAGCGAAACTTCTTATATGACCTTTCCTCGATTCCGGCGTCGCACAACGCGCCAATTGAGGCTGCATAACAAACGGCTCAATGTGTTCCAAACTCTGGCGTCAAGGTCACTTCCCCAAAGCAGGCCCAAACCGCGTCCGCCTACGGCTACCAACATCCCGCCCGCCAAAAGGCACTTCTATTCTCGAGCCGCGAGCGCCCCAAAGCGCATACATTCACACGCACTTGGTACTCTTCCCAAACGTGATACAGCAAGGCGAAGAAAGAGCGACCTCTTACCCAACAAGCATACCTGCGTTCCATTCTGCCAAAGGCCAAAACAAAAAGCGATCAAGCGAATTTGATATAAACAGGATAAGCGGAGCTTGTGGGCCGAAGAAGATCTGATCACAAGCTGTACAAAGGTAAAGGAAAAGCTATGCCCCCTGCTTGGAAAGAACGACTCGATTCGCTGCAGATCAAAGATCTGAAGGAGGTTTGTGGCTCAAGCAAACCGATTATCGGCATGGTGCACTGCTGGCCGCTGCCCGGCTCGCCCGGCTACACCGGCTATGGCATGCAAACCATCATCGAGCATGCCCTGCGCGATGCCTATGCCCTCGCCGAAGGTGGCTGCGACGCGATCATCGTCGAAAATATGTGGGATATCCCTTTTCGAGCCGGGCCACACATTCAGCCCGAGAGCATCGCTTCGCATGCGGTGGTAGCCAGCGCCGTCAAGCGCGAAGTCGCGCTGCCGCTCGGAATCAACCTCGTTCACAACGGCGGTACTGCGTTGTTAGGAATCGCGCTGGCGGCCCAAGCCGACTTTATTCGAGTCTGTATGTTTACGGGGGCGGGCGTCTGGGACGCCGGATCGTGGGACGAGGGTTGTGCCGCCGATCTGATGCGGCGGCGCAAAGAGCTGCACGCCGAGCATATCAAGCTCTTCGCCGATGTCGATAAAAAGCACTCGGTCCGCTTCCCCGGAATCGACCTCGCGACCCATATCGAATGGACGCGTTTTTTCGGGGCCGACGCCTTGATCGTGTCGGGCCGTATGACCGGCGACGCGCCCGATGTAGAGAAGGTGCGCGAAGCCAAACGTTTGGCGGGCGATCGTCCCGTATTGCTGGGCAGCGGCACGACCGAAGCCAATATCGCGGCCTTTATGCAGGTTGCCGATGGTGCGATTGTGGGCAGCAGCATCAAAGAAGATGGCGAGATCGCCAACCCGGTCGATCCGAAACGGGTGCGCCGTTTTGTGGAAGCGGCCCGCTCAGCCGCATAGCATGCTCGTTTGCAGCTAAAATGAAGAGCATGCACGTCTTTAAACGGATTTGGTATAAACAGCGTAGATTTAGACGCTGTTTATCGACGCTAAACAGCGTTTCAACCTGCTCGCTGCTCGCCGCGGGCAGGTTACAGCGCTTACAGTGATTCCCGCTGCAAAGCAGCGAAACGGCTTCGCTTGTGGAGGGCGGCGCTTTGATAGCCGTAGGCGGACGCGGTTGAGAGCGCATGGCAGGAAGAGACCTAGCCGCCAAAAGCCCAGCATCAGCATTGACGCAAGAGCATGCAAAATGGCTCTGGGAGATGGTCTCCCAGAGCCACGTTTGTTAAGATCGAAACGTTTAGCGCTTGACTTGGTAAGCCTTCTTGCCAGCGAAGACAGCCGACGAGCCGAGCTCTTGCTCGATGCGCAGCAGCTGGTTGTACTTGGCAACGCGGTCGGTACGAGCCGGAGCACCGGTCTTGATCTGACCTGCGTTGGTAGCAACCACCAAGTCGGCGATGGTGACGTCTTCGGACTCGCCGGAGCGGTGCGACACAACAGCGGTCCAGTTGGCACGCTGAGCCATCTGAATAGCGCTCATGGTCTCGCTCAGGCTACCGATCTGGTTGAGCTTGATCAGAATGCTGTTGGCGGCCTTCTCTTCGATGGCGCGCTCCAGACGCTGAACGTTGGTCACCAGCAGGTCGTCGCCCACCAGCTGAACGCGGTCGCCGATGCTAGCGCGCAGCAGCTTCCAGCCTTCCCAGTCGTCCTCGGCCAAGCCGTCTTCCAGCGAGATCAGCGGGTAGCGATTGGCGATGTCGGTCCAGTAGGCGACCATTTCTTCGCTGCTCAGCACGCGGCCCTCGCGCTCCAGATGGTACTTGCCATCTTTGTAGAGCTCGGTACAAGCCGGGTCCATAGCCAGATAGATCTGCTCGCCGGGCTTGTAGCCGGCCTGCTCGATCGCTTCCATAATCACTTCCAGAGCAGCCTCGTTGGTGGGCAGGCTGGGAGCAAAACCGCCCTCGTCGCCGACGTTGGTGCCCTGACCGCGCTTGTGCAGCACTTTCTTCAGGCTCTGATAGATCTCGGCACCCCAGCGCAGACATTCGCGGAAGCTCTCGGCGCCATAGGGCATGATCATAAATTCTTGGAAGTCGGTGCTATCTTGAGCATGCTTGCCACCGTTGAGGATGTTCATCATCGGAACGGGCAAAACATGCGCATGGACACCACCCAGATAGCGGTAGAGCGGCAGGCCAACAGCAGCAGCGCTAGCCTTAGCGGCGGCCAGCGAAACGCCCAGAATAGCGTTGGCACCAAGGTTACCCTTGTTGTTGCTGCCATCGAGCTCGATCAGGGTCTTGTCGAGACCAACCTGGTCGAGCGCATCAAAACCAACCAGCGCCTCGGCGATCTTGGTATTGACGTTCTCAACAGCCTTCAACACGCCCTTGCCGCCGTAGCGCGACTTGTCGTCGTCACGCAGCTCAAGCGCTTCGTAAGCGCCGGTGCTCGCGCCGCTCGGCACAATCGCGCGGCCGATATCACCGCTCGCTACACGCACATCAACTTCAACGGTCGGGTTGCCGCGCGAGTCCAATACTTCACGGGCAACGATCTCTTCAATAATGGTGGACATGCACTTCCTCCACTCAATCTATAACAGGGGCTCAAATCGTACACAGCCCCTCGGGTGTCCAAGCTTCAACGAAAGGCAAGTATAGCATACCTCGCCACATGCGTCTTCTATAATCGGGCGCTTTTAGGCCAGCGCTGAACGAATGAGAGGGCACACATCGACATTCCAAGCTTGTTTAAGCTCGCTCGCTATGCCGCGAGAGAGATTACAGGCAAAAACAAAGGTTAACAACCAAAGATGTAGCGGAACAAAGAGACATGCTTTAAACTACATAACAGGTCAAAAAGAGTAGAAAAACGCTTTTAAAGATTTGAAAGTATCCTCATATTCGATCAGGATACTCAAAAAAAGCGAAAGGCTATGGTATAATTAAATTAGCGTTAACTACACAGGGTAAATAGCTTCATGACAACTGCGATATTGACCGATACGCGCCACGCTGCGCATACCGACCCGGCCCATGTTGAGCGTGCAGAGCGCCTTTTTGCTATTCAAGAGGCGCTTGATGATAATGGTTTGCTGCCAAACCTTATCCACCTCGCTCCGACCCCACCTGCCAATGATATACTAGAATTGGTGCATACCCGCCGTTTGCTTCAAGAGCTTGAACGCTTGGCGGATTGGGGCGGTGGACGTATCGATTCCGATACCTATATGACAGCCGAATCGTGGGAAGCGGCGACGCTCTCGGCAGGAGCTGCGGTACAAGCAGTGACAGCCGTGGTTCGCGGCGAGGTCAGCAACGCCTTCGCGCTCATGCGTCCGCCTGGGCATCATGCCACGCCCACGCGCGCGATGGGCTTTTGTTTGCTCAACAATATCGCCATTGCCGCACGTTACGCTATCGAAGTCTTAAAGATCAAACGGGTTGCGATCGTTGACTATGATGTTCATCATGGTAACGGCACCCAAGACAGCTTCTACAATGACGATAAGGTGCTCTTCTGCTCGGTTCACTCCGACTGGCTCTATCCAGGCACGGGTTTTATCAATGAATATGGCAGCGGTTCAGCAGAAGGCACTACCCTCAACGTTCCACTGCCCCACGGCGTTGGTGATCAGGGCTACAAACAGGTCTTCGACGAGCTGATTCTGCCAGCCGTCAAACGCTTCCGCCCAGAGTTGATCCTCGTATCAGCAGGGTTCGACGCACATCGACGTGACCCACTCGGCACGCAACGGCTCAGTACAATGGGGTACGCACAAATCACGCGCATGCTGTATGATACAGCTACAGAAATATGTGATGGTCAACTTGTGCTCACGCTCGAAGGCGGCTACGATCTTCAGGCATTAAGCGAGTGTTCTATCGCCGCCACAAAGGTGTTGTTGGGTCATCAGGTCGATGCGACAGCTCCTGCTAGCAAGCACCCTGAGCCTGACATTCGAAACGTGATCAACATGCTACAACGCAACCATCCTTTGTTACGTGAAGCCTAACCATTGGCTGGGCTTGTGCGACCAGCGCCAAGCGCTCGTCTCTCAAGTTTTCAAAAATAGGATACACCCATGAGCACAATCGCAGTGATCAACTACGGCGCTGGCAACTTGCCTAACGCCGTACGAGCACTTCAATATGTTGGCGCCGATGTCGTAATTACCGAAGATCCGGCTGTTGTCGAGGCGGCCTCGGTGGTTATTCTACCCGGCGTCGGTGCAACCCAAGATACCATGCGCTCACTCAGCGAGCTAGGCATGAGCAAAGTGCTGCCTGCTTACATCGCAAGCGGACGCCCATTTTTGGGGATCTGCGTTGGTATGCAGGTTTTGCTTGAATATAGCGAAGAATTTGGCTTGCACAACTGTTTAGGAAGCATTCCCGGTACAGTGCGCATGCTGCCTCCCGGCCAAAAAGTGCCTCAGATCGGTTGGAACCAAGTTCGTTACAGCCCCGAATTCGCGAATCACGCGCTCTTTAAGGGTATCCCTGATCAGAGCGACTTCTATTTTGTGCACTCGTTCTATTGTGATGTGCCCGACAAGGTTGTAGCCGGACGCACCACGTACGGGGTCGACTTCCCGAGCGTGATCATTCAGAATCGCCTCGCTGCGGTCCAGTTCCACCCAGAAAAGAGCGGGCGCTGGGGCCTCAAGCTCCTTGAGAACTTTATTAGCTGGGCAACGAGCCAAAACCCGATCAGTGTCGATTCGAACGCTCTTGAAAGCGTGTAGGAGGACGAAGGCATGCGACCAAATCCTGAAATAACCGCAAAATATGAGGAAGAGCGGCTACGCGCTCAAGACCAATCACAAATCGTCTATTTGCAGGGCCAACTCGACGAGCTGCGCCGTCTGATCAAAGATCAAACCAACAAATATAACTGGGCGATCGAGCAGGTGCGTAAAACCGAGGCCTTGGTTGGTCAAGTTCAAGGCATGTTCGAACGCCACACCGAAGAGATCCGCCAAACTGTTGAAGTCTCGCGGCGCGATATCGCCTCGTTGCGGAAAGATATCGCCAGCGCGCTGGTGAAGATCGAAGAAGGTGTTCAGCCCATTCGCGAAATGCAGTCGCAGATCCATCAGTTGGCCGAAGCGCGCAAACACGACCGCGACTCGATCTTCCCGATCTTTGCCCGCATCGAAGAAGCCGAGCGTAAGATGAGCGCTTTACAAGCCCAGATCAAAGAGCAAGATGAGCGCTCGCGCCAAGCCATTCTTCAGATCGAGCGTCTGCGCGAAGCCGACGCTGTGGTCGCCCAAGAGGCGCGCCGCATCAGCGAAGAGCTGCAAGTCGAGAAGCAGAGCCTGCGCCGCCAAGCCGTCGAAGCCCAACAGCTGGTCACCGACCTGCGCAGCGTGCTCGACGACCATTCGGCGCGCATCACACGCATCGACGAGATCCGCCAGCATATCGATGCCTTGGCCGAAACCCTGCCGAATCAGATCCAAGAGGTAGCAGCTCAGATCCCCGATATCGTTGTCGACATTAAGCGTGTCGAACGTATCTCGACAGAGCGCTTCTTGATGACCCAAGAGCGCCTAGAAGATCTGCGCCACCAAAACGAAGAGAAGATCTCGACTCTGCAAGAGACCGACGAACAGCACCTGCGCCATATCACCTCGTGGCTAGAGCGAATCGATACCTGGGTTCGCGAACTTGAAAAACGGCTCAGCCGCAGCACAACCCGTCTCGAAACAATTCAGCAAGAGCACTTGGCTCATGTGGCAGATATCGAAAAACGCGAGGTTCGCGTGTTGGAAAGCCTTGCAGAAGCCTTCCGTATTCAATTCGAACAGACCAAAGCTGAACAGAGTCAATTAACGACCAATAACGAACAAGAGTCTTAAACCATGTTGACACGCAGAATCATTCCTTGTTTAGATGTCAAAGCTGGGCGCGTTGTAAAGGGCGTTGCCTTCCTCAACCACCGCGACGCTGGTGACCCGGTTGCATTAGCAGCAGCCTACAACGAGGCAGGCGCTGATGAGTTGGTGTTTTACGATATTACCGCCAGCAGCGACGAGCGTGCGATCATGGTCGATGTGGTCAAGCAGACGGCCGAGCAGGTCTTCATTCCGCTCACCGTCGGCGGCGGCATTCGCACAACCGAAGATATGTACCGCATGCTGCGAGCAGGGGCCGATAAGGTCTCGATCAATACAGCGGCGGTCTTAAATCCCCAGCTTATCTCCGATGGAGCGCGCCAATTCGGCAGCCAATGCATCGTTTTATCTATTGATGCGCGACGAGTCAACGAACCAAACGAAGCGCCGCGCTGGCATGTCTTCACCCACACCGGGCGCGACGCCCGCCCAACCGGGCTCGACGCGATCGAATGGGCTAAACGTGGTGTGCAACTTGGCGCTGGCGAAATCGTCATTAATAGTATGGATGCCGACGGACAGCGCACTGGCTACGATCTCGAACTGCTCAAAGCGATCTCGACATCGGTTAGCGTACCGGTGATCGCCTCGGGCGGTGTCGGCACCCCTGAACATATGTATGAAGGTTTGGCCATCGGTCAGGCCGATGCAGTGCTCGCCGCCTCGATCTTTCACTTCGGCGACTACACGGTGGCTCAAGTCAAAGAGTATCTGTCGAAACGGGGTATCCCGATGCGACAACTATAAGGGTGACAGCTATGCAGGTTCTGGTACGCTTTTTTGCAGGCCATCGCGACATTGTCGGCAAGGCAGAACAACGTTTTGAGCTAGCCGATGGAGCAACTGTTGGCACACTTTGGGAACAGCTCGTCGAGAGCTATCCGCGCCTCAAAGGCTTCCAAGGTCGCTTGCTCTATGCCGTCAACGAAGAGTTCAGCAGTTTAGATACCGAGCTTCATGATGGTGACGAAGTCGCCTACATTCCGCCCGTTAGCGGAGGCAGCGAGCTGCCTCTCTTTCGCGTCACCCCTGAAGCGATCGAGCCTGCACCCTTAGTCAAACTTGTTCAAACACCCGCCGATGGTGCGGTTGTGACCTTCGCCGGAGTTGGACGCGACAACTTCGCAGGGCGAGCCAGCCAGCGTCTCAGCTACGAGGCCTATGTGCCTCTGGCCGAACGGGCCTTGGAGCAGATCGCCAACGAAGCGCGCGAGCGCTGGGAGATCGGCAAAGTAGCAATTCATCATCGGATCGGTACAATCGAAATCGGCGAAACCGCCGTGCTGGTGGTGGTAGCGGCGCCGCACCGTCAAGCGGCTTTCGCTGCTGCCGAATACATTATGGATCGAATCAAAGAGATCGTCCCTATCTGGAAGCGCGAACATTGGGCGGATGGTAGTGAAGAATGGATCGGTGACGAGAAGACACGAAAGAATCATGCCTGAACTACCTGAAGTCGAAACAGTTGCACGCACAATCGCACCCCAGATCGTAGGCCGAAGCTTTACTCGAATCGAAATCCTCGATTGGGAACGCATGGTTGAGACACCCCCAATCGAGGATTTCCGCCATCTGATCGTTGGACGGCGCGTCGAAGCAGTCGGACGACGCGCTAAGTGGCTAATCATCACGCTCGATGCTGGTTGGTCGCTCGCTATCCATCTACGAATGTCGGGAACACTTTTTGTGGCCCAAAGCAACGAAGCGCTCGACAAACATACCCACTTAGTCTTAGGTCTCGACGATGGTCGACGCTTCTGCTTCCGCGATATTCGCAAATTCGGCAGAGTCCGTCTGGTCGATCAAACTGGTTTACAGCAGCTCGATCTGCAGCATGGCCTTGAACCGCTCTCAGAATCCTTCACGCCTCAAGCATTGGCAGAACTATTGGCAGGTCGTTCAACCAAAATCAAAGCCCTACTACTCGACCAATCACGCATCGCTGGATTAGGAAACATTTACACAGATGAGGCTCTTTGGCGATCACGAATCAATCCTACCCGAGCAGCTGGCAGCCTTTCAAAGAGCGAAATCGAAGCTCTACACGAGGCAATCTGTTATGTCTTACGCCTTGGTATACACTATGGCGGAAGCACACTACGAGACTTCCGGAACGGTTTTGGCGAACGGGGACAGACGCAAGAACACTTTACAGTTTATGGTCGAAAAAACCAGCCCTGTGAACGCTGTGGCAGTCTGATTGAGCGCATTATTGTTGCTCAACGAAGTACCCACTTCTGCCCCGAATGCCAACCAAAAATCAACCAAACGTAACATTTCTGTTAGCATTTGATTGGTATAATTTCGGGTGGGTTCTACATGAAGCATGGTTGTGACACGATGTTCAAATCTGTTTCAAATAGAACCGCTTTCCTTCGTTACTTTTTCTACACTTTTTAGGTACAAGTGTATCTTGTATTTTCTCCGCTAGTTCTAACGGAGCAAGCACGTGTCACATCATGTGTTGTTGATAGAAGATGATAGCATTCTTCAATACTTGATCGTTTCGCTTCTTGAAGCCTTAAACTACAGTGTAGTCACGGCAACAAGTGTGGCCGAAGCGCACAAATTACTTGCCGACGAAGCGTTCGATTTAGTTTTGTTAGATATGAATCTGCCCGATGGCAACGGTCTCGAACTATTAATGAGCCAGAAGAACACGCCGAACGAAGGCCCATTAATGATCGTGACAACCGCCGAAAACTCTGTTAACGCCGTTATTGGGGCGTTGCGGAACGGTGCCTTCGACTATCTAACCAAACCTATCAACCTCGAACTGATGCAACGTACGCTGCGGCGAGCCTCGGAGCATATCAACCTTCGACGCGCGGCCATCAGGCTCGATCAGTTGCAAGCCCAAGAACTCGCAGTTCGTGCCACCGCGCGAGCCGCCGTTCACCATCTAAGCCAAGACTTGACCGTCATTCTAGGAGAGGCTCAACTGCTCGAAGAGACGCTTGACGATCCGGAGTCGATTCACAGCATCCAACGCATCATCAAAGCCGTCGACCGTGCATCTTCGACATTGGCTACGCTACGTCACGCCCGACACTTTGTAACCTCGGACTATAGTGCTGGCGACACCATTTTAGACCTCGAAGCAGCAGCGCGTGATCGGCTGAACGAAACCGACAGCCGAACTTAAGACCTACGCAGCATCAAGCGTGTGCGCTGCTGCACCAATAACCGAACAAGCTGCTCAACTAAAGGGAATTCATCTAGGTTCTTCGTAGCATTGTCCCAAAATTCGTCTAGGTTGTTCTGACCAGCTTGTTGGTATTGCAGAGCTTGCATCAGCATCTCAACGCGATCAAGCGCCTTTATCAGGCGGGCCTCACGGCTCCCTCCCGAGGCATACTCCTCCCACAAAGTCAGCAAGCTTGATCCTTGGGGTAAATCTCCAAACAACTCTTGCATAGCACGGGCCTCAGCTTGATGTTTAAGCTCTGGTCCCAACAAACGCCGAGCACTTGCAGGCAAATCGCCAAGCAGGGCCTCGGCTTGGTCGTGCAGCACAGCGATCGCCAACAGGCGCGCTTGGTCGAGGCTCGGGTCGTGGGCCGCAACCAAAAGCGCTAAACTTGCGACCCCAAAACTATGTTCAGCGACACTCTCGGCCTTGGGCACACCGCGTTGCAGCCAGCCTGTGCGCGGCAGCGCCTTCAACATCAGCAAGCGTTGGTAAAGCGCGATCAATTGTGAGGCGAGCTGCTCGCTCTCGTAAGTCGTCATAGCCATTCCTTTCATCGATATCTTCTAATACCAAATCCGTTTACAGACTTGCGCTCTTGTAACGCAAAAACGGGAAAGAGCTCAAACCTTCCATTCCGTCCTTGGCGCGTCCGCCTACGGCTACCAAAGCTTCCTCCTTCCATAACAGTGTATCGGAGCGGAACATACACCATAGACAACAGTTCAAAGCCATGGTATACCCGCTTGGCAGACAAAAAGAAACGGTGCTGAGCTTCTCGCTCAACACCGTTTCGGTTTCGTTAAACGCTAAAAGTCTTTAGAGGCGAATGGTCTTGCCGCTTGCGACCTGCTGCTCTTCGCTGTGCTGAGGCGTCGTCGGAGCATAGGTCGTGGTGCTCAAGCTCGGGCGAAGGCTGCGGTTCGTCCAGCTTTGCTTTGCACGGCCGAGCAACTCTTGAACCTTATCGTCGATCTGGCTCTCACGCCCACGGGCCAGCAAGCTAGCGCCAGCCAACAAGAGCAAACCGGGCCAAAAACCAACCAAGTAGAGCAGGGCTAAACCAAAGCCCCACAAACCGCCCTGAACAGCTTCTGCGAATTGACCTCGGTTACGTCGCTCGGTATAGAACCGGTAGCCAATAAAAGAGAAGAAGGCGATCGGCAGCATCCACCAAAGGTTGAGCAGGGCGACCACACCAAAGGCGATGAGTGCAATGCCGACATAATATGTTTGGGGTCGGGTCTGTTTCATTTTAGGCTCCTTCTATATCGTAACGAAGGTCTCGTTATCTTCGTATTCATCATCTTCTGGTTATAAGACGACCGCGAATCACAATTGTTGCAGCTTTTTAAAAACGAGTATGATATAAGCAGCACAAGGCTTGGAACATTAGGAAGGAAGAAGACGTTGGGGCAGGAACATAGCTTAATGGTGCGCTCAGCTTACGCCAGCTACCCGGTTATCATCGGGCGCGGCGTGATACGCCAGCTAGCAGCACATTTGAAGGAAGCCGATCTCAACGGCACACTCTGGATCATCAGCGACAGCAATGTCTTTCCGCTGTACGGCAAAGACCTCACGGCGCAACTGCGCGAAGCGGGTTATCGGGTCGAACATACGACCGTACCAGGCAACGAATCGAGCAAGAGCCTCGAAACCTTGAGCGGCCTCTACGATTGGATGATCGGCGGCGGCGTCGAACGGCGCGACGCGGTCTTGGCCTTGGGTGGCGGCGTAGTTGGCGACTTGGCAGGCTTTGCGGCTGCCAGCGTGCTACGCGGCATCGCGGTTGTGCAGATCCCCACCACCCTGCAGGCCATGGTCGATGCAGCCATCGGCGGCAAAACCGGCATCAACCACCCGCTGGGCAAAAACCTGATCGGCGCATTCCACCCACCAAAGCTGGTTTTGAGCGATACCGATCTGCTCGATAGCTTGCCGGCGCGCGAATTGCGAGCTGGCTGGGCCGAGGTCATCAAGCACGGCGTGATCCGCGACGCCGATCTGTTTCACAAACTCGAAGCGCAGAGCTGGGTCACCCCAGATGGGCGCTTGCCCGAAGCCCAACGCGAAGCGTTCGTCGATCTGCTGGCTCAAGCGGTCAATGTCAAGGTCACGGTCGTTAACAACGACGAGCGCGAAACGGGCGAGCGCATGACGCTCAACTACGGGCACACGCTTGGGCATGCGCTCGAGCAAGCCAGCGGCTACGGCACCTACCTGCACGGCGAAGCGGTCGCGATCGGCATGCATGCAGCCGCACGCATCGCCCAAGGCATGGGACTGTTTAGCGAAGAGCTAGTGGCGCGCCAAGAGCGGCTTCTGCATGCCTTTGGCCTCGCAACTGCCTTCCCCAAAGATATCGACGTTGAAGAGATCATCAGCTTGACACTGCGTGATAAAAAGGTGAAGGGCAAAAAGGTGCGCTGGATTCTGCCCAACGCGATCGGAAGCGTCGAGATTCGCAACGATGTTCCGAACGAATTGGTCGAAGCGGTGATTCGCAACTAAACATCAGTTCAAACGATCGCTCGTTACGCTAAGAGGCAAGGAGGTAGATTAGATGACTACCTCCTTGCTCTTCATGGTGGTTTAATCGCTTGTTTGGCAAGTCGTAACTGTTCGAGAGCAGATTTTGCGCCGCCTTCACACCAACAAGTCTCGTTCTTATATCACTATCCCATACAGTTGGTTGAGGTTGTACTATGCAGCATCGACTTTTGATTTCGACACTAAAAATCGCCTCGATCTGTGTGATAGCAGCCTACTGCTCGCTCATGGTCGCTTACCTCGTTCAAGCAGGCTTTCTCAACCAAGGCGAACCACCGATCACCATTCTGGCTAGCCGCGTGTTATATGGAGAGAGCGTCTATCATTCGCCCGAGAGCGACGGTCGCTTTGTCTTGCCCTATGGGCCAGCTGTTTTTATCAGTAACGCCTTTTGGCAATACTGGTTCGATGACGTTATCTTTGGCAGCAAACTATCGGGCTTAGTCTGTGCAACGCTGGCACTAATACTCTACTTCTCAAGCTTTTACCGCCGTTTCGGCCCAAACGCTGCCCTCATTTGCACAGCTCTGATATTGATGGGCTTGCTCTGGTACAAACACTATAGTTTTTGGAATCGACCCGACTCGCTGATTTTGCTCTGTTGCGCTGTCATTCTCTTTAGTCTAGAGCTACAACAAACCTGGTTGCGCTGCCTTCTAATAGGTTTGGCACTTGGTTGTATGGCAAATAGCAAGCTCTTTGCGCCGCTCTATGTGGCTGCCCCGCTTTGGTTCTACCTCTCACGCTACGGCCTGAAACAGACTTTGGCTATCGCTGGAATCGCCTTGCTGGCTTTTGTATTGCCATTTGCCAACACGGCAAGCTTCAACGCCGCCAACTATCTCTATTGGCTCGATAAGATGAGCGATCAGGCACTGTTAAGCAATGTATTTATTGAAAACATCAAGATGGGCTTTTTGCTGGCTCTGCCCAGTACGATCTTAATCGGCACAGTTCTTTATCAACAGCGCTTCAAAAATATCAGCTACATCATCTTTAGCGTAGCGCTGCTCGGTTCGCTGTTGGCTGTCTGTGTTATCGGCTCGAAAATAGGCGCAGGTGTCTACTATCTCATGCCGCTTATCCCAATTTTGGTCTATATCGGCGCAGATGCTTACAGCGTATTGCAGCAACTCGAGTTCAAGCTAGAGCTATCGAGGCTCGGCCGTATCGTCTTGATGATAGGTATCGGCTTTTGGTTGGTAATCGTAGCCACTATGGCTTGGAGAGGGCAAGCTGATACCATCGCTTTTATTAGCGATCGACAGATCAAACAGCTCCCAGAGGATATCAAAAAGTTACAAACACGCTATGCTGGCTTCAGCATTCAAATGGGCTATGGCAGCGATTCTAGCTACTACATCACCTATTTTCGGCCTTTGCTTTATGCCCAAGGGCAGGCCTATCTGCTTGATGCGCCATCGTATTGGGATATGCGTATGGCAGGGATTGAACAGCCTTCTGGTCTGTTGGAGCAGTTTCGTCAACAGAAAACAGATCTCTGGTTGATTCCGCGCGGAGACCAACCGTTCAGTATGTCGCTAAGCGATCAGAGTGATGAGCCGCTCTTTGTAACGATCGACGAGCTGTTTGAGGCGAATTATGAAAAAGTCGCTAGCTCAAGCTTTTTCGATATCTGGCGGGCGCGACGCCTGCACAACAGACCTCTACCATAAATCGAAAGAGGAGCCAGCTGGCAGCTAGCTCCTCTTTTACGCTAATTAATAACAAATCCGTCTGATCTCTTCAGCACTCTGGCGGCTTGGTCCCTTCCCCAAGAAGGGCGGCTAGCGCGTCCGCCTACGGCTACCAACAGCTCGCCCGTAAGCACGGTGTTGTAGCAGTGTGCCGACAGACCGCCCCAGCTTTTCGTTTTCCCGCGTTGAAAGAATGCAGGTCTTTAGAACGGACTTGGTATGATAGATGTCTACTTGGCTAGCTTGTCGAAAAACTTGCTACGGGCCTTAGCAACCTTAGGCGCCACAATCACTTGGCAGTAGGGGTTGCCCGGATTATTGACAAAATATTCCTGATGGTAATCTTCGGCGATATAAAACTCGCTGCTCGGTTCGAGCTGGGTAACGATCGGCCTGCCCCAGATGCCCGACCTTTCGAGCTCATCCATCACCTCGCGGGCTATCTTTTGCTGCTCTGGTGAATGGTAGAAGATCGCCGAACGGTACTGCGTACCAACATCGTTGCCTTGACGATTTAAGGTTGTCGGATCGTGAATAGTGAAAAAGACATCGAGCAGATCTCTATAGCTAATTTGCTGAGGATCGAAGGTGATCTGAACGACTTCCGCATGGTTCGTTGTCCCCGTACATACCTGTTCGTAGCTTGGGTTTGGTACATCGCCGCCCATATAACCGGACTCGACGTGTGTAACGCCCTTGAGCAGATCGTACACCGCTTCCAGACACCAAAAACAACCGCCTGCTAACGTAGCCACTTCCTGCGAACGAACTGTATCTGTCATAGGGATCTCCTTCGGTGCGAGAGGTTCAGCTGAATCGTACCACAATGGAAGAAGTTATGTGGCCTGTTTCTATTAGCACTCTGTATATATTTTAAACCTCCTCATACAATAGCTGTGTATGCTTGAGTGATGTGGGGGGCGGCCTCTACGCACAAACCACACTACGCCGCCGTATGGGCGGGCGAGCTGCTGGTAGCCGTAGGCGGACGCGGTTAAGAGCGAATGGAGGGGCGAGCACAGAGCGCTAGAACGAAACGATTATAGTGCGTACAATCTATAAAAAGTTAGTCAAGTATGCGAGGTTTTAGGAAAGGTCATATCAGCTATACTGGAAGAGATGCTTGGAATCGTGGAATAGGTCGAGGGAGCTTAGCTCTTCTTGACTCCGCTTGAAAGATCTTATAATATTATAACATTATGCAGACACAGCAACGACTACGTGCTAGTAAAACGACATCAGGCTTGATCGTCGAGAATCTTCGTCAAGCGATCTTGCGCGGGCGTTTTAAAGAGAACGAACCGATCCGCCAACACGAGCTTGCCAACGAGCTAGGTGTGAGCGTGATTCCCATTCGCGAGGCCTTGTTTGTGCTGGAAAGCGAAGGGTTGATCACCTTTTACCCTAACCGTGGGGCGGTGGTCTCGTCGCTGTCGGTCCAAGAAGTCGACGAGATCTATGAAATGCGAATCGCACTGGAGAGCTTGGCGCTGCAACGCGCTATGAGCAATCAGCGTCCTTCGGACCTGGCCCAAGCCAAGGCGGTTTTGACGCTGCTTGATGAGGAAGCAGGCGATATTACGCGCTGGAGCGAACTAAACTGGGAGTTCCACCTCGCGCTGTATAAGCCAGCCAATATGCCACGTTTAATCGAAACGGTGCGTATGCTGCACCACAATGTAGCGCGTTATTTTGTGATCTACCAAGAGCTTAATTACCGCACCCAGTCGCAGGCGGAACACTACAGCTTGGTTGAAGCGTGTGAACGCAAAGATAGCACAACAGCGCTGGCGTGCCTGCAAACCCACCTACGCGCCTCGGCAGAGGCCTTGAGGAGTCGACTGGATAAACGCTCGACTTCGTGATCTTTAGCTACCAGAGAATGGCTCTGGTCTGGATCTGAGCTACTCACAAAGGAGTGAATGATGACCACCGAAACGGTTAGCGAAAAACGCTTAGCAACCCTCGACACGATTCTGGACGGATTGATGCGCCGTTACAAAGAGCGCGTACCCGATGTTGGTGCCATTATCGATGCGATGATCGACGGAGGCTTGATCTCGAAAGCCGAGGACATCGAAAACGACCACATTGCCTTCCGCACCATGGGCGTGCCGCACTTGGGTATCGCTTCGTTGGAAAAGATCTTTTTGCACTGCGGCTACGAGCGTCGCGATAAATACTTCTTCGAAGGCAAGCGACTGAATGCCTACTGGTATTCGCCGCCCAAGCCGAACTATCCGCGCGTCTTCATTAGCGAGTTGCGAGTTGGCGATCTGTCTGAAGAGGTGCAGCGCATTATCCACTCCTACACCGATGAAGTAACCTCAGACCCGGTCGATGCGCTTGATCTCGACGATGGTTTGGCCGTCGATGAGTTCTTGCACAAGCCGCTCTGGCGCACACCGACCCTCAGCGACTATCAGCGCTTGGCCGCAGAGAGCGAATACGCCGCGTGGGTGATTTATAATCGCTACTATCTGAACCACTTCACGGTGAGCGTGCATAACCTGCCCGAAGGCTACAATACCATCGAGCAATACAACGAGTTCCTCGAATCAAGGGGCTTCCGGCTCAACGATGCGGGTGGCAAGGCCAAGAAGAGCCCCGATGGCAACTTGATCCAAAGCTCGACGGTGGCCGAGATGGTCGACGCGATCTTCGACGATGGCAAGGGCGGCACGGTTACCCATCGCATCTCTGGCTCGTATGTCGAGTTCGCAGAGCGACGCGTGCTTCCGGAATTCGCCCACCTGCCGGCTAGCGAGATCCGCCGCGAGCATCGCCGCGATGGTTTCGAAGCTGGAAACGCTGATAAAATCTTTGAGAGCACCTATAGCCACCAGACCAAGAAGCGCGAGGGCTGATAGGCGCTTTCGACCGAAACTTTGAAATAGTAAGGCTAGCATGAAGGCACTACTCGAAAAACTGAACCTTCAAGCTGTTAACCCTGGTGTATCCAGCGGTTCAAAGGCTTGGACCCAGACCAACAGCGAAGCGATCATCTCGTACAACCCAACCACAGGCGAAGAGATCGCTCGGGTGATACCCGCGACCCGCGAGGCTTACGATGCCACGGTTGCGGCGGCTCAGCAGTCGTTTACAAGCTGGCGCAACGTGCCAGCCCCCAAGCGTGGCGAAATGATCCGCGATTTGGGCAATCTGCTGCGCGAATACAAAGAGCCGCTGGGCGAACTGGTTTCGCTCGAAATGGGCAAGATCCGGGTCGAAGGCCTGGGCGAAGTTCAAGAAATGATCGACATCTGCGATTTCGCGGTCGGTCTTTCACGCCAGCTTTACGGCTTGACCATGCAGAGCGAGCGCCCGGGACACCGCATGTACGAACAGTGGCATCCGCTGGGGCCGATCGGCATCATTACCGCTTTTAACTTCCCAGTGGCCGTCTGGTCTTGGAACGCCGCTATCGCCGCCGTGTGTGGCGATACCATGCTCTGGAAACCGAGCGAACTCACTCCGCTTACCGCCGTGGCTGTTCAGCACCTTGCCAACCGAGTGATGGACGACCACAATGTGCAGGGCGTCTTTAACTTGGTGGTAGGCGATGGCAAGGGCGTCGGTAGCTGGATGAGCGAAGACCAGCGCCTGCCGCTTATCTCGTTCACGGGTTCGGTGCGCACGGGTCGCAGCGTAGCTCAGGTGGTGGCGGGCCGTTTGGGCCGCTCGCTGCTCGAGCTGGGCGGCAACAACGCTATTATCGTCACGCCCAACGCCGACCTCGATATGACCGTGCGAGCCGTGCTGTTCGGCTCGGTTGGCACAGCAGGCCAGCGCTGCACCACAACGCGCCGCTTGATCGTGCATCGCAGCATCGTCGACGAGCTGACCTCGCGTTTGGTGAAGGCCTACAAGCAGGTACGCATCGGCGATCCGCTCGAGGCTAGCACGCTGATGGGCCCGCTGATCACGAGCAAAGCGGTCGAGCAGATGTTGGCGGCGGTCAGCCGCGCAGTGGCGGACGGCGGCGAAGTGCTGGTCGGTGGCAAGGCACGCCCCGATATCGGCCCGAATTATGTCGAGCCGACCATCATTCGCATGCCACAGCAGACCGAGATCGTTCGCGAAGAGACCTTCGCGCCCATCCTCTACGTGATGGCCTATGAAACGCTCGACGAAGCGATTCAGATCCATAACGATGTGACTCAGGGTCTGTCGGCGGCGATCTTCACCGATAGCCTGCGCGAAGCCGAGCAGTTCCTCTCGGCGGGCGGCGCAGACACCGGTATCGCCAATGTCAACATCGGCACCAGCGGCGCTGAGATCGGCGGCGCATTCGGTGGCGAGAAGGACACGGGCGGCGGTCGCGAGTCGGGTTCGGACGCTTGGCGCGCCTACATGCGACGTCAGACCAATACCATCAACTGGTCGCGCGAACTGCCGCTAGCCCAAGGCATCTCGTTCGGCGAATAAGCCACAATCGCGCACAAGCGCTCGAAAATCTCCAGCAGCGCTTCGCTCGCACACACGGGCGGAGCGCTCTGTGCTTACCCGTTAGCCTTCGCGCTTTGGCGCTTTGTGATAAAGAAAAGGCATGACCGCAATCAATGAATTTCTTCACGAATTAAGCCGCCGCGTCGCTGGCGATGTTCGCGCCGATAGCTACACCCGCACGCTCTACAGCACCGACGCCAGCCTCTATCAAGTGATGCCGCTGGCCGTTTTGATTCCCAAAACGACCGATGACATGCAAGCCGCGATCGAGCTGGCCTATCAATATAATGTGCCGATCTTACCACGCGCTGGCGGCAGCAGTCTGGCGGGCCAAGCCGTCAACGAGGCATTGGTGATCGACACTTCGCGCCACCTCGACCAACTGCTCGAACTGAATGTTGAAGAGCAATGGGTGCGGGTCCAGCCCGGCATTATCTTCGATGTGCTAGATGCCCAACTCAAACCGCACGGCCTGCAGTTCGGGCCAGACCCAGCCAGCAGCAACCGTGCTGCCATGGGCGGCGTGGTAGCCAACAACTCATCGGGCAGCCACTCGATCGTCTACGGCATGGCGGTCGACCATGTGCTGGAACTGAAAACCATTCTCGATGACGGCAGCATGATCCATATGCGCGGCCTGAACGAAGAAGAGCTGCAACAGCATCAGCGCAAATCGGGGCGCGAAGGCGCGATCTACCGCTCGTTGGCTGCCATGCTGAGCGACGAAGGCAACCGCGAGATCATTCGCAAAGGCACACCGCGCCACTGGCGACGCTGCGGCGGCTACAATCTAGCACGCTTCATTCACGACGGCACGATCGATCACTATCTGCCCCAAGACCCACGCTTTAACTTAGTCAATCTGCTGAGCGGCTCGGAAGGCACGCTGGGAGCGATCAGCGAGATCAAACTGAAGCTGGTGCCGCGCCCTAAGAAGACCGCGTTGGTGATCGTCGAATTCGATTCGTTGCAAGCCTCGTTGGAAGTGGTGCCCACCATTTTGGAAACCTCGCCCACGGCCATCGAGCTGATCGACCATCTCAGCCTTTCGATGGCGGAAGAGCAGCCGATCTACGCTAAGCTGGTGCGCTCTTTCCTGCAAGGCAAACCCTTCTGCTTCTTGGCGGTTGAGTATTGTGGCGAAAGCGAGTCAGAACTTAAAGCCCAGACCGACAATCTGATCGCCCATCTGCAGCGCCGGCGCGCCAAAACGGGCGCAGTGACCGCTCTGCTTAATCCGGCTCAGCAGGCCAATGTCTGGAAGGTACGCAAAGCCGGCCTCGACCTGCTGATGAGTGTGCGCAGCGACTACAAGCCGATCCCCTTTATCGAAGATACGGCGGTGCCGCCCCAGCACTTGGCAGAGTACATTCCGCGCATTCAGCGCTTCTGCGACGAGCTCGGCACCCAGATGACCTACTACGCCCACGCCAGCTCGGGCTGTCTGCACATTCGCCCGCTGATCAACGTCAAGCTCGCCCCAGAGATCGAAAAGATGCGCGAGCTGAGCGAGTTCGTCAGCGACCTTTTGGGCGAATATGGCGGCGTGCTCTCGAGCGAACACGGCGACGGACGGGTGCGCAGTTGGCTGAACGAGCGCTTCTATGGGCCTGAACTATACGGCCTGTTTAAGCAGGTCAAACAGATCTTCGACCCCAAAAACCTCTTCAACCCGGGCAATATCGTCGATGCGCCGCCCCAAGACGCCCATCTGCGCTATGGGCCGAGCTACAAAACGATCGAACTCACAACCAAGCTACACTTTAGCGAAGGCTTCGCCCAAGCGGTCGAGATGTGTAACGGCGCGGGGATTTGCCGTAAGATCACCACGGGTGCGATGTGCCCCAGCTTTATGGCTACCCGCGAAGAGGAGCACAGCACACGCGGTCGCGCCAACCTGCTGCGAGCCGCCATCTCGGGCAGGCTGCCGGTTGAGGAGCTAACGGGCGAGGGCCTCTACCACGCGCTTGAGCTGTGTGTGAGCTGCAAAGCCTGTAAATCGGAGTGTCCTTCCTCGGTCGACATGGCCAAGCTCAAGACCGAGTTTTTGGCGCACTACTACGACGAAAAGCCGCGACCGCTGCGCGATTATCTGTTCGGCTATATCGACGAGCTGAGTCGCCTCAGCAGCGGGCCGCTGGCACCACTCGCTAACGCCGTCACAGGCAGCTATCTCAGCAAGCGCCTGATGGAGCGCACCCTCAAGATCAGCAGCGAACGTAGCCTGCCGCACTTTGCCAAAACATCGTTCCCGCGCTGGCTGAAGCGCCGCCCCCGCCCGAGCAAGGCTGTGCGCGAGGTCGTGTTGTTCAGCGATACGCTCAGCAGCTACAGCTACCCCGAAGTGGCGATCGCTGCGACCGAAGTTTTGGAGGCGACGGGCTGCGCGGTGCAGGTCGCACCGGTGAGCGATAGTGGTCGGCCGGCCTTCTCGAAAGGTATGGTCGATCTGGCGCGCCGCAAAGCCAAGCAAGCGCTGAGCAAGCTCGATCCGCTCGCTCAGGCTGGGCTGCCGATCATCTTCCTTGAGCCGAGCGACTGGTCGATGCTGATCGACGACTACCAAGCCCTGCTGCCCGACGATGAGCGAGTGGCACGTGTGGCGGCCAACTGCTTCACCTTCGAACAGTACATTGCCAAGCTGGCCGATCAGGGCGAATTGCAGTTGAACTTCCGCCAAGATGAGCGCGAGGTCTTGCTGCACGGCCACTGTCACCAGAAGGCGCTGGGAGGCACCGCAGCGACCGTCAAGATTTTGTCGCTACCGCCCAACTACCGCGTTCGCGAAGTCGATAGCAGCTGCTGTGGTATGGCTGGCTCGTTCGGTTACGAAAGCGAGCACTTCGAGGTCTCGCGCCGCATGGCCTCGCGACGGCTGCTGGGCGCTGTGCGCGAAGCCAGCCCCGATACAATCGTGGTTGCGCCGGGCGTCAGCTGCCGCCAGCAGATCGGGCACGGCTCGCAACGCAAGGCGATACACCCCGCCCAGGCGCTGCGCAAGGCATTGCAAGACTGAGAGCGAGAGCGCTGCCGCAAGGCAGCGTCGCCGAAGGCGACGAAGCTGCCGATTTTGTTGGAATGGACTCTGATAGCCGGAGGCGGACGCGCTAGCAGCCGAATGGGAGCTAGCAGCCTCGCCGCCAGATGACTATCGGCCCAGCGACACAAACAGGCTCTGGATGCACTCAGATCGCATCCAGAGCCTGTTCGGCTGTTCAGGCAGAAATTTAGTTAGCAGCCTTCTGCAGACCGCGCGGGATCTGTTGGCCTTCGGGCAGGGCCGAGACATACTTGCGACCGGCCAGGCGCTTCTCGAAATCTTCGCGAGCGGCCTTGCGCAGTTCGGGATCGGTCATCAGCTCCAGACCGAGCGAGGCCAGGGCACGAGCGGCGTAGAGCGCGCCCTTGCGTCCGATCGAGGTGCCGTGCGAGGCGGTCGCCGACCAGGTGTGCAGGTTGATGCCCTTAGGAATAGTTGGCATACCACAGCCCATGGTCGGGGTCAGCCAGCTCACATCGCCCACATCGGTCGAAGCGCCCATCATATAGGTGCCGTCGGGCAGTTCACTCACCTCACTGGCCATACCGGTAGGTTCAACACCCGAGTTGCGCTGCAATTCCAAAGCGAATTCGCGCTCTTCATCGGTATATTCCGGCACACCGATGCGCTCCATATGCTTCTGCAGCGCGCTTGCCAGCGGCATATTCGGCATCAGATCGTACATGCCGTTGTAGACATCAACAACCGTCTTGGTTTGGGTCGCCATGGCAGCGCCCTCAGCGATCTGCTTGACCCAAGCTACATTCGCATCGACGTGTGCACGGTCGGCGTCGCGCACGAACATGCGAATGCGGGCATAATCGGGCACGATGTTGGGGGCCAGACCGCCGCTCTCGACCACATAGTGGATACGAGCAGTCGGCTCGATGTGCTCGCGCATCAGGTTGACACCGTGCGAAAAGAGCTCAGCGGCGTGCAGTGCGCTGCGGCCCAACCACGGAGCACCACCAGCGTGGGCGGTGCGGCCATGGAACTCGATCGTCAACGAAGTGGTCGCGGTCGAGCGAATGTTGGTCACTTGGGCATCGGTTCCCGGGTGCCAGTGCAGTGCGGCGTCGAGATCTTGGAACAGGCCTTCGCGAGCCATATAGAGCTTCGCGCCCTCGGTCTCTTCGGCGGCACAACCATAGACTCGAATCGTGCCCTTGATATTGTGAGCCTCCATCACCTCTTTGAGCGCCAGCGCGCCACCCAAGGTACCCGAGCCCAACAGGTTGTGGCCACAGCCATGGCCGCTTGGGCTGGGGGTCGGCTTGCGGTAAGGCACTGGCTCGTTGCTCAAGCCCGGCAGAGCGTCGTATTCGGCCAAAAAGCCGATAATCGGCTGGCCGCTGCCCCACTCGGCGATAAAGGCAGTAGGAATGCCACAGGTGCCTTTGCTAGTGATGCTGAAGCCTTGCTCTTCCAAAACCTCAATCAACAGTTCGGCCGATTTGGTTTCAAACAGCGACGGTTCTGCAAGTTCCCACAGCTCATCAGAGACACGATCGATAATCGGCCGCAGTTCGTTAACGGCCTTATCGACCTCTTCAAAATGAATCGTAGACATGCTCGTTCCCCTTTTGGTGTATAGACGGAGATTGCTACGATTATACCCCAGTTATGAACAAGTTAATGTAGTCGCTTCTAGATTCCGAGCCATGCTTTGGCGTTTAGGCGGCTAGCCCCAAGCAGGGGTGGTGGCGCGTCCGCCTCCGGCTACCAGATCGGCCACCAAAACCAAGCTACAATAGCAGCTTTTCGCGATTGCAATCGCATGCTAGACGAATCTCTCGAGATGACATAAGATATAGAACTATTGTAAAGAATTGTGATAAGCATGGTATAATCGGAACACACTACCCCAAGTTCTACGTATGCACTGTTTCGACCCCGGCAACGTAGCCTCAATGTGGAAACGATTCACCAGGAGGTATCCCTGTGAACGATGGCATTGCCATTGAGTTGGATGATATCGTCAAGAGTTTTGGTGATGTCAATGCTGTGGATCATGTAAGCATGCAGATCCGCGACGGAGAGTTTTTCTCGATGCTGGGCCCGAGCGGCTGCGGAAAGACAACAACTCTACGCATGATCGCCGGTTTTGAGTTCCCGACTTCCGGGCGCTTGAAGATTCACGGGAAAGAGATGGGCAATACTCCACCCTATCGCCGTCCCGTGAATACGGTTTTCCAATCCTATGCACTGTTTCCTCACATGACGGTTGCGCAAAACGTCGCTTTTGGCCTTGAGATGAAGCGCGTTCCCAAAGAACAAATCAAAGAACGTGTTCAAAAAGCGCTCGAGCTTGTACGTCTACCAACTTTTGGCGATCGTTATCCACGCCAGATGTCGGGCGGCCAGCAACAGCGTGTTGCCTTGGCGCGCGCCCTTGTGAACGAGCCAGAGGTACTGTTGCTCGACGAGCCGCTTGGTGCACTTGACCAAAAGCTGCGCAAAGAGATGCAGTTTGAGCTCAAGCGCATTCAAGAGGAACTGGGTATCACCTTTATTTTTGTGACACACGACCAAGAGGAAGCGCTCACCATGAGCGACCGTATCGCGGTCATGAACGCGGGGCGTGTGCTGCAAATCGGCACACCAACCGAGATCTATGAACGGCCCAACTGCCGCTTTGTGGCCGATTTTATCGGTGAAAGTAACTTCATCGAAGGGACCGTGCGCGCAAGCAACGGGCAGTACGCAACCATCGAAACCAGCGATGGGCTTGAAATGCAGGGCTACACAGAACAGCCTGTGAGCGTGGGAAGCAGTGTTGTGCTCTCGCTTCGTCCTGAAAAAGCACGGCTCAGCACCGTCAATGGCAACAATAGCCAAAAGCACGAAGCGAATACCTTCCCTGCGAAGGTTGAACGTGTCAGCTATATTGGCAGCGATACCCGCATTATTGTGCGGCTCGCAAGTGGTCGAACCATCGACGTCTGGGAACAAAATACCCGATCGACGCTCGACCGCGATGCCTATTGGCAACCGGGTGAGGCCGCGATTCTCTCGTGTTCAGTCGAGAACGCGCTCATTTTGACCTCGTAGCGGAGAATACCTACTATGGCTATCGAAACGGTGCCTCCTCCAGCTTCGCATGAAGCGCTTAGCCAACAACGACGTGCCCGAGAACGACTCAAGGTCTTTGGCTTGGTCTTTCCGGGCTTGTTTTGGCTAACGTTCTTTTTTGCGTTGCCCTTAGTGGTCATCTTCATCTATAGTTTTCTCACGCCGGGGCCGCGAGGCGACGTTGTCTGGATCTTTACATTCGACAATTATGCTCGCCTCTTCACCGAAAGCCTTTTTGTGAACGCTTATATACGTTCCATCTGGCTAGGCATTCTGACAACCGTCATTTGTCTGATAATCGGTTATCCACTAGCGGTCTTTATCGCCCAAGCCCCACCACGTTGGCGCACCATTCTGCTCTTTATGGTGCTCATTCCCTTTTGGACCAACTTCTTGGTGCGAACCTATGCGTGGATGATCATTTTGCAAAATAACGGCTTAATCAACTGGATCGTTACCTCCTTAGGGTTCCCGCGATTAAGCTTGATGAATACCCAAACGGCGGTCTTAATCGGTTTAGTCTACGGCGAGCTTCCCTTTATGGTCTTGCCGCTCTATGCCTCGATCGACCGTTTTGACTTCACCTTGATGCAGGCAGCCTCCGACTTGGGCGCATCAAAGTTCCGCGCCTTTACACGGGTTATGCTGCCGCTCACTATGCCCGGTATCGCGGCAGGTTCGGTCTTGGTCTTTATCCCAACCGTCGGCCAATTTGTGGTCTCTGACCTGTTGGGTGGCGCCAAAGTAGACATGTTGGGCAACCTGCTCCAACGCCTCTTCACGCGCGCAAACCCGCCCAACTGGCCGCTGGGTTCAGCACTCGCATTAATGTTTATGCTTGTGCTGATGATCTTGATTGTCTTCTACTTCCGATCAACCACGGAGGATGACCGATGATCGATCTCAGCCAAACGTCGAGCCAAACAGCTCAGAAAAGCAGCACTAGAAAGCCATTCTCACTAGGTAAGACCACGCTAACGGTTGTTAGTGTGCTGACCTATATGTTTCTATACATCCCGATCATCATTTTGGTGCTCTATTCGTTTACCACCGACGCCTTCGGTGCACGGCTTACCGGCTTTACGCTGTCGTGGTACGAGCAACTTTGGCGCGACCAGCGCCTCATGGGAGCGACCCTCAACACACTCTATGTCGCCTTCGTCTCTATGATCGTCTCGACGATCATCGGCACGATGACGGCGCTAGCTCTCGAACGCTTCCGCTTCCGTGGCCGGGCTGTTTACGATGCCTTTCTCTACCTACCAGTTGTCATCCCCGAAATTGTGATGGCACTCTCATTGCTGGCATTTTTCTCGTTTGCGTTTAACCTGATCCGCCAACTAACCGGCATTCAGTTACGCAACGGCTTGGCAACTGTGATCATTTCGCACATTGCCTTCAGCATTTCGTTTGTGGTCATCGTAGTGCGCGCCAGTTTGCGTGGCTTCGACCAGCGCATGGAAGAAGCCGCCTATGACCTTGGAGCCAACAGCTGGCAAACCTTCTGGCGCATCACCTTTCCGCTGATTCTGCCTGGCATTATCGGCGGCGGCCTGCTCGCTTTTACAATTTCGCTCGATGACTTTATTATTAGCTTCTTTACCACAGGGCCGGGCACCTCGCTGCTGCCTGTAGAGGTCTACTCACAGGTCAAACGTGCGGTTACCCCCAAGATCAATGCGATCTCAACCCTGATGTTAGCGGTCTCTATGACCTTAGTTGTACTCTCGCAAGTAGTACAACGCCCACGTACCTAACTGCAATTTCGAGTTCGTATTGAAGAACTCAAACGGCAGCTATGTATATTCAAGGAGAAACAGATGCTTAAACCTATCCGAATCGCTAGCCTCCTCCTAGCCTTGTCGCTGCTTTTGGCAGCCTGTGGAGGCAGTTCTAGCAGCTCTACGCCGCCAGCCGACAGTGGTTCCAGCAGCTCTGAGCCTACCAGCAGCGAAGCGCCCGCCAGTGGCGACAGCGCAGGCGAGGCCAGCGCTGATGATGGTGTCGATCGCAGCAAGCTGTCTTCGACCCTCCACTTCTACAACTGGGCTGACTATATTGACGAGACCATTCTCGACATGTTCCAAGAAGAGTACGGCGTGCAAGTGATCGTCGACGTCTTCGACAACAACGAAGACATGATCGCCAAAGTACGCACCGGCGGCTCGGGCTACGATATCGTTGGCCCCTCGGACTACGCCGTCGATATCATGGTCAAAGATGGTCTGTTGGCCAAGCTCGATAAATCCTTGCTTCCCAACTTCCAATATCTCAAGCCCGAGCAGTTGGACCTCTACTTCGATCCGGGCAACCAATATTCGATTCCCTACAACCAAGGCGTGACCGGTATCGCCTACCTCAAGAGCTACTTCGATACCCCGCCCGACAGCTGGGAGATCTTCTTTGACCCGGCCCAAGCCGAGCAACTCTCTGCTAAGGGTGGCTTCGCAATGCTCGACGACGAACGCGAGACTCCCGGCGCTGCCTTGCGCTACATCGGCAAGTCGCTCAACTCGACCGATTCTGCTGACCTGGCCCAAGTCGAAGAGATTCTGAAGGCTCAGAAGCCCTTCGTCTCCTCTTACGATAGCAGCAGCATGGGTCGCAAGCTGGCCAGCGGCGAAATCATCGCTGCTCACTGCTACAACTCGGTCGCCCTCCAAGCTCGCTTGGGCCTGAGCGATGAGTTCCCCGGCAACGAGGATGTAGGTTTCTTTGTTCCCAAAGAGGGCGGCGTCATCTGGCAAGACAACCTTGCGATCTTGGCAGACTCGCCCAACGCCTACACCGCTCACGTCTTCTTGAACTTCCTAATGCGCCCCGACATCGCGGCCATCAATGCCGAGTACATCCTTGGCATTACGCCCAATGCCGAAGCTGAGAAAATGCTGCCAGCTGAGCTTCAAGAGCTGAACCAGCAGGGCTTCTCGGTCTCTCCCGAGGTATTGGAGCGGGTCGAGTGGATCCAGCGCAACGAAGAGAGCTCGGTCTTCACCGATCTGTGGACAGCAGTTAAAGGCGAATAGGGAGCCTTATCTTGGCATGCAAGCGGTACTTCCTTTCTGGGGAGTACCGCTTTTTACTATGCTGATCGTTCTCTTTCGGCTACCTAAGGCTCTTCTCATACCAAATCCGTTTAAAGACTTGCGCTTTTATAACGCAAAAACCAAAATCCGGGAAAGAGTTGTGTGAAATTTCGCCTTGTCGCGCGAAATTTCACACAACAAAATATAGTCACGTTCCGCTCTGCCAAAGGCCAAAGAGAACCTAATCAACCGGATTTGGTATCATAAGCCAGCGCCAACCCACACGATGCGTTCAGCGCTCTTGGCGGTCTGGTCTCTAGCCCCCATTCGATCCTCACCGCGTCCGCCTACGGCTATCAGATCGCCACCCAGCCATACAAGCCGTCAAGCGTTGCGCTGCATACGCTGCGACCAGCCAGGCGCAAGCGCCTAGCTGGTTCAAACGCTGCCTTTCGCTGCCAAAGGTCACAAACCCCAAGTGATCAATCGAACTTGGCATCACAGAGCGAAAGACTCTTTCAACGCTCGGATCGATACAAATACAAGCGCCGGAAAACGGTGTGTTGATAGGCAACACAAAAGGAAAGATAGTAACGAGAAGAAAGGCTTCAAGTATGAACCCTATGATTCGACACGCCACAGAACAAGACATCCCCGCAATCACCATGATCATTCGCAAGGCCTTTGCGGAATATGAAGGCAAACTCGATCCGCCCTCAAGCGCCAAATACGAAAGCGAACAACGGGTCAAAGCCGATCTAAACGAGGGTGGCGCTTTGGTCTATGAACAAGCTGGCGAGATCGTTGGCTGTATCTTCTATCACCTCTACAAAGATCACATCTACCTGCGTCGTCTATCCGTTGCGCCCGAACATCGCCGCCAAGGCATCGCCAGCGCTCTCTTAGAGGCGGGCGAAGAGTTCGGGCGCAACCAAAAGCTACCAGAAGCGCGGCTCTCGGTGCGGATCGTGCTGGAAGATAACATTAACTTTTATCAACGCCGAGGGTATCGCCACTTCGGCTACGGCACCCACGAGGGCTACCAGCAACCAACCTTCGTGAACCTCGCTAAACGCTTAGACTGAAAGCGGCTAGCACGCTCGGCAGGGGCACGTAATGTGATAGCAAATCCGCTTTAAAGACGTGCATGCCCGTAACCTGAAAAAACAAAAAGCCAAGAAAAGAAGTAGTTACCTCCCACTCTGCCGAAGGCCAGAAACCACAAAATGATCAGCCAGATGTGGTTTGAGCAGTTTTAAGTAAAGTCGTAGAGCGGACTTTTGGTATGCTACAATAACATGCATACGCATGGTACAGATGAGGTTTGTATGAATATAGAAGATACCGATCTCGTATGGGAAATCGATAGGCAAGTACAGCAGGTTTTAGGGTCGTTGGTTACAGCACAGTCCGATGCCAAGCCAAATGCTCCGATCGCTTCATACATCGATCACACGCTTCTGAAGCCCGAGGCCACTCCGGCCCAGATCGTGCAGCTCTGTGCAGAAGCTCGCGACTACCATTTCGCCAGTGTCTGTGTCAACGCCTCGCATGTGCCCCTGTGTGCACGCCAACTGGCTGGCAGCGGCGTAGCGGTCTGCACCGTTGTAGGTTTCCCTTTGGGCGCAACCAGCACAGCGACCAAAGTGTTTGAAGCCAACGAAGCGATCGCCAACGGCGCCAGCGAGATCGATATGGTCATTCCGATTGGTCTGCTCAAGGCCGGCGATTACCAAGGTGTGCTCAACGACATTCAGGCCGTTGTCAACGCCTGCCACGCTGGCAAGGCGATCTGCAAAGTAATCATCGAGACGGCGCTGCTCAACGATGCCGAGAAGGTCGCGGCCTCGCTGTTGTGCGTCAAGGCAGGCGCCGACTTTGTCAAAACCAGCACCGGCTTCTCGACCGGAGGCGCCACTCCCAGCGATGTGGCCTTAATGCGCCGTGCCGTCGGGCCCACAATGGGCGTCAAAGCGGCCGGTGGCGTGCGCAGCTACGCCGATGCTTTGGCGATGATCGCTGCTGGTGCAACCCGCTTGGGCGCAAGCGCTGGCGTCGCAATCGCACGCGAAGAAAAAACACTGCAAGAAACCGGTGTTTCTGGATCGCATCCTTCTTCAAGTAACGACGGTTACTAATCTGCATGCATAGGGGTTTAACTGCTTGCAAAGAATAAAACATGCAAGTCTGTAGATCACCTTGGGTTTGATGGAATGACGAAATCGCACTGGTAACGCGCTGGTGCGATTTCGCCATACAGACGCCGCAAAGGAGAACACATGCAGAAGATTTTAGAACGGCGCTGGGTTAAATTGATCATCAATGCGGCGCAAGGCTTTTCGGCCGACAACTGCGGTCAAATGGCAGCGGCATTAGCTTATTTCGCAGTTCTTTCAGCATTTCCGCTTCTACTCTTGTTAGTCTCGCAAATTCCCAACCTGCTCGCACTTTTCTCCTTCGACTTCAATGTTACCGATGCCATGCTCGACTTCGCCCGCACCCAGATGTCCGACAGCGCGGCCGAGTGGCTACAATCGAGTTTAGAAACGCTGAGCGAAGGCCAACGTACAGCTGGAATCGTAGGTGTGCTCACCCTCTTTTGGAGCGCCTCGGGCGTCTTCAGCCAGCTCGATAGCTCGATCAACCGGATCTGGCGAGTACAAGAAGACCAAGATCGCAAGCAAGGCCCGCTACAGATGGTCTTGAACTTTGCACGCAGCCGTTTTTTCTCGTTCTTTATCGCCGCAATCGCTGGTCTAATTATGTTAACCAGCGGCATCTTCACCACGGTGCTGAGTGTCGTACGCAGTTTTCTGCCAGAGCTGCCCGGCTCGAACCAGCTTTGGTCGGCCCTGCAATGGACGGTAGCGCCGATCTTGGGCATTTTGGCCCTAGCGATCATCTATCGTTTTATGCCGAACACAAAAGTAGAGTGGCGCGATGTTTGGGTAGGCGCGATCGCAGCCGGTCTGGGTGGGGAACTACTGAAAACGGTGGTAGCGAGCTTTATTACCAGCGGCACAGGTGGGGTTTATCAAAGCGTGGCAGGCCCACTTGCGTTGATGATCTGGGTCTTTTTCACCAGCCAAATCATGTTTTTTGGTTGTGAACTGACTCGCCACTATGCCCTGTTGTACGGCAGCCGCACAGGCGAACAAGCCGAGACGCCTTCTCAACCAAAGATCGATCCGGCCACGGGCGAAAAGCTTGACGAGGCGGCAGCCTAGAGCGCCGAAACGAAGAATCTATAAGCTAGGCGCGCAGCGTACTGCGCTTAGAGATGCAAGAAGGTCAGTCTGCTGAGCTTCTCCCTGAAGAAAGGTGGTCTTTCCACCCAGGCTGCTAGCACCCTTTAGTGGCGGGCGGGATGTTGGTAGCCGTAGGCGGACGCGGTTAAGACCTTGCTTGGGGAACAACATTCGCCGCCAGAGCGCTAAGAACAAGCGGAGTTGAGGAGAAAACGAGAGGGAGAAGTTGGCTTCTCCCTCTCGGTGCGTTGAGTTATACCAAATTCGGTGGAACTCGTCTCTTTTTGTTGGTTTTCTTACACTCCAAGTGGGCAAGTCTTTAAACGAATGTGGTATTACTTCAAGATCAGCTCGATAACGGGCACAACCACATCGGGCTTGATCACCGGCAGATCCAAGGTCAGGGTGTCGCTGGCCGTCTCGGCGATGCTCCACTCGTCGTGCTTGCCCGGCTCCAGCAGCTTGATCTCGCTACCATCGTGCAAGAACTGAGCGTAAGCGACCTTGCCTGCCATGCCATCGAGGTGCAGGTGGCGGAAGGGCCAGCTGAAGACGTGAATGTAGACACGATTGCCGTTCTGGGTCAGGCGGCAATCTTGGGGAGCTTCAAACTCGCTCTGGGTGCAGCCGTAGATCGAGCGGCTGTTGAGGGCCATCCACTCGCCATAGACCTTGAGCGCATCCTTGGCGCGCTGATCGAAGGTGCCGCGCGAGGTCGGACCGACGTTCATCAGCAAGTTACCGCCGGTCGAGACGGTGTTGACCAACATCTTGATCAACTGCTCAGGGCTCTTCCAGGTCATCTCGTCGCGGTAATAGCCCCACGAACCGCTGAAGGTCTGGCAGGTCTCCCATACCACGTGCTTGCCCTCAACCTTGACCCACTCGCGCGGCTGGAACTGCTCGGGGGTGTAGACATCGGCCTCGCCCAAGGGCAGGTCGAGACGGTTGTTGACCATAATGCCGGGCTGCAGCTCGCGAGTCAGCTTGATCAGCTCCTCGCTCTGCCAGTCGTTGCGGCCCTTGCCGGGCAGGCCCTTGTAGCTGCGATCAGGATACGAGAAGTCGTACCAGATGATGTCGATCTTGCCGAACTTGGTGAGCAGCTCGGTAACCTGATTGCGCATGTACTCAACATAGCGCTTCATATCGCGAGTCTTGTTCAGCTCGGCAGCGTCTTCGCGATCGCGCAGCGGGTGGAAGATGTCGATCGTGAAGTCTGGGTGGTGCCAGTCGATCAGCGAGTAGTAGAAACCGACCTTCAAACCAGCTTCGCGGAAAGCCTCAACAAAAGGACCGATCAGGTCTTTGCCGTAGGGGGTATTGGTCACCTTGTAATCGGTATAGGCCGAATCCCACAGACAGAAACCTTCGTGGTGTTTGCTGGTGAGCACCACATACTTCATACCTGCCGCTTTAGCAGCCGCCGCCCACTCTTTCGGATCGTAGAGATCTGGGTTAAAATTATCGAAATATTTCTGATAATCTTCGGTGGTGATCAATTCACGGCTCTTGACCCATTCGTGGCGAGCGGGCAGAGCATAGAGTCCCCAGTGAATGAACATACCGAAGCGATCATTCACAAACCAAGAGGTATCGCCTTTGGTTGGCATAGGAACGGGAACTTTCGACGACATCGTCAGGCTCCTTCAATTCGTAGGGCAAAACTGAGAGTTTTGAATCGATTACAGCTGTGTAAGCTTGCAGCTGATTGTAGGCGAGAGTTTGCACTACGTCAAGCGCTTAGAAACCTGCAATAAACACTCATTTTAAGGCTTCACAATCGTATATAATCAAATTGTATTCAATTTCGCATTCAGAAGTGAATTTTATACGAGGCTGAAGCACCGCTCTCTATTTGAAACAGAAACGAAAGCAATGACGCATCAAGTACTTTCTCGCATGCGCTACGGAGGGGACTACAACCCCGATCAATGGCCCGAGTCGGTTTGGGACGAAGATATGGAGCTGATGCAAGAATCGGGCGTGAATCTTGTATCGCTGGCGATCTTTTCGTGGGCGCGGATCGAGCCGAAGCCGGGCCAGTACGACTTCGAATGGCTCGACCGGATCATGGACAAGTTGCATGCCGCCGGGGTCGGTGTCGACCTCGCGACCGCCAGCGCCTCGCCGCCGCCCTGGATGGGCCGCCTCTACCCCGACAGCCTACCGGTAACCCAAGATGGCAAACGGCTCTGGTACGGCTCACGCCAGCAGTACTGCCCCACCAGCCCCGACTATCGCCAAGGCGTCGCCAAGATCGTGCGCATGTTGGCCGAACGCTATGCCAAGCATCCAGCCCTCGAGATGTGGCATATCAACAACGAATACGCCTGCCATGTGGCCGAATGCTTCTGCGACCGCTGCGCCGAGCGCTTCCGAGGCTGGCTCAAAGAGCGCTACGGCGACCTCGAGACGCTCAACGAAGCATGGGGCACCGCCTTCTGGAGCCAGCGCTACGGCGAATGGGAAGAGGTCATTCCGCCCCGCATCACGCCGACCTTCTACAACCCATCGCAAGTGCTCGACTGGCGACGCTTTAGCTCCGATATGCTGCTGGAGTGTTTCGAGCTTGAGAAAGCCATTTTGAAGGAAGTGACGCCCGACAAGCCGGTTACAACCAACTTTATGGGCTTCTTCAAGCCGCTCGACTACTGGAAGTGGGCCGCCGCCGAAGATATCGTCTCACATGATATGTACCCCGATCCTTCCGAGCCTTGGGCGCCGATGTATGCGGCCGGCACCTACGATCTGATGCGCTCGTTGGGCCAGGGCAAACCCTGGATGCTAATGGAGCAGGTCACCAGCCATGTGCAGTGGCGTCCGCGCAACGTCACCAAGGGGCCGAACCAGATGCGGCTCTGGAGCTATCAGGCGGTCGCGCGCGGAGCCAACGCCGTGATGTTCTTCCAGTGGCGGGCCTCGCGAGCGGGTGCTGAGAAGTTCCACGGCGCTCTGGTGCCGCACGGCGGGCGCGAAACCCGCACTTGGCGTGAGGTTGTGGCGCTCGGCCAAGAGTTGAAGGATCTGCAAGAGATCTGCTCTTCGGTGGGCCGCGCCGATGTGGCCATCATCTTCGACTGGGAGAGCTGGTGGGCCTTGGAGGGCGAGTGCAAGCCTTCGGTCGATGTGCGCCAGCTTGAGGTCGGCCTCGACTACTACGCCACGCTCTACAACAACAATATCGCGGTCGACTTCGTGCACCCCGATGCTGATCTGAGCCGCTACAAAGTGGTGATCGCGCCGGTGCTCTACCAAGTGCGAGCCGGGCTGTCAGAGAAGCTCGACGCCTTTGTGAGCCAAGGCGGCCGTCTGGTGATGAGCTTCTTCAGCGGCATCGCCGACGAGCGTGACCACATCTATCTGGGCGGCTACCCCGCGCCCTTCCGCAAGCTTTTGGGTCTGCGAGTCGAAGAGTTCGCGCCCTACGCCCAAGGCCAGACTAACGGCATCTACACCGAGGACGAAGAGCAGTTCAACACCTCGGTTTGGAGCGATGTGATCGTACTCGAAGGCGCCAAGGCGATCGCCCACTTCCAAGACGACTTCTACGCCAACCAGCCCGCCATTACCGAACACAGCTATGGCTCGGGCCTAAGCTATTACGTTGGCACCAAACTCGAAATGGCTGGCATGCAGTGGCTGTTCAAACGAGTGCTCGACGAAGCAGGCGTGCGCGCCCCGCTCGAAGCACCCGCCAATGTTGAAGTTGTGCAGCGCTACAACGAGCAATATAGCTACACCTTCCTGCTCAACCACAACCTCGAGAGCGTCACGATCAACCTGCCAGCTGGCGGCTACGATCTGATCAGCAAGCGCGAATACACTTCAAGCATAAGCCTTGATCCGCGCGGCGTTGCGATCATTCGAAACGCTCGCTAAGATCCTCAGCGGTGGAGTGGGCGATGCGGCCTACTCCACCTTCCACAAACTATGAATCAAGCAAGCTTCGCAGCGATCGAGCTGCCAAACGAGCTTCCCCTCAAACGAATCGTCTTCGCTGTCAATCGCAGCGTGCTGCGCAACGGGCTGCGGGTGAAAGACGAAAGGCGCAATTCGGACGGCCAGATCGAGTGGCAGTTGGCGGCAAGTTCGGGACGAACCGTGCAGCGCCTGCGTTGGCTGCCCAGCCAGAACAGCTTCCAGAGCGATGAAGCCTACACCCCACTGCTCGACCAGATCGCGGCCCAGATCGCCCAGTTCGAGCGCGACGATCTAGAGGCCCTCTTCAAAGAGCTGGGCTTGCCCTTCAGCGCGCCCCAACAGCTCTCGAGTCGTGCCAGCAAGCGGCTCTATCGCGTGGACAATCTGATCGTTCAACTCTGGTACAGCCGAAAACCCGATTGGCTGAGCCGTTCGAGTGCGGCGCTGCGTGCCCTGAAAGACATCCTTCCTGTACCAGAGCTGATCTTTAGCGCCAGCTCGCGCACTCAAGCGCCCTTCCAAGTCGAGATCACAACTTGTCTGCCCGGTCAGAGCTTCGAGCAGGAGTGGCCCAAGCTAGATGTCGCGCAGCGCCGCGCCTATGTTGCGCAGTTCGCTGACCTGATGCGCGAGATGCACAAGCTGCAGGGCCAGAAGCTCAACGCTTTGGCTGCCATCGACGGCTCGCTGCCATGGGCCGAGCGCTGTCGACGCGAATTGCAAGGCCGCCTTAGCGCCGCGCGCCAAGCGGGCGTCGAGCAGACTCAGATCGAGCAAGTCAGGGCCTTTATCGCCAAAGCCGAGTCTGAACTCGATCGACCCAGCCTGGCACTGGTACACAACGATCTGCATCTCGGCAATATTTTGGTTCAGAACGGCAAGATCTGCGGCATTATTGACTTCGAATGCGCCGAGGTGGGCGGCTTCGAGCGAGATGGCTATATGATGCTGGGCGATGCGGTCGGCGCGATGATGGGCGGTTCGAGCGAGCGGCTCGCAGAGAACAGCGCCCTGCAAGTGGTACGCTGGCTGCAAAACGACTATCCGGCGCTCTACAATCTGCCCGGTGCGGCCGATCGCCATATGCTCTATCTGATGCTCGAACCCGAGTTGGGCGGCGAGATCAACCATCAGGGGCGCTTTGCAGCGTGGACGCGGATCTTAAACGAAGGCTGGATTCAACGTTGGCTCAGCGCATAACCGAAGCGCATGGTATGATGAAACCAGTAGCTCGCCTCTGTAAGAAGTGTGAACGATGCCAGAACTGAGCATTATTATCGTATCTTGGAACGTAGCCGACCTTCTGCGCGACTGTATCGAGAGCATTCATAGATCGCTCGCCTCTAGCGGTATCGAATACGACATCCACGTGGTCGACTCGGCTTCCAGCGATGGAACCCCCGCTATGCTGCGTCAATCTTTCCCCGAGGTTGTGCTCTACGAATCGCCGACCAATATCGGCTTTGCGGGCGGCAATAACCTTGCTTTGTGCGCATTGGGCTTCGGCCAAGGCCCCAACAGCAAGCCAGCTGTGCCCTTTGTGATGCTGCTCAACCCCGATACACGAGTCGAGAGCGATGCGATCCCGCAACTGCTCAACTATCTCAAAGCGCATCCCGAGCTTGTAGCGGTCGGGCCGCAGTTGCGCTATGGCGATGGAACGCTCCAATCTTCGCGTCGGCGCTTCCCAACCAGCGCCAGCTTTTTCTGGGAGAGCACGCCGCTCGAACGGCTCTGGCCCGACAACCCTTGGAAGCGCCACTACCACTACGCCGAACGTTCGCCCGACCAAGAGCAGCGCGTGGGCTGGCTGGTGGGCGCGGCCCTGCTGGTGCGCAGCAGCGCGATTGTGCGGGCTGGATTGCTCGACGAAGGCTTTTTTATGTATAGCGAAGAGCTGGAGTGGCAATACCGCTTACAGCTCACCAATACGCCCACCACCGAACTGACCAACTTCGAGCAGATCGGCTATCTGCCCAGCGCCGTGATCACCCACTACGAAGGTCGCAGCAGCGAGCAGATTCTCGCGCGCCGCCATATCAACTTTCAACTATCGAAGATTCGCTTGGCGCGACTGCTCAAAGGCCCTTTTGTGAGCGCCTGTTTGCGCAGATTCTTGATCGCCTGTTACCTTTGGGAGCTTGCGGTCGAAACAGCAAAGCTGCTGATCGGCCATCGGCGCGACCTTCGTCGTCAACGAGTCGCCATCTACAGCGAGGTGCTGCGCAGTCTCAACGATGAGCGAAACTTTGAAGAGAAAGCCTCAGGATGACTGATCTAGATCAACAGGTATACCCCTACACGATTTCGGAAAACTGGGCGCTCAAGCCAGTGGATCAGTTTGAGCACGGCTTTTACACGCGAGACGATTCGGGTTGGTTGCCGACCAAAGTGCCGGGCCACTGGCAAGAGCATCCCGAGTTGGCAGATTATGCAGGAAAGGTGGTCTATGCCACCCATTTTCGGCGTCCCAACGCGCCTCGACGCAAAAGCGACCGCTATTGGTTGCGCATCAATGGCGCTTTCTACTGGAGCCAGCCCTATCTCAATGGCATCGATCTGGGTCGGCACGAAGGCTACTTCGCGCCCTACGAGATCGATGTCAGCGACCTGCTAGAGGAGGAGAATCGCCTCTTCATCGAGCTGGAATGCAATAACGAGTATAAGCGCTCCGATAAGCGCATGCTGACCGGCGTCTTCAGCCATTGGGATTCGATGGATCGCACTATGAACCCGGGCGGGCTGTGGCGTCCAGTCGAACTACAGCGCAGCGGGCCGATCCGAATCAAAAGTGTGCGCTGCCATACCGAAACCATCAGCGATTCCTTCGCCCAGTTGCGCTTCTGGGCCGAATTCGACAGCCTTATCGACAGCCATGTGACCCTGCGCTGGACCTTCACCCCGCTCACCTTCGATGGGCAGCCCCAGGTTCACGAGCAGCGTCGCATGCTGCGTCCGGGCCGCCACGAGCTGAACGGCTTCCTCAAGCTGCGCGATCCCAAGCTGTGGTGGTCGCACGACTTGGGCGAGCCGCATCTCTACCGCATGACGCTCGAAGTCTTGATCGACGAGCAGCACTCCGACCACTACGAGTCGAACTTTGGCGTGCGCCGCTTCGAGCTACGCAACTGGATCCCCTATCTCAACGGGGTGCGCTTTTTGATCAAGGGCAACAACTATGGCCCGGGCGACGCCCGCATCGCCCACCTGAGCAGCGCCCGCTGCGCCCGCGACATCGAGCTGGCGCGCGAGGCCCATATGAACCTGTTGCGCGTGCACGCCCATGTGAGCAACCCCAGCTTCTACGAAGAGGCCGACAAGGCGGGCATGCTGGTCTGGCAAGATATGCCGCTCCAGTGGCTCTATCAGCGCAGCATTTTGGAAGAGGCTAAGCGCCAAACCCGTGAAATGGTGCGCATGCTCTTCAACCATCCAAGTATTGTGATCTGGTGCATGCATAACGAAGCGGTCTATACGGTCGATACCGCCGACGAGCGCCTGATCACCCGTTTGCGCACCTACAACAGCGCGCTCTTTTTGAACTGGTCGCGCGATGTGCTCGACAAACAGATGCAAAAGGTGGCCCAGAGTGAAGATCCACTGCGTCCTGTGATTCGTTCATCGGGCGAGATCACCATCCCCGGCTATCGCGCGGGCAACGACGTCCACTTCTACTTCGGCTGGTATCGCTCCTATGGCACGCTCAACGAGGGCGAATTAATCTTTAAGCACTTCTTGAGCAATACCCACTTCGTGACCGAGTTCGGCGCCCAGAGCTTTCCGAATCTCGAAAGCTCTTTGAAGTTTATCGATCCCGATCTGCGCAAGCTCGACGAAGAGCATTTAGCCATTCACCACAACTTCCAGCCCGATGTGATGGCTCACTGGATCAACTGGCGCTCGGCTGGCTCGTTGGAAGAGATCATCAACCTGAGCCAGAAATATCAGAGCATGATCAATCGCTACTACATCGATCGGCTACGGGTGAACAAATACCGCCCGACCGGCGGCATCGTGCCTTTCCAGTTCCAAGATTCGCACCCTGCCATCCAGTGGAGCGTTGTCGACTACTGGCGGGTGCCGAAGCAGTCCTACTACGCGCTCAAGATCGCCTTCAGCCCGCAATATGTCTGCGCGATCTTTGCACCCCGCACCTACAAGGTCGGCGAACAGATTGAGTTTAAGATTTATGCGATGAACGACGCTCAACACGCTGTTCACAACTTGATCTGCGAAGCTTGGCTGCGCCAAGCCGATGGTGGCGAGCTGGCCTATATCGAGCACACCCTGACGATGGGAGCAGACTGTCTGGCCTTCGAAATCGATCGTTTGCGCTTCACGCCACCCCAGCCAGGTCTCTACACTTTGACGCTAGCGCTCTCGGGCACCCAAAACTCCGACTTCGAGCATACCTACGAGATCAGCGTCGTCTAGGCGCTGAGTTAAACCGAAACGCGCCCAGAATAACAGGGCTGATCAGCATTTCAGCGAAGCCTAGCAGCTTGGTTTGAAACGGCGATCAGCCCTGTTGGCGCTTTGATCACGTTGTGTTGCTTAGCCTTCGGCAGAGCGGGTGAGCTCTGTAAGCAAGGTTCGCAGCGCTCCCTTCTCCCGCAATGCGGGAGCTATGCATTAGCCAAAAGTCGTGTTGGCAGCAAAAGGCGATATGTCGTATAGCATCGCGGGAGTATCCTTGAGAGCACAGAACTCAGAGAGGTTGAACGAAATCGCTTCAACATCAACATTCACCCCCTCGCCCGCAGTGCGGGAGAGGGGCCGGGGGGGTGAGGGCAGATAACGCTGACCGTATGTCGATTTGTGGCTAATGTACAGATGCGGGAGAAGGGCCGGGGATGAGGGCAGGCTAGCCCTTTTGATAGCCGTAGGCGGACGCGCTTGGGGCCGCATGGAGGGTACAGCCCTAGCCGCCAACATGCTGAACAGGGCCAAAAATATTTCAAACCCACATGTTCTATGGCGGACACGAGCGAAATGGGGCACAATCCATAGAAGAACTTGTCGGTTACAAGCGAGGAGCAAATAATGTCCAGTTTCAGCGCAAAGAAGATCGTAATCGGCGCTGGCGGCCTGGTCGTGGGGGCTGCCGTGATCGCCTTTCTGTATTGGACAATCTCGCCGCTGTTTATCAACCATCGCGTTGAGGAAGATTTTCCGGCAGTGGCAAGCCTTGCAAGCCCCGAAACTAGCCCAACGCCTCAGCCTACGAGCGCAGAAGCTAGCCCAACAATCGCTGCTGTCACCAACACTGTGCTGGCTTCTAGCCCAACAACTGCAGCTAGTGCTACACCCGAAGCTAGCCCCACGCCAGAGCCAAGTCCGACCCCTAGCGAACCAATCGCGCTGCTCACTGGCAGCTTCACGCAGATCGACCGTCTGCATGGGGCCGAAGGCCGCGCTGTGATCTATCAACTGCCCGACGGTCAGCTTGTGCTACGTTTGGAAGATCTGAACGCCCAAAATGGCCCCGACCTGTACGTAGGGCTTTCGGGCGCAGTTATGCCGCGCAGCAACCAAGAGCTCTTCGATCAAGGCTATTTAGAGCTGGCTCGCCTCAAAGGCAACCAAGGTAACCAAAACTACGAATTACCAAGCGATCTTAGCATCGAGCAGTATCGTTCAGTCGTAATCTATTGCAAAGCCTTTAGCGTGATCTTTAGCACCGCCGACTTCGAACTGTAATAGCTCTGGCAGAAAGCGAACGGCCCTCCAGACACATGCCGGAAGGCCGTACAATACTTTACACTTATCGCCTTAGGCGGGCTGGATACGGAAGAAGCGCGTCTGGTGAGCTTCGACCCGGAACTCGAGCGTCTCCCGGAACTCGGCCAGATCGCTCTGCGCCCAGAGATCGCGCACCAGCTTGGGCGAATCGAGCAGGCCGACATCGCTGGCCTTGAGCGTGAAATCGTTCCAGACCGAGCCGCGGTTGACGATCGCAGCGGCCACCGAGCCATCGCTGAGCGGCTTGACCCAGATCTCGCAGCCGTTCTCGCTGCGCACGCGCCGGCCCGCAATGCCCAGCGGATCTTGGTTGACCGCCAGCACCTCGCGGTTCGAGAGCAGCGCGCCGCTCTCGGCATCGAGCGAGCGTAGATCGCAGCCGATCATCAGCGGCGAACAAACGATGCTCCAGAGCGACATTTGGGTCTGATACTCGACAAAGCTCATACCGCTGCCCTTGATCTGGCCCTTGCCCTTCAGACCAACCACCAGCATATCGAGGTCGTTCCAGCCGTTAGGCCCGGCGTAAGGCTGCGCTATAGCGGCTTTGTCGAAGAGCGAATCGATGCCCAAGCTGTAGAAGGGCGGCTCGTTGGGCAGCTCGACCCGCACGCTCACCCAGCTATCGTAGACATCGCCCGAGATGCGCCACATATGCGCGCCGAGCTGGCTGGCCCACAGATGCGGGCTGCGCGCACCCCACTCGCAGACCGAGTAGAGGATGTCGCGGCCACTCTTGCGCAGGGCCTGGCCCATGCGGCTATAGCGCTCGATCGCGCTGGCCTGATCTTTGGGCGCGTGACAGTAGTCGTACTTGAGGTAGTCGATCTTCCAGCTGGCCCACAAGGCTGCGTCCTGATCCTCAAAACCGTAGCTGCCCGGGAAGCCTGCGCAGGTGCGTTCGGCGGCATCGGAGTAGATGCCCAGCTTAAAGCCCAAGTTATGAACGTAGTCGGCCAGCGCCGCGATCCCGCTGGGGAACTTTGCGGGGTCAGCGATCAGGTCGCCGTTGCCGTCGCGTTTGCCTTTGAGCGACCAGCAGTCGTCGATCACGATGTAGCGGTAGCCTAAGTCGCGCAGACCGGATGCCACCAAAGCATCGGCGGTTTCGCGAATCACCTCTTCGTTGACTTTGTTGCCAAATGTATTCCACGAGTTCCAACCCATAGGCGGGGTCGCTGCGAGATTGGGTTTATCTATCATCGGTTTTCTTTCATTCTTCGCCGAGTCGTCGAAGCATATCGCTAGCGATCTGGCGCAATAAAGCGCGCAATTCGCTCGGTTCTACAACAGTAAAGGGCTGATTGAGGCCCAACAGAAAACGCGCCACGCTTTCGAGATGAGCATAGCGCGTCTCGAAGCGGGTGCCAGTGGCGCAGGCATACAGTCGGCCGTAGCTGGGCGGAATACGGCGCTGCATCTCGCTCAAGGGGGCCTCGAACTCGACCACGATCGGCTGATCGCGCTCGTTGCTGAAGAGCTGCTCGATAAAACGCCGTGGATCGAAGTCGGGATCGCGCTCGAACTGCTCGTCGCGAATCTCGAGCGTCTCGATGCGATCCAGCCGAAAGACCCGGTAGCCACGCCGCAGATGGCAGTAGCCCGCCAGATACCAGCGCCCCCACAGCGCATTGACCGCATAGGGATCGACTACCCGCTCGCTCGGGCCGCCGCTCGAAGCGTAGCGGATCGCGATCTTTTTCTGGAGCTGCATGGCCTCGCTCAAATTGAGCAGCAGCGCCATATCGGGGCGGCCCTCCAAGCCGTCGCCGATAAACGAGATATGGCTGGTGAGGGCGTTGATCCGTTCGCGCGCCTTGACGGGCAAGACCCGTAGCAGCTTGGCCAGCGCGCCCTGAAAGGCCACCGGCGAGCGGTCGATCTGCAGCCAGGCCAAGCTCAGCAGGCCCAAGGCGATCGCGCTGCCCTCCTCCTCGGTGAAGAGCAAGGGTGGCAGCTTGAAGCCGGGCCGCAGATAGTAGCCTCCGCCCGGGCCGTGGCTAGCCTCGATCGGCATGCCCATATCTTGCAACATCTGAATGTAGCGCCGCACCGTGCGCGGCTCGACCTCTAAACGGCGCGCGAGCTCCATGCTGCTGAGCGAAGCATGGGTCTGCAGCAATTCGAGAATGGTCAGCAGACGGGTGGTTGGATTATACATCGTTCACCCCACAACAGCTCTTCGCGATCTCCAAAAATAGCGGAACAATTGTAACCGCTATTGAGAGGATCTTGCAAATAGACAGCACGAGAGAGATCAAACGGCAAGCAGAGCCAGAACTGCTCGCCAACGAGCTGCGCAGCTTCTTCGGCCCGCTCCGCCCTTAAGCTCCGCTCGCTTTTTTTCTACTCAGGCGGATGGGCTTCTAGCCCCCATTCGGCTTCTAGCGCGTCCGCCCTCGGCTATCAACATCCCCTTCTTCGAAAAGTGGGCTTATCTGTCAGCGCAAAACAGCGCCGAACAACGAGAGCGATGAGCCCACAATGGCTACATCGCTCTCAACGTGGATAAGCGCGTTTCGCCCTAGCCAAAGCCAAACTAGAGCGATATTGAACATCAATAGCGCTCTCTGATTATAGAATTCCATCAAAAACAAATCTGCTTTCTAAGACTTTTCAGCTATAATGCCTGAAATGCAAGACATCACTCTACTCTGGAAAGTCCTATTATGTCGAAAATACGTCTTTTTCTTCTTCTCTCTTGTATCCTTAGCATTTTTGTAAGTTCAGGAGCTAACGTAGCTAGCGTTCAGTCTGCGCCCGCCCAGCAGAATCGATCCGAGCCGATGTCGCTGTTCGGCCTCAACCTCTACATCACCGGACGCGAGCGCAACGACCAGCAGGCCCGCGAGCTGGTGGCGAAAGCCCAGCAGATCGGCGTCGATTGGACGCGCGAAGAGATCAGTTGGGCCTCGTGGGGCGGCAGTCCCGAAAACTCCTTCTTCGATAAGCGCATCCGCATGCTCTCCGATGCCGGCATCAAGATCATCGGTATGCTGCTGACCACGCCCGATAAGCAGCGCAGCAGCGATTGTGTGCGCCACGCCAAAGCCCACAACGAGCCGGAATACTGGTGCGCCCCGACCGATCCGGTCGCCTATGGCAACTGGGTCAGAATGGTGGTCGAGCGCTACGACGGCGATGGCTTCAACGATGCGCCCGGCTCGCCGCGCGTCGACGCTTGGGAGATCTGGAACGAGCCGGATATCGACGGCACATGGCTGCCCAAGGCTGACCCCGCCGCCTACGCTGCCATTCTGCGCGCTGGCTACGACGCCGTGAAGGCCGCCGACCCAACCGCGCTGGTGCTGAACGGCGGCGTCATGACCTTCGACGCCATCGGCACCGACGCCTTTATGGACAAAGTGGTGGCCATCGCAGGCTGGGACAGCTTCGATGTGCTCTCGCTGCACCCTTGGCTGATCGACCACGCTCCCGATGCGCCCTACCTCAGAAACCCACGCGAAAACTACGATGTGACCCTGCCGGGCCGCTTCGAGATGGCTAAGCGCTGGGTCGAGCGCCACGGCGGCGGCAAGCAGATCTGGGTGACCGAAGTCGGCTGGAGCACTTGTGGCAATCGCTGCGAGCCGCAGTTCGCCAAAAACGAAGACGAGCAAGCTACCTATATGTTGCGCACCTTCGTTCTGGCCGCCGCTGCGGGCATCGAACATGTCAACTATTTCCAGTTGGAAGATAAGTTTGACGGAGGCCAGCAACCTTGGGGACCAGCCGCGATTCTCAATAACAACCTGACGCCGAAGTTGGCTTACACAGCCTATGGAGTGATGACTTCGCAGTTACGCGGCGCTCGCTATGCAGGCACAGGCCCGCTCCACACCCCGGGCGTGATCGGCGACTATCGCTTTACACTGCCGGATGGAGGCAGCGTGCGGGTAATCTGGCGCATCAGCGGCAGCCAGCAGGTGCAGGTCGCGCTCAACGAAGGGGCGAGCGCCGCCCTGATCGACCGCGATGGACAGCGCACCCCGCTTGGTGGCGGCAGCGCCAGCATCACCATCAGCGAGAAGCCGGTCTATCTGCGCCAGAGCAACAACGAGCAATACTTCCCCGAAACGGGCCACTTAGTTAGCGGCGCATTTCTGAACTACTGGCGCAACAACGGCGCCACCGAGATCATCGGCCTGCCGATTAGCGCGGCCCGCTACGAGCGCGGTAGCGACGGCGGACGCTACTTGGTGCAATACTTCGAGCGCGCTCGCTTCGAATACCACCCCGAAAACAGCCCAGCCTACCAAGTGCTGCTCGGCCGCTTGGGCGTGACTCTGCTCGAACAGCGCGGCATCGATTGGCGCAGCCTGCCCAGCGTCGACGGCGCGGGCGATGGCTGTCGCTACTTCCCAGAGACGCGCCATAGCCTCTGCGGCGAATTCCTCGACTACTGGGAGCGCCACGGCGGCATCGCCGTCTTCGGCCTGCCGATCAGCGAACCGCTCGACGAAATCAGCGCCGACGACGGCAAGGTCTACCGCGTGCAATACTTCGAGCGCAACCGTTTCGAATACCACCCCGAAAACCCCGAGCCCTACCGTGTGCTGCTCGGTCGCCTCGGCGCGGAACTCATGCCCTAAACGAACGGGACCATAACCGAAGGCGGTAAGAAACTTGCTAGAACTAGTCCTCAGAGGGAGGGCTAGTTCTTTTTTGGCCCGACGCGCAAGGCGTCGAACAACATCCGCTTCCAGCCCGCCAGCTTTGAGTAGCTCTCTGGCGCATAGCAACTTCGTTTAAAGACCTGCGCTCTTGAAGCGCGAGAAACAAGGTCAGGCAAAGCGTTTGTGTGCATTTCGCGCGATAGCACGAAATGCACACAACAAAAAGGGACAAGTTCCACTCTGCCGAAGGCCCAAAATAATCAACCGGATTTGGTAGCAAACAGAAGAGTGTCGAGCTGGCGAGGACAAACAGGCCTTTTTTGTTGGGTGGGATGTTGATAGCCGAAGGCGGACGCGGTAAGAACCGAATGGAAACTAGCGAAGTCGCCGCCCAGGCTTTGAACTCATCAAAAGGATTGACAATAAATCGCAACGCTACTGCTTTGCACACTACAAAACAGTAGCAGCTTGTAGTATCATGTACGCTCTCACACTCCTACAACGCGCTCGGCTCGGGCTGATCGGCCTGATTCTGGTCTGCTTGGCGCAAGTTATTCTCATTCAAGAGCGCTCGATCGCACCCTCTTGGCTCGGCCCGCTCGCCTCGGCTTGGCAAGAACTCTTCCGGATCGACCTCGCTTTTCCCGATAACCTGCTTATGGCGCTCGGCTGTGTGGGGCTGGGCTGCCTCGCGCTCTGGAAGAGCCTGGCCTATCTGCGCCCGCCTGCCGCCCAAGCGCTCCCAGAGCTTCAAGAAACCTCTTGGCCTTGGAAGAGCACGCTGATCGGTGCGCTGGCTTGGCTGCTAAGCCTCGGCGTCCTGCTCGCATATGGCTATCGCCTATGGCTCTCGCTGCTGCTCTGCGGGGCGATCGCCTGCGTGTGGTGGGCTTGCTGGCGCTACGATCGCCGACGCAAAGTGCCGTTCGGCGGCCTCTTCCAAGCGATCGATCTGCTCTGGATGAGCTGCTTGATGCTGATCGGGCTAGCGATCGCTTGTTATCGCCTGACCAGCCTGCCCGGCTCGATCATCCCCGACGAATGGAACTTTTGGCAGTTGGCCCACGCTCTCACCACGGGCGAATATCGCATCGAACCCTTCGACTTCGGGGTCTTCTCGTACCCCATGCTGAGCAGCATCTACCAAAGTTGGTTCCTCAAGCTGTTTGGGCCGAGCCTCTGGAGCTGGCGTTTCTCCTCGGTGATCGCCAGCCTGCTGGCTATCCCTCCGAGCTACCTTTTGGCTTTGTACTTCTTCCAGCGCCGCATCGCGCTCGCCAGCGGGCTGATCTTGATCAGCATGCCGCTCTTTTTGAGCTTCGCGCGTCTGGGCTACAACAACGCCCAAACGCTCGCGCCCGTGGTCGGCACGCTCTATCTGCTGGCGATCGGTCAAGAACGACGCAGCGCGGTTCTGCTCTTGGGCGCTGGAATCGTCGCAGGCTTAGGCTTTTACACCTATACGGCGGCCCGCTTGGGTCTGCTGGTCGGTCTGGTTTGGCTGGGCTGTCTCTGGTTTCAGAAGGGAGAAGATCGCGCTTGGCTCAAGCGGGCCGCCTTCGGCTACCTCTGCGGCTGGATGCTGGTGGCGCTGCCGCATCTGCTCTACGGCCTGACTGTCGACTCACAACTGCATAGTTACAAGCTCTGGGAGAGCTTTTTCGCTAATAGCTTTTATGCCAGCAACTTCTTTAGCGAGCAAGAGCTCTATCGCGATTTTCCGCCGCTGCAGTTCGGCGAGCAAACCCTCTTTGTGCGGGCCGACCTGTATGCTCGCCTCTTAGGGCGCGGCCTGTTTCGCAGTCTGCTGGCCTTCCAGCACCCTCGTATGCTCGACAGCCACTTTTTGGTCGGAAGTTTGCCCGGCCCGTTGTTGGCGCTGCCCTTCTTGTATGGCTGTTTGGTGCTGCTGCGCAACTGGCGTCTGAAAGGTGCAAAACTCTTTGTGCTCTGGATCATGCTCGGCACGCTCTTGCTAAGCGTCATCGACACCTATCCGCCTCGCCCGACCCACCTGGTCGCCATCACCCCGGCCCTAGCGATCGTCTCGGCGCTGGGCCTCGTGCAGCTCTGCCGCCTGCTAAGCCAACTGTTCGAGCCTGCCTGGCGACGCCGCGCCGAAGTCGGCCTGCTGTTCAGCTCGCTCTGCGCCGCCGTCAGCGCGGGCGCGCTGGCCTATCTGGTGGTGATGCCGCGCCATACCAGCGCCACGCTCGAAGACCTAATGACCGTGCATATCCTCAATCTCAAAGCGCCCGAGCGCGTGCTGTTCGTCACCAGCGATGTCGAGCAGCGCTACTTCGAGCCGCTGGCCGCCCGCGAGATTCCCAATAAAGCCACTACGCTCACAGTCTTGCTGGGCAGCATCGACGAAGAGATCACCCAGATCAAGCCCGATGAAGGTCTGAGCGTCTTCACCTTGCCACGCGACCGCGCAGCGACCGAAGCCTGGCTGGCGAGCCGCCTAGACGATCTGCCGCAGCCTGAAAGCTTTAGGATTGAAGAGCAGGAGCAGGTTTTGTACTACTATATTCCTTCTCCTCATTTGCGCCAATGACACCACGTTCGGCTGATTGATTTATGTTTTTTGGCTTTTGGCAAAGTAGGGCTTAACTCTTTTTGTTGAATGAGATTTCGCGCTGTCGTGCGAAATCTCATTCAAACGCTTACCACATTTTGTGTTTCCCCGCGTTGTGAGAAAACAGATCTTTAAAGCCAATTTGGTGTGAAATCTTAGCGTTTTGCGAAAAAAGATCATCAAGTCAGCTTTCCTGCCTCCTTGCGCCTCGATTACTATGTCGGTATAATCTGTATAAGGCCTAGCTTATGCCTAGGCTCGTTTTCGTTTCAATGATTTCAACAACTATTACAGTAGATCTCTTACAACGCCTTCAAACGATTCTGTCAGAGCACTACTTGTATTTAGCTTAATGGTGACCACCATGCAAAATGTCACCGAACTAGCGGCAAGCTTACGGACAAACTTCCAACATCTTCCACAAGAAGATCGGGCGGCTCAGTTCGAGAATCAATCGCTGATCGCTGCCACCCTGATCGAAACGCTGGAAGAAGTTTGGCCGCGCGTCGGGCAAATTCTGCGCGATCTCCAAAATGATCCATCGACCGAGACTCGTCGTGGCAAACTACGCCATTTGGGCACGCTTTGGTATGCCCATGGCGGTGAAGCCGAAGTCTTAGCAGAGCTTGGCATCGGCCTGACTCAACTGCTCAATATGGAGCCAGGCATCGTGCTCTCTGAACTGCTGCTGGCCTACGGAGCCGCCCAAGAAGAGAACCGTACCCGCGAATGGGAGACCCATCTGCTGCGGCGCGTCAGCGAGCTCGACGGCCTGCATCGCATTATTTCGGCGGCCAACTCGACGCTCGAGCTCGATACCTCGATGCAAACCGTAGTCGAGATCGTAGCCCGCGTGGTCGGCGTCGAAGTCTGTTCGGTCTATCTCTACGACAAACTGCGCGACGAGCTGGTGCTGCGGGCCACCTATGGGCTAAACTCGGCTGCAGTCGGCCAAGTAGTGGTGCGCGTTGGCGAAGGTGTGACCGGTTGGGCCGCCCAAGTGGGCCAGCCCGTGCCCGTGCGCGATGTGCGCCAAGAGCCGCGCTTCAATATTGAGCCGCAGTTAGGTGAGGAACTCTACTACTCGATGTTGGCCGTGCCGATCGTGCTCTTCACACCCGAGCGCTTCCAAGTTCAAGCGACTGGTCAGCTGCAAGGTGTGATCACGGTGCAAACTTTAGGGCCGCGCGAATTTACACCCGAAGAGATCAGCTTTGTGGAAGTGGCCGCAGGCGAGCTTGCGCCCTATATCGACAACGCCCAGCTCTATCAACAAACCGACGAGCGCCTGCACCAGAAGATTCGCGAGATGACCTCGCTGCAACAGGTTTCCAAGCGCATCGCCGAACAGCTCGACCTGCGTGAAGTGCTCAATCTGATCGTTGAGAAGGCGGTCGAACTCGCCCACGTCGATCGGGCCGATATCTTCCAAGCCAACGAAGAAGGCCAGTTGCAATTGGTCGCCAGCCAAGGCGGCAACGGCAGTGACGGCGTGCGCGATTTCATCATCCAAACCGTGCGCGGCGGGCGTTCGCTAGCCGTGATCAACGCCTATCAAGACTCGCGCTTCCCGCAACTGGCGAGCGTGGCGGCTGCCGAAGGCTTCCACTCGCTCTACTGTATGCCGCTCAATGCGCGCGAACGCACCATCGGCGGGATCTGCCTCTATACGCGCGATCCGCACTACTTCGATTACGAACAGGTGCACTTGCTCAGCATCTTCGCCGACGAGGCGGCTATCGCGATCGAAAATGCCCGTCTGTACGGCGAGAGCCAGCGTGCCTTGGCGGTTAAATCGGCGATGCTTCAAGAGATGCACCACCGCGTGCGCAACAATCTTCAGACCATTGCCGCGCTATTGGCTATGCAGCTGCGCCGCCTCGAACCGGAAAGCCCGGGAGCGCGCGCCCTACGCGAAAGCGCCGCCCGTATCCAGTCGATCGCCGAAGTACACAACCTGCTCTGCCGCGAAGATGTAGGTGTCACCACCATCGACGCGATCGCGCGCCAAGTCGTCAATAGCGCACGCATCTCGCTGGTTTCGAACGATCGCCCCGTCTCGTTCAAGGTGGTCGGCGAATCGGTGCAGATCGGCTCGCGCGATGCCACTATGTTGGCATTGATCATCAACGAGCTGATCTCGAACTCGCTGGTGCATGGCTTGGCCGCCGAAGGTGGCACGATCGAGATCGACACTCAATGCCACGACGATATTGTGCATATCGATGTGCGCGACGATGGCCCGCGCCACCCGGCGGCTCCAGAGCCGACCTCGAGCAGCGGTTTGGGCCTGCAAATCATCGAAACCCTCGTACACGACGACCTAGGCGGGAAGTTCGAACTGGTGAAAGATCCCGATTGGGTTCACGCCCGTATCACGTTCCCGCACCGTCTCGCAATGGACTAAATCAAATGGAAGGAATGTTATGCGTTAACGCGCAACGTTCCTTCCATTTTTGCCTACTATCCCACAAGCCAAAACTCTACCTATTAGCAGACAAACCTATATCATACCAAATCAGGTAGATCACTTGCTTTTTTGGCCTCAGCAGAGCGAAACTTAACTCTGTTTGTTATGTGATAGCAAATCGGTTTGCTCACTTCAGCACTCTGGCGGCTTGGTCTCTTCCCCAAAATGGGCTTATAGCGCGTCCGCCTACGGCTACCAACAGCTCGCCCGAGACCACGCGGTTGTAGCTGTGTGCCGAAAGACCACCCAAAATACACCGATTCAAGCGGATTTTGTATGAAGTTTCACACAACCCCTTCCCTCCGTTTTTCGTTTGTAGGTAGTACGAAAGGAACCAGTCTTTCAGCGGATCTGGTATTAACCATGGATTGGATTTTGTCTTAACCAGCCTAGGGTATGTAACATTTTTGATGGCCGACGCATCTACTAAAACCAAGGGGGATTAGTATCGTGGATAAGGCTGGTGCTATGGAGGTAGATCAACTGCTACGGCGCTGTCTTCGCGGTGAAGAAGCGGCGATTCAGGCTGTATTCGATCGATATAAGAACTACGTCTTGCGTGTGGCATGGTTGATGCTAGGCGACATGCAAGAAGCGGAAGATGCCACTCAAGAAGCGTTTGAGTCGGCATTTCGTTCGTTGGGAAGCTATCGTGGCAATGCCTCTTTCGAAACCTGGCTCTACCAGATCATCATTAACCGCTGTCGTAGCAAACTACGACGCAAGCAACTGCTGCGCATTCCGTGGATGCGTTTCGCGGAAGAACCGATCGCTTCTGCTAGCGATCAGCAGCCCGAAGCGATAGCGATCGCGCAAGAGGAGCGACGCGAGATTTTGAACGCTGTGCGTTCGCTTTCGCCCCGTCTGCGCGAAGTTGTCGTATTATATTACTACCGCGATTGTAGTTGTAGCGAAATATCGACTATCACTGGTGTTAATGAGGCGACAGTACGGGTGCGCCTCCATCGAGCGCGTCAACAGTTACAAACTATCTTGCGCGCGCACGAAGTCAACTTGGGAGCCGATGTCCTGATGGAGCATTCACAATCATGAGGAAACGGCAGGTAAGCTGCCAGAACCTGCTCGAACAGATGCAGGCCTATAGTGACGGATCGCTGACGCTTGCAGAACGCGATCTCTTCGATGCTCACCTCTCGACCTGTCCGAGATGTGCTCGGCTTTGGCACCAGCATCAGAACTTTAATACCAAGATGCGCTACGCCATGCAGCAGAGCGCCAACCAGGTGAGCCTCTCGCCCCAGCGCGAGGCCGAGATACGCACCTATCTCAGCACGATCAAACCGTATAGCCGTCGACGTTTTCTGTCGTGGCTCAATATCAACAGCTTTGTCACGAGCATCGCCGCCTTCTTGTTGATCGGTATCGTCACTACCGCGACCTTTTGGCCGAGCGCGCCTCCCAGCGCCAAAAGCAATAGGCCATTTATCTCGTACAGTTCTGGCAAACAATCCGAAGGCACAAGTATCTCGACCCTACGCGGCCAAGCTATCACGATTCGCTTCGCCGATGCCACCCTGCCAGCCGAGCATTACGAAGCGCTGGTTCAGAGCTTCCAAGCGGCTAACAGCGATGTCACGGTGCTGGTCTCGCAGCCGAGCAGCGCTCAGCACAACGCAGGCCTGCTGGCGACTAGCAACGACTGCTTTGTGGCCCCAAGCGATATCTATCAGAGTCAGGTCTACAAAAATCTGCAGCCGCTCACGCGCTATGCGCTGGCCGATGCCAATATCGCTGTCAACGACTTCGCGCCGGCTCTGTTAGAGAATGTGCGCTTCAACGATCAGCTCTACGGCATTCCGCGTTCGGTCGATCTGCGCCTACTCTTTTACAACAGCGATCGTTTGAAAGAAGCCCAAGTCGCCCTCCCAGCGGGCACTTGGACGATCGATGAGTTCAGCGAGATCATTGAAAGCGTCGCACAAGCTCAGAAACAGCCCAGCTTTATGCCCTACGACGGCTACGATATCCTCCACCTGCTGACCCAACAAGGCATAAACAGACCAAAAAGCAACGAAGCGTTCTTTATCAACGCCCAAACCATGGCCGCCCTCAACTGGTATGTCGATCTGGGCGAAGCTGTCATTACCCGCTCGCTCTACGACCCAGAGCGCGAACAGCTCTATCAGCAGTTGATCAACCAGCAAGAGCTCGCGGTTTGGACCGGAAAGCCACTGGCAGCTCACAAGCTCACAGGGCGAATCGGGGTTCAAGCCCTGCCAACAAGGCCCGAGCGCCCAAGCATTTGGCAGAGCGACGCCTACTTTATCAGCGCCGCCACCAATAACCAGCAGGCAGGCGCGTGTTGGCGCTGGATCCGCTATCTCTCGCTGCAACGCACCGACACGCAACAGATCCCAGCCCGTCTCTCACTGATCCAAAGCGAAGGTTTTATCGCCCAGTACGGTCAACGCCAAAGCGATGCGATCATCGAAAGCTTGCAACTCACTGCACCCAATGATCCCTGGCAGCCCAGCCATGCCAACGGACTATTTCTCTTGCTCGACGAGGTTCTGATCGAGCAGAAGCCGATCTATGAGAGTCTGCTCAAGCTACAACAAGATTTCAGCGCCCTTGACGCTTGGTAATATCAAGACTGTTCGGTTACTTTGAAAAAGCTTCCGCTCTTTTGATAGGCAATCTCATTCTTCGTCTCTGTGTTGACCTTCGATAAGCGAAGGCTAGCTTTGTGTTGCCTATCAATGATGCTGTTGAAAGACGGTTTGCTGTAATCGCATGCAGATGAGCGGAACTTGAGCATAAGAGATTTGGCATTGTAGCGTCGAGGGTTCGCATCGAAAGGCAGCGAAATAAAGCAATGTGCTTGTGCAAAGCAGGTCGCAGCGGCGAAGCGAAATGCGGCCCGGTTTCGGAGGTTGTGCTGGTAGCCGTAGGCGGACGCGCTACAAGCCTTCTTTGGGGAAAGCGATCTTTCCGCCTTGGATCGTTTAGGCCTCATCAAAAAAAGATCTCTGCAGTTTCGCACTACACAGATCTCTTAGCACAGCGCTAGCTTGAAACAGAGCAGGCCAACGAAGGAGCTCAAGGACGCACTTGAGTTCGTAACCAAAGCGCAGCCTCCTGTTCGTTTAAAAACAACTTGGTGGGCGTGCGCATGGTGAGCTTGCTGATCATCAGCGAGATATCGCCAAGCATCTTTTGAAATGGAGTGCCGACGATGTAGGCAACCGCATGGTAGTATTGGGTGGCCTCTGGCTGAGCATAAAAGTCGCGCACTTCGCGGGTTTTGCCTCTGATCTCGCGCAGATCGAGCAGCACGGGCGCGCCTTTGCCATCGGTGATCTCGATCAGAGCCGCCAAGCTCTTTTTCGCCTGATCAAGCGTTTCGATGATGTCAGGATAACCTTTGATATGCACTACACCATAGATATCCAAAATCATCTGGCATGTTTCAGTGGTAATAATGCGGCTCTGAATCTCTTGAAGATTGTCGACTAATTGCATACCTTATGATCCCTTAGTTACAGATGCCGAGTTAAAACGAGCGCAACCAAACAAGCGCGTCCTCGTAACGGGTAAAGACCTCTACCGGAAGAACGGGGCGATAAAGCGCAATAAAGACATCGGCCAAAATACGCCCGATGGGCGAAGCCACAACCAGCGCCACCGCAGCGTATTGATTGACCGCTGTATCAACAGAAAAATAGTTATGCAAAGCGCGAGTTAGAGTTCGTACAGAACGCAGATCTAACAAAAGTGGGAAAGGTCTCCCTTGGCTTATATTGTTTAATAACGCTGAATTCGACAGGCTGAGAGCGGAATTATCTTCTACATCAGCCGTATAAACGGCCTGTACGACGCCATCGTTATCGATTGAGAGCGAGCAGTTCTTTATGATGAAATCTTGTTGTTGTGGATCTTTTTCGAGCTGAATCATGCCGTTTCCTTAGAAAGAAGCAAGAACGTGGTCTCTGCTTTGTAGAGTGCTAGATTGCTGAAGCGAGCAGTTTTCCATAATAGCTCATCAATTAATCTCAACGTGTGGAATGCTATTAATGCAAGGGGTATGCCACTAGTTTACATTTCCAAGGTTTATTTTTCGTTGAGTTTTTACTATCGATCTTATCGAGTATTTCAAGCGTTTCAACCTCAAAAAACCATCTAAAACAGGTTAAATACCAAAACAGCGCTTTCTTGCAAGAAAGCGCTGTTTTTATTAACAAAATGATCCACTTTTAATCTATTTAATCATTTTAGAGCAACTCATCATTGAATCGCTGCCTTCATGGCACATCCGACTGTTTAGCTTGTGGCTAGGTCTGCGGCAGAGTGGGACTTTCACTCTGTTGGTTGTGAGGTTTCGCGCTCTCACACAGCTTTTTCGCCAATTTTCGTTGTTCCCACAGTGCGAGCCTGCCAATTATTAGGCAGATTTGGTATCAGTGACGAAATCGTTCTGTTTGCGTAGCAACGTGACATTACCACGGCAAGGGATCGTGAGCGATCTCCTCTTCCCAAAGTTGATCGATCGCCTTTACCACATCGGGCGGCAGTTCGGAATCGGCGGCTGCGAAATTGTCGAGCGCTTGCTCAACGCTCTTAGCGCCCGGAATGGTGGTGGCTACGGCGGGATGCACAAGGGTGTATTGCAGCGCTGCGTGAATCATCGATCTGTCGCTTGGAATGATCTCGGCGAAGCGTTCGACCAGCGCACCGCGTCGCGCGATCACCTCGGGCGACCAACGGTCGCGCACATCGTCGAAGCGACTGTTCGAGCGATAGCGCCCCGATAACCAACCCGAATCGAGCGGCACTTTGATGATCAAGCCGACGCCCTGCTCGTAGGCTTGGTCGAAGGCTCCGCGCGGCTCTTGGTAGAGCGCGTTGTAAAACACCTCGCTCGCCTTGGCTTTGGTGGTATTCATCATCATCTCAAGCTCGACCCGCCAGTCGAGCGAAATGCCGTATTCGCGGATCTTGCCTTCTTGTTTGAGGCGCTCTAGCTCTTCGTACTGCGAGGCAACACGACCGTCCATCAACTCGCGGGGCGGATTGTGCAGCAGCAGAATATCGACGTAATCGGTCTGTAGACGGCGCAAACTGCCCTCCAAGACCTCGCGAATATACTGGGTCTCGAAGTCGTCTTGGCCGCTGCCGTTGTGATGGCTGTATTTGGTGCAGATGATCACATCCGAGCGCACGTCTTTCAGGGCTTGGCCCAAAATAGCTTCGCTTTGACCATAACCATAGCCGGGCGCGGTATCGAAGAAGTTACAACCCGCATCGAGCGCAGCCCGTACGATGCGCACAGCCTCGTTAGTATCGTTCAGCTTCCACTCGGGGTTTGCAAGCTGCCAAGCGCCCAAACCCACAGCGCTTACCTGCATACCAGTTTTGCCAAACGGTCGCATTTTCATTGTTTTTTCCTTTGCCACTAACTCTGTTTGATATGCGACATCTTAGCAATCGATCGGGCCAAAGCATAGTTCCAATCTAGAAGACTTTTCGTATATCCAATTTACCAACATGGCTCAAGCTGTATGCTTGGCATTGTCTTTTTAAACTGTTCTCGGTATAACCACTTGTTTTTTTTGTATACAAAACGAGCGCCGTACTAGACGCTCGTTTCAGATTAGGTCGATCTCGATGTGTAATACCAAATCCGGTTGATTACGTTCTCTTTGGCCTTCGGCAGAGCGGAACGTGACTATATTTTGTGTGTGAAATTTCGCGCTATAGCGCGAAATTTCACACAACTCTTTCCCGGATTTTGGTTTTTTGCGTTATAAAAGCGCAAGTCTTTAAACGGATTTGGTATAAAAACAGGCCGCATAATTAGCCAAAGTGTTTCCGAATGCGATAATGGTATTGTTTTTGGCCTTTGGCAAAGCCACGTTCGGATGTAGGATCGCAACGCTTAGATCGGATCAGGAGCTAGGAAGAAGTCTCCCAGTACAGGAGCGAGCACATCTGCTGTACCTTCATGGGTCTGTCCTGCCAAAACACGGTGCCGAGCATGGGGCATCGCATCTGCCAGAGCTTGATGCGACTCTTGCATAAATGCGAAGCTCTCATTGCCAGTCAGCAACAGAGTGGGTAGTTGTATACGCGAAGCCATGGCAATCGGCACAGCTGCCTCTTCGCCCAGCGCAGCAGCATCATAGGCCAGATCTGGTGCGACGGCCTCAAGCAGCGTCATAAAAGGAATAAGCGCATCGCCTGAACGCCCCTGCGCCGCTGATCGGGCTGCAGCGCTGGTGTTCTAAAAAGTCGAGGCAGGCATTGGTCGCGATCCGATAGAGCCAAGCCCGCAGAGTCGAGCGCCCTGCGAAGGTGCTGCGTTTGTTCCAAGCGGCAAGAACGTCTCTTGGAGCAGGTCTTCAGCATCGTCGAGCGAGGCGAGCATGCGATAGCAGTGCAGTCGAAGTTCGTGTTGATGGCGCTCAACAAGGTGTGCAAAGGCCTCGTGATCGCCAGATTGAAAGGCGATCGTCAGCGCTGTCTGTGCCTCCGCTCTCGCTTCTGTCATACGCACCTCGCTTACCAGCATACCCAGTTTATCGACGGCGCTCGCCAGATCGAACGACACAACAGGTCGTGTTTGGCTGCCATGACGGAGAGATCTACTCTTCAGCTTCATAAAGCCAAAAAGTAGATCTCTGCAGCGCTAGACGATCTCAGCTTACAACAGCGTAGCGACCGTTCCGCATTAACGGGCGAAGCGCTCGATATTGAAAAGCTCGATCGGCTGGTGAGTCGTGCCATCGCGGGCCAGATCGGCCAAGATCTCACCGATTACGCTAGCAAATTTGAAGCCGTGACCGGAACAGGGCGAGGCCAGCACAACCCGCTCGTATTGAGGATGTTTGCCGATCACGAAGTGCTGATCGGGCGTGAGCGTATACATACAGGTCGCGGTGCTGAGCAGTTCGCCGTTCAGACTGGGCATAAACTCGGCCAAGAGCGCCCGCATGGCGGCGATCTCTTCGGGGTAAACGGTGCGGTCGATCGTTTCGGGCGTACAAACGCTCTGGCGAATGGGCGTGTGGAAAGCGACTTTCAAGCCGCCCGGCTCGCCGCCCTGGGCCGGAAAGCCGTAAAAATCTTCGCCCGGAGCATATTCCCAGATATAGATCGGGAAGCGCTCGGGCGCAAAGGCACTGATATCTTCGAGCGGCTGGAACCAGTAGAGCACCCGCCGTTCGACCTGCAAGGGCAGCCCGAGATCTTGCAGCAGCTGCGGCGCCCACGCCCCGACCGTCAAGACCAGCTTTTCAGCTTGATACTGACCTCGCTCGGTGCGCACCTCAACACCATGCTCGTTAGCTTTCCACTCAACAATCGGCTCTTGATAGTGCAATTCGGCCCCATAGCGTTCGGCTTGACTCAGATAGGCCTGAATACAGGCTTCCGGCACCAAAAAGCCATCGTTGGGCGCATACAGGCCGATCGTATCGGGCTTGGTATGGAACATAGGGTAACGCCGTCGTATCTCGGCGCTGTCGAGCATCTCGTGAGCGAGCTGATAGGTTTTGGCGCTCTCTAAGCTGCCCGCTACCACTTGACTATCGCTCGGTCCCAGCATCAGGCCGCCCGTGCGGGTCAACAGGTGCTGCTGCGCATCGCGCTCGATCTTCTCCCACAACTCATAGGCGCGCAAAACCAGCGGAACGTAGTCGGGGTGCTCCATATAGGCCTGGCGGATAATGCGCGAGCGCCCGTGGCTCGACCCAAACGAGTGGGCCGGAGTGAAGCGCTCTAAACCCAAAACGCGCGATCCACGCTGCGCCAGCTCGTACGCCGTAGCGCTGCCCATTGCTCCCAAACCGACGACGATCACATCATAGCTGTTCGAGGACATAGCTTTCTCTCATGCTCTAACACTGCCCCTAGCAGGCGAGCTGCACTGATCGCAGTGTGTCAACAATACGCTGATGGCGGATTTCATAGCTATGTTTATAGCACAAAACCAGAAGTGCATACCGTCCCTCAATGTTGGGCCTCCACAGCGTCGCATATCGCTCTTGTGTCACACATCGCTCTGGCGGCAAAGTCGCTCGCTTCCATTCGTTCCCTAGCGCGTCCGCCTACGGCTATCAACATCCCGCCCATCAAAACGGGCTGCTAGCCGTCTGTGAAGATGGTGCCCAAAACACAACGATACAACGCATTGCAGGTCAAACCAGCTACAATCGATCGAGCGCCTCCCATCTTCGTTTCATTCGAAACCCACCAATGCTGTTTTCAGGTCATTCTTTTCAAGCGAAGTGTTAAGCAGCCATACAGAAGGGCACAAAAGTTAAGAAAGCTTCTGTCGCTCGAAATCTTTCTTAACAAAAACACAGCGTTCCGCTCTGCTGAAAGCCTCAATGGAACGAAAATCAACGCAATGTTCGATAAAACAAACATTTTAAGTACGTATACAATTCAAATCTAATATGTTAAAATCCTAAAGAATATGATATTTTTTGTCGTTTTTGTCCAATAGGCCTATCAAGTTCAGAAAGTCGATACGTCCCTCACCTATCAAGATTAAATCATGGAGGTTTACGTTTGTGTCTGATTCTTCAAATGAGATTCCCAACAAAATAACTCGCGCCATTCAAGGTTCTCTAGCCTCCGAGGATAAAGAGGTCGCGCTCCAATCCTTTAAGATGATCTGCGATCACCTGCCTATGTCGATCGGCTTGCTTCGTTTTGTCGATTTCGATACCCTGATCGTTATGGCAGTCAACGCAGCAGCCTTGCGCGGCGTTCAAGTCGATAATCCGATCGGCAAAAACATGTTCGATATCATCTATCGCAGCGATATCCCGCTTGTTAAATCCAACCTGCGCCGCTGTGTCGAGGAACATCGCCCGATCTCAACCGAGGCTATGGTCGAACGTCCCAACAATCAGCACTTTTGGGTCAGCAATACATTCAGGCCAATCGACAACGAGAAAGGAGAAGTTGCCTACATTCTATCGATCTCGCAAGATGTGACCGAGCGCAAAACACAAGAGTTAGCGCTGATCGAGCAAAATGAGATCATTCAGCGCCAAGCGGCAGCCCTCACCGAGCTATCTACCCCGCTGTTAGAGATCAGCTCTTCGACCTTGGTTCTGCCTTTGGTCGGCTCGATCGATACCCAACGAATTCAGTTGTTGATTTCGACCTTGCTGCAAGGGGTCTCAGAAAAACAAGCCAGCAATGTGATCGTCGATATCACAGGTGTGCCCTTTGTCGATACCCAAGTGGCTAATGCCTTGATCCAAGCGGCTCGCGCAGTGAAGCTGTTGGGAGCCAACGTGATCTTGAGCGGAATACGACCCGAGGTCGCCCAAATATTGGTCTCATTGGGCGTAGATTTCAGCACACTTACAACGCATGCTTCGTTAAAAGCGGCGATTGCTTCAACAATCTGATAGCATACCCGTTTGAATGGAGCGCTTCGAGCCTAGCGCACGCTCACACTGCACTTTGATAACAAGGGAAGGCTTTTAGAATGAGCGATTCCGCGCTGCTGCACGAGATTGCTCGTACACAACGTTCGTTTGCTTGCGACACAAAAGGCAGACCTACAAAGCCCTGCCAAACCATGTGCTCCAAGTTTCAACAACTGATAGCCCACCACAAGCTATGACTCAAAACTGCACTATCGCTATGAACTCAGAACGTTAGCACTTCCTCGCTGGATTATTGTTTTCTCCTCTAAAAGCTCACATAGAAGTTATGTATAGTCAACGCTCGTTTAATAGTTTGTGCCCGCTGTGTTTCATCAGGTTTGTTTGCCAACCGAAAGAGCACAGCCCATTCTAAAAAGGTGCTATTTCAATGAGCATTGAATCAACTACTTCAAGCGGAGCTCTGCTACCGCATCAGCTTTCAAACAAACGAACGGGACGTGCACTGGGCAACGAAGCGACAGTCTTCCGCATGATGGTCGATCATCTCTCGATGAACATCGCCATGCTAGAGGTTGATGAAGAAAAAACCTTCCCGATTGTTGCAGTGAATGGGGTCGGTTTAGCGCAATATCCGACCCAAGAGCTGCTCGGACACAGCTTATTCGAAATCATCCCAAAACCCTTACATGCACAATTGAAAGAGAGGTTGCTGCACTGTTGCACGACTAGAGAACAAACCAAATACGAGCTCAGCAACACGCTTTCAAATGGTCAAATCCTCTGGTTTGAACAGGCGCTCAACCCGATCATAGATGAAACTGGCGCGGTCACCCACCTTGTCACGATTGTTAGCAATATTACCGATCGCAAGCAGCAAGAGCTGCGCTTACAAGAGGCCCTCAACGAACTCTCTACCCCACTTTTAAGCATTAGCGATACTACAGTCGTATTGCCCCTGATCGGCTCGATCGACTCGCAGCGCATTCAACAACTGATCAGCAGTTTGTTAGAAGGCGTTGCAAAGCGTCGCGCTGAACAGGTGATCATTGATATCACAGGCGTGCCGATCGTCGACACCCAAGTGGCTAATGCGCTTATTCAAGCGACCCAAGCGGTGCGTTTGCTCGGCGCGAGAGTTGTGTTAAGCGGTATACGCCCAGAAGTTGCTCAAACCTTGGTCGGTTTAGGCCTTGATTTCAGCATGCTTTCGCCCCAAGCCACCCTGCAGTCGGCCATCGCACTGATCTTACAAAGAGAAGCCTAAAACGGAATATTTGATTGTATTATGTGAAATTTGGCGCAGATGCGCCAAATTTCACATAACTTTTCTGGAGAAAAAACGGTACATCTGATGGAAAAAAGTTGCGGGCAGAGCTTTAGTCGCACAGGCCGCAAGCAAAGCAGCATGACGTGTTTAAACACGCAAGGGCATTACAGAAACATCCCAAACACGCTTGGGTTTCGATAGAGATCAAACAAGCCGCATATCAAAGCTTTTACAAGCACTAGAAAGAAAGCCATAGCCACTAAACGGGATCGATACTTGTTGGTGCATATCTTGCTCTATAGGCTCTCAAAGTTCATAACAGTGAACAACACACAGTCTTGGGCATAACCAGAAGCTAAAAGAACAAAAGCGTTCGAACCAAGCTAGCCCAGCTAAGATGAGGCTAGGTTATAGGCGCTAACACAGCCCATCACACCCCAACTAAGAACAATCCGATCCCACCTTCTCACATTTCCCGAGCCTATTCTTCTTCCTGAGCGATCAGCACTAGATCAATAGTCTCCCGAGCATCGCCAGAGCGCCTTGCCCTCTAGGCCTACAGCGCTGTTTTCCTATGTCGAATATCAACCATTTTCTCATGTTCAAGGAAAGGCAACGATAGAATGAGCATTGAACCAACTGACACGTTCAGCGCAACCAAGCAGCCGCCAAACAAGATTGTGGCCCAAGCACTGAGCGATGAAGTCAGTTCATTTCGTATGATGTTAGACCATTTGCCCATGAGCGCGGCTCTGCTCTTGGTTGATGACAAGCAAGAGTTCCCAATTGTGGCAGCCAACGCCATTGCCTTATCAGATCCGGCTCTGCCAAATCTGTTGGGCCAAAGCGCCCTGAAGATGGTTCAAGGAGATGTGCTTGTGGCAACCAAACAGGCTCTTACTAGGTGTCTTGAGACCAGAGAGAAACAGACGCTCGAAACGAATCTTCCACTTCCCGATGGCGGGGTTGTCTGGTTTGCGAATGAGGTCATTCCGGTACTCGATGAGCAGAATAATGTCACCCATGTCTTGACTGTGTTTAGCGATATTACTCAGCGCAAGCAGCAAGAAACACTGTTGCAAGAACAGCAAGAGATTATTTCGCGTCAACACGACGAACTCAATGAGCTATCAACCCCTCTATTGAGCATCAGCAACTCAACCCTCGTTCTGCCACTGGTCGGCTCAATCGATACGCGCCGCATTCAACAACTGATCAATACGCTGTTAAACGGCGTCTCCAGCCGCCAAGCCGAGCATGTGATCATCGACATTACGGGTGTACCGATCGTCGATACCCAAGTAGCCAATGCCTTGATCCAGGCCACCCAAGCGGTCAAGCTGTTGGGCGCGACCGTCATTTTGAGCGGCATTCGCCCCGAAGTGGCTCAAACACTGGTTGGTTTGGGCATCAATTTAAGCACACTTTCACCGCAAGCGACGCTCCAATCCGCGATCTCCTACAGTATGCGTACTACGAAATTCGCTTGATAGGTTTCAAAGCTCTGGCGACTAGGTCTCTAGCCCAAAGCAGGCTGCTAGCGCGTCCGCCTACGGCTATCAACATCCTATCTGCCAAAACGGGCTTCTAGCTGTGAAGCGAAGCCGCTCGAACAAACACCGAGCGCACGAATCCCGTATGCTTGCAAACAGCGGCATAACATCCAAAAAAGAAAGGTCTCCGCACCTACGGAGACCTTTTGTTGCGAAAAGAAAGGTTCGGCTCGTTTAAGCACCCTGCTCGATCGCGGCGGCGCGGGCGGCAAAGCCTTCTTCGAGATCGGCGATCAGATCATCGACCGCTTCGAGACCGATGCTAAGTCGATAAATCTCGTCGCTCAGGCCCATGCTCTTACGAATAGCAGGCTCGTTGAGGTAGCTCTCGCTGATTGGCAGAGCAAGGCTTTCATAGCCGCCCCAGCTCACACCGATAGAGAAATACTTGAGGGCGTTCACAAAGGCATATTGGGCCTTGAGCGGAGCGGCAGGTGCCATCTCAAAGCTGAACAGCGAAGTAAAGCCGCTCATTTGAGATTTCGCCAGCTCGTGGCCCGGGAAGTCGGGCAGGCCCGGATGATTGACGCGTGAGACTTCGGGGCGTGTCTGTAGCCATTGAGCGATCTTGAGGGCCGATTCAGATTGGCGCTCGACCCGCACTGCTAGGGTGCGCAAACCGCGCATAACGAGATAGGCGTCGTCGGGTGAGAGCGGTGCGCCCAAAACCTCGGCTACCGGCTGGATCTGCTGATAGAGCTCGCTCTTGCACACCAACACGCCCGACATCAGGTCGGAGTGACCGCCCAGATATTTGGTGCCGGTATGGATCGAAATATCGATGCCAAGCTCTAGCGGATTTTGATAGAGCGGTGTAGCATAGGTATTGTCGATCATGGTCACAATGTTGTGAGCACGGGCCAGCTTAGCCACAGCGCGCAGATCTTGGATCTGCATAGTGAAGGTGCCCGGCGATTCGAGATAGATGGCGCGGGTGTTAGGCTTAATGCGATGGCTAAGATCCGCCGACTCGTCGGAATCGAAGAACTCGACTTCGACGCCCATGCGCGCGAGCAGCGAATCGCTCAGTTTGCGGGTCGGGCCGTAGCAGCACGAGACGACCAAGAGGTGATCGCCCGCCTTGAGCGTGCTGATCAGAGCCGCCGAGATCGCAGCCATACCGGTTGAGAAAGCGAGGGCGTGGTCGCCTTTCTCTAAATGGGCGATCTTGCGCTCAAGGGCAGCGCGTGTCGGATTGTTAACACGGCCATAGACAAAGCTCTCGCCCCGTTGAGCACCGGCAGCTTTAAACTCTTCGTAGGTGTCGAAACTAAATAGCGAGGCGCGGTAAACAGGTGTGTTGATCGCACCATATTGCTGGCGGGAACGATCATCACCCCAATGCATAAGATCTGTCTCGATCGATGGCATGAATCTGTCTCTTTCTCCGATTGGCATCTGTGATGTGTCTGAGTAGCGATCATCATTCCAACACTCGCAGTCTGCCAGATCTATCGAGCAGAGAAGCTAGCTTTGCGCACTTGAAAGCACTAGAGCTTAGACAACTCATGCCATTCATCATCGAATGAATGTCGTCTTTCAAACGAGCATAAACCGGCGAAGGGTGGCGAATGCGATCTCTACCTGTTTGATGCCGGATATCCTACCACAAACTGAATAAAGTGCATAACCTTAGCCTGCCATCTGATTGTAAACTGCTAATCTAGCGACCAGCACAAGCCAAAAAATACGTTACTATACGAAGGATATTTTTTGTGTAATGAAGGAATCAGTATGCCAAATATTCGTGTGAATCAAGATCGTCTGGCCTTAGCCAGCGCTTTTGTTGATGAGATCGTTTACAAAGGAACGCATCCCAACGGCTTTCTGACCGTTGCAAACAGCAAAGAAGTTGTTCTTTCGCATATCGCCGCCAAAGAGGATGCGATCCAGCAAGACAGCCTCTTTCTGCTGGCTTCGATCACCAAAACGGTGCTGGGCGTTGCGATTATGCGGCTTGTCGAGCGGGGCAAACTCCTGCTCAACCAACCCGTGGCGCGCTATATCCCCGAATTCGCCAAAAATGGCAAGTCGCAAGTAACCACTTGGCACCTACTGACCCACAGCAGCGGCCTCAACGAACAGATCTGGAACGATCTGCTGGCGAGCAAAGATATTGTGCCGTCGCCCGAGCTTGGGGTGCAGGCGGCCTGCGATAGCTTTCTCAACTTCCCAGCAGGAGAGCGCTGCGAATACTGCACACTCTCGTTCGCAATCTTGGGCGAGCTAGTTCAGCGCCTCAGCAGCAAGAGCTACAGCGACTATCTGCGCGAAGAGATCTTCGAGCCGCTGGGTATGGAGAGCACGGCCTTCACACCCGTCGATTGGGATCGCGCGCTGCAAGTGCATAACTTCGGCAAACAGGAGTTTCTGGCGGAGTTTAGCAAGCTGGCTATGCCGGGCGCAGGTCTGTGGTCAAGCGCAGGCGATCTGGTGCGCTACGGGCAAACCCTGTTAGCGGGCGGGCGCTCGGGCGACTATCGACTGCTCAGCCCAGCCGCCTTCGAGACCATGACGCGCCTGCAGACCCAAGGTCTGTACGAGATCACCTTGGCTGGCAGCAAAGCGCCCTACTTTTACGCCTTGGGTTGGGGCAAACCCTCGCCCTACGGCGATGTGATCGGCTCGCCGGCCGCGTTTGGGCACGGCGGCATCACGGGCACCTACTTCTGGGTTGACCCCGAATGGGATCTGGTCTTTGTTTTCTTGACCAACTCGTGGGAGATCGGCACCGAGCTGCCGCGCCAGATCTTGAACACGGTCTACGGCGCTTTGGAGCGCGCCTAGATCGCGGCTTGTTGCTCTTCGGCAGAAGTCGACCATGGTTGTTGTGGGGAGTTTCGTGCTGAGACACGAGATTCCCCACAATTTTTTCCCCGTTTTTCCCAGACTGCAAGCATGCAGATCTTCAAAAGGCGATTCGACTCTGTTGATAGCAAATCCGCTTGTTCACTTCAATTAGCTTGGCGGAGAGGTCCTAAGCTTCCATTCGGCTTCTAGCGCGTCCGCCTTCGGCTACAAACATCCCAAACCAACCATTCGGGTCCTCCCTCGCAGCTTGCGCTGCGACGGCTTGATGCACGCATCAAGCCAGCTTTCAGCCAGCCTAGCGCTCTCGAACAGCGTACTGATACCAAATCCGCTCAAAGACGTACTTTCTTTCTTTCAATGCGGAAAGACAAAAAACCGAGGAAAGAAACAAACATAGTCAAATTCTGCTCTGCCGAAGGCCAAAAAGTAAGTGATCTAACGGATTTGGGATCAAATCTACCAAAGGCCGGATTTAGTATGAAGGCAGAGCGGGAGAGAAGAGCGATGGCAATCTGTTTGAGGGTTGGGTTTGAAAGCGTCTCTAGGTGCGTTGGGTCGCGGGCGGGATGTTGATAGCCGAAGGCGGACGCGCCAAAAGCATTCTTTGGGGGAAGGAAACTCGACGCCAAAGCGCTAAAAGAAATCGAGCGGGTGCTACATCACTCCTGTGTACGCTCAAGCGCTCGTTCGATCGCATCGGCGGCGAGCTGCAAGGTCTGGTCGAGCTGCCCGGCCCGAGCGCGCACCAGGTCGGCGCTAGCCTCGCTGTGGTTGCCCAAAGCCAGCCAACTGCTGGCGCGCCCCAAGAGATAGCTGGGCGTATTGGGCTGCAAAATCAGAGCTTGACTAAAGTCTTCGATGGCCTGTTCGTGGCGTTCGAGGCTTTGCAAAGCCAAAGCGCGCGCATAGTAGACGTTGGCGGCCCGTGGGCTGAGCGCCAAAGCATGGTCGAAATCCCAGATCGCCTCGGCAAGCAAACCCTCCGCGAAATTCAACAAACCGCGTTCGTAGAGCGCATCGTTCAGCTCAGGATCGGCGGCCAAAGCCAGATCGAAAGCCTGGCGCGCGCCCTGATTGTCGTTCAGAGAGCGCAAAGCTACCCCGCGCAGATAGTGGTAGGTAGCGGCTTGTAGCGGCTCGAGCTCGGCGAGGCGCGCGTAGCTGCTGACCAACTCTGGAAGGCGCTTGTGTTTTTCCAGCAATACGAGCCGATTTTTGTAGGCGCGCACGTAGTCGCGGTCGTACTCGATGGCGGAGTTGTAGGCGTTGATGGCGTCTTCGTCGCGCCCGAGGGCGGCGTAGGCCAAGCCAAGGTTATTGTAGGCTCGGGAGTTGCTCGGTTCGAGCTCGATCACCTTTTGAAAATCTTCGATCGCCGTGACAAAATCGCCTTGATCGAAGGCGTAGTTGGCCCGCTCGTAATAGATGATGGCCAAGGAGCGCTGATCGTTGCGCGCTTCGCTGGTCGCGATCGCGGCCTGAAAGCCCTGCGCGATCGTGGTCGGCTGGGCTGCCTGACCGGCGAAGGGGCCGCAGGCCGCCAAGAGCAGCAACATCAGCAAACTCAAAGCCCAATGTGCGCTACGTGCGATCATGGCGTCACCCCAAAGGCGCTAGCTAAGACCCGCTTGGCGACGGGCAAGGCGCTGACGCTGCCCTCGCCGCCGTTTTCGATGATCACAGCGATAGCGTAGCGCGGCTGTTCAAGCGGTGCCAAAGCCACAAACCAAGCATGCGGCCTGCCCGAGGGCGTCTCGGCGGTGCCCGTTTTGGCGCCGACGCTGATGTTGGGCAGAGCGATATCTTTGGCGTAGCCGATCTCGACCGAACGACGCAATACTTCGATCATCGCTTGGGCCGCCTGAGGCGAGATGCTTTGGCGTAGCGCTTCGGGCTGAGCTTGGTAGAGAATCTCCCCAGCCGCCGTAACCCGCTCCACTAGATAGGGCCGCATCATCACTCCGTTATTGCCGATCAGAGCAACCATCTGCGCCATGTCAAGCGGCGTCACCAAAGCCTGACCTTGGCCGTAAGCAGTGTCGGCCAGCGCTGCGGGACGATCGAGGAAGCTGGCTTCGTTGGCGATCGTGCCCGCTTCGGTAGTGATCTCGCGCAACATTGGTTCGAGCGGCCGTTCGACAAGGCCCAAGCCGAAACGTTGGGCATATTCGAGCAGATTATTCGCCCCTAACGAGAGGCCGATCTGGGCGAAGGCGGTGTTGCACGAGAAGGCGAAGACGCGCTCGAGGTCGGAAGGATTGCCCGTGCGAGCGCTGAGATTCTCGACCGAGTTGCGCACCAGCGGGGTGTTCTCTTCGACTCGCAGGCGGTTGGGGCAGGTGATCGGCGCTTTAGGGCTGGCCATCACCCCTGTATCGAGCGCGGCAGCCGCCGTAAAGGTCTTGATGACCGATCCGGGCGGGTAGCGCCCTTGAGCCGCGCGGTTGAGCAGCGGGCTTTCGCTGTTGCCGATGATCTGGGCGTAGGCGGCTTGCACCGCTTCTAGATCGGCTTGGCTGGCATCGGGCGGCAGTATCAGTTGGTTGGCGTCGAAACGCGGATAGCTGACCATCGCCACGATCGCGCCAGTTTGAACTTCGATCACCACAACCGCACCCCGCCGATTGCCCAAAGCCTCTTGGGCGACCTGCTGAATGCGCATATCGAGCGAAAGCTGCAGATCAGCGGCTTGGGGCGCGGGGATTTGGGTGCCAAGCAGGCGCGCGCGCAACAGATCACTGGGCGAGATGCTGTAGTCGCCCGAGAGGTAGTAGTCGTAGCTAGCTTCAATACCGGTTTTGCCATAGAGACGGCTATCGAAGCCGATGATATGGGCGAGTTCGCCGTTGAGGTAGAGGCGCTTGCCATTCTGATCGGTCGCCAAGACTGTGCCGCTGCGATCGCTGATGCTGCCGCGTATGGGCTGTTCCAGCTTAACGGGCCAGACTTTGCCGCTTCCCAAGGCTTCGCGGTCAGCAAGGCGCACATCGGTGGCGCTATCGGGGCGTTCATTGGCTGAGGGCTGAATGTAGGCGAGCACCTGTTCGCGAATCGGCCCAGCATAGGTGAATTGGCCGCGCACCAGTTGCAGCGCGACCGCTAAGAAGGCCAGACTCATCACAAGGCTTACCCGCAAGAGAGTACGCTGCTCTTGTTGAGGCCAGGCTGCAATATAGGTGCGCGGCACAAGCGACAGCAAAAAGAGGCCGGTCAGCAAGATCAAACGCCATAAGGTGGTATCGGGCAGGAACAGGCCCCATACCAGCAATCCAGCGCCGATCAGCCAGGCAAGCCAAGCGATCGTTGTACGCATAGTGTTCGATTGCGACTTCATAACGTTTTGCACCTACGCTCTTTAGAGCACATAGGCTGGCTTATTGCTGGCCGAAATGCGCAACAACATGCCAATAATCACAAAACTCATCAGCATCGACGAGCCACCGTAGCTCACAAAGGGCAGCGTGATACCCGTTAAAGGGATCAGGTTGGTGGTGCCAGCCATAATGATGAAGGCTTGGGCGACGAGGGCTGTGGTTAAACCGGCGGCCAAGAGCTGTTGAAAGCCATCGCGGGCGCGCAAAGCGACGATGTAGCCCTGACAAGCGAAGAGCAGATAACAGCCTGTGATCGCTAAGGTGCCTAACAGGCCCAGCTCCTCGCCCAAAGAGGTGAAGATAAAGTCGGTATGACTCTCGGGCACGCTGGCGGGATTGCCTTGACCCAAGCCTAGCCCAAACAGGCCGCCGCTCGCGAGGCTGTAGAGGGCCTGAATGATCTGATAGCCCGCTCCGCTCGGATCGAACCACGGGTTGTACCACGAGATAAAGCGGATGCGTACATAGCCGAAGTAGGGGTAGATCAGGGCTGCCCCAAGCACAAAGAGCACAATACCTGTGACGACATAGCCAATCTGAGCGGTCACAAGGTAGAGCATGGTCAGCATCACAATCGCAAACAGCAGTGCCACGCCCAAATCGCGTTGAATGATCATCAGGCCCATGGTGAGGCCCCACATCAACACCAAAGGCAGCAGATAGGGCAGCGGCGGCAGGCTGATACCAAAGATACGATAATGCCCTAAGCCGATCAGATCGCGATGGTCGTCGAGGTAGGTTGCGAAATAGATCACCAACAAGAGTTTGAGCAGTTCAACCGGTTGAAACTGCAAAAAGCCGAGATTGAGCCAGAGGCGCGCACCGTTGCGTTCGACGCCGAAAAAGATCGTGACGACGACCAGCACGATGCCCAATAGTAGCCAAGTGTAGCGATAATGACGCAACCAATAGATCCGCCACGGTACAAATATGATCAAGGCAGCCAAAACGGTGCCCACCAGCACCCAGATAGTCTGCTTGAAGGCGATCTGTTGATAGGCTTCTCCATAACGGGCCAGCAGATCGGGACCGAGGCGCTGCAGCATAATCACACTACACGATGCTAAAAGCGCCGCCATGGGCAGAATCACTTGGTTTTCGCCCCAACCGCGCCATGCCATTGCAAAGCTCGTAAGGTACATGATCAGCACAAAGAGGCCGAGCATGCCGAGCTCGAAGGTCGAAATCAAAACGCTCTTGGTAAGAGTCAAAGCTGCCAAACCGCCAAATAACACCAGAAAGGCAGTTGTCAGTAGTTCAAGTTCAACAATACGACTGGTGAGCCACTGGAGGCGTCTGCTTGTCTGCATACGTGTGAAGAACGGTGCAGATGAGGAGGCTGTACCGTTACTGTTTGGAGCTTTCTATTGTTTTCAGTATACCATAGCGCTTCAAAAACAGGCTGATAACTAGCTGATAGAGGTGAATAGACCATTGCAAAAGTACAACAAAAACGATTATTCTTTATGTGAACGTACTAAATAACATTCTTCGCAACGTTTCTGTAGTTGAATCATCGAAATCAACACACAAGTAGATTACTGTTGCTTCTGGAGGGTTCTCTTTGAAGGAGGTGCCTTATCACAACTCAACAACTTCCCTTATACCATCTTGTGCAAACAAGCGATCTGCAGCAAGAAAAAGCGCCTTTGCTGCTTCTGCTTCACGGGGTGGGCAGCAACGAACACGATCTGTTCGGACTGATACCCTATCTCGATGAGCGCTTCACGATCGTAAGTGTGCGAGCACCGAACACGCTCGGGCCGGGCAGCTACGCTTGGTTCGAGATCCAGTTCACGCCTCAAGGGCTTGTGATCAACCCCGAGCAGGCCGAAGCGAGCCGCCAAGTGTTGTTACGCTTCATCCGAGAGGCTGTTCAGGCCTATCAGTGCGATCCGCAGCGGGTCTATCTGATGGGCTTCAGCCAAGGCGCGATCATGAGCGCCAGCATTGCGTTGACCGAGCCGGAGTTGATAGCAGGGGCAGTACTGATGAGCGGGCGGATTCTGCCCGAGATTAAGCCGCTGATCGTACCTGCCGAACGCCTCGCCAAGCTGCCGATTATGGTGGTACACGGCATCGTCGATCAGGTCTTGCCCATTCACTACGGTCGGGCCAGCCGCGATCTGCTTACAGAGCTTGGCCTTCCGCTGACCTATCGCGAGTATCCCATTGGACACAACGTCTCGCAAGAGAGTATCCAAGATATTAGCCTTTGGCTCACGCAACAACTCGATCGTTCAAAGAGCTAAACAACTAACTAGAACAGATCAGTTATGCAGCATCACCCCGCCCACCCCAATCGACATCCAATCTGGTTAACGCTGATGTTGACTGTAATCTTGATTTGCAGTCTAACCTTGCAGCCAAACGAACTGACCGCCCAAACCAACCCTCCTCGTCCGACGAACGGTTTTCTAACTGGGCCAAACAACGGCGATCCACTCGATATCGCGCTCGCTTATCTGCGCCAAAATGCTCAGGCATACGGCCTTCGCAGTACCGACATCCAAGACCTGATCGTGCTGAGCCGCTACCAAAGCGCTCACAATGGCGTAACCCATATCACGCTACGCCAACGGCTCAACGGAATCGAGGTCTTTAACGGCGACATCAACATCAACGTTGCGCGAGATGGCAGCATCATCAATCTGGTCAACCACTTTGAAGGCAATCTTGCACAGCGCGTCAACCGTATGCGACCAGTGATCGGCTCGCCTGAAGCGCTGGCGCGAGCTGGTTTCGAGCTCAATCTTACGCCGCGCAGTGCGATCAACAACCCCAGCAGCATCATCAGCTCGACCATCCAGAGCGCACGCGGCGACGATCTGCAAACGAGTTATCTTGCGCCCAGCGTCTCAACCGATCCGGTCCCTATGCAATTGATCTTTCAGCCGTTTGAAGATCGCACTATTCGCCTCGCTTGGAATATGGTATTACGCCTTCCCGATGGAAGCGACTGGCTTGATCTGCGTGTCGATGCCGAAAACGGTGCCCTGCTCTCACAAGTGTCGTGGAAGAGCCATCATCGCCTTAGCAGCCAACAGGCGGATTCTGGGCAGGCTGGCCCAGTCGCGCGCGCTGTGGTGAGCCAAAGCAGTGCATCGGCCACTTATGAGGTCTATCCACTTGAGGTCAAAGACCCCGATCACGGATCGCGCATCGTGGTGACCGATCCACACGACCCGATCGCTTCGCCCTACGGCTGGCACGATACCGACGGCCTAGCCGGCCCAGAGTACACGATCACACGCGGCAACAATGTCTTTGCCTATGCCGATCGTTTCGCGCCCGATGGCTATCAGCCTAGTAACGGCGATACGACCTATGACGGCGGCGACAGCCTGACCTTTACACCACCACTCGACCTCGAGCAAGATCCGAGCAGCTACACCGATGCAGCGATTGTCCAGCTTTTTTATACAACCAATCGTCTTCACGACGTGTTGTATCACTTTGGCTTCGACGAAGCAAGCGGAAACTTTCAAACCACGAACTATAGCGGATCAGGTCTAGGCAACGACGCCCTCAACGCCGAGGTGCAAGACTACTACACCTTCGCAAACGCTAATTTCTCCACACCGCCCGATGGAGACACGCCCCACATGCAGATTGCTTTGGGCGCGGTTCGCATAAGCTTCCAGACGCTCTCACCTACAGCGGCCACCTTCAAAACAGCCGGTGCAACGTTCAACCCTACTACTTGGGACGTCAGCGGCGAACTGGTAGCCGCCTCTCACCCACCTGGCAACTGTGGCGTACTCTCATCAAACGGCAGCTTGGTCGGCAACATAGCGCTGATCCATCGCGATGGCTGTACCTTCACTGACACAGCTCAGCAAGTGAAAGCAGCGGGCGGCACCGCTATGGTGATCATTCTCTATGCGACAGATGGAGATCCGCTCCCGATGGGAGGCGAGGCTGACCCGCAAAGCATCGTTCCCAGCCAGACGATCTCGTACGCCGATGGTATGGCCTTACTCGATCTGCTCGCCAACACAAGCGTCAACGTGCGCATGCATGGACTACGCGTCGACACCGCCTTCGATACGAGCGTGGTAATTCATGAATATGGGCATGGACTTTCCATCCGTTTGACGGGTGGGCCTGCCAACAGCAACTGTTTAGTCGCCTATCAGTCTATGGGTATGGGCGAGGGTTGGAGCGATTTTCTCGGGCTTGTGATCCACGCCAAAGCTAGCGACGCGCCAACCGATCGAGCAACCAGCGGCAATTGGATGTTCGGCCAAGGACCCGACGGCGCCGGCACTCGCAGCTATCCCTATACCACCGACATGGCGATCAACCCCCAAACCTTCAAAGACATACGCCTAACGGGAGGCCAGGAACACAGCATCGGCCAGATTTGGGCGGTCATGTTGTGGGAGGTCTATTGGCAGCTGGTAGCCAAACACGGCTTCGATAGCGACCTTGTCAAGGGTTCGGGCGGCAACCATATTGTCTTGCAACTGGTGATCGACGCCATGAAGCTGCAAGGTTGTAACCCCAGTTTTATTGATGCGCGCGACGCGATTCTACTGGCCGATCAGATCAACAACGACGGCGCCAATAGCTGCGCCATCTGGGATGGCTTCGCCAAGCGCGGTCTGGGCTACTTGGCCCAAGCGCCTAATTCCAACGACTATAGCAACCCAAGCGAAGACTTCAGCCTGCCGCCCAAGTGCAGCGTCCAGATCGAGCCAGCAGAGATGGCGCTCTGTACGGCAACCACTACGTCGGCGCTCTTTAATCTCAGCTTGCAGCGCGAAGATCTCGGTCTCGCCACGCTGAGCGCGAGCGGCCTGCCCAGTGGCAGCAGCGCCAGCTTCCAGCCCAGCCAGATCGCTTACAATCAAAACAGCCTGCTGACGATCAGCAACTTAGGCAGCGCAGCGAGCGGCGTCTATACAATCACGGTGACAGCGAGCCAAGGCGCCCATTCCACACAGACTAAGCTGCGCTTACGAGTCTTCGATAGTACCCCAAGCACCACCACCCTCAGCGATCCAAGCGATGGAGAACAGCAAGCCTATAGCTACCTGCGCTTCACTTGGGACAACAACCCCACAGCCATCAGCTATCGCATCGAGATCGCCAGCGATGCCGAGTTCGAACAAATTCTCGAAAGCAGCACGCTCAGCGGAACCTACTACGATAATCAGCTCAAACTTAACACTGGCAACACTTACTATTGGCGCTTGGCGAGCATCAACCCCTGCGGCGAAACCATAAGCAGCCCAGTCTCTTTCAAGGTCAGCGATCACCCCAAGCTGTTATTGGTCGATGATGATGCAAATAAGCCCGACGTGCTCTCGATCTACACCAACGCGCTCGATCAAGCAGGCATCGACTACAACATCCAGAATACGACGAGTAGCGGTACAATCGAGCCAAGCTTTCAACTACTGCGCAATTACAGCAGCGTGCTTTGGTTCGGCGGGCCAAATGAGCAGGGTTTCGTCACCGACGCTGGCGAGAGCGAACTCGCTAAGTATCTCGATCAAGGCGGCTGTCTTGCCATGAGCTTGCAAGACCAAGCCTACTATAAGTTTGACCTGCAGGGAGATCCCTCGTTTACCCAAACCTATTTAGGGGTCTCCGCATCAGTGGATAATGTAGGACAAAACCGAGTGAGCGGCCAAGGCCCCTTCAATAGCCTCAGCAATGCAGCCCTGAACTTTAGCCCCAGCGGCTACACCAACTACAGCGATAGGCTGACGCTCACGCCCGATGCGCAAGTCGCCTTTATGGGCAACCGAGGCATCATTGGCGGATACAAAGAGACAGAGAACTACCGCACACTCTTCGCGGCCTTCCCGTTCGAAACCCTGCCCAGCGCGGCCCTGCCGCCGCTCTTCCAGCAGATCGTGGATTGGTGCGATGAGCGTTTCTCAAGCGATCTGGCCATTACTGGGACGAGCCTGCCCAGTATGCCGCTCCTGCCTGGCCAGAGCTTCGAGTATGTGCTGAACTACAAGAACCTCGGCCCGGGCCTTGCCCAGTCTCCGAGCCTGACCCTCACTCTGCCGAGCGGCCTGATCGATATTCAGATCAACGCCAGCCAAACAATCACTCCGAGCGCCGATCCTGCCGTTTGGCAACTCAGCCAGCTGGCGCCCAATGCGACGGCCAGCATCACGCTCACAGCCAAGGTCGATCCAAACATCAGCCTCGCGAGCGGGCTGAGCATCGCAAGCCAGATCGCGCCGAGCAATCCTGACCCCAACAGCGCCAACAACCAACGGAGCGACACCATCAACGTGGTGCTGCCCAAGGTCAGTTTCGCTCAAAGCAACGCCAGCCTGCAGGAAGGCGATAGCCCGCTGACGATCGTGCTGTCGCTCGACCGCGTCAACCTCCACAGCGCGATCACTGTGCCGCTACAGATCGCAGGCAGCGCACAGCAAGGCAGTGATTACACGCTATCGAGCACAAACCTCAGCTTCCCGGCTGGCACGACTAGCGCTCAGATCACGCTCACAGCGCTGGAGGACAGTCTAGCCGAGGGCGATGAAACGATCGTGCTGAGCTTCGGCACGCTTCAGGGCGTCAGTGCTGGCGAGATCGCGAGCCTGACGATCACGCTGAGCGACACACAGCTCGCTCCCAGCGCAACGCCAACGACCAGCCCTAGCGTAACGCCAACGACCAGCCCTAGCGTAACGCCAACGACCAGCCCTAGCGTGACACCTACCGTAGAACCATCGACAACGCCTGAAGATTCGAACTTTAAGTTCTACCTGCCCTTCGTCTCGTTCTAAAGCCAAACGGGTGCCCTGTCCGAGAGGAGGTCACAAGGTATCGCTTGTGACCTCCTTACAAATCTGCTCGTTTCGCTCAGATCTCTAGCGGCTTGACCTCGACCTCCCATGCGATCCTTAGCGCGTCCGCCTTCGGCTACCAGCATCCCTCCCATCCATGCAGGCATTCGCCGTCTGCGCCCCAAAGCGCTTCAACAACCCAACGATTCAAACCAAGCCCGTAGCACCCCTAAATCTGACTAATCAGCTTGCGCGGTTTCGGCTTCGGCAGAGCGAAACTCAACAATTATTGTTAATCTCTCATAACTCTTTGCTCGGCTTTTGGTTTCTGCAAGTTGCGGGCATGCTGTCTTTAAGCCGATTTGCTATCACTGCGGGAAAACAAAGCCCGAGAACGGCACTCTAGGTCTGTGCTACAATGGATTCGAGATCCTCTCAAATAAGGAGAGAAATATGGCAAAACAAACCATCCGCGATATCGACTGGACAGGTAAACGAGCGCTTGTTCGAGTCGATTTTAATGTTCCACTCGATGACAACGGCGTCATCACCGATGACACCCGCATCCGGGCGGCTGTTCCTACTATTCAATATCTGCTTGAGCACGGTGCGAGCGTTGTTTTGATGTCGCACTTGGGTCGCCCCAAGAAGAAGGTCGTCGAGAGCCTACGCCTCAAGCCAACCGCCACGCGCTTGGCTGAGCTACTATCGGGCACCAAGGTCACAGCGATCACCGAGACGATCGGCCCTGAGGCCGAAGCTGCCGTTGCAGCGCTCAAGGCTGGCGAAGTGCTGATTTTAGAAAACACTCGCTTCGATGCCCGCGAAGAGGCCAACGATGCCGAGTTCGCCAAAGAGCTGGCCAAGCTGGGCGATGTCTTCGTCAACGATGCCTTCGGCGCAGCTCACCGCGCCCACGCCAGCACCGAGGGTGTAGCGCACTATCTGCCCGCCGTCTCGGGCTTGCTGATGGAAGCCGAGCTCAAGGCGCTGGGCGGCGCGATCGACAACCCCGTTCGCCCCTTTGTGACGATTATGGGCGGCGCTAAGATCAGCGACAAGATTGGGGTGATCACCAACCTGCTCAGCAAGGTCGATGCGATTCTGATCGGCGGCGGTATGGCCAACACCTTCCTGCTGGCCCAAGGCTACGCGGTCGGCGATTCGCTGGTCGAGCAAGATAGCGTCGAAAAGGCCAAGCAGATCCTCGAAGATGCCAAAGCCCGCAATGTCGAGCTGGGCTTGCCGATCGATGTGGTTGTGGCCGACGCTTTCAGCGCCGACGCCAACACCAAAGTGGTCGGCCTTGACGGCATCGAGAGCGGCTGGCGCGTGCTCGATATCGGTCCCGAGACCGTCAAGAAGTACAGCTCGATCATCGCCAACGCCAAGACCGTGATCTGGAACGGCCCCATGGGCGTATTCGAGCTCGAGCCCTTCGCCAAGGGCACGCGCGCGATCGCTCAAGCCTTGGCCGACGCTTCGGCTGGCCCCAACCAGACCACCACCATCATCGGCGGCGGTGACTCGGTGGCGGCGGTCGAGCAGGCGGGCATCGCCGACAAGATGTCGCACATCAGCACGGGCGGCGGCGCATCGCTCGAGCTGCTGGAGGGTCGCGAACTGCCCGGCGTGGTAGCCCTCAACGATAAGTAGTCTGCAAACAAAAGAAAAGAGGTGGCTCGCATTTCACGAGCCACCTCTTTTTTGCCTTCGGCCGAGTGGAACTTGACCATTGTTATTGTGTGAGATTTCGGGCTGTCGCACGAAATCTCACACAACTCTTTCCTAGTTTTTTGTCTTTCCGCATTGAAAGAACATAAGTCTTTGAGCGGATTTGATGTAAGTCTTTAAAACGGATGTTGTATCACTGTCCGATTTGGCCTTCGGCAGAGCGGAACGCTGCTTGTGAAGCTACTCGCGCCTTGCGAGGATAGAGCGCTTTAAGCGGGTCGTCTCTTGCTCCCTTCTCCCGCAATGCGGGAGAAGGGCTGGGGATGAGGGTGGCTAGCCCTGTTTAGTAGCCGTAGGCGGACGCGGTACATGTCGAATGGGAGCTAGATACCTCTCCGCCAAAATGTAAATGCTTGGCTTACGAACGAGGGCGCGCCTCGCGTAGGGCCGCCAAAAAGCTCTCTTCGCGCGAAACCGTCTTAGCGAAGCCCAAACGCTTGCCCAAACGAGTTAGCTGGGGCGCTTCGACATAGCTCTGGGCCAACAGCTCTTCTTGGGCAAAAACCTCGTCACAAGGGCCATCGAGCAAGACCTGTCCTTGGCTCATAGCGATCACGCGCTCGAAATAGTCAGCTACAAAGTCGATATCGTGGCTGATGGCCACAATCGTCTTGCCTTCGCTGGCTAACTGCTGCATTACACGGCCTAGATAGTTGATATTACGATGATCTTGGCCGGTCGTCGGCTCGTCGAGCACTACAATCGGCGTGTTCATCGCCAAGACCGCGGCGATCGCTACGCGCTTGCGCCACGTGGGTGTCAGGTCGTAAGGGTTAGTTTCGAGCTTGTCCTCCAACTCCATCAGCTCGACCGCCCGCTTGACATAGCGCTCGGTATCCTCCTTAGAGAAGCCCAAATTGGTCGGGCCGACCGCGATCTCATCGGCCACGGTGCGCTTAAAAAGCTGGTCGTCGGGGTTTTGGAAGACGTAGCCAACCCGCGCAGAGAGCTTGGCGATCGTACTCTTCGACGTATCCAAATCGCCGATCATAATCGTGCCGCTCGAAGGCTTTAACAAGCCGTTGAGCTGCTTCACAAGCGTGGTTTTGCCTGCGCCGTTTTGACCTACGATCGCAAGCATCTGGCCCGCTGGCACGCTGAACGAGACGCCGCGCAGGGCTTCGACGCCCGAGGGATAGACAAAACGCACATTAGAGATTTCGATCTGCATAATTCCAGTTCTCGTGATCTAGGCTTGTTTAAAGAAGCGCTCGGCCTGTTCCAAGCTAATCGGCAGATTCGCATTCTGAGGAGCCAGAGCCTGCTCTTGAGCGGCTCGCGCGACCGAGGTGTAGCGTGTCGAACCGATATCGTTTTCGACCAGCAAGGACGAGGTCAGAACCTCATCGGGCGTGCCATCGAGCAAAATACTACCCTCATCGAGCACAACCACACGGTCGGCGAAGGCGGCGATCCACTCTAGCTTATGCTCGGCCATAATCACCGTCTTGCCCTCGTCGGTCAAGCGCTCGACCACCTCAAAGACCTCGCGGCTGCCGATCGGGTCGAGCTGCGAGGTCGGCTCATCGAGCACCAGAATCGGCGTATCCATCGCCAGCATCGAAGCGAAGGCCAAACGCTGCTGTTGGCCGCCCGAGAGCGCGTAGGGCGAGCGCTCGGCTAAGTGCGCAATGCCCGTCAATTCGAGTGCGCGCTCGATTCGCTTGATCATCTCCTCGCGCGGCACGCCAAGGTTCTCCAAACCGAAGGCGACTTCATCAAACACTGTAAACTTCGTGCCCGAGATCTGGTTCTGCGGCTTTTGGAAGACCAAGCTCGCCGTCGTGACCATATCCTTCAGTTCACTCGATTTGAGATCTTTACCAGCGATCGTGACGGTGCCGTGGAACTCGCCTTGAAAGAAGTGCGGAACAAAGCCAGTAATTGTGTAACAGAGCGTCGATTTACCGGCACCATTCGCGCCTATCAAGGCCACAAAGGAGCCTTCTTCGATCGAGAGGTTTATAGTGCGCAATGCTGGCTGATTGGTGTGAGGATAGGTGTAACTCAGATCTACGATGTCAATGATAGCCACAGGCGTACTCCAATCAACACAACAGTAAGAACAATCAAAGCGATGCGAAAGAGATGCTGGGCTTGGCTATCGGGCACAATCGTGAGATGGGTGCGCTTGCCCGGCACACGGAAGGCGCGCGCCTCAATCGCAATCGCCCGCTCTTCGACATCGACCAGCGAGCCAAATACCAAGGGTGCCAACATGGGCATCAGCGCTTTAGAGCGCGTGACGATGTTGCCTTCGGTCTCGAGGCCACGTGCCCGCTGGGCGTCCATAATCGTATTGGCTTTGGTACGCATCAGCGGAATGAGCTGGATCGTGCTGATAAAGAGATAGGTCACAATCGGGCTGACTCCTCGGCGAGTAAGATCGGTCATTAAGCGCGAGGGGTGAGTCGAGAAGAGGAAGAGAATAAAGGAGGCTGTCATGCTGACCAAACGGCTTACCAAGGTAAGCGAGCGCTCGACCGACTCATACTCGACGCTCAGAAACCAGAAGCGAAACCACGTCGTCTCTCCGGGAAGGAAGAGGCTCTGCATGACCAACAGGATCAATGCCAGAGGCACTACGATCTTCAGCAGCGCTCGCAAATAAGGAACCCCGATCTGGCCCCAAAAACTCATCGGGATCAAAATCAAGACCGGGATGGCGAATGTGATCCAAGCCCACGGCGAGATAAAACCCAAAATAACGATACAGATCGTAAACACGACTTTGGTCAATGGGTTTAAGCGATGGAGGGGACTATCGCGGTCAATATAAAGCCCAATTGTTTCGTTCAAAGGAAGTGCCTCTTGAGAACAATTTCAACTATGGAGTATTCGCCAAGTTTGTTGCAGCACAAGCTAACATAAGTCGCTAGCAGAGTCAATAATCCCCACCTACAAGAGATGGGGATTAGAAACAAGGCCATCTAGTTTAGTGCTAGGCAGAAACATTCTCGGCGCGTGGGAAGCGCGAGACGTAGCGCAGCGACATACCCTTGATGATGCCCCAAGCTGCCAAACAGGTGATGATCTTATCGATCGGCTCAACAATAAAGCTCGCAGCAAACACCGACTCGATCAGACCGCGGCCAGACTCGACCAGATAGATGGTCACAAACGAGATACCGCTGGCTGTAATACCGCCATAGAGCCAGACGCTAATAAACGCGCTGGCAACAGCAGCAGCAAGCGAAACCAGCACACCCGTAACAATCACCTTCCACCATTCGCGGAAAAGGCCATATTTCGCACACAGACCAGCGATCAAGCCGATAATCGCGGCGACCGGAGTCCAATAGATTGCATCGGGGTTCGCAACCATACTCCAAATGACATTGCTCAGCGTACCTGTCACCAATCCTGCCCAAGGACCTGCCAGCACAGCGACCAATACTGTACCGATCGAGTCAAGGAATACGGGCAACTTCAAGGCAGCAACGATCTGACCGACCACGATATTGATCACAATTGCGACCGGAATCAGCACCAAAGTCATAGTGCTGAAGTCACGCTTTAAGCGCTCGCCGAAGCTCATAGTTTCCTCCTCACTGAAGAAGCCTGTTCATCTGCTACAAAGGGATACGAAGTCGATGTTCTGCCATGCCCGCCCGATTTGTAGGCTAGCAGAACGTGCCCGTGGAGTTGTGTTATATTGACAATAAGACGATAGCGAAGATTATACCACACCAAATCATTCCTATCAAATAGAGCGTCTTCGTGCTTTTTAAACGATTAAACTTACCAATAAAAGGCTAAAATCAACAAATTCGCGGCTTATCACTTGCCTGATGACAACGATCTTGCCAAAACAATCGCAGATTTCTATACTTATGTGTTTTGCTTTACAATAGTTGCTCCTGACAAGCCGTCTAGCGAATAATAGGTGAACAATGGCTGTTTACATCGGTCTTGATATTGGCGGAACAAAGTTCCTTGTGGCGGCAGCCGACCAAGAAGGGCGCATTCTACGCCGCGTTCAGAAGCCCACACCCTACGATCGCGACGAAGGCATTGCGCTGTTGATGGCGATGGCCGACGAGGTTGCGGCGGGCGAAGAGATCGCAGCTTTCGGCGCGGCGGTGGGCGGCCCGCTCGACTGGCAGCGCGGCATCGTCTCGCCCTTGCACCAGCCGACCTGGCGCGATGTGCCGCTCAAACAGATCTTTGAAGAGCGCTACAACTGCCCGCTCTATCTCGATGTCGATACCAACGTCGCCGCATTGGGTGAATACCGTTTCGGCGGCGAGACTGCGAGGCGCCTGTTCTACATGACCGTCAGCACCGGAATCGGCGGCGGCTATGTGATCGATGGCAAGCTCTATCGCGGCATGGACGGCGCCCACCCTGAAGTTGGTCACCAAGGCATCGCTTACCGCTGTATGCACCCCGAAAACATCACATGCGAATGCGGCGCACCCGACTGTTTGGAATCCTTGGTCTCAGGAAGCGGTATTCAGCGTATCTACGGCAAAAAAGGCCAAGAACTCAACGAGGAAGAGTGGGCCGAAGTGGGCTATAATCTGGGTCAAGCCCTGCGCAATATCGCTACGATCTACCTGCCCGATGTGATTGTGTTAGGCGGCGGAGTGGTGGTTGGCGGGGCCGACAAACTGTTGCCAGCCATCGACAAAGTCCTGAAAGACAATCTCTTCTTGGTGCCGATTCCCAAGGTAAAAATCAGCAATCTTGGCTATGACACCGCCCTGCAAGGCTGCATCGCCCTAGCGCTCTATCCGCCGAGCGAGTAAAATAGCAGCGACATTCACCACGAGAGGAAGCGGGCGAGAGCGATATGCACATTCTCCAGATCTACAAAGACTACCACCCTGTGATCGGCGGAATCGAAAATCATATTTTGGCGCTCTCGAATGGGCTGATCGCGCGCGGCCATCAGGTCACTGTGCTAGTCACAAGTCTTAACAACCGAGACGAACTGATCCAGCAAGGACCGCTCACCATCATCAAGGCCGCGCGCCTGCTGCACGCCGCCTCGACCCCGCTGAGCGTCTCGCTCTTTCGCCACGCCCGCAAACTGCGCCCCGATCTGGTCAACCTGCACTTTCCCTATCCGCCGGGCGATCTGGTCTATCGCGCCCTGCCCGAACGCCCGCCCTTGGTCATAACCTACCATAGCGACATTGTGCGCCAGCGCAGGCTGCTTCAGCTCTATAGTCCGCTGCTGCGCAAAACGCTCAAAAGGGCCGCGCGCATTATCGCCACCAGCCCGAACTACATCACCTCTTCGCCCTGGCTCGCGCCCCATACAGCCCGCTGCCGCGTGGTGCCGCTCTGCACCGACGCCGAGCGTTTCAGCCAGAGCGACCCCGCGCTCGTGAATCGTCTGCGCCAGCGGCACGGCTCGCCCTTGCTGCTCTTTGTGGGCCGTCTGCGCTACTACAAAGGGCTGCACATTTTGCTGGAAGCCTTGCCGCACACCAAGGCTCGCCTGCTAATCGTCGGCACTGGTCCCGAAGAGAGCCGCTTGCGCACTTTGGCGGCCCAATACGGCATCAGCGAGCGCGTCGATTTCGCTGGCGACATCGGCGACGATGAGCTGCCCAGCTACTACGCCGCCGCCGATCTCTACGTTTTGCCCGCTCATCTGCGCTCAGAAGCCTTCGGCATCAGCTTGCTGGAAGCCCAAGCGGCCGGGCTGCCGCTGATCAGCTGCGAACTCGGCAGCGGCACCAGCTTCGCCAACCAACACGGCCAGACCGGTTTTGTGGTGCCGCCCAACAACTCCCAGGCGCTGGCGCAGGCTATCAACGTGCTGCTGGCTAACCCCGAGCTGCGCCGCTGGATGGGCCGCAATGGGCAGCGCCGCGCCCGCGAGCTCTTCAGCCCCGAGGCTATGCTGAGCGCGACCGAAGCGGTCTACTACGAGGCCCTACGCGCATAAAAATTCGTTTTTCGCCCTTCCGATCAGCCTTTTTCAGCGATCGCACCCATTCTCAGCTTGACATATCACCCGGCTCCGTTATGATTAAGCAGCGATTGTGAGACCATCCTCATGCGCAAATACGCACTTTTGTGCTATACTTAACCCAACAACAAATAAACCGAGTAACCCATGTACCGTCACTCATCGAGCAACCGTCTTCCATTTTTGGTGATGATCGTTGTGATCGTCGCCGCTGGCGCAATCTTCTTTTTGCGCGACAACCGCGCAGATCGAGGCTTTATTTCGCGTTGGTCAGGAAACGCTAGTGCGCTGCAAAGTGGCGGTTTTACTGGCGATATGAGTTTAGTCGGTAACTTCCAGCTGGTCTCTGGCTTGGAAGCGCTCGAAACCTATAACCAACAGAGCACCCTGCAAGAATCTGTGGCCGATGGCAAGCTGCGCTTCTTCCACCGCAGTCTGCCCAACGGCTCGCTGGCCTATTTCGTGGTTCAGCTGCGCGATCCCATCCATATCGAAGTGATCAATGCTGATGGCGCTACGCCCGGCAGCGACGCTCAAGGCGATACGATCTGGACCGACGGCCAACAGCACCTCGCAACCGTTCAAGAGATGGTCAATGCGCCCTACGCCCAGCGCGAGGGCATGAGTCTGATCGGCGCGATGGCCTTCGGCTTCCACGGCGATATTCGCACCTCTAACGAGGGCAGCGTGGTGATCAACGGCACGATCCATCGCGTTAATCCTTGGCGCAGCACGCTCTGCATCACCGAGGCGGGCTACGCAGCGATCGGCCTCTTCGACGAAAAGCAGCTCGGCCAGTGCCAGCAGGCCATCGGCGGCGGCCCGGTGATTCTCTGGCAAAACAAAATCGTGCGCACCGACATCCACGAAGAGACGCCCGATTTTCTGCCCTTCAACCCGATCAACGAGGACTTTCAAGAGCTTGAGTGGCGCAAAATGATCTACGACGGCTCTTACCCCAAAACCGCCATCGGCGTGGGCAGCAACCCCGACGGCAGCTCCTACCTTGTGATGGCGGTCTCCTACGGCATCAAGGGCGTCGACTTAGCCCAACAGCTCAAAGCTATGGGCTGCACCGTGGCGCTGGGTGGCGACGACGACACCTCGACCCAAGCCACGTGGCGCGGCCGACCGATCCGCTCGAACCAGGTGCGCGAAGTGCCCGACGCCATCGCAATCTACGTGCGCAACTGATCCAAAAGCCACTTGCACTAGTTCAATTCAAGCTTATATAGCACATTACTCTAGCGGCGAGGTCTTTAGCCGTCCATTCGTTCCCTAGCGCGTCCGCCTACGGCTATCAAGATCTCAACGGCCCATTCGGGCTTTAGCCATCGCAGCTCTCGCTGCGATCTGCTTGCTGCAAGCAGCAAGCAGCCTTGTTCAAACCAAGCCGCATCCTTCGACATTCCTACAACCTATTTCTCCCCCTCTCCTGCTTGGGCCTCATTCCTTTTCACTACACGAGGCAGCGAGGCACAGTGTCATTTACAAAAAGTTCTCGTACCCTGAGCCTGTCGAAAGATACGGCTTTTGTGGGTGAGGGCATTCATCGAAAGGCATTGAAACGCGCTGCCGAAGGCGAACCGCCCGCATGTTTGGAATGGATGTTGATAGCCGTAGGCGGACGCGGTGTAAGCCTGTTTGGAGCGACGAGCCTTACCGCCAAAGTGCTAAAGCAGATTCAAAAAGGCGTTTCGTTGAGTAGTGCCTCAACAAAACGCCTTCTAACTGCACTCGAACGAGCAGCTAGCCCTGAGCTTGCTGAATAAAGGTCACCATCTGGCGCTTCAACTCCGCCAACGAGCGCTCCTGAACATACATCATATGGCCCGCCTCATAGAAGCTCATACTGATGCGCTCTAGGGCCTCGTCCTCTAGCTCGAGGTGGTTGAAGGTATAGTTGGTGGCGAAATAGGGCGTCGCCAGATCGTAGTAGCCGTTGGCCACATGCACGCGCAAGAAGGGGTTCATGCTCATCGCCTTGCGCATGGTCTCGCTGACATCGACAAACTTGTTTTCGAAGTCGGCGTAGCTCCACGGCCAAACGCGCTCGGTCAAGATCTCGTAGGGCAGATCGCTCTCGAAGCCCAGCTCGCCGCGGACATAGGCATTAAGCATGGCGCTGTAGGGGCCCATAATCGCCGAGAGGCTCGGGTCGTGCTCGTGGAATTCGCCCACCGCATCGCGATCGAAGCCGGTGTAACGGCTATCGAGCCGCCCGATCGTGCGGCGCTGATCGCGCAACAGCTCCTTTACAAAACGATGGATCTGAATGCGCAGATTGCTCTTCTCGATGTACGAGCGCGACAGGCCGGTGTAGCGTTCGAGCACATCGGCGACTTGGCGGCGCTCGGAGGCCGAAAGGCTGCTGCCCTTCATCAATGCTACACTGTAGACCTCAAGCGCGTAACGCTCGACTTCGGCCAACAGATCGCTTAGTTTGCGCTGCTGAAGGCTATCTGAGAGGCGCTTGTGATACCAAGCGGTCGCAGCATAGGTCGGCAGAAAGAGCAGATAGGCCAGATCGTTGCCCGGCTCGAATTCGAGCGTCTGGAAGTTGAGCACCGACGAGATCAGAATCAAGCCGTTCAAATAGAGGCCGTGGCGCTCTTGCAGATAGCCAGCCAAACCGGCCGCGCGGGTTGTGCCGTAGCTCTCTCCGGCGAGGTATTTAGGCGATTGCCAGCGCTGATAGCGTGTGGTATAGAGCCGAATAAACTCGCCAACCGTCTCGATATCCTTCTTGAAACCGTGAAACTGCTTCGGCTCTTGGCCCACAACAGCGCGGCTGTAGCCCGTGCTGACCGGATCGATAAAGACCAGATCGCTGACATCGAGCAGCGAGTATTCGTTATCGACCAGCTTGCCCGGCGGCGGCACAGGGAAGCCTTCGGGATCGAGCGCTACGCGGCGCGGGCCGAGTGCGCCCAAATGCAGCCAAACCGACGAGGAGCCAGGCCCGCCGTTGAACGAGAAGGTGATCGGGCGCGCAGCGCGATCTTCAACGTCGTCGCGTGTGTAGGCCACGAAAAAGATTGTCGCGCGCGGTCGTTGAATACTCGGCTCGGCGTCCTTCTCCTTGTTGAACTGCTCCTCATGCAAAACGAGCGTGCCGGTTGTCACCGTATAACTGATCTGCTCGTCTCCAATGCGAACTTGGTGTTTGGTTTCAACAATCTGATCGCGCACCCGTGCAGTAGGCTGTTCTGTTGCTGTATCTGTTGACATACCCTATCTACGATCCTTTGTGTCTCAAACGCCTTATAAAGCTCTATACTACCATGCCTCGCAAAAACTAACGCTCGTTCGGCAGCGGCTTCTGATAGAGCCACGTCGCGCTGGCTGCATCATAACGGTAGAGAAAGGTCTGTTGCAAACGGTCACTGCTAGCGCGCAAGTTAAAACCAAACGGCACCGTCAAGATCTGAAACGAATCTGCCCCAGAGAAGGCGAAGCGCCGTACACGCGCGTTGCCGTAGACATCAAGCTCGCTAAACGAAAAGAGCCATTGCGGCGTGCCCTTGAGATCGCCGCGCTCGTCGAGCAAAACGCTGTAGACATCGCTGGCCCGTGCCGTACCAAAGAAGAGCGTCTTGCCTTCGGGACGGTTCACAACCCCCACGCCCACAGCATCGACGCCCGTCAACTGCGGCACAACCGTCTGAGTCGCAAGGTCGATCCGCACGATCTGGCCTCGTTCCTGCTCGCGATCCGAGCCAGCCACCGAGGTCGCGTAGAGGCTATGGGTGTCGCAATCGTAAGTCAGGCCCAAGATGCCGAACGGATTGACGGGCGTGCTATCGGGGCCGTCCAGCGTTAAAAAGGGCGCCATCAGACCACTCTGGGTGTCGACTTTATAGATCGTGCGCTGGCTATTGGGCGCGATATCGGAGGGCGAGACGCGCGGCACGGGCGCGGTATAGATGTTGCCATCGCGATCGATCGCAAAAGGGCCAAGCGAGCCAGCTTCCCTCCACGAGGGGTGCTGATAGCTCTTCTCGGCATCGATCAGCAGCAAGCCTTTGCGCTGCGCATCGGAGGTGCTGACCGAGACCGCGCTGCCAAAACCGAGGCCCGCTGCGAACTGAGGCGTTCTGCGACAACTATCGACATTGCCGACCTGAAAGGTTGTGGCGGCCTCACTGCTCGATTGATTGGTATTGCGCCATAGTACAAAACCGATCAAGGCCAGCAGCACAAGCCCACCAAGGCCAGCGCCGATCCAGATCTGGCGGCTGCGCTCACGCTCACGCCGCGAGCGCTGTTTCGAGAGCGATTGTTGAGCGCCCTTCGGCCTCTGCTGAGCAGGTTTAGCCTGCTCAGCAGCGGATCGTTGACTAGTCTTTGGCTCCGACTGAGCGGGCGCCGCTTGTTTTCGACGATTACGTGCCATGGCTTACTCACTTACCTGAATCGGCACAAACAGCGGGCCGCCATAACAAGGCCAGATCACCGGCTCAAACACGCCATCGCGCAAGACCGAGTCGGCCCAACAATACTGGCTGCCCGGCTCGTCGCTGTTCTTCAACTGCGGCACATACCACACCACCAAGCCGCTATCGCCAGTGATGGCCTCGGGCGGTTCATCGATAAAGCGCTCTGGGCCCTGCTTTTCATCGTCGCGGCAACAAGCGCCCAAAGTCGGCAGATCAGAGTCGCCCTCGTCGCGGTCGCCGTGGTAGCGCGTCACATAGAGATAAGCGTAGTCGCCACGGCTATCGTCGCCGAACTGGCCGTGCGCTGGCTCGATGGCATAGCCGCTGCCATCGGCCCTGAGCAAGCGGTACTGCCAGCCCTCCGGGCTGTACTGGGTCTCAGCCGTCTGCAGCTGCCAACCCTCCTCCTGCCAAGGCAGCCATTCGTCGCCATCCCACTCGGCGAAGCTGTAGTTAGCGTCGTTGAAGGCCATGCGCAAAATCGGGCGGTAAGTGCCATTGTTGCCACAGCCGCGCCCAATGCTGCCAAACACCACCCGGAAGCTGCCGTCGTTGTAAAACTCGAAGCGCTGTTGATAGCTGTAGTTACAGGCGACCGGCCAGAGATCGGAGCGATACTCCTGCTCTAGCGCAAAGCCCGTTCGGCCGTTCGGGCCTTCGATCGGGTAGAGCGAGGGCGGCGACCACGGCAAAACCGCTGCCGTGCTAAAAGTCGGGCAGCCGACCGCATCGGCGTAACCTACCAAATCACCGCTCGAATCGCTCGGGGTATAGGCGACCTGAATATCGACCAGCTTCAAACTGGCGGCAACCTGTTTGCCCTGATAGCGCACATCGGAGACAGCCAAGCCATCGGAGGTGGTTAGCATATAGTTGAGCTGCCAGCCGTCACGCTCGAGCTGAACCAGATCTTTGCACAGCTGGCTGATCACAGCATCGCCCAAGCGCTGCTCGCTCACGGCACGCTTGCTTGAAGCACCCACATCGGTCCATTCCAAGCCGATCAGGCGATAAGCGGTTAAGTCGACTAAAGCCCACAAGATGCGGTCGCCCCACACAAAGGTCGGCACAATGCAGAGGTGTTGCGAACGCTCGCAGCGCGAGACCGAGGTCTTCATCTCGGGCTGGCGCACCATCTGCTCGTTTGGTTGTAGGCCTAACTCTTCGCGCACTGCTGGGGCCGCCACCGCGATCTCGCTGGCTAGCTGGGTCAGGTGATCGGGCACGATCGAAGGCGAAGTGTTGCTGTATTCGTTGATCGCCAAGACCTTAGCGCTCTCCATCTGCACGATCACATTGTTGGTCTGATGGCGTGCCCAATCGTAGAGCTCTACGCGATAACAGGTGCTCTCGCGGCAGGCGCTCGTCATAGCGGTGATATCGCTCGGCTGAAGCGGATAAACCCCAAAGACTTCGACTAAAAGAGCGGATTGATTGGGGTCGTTAGCCAAGCGCGCTAAAAGCTGAACCCGCTCATCGGCCAGCGCGATCGACTGGGCCTGATTCTCCGTTTCGGGCAAGCCTGCCAGCGCCAAAATCGGGTTCGGCTGGGCGAGCTGCTGCTCGATCAAGGCTTTTCGCTCGACAACTGCCGGCAGATCGCTCGCATCGAATTCGTCGCTGGAAACAAGGCGGGCATTGGCAATCGCAGTAGGGCTGGGGCGTATCATCGCTTGCGGAGTTGATTGCGCTGTGTCTATAATGTTTTGAGGAGATGAGCTACAGGCACTCACAAGGATCACAAACAGGCACAAGATCGATCCTAAACGCACATATGGAAACATGTCTGCTCCGAGCTAACTTTTACAAGCCTTGAATGTAGCCGCTGCGAGGTACGACGGCTTTCTGGAGCTTATAGCGAACATCGATATTTCAATGTTCACACAGCATATACAAGAAGAAGAGCCCAGTAGAGCGTCTCTGAACACAATAAAGAACAATGTTCACCCAATATACCGAATTTCGACCTATAGTGATACGCAGACTAGTTTTTTTCGCGATTCTGCTCGCTATTGCAGCTGTTATCACTATTCTACGCCGAGAGCCGCCTAACGTAACAACCCCATCTCAAGCCTACCAATGGCAGCTTCCGTCCGGTTTCGAAGCGGTACCTCATGGGCCCGATGGCCCGCTGTTGGCTGCGCGGGTCGAGCTTGGCCGCCATCTCTTCTACGACCGACGCCTCTCGGCCAATGTTAGCCAATCATGCGCGAGCTGCCATCAGCCCCAACGCGCCTTCAGCGACGGTCTGCCCCGCGCGATCGGCAGCACTGGCGAGCTGCACCCCCACAACACACCGAGCTTATTCAACAGCGGCTACCTCAGGCAGTTCGGCTGGCAGTCGCCCGAACGCACTCAGATCGAAGATCAAATTAAGCAGGCTCTCTTCGGCACTAACCCTGTCGAGCTGGGCGTAAGCGGCTCTGAAGACCAGGTGTTGGCCCGCTTCAGCAGCGATCCGCTCTATCAAACGCTCTTTGTGCGCGCTTTTCCGCAAGAAGAGCAGATGAATTGGCCCAGCTTGATCGCAGCCTTGAGCGATTTTAGCCGCTCGCTTGTCTCGGGCAACTCTGCCTACGACCGCTACCTCTACCAAAACGATGAACAAGCGCTCTCGCCCAGCGCCCAACGCGGTATGCGGCTCTTCTTCTCGAACGAGCTGGCCTGCGCACACTGCCATAGCGATATTCAAGCCCCAAAAACCCACCGACCTCAAGCTCCAAACTTCCTTGGACTGAGCTACCAAGATACGGGCCTGCCCGACGGCGGAGCTTTTCGCGTTCCGCCCTTGCGCAATGTTGCTTTAACAGCACCCTACATGCACGATGGCAGCCTCGCCACACTCGATGCGGTGATTCGCTTCTATGAGGCAGGCGGTGCAACGGGTGTTACGCGCCCCGAAAAGAGCGGCCTTGTGAGCGGTTTCGTTCTCACCGATCAAGAACGGCATGATCTGATCGCTTTTCTTGAAGCACTGAGCGATCCTCAAGCGCTAGAAGATGAGCGCTACAGCGATCCATTCCGCTAAAAATCCCCTTCCCACCTCACTGATTCGATTTTGTTTATAGCGTATCGAGCTTCACTTTTCCTCAAAACGTAAGAATATCGTATCTCTCGTTTCGATTCTACGGTATTTGTTATAGTTCTGTTCTATTTTTACCATTTTTACAATTTTACTTTAAATAATAAACACAAGCATGTATCCTCCTTTTGCTTATGTTCCCGCATAAGAAAGGCTTTTTTCGGAAGACAAGCTTTGTTAAAGCAAAGCCTCTTGATTGAGTATTTTATCTCTTTGACAGAAAATGCCCAATCCTTGTTTTAACAAAGAAATTTCAGCCAGATTAAGGCGTCTCTCAAGCACTTAGCGCACTGTAGTCAAGGAGTTCAAAGGTAATGCAATCTCATCTCACCAAATTTATCGCAGTACTATGTGGAGTTTTTATCTTCATGCTGGCGCTCGCACCCATGCCCAGTCAGATAGCGAGCGCTCGACCTCTGCTTAATATTACCGAGACACCTGTCGAGCCCACATCGCCGGTTAACCCGACCAGCCCGCCAGTTGAGCCAACTAACCCACCCGTTGTTGAGCCGACCAATCCACCCGTTGTTGAGCCGACCAATCCACCCGTTGTTGAGCCGACCAATCCACCCACCGACGCTGTCGACGTTCCCGATCGCGACAACAGCCGCCCTAACATTGAGATTAAGAAAACTATCGATCAATCCGAAGGCGTACCGGGCGAGTTGGTAGCATTCTCGCTGCATATTACAAACCGCGGTGATAAGCGAGCTGAAAATGTGGTTGTGACGGACGATCTGCCTAGCTACCTGCTGCTACACGACTATTCGACCTCTAAGGGAACAATCAATGCAGATGGCAACACCGTTCGAGCCGAGCTTGGCACAGTTGAGGTAGGTGAATATGTTGTTGTGCGTATTCGAGCCTACGTTGCCGCCGATGCGCCCGAGACTGGCCGTAACACAGGGTCGGTAACCAACAGCAACGGCGATAAAGATCCTAACAACAACAGCTCGACCATCTCCTTCCCGATTCGCCAAGTGGTCGTGCTCAGCCCAACACCATCGTTGGAGATCGAGATTCCCGTTGCCGACGAGGTTGTACCGGATGAGAGTATTGAAGCACCTGTTGCTCCGACAACTGCGCCCGTTGCACCTGTTGCGCCTGCTCCGCGCCCGCCGCGCGACCTGCCCGCAACCGGCGAAAGCGACCAGAGCAATGCGCTCAACATTTGGGCCAGTATCCTGAGCCTGATCGCGATGCTTGGTTTGGGCTTCGGTTTCTACCTGCGCCAGCGCAGCATCAAGGGCCAGCGCTCCTAAATCTACAGGCATAAAGCGTTCTGTAGCGCGCAGTGATAGGCTATCACTGCGCGCTACACCTATGTTAGGCACCAACTCAAGCGCCCACAGGCGTTTCCTCAACTAACTATCGAGTCTTGAAAGCGAGCTAAAGGGTGATCACCATGCTTCGACGCGCGCTGTTGGCAGGGCTTTTGCTTCTGATCAGCACTTGGACACTGCCACGTTCTACCCTAGGTCAAACCTCCCAACCCTTGCCCGAACTTGCGATCAGCCAGACAGAGAGCGAGGTGCGGATCGAGTGGAATAGCACTGGTCTCAGTCCGCAGACGGCTGTATCAGAGCAGCTCGGCTGGCAAAACCTGCGGCTCGAACAACACGTCGTGCCTGGGCGATTGGTCACATTGCGCCTTGAAGCTGGCAGCCAAGCTCAAGCCCAGATCGTGCAGCTCAAAAGCCGAGCTTGGCAAGGCTCGCTGACGAGCGCTCCCGATATCGTGCCCCAGACCAGTAGCGGTCAGCTGCGCCCCGAACTTGCGCCCACTGCGCAACAAAGCCTGCCAAACGCCCCGATCACGCTGCTGCGCGAGGGCACGCTGCGCGGCAACAAGCTGGCGGTCTTTTTGATCTCGCCGCTCTTTCAAAATGGCGATCAGATCGCATTGGTCGAAGAGCTGGAAGCGCAGATCGCGGGCGCGCAGCTGGTCGATGCCGATCTGAATGAGCTGTTCGCCAACGATGGGCCGTTTATCAGCGCGGCCAGTGGCCCGAGCAACCCGCTCGCCAATAGCCAAGCCTTCAAAATAGCGGTCTCGCAGGTCGGCATGCAGATTGTGCAAGGGAGCGAGCTGGCAGCGGCGGGCATCAATCTGGGCGACATCAACCGCCTGCAGCTCTACCATCGCGGCAAAGTCGTGGCCCTCGAGGTGCGCGATGGCGGCGACGGGCGCTTCGACGCCGAGGATACGATTCGTTTCTTTGCGGGCCAAGTGGGCGACCGTTGGAACAGCGTAGAGTGGTATTGGCTGCGCGTCGAGCAGAACCCAGGCACACGCATGAGCACGCGCACAGCCCAGCCCGACGGTGCGCCCCTGCGCACAAGCGCCTTCCAATCGGGCAAATGGCGAGAATTCAAGATCTACGATTCGCTGCTGGCGGGGCCAGAGGGCGACCATTGGTATATCAACGACATTAAAACAGCACCCGACGATGTGGATAGATCCTTCACGGTTTGGCTGAAGGGCACGCTGCCGCTGGCCAAGACAGGCAGCAGCACGATCGTTGTACAGGGCGCAGCCTACACCAACCAGACCCATCGCGTGATGCTGGGCGAGGGCGAGATGAAGGTCTATCTGCCACTGGTGACAAAGGAGCCGAATGCGCCCAGCGGCCCCGCGCCCCAAGTTCCAAACAAAACACAACGCACGATCTCGCCTGCACCTGCGGTTTGGCAGCAGAGCGGCGACTTCGCGCAAAGCTTCAGCGTCAACCCGCCACTGGATTATGTCAAGATCACTTCGCTGAGCGGCCCGACCGTCTCCGGCTTGGAATTCAGCTCGATCCGCTGGCGGCACCCGGTCGAGCTCGACTTCTCCTTCCAAGGCGGCCTGTTCGAGACCGAGGCTGGCAACTGGCAGTATGAACTGCGCAATACCGCCAGCGGCCGCACGCTCTACGACATCAGCGATCCCTATAAACCGGTGATTCTGCGCATTCCCGAAGGCACAAACACGCGCTTTCAAGATGGCAGCCAGGCGCGCAGCTATCTGCTCAGCGGGGCCAACCTCGAGCAGCGCCCCAGCATCACACCTCATAAGCCAGTCGATCTGAGCACGCCGCTCAACGCCAACGCGCTCTACATCGCGCCCAGCGAGTTTCTAACGGCGCTGCCGCCGCTGCTGAATCTGCGCCAAGATCAGGGCTATGTGGCGCGGGCCGTCGATGTGCAAGCGATCTACGATAGCTGGAGCTTCGGGGCCGTCGATCCCAAAGCGATCCACGCCTTCTTGCGCTATGCCGCCGCCACTTGGAGCCGAACGCCCAAAGCGGTCGGTTTGGTCGGCGATGGCACGCTCGATCCCTTCAACTACAGCAAAACCAGCATGAATGGGCGAGTCTACAACCTCAACCTGATTCCGCCCTATCTGGCCATGGTCGATCCCTGGTCGGGCGAGACCGCCTGCGACAGCTGTTACGGCCAGCTAGATAGCGACGATCCGCTCGATGATGGCCTGCCCGACCTGATGATCGGGCGGCTGCCGGTCAAATCGGTCGACGAGCTGAACAAGCTGATTCAGAAGATCGGGCGCTACGAAAGCGAATCGGTCAATCAGACTTGGCGCGCCAAGGCGGTCTTTTTGGCAGACAACTATCGCGAAGCCGATGGCACGCCCGATCCGGGGGGCGATTTCGCCGCCACCGCCGATCTGGCTGTCTCGCTCTTGCCCAGCGGCGTTGCGATCGAGCGCATGTACTACGATCCGACGCCAAGTAGTGTGGGTGTGCCGTGGCGCGAACCCGATGCCGACAAAGCCAAGGAGCGCTCTTTCGCTGCACTGAAAGCTGGCGCAGGGCTGCTAAGCTTTTACGGGCACAGCAACCAGTTCCAAATGGCGGTCACCAATATCACCAACGGGCGCAGCAATGGCTTGCTCACGCTGTATGACCCCGACTTAGCGCAAAACGGCTCGAAGCTGCCAATGGTCTTGCAGATGACCTGTCTGACAAGCTCCTTCCACACGCCCACCAACAGCGGCACAACCATCGACGAGCGCTTTGTGCTAGCCCCCGACGGCGGCGCGATCGCGGTCTGGGGTTCGAGCGGTTTAGGGGTGAGCTACGGGCACGAAATGCTGCAAGAGGGCTTTTTAAAGCAGCTCTGGTCGGGCAATAGCCCGACGGTATCGCAGCGGGTCGGCGCGCTGGCCTTGGCCGGCTATCTCAAGCTCTTCAGCGAGGGGGCCTGTTGCCAAAGCTCGATCCAAACCTATTTGGTCTTGGGCGATCCGCTCAGCGCCATTCGTTTGCTACGCCAAGCGCCCTAACAGCAAATCTGTTTGATCAGTTCAGCACTCTGGCGGCAAGGTCTCTTCCCCAAGAAGGGCTGCTAGCGCGTCCGCCTACGGCTACCAACAGCTCTTCCGTAAGCAGGGCGTTGTAGCTGTGTGCCGAAAGACCTGCCAACATACCAGGATTCAAGCGAATTTCGTATAACAGGTCCAGTGTGGCGCAGTAGAGCTAAGATCCATTGTTGCCAAGAGGAATTTCGCTGTATGCGAAGTTCCTCTTTGCTTTTCTAGGCTGTCAATGGTCGTCGATGAAGGCTGCGGCGTAGCTGAAGGAGCGCCTGGGAGGGCGCCGATTTGATAGCCGTAGGCGGACGCGCCAGAGATCGAATGGAAGCTAGAGACCTTGCCGCCAGAGTAGTACAGCAGAAGTGTTAGCTTGCTTGCATTCTGAGATACAATAGCAGCATTCCGACACTTGCATTCGAGGAGAGCACTATATGAGCACAACCCATCGCATCCCCGGGTTGGTTCTGAGCGACCACTACTTCCGTCTGCCGCTCGATTACAGCCAGCCTGAGGGCGAGCAGATCACGGTTTTCGCCCGCGAAGTTGTTGCAGCCGAGCACGAAGGCAAAGACCTGCCTTGGCTGGTCTACTTTCAGGGCGGCCCGGGTTCGGAATCGCCGCGCCCGCTCAGCCGCAGCGGTTGGATCAAGCGCGCTGTTCAAGAATATCGCGTCCTCTTGCTCGATCAGCGCGGCACCGGCCTGAGCAGCCCGATCTTGACCCAAACGCTGGTGCAGCGCGGCACACCTAGCCAGCAGGCCGACTATCTCAAGCACTTCCGGGCCGACAACATCGTGCGCGACGCCGAGGCGATTCGCAAGCAGCTGCTCGGCCCAGACAAACCCTGGAGCATCTTGGGCCAGAGCTTCGGCGGATTCTGCGTGGTGCGCTACCTCTCGGCCTCGCCCGAAGGCCTGCGCGAAGCCTTTGCGACCGGCGGTCTGCCCTCGCTAACGCGGCCCGCGGAAGATGTCTACCGCGCGACCTACAAGCGCGTGCTGACCCAGAACCAGCGCTACTACGCCCGATACCCCGAAGATGCCGAGCTGGTGCGCGAGATCATCGCGTATCTGAGCGAGCACAACGTGACGCTGCCCAACGGTGATCGGCTCACTCCGCGCCGCTTCCAGCAGATCGGTTTGATGCTGGGCGATAGCGAAGGCTTCGAGAAGATCCACTATCTGATCGAGGGCGCCTTCATCGACACGCCGAACGGGCGCGAGATGAGCTACCGCTTCCTGCGCGCCATTGAAAACACCCACAACTACGATACCAACCCGATCTTCTCGATTCTGCACGAGGCGATCTACTGCCAAGAAGATGCTTCCAACTGGGCGGCCGAGCGCGTGCGCGCCGAGTATCCCGAATTCGATCCGCACACCACAGGCACGCCATACTTCACGGGCGAGATGATCTATCCTTGGATGTTCGAGGAGTATAGCGTGCTGCGACCGCTCAAAGAGGCCGCCGACATCTTGGCCGCCTACGAGGGCTGGCCCAAGCTCTACGATGTGGAGCGCTTGCAGGCCAACACGGTGCCCTGCGCGGCCTCGGTCTATTACGACGATATGTACGTCGAGTTCGCCTATTCGGAAGAGACGATCAAGCAGATCGCTGGTATCAAAGTCTGGATCACAAACGAATACGCTCACAACGGTCTGCGGGCCAACGGCGAACATGTCTTGGGCCGCTTGATCGATCTGGTGCGCGGCCAACTGTAAAAGGAGCACTCCATGGCGGTTCCAACCGATCTGGCTTATGCCAAACAGCTCGACGCTCAAGATGAATTAGCTGGCTTTCAAGAGCGCTTCGTCAACAACGATCCGGGCCTGCTCTATCTCGATGGCAACTCGCTTGGGCGTCTGCCCAAGGCTGCCGCTGAACGGGCCGCGCAGGTCGTCGAACGTGAGTGGGGCAATCGTTTGATTCGCAGTTGGAATGAGGGCTGGTTTACGCGCCCCGAAGAGATCGGCGCCAAGATCGCCCGACTGATCGGGGCCGATCCCGACGAGGTGATCGTGGCCGATTCGACCTCGATCAACCTGTTTAAGCTGGTGGTGGGCGCCTTGCGCTATCAGCAAGGGCGCACTCGCATCCTGAGCGACGATCTGAACTTCCCGTCGGACATCTACATTCTGCAAGGGGCCGCCGATCTGCTGGGCCACAAGCACCAGATCGAGCTGATTCGCTCGCCCGATGGCATCTACGGGCCGGTGGCTGAGATCGAGGCGGCCCTTGATGAGCAGACTGCTTTGCTGACACTCTCGCATACCGCCTTCAAGAGCGGCTATACCTACGATATGGCCGCGCTGACGGCCAAGGCCCACGAGGCGGGCGCGTTGGTGCTCTGGGATCTCTGTCACTCGGCGGGGGCTGTGCCGATCGATCTCAAGGCGGCCAAGGCCGATCTGGCGGTCGGCTGCACCTACAAGTATCTGAACGGCGGCCCGGGCGCGCCGGCCTTCCTGTATGTGCGACGCGACCTGCAAGACAAGATCATCAACCCGCTCTCGGGCTGGATGGGCCAGCACAATCTGTTCGATTTCAATTTGCAGTATGCGCCGACCCAAGGCATCCGCCGCTATCTGACGGGCACGCCAGCCGTGGTATCGCTCTCGCTGATCGAGGCGGGCGTCGATCTGCTGCTGGAGGCGGGGATGGAGCGATTGCGCGCTAAGTCGCTCAAGCAGAGCGAGTATCTGATCGCGCTCTGGGAGCAGGAGTTAGCGCCGCTCGGCTTTGTGCTCAACAGCCCACGCGAACCGGAACTGCGCGGCTCGCACATTTCGCTGGGCCACCCCGAAGGACTGGGGATCGACCTAGCGCTGATCAACGAGATGCAGGTGCTGCCCGACTTCCGCCCGCCCGACAACCTGCGCTTGGGTATCGCGCCGCTCTACAACAGCTTCAGCGATATTCACGCCACGGTGATGCGGCTTAAGCAGATCGTCAGCGAAGGCTTGCATCTGAAATACAGCAATACCAAGCCGACCGTGACCTAATTCGAAGGCGCTCGAAAGAGGCGAAAAGGCGGATCGCTTAGCTCGCAACCTGCGAGCTGGGCATCCGCCTTTTTTTGAGCAACATTGGCTCTTGACTTAGTGTCATACTTACACTATAATTAGTGTCAAAATAACACTTTTACACAAGGAGCAAGGTTATGGCACTCTTCGCATACTTCAAAGGTGAGCCTTCGAACTACATTATGGCGATGCGTAATGGTCGGGCTATCAAACGGGGCGTGGGGCGCTCGTTTTGGTATTGGCAGGCCAACACCTCGCTGGTGCGCGTGCCGATCTCGACGATCGACGCTCTGTTTATGCTGAACGAGACTACCAGCAACTTCCAGCCCGTCAGCTTGCAAGGCCAGCTGACCTATCGGATCGTCAAGCCGGAAGTGACGGCTAGCTTGCTCAATTTCACAATCGACCCCAAGACAGGCGAGTACCTCTCGGAGGATCCGGCCAAGCTGAGCCAGAGGATCATCAATATCGTCCAGACTCATACGCGCAGCGAACTGCGCAAGCTCACGCTCGAAGAGGCACTGCAAGGCTCGCATATGCTATCGCAGGGCGTTTTGGAGAAGATGCAAGCCGAGCCGATGTTGGCCGAATTGGGCGTGGAATGTCTGAGCATCTTCTTTATCAGCATTAAAAGCACGCCCGAAACCGCTCGCGCTCTGGAAGCGCAGTACCGCGAAGCGCTGCAACAACGGGCCGACCAAGCGATCTACGCGCGACGGGCCGAGGCGGTCGAGCAAGAGCGCAAGATCAAGCAGAATGAGCTGGCCACAGCGGTGGCCTTGGAGGAGCGGCGTCGAGAGCTGGTCGCGCTGGAGGGCGAGAACGCCCGCAGACAAGCCGAATTCGCCGCCGAAGCGATCCGCATCGAATACGACGCCTACCAAGGGCTCGACCAGCGTCTGCTGTTGGCCTTGGCCTTCCGTAACTTCGCCGACAATGCCGAGAAGATCGGCAACCTCAACATTAGCTCGGAGCTGTTAGAGCAGCTGATCAATCGACGCGAGGCATAGCCATGCAGATCGAAAAGATTGTGGTGGTCACCAAAAAAACTGCACTTGAGGAGTTGGTGGAGCGCTTGAACAGCGTGGCCCAAGCCCGCTTCTACCTCGAACAAAATGGGGTTGATTTCCGGCTCTACGAGCAGCAGCATACCGTTTACCAAACGGCGCTCAAACAACTACGCAGCCAGTTGCCGCGCGCCCTCAAGCAGCAGGTTATCGAGCGTTCGATGCTGGCGAGCTATCAGTTCAGCGCCAAGGATCTGGTGGTGACACTGGGGCCGGATGGCTTGGTGATCAATACCGCCAAGTATCTCGATGGACAGCCGATCATCGCGCTCAATCCCGATCCGAGCAGCATCGACGGCGTGCTGATCCCCTTTGGCACCAGCGACCTCGCTAGCCAGATCGCGCGGGTCGAGCGTGAAAGCGCCAGCATCACCGAGATCTCGATGGCGAAGGCGACGCTCAACGATGGCCAGCAGCTCTACGCTGTCAACGATCTTTTCATCGGAACGCGCGGCCATGCATCGGCCCGCTACGAGCTACGGATCGACCAAGTTTCAGAGCGTCAAAGCTCGAGCGGGATCATTATCTCGACCGGGGCGGGCAGCACGGGCTGGCTTAGCTCGGTCCTCACAGGCGCATGGCGCGTGGCAAGCCACTTCACAAATATCGAGCAGCCGCAACCCCATCCAAGCGATCTGCTGCCAAGTTGGAGCGACGAGCGGCTCTGGTACAGCGTGCGTGAACCATTTGTCTCCAAAAGCTCGCATGCCTCGCTGGTGTTTGGCTGCATCGAGCCGGGCAGGTCGTTCTCGATCGTCTCGCATATGCCCGATGCAGGCCTGATCTTCAGCGACGGGATCGAGAGCGATTTCCTGAGCTTCAGCTCGGGCGCGATCGCCCGGATAAGTCTGGCCGAACGCAAAGCCCAACTGGTGGTACGCTAGTTGGCGCGGGTTTGCTTCTGGGCGCGTCGGCGCTCGGTCATCTTCAAACGGAAGCGCGTCAGAAAGGCTGCGACTTTGCCAGCGAAGGGTTCCGGCTCGGGGTGCGACAAAATCGGCCACTGCTCTAAGCCGAGCTTTTCGAGCACAAGATTGGCGGCTACCATACCCGTGGTGGTCGCTCGCTCAAGGTACATAGCCGGATTGGGATGCATCACCCAGTCACCGCAAGCGACCATACCTTCCCAAGGCGTCTGCACCGAAAGGGCGCGTTCGGGATCGCCGGGCGTAAAAAGCGTGTGAGTCGCGGCGTTACGCAGCACTTCGCTATGGATCAAGCTATTGCGCAGTTCGGGGTAAGCGCGATAAGTATCGTGAACGATCTGGGCCAGCAGCGATGAGTCGCTCTGTTCGAGCACTTCGGCTGGCCCATAAACGTGGGTCTCGATCGCGCTGCCGCCCGTAGCGGCGTGCCACTCTCGGTAGGCGGGCAGAAGCTGTTCGAGCCAGAAGAAGTTATCGACCAGCATATCGCCTGTGCAGATGCCAGAAGCGGCGGTCGTCTTGGGACTTTTGTTAAACCAGAGCCGCACAATCAAAGTCGGTACACCGGTCGGGAAGCGCAGCATAGCGGCTTTTTCGGCGGTCGGTGGGCTGTTGAGCAAGAGCTGCTTTGCTCCGGGCGCATCGAGGGCCATCACGATCTGCTCGCACTCCTCAAGCTGGGTCTGCCCATCCTTATCGCGATAAAAGACCCTCCAAACGCCATTCTCTCGCTCCAAACGCTCGACCCAGCAGCCCAAGCGGATCTCGCAGCCATCGGCGCGGGCGCTGGCCGCCAGCGGCTCTGAGATGCACTCCGCGCCCGTCCCCGCCATATAGTCGAAGATCCAAGCATCGCGCCGCAAGAGCGTATAGAAGCGCAAAAAGGCGATGAAACCCGCCACGGGCACCTGCTCGGGGTGGGCGGCCAAGGCGTTGCGCGCCAGACCAGCGAACAGGCTGCGAATCGTGGGCGTCCAGCCTTGAGTAAAGTCGGCCAAGCTCATGCCATCGAGCGCTTTGCCCTCAGCTAAGGGATCGATAGCCATAGCCGAAAAAAGCGTGCCTTCGACTCGCAGCAAGGAGAGGAAATCCCAGATCGAGAGGATACGCATAAAGCGTCCGCGCGTCAGGAGAAAGAGGTAGTGAAAGGGCGCGGGCACCGGACTGTTGCGGATCGCGCTGCCGATCGGGGCGCTGTAGACTTTGCCAGCGCGGCTAAAGATCCAAGTCTCTTCTTCGGAAGGCACAAACTGGGGCATGATCGAGCGGTGTTTCAGCAGGGCTTTGAGGTTGTAATATGGCGACCAGATGCCGTGCATGCCGTGCTCGCCCGGAAAGCGCCAGAGTCTCCCCTGATCATCAGACAGTTCAACGCTCGGACCACCGCGCAAACGCCCGCCAATAAACTCAGGGTCGGCCTCCAGCAAGAGAGGCTTGAGGCCGCGCTCAGCTAACAGATTGGCAGCAGTTAAGCCCGCAACTCCACCACCAAGAATGATAATACGTGTCATAAGATCAGGGTTCCATTGCAAATTGCGAAGGTCGAAGCCCATGGCTCTCAGCGATTATACACGGGCTGGCGAACAAAAAAAACAGGGGCAATAACGCCCCTGCCCGTCGCATGCTATTGCTTCACTATCACATAGACCTCTTACTGCTAGCAGACTCGCTCAAGTCGCGGTTTTTCGCAAGCCGATAGATGCTTTTGCTTGCTCGTAAATACTTCTGTTTGCTGCGAATACTTTTCAAAGCCCGCCGATTACGATACACTGTAATGAGAACAGGGTCTGTATAGGAGTCATCCATCACCAAGACTGTGCCTTCAAGCCGTTCGAGATTCCGCGATTCATTGTAGGGGATATCTTTTCGGCCTAAAAAGACGTGTAATACACCTCCACTGCGAATTCGACGCCCATTCTCTAGAATAAAGGTAATATCGCTGCTCGAAAGGTTACGTTGTGCTTGTCGAAGTATGGCATGTTGGCTACTACGGAGCATAAGCATTTCCTTTCTCTAGAGACTGTTAGTATATTAAATTTTGATACTCACATAATATCTCATACTCAAAAGTTGATGCAAGTCTATTTAATGAAAAAACTCTTACACTTACCACTTGATTATCGAATCGCAACCAAACGCTACCCAATTGATAGAAATTCGGTTTAAAGGCTTCCATTCCTGCAATTAAGCTACTCTCTAAGCGTTCCTACATAAGAAGCTTCTACTGCGCTCGTGAGTACAGATTCCAGTTTCACAGATAGTTCGGGATCAATTTGTCTAGGAGAAAGCTATGACTCAGAACCTTCCAGCAAGCGGATCGCCACCAATGATCGGGCAGCGCCTATCAAGCCAAGAGTGGCAAGCCTATATCAATGCCTTTCCGCTCCCAGCTAGTTGCACTCGCCTTGTACTGCACCACACCTATGTACCGAATCAAGCGCAGTGGAATGGCATTAGCTCCATGCGCGGCATGCAGCGCTATTACGCAAGCCTAGGCTGGACATCGGCCCCTCACATCTACGTAGCACCAGATGGGATCTGGCTTTTTACACCGCTTGATCGAGTAGGTATCCACGCTGGAACGGGCAATTCTGGGCGCAGCAACGGCGTCTTCTGGTATTCGATCGGGCTCGAGATGGTGGGCGACTTCGACAAAGTGCGCCCATCGGGAGCGGTCTGGGAGCAGACCAAAGTAGTGATCGGCAGCATCTCGCGCAAAACGGGCATCACGCCGCGCAGACTGGTATCGTTCCACCGTGACTACACCAACCAAAAGAGCTGTCCGGGCTGGGCCGTAACCAAAGAGTGGGTCTGGGCCGAAGTTGAAGCTTGGATGAACGGCACCAACACCACCCCTAATCTGCCGATTGGAACACCCGGCACGCTCAACCCAAACGACGAGCAGGTCTTGGAGGAGCTGCTGAACGAGAGCTATTCGCGCCGCTCCAACGGCTACAACAGCGACTGGGCCTTCCACCAAGTGGCGGTCGATCGCAAGCTGGGCGTGCCGCTAGCGCCTACCAACAGCATCACTGTCGACGGCAAAGAGTGGCGCTTTCAAGTCTTCGCCAAAGATACGCTCTACTGCGAGGAGCCGCATTGGGGCGATGTCAAGCTGCTGTCAGAAAGCATGGGCGGCAGCATTCCGCCGACCGGATTGGAGCGCGGCCTGCTCGAAGCCAGCTACCTGGCGGGCGGCGCGCCCTTCAACATCAACGAAGTCTTTCACCACTACGCCTTCGCGGCGCGGCTCGGACCACCGATCGGGCCGATCACAACGCTTACGATCGGCGGCCAGCAGTACCGCGTAGCGCCCTTCGCGCTCGACACGCTCTATGCTCCGCTCAACGATCCAAACTCGATCCAGCAGCTCAGTCGGCTGGCCGCCACCACCGACCAGCGCGATCTGCAGATCCGCGAGGCGATTTTGGGCGAGCTCTACCGCCGCGCCGGAACGAGCTACCAACCAACCTGGGCCTTCCACCAAGCCGCCCGCAACTACAACATCGGCGCGCCGCTCTCGGGCGACTATCGGGTGCGCATCAACAATCTCGACTACAACATTCAGATCTTCGCACTCGACACGCTCTACAACATCGTGCCGAATTGGAGCGATGTACGCCGCCTGAGCGATCTGATTCCCAGCCCAGTGCAAGCCAGCTTGCTTGCCCAAGCAGGCGCACGTCTGACCGCTAGGAGCGCGCCAGCCTTCGACAAGGATGCGGTGCTCGAACCTCCCAGCACGCCATTCAAGCTGCTGCAATACACACCCGAAAGCTTCGCCTTCAGCAGCCGCCAGCGCTCGCGCATTCAGCTGATCGTGGTACACGGCGACAAGCGCAGCAAAGCAGAGGCGCTCGCCAGCATCACCGCGCTCGAAAGCGAATATGCGCCCCACTACTATATCGACACCAAGGGCGAGATTTTGCAAGTGGTGCGCGACGAGCACGCCGCTTGGCATAGCGGCATGGGCGCCTGGAAGGGCCGTCGCCAAAATATCAACCGCATCAGCCTCGGCATCACGCTCGAAGATGGGGGCGAAAACCGCAGCCAAAGCGAGGCGCTGGCCTGGCTAATCGAACAGCTATGCGAGCGCTATCAACTGCCCGCCGATGCGGTCTTCACTTGGAACGAGTTCCCCGAGCACAGCCGCCTCGAGCGCTTCGAGACCAGCCTCGATTGGCTCAATCTCAAGGTGCGCTAAGCTCAGCACACAGAAAGCCGAGGCTGTCAGCCTCGGCTCTTGACCATTTGCATGAAATTTCGCACTGTGACGCGGAATTTCATACAACTCTTTCCTCGTTTTTGTTTTCTGCCTTACAAGAGCACAGACTTTAAACGGATTTGGTATAAATCGGCTGTAAAGGCTTGCCTGCGCAGAAGACGGCAGAAAGAAAAGGGAAACGTATCAATTCCCGCCGAACTTGGGATCACGGACGCTAGCCCCCATTTTGGTGGGCTATGCATTACCCAAAAGTCGTGTCGGCAGCAAAAGGCGATCGTTCACCCCCTCGCCCGCAGTGCGGGAGAGGGGCCGGGGGGTGAGGGCAGATAACGCTGACCGTATGTCGATTTGTGGGTAATGTACAGTTTTGGTGGGTGGGATGCTGATAGCCGTAGGCGGACGCGGTGAGGAAGGAATGGGAGCGCGAGAACTCACCGCCAAAGCGATACACGTTAGCTGCTTGAGAGGCAAGCGGATTTAGCCCAGCGCAGCTAGCTGCTCGGCCAGCTCTTCGATCCGTTCGCGCATGGCGAGCTTGGCGCGCCAATCGGCTGGAATGCCCTCTTCGCCATAGAAAGCGCCCGCCAACTGGCCGAAGATCGCCCCGGTGGTATCGCTGTCGTCGCCCAAGTTGACCGCCTTCAGACAGCCCTCTCGATAATCGCTGCTGCGGGCAAAAGCCCAGAGCGCCGCTTCCAACGAGGGCACAACATAGCCCATACCGCGAATCTCGGGCGGCTCTTTCTCTAAAAAGGAGCCTGCAGCGATCGCAGCGATCTCGAGGCAGAGCGGGTTTTCTTCCCACACGCCAGGCTCGGGCGAATAGAAGGGCTGCAAAAGCTCTTGTTTGGATGCGCCGCGCAGCGCGCCGATCAGCAGGGCAGTCATATAGCGGCAGGCGTCGATGGCTTGGGGCGCGCCGTGGGTTGTGCGCGAGCTTTCGGCGGCGTAGCGCAGCGCGGCCCGCAGATCGTTGACATAGGCGATCGGAATGGGCGCTAAGCGCATCAGCGAGCCGTTGCCCGCGCCGTCGGCCACGCCGCCATAGGGGTTACCGTTGGCCTTGAAACGGTGCAGGGCGGCTGCGGTTGTGGTGCCGATATCGAAGCAGTAGCCTTTGACCGAATAGTAGCCATCGTCCATCCAACGCACATAACGCTCCATCTGATCGCGGGCGCTGAAGCCGCGTTTCTCGACCAAGCTTTCGGCCAAACAGAGCGCCATCGAGGTGTCATCGGTCCATTCGCCCAGCTCTAAGTTGAAGGGGCCGCCGCCAACCATGTCGGTCAGGGGCGTGAAGCTGCCCGGCGGCTTGAACTCGAGCGTGGTTCCGACCGCATCGCCAACCGCCAAACCCAACAGAGCGCCGCGCGAACGGGCTAAACGATCGATCATGGCTTGTTTCCTCGCTCTAAACGAATAAAAAACTGCTCTAAACACCAGTATAGCAGTGTTCAGAGCAGCAGATCTACTCAGGACAATCGGATTTTACGCACCCTCATCGTCGGTAGCCCCGCGAACATCAGCCTCGCCGTTAAGCGCGATAGCGCGTTCAAGCACAGCCAACAATTGAGAGGGCGCCCCTTTTGAAGCGAGAAGTGCAATCGAATCGGGGTTGATGTAGTAATCGTCGTCGCCAGTACCTTCTGCTTCCAACCATGTTTGCATCAAGGCAAACTCTTCTTCGGTGATTTCGCCGATACGCACATCACTGTGTGTGTCGAAGAGTAGCACCATAGCCAGGCATTCCTTTCCCGAGCGAATAGTCGTTTCAACGAGCGTTGCTTTCCTACACAGGGCGGCAAGCTCTATGGTAGGATGTAACAGCCTCGCGCGAGCGCATAGGCTGGCTGATAAGCAGAAGCTAGTATAGTACAGGCCTTTTCGATCTGACAATAAAAAAGTCGTTAATTTCAGCTAACGATATTGGTATCTAGATAACGGCAAGTTATCGTTTTTGTTATCGCGATTCCCAGTCAGCAAGCGGATAAACTGAAGGAGACGAAGATGTTAACTGCATTCGTAATGATCCACACCGAACCGGGCCGCATCGCCGAGGTCGCCCAAGCAGTAGCCAACCTCCCCCACGTCGCCGAAGTCTATAGCGTCACAGGCGAATTCGACATTCTGGCGATCATCCGCCTAGCCGAATACGAACAGCTAGCCGAAGTTGTACCCAGCGAGCTCGCCAAAATCGAAGGTATCTGCCGCACCAACACCTTCTTGGCCTTCCGACGCTTCTCGGCCGAAGATCTCAAGGCCGCTTGGGATATCGGTCTTTCCTAACAAGCAAGAAATGCGCCTGTGTTTCAACACAGGCGCACACTTCTCTGGGCTGCCTACATCCGCTTGATTCGTTCAGCGCTCTGGCGGCGAGGTCGCAAATCTTCCATGCGGTCCTCACCGCGTCCGCCTTCGGCTACCAACATCCCACCCACCCATGTGAGCGATCCTCCGCCTGCGGCGGATGCGGAACTCGACTACTTGTGCATGAGTCATCCCGAACTTTTTAGGGGAATGGTCCCCGGAGGCGGGAGGGCAGCAGCAAATAAGCGAGCAATCGCATCACGTAATCGGTAGAGCGGGAACGTACATTCACGGTTCCGCCTACCGGTTCGT